>Ga0153977_1000004_pt1 | contig 209468 bp, 184 predicted proteins | sample TSGA061MetaG_FD_104710 | JGI IMG/M metagenome (GOLD analysis project Ga0153977, IMG submission 104710) | Attine ant fungus gardens microbial communities from Georgia, USA - TSGA061 MetaG | ecosystem: Host-associated > Fungi > Mycelium > Unclassified | place: USA: Georgia, Yuchi Wildlife... | reverse complement strand
GGGGGGGGGTGGAGGGGGGGGGGGGAGGGTAAAGCTTTACTTTCAAAAAATTCGCCGATAATAGTAAACCCGTTATTATAGGAATGTGGAATAAAAATTTATGTTTACCGTTCGCCAAATGCGCTATTTTGAGGCTCTCGTTACCACGCAGCATTTCGGCATGGCTGCCGAAATGGCAGGTATATCGCAGCCGGCTCTTTCCGTCCAGATTGCTGAAATGGAAAAAATGGTAGGTGCGCCTCTGTTTGAGCGTATGTCAAAAAAAGTTATTTTAACCGATATAGGCCGGCGTTTCCTACCCGTTATTCGCGATGTTTTAAACCGCATGGGAGAATTTGAAAAAATATCCTCTACCTCACGCGGGCCTTACCACTCTGCCTGGCGTATCGGCATTATTTCAACTGTCGCGCCTTATTTGCTGGCACCTTTATTGCCGGCTATTGAGAAACATAATCCTGAGCTGAAGCTGGAAATTCTGGAAGCTCGCACCGAAACCCTGCACCAGAAAATCAGCGCCGGCAGTCTGGATCTGGTTATTGCCGCCAATAGTTTCCCCGATGAAAGATTGACCAGGCATTTGCTTTTTGCCGATAAATTTTACCTTGCTTCTTCAGTTGAAGATGAAGATTGCGCGGGCGGCTTGCCCTCACCTGAAGCGATCAAGCCCGAGCGGCTATTGCTGCTGGAAGACGGCCATTGCCTGCGCGACCAAATGCTGGATTTATGCAAAACCGGCAATTTCCGCAAAGAATTCAGCGCGACTGAGCTTACCACAATTTTACAGCTTGTCTCTTATAATTTCGGAGTCACGCTTATTCCACAGCTGGCTTGCATGGCCGAACATAAAAACCGGCATTTGCGGATCAGCGCCTTCACCAAGGACAAACCGCAGCGTGAAATTTTCCTGTTCTGGCGTAATCGCACGCCGCATCAGGCGGATTATGAAAATTTTGCCGGGCTTATCCGCCGGGCGGTAGGGCCTTTATTGGCGGAAGCGGAAAAATTTGTCACAGCGGGCAAAACTGAGCAGGCCGGATAATAAAAGGCAAATAAGCATTGAGGGGGGAGACAGCTTTTTCACAATTCTGCCCGGACGCGACTGTGATCGGACAGGCCGTCTTGGAATCTTATAGCGGCCAAAATGCGTGTCACATACCGCACCTTGTCGCTACCTGAATTCTTGTTTCCCGGATTTTCAATACCCCCTGATTACCTTTAAAGATTTTTACACTTCCCGGCGAAGTTTGCATGTTTCTATTTATTCTAAAACTCTCTGCCGCATAATATGGGCCGCAACCGTAACCCAGGACGAGACGGCACCTTGCCGCCCTGCCCCCTGTTCTCTCTTTTCGAGGATCAGGCGCTTATGTATGATAATTAGGGCTTTCACGCGTAATGGTAACATTATGCGTATGGCTTTCATTCAACCCGGCATTGGTAATGCGGACAAATTTTGCTTTTTGGTGAAATTCCCGCAAATCAGCGGCGCCAACATAGCCCATAGCGGCACGCAAACCGCCGGCCAACTGGTGCAACACCCCGGCCACCGTGCCTTTATAGGCCACCTGGCCTTCAACACCTTCCGGCACCAGTTTCAGCTCATCGCGCACTTCTGCCTGAAAATAGCGGTCGGCCGAGCCGCGGGCCATAGCGCCGACAGAACCCATGCCGCGATAGGCCTTGAACGGCCGCCCCTGATACATATAAACCTCACCCGGGCTTTCCTCTGTCCCCGCCAGCAGTGAGCCGATCATGGCGGCGGCGGCACCTGCTGCCAGCGCCTTGGCAAAATCACCGGAATATTTAATGCCGCCATCGGCAATCACCGGAATATCGGCTTTAGCCGCCGCCTCTACCGCGCCCATAACCGCCGCCAATTGCGGCACACCGACACCGGCAATAATCCGCGTCGTGCAGATAGAACCCGGCCCCACCCCCACTTTAACCGCGTCTACCCCGCAATCAATCAGCGCTTTTGCCGCCTCAGCCGTGGCAATATTGCCCGCCATAATGGCCGCATTATTGCCGACCAAACGGCGAATTTCCTTCACCGAATCAAGCACGCGCTGCGAATGGCCATGCGCCGTATCCACCACCAGCATATCAATACCGGCCTCACATAACCGCTCGGCGCGCTCCAGCCCATCTTTGCCGATATTCACCGCCGCTGCCACCCGCAAACGGCCATGCGCATCTTTGGCGGCATTGGGGTTAAGCCCGGCCTTCTCAATATCCTTCACCGTAATCAGGCCGACACAGCGGCCTTTGGCGTCTACCACCAGCAATTTTTCAATCCGGTTGCGGTGCAGCAGCTTCTTTGCCTCTTCCTGGCTAACATTTTCACGCACAGTAACCAGATTTTCATGCGTCATTAATTCGCAGATTTTCTGCTGTTGATTGCCGGCAAAACGCACATCGCGATTGGTCAAAATACCGACCAGCCGCCCCGGCACGCGCCCTTTGCCTTCCTGCTCCACTACTGGAATACCAGAAATATTATGCGCTTTCATCACTTGCTGCGCTTCGCCCAGACTAGCCTCAGGGCCGATTACTATCGGATTGACAACCATGCCGGTTTCAAATTTCTTTACCCGGCGGACTTCCTCCGCCTGTTGTTCCGGGCTTAAATTGCGATGGATAACCCCCAGCCCGCCGGCCTGCGCCATGGCAATAGCCAGTCGCGCCTCGGTCACCGTATCCATGGCAGAGGATAAAAGCGGCAAATTCAGCTCTATTGTGCGAGCAATGCGAGTTTTGAGCTGTGTCTGTGCCGGCATAATATGCGAATGCCCGGGGACAAGCAGCACATCATCAAAAGTAAGAGCAAAAGATCCGGTCGGGCTTTCAATAAGTTTTGCCATGGCCAATTCCTCAAAAATCGCGGGGGCACCCCCTGTTTAACGGATTGGCGGCGAGTTTTACCATATTTCTCCGCTTATGCAAAGCTGTTTTGCGCTTTTGCGCCCTGTTCCCCCTTCTCCGCTTTTCTGCTTTTATTCCTGCCGGTCACAATGCCCCTGCCGCCTCGGCCTGCTCATAGCGCAAGGCGGCAGCGGATCAAGAGCGGATAATTGCCGCCTGTCAGTCGACCGGAGCAAATCACTATGCCTGCCCGGCCCTCGCAGCTTTGCCGGAACCGGCGGCACAGGCACAGACATAATCAAGAGAATAATGATATTCTTGACCTTGGCTATTTTTGTTCCTGCCGGAGCTGATAAAGACAAGGCTTCAGGCAGTTTTGGGGAAATATTGGGCTGCCGCTGCAATTTCGGTCCGAAAGCGCCTTTTCCCCACTTTATAAGTGTCACAACTCCTTAACCAAAAACTCTGCAAGTTTTTGGGAAACAGCTTTTAATCTGCCGGCTTTGCATTTAGACTGCGCTTGGGCGCAGCGCATTATCCCGCAATAAGGGCAAAGGCCGTAACACATGCAGATAGATTATGTTATCACCTGGGTAGACGGACAGGAACCAAGGCACAAGGCCGCTCGCAAATTTTACCTGGCGGAGGATAAAAAAAGAGCCGGCGGCCAGGCGCCGAATAAGGAAGAAACAGAGCACGGCTTTGAAAAAACGACCAAAATCCGCTTTCAGGATAATGGTGAAATTTATTATAATATTGCCTCTATATTGTGCTATGCGCCTTTTATCCGCAAAATTTTTATTGTAACTGATAATCAGTTGCCGGCGCTTTTGCCCGATTTTGTCGATGAAGGCAAATGCCCGCCCGGTTTTTTGCAGCTTGTCAGCCATGATGAAATTTTTGCCGCCAGTGCCGATTTGCCGCAATTTTCGGCTGTGCGCCCCAGTTTTAATTCCCGTTCTATTGAGGCTGTGTTATGGCGCATTCCCGGCCTCGCCGAGCATTTTATTTTCAGCAATGATGATTTTTTTATCAATGCGCCAGTAGCGGCGCAAGATTTTTTTATCAATGGCGTGCCTAGATTATTTGGTGTGTGGAAAAGTGCCGGCGCTATGCGGCTGCGCCATTTTTACCGGCAAATGCTGGCCGGAATTTCGTCTTATCGCCTGCCGCCAAGGCACAGCACTTCGCTTTGGCTGGGAGCGCGGCTGAGCGGCGGGTTTAACCGTTTTGGCGCCAAATTCCTTGCCGTGCCGCATTATCCTCACCCGCTGCGCAAATCCACTTTTGCCGATTTTTTCCGCACTAATCCGGCAGTTCTGACGCGCCAGCTCAGCTTCCGCTTTCGCGCGCCGCAACAGTTTAACCCGGTTTCGCTAGCCAATCACCTGGAGATAAAACGCGGCGCCATGCCTGCCCGCCCGCCTGACATTATTTATCTTGATGATATAAAATCACCGCAGCATTATGCCGCTATTCTGGATAAAATCCGCCAAAGCGCCGGGCAATTTGCCTGTATTCAGGATATAGGTCTGTATCCGCCGGCCGCACAGGCGGAACTGCACCATGTTCTGGTGGAAAAATTTCGCGCAAATCTGCCTGAAACTGTCAGGCAGCATTTATTATCCTTGGCGCATAAAGCGGTAGAGAAAGCAAAAAATGAATAATAGCCCAGATAAAAGGCAGGCAAGCATGGTTGCCGCTTCCGGTAAATTACCGGCTTTTATCCTGCATCTTGGCCGCGCCGCTGCGCGGCAGGAAAATGTTGACAATCTGCAACGCCTATTGGCGCAGCAGACGCTTTTTGCCGGGGCAGAAGTGCTGCCGGCTGTCGATGCCGAGCAATTGACACAAGCACAGATACAGGCTGTTTACCGGCGCAAAATCTTTCTCCCTTTTTATCCTTTTGTTCTAAAACCGGCAGAAATTGCCTGTTTTCTCTCACATCGTCTGGCCTGGCAGACCATATTGGAGCAGGGCCGCGAGGCCGCCCTGATTACCGAAGATGATATGCAGCCGCGGGAAAATTTTGCCGAGGCGGCGGCGCTGGCAAGCGCTCATATTCAGGCTTGCGGGCTTATTCGCTTTCCTCATCGCGACCGTGAGCGCGGCCGGCTGCTGGCGCAACAGGAGCAAACCCGGCTGATAAGCCCGGCGCCTGTCGGCCTGGGAGCTGTCACTTATATGCTGAGCCGTAAAGCAGCAGAAAAACTGCTGGCGGAGACACGGCATTTTGACCGGCCGCTTGATGTGTTTTTGCAAATGTTCTGGATCACAAAAATACACCCGGCAGCGCTGCGCCCCGGCGGCATTGCTGAAATATCAGCCAGAATCGGCGGCTCTACCCTGACACAGCCGCGCACTATTGGGCAAAAATTGCGGCATGAGCTGTTGCGCCCGCTTTACCGGGCGCAAATTGCTCTGCTCTCTCACCTGAAAACCTGATTTTACACTATTATAATCTTAACGGGAAAACCGGCATGTCTGTTCCGATTCTACTCTATCACCATATTGATGAAGCGCCCAAACGCGGCACGCCGGCGCGCAGCATATGGGTAAAGCCGGCGCGCTTTACCAGCCAGATGAAAGTGTTGAAAGCGCTGGGCTTTCAGGGCCTGTCATTGCAACAGGCTATTCCTTATATAAAGGGAGAGAAAAAGGGGAAGATTGCCGCTATCACCTTTGATGACGGCGCTATGTCGGTTTACCGGCAGGCTATGCCGGTATTGGACACGCTTGGTTTTACCGCCACCTGTTTTTTTGTTGCCGGCTATATTGGCGGCAACAATGACTGGGATAAGCCGCCGCGCAAAACAGCAAGGCTGATGGGCGCAGCGGAAATGCGCGACTGGGCGGCGCATGGGCATGAGGCGGGCGGGCACACCCTCACCCACCCGCATTTGCCGGCACTGCCACCGGCACAGGCACAAAGGGAAATTGTCGAATCCAAACAGCGGCTGGAAGAAATTTTCGGTTTTCCCTTGCTGTCTTTCGCCTATCCTTATGGAGAAGAAAATCCGCTTATGCGCGATTTTGTGCGCGAAGCCGGCTATAATTATGCTGTTACTACCGAACGCGGCCAGGCAGATTCAGGTGATGATATATATGCCCTGCCGCGCCATTCTATCCGCCGCAATGACAGTTTAATGCAATTTCTGCTGAAATGCCTGTTCCGCAAAAAGGGCTGACCGGCGCTGTTTCAGGCCTATACGCAATAAAATACAAAACCTGCCTGCTTTCTCTTGTTTGCCGCCGGTTTTTATTGCAATATCGCCGCAGGAGTATAAAAATGAATTACGAAGATTTTTTTCAGGAAGCAGTAACTAGCCTGCATAATGAAAGACGCTACCGCGTTTTTGCCGATCTGGAGCGTATTGTCGGCGCCTTTCCTCATGCTATCTGGCGGCAGGGAGGCAAAGCGCATAATGTTACTATCTGGTGCTCCAATGATTATCTGGGCATGGGGCAGCATGAAAAAGTGATTGAGGCTGCCTGTCGGGCAGCCACAGGCTCGGGCGCCGGTGCCGGCGGCACGCGTAATATTTCCGGCACTAGTCATTATCTGGGGGAGCTGGAGCATGAATTGGCCGATTTGCACGGCAAAGAGGCCGGGCTTGTTTTTACCTCCGGCTTTGTTGCCAATGAGGCGGCTATTTCCACTATTGCCAGGCTGCTGCCTGATTGCCTGATTTTATCCGATGAGCTTAATCATGCTTCAATGATTGAGGGCGTGCGTCATTCCGGCGCAGAAAAGAAAATTTTCCGCCATAATAATATGCGGCATTTGGAAAGCCTGTTGGCTAGCGCGGGAAAAGAGCGCGCCAAGCTGATTATTTTTGAGTCTGTCTATTCCATGGACGGCGATATTGCACCGGTTAAAGCCATTGCCGACCTGGCCGATAAATATAATGCCCTGACCTATATAGATGAAGTGCACGCTGTCGGCATGTATGGCGCGCGCGGCGGCGGCATTACCGATTGTGACGGGCTGGCGCCTCGCATTGATATTATTCAGGGCACTTTGGCCAAGGCCTATGGCGCATTGGGCGGCTATATTACCGGCACACAGGCGCTGATTGATGCTGTGCGCTCTTATGCGCCGGGTTTTATTTTCACCACGGCCTTGCCGCCGGCTGTCGCCAATGCGGCGCGCGCAGCCATTAGCCATTTAAAAACATCGCAAAGTGAGCGGGCAGCGCATCAGCGCCAGGCGCGGCAGACAAAAAATATCCTGGCAGCGGCAGGCCTGCCGGTAATGACAACGGCAACGCATATTGTGCCGGTTCTGGTGGGGGATCCCGATTTGTGCAAGCGCGCCACTGACCGGCTGCTGGAAAAACATAATATTTATATTCAGCCGATAAATTATCCCACTGTGCCGCGCGGCACAGAGCGGCTGCGCATTACGCCGACACCGTTCCACACTGATGCGTTGATTGAAACCTTGAAAAAAGCGCTGGTGGAAGTATGGCAGGCTTTGGATATTCCTTTCGCCGGGGCGCCGCAAAGCGATGAAAAGCCGGGCACACAAATGGCCACCGCGAAACCGCGTGCCGATCGTATTATTTCCCTGCCGGTTTCCAAAGCCGGCGGCTGAGGGTAAATTCCTCTTCTCCGCGGGCAAGCAAAGGCGGGTTTGCCATGCGGCGTTGCTTGCCCGGCCGGATATAAAGGCGCGATATTGTAATTGACAAGATTTTGTCAGAATGTATATGTAAATAAAAGCCGGCGGCCAGACAGTGTCAGAGGCTGCAATGCCGGTAATATGCGGCATGGAGGAAAAAATGCTTTCTGCATCCTTTAAAAAAGGTTTCTGGCGCGGTTTTGCTTCCCCCGCGAATATTTTTATGTCGTCACGGCTTCGTTTTCCTGATCCTGTCCGGCTGGAAGATGCGTGGGCGCAAGTGGGGTGCTCCATGGCTGCGGCCATGGGCTTAGAGGGAGAAAATATTGGCCGACAGAAACGCGCCGCCAACGCCGCGGAATACTTACACAAAGCACACTATAGCAGCAAGAGAAGCACAAAAAAAGCCCGGTAAAGCCGTGCATGAAGCACTGTTCGGCACTGATGTTTCAATTGCCGAACAGCAAATGATACAAATTGCCACTGAGATGCAAATGTATCGCGGCTCTTTGCCGCCTGCTGCGGAAGTATGTGCGTGCGTGGGAGGAAATCTGCCCTGGTTCGGCTGAGCGGATTCCGGGTATGGCAGAAAGCAATAATCGCTGCAATAACACCAATAAAGACAAAATTATCCGGCATAATATCCATTTTGAAAATTGGGGACTTGCTTTAGGTTTTCTCGCTTTGGTAATGGATATTGGCGCCGTTGTTTATTGCACTATACACGATCATGACGCTGTTGCCGGCGCTCTTTTGACCTTGGCTGTCATGGCGGTTATTGCCAAATTTATCCCTGCCAGGGTTGAACAGCAGAAAAGGGAATAATCTTCCCCGGTAAACAGCTCTGCCTGCCAAAAGCTGTAACTACCCTTGTGATTTTAGCAGAACAGCCGCTTTAGGGTGCCGCGCGCCTTTCCCGGCGCGCAGCGCTTTACGGAGCAGGCTCAGCCACGCGCTCCGCTTCCGTGCTTTGCGCCGCGGCGCCCGCTAAGGCCCGGGAGCGTCTCTACCTTATGCCGGCCGCCTACAGGCCCTGCAAAAAAGGATTGCTCTGTTTTTCATGGCCAATAGTGCTGCCGCGCCCATGGCCGCAAATAAAGACTACATCATCACCCAAAGGCAGAATCTTCTCTCGCAGCGAACGCATTAAATCATCATGATTGCTGGTGGGAAGATCTGTCCGTCCAATAGTCCCGCGAAACAGAACATCGCCGACTATTGCCAGCCGGAGGGCGGCACAAAAATAGACAATATGCCCCGGAGAATGGCCGGGTGTATGCAGCACAATAAATTCATGGCCGCAGCAGGTTACTTTATCGCCTTCTTCCAGCCAATAATCAGGAGTGCAGTTTTGCGCTTTATCTTGCCATTGATAGCCGGCAGCAATTTCAACCAGACTGTCAAGCAACAGCTTATCGGCTTTTTGCGGGCCGTAAATTTTCACCCCCAATGCTTTGGCAGCCTCCATAGCTGAAGCGGCATGATCAATATGGCCATGTGTCAACCAAATAGCCTCAATTTTTAGCTTATGCTCGGCAATAGCAGCCAAAATGCGCGGTAATTCCGCCCCCGGATCAATAAGCACTCCCCTTTTATCCGCTTTATCAAATAGCAAAGTACAATTTTGCCGAAAGGGCGATACAGGGATAAGCGCCGCCTGTAAAGAGCTCAATGCCGCCATGATTCAGACTCACTTTCCGTTATTTCCAGTAGCCGTTTCGCTCTCTGCCAAAACAGGCAAAAACGCTTATTTTACGGCAGGAGACATGGTTTTATCCAATTCACGAGAAATAATTTCGCCCTATTTGTTGTTTTTATCTAAAATTTATCGCCCTATAACTTATAATGGGTTTAAACGGCAAATATGCCGCACAAGTCTTTATCCTCTGCCGCTTAAGCTGCGCCGCAATTTTCAACACCGAAAAATATCGGATTCAAATTATGCTAGAGAAACGCCGTCAGAAAAATCACGCTGCCGCTGCTGCCAAAGCGGCGGCCTATAAAACGGATTTGCAGGCTGTTTCCGATGATGCGCCGCATCTTTTGGTAATTGATGATGATACGCGTATTCGCCGTTTATTATCACAATTTTTGCGCAAAAATGATTTTCGTGTGACCATGGCCGCCAATGCCGCCGAAGCCCGGCATTTTCTTGCCGGCATTGGTTTTGACCTGCTGATTATTGATGTCATGATGCCGGGGGAAAGCGGCCTGTCGCTTACCCGTTCGCTGCGCGAGAGCAATCAGGTGCCGATTTTAATGCTCACCGCTTTATCGGAAACGGAAAACCGCATTGACGGGCTGGAAGCAGGGGTAGATGATTATCTGCCCAAACCTTTTGACCCGCGCGAGCTATTGCTGCGCGTCAATGCGATTTTGCGCCGCGGCAATACACCGAGCGAAGCCAAAATTGAGCAAATCACTTTCGGCCCTTATCTGTTTTTTATCCCCAGGCGTGAGCTGAAAAAAGCAGGGGAAATTGTGCATCTCACCGATAAGGAGCAGGAAATTATGGCCGTTTTTGCCGAAAATCTGGGCGAAACCGTGCCCCGGCAAGCCTTGGCGGGAGAAGCAGGTGAAATAGGCGAACGCACAATTGATGTGCAGATAAATCGTTTGCGCCGCAAGATAGAGGACGATCCGGCCAACCCGCTCTGGCTGCAAACCGTGCGCGGTATTGGTTATAAACTTATTGGCGAATAAAGGCCCGGATTTAGGCAAAAACCCGTATCCGCCCGGCCCGGCCGATAAGGACAATAAAACCGCTGAGACAAATATGATAAAATCATTGGTCAAAAAACCGGGCGCATATTTATCGCGGCATTTGCCGAAACGGCTTTATGCGCGCGCGCTTATTATTATTATTGCACCAATGGTTTTGCTGCAATCAGTCATTGCCTATGTGTTTATGGAGCGCCATTGGCAAATGGTGACAGAGCGGCTTTCTATGGCAGTAGTGCGCGATATTGCCGCTATTATTGATATTATTGAAACTTATCCGCAAAATGATGAATACAATACTATTATCCGCATAGCGCGCGAGCGCATGGGGCTTAATATTTCTATCCTGCCGCCGGCAGAATTGCCGCAAACCGGGCCAAAGCCGTTTTTTGCTATTCTGGATTATTTTTTGAGCGAGGAAATCACCAAGCAAATTCACCGCCCATTCTGGATAGATACGGTAGGCGATTCTGACCTGGTGGAAATTCGCATCAATCTGGGAGATAAGGTCTTGCGCGTTTTTGCCACGCGCAGCCAGACTTATGCTTCCAATACCGGTATTTTCCTGGGTTGGATGGTAGGCACGGCGCTGGTGCTACTAATTATCGCCATTTTCTTTTTAAAAAACCAGATTACACCAATACAGCAATTGGCACAGGCGGCTGAAAGTTTTGGCAAAGGCCGACCGCTGCCGAAAGGCTTTTCACCCCGCGGGGCTGATGAAGTGCGCCGTGCCGGCCTTGCCTTTTTGCGCATGCGCCAACGGATAGAACGGCAAATAGAGCAGCGCACCACCATGCTTTCCGGCGTCAGTCATGATTTACGCACGATTTTGACTCGCTTTAAACTGCAGCTGGCGCTTTCCGGCGAAAATTTTGAGACAGAAGCGCTGGAGCAGGATATTAACGATATGCAGCATATGCTGGAAGATTATCTGGCCTTTGCCCGCGGCGAGGGCACTGAAGATGTCGGCAGGCTGGATTTAAAGCCGCTTATGGATAAATTCATTGAGGAAGCACATTTGCGCCGGCGCGGTTTTACCTTTTCGCTGAAAGGCCCGGCAGTAATAGAAGTACGGCCGCGCGCTTTTGCCCGTCTGGTTTCCAATCTGGTTTCCAATGCTTTTCACTATGCCAAAAATGTGCATATATCTGTGCACCGCTCACATGAAAACCTGCATATTGAAATTGATGATGACGGCCCCGGCATTGCCGCCGCCATGCGAGAGGAAGTGTTCAAGCCGTTTTTCCGGCTGGATTCTGCCCGCAATCAGGATTCCGGCGGCACGGGGCTTGGCCTTTCTATTGCCCGCGACATTGCCCGCAGCCATGGCGGCGATGTCGCACTCGGCGAAAGCCCGCAAGGCGGCTTGCGCGCCGTCATTGAAGTGCCGGTATAGGCGAAACAGGCGGGCAAGTATAACCCGGCCAGTCGCAATAATAGCAAAACTACAGCTTCACTTTAAACGTGTCCTGAAGGAACTCAGCCGCTCTATCGGCATAAATTTTCTGGAAATATCATAACCCTCATATTCCGCCCGCGGGTTAAATTTGATACCGCTCTGCTTTTCAACCAGCCGGCCCAGCTCTTCCGCCTGTTTCCGCACCTTCTCCAGACGATCATCATGACGCAAAGCTTCAATTTTCTTGACAATGCTCATCTGTTTTCTCCCGTTTCAAGCCGCTTTTACGGCATAAATAAAGGCAGGCGCCTGCATTCTCGCGACATAATCCGACAAAGTATCGTTATAACGGCGTATATAGCCTTGCAGTTCCTTATCGGCGCCATAATCGTCTATTTCAAGACAGCATTCGCCTCTTAAAATATCCAGTCCAATCATGCGCCCGTGTGAATGCCAATGGGCGTGGTCAGACAATAAAGTTGCAATTTCCTCCGCCCTGTTCTTCTTCTCTGCCTCAGAAACAGCTTCTCCCTTATTATGTGTCCTATGACACACCCAGTTTTTGAATTTATACTTGACCAGCCATTTTTTCAACAAATCGACAGCCAAAGCCCGCCCCTCCTCGCAGAAAGATAAAAAGCCCAAATCCTGCTGCAAAAGCCATTGGAATTCCGGCGCCGTCAGGTTTCCTTTATTGGCTTTTGCAATAAGCTCATCAATTTTTGCCAGATAACCAAGCGCCGGAATATATCTCTTTCCCTCTTTATCAGGAATTTGCGGATCAATCGGCCCCAAAGAAGATGAGTAATCCATGTATATTTTGTCACCTGCCATACATAAAATCGTTCCCGCCGACATAGCGGCAACCGGCACAACAAAATATACTTCTCCATAATTATGGCGTAGAATATCAACAAACTTCTCGGCCGCTTCCGCTTGCCCGCCGCCCGTAGTTAAAAAAACGGCAATACCAGCCTTTTTATCGGCACAAGAAGCCATCTTCTCAACAGTTTCTCGAAACCACGAGAAACACTGCATACTGACCGGCCCGTTATAATACAGCACATCAGCCTGCAATTTTTCTGCCAGATGCTTGTCAGCCTCTTTGGCCACCGAGAAAATAATATCATCATAAACGGCCATAATCCCACACTCCCGCCTTGCACCGCCACTAATATTTATATTTCTGACAAAAGCCTGTCCATAATATTCTCAAAGCCTGTCTGCCTGACCGGCCGTCACGCATTGCCCAGGGTTTCAAACAGGCTGTGGCGCAGGGCTTCATCAGCCGAAAGCGTGGTTGCAACAATGCCGCGGCAAGCAGCATAATGCGCCTCGCAAGCGTCCAGCGCGGTCATCAGCAAAGTCTTGATTTGCGCATCTGTCGGGTGCAAACCGCCGCTTAACAGCAAAGTCTGCCGATACATAATCTGCTCTGTCTGCTGCCAGTAATCAAAATGGCCGAAAAGCAGTTTTTCATTGATAAGCGCTAACAGACGCACCAGCTCCGCCACGCGCATAAGCGGCACATTAATATGAAAAGCGCAGGATAAATGCAGTGTTTCATGCTCTTCCAGCCATGAAAAAGCAATATGATAATCTACCGCACTGCCCGCCACTGTCGCGGCAATTTCATCGCGCATAATGCGCTCAAAAGACCAGCCATGCTCCTCTGCCAATTGTTCAATCACATCAACAGGGTGCATATTGCGCATACGCGCAGCGGCGCTGGTTTTTGCCCCAAAGGAGAACCCCATTTTCCACCTCAATCCGTTTTTTAGCATTCAGTTTTCAAAAACCGCTTCTGCCGCCGGCCGTTTCAGCCTGGTGGGCGCTGCCCCCACAGACTGCCGGCTTTAAAGCATGTCTTGCCTATAATTGTGAATTTTTTACCCGATTCTTGACGCCCGCGCCTTTTGCAAAACAGGCAGCGACAAACCATAAGCTGCGCCCGGCAAAAACCGTCCCATAAACAGACATAAGCAAAGATAACACCTAAAGCCGCTTGTGCCTGCAAGATTACAGGCGGCGCGAATCATTTAATAGATTCAGTGTATTGATTGGGCAAATATATGCCAGCCCCCGTGATTCAAAAAAAACTGCAAAATAAAAAACAAGCCGGAATTTTGTTTCCGGCTTGTCGGTAACAGACTCTTATAATAAGGCTTTTCGGGTTTTCAACAGGCGGCAAAAAGCAGGGGATTATTTTTCCGGATTGGTCAGGCGCTGCCGTTTTAGTTTTTTTTCAGCGCCTCTTCCAGTTTTTCCACGCGCGCGGCCAATGCCTGCGCTTGCGCCCGCGCCTTTACCGCCATTTCCTTGACAATCTCAAATTCATCGCGGCGCACCAGATGAAGCTTGTTTAACAAGGCCTCCATTTGCGCCCGCGCGGCAGTTTCCACCTCACCGCGCATGCCTTTGGCAGCGCCCGCCGTATCCAGCATTAATTTGGCAAAATCATCAAGCAATTTATTGGGACTGTTTGTCATCATATTTTCCTTTCCCTATTCTCTTTCCCGATATTTGGCAGGCCGGGCGCCCTTGCAATATTGGCGCAGTGCAAAAACACCGCTTTGCCCACGGAAAGCGAGATTCCCTCTTCCTCTTTAACGGCAAAAATGCTCTAATAGCGGCAGCGGGGCTGTTTCAATTCCGTTTGGGCGGTTTTGCCGGGATTTGAGCATATTTTTGCAGCGCGTGCAAATTACATTCCCTGACCGGGCAAGGTCGCGACAAAGCATAAGAGATAAATTATGGCTGTTCTGCCTGCGTGCCTGCCCTTTCCTGCTATTGACCCGGTATTGCTGAAAATCGGGCCTTTGAGTGTGCATTGGTATGGCATGGGCTATGTTGTCGGCATTATTTTTGCCTGGTGGTATGGCAAAAGACTCTTGGCGCGCCCCAGCCTGTGGAAGAATAATACCCCGCCTTGCGCGCCAGATCAGCTCGATGATTTTATTTTATGGGCGGCTTTAGGCGTTATCATTGGCGGGCGGCTGGGTGAAGTGCTGTTTTACCACCCGGCGGAATATTTTGCCAATCCGCTGAGCATTTTCGCCGTATGGCGCGGCGGCATGGCTTTTCACGGCGGTTTTATCGGCACATTAATAGCCATTTTACTCTTTGCCTGGAAAAAATCAATCCCCGTCTGGAGCCTGTTTGATGTCATTGCCGCCGGCGTGCCTTTGGGGTTGGGCCTTGTCCGCCTGTGCAATTTTATCAATGACGAATTATGGGGGCGAGCCGCTGATAATGTGCCCTGGGCAGTCTGCTTCCCCGCCGCCCCGGCAGATGCCAATGGCAATCTTATCCCCCGCCACCCCAGCCAGCTTTATGAAGCAGGCTTAGAGGGTATTTTGCTGCTCATAGTGCTGACAATGTTGATTTTTGCTTTTAAAGCGCTGAAAAAGCCCGGTCTGGTGGCCGGCAGCTTTACTCTTGGCTATGGCCTATGCCGTATTATTGCCGAATTTTTTCGCGAACCGGGGATTTCGTTTAAAATCGGCGGATTTGATATGACAATGGGTATGGCTCTCTCCCTGCCAATGATTATTGCCGGGCTTGTGATTATTTTCCACGCGCTGCGCCGTAACCGCCCCGATCAAGATAATAAAAATGACGGGAATAATGCGCACGCCGCTGCGCGGCCGAAGCCTCAATCGGCAGCACGGCCGGCCAAATCGGCAAGGAAAATAAAAACACAGCAAAACCGGCGGGCGGAGCCGGTATTATGAATAATGCCGAACATGCCGCAATTTTGCGACAAAAAATAGCGCAGCGCATAGCGAGTGCCGGCTCTATCGATATGGCCGAATTTATGGCCATGGCCATGAGCGACAAACAGCATGGCTATTATGCCACAGCCGAACCTTTTGGCCGCAAGGGGGATTTTATTACCGCGCCGGAAATCAGCCAATTATTCGGCGAAATAATTGCCCTATGGGTTATTGCTTCATGGCAGGCTTTAGGCTGTCCGGCCGCTTTTGTGCTGTGTGAGGCCGGGCCAGGACGCGGCAGTTTAAGTGATGATATTTTGCGCAGCCTTGCCAAAGCAGCGCCGGCCTGCGCCAGGGCTGCCAATATAATGCTGATGGAAACCAGCCCGGCCCTGCGGCGCCGACAACAGGAAAAACTGGCAAAATATGATAGGCCCTTGGCCTGGGTAGAAGATTGCGCCGCTCTTGGCACCTATATGAAACAGTGCCGCCCTCAGACGCCGCTGATTTTTATCGCCAATGAGCTGCTTGATGTGCTGCCAGTGCGCCAATATCAAAAATCGGCGCAAGGCTGGCATGAAAGACGGATAAAGATCGATAAAACCGGCAGGCTGCATTTTGCGCCGGGCCGACCGCAGATTTTGCCGCTCTCTCCCCCGGATACGGCCTTTGCCCGAGCCTGCCGCGCGGCAAAGCCGGGCGCTATTATAGAAATTTCGCCCGCCCGTCAGGCTTTTGTGCAGGCTTTAAGCCGGCTGCTGGCGACAAATCGCGGCGCGGCACTGCTGATAGATTACGGCTCGCTTGAGCATGGTTTTGGCGATACATTGCAGGCCGTGGCCAAACACCGCTTTGCCGCTGTGTTTGAGAATATCGGCACCAGTGATTTATCCTCCCATGTTGATTTCGCTGCCCTTATGGCCGCCGCGCAGGCAGAAAATTGCCGCGCAAAAGCCCTCACCCAAGGGGAGTTTTTGTTGCAAATGGGGCTGCTGGAGCGCGCCGGCCGGCTGGGCGCCGGTAAAAATGAGGCCTGCCGCAAGCAAATTATTGCCGATGTAGAGCGGCTGGCTGCCCCTGACCAAATGGGAGAGCTGTTCAAAACCTTGTGCATTGCCGATTTGGACACAATTATGCCGCCATTTGCGCCATAAAAGGCAGATATAGGGAGAGAATCATGCCGCAGCAATCGTTACAGCCGGTTCTTGCCCCGCTTTTGCAGCGGCAAACAGGCATAAAGCATGGCTTTTTCACCCGCTGCGGCGGTGTTTCAGGCGGTATTTATGCCAGCCTGAATACCGGCTTAAGCTCTGACGACACAGGCGCTAATATAGAGGAAAACCGCCGCCGTGTAGCGACATGGTTTGGTGTGCCTGCCGCCTGTTTGCTGACCCCGTTTCAGCACCATTCCAATATTGTCGCAATAGTTAATGCCCCGCGGCAGGGGCAAGCAGCAAAGGCCGATGCTTATGTGACCAACATATCCGGGCTGGCAATCGGTATTATGACGGCGGATTGTGGTGCGGTGCTGCTGGCTGATCCGCAGGCACGCATTATTGCCGCCGTCCATGCCGGCTGGAAGGGGGCGCTTAACGGTATTTTGTCCAATAGTGTAGAGGCGATGATCAGGCTCGGCGCCGCTGCCAAAAATATTCTGGCTGTTTCCGGCCCCGCTATCAGCAGAGAAAATTATGAGGTGGGTGAAGATTTCCGCCAAAATTTTCTGGCAAAGGATCCGGCCTATAATCACTATTTCACGCCATGGAGAGGCGCAAAACACACTCTGTCTGCCGGGCAGGAGCAGACAAATGCCGCCACTTATCATTGCGATTTGCGGCAATTTATCTGTGACCGGCTGCGCGATAAAAATGTGCGGGTAGAAGATATGCCGCTTTGCACTTATGCTGATGAAGCGCGTTTTTTCTCATTCCGCCGCGCTACGCATAGGGGAGAAAAGGATTACGGCCGGCAAATCTCGGCAATTTGTCTGACTGATAAAGAGTGAAAAACAGGGCAAAGGATAAAATATTTGTATTCTACCGGGCAAAAAGCCGGAAAGCCGCTGAAAAACTTTATTTTTATGGCGCAAAGGGGCTTGAAATCCGGCGATAAAACGCTAAAACGGCGGCAAAAGCCTGTATCATGCGGCCGGGTTATGCCAAAGGCAGTGCGAACCAGGCGCAGGGATCAAAATATTGGCGGTGTGTAATGAAACTTTTCTGCGGCAATTCCAACCCCAATCTGGCAAAAAACATTTCTCAATATTTGCATATTCCATTGGGTCGGGCGATTGTGCGCCGTTTTGCCGATGATGAAATTTTTGTTGAGATTCAGGAAAATGTCCGCGGCGAAGATGTTTTTCTGCTGCAATCCACCTCACATCCGGCCAATGACCATTTAATGGAATTGCTGATTATGATTGACGCGCTGCGCCGTGCTTCTGCCCGGCGTATTACCGCGGTTATCCCCTATTTCGGCTATGCCAGGCAAGACAGAAAGCCCGGCCCGCGCACTCCTATTTCGGCCAAATTAGTGGCTAATCTGATCACGGAAGCCGGTGCCAACCGCATTTTGACGCTGGATTTGCATGCCGGGCAGATACAGGGCTTTTTTGATATTCCGACCGATAATCTTTATGCCGTGCCGGTTATCAGCCGTGATATTCTTGCCCATTACAAGACTGATAATGTCATGGTAGTGTCGCCTGATGTCGGCGGAGTGGTGCGCGCCCGCTCATTGGCCAAGCGCATTGACGCCCTGCTGGCCATTGTTGACAAGCGGCGTGAACGCCCGGGCGAATCAGAAGTGATGAATATTATCGGCGATGTTGCCGGCAAGGATTGCCTGCTGTTTGACGATATTGTTGATTCTGCCGGCACATTATGCAATGCGGCAGAAGCGCTGCTGCAGGCCGGGGCCAAAAGTGTTACTGCTTATATTACCCATGGCGTGCTTTCCGGCGGGGCGGTAGAGCGTATCACCCAGTCCAGATTAAAAGAGCTGGTAATAACCGATTCGATTCAGCCGCGCGATGATGTGAAAAAGATAAAGAAAATCCGTATCCTGCCCATTGCCGATTTAATTGGCGAAGCTATTGCCCGCACCGCCGCCGAACAATCTGTCTCCAGCCTGTTCGATTAAACTCCGGCGCGGAATCTTTTATTTTCGCGCTTTACAGCAGACTCTTTTCTTCTATCATTTCCGCCCTGATTTCTATCGGCTTTCCACTCTGTTCTCCCTCATTGTCACCTTTATCTGCCGGCGGAAGGATTATATCCTCGGCTTCCGGTCGGCCGGGGGCGGTTTCGCGCTGCAAATCGGGGAAAGTAATAATGCGTTTGCCGCTAAAATCAGTGCGCACAATAATCAGCCCGCGCTCTTCAAAATGCTTCAGCAGGCTGTGCACCCGGCGTGGTGATGATGTCCGGTAAAGCCGCGCCAATGTGGCATCGCCCAAGCAGGGTGCGCCAATTATCGCCGCTTGTGCCAAAGCTAAAAACACACTGCGCGCTTCCACCTCATCATTGCTCAAATTTTCTGCCAGGCGGCAGGTTTCTGCCCATAGCGGCCCTGCCTCCATATCGGCAGCAAGGCCGGCGCGGGCAAAAGCCAGCAAATGGCAAAATTCCGGCATAGAAGGCAGGCGCTCTTTTACCCGTTCTATCCGACAGCGCACCTGAAAATCCTGATATAGCACCGCCACAGCCTGGTAAAAAGCGCGCTTATCGGCAAAAATATCGCGCATAAGCCGCTGAAAAACAAGGCGCTTCTCTTCTTCCGCCAATTCCGGAAAAAGCGGCTTTTCTGCCCCCTCTTCCGCCGGCGCGCTTGCCGCAGCTCCGGCAGCCGCTACTTCCCGCAAAATATCTTCGGTCAGCCGCATTACCGGCGGTGACGGCGCCTGAGCAGGGCGCAAAACCGGCTCGGCCATAGCCGGGGTAAAAATAAGCTGCTCTGCGTCAAGCGGCGCTTCCGGCAGCGGCAGCAATTTCGGGCTGCCGGAACGGGCTGCCGTTTCTACCGCGCCGATTTTTATCGGCAAAGGTCGGCGCGCTAGAGCCGGGCCAAGCGCAATAAAATGACCGCGGGCCAAATCGCGGAACATTTCTGCCTGGCGGCGCTCCATACCGAGCAAATCGGCGGCGCGCGCCATATCAATATCCAGAAATGTGCGCCCCATAAGAAAATTGGAAGCTTCTGCCGCCACATTCTTGGCCAATTTGGCCAATCTTTGCGTGGCAATAATTCCGGCCAGGCCGCGCTTGCGCCCGCGGCACATTAAATTGGTCATGGCGGAAAGCGACTGACGGCGCGCTTCTTCTGAAACTTCTGCCGCGCCGGCCGGGGCAAAAAGCTGCGCTTCGTCAACCACTACCAGCAGCGGATACCAATAATCGCGCTCGGCCTCAAACAGGCCGTTTAAAAAAGCGGCAGCGGCGCGCATTTGCGCATCGGCTTCCAATCCCTCCAGATTCAACACGCTTGAGACACGATGTTTGCGAATGCGCGCCGCAAGGCGTGCCAGTTCTTCTGCCGTGCGCGCGGCCTCCACCACCACATGGCCGAATTTATCAGCCAGAGTTACAAAATCTCCCTCCGGGTCTATCACACATTGCTGCACCCATTGCGCACTTTGCTCGAGCAGGCGGCGCAGCAAATGCGATTTGCCAGAGCCGGAATTGCCTTGCACCAGCAAGCGGGTCGCCAGCAATTCCTCCAAATCCAGACATGCAGTTTCTTCCCCATTTGAAGCAGTATTTTTAGCAACCAATCCCATGGAAATTGATATTTGCATCACTGCCTCAAACAAGCAAACAGGCGCAAAATTGCGCAAATTACAGAGAAATTACCTGAAAAGCTCCACGAGAGCAGAAAGGCTGCCTCAGGCAGCGACAGGGAGCAACAAATCCTGCGCCTGTTTATAAAAGAAGCGCCGGCTGATTACAACTCTTGCCAAGCAGGCTTTTATGCTTTATAGACAAAAAACCTGCGCAGACACCCTTGGAGGCAGCGCGGGGAGGGCTACGCATAATGTCACGAGCAAAGTCGATAAATGATCTGCGCCCGGTGCTATAGTGTTAAAAGCGGTTTTGCCGCATTTTGCCTGCCGGTCCTCTAAATTTTGCCCTTGAACACAGCCGCCCGGCCTGCCGGTGCATATTGGGTTTTGGGTAAAATCTCCGCTGAAATTGGAAAGGATTTACTTATGAGCACGGAATTTACGCTCAGAGCAGAATCGCGCGACCGGGTTGGTAAGGGGTCCTCCCGCGCATTACGGCGCAAAGGGCAGATTCCCGCTATTATTTATGGCGAGAAACAATCGCCCGTGGCTATTGCCATTCCCCTTAAAGAGACATTTATGCAAATTCAGGCCGGCAGCTTCCGCACCCGGGTAATGGCCGTTGACATAAATGGAGAAAAAATTCAGGTTCTGCCAAAAGATTACCAGCTTGATCCCGTGCGGGATACAGTGCTGCATATTGATTTTTTGCGGGTTTCGGAAAAATCTTTGGTCACTGTTGAAGTGCCGGTTCACTTCCTCAATGAAGAAAGCTGTGTCGGGCTGAAACAAGGTGGTGTGCTGAATATTGTGCGCCACGAAGTTGAGCTGATTGCCCCGGCAACAGCTATTCCTGAGGCTATTACCGTAGATATTCAGAAATTTGAAATCGGCGATTCCATTCATATTTCGGCAGCGCAACTGCCTGCCAATATTGAGCTGGTTATCCAGGATCGTGATTTTACCCTGGCTACTATCGCCGCCCCGGTCGAGGAAGAGGAAGCGACAGCCGCAGAAATGGTTGCCGAGCCGGAAGCTAAAAAAGCCGAGACCAAGAAAGACGCTTAAAATAGCGACAGGGGGAGCGGCAGTCGCTCCTCCCTTTATTATGGCTGCGCAGTGTTTTTCTGCAATTTTTGCCCGGCGGCCAGATGAGAGGCGGAAATGTTGATCATTGCGGGGCTGGGCAATCCCGGCCGTGATTATGAAAATACCCGTCACAATATTGGTTTTATGGCGATAGATGCGATATATGCCCAAGGCAGCTTTTCACCATGGCGGGCAAAATTTCATGCCCTGATTGCCGAAGGGGTGATACAGGGCAAAAAAGCCCTGCTGGTCAAGCCGCAAACTTATATGAACAATTCCGGCCAGGCTTTAGCTGCCATTCTGCAATTTTATAAATTGCCGCCGGCTAATCTTGTGGTTCTGCATGATGAGCTGGATATTGCGCCGGCAAAATTGCGGGTAAAAACCGGCGGGAGTGATGGCGGCCATAATGGCCTTAAATCCATTGATGCACATTGCGGCAAAGATTATTGCCGGATTCGCTTAGGGATCAGCCACCCGGGGCAAGGGAAAGATTTGGTGCATAATCATGTTATGGGCAATTTTTCTAAAGCGGAGAGAATCTGGCTGGAACCGCTATTGGTTGCTATCGGCCGGAATATCGGCCTGATTGCCGGGGGCGATAGTAACAGCTTTATGAACAAGGTTTTCATTGAAACGCACGGCAGCGCTGCCGGCGACCAGCCTGCTGCCGATAAAGCGGCAACAGTAGACAAATTGAGTAAGACCTGAAGCAAAGCAGATAGACTGCTCCCATTTGGCAGAGCGGCGCAGGGGACAGAGCAGTGCCGGTAAAATATCAGGCGCAATAATACAGGCAGCAGCAAAACAGGGAAATTATTATGGGCTTTAAATGCGGTATTGTCGGTTTGCCCAATGTCGGCAAATCTACCCTTTTTAACGCATTGACAAAAACCGCCGCCGCGCAGGCGGCCAATTATCCTTTTTGCACGATTGAGCCTAATACGGGCGAAGTCGCTGTGCCGGATCAGCGTATGCAAAAAATCGCCGCTTTGGCCGGCTCAAAGGAAATTATCCCCACCCGTATCAATTTTGTTGATATTGCCGGGCTGGTGCGCGGCGCCTCGAAGGGAGAAGGTCTGGGCAACCAGTTTCTGGCCAATATTCGCGAGGTAGATGCTATTATCCATGTTTTGCGCTGCTTTGAAAATGATGATATTACCCATGTCGAAGGGCGCATTAACCCGGTAGAAGATGCCGCTACAGTAGAGACTGAGCTGATGCTGGCTGATTTGGAAAGCCTGGAGCGGCGCACCGCCCAAACCGCCAAACGCGCTACCGGCAAAGATAAAGAAGCACTGGCCGTTTTACCGGTAATGGAGCAGGCCTTGCAATTATTGCAGCAGGGCCAGCCGGTGCGCCTGCTGCTGCCTGAGCTGGGGGCAGATGAAAGGCAGATTTTAAAAGGGCTTAATCTGCTCACTGCCAAACCGGTTCTCTATGTGTGCAATGTAGCGGAGCAGGAGGCCGCCGCCGGCAATGCCATGAGCAAAGCGGTGGCAGCAATGGCTTTGAAACAAGAGGCAGAAGCCGTCGTGATTTCTGCTGCTATTGAGGCAGAAGTGGCACAATTACCGGAAGAAGAGGCCAAAGACTATCTGGCTGCCATGGGGCTGCATGAAGCCGGCCTGGATCGCCTTATTCGCGCCGGTTATCATTTGCTCGATTTGATAACTTATTTCACTTGCGGGCCAAAGGAAACACGCGCATGGACAATCCGGCGCGGCACCAAAGCGCCGCAGGCAGCCGGCGCCATTCATTCCGATTTTGAGCGCGGCTTTATTCGCGCCAATGTAATTGCCTATCAGGATTTTATTGCCCTTGGCGGTGAAACAGCCGCCAGAGAAGCCGGCAAAGCGCGTGATGAAGGCAAGGATTATATCGTGCAGGACGGAGATATTATTCACTTCCGCCATAATGTTTGATAATAGCCGGTGCTTGAAGCCGCGCGGGCGCGCCGGCTCAAATATGGCAAGCAGCAGGGGGCAGCCCCTTATAGCTTGAAGCTGTGCGGGCACCGGAGCCGGAAAAACTATCAAAGCATTGCGCTGGAGTTTCAGCTTTCCCGCCCGGCAGGTTTGACATATTTCCTGCGCCTTTGTTCATAGGCCGCAGAAAGGCCGCGTTTTCTGATTAGTTCTATCCGCCCGCCTCCCATCAAGTGCGTTACAGGCATTGCGGTTTGGGCATATTTTCCGATTAGCTCTATGCGTTATAATTGCGTTTTCGTTGGCCGGAAAGTGGTGGTTTGAATGCATTTTCTAATTAGCTAAAAATCAACGCTTTTAAAAAAACAGACATAAAAGAAAAAGCCGCCGGCAGACACTAGCGACTCCAGATCCCCTCATTTGGGGCTTATTAAGAATGCAGTCTAACTAAAATAATAGAGGAAGGTTGAATATGTGCCCCCTATATATAAAATCTTCTCGCACGGCAAGAGTTTTTTTCTTGTCTACCATAAAACGCAAGTAAATCCCCTTGCTTACCAAAATCAGCGTTTTGCGGGTGGCAAAGGGGATAAAATGGTCAGTTTTGAGGCGCTAAAAAGACTTGACGAAACGGCGCTAACCTATTGATATTTTAATGCCGCTTTGACAGATATAAAAATCTAACCCATTGATTTTCAATTATTGTTCCCCGATTAGCTATATTGGGGCAAGATAATAGAGATTTTGGAAAATGGTTGCGGTTTGACCGCATTTTCTGCTTAATTATACTCACCGCTTTTTTGCGGTCATCAAGCTTAAATTGCAGCAAAATCTGCCGCCAGTGGCCCTTTGCCGCAGAGCCGCCGCAAATACCCGGCCGCGCACTCTGTCAAGGCTTTTGCCCCAATTATGCGGCTCAGGCCCGACCGGCGCAGGCATAATAATAGCAGCTTAATCCGCCCGCGCCCGGCGGCGGAAGAGCCGGAAGCCAAGCAGATAAAATAATTTATCCTGTTTTTTGCTATCCAGCTTTTCAGTGGCCACGGCCAGCCCGAAAAGGAAATATTTTTTCTTTTTCGGAGAAATTTTCACCCGCCAGACAGGCAAACCGAGAAAAGAATAACCATATTGGTTGGCCTTGGCATTCAAGCCGGCTTTATTGAGCTGCGCCTCTTGCAAAAACTGCTCATAGCCGGCAGTCTTGCGGGCACAAGCCCACCATAAAACATCTTGCCCCCGCTCTGAGGGCGGTTTGTGCCACGGCTTTACCGCACCAACAAAGTGATACAGGGCAATTGCTTTATCCTTGTCTGCCATTGTTTCCGCTGCAGAGCGGTTCAAATTACAATAATAATTCCACTCTGCGCCAATATAGCGGATTTTATCCTTGCAGATAAAATTTATAATATCCTGATCATGCCGCCTGAAATTCTGCCTGGCCAAAATAGCCAGACATTGTTCCACCAATCCGCGTTCACGCCATATTTTGCTGTTAAAAACCAGCAGGCCGGAATTGATATAGGCCTGGTCATCACGCAGGCCCAGCCTTTTCCGATAATAATTTTTGACGCCGGCGCGCTTGCGGCGTTCTTTTTCTATATTTGTGTCAACCACCCCGGCAATATAATTTTCACCCAACGCTATATGCAGCAAACAGGCCGGGTCGCGGTTAAAAATCACATCAATATCGGTATAAATTATTTTATCATATTGGCTGCATAATTGCGGAATAAGCAGTCGCCCATAAGCAGCGGGCGAAAGATGCTGCCCTTCTGCAACATTAAAGGCAGTGTGATAATGCTGCAGCCAGGCAGAAATATCGCATATTTGCAGCTGAAAATTTTTATGCGGCGCCAATTGCCGGGCCAAAGCGCTTAAATCAGCCTGTTTTATCCCGCAATCAAAAATAATAATATGATAATTATGCTCTGGCGCCGCATTATCCAGCAAAGATTGCGCAATAACAGTGATATAAGAGCCATAATCGGCATCGGCACAAAAAACCAGCGGCACGGCAAACGGCTTTTCCTTGTGCCGGGCAGGCTTGCCTGCCCCCTCTTCCCGGATAGCAGCATTACCTCTTTTTCCGGCAAAAGCCGGCCTGCCCGTTTTATAGCCGGATATTGGCAAAGCGGGGTGCGGCTCCTGTTTGTCTTCCATAAAGCTGCCCCGAAACAACACGATAATAATCCGGCGGATAAACCCGCCTTTATCTATCTAAGCTATTTTATGCCAAAAGGCAAATAAACAAGTATAATAGAGCAGGCCGTTATGCTACCGGATTTGCTGTGACAGCGGCACAGAAATCGGCTCTGGGACGGCATTTTCTGCCTTTTGCAAAGGGCTGCCTGACAAATTTTCCTTACCTTTCTCTACAGCTCTTCAATGCGGGCCAATAGCCACAGCAAAGGCAAAAGCGGAGCTATAATTTGGCACAGATTTTAAAAGAGCAAAGTGAGGTTAACTGCCGGCGTCACCTCGCGAGCAAAGAGCAAAAATGGCGGCGGCAATAGAAAGCGGGCAAAAACAGCGGGGCGGGTTAGACAGGCTAGCCTGACAGACTAGTCTGTGGCGGCGCCCCGCAAGTAAAAACAGCGGGGCAGTGCTTTTAGCATGCACTCTCATTCCATATAGGGGGAAAGGCAAACGCGTCTTCTGCCGGCAGTAATAGCGTAGCTATTATCGTCCGGCCGATAATTTGGGTAATGCTCGGCGCACCATATTTTATGCGCTGTGGTTAAAACAGGGGCGGCAGAGGAGCGCTGTGTCCCCGACCGGCCGGTTTTGGGCTTTTTTCCTGCCGGCGCAGTTTTTACCGGTTTGCCGGGCCTTTGCATAAATGGCGCTATAGAGCTTTTTGGCGCAAAAGCCGCCCGCGGATACCACCAGCCGTCACCGGCGCTTTTATAACCCGGGCGGTGATAGCGATAGCCCTTATAACCGTTTAAAATACCGCGCGCATTGCCTTCTGCCCCGGCCAATATTTTCCCCTTGCCGGCAGGGGCGGCATTATCCATGTCCCTTGCTGCACCGGCCAATGGCGGGACAGCCGGCGCTTTTGCCGCCGCGGCACCGGAAACCGGCTCTACCTTGCTAGCAAGCACTATAATATTTTTTGCCGCATAAGACGCCGCAGCTTTTCGCCCGGTTTTATCCTTTATATCGGCAAAGCCATAAGCCGCGCCGATAATAACGGCAAAAATAGCAACACATAAAGCGAACAAGGCCAAAAAACCGGATTGTTTGCTGCGCATGGTTTCACCCTGCCGTTAATAGATAGTAAACTCTATTGGGAAATTTTTTACCGGAAACCATTATCGCTAATTATTGTTTAACAAAATTATTAACATAATATAAAAATTATCCCCGAATTACCGCTTTGTCATAAAATATTCCGGCAAAAACCGGCGGGGAGAAAAGCGCAAGGCGCCTTTGCCTCCCCTCTTGTATTGCCGCGGTTTTTATGTTTTATCAGCGCCATGCAGGGCCAAATGCGGGGGCGACAGACGCGGCCTGATTTATTGTCAAAAGCGAAGAGAGACAGCATGGCGGCGCTCCCTACCCCTTATTATCTGATTGATAAAGCAAAATTACGGCATAATATGGAGATTATGGCGCGCTTGCGGGCGCGCTCAGGCGCCAAAACGCTGCTGGCTCTCAAAGGCTTTGCCGCTCATGCGCTGTTTGACTTTATGCGCCCTTATATGGACGGCACGACCTCTTCTTCCCTGTTTGAGCTGCGGCTGGGGCATGAAAAATTCGGCAAAGAAAGCCATGCTTATTCTGTCGCCTGGGGGAAAGAGGAAATAGAAAAAGCCCTTGTCTACGCCGACAAGATTATTTTTAACTCAATAAGTCAGTTGCGGCAATTTGAGCGGCAAAGCCGCGGCTGCCCGCGCGGCCTGCGCCTTAATCCGCATATTAGCTATTCGCATTTTGACCTTGCCGATCCGGCGCGCCCTTTTAGCCGCCTGGGGGAAAATGAGGCAGAAAAAATAGAGCCATATTTAGACCTGATTAGCGGTTTTATGCTGCATTATAATTGCGAAAATGATGATTTTGCTGCTTTTGACCGCCAGCTGGGCGAAATTGAGGCGCGTTATGGCCGGCTGTTTGCGCAAGTGGAATGGATAAGCCTTGGCGGCGGCCTGCATTTTACCGGTGAAAATTACCCGCTTGATAAATTTGCCGACCGGTTGAAACATTTTGCCAAAAGCCACGATGTGCAGGTTTATCTGGAGCCGGGAGAAGCCGCAGTCAATGGTAGCGCCACATTGGAAACACGTGTTTTGGACAGTTTCAATAATGGCAAAAATATCGCTATTCTTGATGCCTCGGTTGAGGCGCATATGCTTGATTTGCTTATTTACCGCCAGCCAGCGACAATTTTGCCTAATTCAGGCGCGCATGAAATTATGCTATGCGGCAAATCCTGCCTGGCGGGCGATATTTTCGGCACATTTCGCTTTGAAAAACTGTTAAAGACAGGGGATCATGTCTCGCTGTGCAATGCTGCGGCCTATACAATGGTGAAGAAAAACTGGTTTAACGGCGTGGCCATGCCGGCAATAGCAGTCAAAGAGCTTGACGGCAGCACGCGGCTGATACGCCGCTTCACTTATGAAGATTACTGCAACAGCCTGTCATAAATACCAGCCTGCCCGGCAAAGCGGAGTTGCAGAAAAGGGCAAAACACTCTAGATTAAGCAGCGCGCGGCGCGGCCGCTTTACATAAACCAACTTATGGTGGCACATTGGCAAAATAAAAAACAGGAGACCAACCGGGAATGAAAAAAAATGTTCTGATTATCGGTGCGGGGGGGGTAGCACAGGTTGTCGCTCATAAATGTGCGCAGAATAATGATATTCTCGGCAGTCTTCATATCGCCTCCAGAACCAGGGCTAAATGTGAGGCGATTATTGCCTCAGTGCGCGCCAAAAATTCTATGAAAATAGCGGGAGAATTTGCCGCCCATACGCTGGACGCCATGAATGTGGCGGCGACAACAGCTCTGATTGAAAAAACAGGGGCGCAAATTATTATCAATGTCGGCTCCGCTTTTTTGAATATGAGCGTGCTAAGCGCCTGTATCAATGCCAAGGCTGCCTATATTGACACAGCCATTCATGAAGACCCGCTAAAAATTTGTGAAACTCCGCCCTGGTATGGCAATTATGAATGGCGCCGGCGGCAGGAATGCGCGCAAGCCGGCATTAGCGCTGTTTTGGGCGCCGGTTTTGACCCGGGCATTGTCAATGCCTATGCGGCGCTGGCGCGTGATGATTATTTTGCCAAAATGGACAGTATTGATATTATCGATATTAATGCCGGCAATCATAAACGCTGGTTTGCCACGAATTTTGACCCGGAAATCAATTTCCGCGAATTTACCGGGCAGGTTTATTCATGGCAAAAAAATGCGTGGCAAACCAACCAAATGTTTGAGGTGAAAAAGGAATGGGATTTGCCGATTGTCGGCAAATGTGCCACTTATATGACCGGCCATGATGAAATTCATTCCCTTTCCCGCACTATGGCAGAGCATGGCAACCCCGATATTCGCTTCTGGATGAGTTTTGGCGAGCGCTATATCACTGTCTTCACCGTGCTGAAAAAGCTCGGCCTGTTATCGGAACAGCCGGTCAAAACCGCTGAAGGACAAGAAGTAGTGCCGCTGAAACTGGTGAAAGCCGTGCTGCCCGACCCGGCAGAGCTGGCACCGGAATATACGGGCAAAACCTGCATTGGCGACTGGATTAAAGGCACCGGCAAAGACGGCCGGCCGCGGGAAATTTTCCTTTATAATATTGCCGATCATGAGGCCGCTTATACTGAAACCGGTGCGCAAAGCATATCCTACACAGCCGGCGTGCCAGCGACAGCGGCGGCGATACTGATCGCCCAAGGCGATTGGGATATTAAAACCATGGCCAATATTGAAGAATTGCCTCCCCGCCCGTTTCTGGCCCTGAATGATAAAATGGGCCTGCCCACCTGGCTGCAGGAAGACGGCAAAACACAAAAGCTGGAATTTTAACCGTAAGCGGCTTCCCCGTCGCGGCCATCAGGGCACAGACATCATGCCGCTTCCGGGCGGCTCTATATTGCAACAGCGCAATGGCGAAAGCGCTGTTGCGGCTGGGCCGCATTTTCTGAATAGCTATAGGGCACACGAGCAAGGGCCTTCTTCTCCTTATCCGTGCCGGCTTATTCCTTCCGATATTGCTGTTTCAGGTAATTGGCAGCGTGCTCTATTTCGGGGAAAAGCGTCATTTTGTTAATATGCAATGCGTCTAATTCGTCCCGTATTTTTTGTTTATCGCCCGCTTTAATGAGCAAGCTTTGATAGCTGATTTTGTCTGCCCCCTTTTCTTTATCCTCTTCATTTTCCAGAATTTTTGTATATTCTCTGGCAAAGGCAGAAACCAGAAAACCGCCGGCCTGGGCGCGAATGCGCGGATTGGAATAAAGCGGCCGGACAAAAAAAGCGCGCCTTAAATGATGCCGTTTAATTTTCGGGACAAAACCCGGACTTTCTTCCCGGATAGCATAAACAAGCCTGTTATAGGCAAAATTCTTGTCATCGGGATCACGCTGCTCGAAACCCTGCTGCAGAGCTTTAAAAGACTTATCATCTTTACTGTGTTCATCAAGCCATTTTTTATCTTCAACGTTCAGATAAGCCAGATTGCAGATAAGCCTAAGCCGGTCACTTTCCGCATTCAGGATTTTGCTGTCCAACGCACAAAAAACATGCAATTTCCCCTCTTTGCCTTCATTACCTGTGCAGGCAAAATAAAGGGCAATTAGTGGGTTCTGCGTTACATCGAGCAGCCTTGTCGGCAGACCATAATGCTGCGCCCGCAAAATGCGCTCGAAAGCCGTTTTATCCTGGCGGAATTCATCATGATAAGCCGCCGCGATGCTTTCCAGCAGCTTCTTTTCGGCGTCTTCACCATATACATAATCGCTGTTTTCATTTTTTCGAAATAAAGCCGGTGCCAATTTATAATCAGAATCATTTTTCCCGCGATAAAAGAAAAATTTATCTTCTTTCCCGGCTTTCGAGAATCGCTCCTCAAGATTTCGCGCAAGCTCAGAGCGCAGCTGCTCAAGCTTTTGCAAATAATCCCGAACGCTGTCTATATATTCCGCTTCGTCTTCGCCCATCAGCCTGATCCTGACATCTAAATCTGCCCCATAATGAAGCATTATAGGTCTTTCGGCATCGTGGCGCAACGGCACACAAACCGGCACCCGACGCAAAATGGAGACAGAAAGTTTAAAAATCCTTAAACCTTACAAGCGCCAAGTAAAAGAAAATAAGGCTAAATAAAGGCAAATAAAAATCTCTATTTTAGTGAAATTTTGTCTTGCACGAATTATAACAGGCTGTTATATTACGGATTGTAAATTTTCGTGAGAATAGTCGCCGGACAGGAGAGAAGCTATGTATGATATTGTCAAGACTGCCCTTGCCTACTGCTTTGTCATTGTGTCGCTCAACGCCGCTGTTGCCGCTGTTGTCCTCACCGGCCTGGGGCAATAGCTCCTCTGTTTTTGTCAATTCAGGCCGGAAGCAAGCAGGCGCCTTTTATATTTACGCTATTTTATAAGTTTGCCTTTATAGGCGATGTTGGGGGTGGCCTATGCGGCCTGTTCCGGCGAATTTTCGCTTTAAATCGGCTCCAGATTCTCGCAATATTCATTGTGGATTATCCGGCAGAGCAGGGAGACAGATAGATCAGGCGAACACTAAAGGGCAAAACAGCTCTCATTACTGGCGGCGCCAAAAATCTCGGCGCTTTGATTGCGCTGGATCTTGCCCGGCATGAAGCAAAAGCCGTTGCCATTCACTATCATAGTGCAGAGAGTAAAAAAGACGCCGAAAAAATTATTGCCGCGCTGGCAAAATTCGGTGCCGGAACTCTGATGCTGCCGGGCGATTTAAGCAAGCCCGAAGCTATGTAAAAGCTGTTTTCCGATACTAAAAAAGCTTTCGGTTCTGTTGATATTACTGTCAATACTGTCGGCAGAATGCTCAAAAAGCCGATTCTTGAAATGACAGAAGCATAATATGACGCTATCAATGCGGCCAATGCCAAAACTGCTTTTTTCTTCCTGAAAGAAGCGGGCAAAATCGTGCAGGATAATGGGACGATTATCTCGCTGACAACCTCACTGCTGGCGGCTTTTGCGCCGTTTTATGGTGCTTATTCGGGTTCAAAAACTGCGGTAGAGCATTATGTCCGCGCTGTGGCCAAAGAATTCGGCAGTCGCGGTATTAGTGTCAACGCTATTGCCCCCGGCCCCATGGATACGCCATTTTTCCATTCTCAGGAAAGCGCAGAGAGGTGCAGGCACATATTAAAACGGCGGCAGCCTTGGCCAAATTTTCCAAAACCGGGCTGACAAATATTGAGGATATTGTGCCTTATATCCGCTTTCTCGCTACTGAAGGCTGGTGGGCGACCGGGCAGACTATTTTAATCAATGGCGGCTTTACCACCAAATAATGGCGATTGCCTTACAAATAGCATTGCCGGCATTATTACGGGCAATGCCGTTTGCTGCGGCCGCCCTCTGTTGGCAGTATCTGGCTCCTGTCAGAGCGGTGCGGCTATAGGCAAAGCGAGGCCGCCTTCCTCCGGAATTTTACTTTTTTACAGAAATTTTACCGGATTTTTTAAATAAAAGGCAGGTTTTAGGTTCTATAACAAGACAAAGCGGCACAGAAAGTTTTGCTTTTATGGAACAGCGTAGCAGTAAAAAACACTCAGCCCCTGTCACTATGGTTTTTCGGCACCAGAAAACCCCTCTTATAGCCGAAGCCCTGGAAAACGGCCTTATTTTTATCACTCTGCTGATTGCTGTCGGCACTGCATTTTATATTTTAAACGGGCAAATTATGGCACTGGTATAGAATTATTGCGGCATGGCCTCCACGCCTTTCACTTCCGGCACAAAATGGCGCAGCAAATTTTCAATACCCTGTTTTAAAGTGGCCGTAGAAGATGGGCAGCCGGCACAAGCGCCGCGCATATGCAAATAGACAATGCCGTTTTCAAAACCGCGAAAACTAATATCGCCGCCGTCCTGGGCAACAGCCGGGCGCACGCGTTCTTCAAGCAAATCCTTGATTGTCGCTACTAGCGGCTCATCTTCCGCAGCATAAAATTCTTTGCCTGCTGCGGCAGCTCCGCCGATTTCAGGCGCTGCCGCGCTTATAAGCGGCGCGTTTGACAGCATATAATCCATAATAAGGCCCAGAATAGCCGGCTTTAAATGCTCCCAGGCAGCGTTGTCTGCCTTACTGACCGCAATAAAATCATAACCGAAAAAGACAGCACAAACACCTGGCACGGCAAACAGCTTTGCCGCCAGTGGTGAGCCGGCCGCCGCCTCTTCTTGCGTGCGAAATTCTACAGCTTCGCCCTCCACCACAATCCGCCCGGGCAAAAATTTCAAACTGGCCGGGTTAGGTGTCGCTTCAATCTGAATAAACATGATGCAATCCTCGCTCTATCCGCCTTTATCGGCCCAGGCTTGCCCTTGCGGCGCAAAAGCCGCTTGCCGCAAACTCTGCCTGAGCCGGGCAAATTTCCGGCCTTATATAAGACTTTTTATTGCAAAATGCAAAAACCTGACTGCACCGGCTATTATCAGACAGGCTGTGCCGACGCAGACCGCATGCCGGCACGCCGGAATCTCGGCGACAGAGCGGCTGCTTCCCAGCTCTAAATCCGCAAAACGGGCAGAGAACAGCTTGAGCCCCAGCGGCCGGGATTAGTCTGCCCCCCATTTGCCCACTTGGCAGCACAGCACAAAATTCCGGCACCCCAGCGGCAAAAAGCGCTGCCCTGAAAGGCCACCCCACCCCATTATGATAAAAGCAGATTCTCCATTTTGCCGGCAGCGAGAGAAAAAAGCACAAGCTGCTTTCAGGCAATTTCATCAATGGTGGCATCGCTCAAATTAGCGGGAATAACGGTAACCGGCAAAGCAAAGGCCTTATGCCGCCCGACCAGAGCCTGAATCAAAGGCCCCGGCCCGTCATGATAAGTGCCGGCCGCCAAAACCAGCAAAGCAATATCGCTGTCTTTTTCCACCAAAGCGGTGATTTCTTTTATCGCCTCCCCTTCGCGGATAATTTCTTCCGACTTTATGGCATATCTGCTTTTTACAATTGCGGCAGCAGCGGCCATAGCCGCTTTGGCATGATCTGTTGCCTCAGCCCGCATAACATGCTCTACCCCAAACATTTGCCGAAAATCACTGTCATCAATAACATAAAGCAGCACCAGGCCGCCATGTGTGCTTTTGGCCTGTGCCGCAGCATAGGCCACAGCGCGCTCGCATTCGGGCGAGCTATCCACAACGGCCAGGATTTTACGGCTATGCCCCTGTTTACGGCTGGAACGCTCTGACAATAGCATTAGTTTTCCCTTTTCCTGAACGGCGCTTACTCCCGGCACGGCCCGCTTTTATAGCGGGCCGTTTTATGGCCTTATAGCGGGGCGGCAGACAATACTTCCCCCATTAGCCCGGCAAAAAGCCGACAATATTGCGCACTTGTTTCATTGTTGCTTCTGCTTTTTGCGCCGCGCGGGCGCTGCCTTTGGCCAGGACGGTATCAATATAATCCGGCGTCTTGAGCAGGCGCCGCAATTCTTCCCCTATCGGCACCAGTTTTGCCACCAGAGCCTCGGTCAAATGCGGCTTGAAAGCAGAAAAAGCTTGCCCGGCAAATTGTGCCAAGGCATTTGCTTTATCTTTATCAGTCAAAGCGGCATAAATGCCGACAAGATTATCAGCCTCAGGCCGGTGGCGCAACTCTTCCACCGTTGCCGGCAGCGGCGCGCTATCTGTTTTTGCCTTGCGGATTTTCATCGCAATATTATCGGCATTATCGGTCAGGTTAATACGACTCATATCGGAAGAGTCGGATTTTGACATTTTTTTGGTGCCGTCCCGCAGCGACATAATACGCATTGCTGCCGGCGGCATTAGCGGCTCAGGCAGCGGAAAAAAGCCGTCATACACCTTGGTGCCCGCCTTGGCGCCGCCGCTTGCCGGCCAGGCGGCGGCCGCACCCAATTCGGCAATGCGGGCAGCATAATCCGTGTTAAATTTTTGCGCAATATCACGCGTCAACTCCAAATGCTGCTTCTGATCTTCTCCTACCGGCACATAAGTGGCACGGTAAAGCAGAATATCCGCCGCCATCAGGCAGGGATAGGCAAACAGGCCGACAGAGGCTTTTTCGCTATTTTTACCGACTTTATCCTTAAATTGCGTCATGCGGGCAAGCCAGCCCATACGGGCAATACAATTAAACACCCAAGCCAGCTCGGCATGCTGTCGGACTTGCGACTGGTTAAAAACAATATGCTTTTCCGCATCAATGCCTGCCGCCAGAAAGGCAGCCGCTACTTCACGCGTTTGCCGCAGCAAATTCTCTGGCTCAGGATTGACTGTCAAGGCATGCATATCCACCACACAAAACAGGCAATTATAATGCTGTTGCAATGCCACCCAGTTTTTAATAGCGCCGAGATAATTGCCCAACTGTAAATTACCTGTCGGCTGCACACCTGAAAATACCAGCTGCTCGAAATCGCCCATAATTCTCTCTTCTGCCTGCCGCTGCGGCAGCCCAATACCCGCCTCGCAGCCGCTTTAATCAAAATTCCGCCGCTTCGGTTTTAGCGTTTCAGCGCTTTCTTGACAAGCGCCAGGCCGGTTTTATCGCCCCAAAACACCAGAACAAAATAAAACAGCGCCGCCCCGGCACATAAGGCTGCCAGCACCCCGGCACGCTGCCATAAAGGCGCAGCAGCAGATAAAGCCTCGGCAAACAGGCCGCAGGCATCATGCAAGACCAGCGCCATGAGCGCCGCCGCCAGCAAAAACAGGCTCAGGCGTTTGAGCATAAGACGCTCCATTTGCCAATGACGGCGCTGCAATAAAGCAGCCAATAGCAGTAACGCATTAACCCAACCGGCAGTGATTTCGGCAATGGCAATGCCCTTGGCCGATAAAAGCGGAAATAAGGTCAAAGCCAAAGTGACATTCACTACAACCGCAATAGCGGCACAAATCATCGGCGTTCTGGTATCTTCTCGCGCAAAAAATGAGGGGATAAAAGCTTTAATCAACACAAAAGCCGGCAGGCCAAGCCCGTAAACAGCGACAATGGCCGATACAGTGGCGGTTGCCTGAGCGTCAAACCGCCCATGCTGGAACAGCAGGCTGACAATCGGCTCGGCCATAACCAGAAACGCCGCTGCCGCCGGCAGTGACAGCAGCAAAGTGAACTCTACCGAACGGCTTTGCAGATGATTGGCCTCAGTGCTGCGCCCCCCGCGCAAGGCCCGCGCCAGCTCCGGCAGCAGCACAGTTGCCACGGCAATGCCGATAACCCCCAAAGGCAGCTGATACAGCCGGTCGGCATAAACCAGAGAAGAAACAGCGCCGGAAGCGCCGGAAGCAATATTGGTATTGATAAGCAGGTTAATCTGGGTAATGCCGCCGGTTATCGCCGCCGGCAAGGCCAAAAACAGCAGACGGCGCACATTTTTGCCCAAATGCGGCCGGGCAAAGCAGATTTTCACCCCGGCGCGCCGCACGGCCAGCCAGACAATCGCAAGCTGGATAAAGCCTGCCGCCATCACCCCCCAGGCAAGCGCCGGGGCAATATGCAGGCTATCCTGCCCGGTGCGCCAGCTCCATACCAGCACGGCAATGAGAATAATATTCAAAAAAACCGGGGCAATAGCGGCGGCAAAATAGCGGTGCAAGGCGTTAAGCATGCCGGCCATCATTGCCGCCAGCGACATGCAACCAAGATAAGGAAACATAATCACCGCCAGCCGCACAGTGAGGTTGAACTTGGCGGCATCTTGCGCAAAACCCGGAGCAATAATCACACGCACCAGCAGCGGCATAAACAGCTCCATGGCAATAGTGAGCACGGTCAAAATTGTGAATAAAACGCTGAAAACTTCCCTGGCGAAACGGCGCGCCTGATTGTGCCCCTGTTCCAGCTCTTTAGCAAAAAGCGGCACAAAGGCAGAATTAAAAGCCCCTTCGGCAAACAGACGGCGAAAACTATTGGGAAAGCGGAAAGCAGCATTAAATGCATCGGCCGCCGCGCCAGTGCCCAGCGCCGTGGCCATCAGCATTTCGCGCACAAAGCCGAAAAGGCGGCTCATCATTGTGCCGCCGGCAACAGTTGCAAATTTCCGCATCAGGCTCATCTAGCCGCCACCGCCTTCCCTTACGCCTTTTCGTTTTTCCCTGTTTGGCGCGATTACCCAAAAACCTGGCAAGTTTTTGGCGCGCAAAACCTAAGGCGGCTCATCATTGTGCCGCCGGCAAAAGTTGCAAATTTCTGCATCAGGCTCATCTAGCCGCCACCGCCTTCCCTTACGCCTTTTCGTTCTTCCCTGTTTGGCGCGATTACCCAAAAACCTGGCAAGTTTTTGGCGCGCAAAACCTAAGGCGGCTCATCATTGTGCCGCCGGCAACAGTTGCAAATTTCCGCATCAGGCTCATCTAGCCGCCACCGCCTTCCCGGCTTTCCTCCTGGCGCCTTTAACCGAAAACCGCTGCCGGAGCCGGATTATTGCCGGATTAGTTTTGACAGAAACTTCATCATGCTTTAAATCTGGACGCATTGCAATGTAATAAACACAGCGGCAGCAGGCTGAACAGAGCAAATTGCGAGGAATAGGGTAATGGCACTGCACCCCGTCACATATTTGGCTGAAATAGATAATCCCTATGATATAATCCTTTCCGATATATGGGGTGTTTTGCATAATGGCGTTCGCGTTTACCCCGCGGCGCAGGCCGCACTGGCAAAAGCGCGCGCCAAGGGCAAAATAATTATTCTCATTACCAATTCCCCCCGCCCGGCGGCTGATGTCATTGCACAATTAACCGGTTTCGGCCTGCCGCCGGGCAGCTATGACGGCATTATAACCTCCGGCGATGTTACTCGCAGCCTGATAGAACAGGCGCCCAGACGCCTGTTTCACATTGGGCCGGAACGTGATTTAAGCCTGCTGGCCGGGCTGGATTGCGAATTGGTGGAAGATTATGAAGCGCAGGCCGTTCTGTGCACCGGGCTGTTCCATGAAACTGAGGAAAACCCGGAAGATTACCGGCCGCTATTGCAAAAATTGCGCGGCCGTAACTTACCCTTTATTTGCGCCAATCCTGACATTATTGTGCATATTGGCGGGCGGGAATTATGGTGCGCTGGTGCTTTGGCGCAAATTTATACGCAGCTTGGCGGCCGCACTTTGATTGCCGGCAAGCCACATGCGCCGATTTATGAAGCAGCCTATGCGCAGGCGGCGGCCAAACTTGGCCTGCCCGGCAGCGAAGCGGTTGATAAAAGCCGTATTCTGGTAATAGGAGACGGCATTATGACCGATATTAAAGGTGCTGACAGCCAAAGGCTGGATTGCCTGTTTATTGCCGGCGGCATTCATATTCGTGATTACGGCCTGCACGGCGGCAACGGCCTTGATGCGGCAAAACTGGCTGCCTTTATGGCCAGACACGGCTATCACCCGCAATATTTCATGCCTGCATTGGCATAATGGCAGCAATTACGGGCGCAACAGGACAGGCATGATAATGGCCGGGAAGCATAAATTTTTACGCCTGAGTGACAGTGCCCATTTGCCTGTGCATTTGCGCGGCGCGGTTATTGCCATTGGCAATTTTGACGGTGTGCATAAAGGCCATCAAAAAGTGCTGCAAACCGCGCTCACTCAGGCGCGTAAAACCGGCAGGCCAGCACTGGTTTTTACCTTTGAGCCGCATCCGCGGACGTTTTTCAAGCCTGAGCAGCCGGTTTATCGCCTGACTACAGCGGCGCAAAAAGCGGCTTATTTCAAGATTATGGGTTTTGACGCCGTTATTGAGCAGCCTTTTACCGCTGCTTTTGCCACTTTGAGCGCCAGCGATTTTATTCAATCCGTGCTGCAAGACAGGCTGGCAGCAGGCGCTATTATCGCCGGCAGTAATTTCCATTTCGGCCATAAAAGGCAGGGCACACCGGCTTTTTTACAGCAGGCCGGGCGCGATTCAGGCTTTATAACAGTCTTAGTAGCCGGCAAAAAAGACAAAACGGGAAAAATTATTTCTTCCAGCCGTATTCGCACTTTGCTGGAAGCCGGTGAAATACGGGAGGCCGAGGCGCTGCTGGGGCACCCTTATACCGTGCAGGGTAAAATTATCCGCGGTCATGCTTTAGGGCGACAGCTTGGCTTCCCCACTGCCAATATGGCGCTGTCAGCGGCAACAAAATTGCGCTACGGCATATATGCCGTCTATTTCCGCCTGAGCGGCAAATCTTATCAGGCTGTGGCTTCCTTTGGCCGCCGCCCTACAATAGAAAATGCCGGCAAACCGCTATTGGAGAGTTTTATTTTTGACTTTGACCAAGATATTTACGGCAAACAGACAGAAGTGCTGTTTGTCGGCTTTTTACGCGGGGAAGAAAAATTTGCCGGGACAAAAGAGCTAATCGCGCAAATGCACAAAGATGCAATCGCGGCCAAGGCCGTGTTGGCTGCCCAGGCGCTGCCTTGACCGGCTTTTGCCCTGTTTTTGCCGGCCTGCCGCAGATTTGCAGCCTTTTCTGCCGCTATTTGCGTTTTTTTAACATTTTTTTTGCCCCGCTTCTTGACATTGGCGAAGCGCATTTTTATCTCTGGGCTAAATCGGCGCTCTTCAAGAGCCGGAGGGCTGTCAAGCCTGGTTTGCGAGGCGCCGGTAAAGCTAACGCTAAGGGGCGACAAGCCTCTTAATTTCCAGATTATAAGGGTTTTGACCATGAGTAAGACTTCATTCCGCCCGCTTCACGACCGCGTTGTCGTCCGCCGGGTCGATATGGAAGAAAAAACCGCCGGCGGCATTATTATCCCCGATACAGCTAAAGAAAAGCCGCAAGAAGGCGTTGTTCTGGCTGCCGGCCCTGGTGCGCGTGATGAACAGGGCAAGCTTGTTGCCTTGGACGTTAAGGCTGGCGATCGCGTTTTGTTCGGCAAATGGTCGGGCACTGAAGTCAAGCTTGACGGCGAAGATGTCCTGATTATGAAAGAATCCGATATTATGGGTGTTTTGGCCTAAGGTCTGCCCCAGACAGTTTTCTGAATTTTGAATATCGGCCTTTGAGCATTATTCTATGAGGAGTAAATATTATGGCTAAAGAAGTCAAATTCGGCCGCGAAGCCCGTGAAGGCATGTTGCGCGGTGTTAATATTCTGGCCAATGCCGTCAGGGTGACATTGGGCCCCAAAGGCCGCAATGTGGTGATTGAAAAATCATTCGGCGCGCCGCGCATTACCAAAGACGGCGTTTCCGTTGCCAAGGAAATTGAGCTGGAAGATAAATATGAAAATATGGGCGCGCAAATGCTGCGCGAAGTTGCTTCCAAAACCAATGATGTCGCTGGTGACGGCACAACTACGGCCACAGTTCTCGGCCAGGCTATTGTGCGTGAGGGCGATAAAGCCCTGGCCGCACGGCGCAATCCGATGGATCTGAAACGCGGTATTGATCTGGCGGTAGATGAAGTAGTGGAAAAACTGCTGAAGAAATCGACCAAAATCAAAACCTCGGCAGAAGTGGCGCAAGTGGGCACAATTTCAGCCAATGGCGAACATGAAATCGGCACAATGATTGCCAAAGCCATGGAAAAAGTGGGCAATGAAGGCGTTATTACGGTAGAAGAATCCAAAACTGCCGAAACTGAGCTGGAAGTTGTCGAAGGTATGCAGTTTGACCGCGGCTATCTTTCTCCTTATTTTGTCACTAATGCCGAAAAAATGGTGGCAGATCTGGAAGATCCCTATATTCTCATTCATGAGAAAAAGCTTTCCAATTTGCAGGCTTTGCTGCCAGTGCTGGAATCTGTCGTTAAATCCGGCGCGCCTTTGCTGATTATTGCCGAAGATGTGGAAGGCGAGGCCTTGGCCACACTTGTGGTCAATAAATTGCGCGGCGGGCTGAAAGTGGCAGCGGTAAAGGCTCCGGGTTTTGGTGACCGCCGCAAAGCCATGCTGGAAGATATTGCCATTTTGACCAATGGTCAGGTTATTTCTGAAGATTTGGGCATTAAGCTGGAAAATGTGACGCTGGATATGCTTGGCCGTGCCAAGAAAATTGCCATCAACAAAGAAAATACCACTATTGTTGACGGTGCCGGCCACAAAGCGGAAATTGAAGCCCGCGTTAACCAGATTAAAGCGCAGATTGAGGAAACCACCTCCGAATATGACAGGGAAAAACTGCAGGAGCGTTTAGCCAAGCTGGCCGGCGGTGTTGCCGTTATCCGCGTTGGCGGAGCGACAGAAGTTGAGGTGAAGGAACGCAAGGATCGCGTTGATGATGCCTTGAACGCTACCCGCGCAGCGGTGGAAGAAGGTATTGTCCCCGGCGGCGGCGCGGCTTTGTTGCGTGCGGCTGCCGATATTACGGCAAAAGGCGCCAATGCCGATCAGGAGGCCGGTATCCAGATTCTGCGTGATGCCTTGCAGGCTCCTGCTCGTCAGATTATCAATAATGCCGGCCTTGAGGCTGCGGTTATTATCGGCAAAATTCTGGAGCATAAGCAGGATAATTACGGTTTTGACACAGCCAAAGGTGAATATGGCGATCTTATTGCCCTTGGCATTGTTGACCCGGTTAAAGTCGTGCGTTCTGCCTTGCAAAATGCCGCTTCTATTGCCGGCCTTATGCTGACAACCGAGGCTGCAGTGGCTGAATTGCCGAAAAAAGAAGCACCTGTCCCGCCAATGCCGGGCGGTATGGGTGGCATGGGCGGTATGGATTTTTAATCCTCCTCCTTTTGTTTAATAAAAACGCAGGGCATGCGTTTCGCGTGCCCTGCGTTTTTTGTTTGATAAAAAGCAGCTATTTTCCGTCGCAATCAATCTTTCACCAAATATTTTCATACCGGGTGAGATGAGCCGGTTTCCCCCCTAATCGCTGGCTTCCTTCTGCGTCTGCTATCCTTTTTATGATCTAAAGGCGGGTTTATTCTTGTTCTTTCCCTACCCGCCTATTATAATTTCCCCATTATAATTTTGCGCTGCTTTCCATTGCCGTATTTCCTATTTTCGGGGCAGTTAAATTTTATGAAAAGGCGCTTTGTAACGCGCTTGGCCTCAATAGAAGAATTTGCTCACTATGCTATAACTGAGCAGATTCTCGCTTATGAAGAGTATATTAACAGCGCACCCCTCCCCATTTTCTTAAAAAATACTTTTGGCTTACCAGAACATTCCGGTGAAAAATTGCGGCTTTTGGCCGATATAATTTACCAACACGGCCATAAGCATAAAGAGGTAACAGCGGCAATTTACACTCATATTTGCCTGCTTATCCCGATAAACGGCACATGGCTGAGAATTCCGCAGTCACGCAATAACATTATAGAAATGCGTATTTGCGCTTACATCGGATATCAAGCAAAAATCTGGAAAATGGGAATAAAGATTACGGATTTTGCGAAAATTTACATTTCCACCTTGTTTCGCAGCAATAAAAAGCAGTTCAAAAGAGACAGGAAATTTGGCGGGATAATAAAATAAAGCGCAGGAGAGCCGAAAATACTCTCAGAGGCTTAGCCTCCTCCAGCTCATCTATAACGGGGATAAAACCCGCTAAGGGCAGGCTGTCCGTCCTAAAGGGCTCTGCACTTATTGTCTATATAGCACTTAAATGCTAAAAAGGCTATATTTTTTTGAGAAAAATATCCGGCGTGTTAATAATGCAATACGGGAATCTCGTCATGGAAAATAATATTATTGCCGTTTTGCCGCTGGGCGCGCATGAATATCATGGCCCGCATTTGCCGCTTGCAACGGACAGCCTGATTGTCCAGGCCTTTGCCGAGCAGATTAAAAAACAGCTGCCGGCTGCCTTTCCCGCCCGTTTTTTGCCGGTGGAGACAATCGGCTATTCCAGAGAGCATATGCGCATGCCCGGCAGCAAAACCCTGTCTTATAATGAGGCCATTGAAAAATGGCTGAATATAGCGGCGGCGCAACACAAACAGGGGGTGCGCAAATTTATTATGCTCAATGCCCATGGCGGCAATAGCCCGCTTATGACTATTATCGCTACGGAATTGCGGGCGCGCTTTGATATGCTGGCTGTGGCCACGAGCCTCAGCCGTTTCGGCCTGCCGGAGGGCCTGCTCAGCCCGAAAGAAAAAGCGTTGGATATTCATGGCGGTTTTATTGAAACCAGTATTATGCTGGCCATCGCGCCTGAAAAAGTGCATATGGGCAAGGCGCAGAATTTTGCCAATGCCCAGCAATTTTATGCCCGGAAATTCACCCATTTGCGCGGCTACGGCTATCATGCTTTTGGCTGGCTGATGCAGGATATTAACCCTTTGGGCGCTGCCGGGGCGGCGGCGCGCGCCACCCCACAGGCCGGTCGGCAGATTTTGGCACATGCCGTCAATGAAGCAGTAAAACTTTTTGCCGATGTTGAAAAATTTACTCTAAACGCCTTAAATGCGCCGGCAGGCATACCTATATTGGCGCCGGGGGCTTGAAGCGGTTCAATTGCGGCTGACCGTGGCAGAAAGATAAAATAATGGCTGAAACCACACAAATGGGCGACAAAATTCCCGTAACAGTATTGACCGGCTATCTGGGCGCCGGCAAAACCACTTTGCTCAACCGTATTTTGGCCGGCAATCACGGCCGGCATTATGCTGTTATTGTCAATGAATTTGGCGAAATCGGCATTGATAATGAGCTGATTATTGCCTCTGATGAAGAAATTTATGAAATGAATAATGGCTGCATTTGTTGCACAGTGCGCGGCGATCTGATCCGCGTGCTGCAAAAACTGCTGCAACGCCCCGGCCGTTTTGACGCTATTATTATTGAAACTACCGGCCTGGCCGATCCGGTGCCGGTGGTGCAAAGCTTTTTTATGGACGATGAGCTGCGCGCCAAAGCTGCGATAGATGCTGTTATCGCCGTGGTTGATGCCAGGCATTTGCCGCAGCAAGTGGCTGATAGCCGCGAGGCGGAAGATCAAATCGCCTTTGCCGATATTATTCTGCTTAATAAAGTAGATTTGGTTGCAACAGCAGAATTGGCAAAAATAGAAGCGAGTTTGCGCGCGCTCAACCCCACAGCTACTATTTATAAAACCGAGCGCGCGGCAATTGACATTGCCAAATTGCTCAATCGCCATGCTTTTGACCTGCAGCGGGCGCTGGACAAGGATTCGCATTTTCTTGATCCCGCGCCGGAGGAAGAAGGGCATATTTGCGGCCCGGATTGCGACCGCCACCATGAAAGCGGCGAGCACCATCATCACGGGCATGAGCACCATGCGCATCATCATGAAATTACGGTAGAATCTGTCTCTTTATGGGCAGGAGAGCTTAATCCTGCCGCTTTTTTCCCCTGGCTTCAAAATATTGCTCAAACACAAGGGCCGGATATTTTGCGGCTTAAAGGCATTATTGCCTTTGCCGGAGATAATGAGCGCTATATTGTGCAGGGCGTGCATATGATTTTGGAAGGCGAGCACCAGCGCCCGTGGCGAGATAATGAGCGGCGCGAAAGCCGGCTGGTTTTTATCGGCCGCAATCTTGGGGCAGAAAATTTGCGCCAGGGCTTTGCTCAATGCGCGCTCACGGCAACCGTATAAAAAGAGAAAATTATGCCGATTCTTGCCCCATTGGCGCTGGAAAGCCCTTGCCTTTTTGCCGGCTTTCCCGGTGATATACCGTGTTTTGCCGCTATTGACGGCCGCGTGCACAGCCCGGCATGGCGTCAGGCTGTGCCGGTAGCGCAAGGCGGGCTGACAGCTATTGCTTTATCTGCTGCGGGGGACTGCCTGTTTACCGGTGGGGAAGATGGCAGTGTGTGCTGCCTCAATTTTCCACCCGCAGCCCGGGCTGATGCAGCGCCGGAGCCGCGACTTGTCGCGCACATAAAAGGCAAATGGATTGATTGCCTGGCGGCCGCGCCGCAGAGCGGCAGCTTCGCCTTTAGCTGCGGCCGCCACCTCTATTTCGGCACAGCCGCCCGGCATGGCCAATCCCCAATAGCGGGAGAAAGGCCGCCGCTGCGGCAGTGGCAGTTGGAACGCAGTGCGGAAGGGCTGGATTTTGCCGCCAAAGGGCTGCGCCTTGCTGTCGCTCACTATAATGGTGCCAGCCTTTATTGGCCGGAGCTCGATGCCCCGCCGCAAAAGCTGGAGTGGAAGGGCGCGCATATTGGTGTTACATTTTCGCCCGACCGGCGTTACCTTATCACCACTATGCAGGAAAATGCCCTGCATGGCTGGCGGCTGGAAGATGGCAGACATTTGCGCATGTCCGGCTACCCGGCCAAGATAAAAAGCCTTTCCTGGGCGGCCAAAGGGCGCTACCTTGCCACTTCCGGCGCGCCGGCGGCGATTTTATGGCCGTTTATCAGTAAAGACGGGCCGATGAATAAAACTCCGCTGGAACTGGGCACACGCGGCGACAGCATGGTTACGTGTGTCGCCTGTCACCCGCAGCAGGATAGAGTGGCTATTGGTTATGCCGACGGCATGATTTTGCTTGCCCGCTTCACTGACACGGGTGAAAGAGTGCTGCGGCGCAGCACCCAGGGCGCAATTACCTGCCTGAACTGGGATAAAGCTGGCCGGCGCCTGGCTTTTGGCACAGAATCCGGCGCGGCCGGGCTGGCAAATCTTGATGAAGAAATCTATCACCAAAAATAAAACAGCACCATAATTTTTGACTACAGGCCGCCGGCAGCCACCTTGACTTTGTCAGGCCCGGTCTATAGAGGAATTCTGTTTGGGTAAGGTGCCGGGCGCAGAAAGCTGTTTGAAAGGCGCAATATGCAGGAAGAAAAAGACTTTGTGCAAGGCAGGCTGGTGCCGTTTTTTATCGGTCTGGGCGTGAGCATAGGCGTTTCCTTGCTTTATGTCATTTTATATAGTTTTGCCTTTGCTTTGACAATTGCCGGCGGTTTTGGCGCAGCTCAGACAGGCAGCCCTGTTGGCGCTGTTATCGGCGCGCTGGTTGCTGTGCCGCTCTGGCTGCTGATTCTGGCCGCGAGTCTGGCTTTCTGGCTATTGACAACATGGCTGCTGGGTAAATGGACACAAGAGAAATATCATGCCTGTAAAGGCAGCCAGAGCCGCAGGCGCACTGCCCGTGAGAGCCGTGAGCGCGAGGCCTGGTTTGCCGCCAAAAGGCGAGAAGAAGAAGCAGAAAAGCAATTTAGACAAGAAGCGGAATGGGAAAAAGAATGGATTATGATGAAGAAGCAAGAAAAAGAGAATTTTTCGAGCGAAAAGCAAGGGAAGAGCGCGAGCAGCAATATGGATATGCCGGCCATGACAGGCAGCCCGGCGCTGAGGAGCGAGGAAAAGCAATGAAAATAGTGAGTTTTGTTCTGGCAATTGTGAGTATGGTGCTGGTACTGGCATTAGCCGCTTTTACTTATGACACTAATAGCAGGCTGGCGCATTTGACCGAAAGCCAGGGCAGCAGCCGCAGCACATTGGCGAGTAATGTAACCAAAACGCAGGCCGCAATGGATAAAATTGAAGATATGGTAAAAGGCTTGCAGCAAAATCTGACCCAGCTTGCTGCCGATAATAGGCAGAATGCCGCCGCCATTGATGATATGAAAAAACGTATTAACCGGCTGATTGACCTGGTTAAATAGAGGTGAAAACAATGAAAAAAGCTTTTTTTGTTTTGGGCTTAAGCAGTTTGACAGCCTTGTCTGGCTTACCCGCACGGGCGGGTGATGCCAATACGGTTTTTAACGGTATCAGCGCTGCTACAGGCGTTATCGGCGTATTTCAGCAGTCAAAGACCAACCGGCATTTAAACAATATTGAGCAGGGGCAGCAACAAAGCAATTATCGTGAAGAACGCCGCGATGAAGCAGCCAGTCGCGCCGCCGCCCGGCGGGCAGAAGCCAATCGCCGCGCAGCAGCACAAAAAGCCGCGGCCGACAGGAAAGCTGCGGAAGAGGCCCGAATTCAGGCCGCGGCGGCTACTGCCCGTCAAGACGCGGCGCGCAAACAGCAATTAGATGCACTGAAATATGATTAAGTCTTGAAGCTGCACCAAAACTGTCCGCCTGCCCGCTGCAAGGCGCAGCGCGGGCCGCTCTGCGCGCAGAAGCCAATCGCCGCGCGGCGGCACAAAAGGCTGCGGCCGATAGAAAAGCAGCTGAAGATGCCCGAATTCAGGCCGCGGTGGCTGTATATTAGGGCGCTGTGCTCGCAGCGGGAAGATGGGCTATGTGCAACTTTATGCTTACAGGCGTTTTAGCTCCGGCAAAGCCCTGCTTTTGAAGTGCTGCAGCCTGATAAGCGGCTCCGGAATCTTGCCGCGACCAAAAGGCGGTATTATAGCCTGTCCTGGCTGCACAGCCGTCAGGCTTTGAGGCGCGCTCAAAGAGCTTTTAAAAACGGTTTGAAAGCCGCCCTAAAGATATAATCCAGCCGTTAATTCCGGCGGAATCTTTTTGCATTTTTACTTATATTTTACCGCAAACTGAAGAACACAGCTTAATAAAATAAAAACCGCTGCAAAAGCGGTTCGACCTTGTTTTCAAAGCCTTTTAAAAAGCAGCAGAGGCACTTTTGGACATTCTTTAATGGTTACGCTTCACACGGACGATTTTCACCAAATTATGTTTTCCTGGCCAAAATGCGTGTCACATACCGCATCACGCTCCTGATTCTTGCTCGCCAAATTTTCAATAGCTCCCTGATTATCTTTAAAAAATTTCGCACTTCCCCATAAATTCTGCGTTTCTCCATTTATTCTAAAATTATCTATCCAATAACAAATTCTATTTAGCTGTGCCGCACTATTCAGGCAAAAGCAGAGCGGCGATAGCAGCGTGAGGGACTAAAGCGGGCAAAAGCGACAAGGTCAGCCGCCAATCAATGCGGCAGTGCCTTACCAGGCAAAAGGCGCCGGTAGCGCAATAAAGCTATATTTCTTCAGTAGGCGGCTTTTTTGCCTGCCTCTCTTCTGCCTGCTGTTGCTCTCGCCTCGCTGCCTCTATGACATCAAAAACAGCATGCATAACTGGCCCCAACCCCTGATGTGTCACCGCAGAGACAGCAAAAACCCGTTTGCCGCAGGCGGCAGCCAGAGCGGCCAGTTTCTCGCGGCTTTCTTCTTCGCTGACGCTATCAATTTGCGAAAGCGTCACCAGCTCCGGCTTGTCAGTCAGCCCATGGCCATAAGCAGCCAGCTCAGCCCGCACTATATGATAGGCTTGGGCAATATCCTCATTCTGCACTGAAACCAGATGCAGCAGCACATTAGTGCGCTCAATATGGCCTAAAAAGCGGTCGCCAATCCCCACACCGGCATGCGCGCCGGCAATCAGGCCGGGAATATCGGCCAAAACGCCTTCCCGCCCCCCGGCCCGCGCCACCCCCAGATTAGGGTGCAAAGTGGTAAAGGGATAATCGGCAATTTTCGGCCTGGCGGCCGTTACCACACTTAAAAAAGTAGATTTGCCGGCATTGGGCAGGCCAACAAGCCCGGCATCGGCAATCAGCTTCAGCCGCAGCCAGATTACCAGCTCTTGCCCCTCTTGCCCGGGATTGGCGCGGCGCGGGGCACGGTTGGTCGATGTGGTAAAATGCAAATTGCCAAAACCGCCATTGCCGCCTTTGGCAAGGCGGAAACGCTGCCCTTTGGCGGTTAAATCGCAAATGAGAGTTTCATTATTTTCAGCAAAAATCTGGGTGCCGACAGGTACTTTCAGCACGGCATCGGCACCTTTGCTGCCGGTGCGGTTGCGCCCCATACCGTGCATGCCGGTTTTGGCGTGAAAATGCTGCTGGTAGCGATAATCAATCAGAGTATTCAGCCCATCTACCGCTTCAGCCCAAACATCGCCGCCGCGCCCGCCATCACCACCGTCCGGCCCGCCAAATTCCAAAAATTTTTCACGGCGGAAGGAGACAGCTCCTGCTCCACCGGCGCCGGAGCGGATAAAAACACGCGCCTGATCTAAAAATTTCATTCTCTCACCCTGATTAAGCTCGCTCTATAAAAGGAAACCGCCTTCTAGCACTATTATGGCCGCTTTTACACTCCGCAAAAAAGCTTTTACGGCAAGACTTGTCTAATCTATAGCGACAAGAAAATAAACAACACTATTCGGCCGAGGCGGGCAAGCGCATTATTCAGGCAGAGTGCTGATTTTTACGCGCTCGGGTAAAGGAGAAACGAGCGGCAAAAACAGCGCAAAGGGCAAAAAAGAAAGTGGCAAAGGCATTCCACCCGGCAAAAGAAACGCCGAAAATATAACCTGCCGGCACCTCACACGGGATAATGCGAACGCTGTCATTCAGGCTATCAAGCAGCGAGCCGGCTTGCTGTGCCTGGGCAGCAGCCAAAGAACAGCCGGCCGGCCCCGGCCAATATTTCAGCTCTACCCCGATATGATAAACCGAAAGAGCACTATCATAAAACATGAACAAGGCAATGAGAATAAAAATAAAGGCCACCCATTTGGGCGGATAGCGGCATAAGGCAGCAATAAAAGCCAGAGCCGCCAGCCCGGCGCCGATATAATAGGGTATACGCTCCAGCAAGCATAATTCACACGGCAGAAAACCGCCAATATATTGCAGCGCCAGCGCCAGCGCTACAGTGCCGGTCAACAGCACACATAATAATGCGGCAAAACTGCCTTGCAGCAGGCGTATATCCGACAAAAGGCGCATAACCGGTTCCCTCTCCTGAAGCAATTCAGCTGCTCCGGCACAGCAAAAGCGTGTGCTGCGCCAGCCTCAGCCATAGGCTATACACATATAAAGCACAAAAACAAGAATACATAATGCCGCGCCCACAAGAGAAATAGCCTTAAGATGTTTTTGTAAAAACTCTATCAACACAGTATCATAACGCCGAATAAGCCAAGCCAGCAGATAATAACGCCCGGCGCGGGCAATAATGGCAGAAATAATAAACAGCCATAAAGGCACACCCGCCGCACCGGATAAAATAGTGACAATTTTTATCGGCGGCAGGTGAAAAAAGCCGGAACTTATCAATAAAAGCAGCACAAAATCAACCGATGCCGAACCGCGCAAAGCTTCAAACTGCTCAAATTTGCCGTAAAAGCGCAAAAGCGGCGCTGCCAATATATCATAAGCAAAATGGCCAATAGCCCAGCCGGCCATACCGCCGACAATAGAAAAGAAACTGACCCAAAAAGCATAGCGCCAGGCTTTTTCCGGCTTTATCATCACCATAGGCACATAAAGCGCATCACTGGGAATGGGAAAAATCGAACTTTCCAGAAAAGTGACAAAATAGAGCCAATATTCCGCCGCCGGACGGTTGGCGAGCGACACTGTCCATAGTGTCAGCCTTTGCAGCGCAGTTTTTTTCTCCGGCTGGCGGTGATTATCGCCGCGGCCGGAAGGCGCCATATTGGCAGGCGATTTTTGGCCTTTGCCTGAGGCAGTCTGCGGTGATTCCATAAAGTTAAACCGGTTTTGCGGGCAAATAACTGAAGATGACAGATTATGAGCCGGGCCTCATTCCAGGGCCGAAGAGAGAGACAAGCCTGAAATTACGCCGAAATTATGTAAATTTTCTCTATACGGAGAAAAAGAGGGGAAAAACCGGCATAGCGGCCTTATTTTTGCTGTTAAGCGGCAAGGAAAGAGTTGACGCAAAGGCAATTCTGCTATAGTTGCGCTTGGGATATATGATGCTTGGAGGCTTTGCGCTGTTTCCGGGTGCAAAGGCTGCGGTTCAGGCGGGTGTGGCGGAACTGGTAGACGCGACGGACTCAAAATCCGTTTCTGCAAAGAGTGTCGGTTCGAGTCCGACCACCCGTACCATCAGCTTCTAAGAGTATTTGCCCGAAAAGCAGTGTTTACTTTACCTCAAGGTGAAATTACGATGGCAGCGCGCGCCGGCGGCCTGCCTCAAGGCAAAAGAGCGGCGCAACCGGGCGCAATATCTGCAATATCAGTCTTGTAATCCGGATTTTTACCCTTATAAAATAAGTTCCTGTCTATTATCAAAGGCCGGTCTTTTTCGGCAGGTTTCTATAGCTATGTGCAGAGGTTTTTATGGAAGCAGTAATGATTGTCCTGGTTTTGCTGATGGCTGTGGTTGTCGGCCAGATCATTACACTGTTTGTCACCCGGTTTTTGCAAATAGCCATACCAACCCCGCTTATCCAGATAGCGGTAGGGGCGGCCTTATCGGCCTTTGGCGGGCTGGGCGTGGCACTGCGGCCAGAGCTGTTTATGCTGCTATTCTTGCCGCCGCTGCTGTTTTCTGACGGCTGGAGCATTCCCAAAGAGGGCTTGATTCGCGATAGATGGACAATATTGGAAATGGCGCTGTTTCTGGTAGTGTTCACGGTGATTTTCGGCGGCTATTTCATGCATTGGCTTATCCCGGCAATGCCGCTGGCCGTAGCTTTTGCCCTGGCGGCCATTATGTCTCCTACAGATCCGGTAGCTGTTTCAGCCATTACGGCAAAAGTCACTGTGCCGAAAAGGCTGCTGCATATTCTGGAAGGGGAATCCCTGCTTAATGATGCTTCCGGCCTTGTTTCCATGCGCTTTGCTGTGGCCGCCGCCATGACCGGCAGTTTTTCCCTGATTGCCGCTTTTGGCACTTTTTTGTGGACAGCTTTGGCCGGGCTGATTATTGGCGCAGCGACAACTTTTGTTATTGCCCGCACCGGCAACTGGCTGTTTGCCCGTTTCCAGCTTGAGGCCGGATCACAAATTATTATCAGCCTGCTTATCCCCTTTATTGCCTATTTGCTGGCTGAGCATGTCGAGGCTTCCGGTATTTTGGCCACAGTCTCGGCCGGCATTATGATGAGTTTTATGGAAAATTATGCCCAAAATGCCGCCACTACCCGCATGCGCCGTCTGGCAGTGTGGAATACGCTGCAATTTGTCGCCAATGGCATTATTTTTGTGCTGCTGGGCGAACAATTGCCGGAAATCAGCAGCGGCGCTGTTAATATTGTGCGCGATATTGGTCACCAGAACCCGCTCTGGCTGCTGATTTATGTTGCCCTTATTTATGCGGTTTTAATTTTGCTGCGTTTTATCTGGGTATGGGTTTCACTGCGCTTTACCCTGTTTAATGCCGCGCGGCGGGGGATAAAAACCTTTAATCCGGGGTGGAAACTGGTGGCAGCCACCTCTTTTGCCGGCGTACGCGGCGCAGTAACCCTGGCCGGTGTGTTGACTTTGCCGCTATTTCTGGCTAACGGACAGCCCTTCCCGGTGCGTGACCTGGCCATATTTCTGGCAGCGGGTGTGATTGTGCTGTCGCTAATTGCCGCCAGTATTGCCCTGCCCTTTTTATTATGCGATTTAAAACTGCCGCAGGAAGCCTCTTCCCGCAAGGAAGAAGAAACAGCGCAAGCTGCGGCTTATGAAGCGGCCATTCAAGCAGTGGAAAAGGAAACCCATAATTTATGCCAGGGGCAAAGTGATGCCGATATTTATACCAATGCCGGCGCGCATATTATGCAAATTTACCGCGACCGGCTGACCTCTCTCTCCGCCGATAATGACAGCGAAGAAAAGGCCCTGCGGCATGAACAGGACAGCAAAGTAGAAAGATTGCTGCGCCTGCGGGCGCTGGAAGCAGAACGCCATGTTTATTATGATTATAAACGCCGCCGCCTGCTGCCGGAAGAAAGCGCCGATAAATTTCTGCACGCGGTTGACCTGATGGAAGCCCAGCTTTCCGCCTCCTGAAACCGGGTAATAGGATAAATTATGTCGCGCAAACTTAGTCTGCCGCTTATCAAGCTGCCTCATGCCAGGGGACTGGATCTGCCCATTTATGCAACAACCGGAGCAGCGGGGTTTGATTTGCCGGCGGCGGTGGCAGCCAATGCGCCGCTAATGCTGGCGCCGATGCAGCGCCGGCTTGTCCCCACCGGCCTATGCTTTGCCCTGCCGCCAGGGTATGAAATGCAAATTCGCCCGCGTTCCGGCCTCAGTTTCAGGCATGGTATCACTGTTTTAAATGCGCCGGGGACGATAGACAGCGATTATCGCGGTGAGGTGAAAGTGCTGCTTGTTAATCTGGGGCAAGAAAATTTTATCATAAGCCGCGGCATGCGCATTGCCCAAGCGCTGATTGCCCCGATTTTGCAGGCACAATTCCGGCTTGAGACAAAATTGGACAGCACAGAACGCGGCGGCGGCGGTTTCGGCTCTACCGGCAAATATTAGCAATTCGCTCTTATTTTGCTGCTTCTGCAAAGAAATTTATCGCCGCCTTTAAAATTTCACTTTCTGCCTTTAAATTTTGGCAATGCTCAGACTACGGCTTCGCTGAATTTGTGAACCGGCGGCAATTTATTGAGGTAAATTATGGATAAAAAGGCTATTGCAGGTAAAATTGTCTTCATTACCGGCGGTTCAAGTGGTTTGGGTGAGGCGACAGCGCGCTATTTGGCAACGCGCGGGGCAAAGCTGGTTATTGCCGCCCGCCGCAAGGATAAATTAGATAAAATTGCCGCCGATATTACCGCTGCCGGTGGGCAAGCATTGGCTCTGGAGCTGGACGTCACCAAGGCCGAGGCAGTAAAAGCGGCTATTGACGCGGCCGTGAAACATTATGGCCGGCTTGATGTGCTGATCAATAATGCCGGCTTAATGGCGATTGCGCCAATGAGCCAAACCCGCCTGAATGAGTGGGAGCGCATGGTGGATATAAATATTAAAGGCGTGCTTTACGGCATTGCTGCGGCTTTGCCGATTTTTGAAAAACAGAAAAGCGGCCATTTTGTCAATATTTCTTCTGTCGCCGGCATTAAGGTTTTTGCCCCGGGCGGCACTGTCTATTCGGGGACAAAATATGCTGTCCGCGCCATTTCAGACGGTTTGCGGCAGGAAGTCGGCGCTCATATTCGCGTAACCACAATTGAGCCGGGCGCAGTAGATAGTGAGCTGAAATATGGCAGTGAAGATAAAGCCAGCCGTGATTTTGTGCTGGATTTTTATCAGGCTGCCATTCCGGCAGAAAGCGTGGCCCGCGCTATTACTTATGCTATTGAGCAACCGGCCAATGTCGATATTAACGAAATTGCCCTGCGCCCGACCGCGCAGGAATTTTAGGCCGGCAGAGCAAATAAAGCCGCTAAAGAGCAGCAGCAAAACCGGTTTGGCCGGCGTTAACAAGTGGAGCGCATTTTGCCATCTCCCTTGTTTTTGTTGCCGCGGCCCGCTTTTCCTCTCGCTTTCAAAGGTGGTCTGCTCTTTGTGACAAGATCATAATTCAGAAAAGCAATAGAATATGGCCCCTTTACTTAATGCCGCCATTGCCTATGATTTTGATGGCACGCTTATCCCCGGCAATATGCAGGATTACGCCTTTTTCCCCAGTCTGGATCTTGAAACACCGCAGAAAGATTTTTGGCCGCGGGTTAAAGCCATAGCCAAAAAATATGATATGGACGAAATTCTTGCCTATATGCATCTTATGCTAAAAGAGGCAGCCTATCGTGATATATCGCTGCGCCGGCAGCAATTTGCCGAATGCGGCAGGGCTATTTCATTCTTCCCCGGGGTAGAAAAATGGTTTGGCCGCATTAATGCCTATGCTCTTTCCCGCAATATTGCCCTGAAACACTATATTATTTCTTCCGGCCTGCGGGAAATGATTGCAGGCACGGCGATTTTTAAACATTTTGCCTATGTTTATGCCTCCGGCTATATGTATAATCAGGACGATGTAGCAATATGGCCGGCTTTGGCGGTGAATTATACCAATAAAACCCAATATATTTTTCGTATCAATAAGGGGATTGAAAACAGTTGGGATAATCACGCTGTCAACCGTTTTATCGATGAGGCTGATCGCCCTGTCCCCAAAAGCAATATTATTTATCTGGGTGATGGTGAAACAGATATTCCTGCCATGAAAATGGTCGATTATCTGGGCGGTCATTCTGTCACTGTTTATAATGAAGAAGATTACAAAGCCAAAATTGCCAGTGAACACCTGGTTAAACAGGGTAGAGCGCAATATTCCGCTTCGGCCGATTATAGCAATAATAGCTCTTTGGACAGTCTTATGAAAAATTTGATAAACAAAATTGCCGCCGCAAAAGAGCAGCAAAGCTGAAACTTGGCGCACGGCAATATATTCAGATAAGGCAAAAGCCTCTCTTTGCCTGTTGCTATCTGTTATTTGGCAGTTTTGCCCTGGTCGTGCCCGGCTTGTTGATAAATACCACAATAATAGCAATAAAAGCGAAAAGTGAAGAAGTAATCGGCAACCAGAACAAGGACGCACCGCTGCCGATTACCAGCCCGCCGACCCAAGGGCCAAGGGCATTGCCAAGATTAAAAGCGGCAATATTCAGCGCCGAGACCAATATGCCGCCGCCGGCATCGACTCGGCTTAAAATATCCATTTGCAAAGGCGGCACTGTGGCAAAACCCATAAAGCCGAAAGCTGCCATCAACACCAGAATCGCAATTTTGGAAAAGCCGAAAAAAGCCAGCAAAACAAGCACGACGCCCAGGCCCAAAAGCGTGCCGTATAAAGCCCGGCGCAAATTGGCATCGGCCCATTTGCCGCCGGTAATATTGCCGGCAATCAGGCCAAGGCCAAACAGCACCTGCACCGGCGCAATAGCGCCGGCGCCAAAACCGACAAACTCAGTCAAATAAGGGGCAATATAGGCGAAAGTGGCAAATACGCCGGCAAAGCCGAAAACTGTTGCCAGCATGCCCAAAGCTACCGGACGCGTCAGCACAGCCTGCAGCTCTTGCCTGATATGCAGGCTGTTTTTGCCTTTTTCATCTTTCGGCACAAAAACGGCCAAGGCCAGCAGCGCTAACGGGCCGATAAAGGTCACCGCCCAGAAAGTTGCCCGCCAGCCGAAATGCTGGCCTATCCATGTGCCCATTGGCACACCCATAATATTGGCCAGTGTCAAGCCGGTAAACATGGCCGCCACTGCCGAGGCCTTTTTATTTTCTGCCACGAGTGAGGCCGCCACAACAGCGCCAATACCGAAAAATGCGCCGTGGGAAAAGGAGGTTACCACCCGCGCCACCATTAAAATACCGTAAGTCGGCGCAATAGCGCATAAAAAATTGCCCAGGGTAAAAATCCCCATTAACAGCAGCAACATCACCTTGCGCGGAAAGGTGACCGCCACCAGCGATAATAAAGGCGCGGCGACAACTACCCCGAGCGCATAACCGCTTATCAGCAACCCGGCAGAGGGCACACTGACATTAAAATAGGCTGCTACTTCCGGCAGCAGCCCCATAATAACAAATTCGCTGGTGCCAATGCCGAAAGCGCCGACAGCCAGCGCCCAAACCGCCAAAGGCATAGGGCCGCCGCTCTTATTGTCCCGCATATCCTTATCTGCAAGGCCTTCTGCCTTGCGGGGATAGGCTTTATCCCCAAGAACTGCCGAATCACGCTTGCTGCTTGTCTGTGAAGAAGGCATAATATCCCTTTTCTTTACCATTGATAGAATACGAGACCAGACGCCACCGCCAGCCCGGCACACTCAAACCGATCCGGCCAGTGACCGCATATATAAAGCAGGCAAAAACCCATAAGCAGCGCAGGCCAGGCACAAGCATAAATCTCGACAAAATTAAACCGAAAACGCTATATTATTGGTGGAGCTAAGCGGGATCGAACCGCTGACCTCTTGCATGCCATGCAAGCGCTCTCCCAGCTGAGCTATAGCCCCAAAGACGCCTTAGGCGCGGCAGAAACAGAAGCTCTGCCCTGCCCGCCCGCTTGTAAAAGCTTCCCCGGCGGAAAGCAAGCAAAATTTTGGCGGCCAATAAAAATCACTGTGGATTCTGCCTTTAAATGCAGCTAAAAGCAGCGGCAAAATCCGCCGCTACCACGCCGCTATTATCTCTGTTGCCGGGGCCTTATGCCGGCGCGCCGGCGGCTATTTTACAGCCGGAATTTAATGATCATCATGCGATGGAGAATTGCCGCCAATAATGCCGCTGACATCGTCATCATCTTCCTCATCATCGGTCGACAAAAAAGTGTCATTGTCATCATCGCTCAAATCCACCTCATCATCGCCAAGATCGGGAATATCATCTTCCGCATCATCATCACCGGCATTATCCAGCTCAGAAAATTCAGGCTTTTCCAGCACTGTATCCAGCTCTTCCTCTGCCTCGCTTTCCTCTTCCCCCTTAGCTTCAGCCGAAGCCTCAAAATAAGAGCGGGGATAGGAAATTCCGGTATAAGGGGAAATTATCGGATCGCGATTCAGATCATAAAATTTTTTGCCTGTTTCAGGATCAGTGCGCTTTGTGCCCAAGTCCGGTTTTGTCACTTTATGCCTCTCAATTATAGTGTCATTGACCGCAAGGCAGAAGGCCCACACTGCTTCTGCCGCAAAATCTCTCCAACTGGGATAAAGCCTAAAATACGGCCTTTGTCAAAGCCCAAATGAAAAATTCATCACAAATTTCCCGGGCCGCCCCCACTGCCGCCGGCAACCGGCACAGGATAAAACTTGTGCCTGATTCGGATATAAGCTAAACTCGGGGTGCCCATGCATCTGCAAATATTTGCTGCAAAATATGAAAAATCGGTAAAGCCTGATGACACAGCCTGCAATACCCGCCTCACCCCCATCTGTCCCTTTTATTATTGCTATTGACGGCCCGGCTGCCGCCGGCAAAGGCACATTGGCCAAAAAATTAAGCGCGCATTATCACCTGCCGCATTTGGATACCGGGCTGACTTATCGCTTTGTTGCGCAGCAAATGCTGGCGCATAAATTGCCGCTGAATAATGCGGCGGCAGCCGTTCAAACGGCTGAAAGCCTTGATTTTGCCGCCATGGATAAACAGGCTCTGGCTGATGATGCTATCGGCGGAGCCGCCTCAAAAATTTCTATTATGCCGGAATTGCGGCAGATAATGGCAGCCAAGCAGCGCCGCTTTGCCGAAAGCGGCGCCGGTGCCGTGCTGGACGGCCGCGATATTGGCACTGTTGTTTGCCCCAAAGCACAGGTCAAGCTGTTTATTGTCGCCGATGCCGCCACCCGCGCCCGCCGCCGCTATCAGGAAATGCTGGCGCGCGGCCGGCCGGCGGATTATACCGCCATTCTCACCGCTTTGCAGGAGCGGGACGCCCGTGATGAAAGCCGGGAGAGCGCCCCGTTAAAACCCGCTGCCGATGCCCACTTGCTTGATACGACAAAATTGAGTATAGAAGAGGCTTTCCAGGTGGCTTGCCGGCTGGTGGACGCCGTAAAAAAGGCGTAAAAGCCCCTTTGCCGGGCGGCCCAGGCCGAAAAGCGAAGTTGGGCATAGAATTAAGTATTGGCCTCCGGCTCCAGCCCCATTGCGCCGAATTTGCGGGGTTGCGGCCATGATGCAACACAAGCGCGGCGCACAAGCCCTTTTCGTCCCTTATGCTTTATAGGCCGGGCGGAAATCAGGCTGTTATGGAGTTTATATGTCTCAAGCAAATCCCACGCGTGAAGATTTTGCCGGCCTGCTTGCCGAATCTTTTGCACATAATGATTTTGGCGAAGGCTCTGTTGTCAAAGGCCGCATTGTCGCTATTGAAAAAGATATGGCGATTATTGATGCCGGGCTGAAGGTTGAAGGCCGCGTGCCGCTGAAGGAATTTGGCGCCAGAGGCAAAAACGGCGAGCTTAGCCCCGGTGATGAGGTTGAGGTTTATGTTGAGCGGATGGAAAATGCGCTGGGTGAGGCTGTGCTCTCGCGGGAAAAGGCGCGCCGGGAAGAAAGCTGGCAGCGGCTGGAAGAGAAATTTAACAATAATGAGCGGGTGGAAGGCACAATTTTCAGCCAGGTCAAAGGCGGCTTTACTGTCGATCTAGATGGCGCCACCGCCTTTTTGCCGCGCAGCCAGGTGGATATTCGCCCTATTCGCGATGTAACGCCGCTGATGAATAATGCGCAATTATTTGAAATTTTGAAAATGGATCGCCGCCGCGGCAATATTGTTGTTTCGCGCCGCTCTGTGCTGGAAGAAAGCCGGGCTGAACAGCGTTCGGAAATTGTGCAAAATCTGGAAGAAGGCCAGATTGTTGACGGTACAGTTAAAAACATTACCGATTACGGCGCCTTTATTGATCTGGGCGGGATTGACGGCCTGCTGCATGTTACTGATATGGCATGGCGGCGTGTCAACCACCCGTCTGAAATTCTCACTATCGGCCAGACAGTGAAAGTGCAGATTATCCGCATTAATCAGGAAACGCACCGTATTTCGCTGGGTATGAAACAGTTGGAAAACGACCCATGGGAAAATATTGCCGCCAAATATCCTGTCGGCACCAAAATCAGGGGCACAGTTACCAATATTACGGATTACGGCGCTTTTGTTGAGGTTGAGCCGGGGGTAGAAGGTCTTATCCATGTTTCTGAAATGAGCTGGACCAAGAAAAATATTCACCCCGGCAAAATTCTCTCTACTTCGCAGGAAGTAGAAGTAATGGTGCTGGAAATTGACCCGGCAAAACGCCGCATTTCGCTGGGGCTGAAGCAGACGCTGGAAAATCCGTGGATTGCTTTTTCGGCCAAATTCCCCGCCGGCACGGTAATTGAGGGTGAAATCAAGAATAAAACAGAATTCGGCCTGTTTATCGGCCTGGACGGTGATGTCGACGGCATGGTTCACCTCTCTGATCTGGATTGGAACCGCCCGGGTGAGCAGGTGATTGAAGAATATCGCAAGGGCGATATTGTCAAAGCTGTTGTTCTTGATGTTGATACTGAAAAAGAGCGTATTTCGCTGGGTATCAAACAGCTGGCGGAAGATAAGGTAGGTGAAGCTGCCGCCAAAGGTGATTTGCGCAAGGGCGCAGTTGTTACCTGTGAGGTCATGGCGGTGCAGGAAAATGGTCTTGATGTTAAAATTATTGACCATAATCTGGAAAGTTTTATCCGCCGTGCCGATTTATCGCGCGATCGTGATGAACAGCGGCCGGAGCGCTTTAGCGTCGGGCAGAAATTTGACGCCCGCGTGACCGCCTTTGACAAAAAGACACGAAAAATTTCTGTCTCAATCAAAGCGCTTGAAATTGCGGAAGAGAAAGAGGCAGTGGCGCAATATGGCTCTACCGATGCCGGTGCTTCGCTCGGCGATATTCTTGGCGCTGCCTTGAAAAAACAGGATAAAAACTGATTTTTGCCAAATAGCAGCCAAGCTGCTTTTAACAATGTCCCGCCTGCCTATTCATAGCCGGGCGTGCCCGTTATTACTCGCTGTCTCTGAGAAAACAGCGAGAATCCGGGTACAGACTATAAACTAAAAAGGCGCCGCAGACTCTGTCTCTGCGGCGCTTTTTATACAGACAGCCGCCTGACAAAAGCAAAATGCCCGCCCGTTCATCATAGCCGAGCAGGAAACGCGGCAAAGCCGCAACTGAAAAAGCCTATAGAAAACTATAAAAAGAGTATAGCTAATCAGGGTTTATTGTCATTTACGACGCTTTTGGCAAAATTGCGTCAATCGAGTATAGGCTATAAACTAAAAATCCACTGTTTTCCCAAAAATCTGCCTGATTTGGCTTTTGCCAAGAACCAAAACTCAGCGTTTTTTAGCTCTAAAAGAGACGAATTCGGCAAATTCCAGCAATATTTTTTGTGAATCAGACGGGGAAGAATCATAAATTTCTATATAACGCGGCCGCCCTATAAGAATGGGTTCGCCAATTTCCTGCATTTTTTCCGGGGCAAAGAAATTTTTGATTTTAAGCCATTCATCGGCTTTTATTCCTCTTGTCTCTTTACCTTCTTCAATATTGAGCATACGGGTTATTTGGTCAGATGTCAGACCAAGAAAATCCGCCAGTTTTTTGCGTGAGCCGCGCCCACGCTCTGCCAGCTTGCTTCTTACCCAAAGTCTCATATCGTCCTCAACCCGCATGAGGCCCATTATCATGAAATTTATAATAAAAAAAATCTATGAAATCCACAATTTGGCTATCACAAATTGCGTTTATCGCGATAGATTTCAGCTTACAGGCAAGATAAATTGCCGCTCGCAAGGAAAACAGGCACGAATTTCATGAAATTGTCTCTTTCCCTGCTTTAGGGGCGTCTCTCATCTTCTACCCCTGCTGAGAGGCGCCTCTTTTAATTCAGGGCGAGGGAAGTGAAAATGGACAATGGGCCGGGCAATATTGTGCATATGGATATAGAGCTGAAAAATTGCAGCGGCGCTGTCTGGTTTTTTGCCGCAGCGGCAGAAATTGCTTTTTCCTTTTGTATCCGGGATAATCTCTTTATCGCTTATATTGAAGAAATCCGCTATACGGACAAATATGGCAAAATTATTATCTTGAACGATACCGGCAGGCAGGCCAGAGATATATTGCGTTTTCAATTTCTGGCGGGGGAAATAGAGCGCGGCAGTGACTTTATGGCGGCAGCCTGGCAGGTTGTTCGCCAACAGGCAGCGCAGCGTTGCGCGCAAACAGCGCAACATTGCCGGCAATTTAAAACTATTCTTGGCGAATTTTCTGCCGCGCCCGACAGTTTTGCCGGCCTGCGCCTGCCCTCATAAGCGCATTTTATCTTCTGCTCTCTTTCTCTCAATGCAAGACAGAATGTTTTGGCGGTCAGATAAGGCCGTCCGGCAGGGTAAAAACTGTATAGCAGCGCTGTTTTTTTATTTTCATGGTTTGACTCTGCCTTTAAACATGATATTAAAACTCATATTTATTTTCTCTCGATTTTACCGAGGTGTATCAATGTTCTTAAAATATTCTGCTTACGCTATTGTCCTTGGCGCGGCCGCCTTTGCCGGCAGCCGCAGTTTTGCCGCCGAAATGCCGGTGGGCAAGCCGCAATATTGCGGCGGCATGGAAATTGCCGCTGTTTATCTGCAGCCGATTGAAATGGAGCCGGCCGGCATGATGCGCCCGGTAAAAGATTCGGATATTCATCTGGAAGCCGATATTCACGCGACAGAAGATAATAAAAACGGCTTTCAGGAAGGCTCATGGCTGCCTTATTTGCAGATTCATTATGAGCTGAGCAAAGCCGGCAGCGCCGATAAAATTACCGGCATGTTCCACCCAATGGTTGCCAATGACGGCCCGCATTATGGCGAAAATATCAAAATGGCCGGCGCCGGCAAATATCACCTGAAATATACTATTTTGCCGCCGGCGGCAGAATCCATGTTTGGTCGCCATATTGATAAAGAAACCGGCGTTGCCCCATGGTTTAAACAATGCGTGGCGGAATATGATTTTGTCTATGCCGGCACCGGCAAAAAAGGCGGCTATTGATAAGAGCCGTTCGGGACGGCTTACTGCCTTTCAGGCGCCGCTCTGTAAAAGCAATTTTTCAAGACTGGGCGGCGCACAGCCTGTTGACCGCAGCACAATATTCTGAAGAGGCATGGCAATGCGCATTTGCAAAATTTTCCCCGGCAGTGGTCGTTTTTGCCTCGCTTTGGTGATATTTTTATTATGCGGCGGCCGGGCTTTGGCGGCTCTGCCGGTTTATACTATCACAATTACAGACGGTGTTTACAGCCCCGCCAGTATTGAAGTGCCGCCCAGGCAACGCTTTAAAATCATTATTAAAAATACCGGCAAAGGCCCGGCGGAATTTGAAAATCTCTCTCTGCGGGTAGAAAAAGTGCTGGCGCCGGAAGTGGAATCTTTTGTCGTTATCCACCCGCTAAAACCAGGCAATTATCACTTTATTGATGAATTTCACCTGGATATGGCCGGCTTTTCCATTATGGTAACCGAGCCGAAAAACTGAGGTAGACCAAATGCAAGCAACCCTTTCAACCCTGTTTATTGTCTGGCGTGAAAGCATTGAGGCCTTGCTTGTTATCGGCATTCTTTATGCCTGGCTCAAAAAACATAGGTTACAGGCGCAAATTCATCGTTTATGGTTTGGCGCGGCGCTTGGCCTGGCTTTGGCCGGCGGATTGGCAGTTGTTTTCTTTTTCGCCGGGCACTGGTTTTCTGGCCCGGGCGGCGAGTGGTTTTTTGCCGGCATGATGATTCTGGCCGCTCTGCTGATTATGCAAATGATTGTGTGGATACATGGTCACAGCCATTCGCTGAAAACCAATCTGGAGCAGGAGGCGGCGCTGACTGTCTCACGTTCCGGCGGGCTGGGGCTGATGCTGGTTGCCATGATAGCGGTGGCGCGGGAAGGCTCAGAGACGGTTATTTTCCTCGCCGGGGTCGGCTCCCAATATCAGGGCACTTCCCTAAGCCTGTTTACTGCCGGCGGTGTTGCCGGTTTTATTCTTGCTTTGCTCTCTTTCCTTATTCTCAACAGACTGGCCAGTGCTGTATCGTGGAAATGGTATTTCCGCAGCAGTGAAATTGTGCTGCTGTTGATTGGCGGCGCCATGATGGTCAGCGCTTGCGACAAAATTGCCGATCAGCTTGCGGCTTTTGACCTGCCGGATTGGCTTTTTGCCTTTATGGGCGATCCGCTATGGAGCACTCAGGGGCTGTTGCCCGACAGCGCGCAGCTTACCTCCATGCTGGCTTCGCTCACCGGCTATCGCGCCCAGCCTTCGCTGATGGAAGTGCTGGCCCTTATTATCTACTGGGCTGCGGCTTTATGGCTCAGCCGGCGCGCCGGCAAAAATGCTAGACTGCAGCAAGCCACTATTCGCCAGAGCGATAGCGGGGCAAAGCCCGGCCCGGGCGAAGCGCGGATTCGCCTGTAACCTAAGGGCAGCCAGACGCCGGGCAGCTTGTTTACCGCGACCGGCGCCTGGCTTACCGGGAGATACCAGGGGGCAGGCGCATGGAGAGAGCAATCGCGTTAGCGGGGTGATACTGCCCTGCGCAACAGCCAGGTTAAGCTATGTCTTCTTTCTTTGCCGCTTCTACCTATAAAGCCAAAAACGGGCTACGCCGGTTTGGCCTGGCCATGCACCGGCATCGCGGCCTGATTCAGGCTTTGCAATGGGGCACGGTTCTGGTTTATTTTGCCCTGCTGATTATCCCTGCCTGCCTGGATTTGCCGCCGCAGGGGGCGACTATTCTGCATAATATTGTGATGTTTGCCCAATTTGCTTTTTGGGGCCTATGGTGGCCTTTTGTTATTTTATCCATGCTAGCAGTGGGCAGGCTCGCCTGGTGCGGTGTTTTTTGCCCGGAAGGCGCGCTGGCCGAATGGTCAAGCCGTTTCGGCATGAATAAAACCATTCCCCGCTGGTTGAAATGGCGCGGCTGGCCAACAGCCGCCTTTATTATGACCACGCTTTACGGCCAGCTTATCAGCGTTTATGATTATGCCCAGGCGGCCTTGCTCATTTTGGGCGGCTCAACCCTGGGAGCCATGCTTGTCGGCCTGTTTTTCGGCCGCGGCACCCGTGTCTGGTGCCGTTATCTCTGCCCGGTTAATGGCGTGTTCAACCTGTTGTCACGCCTTGCTCCCATCAGCTTCAAGGCCGATCAACAGGCATGGAATGCCTATAAAGGGCCGCCGCCGACCAATCCGCATTGCCCGCCAATGATCAATATTCGCCGCCTGCATGGCGTTTCTGCCTGTCATATGTGCGGCCGTTGTGCCGGTTTCCGTGATGCGGTTGCTTTAGAGCCGCGCTCCCCCAATGAAGAAGTGTTGCTCTATGGCGCGCAAAAAAACAGCCCGTGGGAGCTGCGGCTATTGCTTTACGGCATGATTGGCGTGGCTATCGGCGCCTTTACCTGGACAATCAACCCCGCTTTTGTTCGCTTTTATCAGGCTGTGGCCGGCTGGCTGGTTAATCATAATCTATATTTTCCGCTTAATACCAATGCGCCCTGGTTTATCCTGACCAATTACCCCAATAATGGCGACAGTTTTTCCTGGGCCTATGGCGCCTGCATTATTGTTTATATTCTGGCAAGCGGGTTGGCCTTTGGCGGATTTTGTTCTGTCCTGCTCAGCCTTGCCGGTTCTCTTGGCGGGCAAGGCCGGGTGTTAAAACTGCATCTGGCGCAGGCGCTGCTGCCCATTGCCGCTGCCGGGCTGTTTTTGGGATTGTCAGCCACTACTGTTAAAATTCTCGACTATAGCGGCGTGCATTTTTCCTGGCTGCCGGCAGCGCGATTCTTCCTCTTAAGCGGCGGCGCTTTATGGAGCTTTTATCTGGGCGGCCGCCTGCTGGGGCGCTATGCGCTTGGCCGCGCCCGCTTTCTCGGCTGTTTTACCCTTTACAGCCTCTGTCTGATACCGATTATTACCGCCTGGTATTTTATGTTTTGGGGCTGGTAACAACCGGCCAGGATAAAGAAAATTTGGCGCTGTGACAAAAAATATTTATTGACATATTCCGTATTTTTCGTATACATAAAATAGAGAATGGGGGAGAATTACGAGAATTGTTTGGGACGGGCCAAAACGCCTTGCCAATAGGGCCGAGTATGGGTTGGATTTTGCCGATTTGAATATAGAATTTTTTGAAAATTCTGTCATTATGCCGGCAAAGAAAGACAGATTGACGGCCGTCAATAAATTTAAAGGCAGCATTGTCGCTGTTATTTTTGCAGCCTATAGCACAGAAGCTGTTTCCGTTATTTCCATACGCCCCGCCAGCCGTAAAGAAAGACAGGAATTGTGACTGTCAAATATCCGGCAAACAGGCCTCTGACCGATAAAGAAGAGGCAGAAATTCAGGCAATGATTACCGGTGATCCTGAGGCGCCGGAAGTGACAAATGAGCAAATAGCACAGGCAAAACTTTTCAGTGAGGCCTGTCCTGAGCTTTATGCCAGCCTTCAACTGGCACGGCGCGGGCGGCCAAAAATAGAAAACCCCAAAGAAGTGCTGACCATACGCCTGGCGCCGGCGGCTATTGCTTATTTTAAATCGCGCGGGCGCAATTGGCGGCAAAAATTGCGCAAGGATCTGGAAAAACTGGCGGGAATTTGAGCTGCCGCATAAGGCCCGGCGGGTTTGATTTATGGGCAGAGCTGTTTTTGCCACTTGACGCCCGTAAATTTTTATTATTAGCTTCTGCCGGAGCGCAAATTTTTGTTGCCATGACAAAGCCGTAAAAAGCTTCTGTCAAGGCCGGCACTCACTGAATATTGCGAGTGCCTTTGCGCCGCCGCCGCGCCGTGGCATTATGCGGCAATAAACAGCTTGAACAGAGCTGAGAAAATAGTGCCCCGGCTGTAACCGGCGGTTTTGTGTTTTGGGAGACAGATTATGGCATTTCTGGCTGATGCTCTTGCGCGTATTCAGGTTTCTGCCACCATTGCCGTGGCGCAAAAGGCGCGTGAGCTGCAGGCAGCCGGCCGCGATGTTATTTCCTTAAGCGCCGGGGAGCCGGATTTTGATACGCCTGAAAATATCAAACAGGCGGCGATCAATGCTTTGCGCAATGGCAAAACCAAATATCCCCCTATTGCCGGTATATATACGCTGCGGCAGGCGGTTGCTGCCAAATTCAAGCGCGAAAACGGGCTTGATTACGCGCCGGAGCAAATTATTGTCGGCACTGGCGGCAAGCAGATTTTGTTCAATGCTTTTATGGCGACACTGAACCCTGATGATGAAGTTATTATTCCCGCGCCTTATTGGGTCAGTTATCCGGAAATGGTGGCGCTTATGGGTGGCAAACCGGTTTTTGTCGCAACACGGTTTGAGGACAAATTCAAATTACGGCCGGAAGCCCTGGAGGCCGCCATTACGCCGAAAACCAAATGGTTTATTTTCAATTCTCCGGCCAATCCTTCCGGCGCGGCCTATACAAAAACGGAATTAAAAGCCCTGACCGATGTTTTGCGCCGCCACCACAATGTCCATATATTAAGTGATGATATATATGAGCACCTCACTTATGGCGATTTTAAATTTTTTACCCCGGCGCAATTAGAGCCGGAGCTTTATGAGCGCATCTTGACCATGAACGGTGTCTCCAAAGCCTATGCCATGACCGGCTGGCGTATCGGCTATGCCGGCGGGCCTTTGCCGCTGATAAAGGCCATGGATAAAATCCAGGGGCAGCAAACTTCCGGTGCCTGTTCCATTGCCCAATGGGCGGCGGTAGAGGCCTTGAACGGCCCGCAAGATTTTATCGCCGGCAATAAGGTTCTATTTCAGCGCCGGCGCAATATGATTGCTGATTTATTAAATCAGGCAGACGGGCTTTCCTGCCCGGTGCCGGAAGGGGCGTTTTATGTTTATCCCTCTTGCGCCGGGCTTATTGGCAAAAAAACCAAAGCAGGGAAGATAATAAAAACCGATATGGATTTTGTGCAGGCTCTGCTGGAAGAAGAGGCGGTGGCTGTGGTGCAAGGTTCCGCTTTTGGCCTGGGGCCTAATTTCCGCATTTCTTATGCTGCTTCTGAGCAGGCGCTGGCAGAAGCCGGCAAGAGAATAATCCGCTTTTGCGCCTCTTTGCGCTAAATAGCGCCGGTAGCAGCAATCGGCCGGGGCAGACCGGCTAAAGCATAATGTGCCTGCGAGATTTGGCGATGAAAGGCCGTGAGCAGATGCCCATATGGGCAGATTAGCTTTTATGAAAAACAGATTCGTCTGAAAGGAAGGCGATTATGGAAAAAGTCCCAATGACCAGAAACGGTTTTGACAAATTGCGCGAGGAGTTGGAATGGCGGCAGAAAGCAGAACGCCCGCGTATTATTGAAGCCATTGCCGAAGCGCGCGCCCATGGCGATTTGTCAGAAAATGCCGAATATCATGCCGCCAAAGAAAGCCAAAGCCTGAATGAGGGCCGTATCCACGAGTTGGAAGATTATCTGGCGCGGGCAGAGGTGATTGATATTGGCAAATTGACCGGCGCCAAAATAAAATTCGGCGCGACAGTCACCCTGATTGATGAAGAAACAGAAGAAAAGCGCATATATCAAATTGTCGGCGATCAGGAGGCTGATGTCAAAGCCGGCAAAATTTCTATTTCTTCGCCTATTGCCCGCGCGCTTATCAATAAGGAACAGGGAGATTCTATTGAGGTGCAGGCTCCCGGCGGCGCCCGCGCTTATGAAATTCTGAAACTGGAATTTATCTGAAGTGAAAGAATAAGCAAACATGGCGCGCCTGTCTATCCGCGAAGTGGATATTATCGCCCCGAATTTTAAAAAGCGGCTTTCCGGCGTGACCTCGACCATTGCGCAATTAGTGCCGCAGCAAAGAGCGCAGGGAGCGCGTATCGCCGCGCTCGGCCCCAAGGGCAGCCTGCCAAATAATGTGCCTATGCTTGGCTGGGGCGCGCTTTTTGGCCTGTGGCAGGCACCGCAAGGCCGGCCTTACCGCCTTTGGCATGCCCGCCGCAATGTGGAAATGCTGGCCGGCATTATTATGCGCAATATTTTGCGCATGAAATTGCGCCTGATTTTTACCTCGGCGGCGCAACGGCATCACAAGGCTTTTACCAAATATCTTATCGGCAAAATGGATAAAGTCATTGCCACCAGCGCTCGCTCCGGCTCTTATCTGCGTGTGCCTTATCAGATAATCCGCCATGGAGTGGATTTGGCGGGTTTTACCCCGCCGGCCACAGCAGCAGACAAATTTGCCGCCGCCGGCCTGCCGGGCAGCTTGGCCATTGGCTGTTTCGGCCGTATCCGCCACCAGAAGGGCACAGATTTATTTGTCGCCGCCATGCTGGCGCTGTTGCCGCGCTACCCGCAATGGACAGCGGTGATAAGCGGCCGCATAACGCCGGAACATAAGGCTTTTGCCGAAGGTTTAAAGGCGAAAATTGCTCAGGCGGGCTTAAGCGAGCGCATTATATTTCTGGGTGAAGTGCCGGATATACGCCAATGGTATCGCCGCTTGACCCTTTATGTTGCCCCTTCACGCAATGAAGGTTTTGGCCTGACACCGCTGGAAGCTTTTGCTTCCCAAACGGCAGTAGTAGCCAGTAATGCCGGCGCTTATCCAGAGCTGGTGGCACCAGGCACAGGGGCGATCGTCCCGGCAGGTGATGAAAAAGCGCTGGAACAGGCGATAGAGCCTTATCTGGCCGCGCCGCAAACCGCTCTGGCCGCCGGGCAAGCGGGGCTGGTTCATGTGCGCGCGCATTTTCCGCTGGAGCGTGAAGCAGAGGCCATTAACTGCGTTTATGAAGAGCTGTTACAGGCAATGGCAGGAGAGAAAAAAGCGCCTATATGAGCCGAACCGCCTTTTTAGACAGGTTCTATAGCAGGTCGCCTTCGTCAGCGCCGGGAAACAACGCTTTGGCGTCCGATTTAGCCATATGGTGCAATCTGAATGCCCGTCTGGCATTTTGCAAATTGCATTTGCGCGCATCACGGTCAATCACCATGCTTTTTATGTCTACGCTATCCAAAGGGGCGACCGAGGGGGGAATTGTCAAAATCCAGAGAAATTTCAACACAACCAAGGCCGCAAATCATTGCGGCGGAAAAACTGTCGCTATTGACGCTGTCAGCATCGGCTTCGTCTTGGAACCACTCACCGGCTGCAGTCATCATTTCGCCGTTTATATTTTTATCGGTAGAGCGCGGCTGATAAATAATGCGGCGCTTATTACTTATTTCTGCTCCCAACACACTGTTTATGTTTGACCGCATTTTCTGAATAGCTATACTACAATCACCTTTATTTGCCGGCGCTGGTGCGTTGCGGCTTGACCTCAGCCGCCGGCTGCCACAAATAGCTCTGGCTACTCTCAAATTTATCTATCAGGGCGGATTATGGCCCAGCCGATCGGCCAATCGCCCCATAAAACGGGCAGGCTTCCGGCTAAGAGCGCCGGTCTGGCGGCGGGCGGGAAAATATATCACCGGCGGATTATGATTATGGAGACAAGCTCTGAAGCATGGTCAATAGTGCTCAGTTTTTAAGGATTTTCGCTGCTTTTGCCGTTGTTCTGTTTCACGGCCGGCTGCTTTTTGACAATTCGCAAAGAGATATAGCCGATTATTGGCTCAGAGGCGGCTATGTCGGAGTTGATATTTTTTTCCTTATCAGCGGCTTTGTCATGTATTTAACCACAACAGAGAATAGCCGACCGCTGTCTTTTTTACTGAAGCGCCTGATACGCATAGTGCCGATGTATTATTTATGCAGTTTTGTCTTTTTTGTTGCCGGCGGCGGCGCCCAGCCAATGGGGGAGCTCATAACCAGCCTGCTCTTCTGCCCGCCCGCCGGGCAGCACCGGCCGCCTTTTCTGGGTTATGCCACTCTCTATGTCGGCTGGACATTAAATTATGAAATGTGGTTTTACCTTGTTTTTGCGCTGTCTTTATTTTGCCGGAAAAATCGCTATCCGGCGTTGCTTATCTTACTGATTGTGCCAATATTGGCAGTGCAAACAGCCACCGGGCATTATGGTTTAAATCCGGCAAAAGCCGCCACTTCCCCCATTCCCTACCTGGCGCTTATATCAAACCCGCTATTGCTGGAATTTCCGGCCGGAATTCTGCTCGGCTTTATTTATAAAACCAGTTTTCAGCTCCCTGCAGCGCCGGCGAAAGGCTTGCTCAGTGTGGCTATTGGCTTTTTCCTGTATCGCTATATTGGTAATCATTTCCACGGGCACGGCCTGTTACGGGCAGGGCTGCCGGCCTTTATTCTATTCCTGTCGCTGATAATTTATGAAAAAAGCCGGCCGATCAAATTGCCGCCTTTACTGGCAAAATTGGCCGATGCAAGCTATAGTCTCTATTTAATTCACCCTATTCTGGTCAAGCAAATAGCGCCGCAGCTAAAACCGGTAATGAGTGACATGACTCTGTTTATCTTATATCTTGTCGCCAGCCTGTTCCTTGCTTTTATTGTTCATACAATGATTGAAGCGCCGATAACGGAAAAATTGCGCCGGAAACTGTTACGCCGCCCGGCAGCCGAGCCGGCTGCAAGCCGCCTGCCCCTGGCCTAGGCGCCAATCACAACAGCCAAGCCGGCGCCGGCAAAGTCCGGCTCCCCGGCGGCGCAACAAAAGCAGAAAAAAAGATCACTCAGCGCTATCGTCAAAATTGACTGTAGCGGTCAAAACATTGGCATATGTCCCCTCGGTCAGCTTATCAACATTCTGCGGGAGCAGCTGCACTGTGAAGGTTTTGTTTTTAGCCGCTCCGGTCGCATCAAGGGGAACCGTATAGGGCGTAGCGCCGTCAGAATTATCACCCCAGACTTTGCCTTCCCCGCTTGCTCCCTTATACACCTGAAACAGCAGGCGCTGCTGCAGATCACCATCTTTATATAAAGCGCGGTTTATCGGCTTATCGGCCGGGTTAGCATTGCCGCTATCCAGACTGACAGTAATATCCTTGCTGCCGTAAGAAGCTGTATTGCAAATTATGCTAAAAGAGCCTTGCAACTCTATCGGCCGACTCAAAAAAGAAAACGGGGCAAAAGAAAATGTGTTTTGATCATTATCAAAGCGCAGGAAACAGCCGTCTCTGATTGTGAGCTGCAATTCGGCCTGCGCCGCATTATTGTCGCCGGCCGCCGCATAGGCAGGCGCGCGGCCAGCCAAACCGGCACCAAGAAAAGCGGCGGCAAACAATATTGTTATCATAATTTTCATAAAGATTCCCCCGGAACGAAATACCAAAAAACTATAATTCCGGCAGCTTATTAAAGCTTATCACCATAATCAAGAAAAAAGATAAATATTATAAAAATATGATAGCAATAATTATTATAAGGCCGCCGGAAGGAGAAAAAGGGAGCCTCAACGCGCCCTTCGCCGCCTTAATAAACGGCCTGAAGCAGCTTTGCGGCTGCGGTTACAATGCTGGAGCAACTGTCAGAAGCAAAAATGGAATAGAATTCCGCTTGCTCTTGTCACAATAATTCTTGCCCGGCAAGAGCGTAAATCTCTGTGCGGCATTCTGTCATCTTAATAAACAGCCCAATGAAGGGTAAAATGCCTCAGTGATTGTAATGGAGTTACAAAAGGAAGAATTGGCAATGGACGAGAAACGCCCTGAAAATGATTTTCGCGTAGACAATAATATTGCCCGCACTACTGATAATACATTTGGCCTGAAAGAGGCCGTAATCGCTAATGGCGGCGGCGGCGGCAGCCTGAAGGACATTGCTGAAGCGATTAAGACGATTGGCAATGGTGGCGGGACAAAAATAAAACCCACAGATCTGGCTGCCGATAGGCATCAAAACGCATGCCAAGAGAAAGGTTAATTTTTTGCAGGCTGAACTGCGCTATAGGAAAAAAGCAGGCAGCATTGCTGCACCGAGGAAATACGCAAAAGTATTGCAATTTCCATCTTTACTGAACAAGACATTAAAACCTGAAATCTCATTCAAATCTGCGTAAACGGTTACCATATCACTGTCTGCTGCAGCATTGGCTTTTAAATTTTGCACAGTGATTATCTCATCGGCAATTTTTGACGATTCATTACGGATATAAGTCGGGATATTACAGCGAATCTCCCCGGCAAGCAGCAAAAGCTTTTTGCTCAAATCATTTTCCGTTATTGTCAGATGCGCTGTATCATTGGTTGCGGCATCAGTAAAAATGAAACTGTCACTAATCTTGACTGCTGCAATTTTCCCCGCCGCTGGCTGCCCGCTGCCATGATATATACATTGGCAAAGCCTGCCCGTTATCGGCAGCGTAATACTAGAGCGCTTTTTATCAGCAACCCTAATCTTTTGACCGCCGCCAATCCGCACATTATTCTTGCTCTGAGACATGGTTTGCTGTTAATAAATTGTTATGATTGGATAATGGGCAGGGAAACGGACCATTTTGAAAGAGTAAATTTTATTGACTCTACTAAAAAATATAAATTGCTCAAAGACCTTGTTTCTCACACAGAAGCCTTTATAACGCCAATAGTATAGAAGCCGGGTCTATAGCTTTTGCCTGTCTATTTCTCCCATTGGGGCGCCCTGCTTTTGTGCAAAGTAACGGGCACAAGACTCTGCATAGCAAAGCAAACAGTGTTTTTACAATATTTTCCTGCAATTTGCTGCGGCCGCGCTATAGGCGCCGCAATGCGGCGCATAATTGAAACCTCAGCTAATTCCTGAAAATTACGCCAGAAGAGGCACAATAAACGCCGGCAGATTTCTCTTCGCCGGCCGAAACGCTATAATAAAAAACCACCCCTTGCTAAAGGGGCGGTTTCCGCTTCATAATCTCCCAAGAGAAAGCTCGCTTATATATTATACACCGTCATTGGCGGTGAAATTCACTGTAGCAATCATGGTGTTTTTGTAAGTGCCGGGCACTTTATCCGACAAATCCTGCGCTAACAGGACCACGCGAAACTGAAAAGTATCGGATTCGCCATTTGCTATCGGAGTCGGGTAGACCGGTGCAGAGGTAGAACTGCCATCACCCCAGACAGTCTCACCGGTAGACCCCTGATATACCTGGAACGCCAGTGTGGAAGAACCAAAACCAAGCAGACGATTGGCAACCGTGCTGCCGCTTACATCACCCTTATTCAAGGCGACAGAGGCCGCTTCATAAGTGTTGGTCTGACCCGAAAGATTAGAGCAACCGAGAGTGAACGACCTCTGCAGTGGCATATCTCGAGACAGGGCAGAAATAACACCAAAATCAACAACTACATCGTCACCAAAATTGATGTTGCAGCCTTCTTTCAAGGTTGCTCTGACTGTCAGCTGGCCTGTACTTGTCTCATTCGTGGTCGCGGCCGAAGCGGCGGAAACACCGGCAACAACGCCAGCTGTTGCGCAAAGCGCGATAAGAGTCTTCTTCAAATTAACCTCCATTATTATCTACCAAGAAGGCCGCTTACAATGTCGCTCGCTGCCCCCACTTATCCCTTGTGGGTAACCCAAACCGATTTCCCTGTCAATATAGAGAATCAAAAAATCAAATGAAATTTATAATATTTTTTGCAATAAACGCAAAGGCGAAATCCTGCCGCTTCAGCGCAGCGACCCGCAACACCAAGCCAAAAATTCTTTTATCCTTTTTACCAAATATAATAAACACTATTTTGAGATTATAAACAATAAAAAGTCGGGAGAGGCGAACACAAACGGCGTCCTTGACCAGATTTTGCGCCGCAAGCAGCTTTTCTGCTATATTAGCGGAAACGGGATATAATGCTTTTTCACTATTTTGCCAAAAGCGGCAGAGCTCGATCGCAAATCGACAATATCTACTTTATAAGGCAAGTCTGAATCTTCGAATTTTTCGCTTAAAGCCACCTCTTCCTGTAATGTGAGCTTCCGCCTCGCATCAATGGCCAAATCCAAATCAGCCGCCTTTTTCGCCGTGCCTCTGGCGCGTGAGCCAAAAACATATACAGCCGCTTCTTCCGGCAAAACAGCGCGCAAAATAGCGCAGACAATCCGCCTGTGCCCAGGACGGATTGTCAAAGCGTTTTCGGGCATAATAGCCGCTATTTCACTGCTCTCTTTCGGCATTTTGTCTTTTTTCCAATTCCGCATAAAGCAGTTCCGCCTGAACAAGAAAAACCGGAATATTTTGATAAATCTCGCGGGCTTTAGCTTGGTTATAGGCATGGCTGCCGAGATTGCGATAATAGCGAAATTGTTTCCATATAATAAGTTCTGCCGCCAATAATCCGATTTCATAGCCGCGGCGCACCAAATCATTAAAACTGAGATTGTCAATTTCCCCCGGTTCAGCCTCATGCTGCTGCAAATAGCGCTGCAAAAATTTAATACTTAAGCCATAACTATATTCAAAAGCCTGTATGGCGCCACCCTGAAGAAACTGGGCAAGACGCGGATTACCTTTTGCTATATCGGAATTGCAAAACTCCAATGCCTCGCGCAAGCGGGTGAGAGTATTTTTCAAAGAAGACAGGTCAAGTTTTGCACTCATTACCACATCTCGCCTTTCCGCCGATTATCAGCCCTATATAAATAGCGCAAGCAGCAAAAAGTTGCAGCTTCACACGATACAGCAGCAAAAGGGACAGCGCCGCCATCGCGGCTTAAAAAGCCGCTTCCCTGTTTCTGTATGGCGGTCACGCCTACAGCCCGCGCTTTATTAAAAAGCGCTCGGCTTCCAGCGCCGCCATCGCGGCTTAAAAAGCCGCTTCCCTGTTTCTGTATGGCGGTCACGCCTACAGCCCGCGCTTTATTAAAAAGCGCTCGGCTTCCAGCGCCGCCATACAGCCGCTACCTGCCGCCGTAACTGCCTGGCGGAAAACATCATCAGCAACATCACCGGCAGCAAACACACCTGCTACTGAAGTCGCTGTAGAACCCGGCTCAATCCACAAATAGCCGCCCGGTTTTTGCTGCAACTGACCGGCAAATAAAGCCGTAGCCGGGCTATGGCCAATAGCAATAAACACAGCTTCAACCGCAATATTGCTTGTTGCGCCGGTTTTGACATTTTTGACGCGCAGGCCGGTGACTACGGCATTTGTCGCCGCATTATCCGCGCGCTCCTCACCCAAAATCTCTTTTACCTCTGTGTCCCAAACAAGACGGATATTATCATAAGCAAATAAGCGTTTCTGCATAATTTTTTCCGCCCTCAGGGAATCGCGGCGGTGAATAAGAGTAACAGTTTTGGCAATATGGGCAAGATAAAGCGCATCTTCCACTGCGCTATTGCCGCCACCCACCACTGCGACATCACGCCCGCGGAAAAAAAAGCCGTCACATGTGGCGCAGGCAGAAACACCGCCGCCCATAAATTTCTGCTCACTGGGCAGGCCCAGCCAGCGCGCTTGCGCTCCCGTGGCGATAATCAGGCTGTCGCCCGTATAAATATCGCCGGAATCGCCTTCCAGCCGGAAGGGCGCCGCTGCTGCATCCGCATTGTCACATACCTCCGTTTGCAGGGCACCGCCAGCCAATCTTGCCCCGCCTATCCCCGTTTGCGGGGCACTGTCAGTCAGGCTCGTTCCGCTTGCCGGAGCTGATAAATCGGCCTTGACAATCACATCATATATAATTTTTGCCCCGGCTTTTGCCGCCTGCTCTGCCATTTGCTCCATAAGCCAAGGGCCGCTGACAGGCTCGGCAAAACCGGGATAATTTTCTATATCTGTAGTGATAGTGAGCTGCCCGCCCGGCGAGAGGCCAGTTATCAGAACGGGTTTGAGCATGGCGCGCGCCGCATAAATAGCAGCTGTCCAGCCTGCCGGGCCGGAGCCGATAATCAAAACAGGGCTGTGATAATGTGTCATAATAAATCTTCCTGCTCGGCTGTTGCCCGCGTAAAAGCGGTTTGTTATAATAGCGGTCACCGCTTTATTTAATCAGTGATAATTTAAAAAACAAGACAGCTGCCCTATTTAAGGGCACGGGGTCTGCCGCCGGCAAAAACCCGCAAACTGCGTAATCAAAGGCCAAAAAATACAGAAAAACGCCCTGCATGAGTATTGCACCCGGTGTGAATTTTACAGGAGATGTCAGCCATTTTTCGTTTTGTTGCCAATATTTGCGCCAAATTCGGCCTTGTTATGGCTGTGGCCATGCTGCTGCCTGCTTTGTCTGATTTGCGCACCGGCAGCGGTGATTGGCTGGTTTTTGTCCATTCGGCGTTGACTGTTTTTATTATGGCCAGCCTTGTTCTTGTTGCGACAAGGGGTGCCCAGGCGCCTTATACGGCGCGGGTTGGCTTTTTACTGACAGTCAGCCTGTGGATAACCGCCTGTCTTCTCGGATCGCTGCCGCTATATTTTTCGCAATTGCCGATAAGCTTTGCCCAGGCTGCTTTTGAATCTGTCTCAGGCGTTACTACATCAGGCGCCACTATGTTAACCGGGCTGGACAAATTGCCGCGCGGCATATTGCTGTGGCGCTCGCTCCTGGCCTGGATTGGCGGGGTTGGTTTTATTGCCGTGGCGCTGCTGCTGCTGCCCTCTTTGCGCGTAGGCGGAGTCAAATTGTTTTATGCCGAATCCTCTACTATACCGGAAAAGGTTTTGCCGCGCATTCACCAGATCGGCAATGCTATTTTGCTGTCTTATCTGGCGCTCACTCTGGTTTGCGTTTTATGCTATTTTGCTGCCGGCATGTCGCTTTTTGACGCGCTCAATCATGCCATGACCACGGTTTCCACAACAGGCTTCTCCACTCATGACAATTCGCTCGGCTTTTATGCCCGGCGCCCGCTTATTTTGCTGATTGCCATTGTGTTTATGCTGCTGTCTTCCCTGCCCTTTATTTTTTATATCAAGGCGGCTTTGCCGCGCCAGCGCCGCCGGCTGCTGGATCCACAGGTCAAAGTGTTTTTAATCCTGATTGTGGCCATAGGGCTGACCCTGACATTCTGGCTGCATTTTGCCAAAGGCCTGCCTTTGCCCAAAGCGCTGCTTAATGCTTTTTTCCACTTTGTTTCTGTTTTGACAACTACCGGCTATACAACAGAAGATTATTCGCTATGGGGGTCTTTTGCTTTCGGCATATTTTTTCTCGCCTGTTTTATCGGCGGCTGTTCCGGCTCTACTTCCGGCGGGGTAAAGATAAGCCGCCTCATTATTTTATGGCATTTGACTATTGGCAAATTAACAGCGCTAATCTCGCCGCATCGCATTATTAAAGTGCATTATGGCGAAACTGAAATCAGCGTGGAAACAGCACAAAATATTTTGCTGTTTGTCTGCCTTTATATTACCTCTATTATTGGCGGCAGCGCCCTGTTGCTGGCTATAGGGCTGGATTTTGTCTCAGCCTTTAGCGGCGCTGTCAGCGCTTTGTCCAATATTGGCCAGGGTTCCGGCAGCCTTATCGGCCCCGGCGGCAATTATGCCGGCCTGCATGATAATGCGCTGTGGATCCTCAGTTTTTTAATGCTGGCCGGAAGGCTGGAAATTATCACCGTATTTGTGCTGTTTTTGCCGGCTTTCTGGCGGCGATAAGGCGGTGGCGCAGGCCAATTTCAGGCCGGCATTGGCTGCAACCCGGCCTTGCATAATGCTGCAAATCCTGTTGACAATAGCCGGGCGGCATAGGCAGGACAGCATTGCATTCTATCACAAAATGCGTAAATATGCCGCTTGCATTTGGGCATTGCGGCAGCGACAAGCGCGCAGCTCCCGGCATTAAAACAGCGCATAATTAACAGCCTGTTCGGAGAATTGAGATATGAGGCGCATTGCATTTTGGGCCAGCCGGCTTTCGGCTCATAACAGATTTATCTCCTCTCCCTCCCCCTATATTGATAAACCTATACGCGCCGATTATTATTCTGACGAAGCGCTGGCCGCCATGGCAAAAAAATTTGCCGCCGGGCAAGGCGGCACTCTGCCCGGTTTCACCCCATTCCCGCTTGTTCCCCGCCTGAATGGTAATGCGCAGGTAATTTTGCATGCTTTTCAGGCCTCTGACGCAGCGGCGCGGCGACATGAAACGGTCACCCCCGCCACGCAATGGCTAATTGACAATTACTACACCATAGACAAAGCAATAAAGCAGGTCAGGCTTGCCTGCCCGCGCAAACTCCTCCGCCTGCTGCCGCCCTGCCCGCCACCCATTGCCCTGCCGCGTATTTTTGCTCTGGCCTGGTTTTATATTGCTTATACAGACAGTAATTTTTCTATTAAAAGCCTTGGCACTGTTGTCCGCGCTTATCAAACAGTGGCGCCGCTGACTATTGGCGAATTATGGATTTTGCCGGCAGCCTTGCGCTTTGTGCTGGTGGAAAATGCCCGCCGTATTGCCGCCGCCATTGAACATAATGCCAAAATGCGACTTGTCGCCAATAAAGTAGCGGATAAAATTGCCCTTACCCGCAAACAGGGTTCGGGCAAGGCGGCAAATCTGCTGGCGGAATATGGCTCTTATGTCGGCGATGCCGGCTTTTCCGGCCAGTTGCTCTCCCGTTTGGAAAATACCCCTGTCGATATGACCGCCGCCATAAAATGGCTGCATTACAAATTAGCGGAAACGGCACCCGCCGATATGCATGACCACGCGCCAGCTGGTAATCCGGGGCGTTATCGCCTGGAGGCAGAGCAAAATCGTCAGGCCGCCAATGGCGTGACTATGGGCAATATTATCCGCGCCTTCAAATCTATTGACGATATTGACTGGCCAATATGGTTTGAATCTGTCTGCGCCGTAGATTTTGTCTTGCGTGATCATAGCGATTTTTCAGCTTTGGACGCCCCCTCGCGCAATATTTATCGCAGCGCGGTAGAGCGCATTGCCAAAGCCTCTCCCTTAAGCGAAACAGAAGTGGCAGAGCAAGCGGTAAAACTGGCAGAAGCAGCGATGCACAAGCCAGGCCGGGTCGGCAAACAGGCAAAAATCGGCAAGGCCGCGGCCGCAGCGGCCGGGGCGCCAAAATCTGCCGTGGCAGATTATCTTCTCGGCAAAAAGCGGCCGGAACTGGAAAAAGCTTGCCATTACCGCCCGTCACCGGCAGACCATCTGGCTTGCCTTGCCGCTCGGCTGAAAATCGGCAGCATTGCCCTGCCCGTATTAATATTGGCGCTTATTCTTGTCCTCATTGTTTACGCCTTTTGCCTTTATGCCGGCCTGTCGCCGGCAAAGGCGCTTGTCGGCGCCGCTTTGGCGGCCTTGCCCGCCATGGATATTGCCTTTGCCATATTTAACACAATAATGTCCTGGTATGTGCCGCCCCGGCCGCTGATTGGCTATGCCTATAATGACGGCATACCGAAATATGCGGGCACATTGGTTGCTGTGCCGATTCTCATCAGTTCCCGGCACAATATTGATGAGCAAATCCGCAATCTGGAAGTTCATTATTTAAGCAATCCGCAAGGAGCAATATATTTTGCTCTGGTGAGTGACTGGAAAGATGCGAAAACAGCCCAGACATTGGAGGATTTGGAGCTTTTAGCCTATGCGCGAGCGCAAATTGCCGCTTTAAACCGGCGCTATCCCGCGACAGAGAGAGATAAAACCAAAACCGGCACGGGCAAAAAGGCGGCAGAGCACATAGTGCCGCTTTTTCACTTTCTGCACCGCCGCCGCCTGTTTAACCCGCAAGAAGATTGCTTTATGGGCTGGGAGCGCAAGCGCGGCAAATTGCATGAGCTTAACCGCCTGCTGCGCGGCGCCGGCAATACCAGCTTTTTGCCGCCTGACAGCCCGCTGCCGGCCAATATTCGCTATATTATGACGCTGGATTCCGACACAAAACTTACTCCCGGCAGTGTGGCGAAATTTGTCGGCAAGCTCAGCCACCCGTTAAACCGGCCAAAGCTGGATCCAAAAACCCAAATAGTGACAGAAGGTTACGGCCTGTTGCAGCCGCGGGTCACCCCCTCACTTGCCGAGGGAGAAAATGCTTCAAGGCTGCAACAATTACTTTCCGGCGAGCGCGGGCTTGATCCTTATGTTTTTGCGGTTTCCAATATTTATCAGGATATAGTGGCAGAAGGCACATATACCGGCAAAGGCCTTTACGATATTGATGCTTTTGAGGCGGCTTTGCATGGCCGTATCAAGGAAAACACGGTTTTAAGCCATGATTTGCTGGAAGGCGGCTATGCCCGCACCGCTTTTACCGGCGATATGGAAGTGGTGGAAGATTATCCTGTTTCCTATTATGTTGATACGGCGCGCCGCCACCGCTGGATACGCGGCGACTGGCAGCTTTTGCCCTATATTTTCGGCAAAAGCGCTGTCAGCGGCATTACCCGGTGGAAAATGCTGGATAATTTGCGCCGCAGCCTGATGCCGCCCGCAATTCAGGCGGCCTTTTTCGGTCTTTGGTGTTTTTTGCCTTTCAGACAAGCGCTTTTGTGGCAAATGATCCTGCTGCTCGGTCTGTATATTGCCCCGCTTATGGGGCTTTTCCGCAAATTTTTTGCCTTTGACCGCGATTATATGCTGCGCGGGCATATAAGAGCCGTGCTGTTGCAGGCAGGCAGCCTGTTTGCCCATATATTGCTCTCGGTCAGTTTCCTTGCTTATAGCAGCTGGTATACATTAGATGCCATTATCCGCACATTTTACCGCATGACTGTCTCGCACAAGCATTTGCTGGAATGGCAAAGCTCAGATGTGACCAAAAATCTGCCCCGGCGCCAATATTTATCTGCCTATTTGCGCATGATGTTTCCCGCTATTGTCCTTGCCGTTTTTGTGCTTTTGGCAAGTTGGCAGCTCGCCGGCAGCGGCTTTTATGCCGGCCTGCCAATTATGCTTTTATGGCTGTTTTCGCCGTTTATTGCCTGGTTTTTAAGCCGTCCTGCCACTAAACGCGACAGGCTGAAGCTGAAATCGGCCGATGCTGCTGCTTTACGCGGCATTGCCCGGCGCAATTGGGCTTTTTATGAAGAATTTGTCACAGCCGATAATCACTATTTGCCGCCGGATAATTTTCAGGAAGATCCGGTGCCGGCGCTGGCGCGCCGGACATCACCCACTAATATCGGCCTTTATCTGCTTTCTACCATTGCTGCGCGCGATTTCGGCTGGATAAATCTGCAGGAAACAATAAACAGAATTGCGGCCACACTGGCAACATTGGACAGGCTGGAAAAATTTCACGGCCATATTTATAACTGGTATGAAACAGATACGCTTGAACCTTCAGAACCGCTTTATATTTCTACTGTTGATTCCGGCAATCTTGCCGGGCATTTGCTGGCTTTGGCGGCGGCCCTCAAACAATGGGCAGCACAAAACACGGCAGCTTTTATCGGCAATATGCACGGCATTATTGATAATGCCGATATTCTGGCAGACGAGCTGGAAGCTCTCAGCGCTGAAAATCCTGAAGCGCCTGCGCTTAAAGCGGCGAGGCAAAATCTGGCAGTCTTGCGCCGGCAGATAATTGCGGCAGCGGCAAAGGGCAAAACGGCAGATTATGAAAAACAGCAGGCAGCTCTGACCAGGCAGGCAGAGGCGGCGGCCGGCATAGCTGCCCAGCTTGGGCCTTTCAGCAATAAAGGCAGCAATAAAGCCGGTCTGGCAGCACATAAGGCTGCCCTTAATCTGGAGGCGGGCTGCCACGCTCATGCCCGCGATTTTCAACAGGCGGCGCAAATGGCAAAAGCACCTCAAACTGCCGCCGCGCCGGCAAACAGCCCGCCGGCTTTGCTGCGCCAAATGGCCGATTTGGCGGTTAAGGCAAGGCAGCTGGCTTTTGCCATGCAATTCGGCTTTCTCGAGCACAAAGACAGGCGGCTTTTATCTATCGGCTATCGTGTGCGTGAAAATGAGATTGACGATAGCTGCTATGATTTGCTGGCTTCTGAAGCACGGCTGGCCGTGCTGTTTGCCATTGCCAAAGGCGATATAAAATATGAGCATTGGGCGCGGCTGGGGCGCGTCCCGGTGCCTGTCGGCTGGAAAGGAGCGCTGCTTTCCTGGTCCGGCTCAATGTTTGAATATTTAATGCCGCCGCTTGTCATGGCAGAGCCGCGCGGCTCGCTGCTTGACCAGACAGCCAGGCTGGTGGTGCGCCGCCAGCGGGAATATGGTGCCGAGCTGGGCCTGCCCTGGGGGATTTCCGAAGCGGCCTTTAATGCGCGCGACCCGCAAATGAATTATCAGTATTCGGCTTTTGGCGTGCCTTCGCTGGGGCTGGCGCGCGGGCTTTCCCGCAATCGCGTTATTGCGCCTTATGCCGCCATGCTGGCGGCTCAATATGCGCCGCGTGCCGCTGTGGCCAATTTAAAAAAATTGCGCAAATTGGGAGCGCTGGGGCGTTACGGCTATTATGATTCGGTAGATTTCACCCCTTCCCGCGTGCCGCAGGGGCGCACTTATGCCCTTGTGCGCAATTATTATGCTCACCATCACGGCATGTCCATTGCGGCAATCGCCAATAGTGTGGCCAATAATATTATGCGCCGGCGCTTCCATAGCGACCCGGCGGTGGAGGCCGTGGCGCTGCTGCTGCAGGAAAAAGCGCCGCGCGAAATCCCCGTAATGAATGCCAAGGCCTTTAACCCGCTGCGCTCCGATACGGACAGGGTGGAGCAAAATTCCATTCGCATTATTGAACAGCCAATAGCCAAAGCGCGGGCAACCCAGCTGCTTTCCGGCGGCGCTTATAATCTTATGGTCACAGCCAGAGGCAGCGGCTACAGCACCTGGAACGGCATGGCCGTTACCCGGTATCAGACCGATGCGGCGGAAGACCAGCAAGGCAGTTTTCTGTTTCTGCGCGATATTGAAACCGGGCGCTGGTGGTCGGCCACAGCAGAACCCACCCGCCTGGCGGGGGAAGAGGCAAAAACCGTTTTCACCGCTGAAAAAGCCGAGTTTTACAAACATATTGACGGCATTCACTCGGCGGTGGAATGTTTGGCCACTGCCGGCAGCGAGGGAGAGAGCCGCCGTATCAAATTATTCAACCGCACCCATCGCGACCGCATTATTGAAATTATTTCCTATAGCGAGCTGGCGCTGGCCGAGCCGCAGGCCGATATTGCTCACCCGGTTTTCTCGCGCTTATTTGTCGAGACAGAAATTGCCGATAAAGGCATGACTGTTTTTGCCCGCCGGCGCCGGCGCAGCACTGAGGAGCCTGTTATACAAGCGGCTCATTTTGTAACCGAGGTAGAGGGCGAGATTCTGTTTGCCAGGGCCGAGACGGACAGGCGCGCTTTTATCGGCCGCGGCCGCTCGCTGCGCCGGCCGGCTTTTTTTGATAAAAATATTGCAGATGATAAAAACGAGCGCGATGGCAATGTAGCGCAAGGGCGTGACGGTTTTGTGCTTGATCCGGTTTTTTCTATTTGCTGCCGGGTTAAAATCCCCGCGCATAAAAAAATCGAGCTGGTTTTTTGGACTATGGCGGCGGCAGAGCGCAAAAAACTGGAAAAAACAATCAGCCAGTGCCGCCGTGCCGATGCGTTTGAGCACGAATTCAGCGCTGTGTGGACGCATTCGCAAATTATTCGCCACCGTATCGGCCTGACCCCGCAGGATATAAATGATTACCAGCATTATGCCGCTTATCTGCTTTTCCCGGAAAAGCAGTGGCAGGCGCCGAAAATAATTGCGCAGAAACTGGGGCAGCAGGCAGATTTATGGCCAATGTCCATTTCGGGCGATCTGCCTTTATGCGTGCTGCGCCTGGCCAATAATACCGATTTGCCGGTAGTGAAGGAAATATTGCGCGCGCACGAATATTGGCGCAGTTGCGGCCTGGCCGTTGACCTGGTGCTGCTGAATGAGCAAGATTTTTCTTATGCGCAGGATACGCAGCGCAATGTTGAATGGCTGGCAGAAGCCTATCGCAACCGTGCCCGTGACCGCAACGGCAAAGAGCATATTTTTCCCCTGCGCAAGGATCAAATGAGCACCCAAAGCTATAATACGCTGCTGGGAGCGGCGCATATTGTGCTGCATGCCGGCAATGGCTCACTGACAGAGCAATTGGCGCATTTGGAGCCGCTCAGCCATAATAATATGCCGGAAAATGACAGACCGCATGCTGCTTCCCTTGGCCTTATTGCCCGCGATCGCCGGCGGCGCGAAGCGGCGCCAACGCCTGATCTTACGGCAGACGAGCAGCATAAGCATGAAGATTTGCTCTATTGGAACGGTTTTGGCGGATTTAAAGCAGACGGCTCTTATATTATTCGCCGCAAAGGCCGGCAAAGCACGCCGCAGCCATGGATAAATATTATCGCCAATGAGCAATTCGGCATGCATGTCTCTGCCGGCGGGGCGCCTTTTACCTGGGCCGGCAATAGTCGCGATTACCAGCTAACCCCCTGGAGCAATGATCCAGTGGTCGACCGCCCGGGTGAGGCGCTTTATATTGTTGATCTGGCAAATAAAAAGCGCTTCTCACCCGTCTCGGCGGTAGAATGCGCAGAAGAAACAGTCTATGAAACATGCCATAATTTCGGCTATTCCACCTTTTCTTCCACGCATGACAGCCTGGCGCTGGAGCTTACCCACACCATAGATAGAGAGCAGCCTTTGCGGCTGTCACGCTTGCGGCTCACCAATAATGGTGCCGGCAGCCGTTCTCTGCGGCTTTATAATTATGTGGAATGGGTGTTGGGGCAAAATCGCGGCAAAACTGCGCCCTTTCTTGTCCCCTCTTATGATAAAAAACGCGCGGCCATGCTGGTTTCCAACCCTTACAGCCTTGATCGGCCGGCTTTTGTCAGCTTTGCTGCTGCCGGACAGACGCCGAATAGTATAAGTGCCGACAGGGTGGAATTTATCGGTGCCACCGGCACGGTCAAACACCCGCAGGCCATACGTGACGGCGCGCCTTTATCCGGCAAAGTAGCGGCCGGCGGCGATGCTTGCGCCGCCATGGCCTATGATATTACCTTATCGCCGGGCGAAACCAGGGAAATTGTTTTTTGCCTCGGCAGTGCCGAAAATCTGGATAAAGCGCATAAATTGCTGGATTATGCCCGCCTGGCGGATTTTGATGCTATTCTGGCTGCGCAAAAGCGCTATTGGCGTGATTTTACCGGCGGCCTGCAGGTGGAAACACCGGATAATAGCTTTAACCTGATGGTCAATCACTGGCTGCCTTATCAGACCTATGCCTGCCGTATCAAAGCGCGGGCAGGTTTTTATCAGGCCAGCGGTGCTTTCGGCCTGCGCGATCAGCTGCAAGACACACTGGCTCTGTTATTGCTCGAGCCGCAACAAGCGCGGGCGCAAATTCTGGCTGCGGCGGCGCGCCAGTTCCCTGAAGGGGATTTGCAGCATTGGTGGCTGCCGGAAAACGGTGCCGGAGTGCGCGGCCTGATTGCCGATGATATTGTCTGGCTGGCTTATGCTGCCGCTCTTTATGCGGCTGTTACGGGGGATAGCGCCGTGCTTGATGAAGAAATCCCCTTTATTGAGGGAGAAGCTCTGCCCGAAGGCCAACTGGATATATATTTCCAGCCCGCTATTTCTACCCGGAAAACCAGCCTTTACCACCATTGCTGCCTGGCCCTTAATCTGGCAATACAGCGCACCGGCAAAAACGGCCTGCCGCTCATTCTGGGCGGTGACTGGAATGACGGTATGAATCATGTCGGCGTGCAAGGGCGGGGAGAGAGTATCTGGCTTGGCTGGTTTTTGGGCAAAGTCCTGCATGATTTTATTCCACTGGCCCAGGCGCGCGGCGATAAAGAGCAAGCCGCTGCCTGGGCTGCCCATTTGGGCAGCCTGGCACTAGCGCTGGAAAAAGCAGGGTGGGACGGCAGCTGGTATCGCCGCGCTTATTATGATGACGGCACGCCGCTTGGCTCAGCCAAAAGTGATGAATGCCAAATAGATATAATTGCGCAATCATGGGCGGTCATTGCCGGCCTGGCACCGCCGGCGCGGCAGAAACAGGCAATGCAGGCAGCCCTGGCGCAGCTTTATGATAAACAGGCGCAGTTGCTGCGCCTGTTTTGGCCGCCTTTTGACAAAACGGCGCATAATCCCGGTTATATTAAAGCCTACCCGCCGGGGATTCGCGAAAATGGTGGCCAATATACGCATGGCGCTTTGTGGAGCATTATCGCCGCCGCACAAATGGGGGAGGCAGAAAAAGCTTATGCGCTGCTCTCTGCGATAAACCCCATTCACCATGGCGCTCAGGCAGAATTATATCGGGTGGAGCCTTATGTCATGGCGGCGGATATTTATTCTACTCCGCCCTATCGCGGCCAGGGCGGGTGGACATGGTATACCGGCTCAGCCGGCTGGTTTTACCGCGCGGCGACTGAAGCCATATTGGGGCTGAAAAAACAGGGCGACAGGCTGTTTCTAGCCCCCTGCCTGCCAAAAAGCTGGAAAAATATTCGCCTGCAATGGCGGTTTGAGCGAGCGCTTTACCATATTACCATCAAGCAGCAGCCGGAAAAAGAGACACATTTAACACTGGACGGCAAGGCGGTGGATTATGCCCGGGGCGTGCCTTTGGCAAGCGCGGGTAAACACCAGATTATCCTTACTCTCGGGCCGAAGACGGGCAAAGCTAAACCGGAGGCCAAAGCCGGCGGCAGGAAGATGAAGGAAGCGACAGTGCCGAAAAAGGCAAAAAAGGCCGGGACGGGAGCAGCAAGCGCTATGGCAAAACCTGCTGGAACAAAAAGGGCAAGTGCCGCGGCCGGCAAAAATCAAATAGCCGCAGAGAGCAAAAAACCGGACTAAATAAGGAAAGCTGGCGTGAAACGGGGCAAAGCCCGGCACCGGCCAAAATGAAACGCGGCAGCAAGAACCGCAGAGATTTGTCCTTACCGATTAAGCACGTGACACAATGCCTATAGGGTTACCTTCGCCATAGTCCACCATAGACACATAAAATAAGTCACTGCCAAACATAGCGATAATTTCTCCCCATGTCAGAAAATAAACACTACCGTCAGACTTCCTTCCCGCAACCCTGACTTCATAAGAAATCTCATCGTCACTACCGAGCGGAAAAGAGCCATAAAACGGGCTTCGTTCTAGTGTGAAAAAAGCCTTCTCTTGTTTTCGTTCTTCTGTCCAGCCACTCTCCTCTGCATTATCTATAGCAGCGGTGAAAACTTTGCCACGATAATTGGGGTAGTAAAGCCCGCTGCGATTGGCATTTTCATCGTCAAGCTTGCTCGGATCTACCAATGGTCTTTCTGTGTTTATTGCGTAAGCCGGAGAGGTGAGAGAAAGCCAGCCTGTGCCATCTTTACTGCGCATTAAAGTCAAAGGAAAACTATCCAATGTCTCTATCTTAACGGGGAATATTCCAGGCATAGTGAAGCCGTCCAGGGTGAAACTGTCACCAAGAGAGGCATTATTAGCGGAACCAATTGTCCCCAGATAGATAAGAGTATTGACATTATCCGCCTCAGCCTGCGAGGCAAGCGGCGCATAATAGGAAACCAGCCGGGAACTGCCGCCGGCATAATTGCGATCAGCACATTGGACATAAGCAATAGCGCCTTGCCCCTTATCCTGCCTGCCGCCGCAACAGCAGCAGGATTTGGCGGCAATTTTATCCAGCTTTTCGGCAATAAGATTCAAGGCCGCCACAATATCGCCATCAATAGGGCCTGCTGCATTTATTGTGGCGTCACTACTCGTTATTATAGTTGTATCACCCGCTGCGGTTGCAGTAGCTGGGAGCGGCAACTGTGCCGCTGGCCGGCTGAGCTGCGTCACCCGACAGAAGCGCGCTGCTCTGTAATCCAGTATTTCGGTCATTAGTCATGTGATATTCTTCCCTTTCTCTCATCACTCCGATAAAACAGCAAATAACAAAACGAGCGGCCGGTCGGCGATTTTACCGAATAACATTAACGGTTACTACCACCGTGTCGCGATAGGAACCGACAGGCGGCGGCGCTTGCGCCGGCACTTCCCCGGCGACAGCAAAAGACTGGTCAAAACTGGTGCCCAAATCTGCCCAGCTTTCCGGCGTCAGATTATAGCTGATCAAATCCGTTCCGTCCGTGCGTTTCATATGGCGGCTATTGTCGGCATAATTCTGCCCATTATCGAGGTTTACCTGATAATCCGTGCCGGCGCTGCAACTCACCACCACCTGAGCCTGAGCATTAACCGGGTTTTTCAGTGCCCACTGGCGGGGAAAGACCATATGTTGGCCGACACGGACTTCGCAATAAGTGCGCACACTAATATCAACAATAGTATCACCGTCAGCATCTGCGCCATAAATATCACCCCCGCCGGAAGGCAGTTCCACAGCGCCGCAAGCATTATCGTAATTAAGCGCATCTGATTCTAATACACTATACATAGTAACATGCGTTCGGGGGTTATTATATATATATTTCCCTTCCGGCAGAGAGACACCTTCATTGCCTTCAAAAACCACAGTCATCGGGTCATCTACCCGGTAAAGCAGGTCATTCACTTTGGTTGCATAACCGATAATATTATAAGCGTTCCTCCTGTCGCCTACACGCCGCCCATTGGAATAAATATTAAAGCCGATTTTACTTTGATTTTTGCCGCTACCCAAAGTGGCATAGCGATACGTGAAATTTGTCGTGCCGAGACTTGAATCATGAATATGCCAGCAATACAACATCCGCCGCGGCCCGTCATTTGGGCGGTAAGTGTTGAGAGCTTTAGTGAGCGAACAAGAATAGCTCAGCATATTGCTCATTGTCGGCGCTTTATTGATATTGCCGATAGTAACACTGGCAATAGTGGTGGTCTCCACTGTGCATTTTTGTCCAAGAGAGACATTGGTATATCTTGCAGCCCAAGCGGCAGGAGTCAAAGACAGAGCGAAAACCATCGCCACGAATAAAATCTGAAAAATACGCATTACTACTCCCCTAAATTCACTATCCAAGCTATTTCTCATCAGTCCTTGCTCCCTTTGCCTTTATCACAGAAAATAATAGATAACAAGGATATTATAGTTATTTTTGCGAAAATATGCCGGTTTCTCACCCTCCTTCTATCCGGCGGCAGCCTCTATGGCGGCCAAAGGCACGGCAGGGAAAACAGTTTACGCCACCATTTGTTTCTGCTAGATTTGGCGGTGTCTTGCCAGGACTGTTTATCTTGTCAAGCCTGCCTTACAATTATTGAGGGGCTTATGTCCGGTTCTTCCCCTATGTCGCGCATTAATATTGCCGAACGCGTTTATAATAATCGCTGGAAGCTTGACCCGATTATCCGCTCGCTGCTGGATACGGATTTTTATAAATTGTTAATGCTGCAAATGATTTGGGGCTTGTATCGTGATACCAGAGTCACTTTTTCGCTTATTAACCGCACCAAAACCGTAGCGCTGGCGCAAGAAATTGACGAAGCAGAGCTGCGCGCTCAGCTTAATTACGCCCGCAGCCTGCGCTTTAGCAAAAAAGAGATGATATGGCTGGCCGGCAATACATTTTACGGCAAGCGGCATATTTTTTCTTCCGAGTTTTTGCGCTGGCTGGAAGATTTTCAATTGCCGGAATATGAACTGACCAAAAGCCATGGCCAATATGAGCTGCGTTTTTATGGCCCATGGACACACACCACTATGTGGGAAATACCGGCTCTGGCCATTATTAACGAATTGCGCGCCCGCCAGGCCATGCAGCCTATGGGGCGTTTTGCCCTTGATGTGCTTTATGCCCGCGCCAAGGCAAAAATGTGGGATAAAGTAGAAAGACTGCGTCAATTGCCGGATATTCGCATTTGCGATTTCGGCACCCGCCGCCGTCATTCATTTTTATGGCAGCGCTGGTGTGTGGAAGCGTTGAAGGAAGGTATCGGCCCGGCTTTTTCCGGCACCAGCAATGTGCTTATGGCGATGGAAGGCGATCTGGAAGCGCTGGGCACTAATGCGCATGAATTGCCGATGGTGCTGGCCGCTTTGGCAAAGACGGATAAAGAACTGGCAGAGGCGCCCTATAAAATCATGCAGGATTGGAGCCGCTATTATGGCGATAATTTGCTGATAGCCCTGCCGGACGCCTTTGGCACTGATGCTTTTTTGCATCATGCGCCCGATTGGGTGGCGGATTGGACCGGCTTCCGCCCCGACAGCGCCCCGCCAATAGCAGGAGGAGAGCAGATTATCACCTGGTGGCAGCAAAAGGGGCGTGACCCGCGCGGAAAATTGCTGGTTTTTTCTGACGCATTAGATGTCGAGACAATCGAAAAAACTTATCGCCATTTTCACGGCCGCGTGCGTATGAGCTTTGGCTGGGGCACTAATCTGACCAATGATTTTGGCGGCTGCTCGCCCGAAATACAGGATAAAACAGCGGCTGGCGGGCTGGAGGCGATTTCGCTGGTGTGCAAGGTGACAGAGGCTAACGGCCGCCCGGCAGTCAAGCTTTCTGACAATTTACAAAAAGCCGTGGGGGAGAAAAAAGAAATTGCCCGCTATATCCGCTTTTTCGGCAGCAAAAGCCAGAGCGATAAGGGCCTCACCGGTAACAACCGCTCGGCGAAAAAGGCAAAAAAGCCAAAAGTAAAATAAAACGCTCGCTTTAATTATTGTCACGCATTTCTCGCGCCTGCCGTTTTATATTCTCGATCGCATGCGCTGCTTGATTCTTGTATTTCTCATCATGCATATCCCCAATATCGTTTAAAACCCAACGCACATTCTGCATATATTTGCCATTATCCAAAAGCGCAATTTTTGTCAAAGACTTCATCGTCTTTTCGGTGTATGTCCCTTCATATAAAGCGGCAATCTCTTCTAACGCCCAAATTACTTGCTCTGCATATTTAGCATCATATAAAGGTGCAAGTTTCTCCAAATGGTTAATCACTACCTCACTATGTGTGCCATTATCCTGGCTGGCAAGGTCTGCCAGAATAGCAATCACTTTCTGTATATCTTTGCCACCATGCAAGCCGGCAGTTATACTTAAAGTTTCTATCACGGCTTTTACATAAACACCTTCTGACATAAGAGAAATTTTGTTTAAAGATCCAATAATAAACTCTGTGTGTATGCCGTCATGCAGAGGCACAACATATTTAAAGACAGTAATAATAGCTTTTATATATTTGCTGTCCCCTTGACCGGAAAGACTGTCCAATAAGCTTATACCACCGGTTACTTCTGCCTCTGTTTTATTTTTTCCTACCATTTCACAAGCTTTGGCAAATAAATCGGCATCGTTTTTAATCGCGGTTAGTCTTAATTGTTCTTCTGTTTCAGCTATTTGTTTTTCTACTCTCTCACCTTGGGCAATCTGCTCATTCAACTGCTCACTATTGACAAAATTGCGCCACAATAAACCTCAAATAGTGGCAAGACCGATAATTGCAGCAAAAGCAGCAGAATATGAAAATTTACCCCACCACCAATTCAGGAATACAACCGGAACAAGGCATAAAAGGCATGATATGACAATTAAAAAAGCTTTTACAGCGCAGTCAGACCTTCGCCACCAAGTCGATAATTTAACGGCACAGTCTCGCAGCAAGCAAATAAAACGGCGACAAAAGCGTTTAACCAACTCTAAATCACGCTTAATCCCCTCTTTGTCCCACTGCATTTTTCCACCTCCTCATATTTTACATTTTTCTAACTTATAAAAAGGGCATTCCTGCCGGGAATGCCCTTTTGCCTGTTTTGATTTTGAAGCGATTAAGACAAATTGGGGTGTTTATCAATCAAACCCTGCCGTTTTTCTTCCAGCTCAGAAATTTGTTCATCAAGATTGGAGACCCGTTCTTCAATATGATCCAAATGCTCTTTAAAAACTTCCCGCGCTTCCTGCCTGGAAGAGGCAACCGGCAAAGCGCCTTTCAACGGACGGCGCGCTGTTTCTCGCACCACACAGCCGGCAATGACCCCCATCAAAGCCACCAGCATTAAATAATAAGCGGGGGCATAAGGCCAGAAATGACCCGCGCCTTGCGCGGCAGCCTCACTGCTGCCCACCAGATAGGCAGCCAAAGGCGGCGTGACACCGGCGATAAAGACCGAAATATTAAAGCTGATACCCAAAGTGCGCAACCGCACTTTGGTAGGGAACAAAGCCGGTAAAATTGAAGCCTGCGTGCTGTTGAAACAACACAGCAAAACTGCAAGAATAGCCAGCCCGGCATAAATATGCGCCGTATCTTCATGCCGCATGAGATGAAAAGCCGGCAGACTGAGGAAAAGATAGCCCAGAGAACCGACAATGATAAACGGCTTACGGCCGATTTTATCGCTCAAATAGCCGAAAAACGGCTGGACAATCAGCATGCCGATCATAATGCAAATAGCAATAAGCTCAGCCTTCGGGCGCGGATAATTCAATACTTCGGAAAAATAAGTGGGCATATAGACCAGCAGCATATAATAAGCGACATTGGTCATAATCACCAGACAGCAGCATAAAATAATATTTTTGCTATTGGCGCGGATAATGCTCATGGCGCTGCCTGTATCCCCCTCGCGCTTTTCACCCTCACGCTGGAAAGCCGGGCTTTCATCTACCTGGCGGCGCAAATAAAGGCCGACAAGCCCTAAAGGCAGCGACAGCAAAAACGGAATGCGCCACCCCCATTCTTCCATTACCTCCTCGCCGCCAACGAGATGGGTGACAACAAACACCACCAAAATGCCGAAGAGAAAACCGGCAACAGAGCCGAAATCCAGCCAGCTGGCCAAAAAGCCGCGCCTTCTATCCGGCGAATATTCAGCCACAAAGGTCATGGCGCCGGCATATTCGCCGCCGACAGAAAGCCCCTGCACAATTTTGGCCAGCAAAATCAAAACCGGGGCTGCCACGCCAATAACGGCATAACCGGGAATAAAACCAATAGCAAAAGTAGAAAGGGAAATAAGGATAATCGTGCAGGATAAAACATGCTTGCGGCCATATTTATCGCCCAGCAGGCCAAAAATAGCCGCTCCCAGCGGCCGCACCAGAAACGGAATGGAAAAGGTAACAAGAGCAAGAATTGTCTGGATAGAAGCAGGCGCCGCGGTAAAAAACACCTTGCCAATAGTGATGGCAAGAAAACCGTAAACACTGAAATCATACCACTCAACCGCATTGCCAAGGCAAGCCGCGGTAATAACTGTGCGCAATTGCCGGCCCTCAACCACGGGTATATCGCGCACATGCAAAGTTTGATCATTGACCGTCTTTTCTGTCATATTCCAGACAAGCTCCCTTATGCAAATTTTGTAAAATCCAGAAAGATATTAAAATAATGCCGTCACTTTATACGATTCCCCTTTATTCTGCAAATTGCCATCTATCGGCTCATTATATTCACCATATTCACCCTGGCGGCACCTGTTTCCCACAGGCGGAAATAAAACGCGCCGCCTCTTATTCCGCTCATAATCTTACAGCCGGCTTTCAGGAAAACCGCCTGTCTTTATAATGCCTTAGGCATAAATCCAGAATATGGTTGCAAAAATCTTCCGGCAAAAATTCCGGATAAATATCCAGCACCAGCAAAGGCCCCAGTTTTTTATCCAGTCCTTCTGTTTTCAGGCGCATATAATCTTTGGCTGTCGTCACCATAACCAGCCCGTAGATGCGGGCGCTTTGCACAATATCGTCTATATCATAAAGGCTGAAAAAATGATGATCGGCAAAGCTGCGTTTCTGTGCAATAAGGCCGCCGGCAGCTTCCACACTGGCAAAAAACTTTTGCGGATTACCAATGCCGGCAAAAGCTAAAAAGCGCCGGCCTTTAATAGCGCGCAGGCTGGTTATCGGCATAATCGACGAGTCGGTATCAGGCTGATTATCAGGCTCGGCAACTTCAAGGCCGGCGGCCTGATTTTGCTCATGCAAGGCAGCGTTTTTTGCCGGCCCGGCGGGCAAAGCGGCAGTAACAGACCCCGCGCCCTCATAAGGACGGCTAATCTGCAAGCGCAAAATCGCCCGGCAAACCGGCTTGCCGGCCTTTGCCGCCAGCCGCAGCACGGCCTGACCGGCCGCATCGCTATCGACATGATTGCCCAGCAGCACAATCATGTCGCTATAAGCGAGCTGCACCGGCAAAGGCGCACGCAGCGGCCCGGCGGGAAAAATTTTGCCATTGCCAAGGCCGCGGGCGCTATCCACAGCTATAAGAACATAATCCGAATATAGGCGGCGGCTTTGAAAGCCATCGTCCATAATAATAAAATTCACCCCTTCCCGCAGCAATTGCTCTGCTGCCGCCAAACGGTTGACAGCAACCGCTACCGGCGCATATTCCGCCAGCAAAAGCGGCTCGTCCCCAACATCGCGCGCACGGTCGCGCGCCGGGTCAACCCGGTAAACATGATCTCTTTGCAAAGACACAGTGCCGCCATAACCGCGTGACACAATGCCCGGCTTCAAGCCGCGCTTTTTGGCTGCTTTGGCAAAAGCCACGGCCAGCGGTGTTTTGCCGGCGCCGCCCAGGGTAAAATTGCCTATGCATAAAACCGGCGCTTCAATTTGCGGCGGGCGGGCGCGTTCCATCACCCGGGTGGCAAAATGCCCGTAAATTCTGGCCGCCGGCGATAATAACAGACTTGTCAAACCGCGTTTTTTCCACCAAAAAAGCGGCGTTTCATTAGCCATGGCTGTCATTTGCCCTGTTTAATTGCGCCGATAGAGTCAAAGGCTGCAAAAACGGTTTCAAAATTGTAAAAGTCTGCCGCAAGGCGCCGCTCAGACTTTGCGCTGTCTTGCGGCCGGAGGCAATCATTTTTTTGCGCATTTCAGGGTGCTCCAGCAAATGATGCACACAGCCTGCCAGCATAGTGGAATCATCAACAAAGCGCGCCGCATCATTTTTCATAAATTCCTGATAAGTCTCGCGGAAATTATCAATATTCGGCCCGGTTAAAATGGCAGCGCCGGCCAGCGCCGGCTCCAGCGGATTATGGCCGCCCTCCCCCGCCAGCGATTTGCCGACAAAAGCAATTTCCGTCAGCCGCAAATAAAGCCCCATATCGCCAATTGTATCACCCAGTAATATATCTGTCTGCGGGCCCGGCACCTCGCCCAGGCTTTTGCGGACAAAATGATAATTTTTGCTGCGCAGCCTGTCGATTATGGCGGTTATACGCTCCGGATGGCGCGGCACAATAATGGTCAATAAATCGGGATAACGCTTGCGCAAAATACGGTGCACACGCGCCGCCATTAATTCTTCCCCCTCATGGGTAGAAATAGCCGCCCAGCGCGGCCGCGCACCAATAGCCTGGCAGTAACGCTCCAGCTCTTCATTTTTGGCAGGCAGCATAATATCGGCCTTTAAATTGCCGGAAACAGTAACCCGCGGCGCTCCCAGCATTTTATAGCGTTTGGCATCTTCATCTGTCTGGCAAATAACTTCTGTAAAGCAGGAAAAAATCTCCCGCGCAAGAAATTTGCGTCTTTTCCATGCCTTAAAAGAGCGATCAGACAAACGCGCATTCAGCAAAATCTGCGGAATGCGGCGGCGCGCCAGCTCAATTATCCGCATTGGCCAGATTTCCGATTCACAGACCAGCGCCAGATCAGGCTTCCAATAATCAAGAAAACGGCGAACGGCAATGCCAATATCCAGCGGCACATATTGATGCACCAGTCGATCGCCAAAGCGCTCCCGCACCAGCCGGGCCGAGGTGACCGTGCCGGTTGTCAGCACAATATTGATATGAGTCGCCAAAATACGCTCACATAGCGGTATCAGCGCCATTGTTTCACCCACACTGGCGGCATGCAGCCAGATCAGCGCCCCTTCCGGCCGCCTGGCCGAGGCATGCCCCAGCCTTTCGCCATAGCGGCGCAGCTCTTCCTTGCCCCTGGCTGCCCGCCACGAAAGATAAGGCGGGACAAACAGGCGCAAACAGCTGCCAAGCCCGCTATAGGCAGAAAACAGCAAACGCGCCCTGATTTTTTTCATCAAAATCTCTCTAGCCTGGCGGCAATGCCGCTTTTCATTTTTTATCGCGGTAGAGCAACCGCAAGCAAAGAATAACAGCCCTTCTCCATAATGGATAGCGGGCAATAAGCGGCATTGCCGCCCGGCCAAAGCCTCACCTTTTTTTCAGCCTGGCATAGGCTTCATCAGTCAGCCGATTCATAATATGTGTCAGTTCCATGCGCTTTTGTTCAAGTTCCGCTTCATCAGCCTTGGGTGAGACAAAAAAGGCCTCACCCATTAAAAAAATCGATCGGCCGAAAGGCAAGGGTATGGCCGTTTTATCCCAGCTCTTTTCCAATATTTTCTCGCGGGAAAAGGCATAAATATAAGGCACAACCGGCCGGCCGGAAAGCTTGGCCAGCAGAATAATGCCACGGCCGGCTTCCCGCGCTTTTGTGTGGGCAATATCGGCAATCATGGCTGTGGTTTTGCCGCTTTTCAGCGCTTTGCTCAGTGTCAATAACGCGCGCGCACCGCCTTTATCGCGGCTGCGCTTGCGCTTGCGCCCGCCTGAGCCGCGCACTGTCTCCAGCCCCAGCCGCTCCCCCACCAGCGCATTCAGCTCAGCATCGGCCGAGCGCGAAAACATGGCAATAATTTTTTCTCCCTTTGGCCGCAAAAACGGCCCCATTATATGCCGCCCATGCCAAAAGGTAATGATAAAAGGATTATAGCTCTTATGCGCGCGGCGCGGATCGGCAGAACCTTTTATGAGCGGATTTGTCCAATAGACAAAACGCAAATAGACGCTCAAAAGCGAAACCAGCACCCATTTGACCACGGAAGAGTCTTTTAGCGGCTGCCGCAGTTTTTGCCAAAGCTGTTTCATAAAAGCTGCTTTATAATCAGAATTTTTGCGGCTGCTCCAAAGCAGAGTTAAGGCCGATTATGCAATAACGCTGCAAGGCATTATCCACTGTTTCCAAAGCGCGGCTTTTCCACGCTTTTTCTGCCTTTTCATAATCGGCAAAAATACCGACAAACTCCATTTTTTCAGCATTGATGAATTTCTGCCCGGTAAAATCCTGCAATTCTCCGCCAATAACGATATAAATGCTCTCTGCGCCTTGTATTACTTCAGACATTAAGGCAAAACTCCTGCATTGGTCATAATTTGATGAATTATGCGTCTTAGCCTAAATCCAACCCGGAAACAATATCCAGCAGATTTTTTAACTTAGCCTGTTTTGCGCCTAATAAAAAGCCGTGTCTGAAAGATTGTTCACAATAGCGGACAGGCCGGCCGGCAAGATCAACCAGCGCCCCGCCGCAATTTTGCAAAATAACATCACTGGCGGCAATATCCCAATCATGGCAGCCGGGGCGCACAAATACGGCCGAGAGCCGCCCGCGCGCCAATAAAGCCAGGCGATAGGCCAATGAAGGTATAGGCCCGGCCCGCTCTGCTCCCTGAGTGAAAGCCGGCGGCAATTTTTGCCAATCCGCCTTGCGGCAGACAATCGGCGCTGCCGCCGCGCGCACGACCGCCGCGGCCTCAGGCATTGTTTCGCCCGCTTCTGCCGGTACCGACTCTATTGCCGCTCCGTTAAGCCGGGCTATGCCGCCGGCGGCAGCGGTATAATGCTCACCCAAAGCGGGGCAATCCAGCGCTCCGGCAACCGGGCGGCCGGCTTCAGCTACAGCGATAGCAACGCACCATTGCGGATTATGATTGATAAAACCGCGTGTGCCATCGATCGGATCAACAATAAAATAACGTTTATACTCTGTGGCCGGGCGGCTATCGGCTGTTTCTTCTGAAATCCAGCCATAATCAGGGCGGGCAGCCAGCAATTTTTCCTTTAAAAAAGCATCAATAGCGAGATCAGCCTCGCTTACGGGAGAATCTCCCGCTTTTGTCCATGTTTTCGGATTATGGCCAAAAAAGCGCAAGCCTATCTCCCCCGCCTGACGCGCCAAGCGGCTGATTAACTCCAAATCGGCGGCATGGGGCACTTTATTGCCATTATTTTGCTTTTGTAAAACCACCACATTCCGCCTCATATTATACTAAAATAATATTTTTTTATTCTTTTCAGATAAGTAAGGAATCTATCTTTTGAATACGAAAAATTAAATCTCCCGTCCGATAGCCGTAATAAAAATTATCATCTTCCTCAGCATGGTCAATAATGGGGGTTTCCTCTAAAAATAAACCCCATTCTTTCTTGGAAAAGGTAAAATTATCAATATATTGAGCAATCAATTCTTTCTCTAAAGGTATCTTTATCTTATAACCTTCTTCGCGGCAAATTAAAGAACCCTTCTCTAAAGAAAAAAGAAAACTAGGATTTGTATGAATCTGACTCAGCATGGTGTAAGCTGCATGCGTCTCGCCCAATATATTAAGAACAGCATCAAACTCACGAATCTGCATTACCGTAACTCCCATTCAAATAACATGATTTTTTTATATAGTCACCATGACACTCTGTGTGTGTGCCGTATTGGCCTTTGGCCCGCCTGGCGGCCGCACCGGCCCCTTGCCCTGGCCTATTTATCCTTTTGGCCTGATTATCATAAACTCTCCCCCAAATCTGCCGACAGTGCCGGTTAAAACCTGTTTTGCTCTGCCTGCTTTATTGGCCGCCGCCAAGCTATTTCCCCGCGCATATTCTTGCCCAAAAACCCTAACGATTTTCGGGAATAGGCTTTATCCTCCGCATATTCTTATCCGAAAACCTTGACGGTTTTCGGGAATAGGCTATTTTCCCGCCAGCATCATGCCTTCCACCAGCAGGCTTGGTGCCGCAATAGCATAATGCCTGTCCAAATCATCAGCCGCAGTCATATGCGCAAACATATGCAGCAGATCTGAGCCTAAACTCACCTCGCCGACAGGATAAACAGGCGCGCCATTTTCAACCCAGAAGCCGGCAGCGCCGCGGCTATATTGCCCGGTTACCAAATCTACTCCATGGCCGATCAATTCGGTTACATAAAAGCCGGCTTTCAAGCTGCCGATTAAATCTTCCGGCTTTGTTTCGCCCGCTTCAATAGCAAAATTAGTAGCCCCCGGCACAATAGCATTGCCGGAACGCACCCCCCGGCCATTTGTCTCCAGCCCCAATTCCTTTGCCGCAGAAGAGGATAGTAGCCAATCCTGCAAAATACCGTCTTCCACCAAAGCCAGCGGCACTGGCTCCACTCCTTCGCCGTCAAATGGCCTTGACGCCGCGCCGCGCGGCCGCAGCGGATTATCAGAAACCATCATGCCGGGGCGCATAAACCGCTTGCCCATAAAGTCGCGCAGCAAACCTGTCTTGCGGGCAATGGCGGCACCATTCACCATAGCGCTCAAATGCCCGGCCAGTGAGCGCGCCACTCGCGGCGCAAATACTACATCAACCTGCCCGGTCGGCGCTTGTCGCGCCCCCAGCCTGGCAACTGCCTGCCGGCCTGCTTTGTCACCAAGCGCGGCAATTTCTGTCATATCGGCATAATGCCGGGCAGAACTATAACCATAATCGCGCTCAAGCTCTGCCCCGGCACCGGCCACGGCCGAAACAGAACGGCCAAAATGCGAAGCCAGATAAGAGCCGCTAAAGCCCTTGCTGGTCACCAGCACCAGGCCGCTGACGCCATACCAGGCGGAGGCGCCGCCGGAATTGGTAACTCCTTTAACCGCCAGCGCTGCCGCTTCCAGCACCGTGGCATCATCACTCAACCGAATCATATCAGGGGCAAAACTATCCAGCAAATCCAGTTCACGCCGGGTTTTGGCCAAAAGCGGCGTTTCCACCTCCCCTTCAAACGGGCTTTCGGGGGAAACCCGGGCCTGAGCTACTGCGCGCTCAGCCAATTCATCAGGCTTGGCCGACAAATCAGCCGATATAGCGGCCACCCGCTTGCCGACAAAAACGCGCAAAGAAAAATTATCACTTTCGGCAGATTCTGTCTGCTCTGTTTTCCCCATGCGCACATCAACACTATAAGAGCGTGAGCGCATAATAACAGCATCACCCGCATCGGCACCGGCTTTTTTGGCAGCAATAAGCAATGCGGCCGCCTTGTCGGTCAAATTGGGCAAATCCTGTTGCATATTTGTCATATTTGCTGCTATTGCCCGCATAAATGACGAATCCTCATTTTTATCCTGCAAAATGACCGGCAGGCCGACCCGGCAAAGACCGCTTAATCCTTTATCGGCCCGACCATTAAAATTGCCGGTTCAACGGTGAAAAGCTTTTTGGCAATGGCATTAACTTCGTCAAGACTGACAGCGTTAATTTCCGCCTCGCGCTTCTGAATATAATCTATCGGCAAATCCCACTCCTGCAGCCCCACTAATGTGGCGGCAATCGCGCCGGAAGAACCCATATTCTGCACGGCATAAGCGCCGATGACATAGCTTTTGGCCTGTTGCAATTCCTGCTTATTTATACCGTTTTCGGCTATTTTTTTCACCTCTGTGCGGATAGTCTCCAGCGATTGCCGGGCGCTGGGCGCGCGTGTGCCGGTAGAAATAACCAGATTGTCGGAATAATCGCGATTCACCAGGCTGGAACGCACACTATAAGCCAAACCGCGCTTTTCCCGCACTTCGGTAAACAGGCGAGAGGTCAGGCCGGAGCCGCCCAAAACATAATTGAGCAAATAAGCGGCATAATAATCCTTATCCTTGCGCGCCACACCGGGATAAACCAGATTTATTGCCGTTTGCGGCATAGTGTAATGAACCGTTGTCAGCCCGCCCAAATGCGGCCGCACCGGCGGCACCGGACGCAGCTCCGCTTTTGGCGGCAAAGCATCAAAAATTTTACCGATAAGCGCCGCCGCCTGTTCTTTTGTTATGGCGCCGACTATGCCTATTTTCACATTATCGCGCGCCAATAAACGATCATGCGCGGCCTGCAAATCGGCGCGGCTGATTGCGTTTAAACTTTCCGGCGCGCCGGTTATCGGCCGCGCATAAGGGTGACGGCCATAAAGCTCGACGGCAAATTTTTTCTGCGCAATTGTCATTGGGTCGCGCTCTGCCGCTTTAATGCCGACAATAATCTGATCGCGCACACGGTTGAGCGGCTCCCGGTCAAAACGCGGCTTTTGCAGGGCCAAAGCCAGCAAAGCGGCAGCTTTATCGGCATTTTCTGCCAACACCTTCATGGTGCCGCTTATATTATCCTCGCCGGCAGCAAAACTTAAATCCGCTCCCAAAGCGTCCAGCTTTTCCTGATAGGCTTGCGATTCCAGATTCCCCGCTCCTTCGTCCAACAGGCCGCTCATCAGATTAACCAGACCGGCTTTATCGGCCGGATCTTGCACCGTGCCGCCCTTAAAGGCAAAGCGGATAGCCAGAACAGGCACGGTTTTATCTTCTACAAACCAGGCATAAACCCCTTTGGGCGACACAATATCCTGAATTTCAACAGCCCGGGCAAGGCCGCCAAAAGGCAAAAGCCAGACAAACAGCACCAAAGCCGAAGCCCATAATCTAATCCTGTTCATTATGGCTAATCCTCAATTCTCACTCTTTCCTGTTGCGCCGCCACGGCCTGCTTGTCAGACATTGCCGCTTTTGCTCTTTTCCTCGGCCTTGATTCAGGCAGGCTTCTCATGCAGGCACGGCGACAAAATCCGCCTTTATCGCGGCGGAGAGGCGGTTTTTCCGCCCGGCGCTTTTTGCTGTTGCTTATTATCCGCCTTTTCCGCCTCATGCAGCGGCAAAAGGCGAGAAATCACCCCTGTTCCCGGCGCCAGATAATGGGCGGCGACCGCCTTTATATCTGCCGGTTTGACAGATTTCAGCCTTTCCGGCCAATTATTGACATCGGCAATAGTCATGCCTGTTGTCAGAGCCGCGCCATAAAGCTGCGCCAAACCGGAAGGGCTGTCCTGAGAAAAGACAAAATCCTTCATATAGCGCTTGCGCGCGGCTTCCAGCTCCTGCATTGAGACGCCGTTTTTTATAATAGCCGCAATCTCGGCCTCTACCGCCGCCTGCAAATCGGCCAATGTGGCGCCACCGCGCGGCAGGCCATAGAGATAAAACACTCCGTCATCAATGGCAGTGCCGTCATAAGCCGAACCGACAGAGGCAGCAATGCCCTGCTTCACCACCAGATTTTTATAAAGCCGGCTTTGACTGCCACCGCCCAAAATTTCTCCCAATAAATCCAGCGCCTCCGCTTCCCCCTTGTTTTTTGCATTATTATAAGACGGCACCAGGCGATAAATCTGAAAACTCGGCTCAGCCACGCGCCCGTCCCGCATGGTAACCTCACGCCAGCTGCGGCTCACCGGCTCTTGCGGTCGCCGGCGCTCAGGCGTATCGGCGCGTTGTTTCACTTTGCCATAAGTTTCCATCGCCAAAGCGCGCACAATAGCCGGCTCAATATCGCCGGCAATAATCGCCACCGCATTATTCGGCGTATAATATTTGCCGTAAAAAGCCAGGGCATCATCGCGATTCAACTGCTCCATTTCCTGTTTCCAGCCAATTACAGGATTATGATAAGGGCTGTTGAGGAATAAAGTAGCGCGCGCCTCTTCCGCCAGCATTGAGGCAGGGTCATTATCCGTGCGCATGCGACGCTCTTCAATAATTACCTGCCGTTCCGGACCGATGACATCATCGGTCAAAATCAGATTTTCCATGCGATCCGCCTCTCGCATCATCATATTTTTTAAATATTGCGGCGCAATAATTTCATAATAGGCGGTATAATCATAAGAGGTAAAGGCATTTTGTTCACCGCCAAGACGCGCCACAAGGGTAGAAAATTCTCCGGCGGGATAGGCCTCGGTTCCCTTAAACATTAAATGCTCCAGAAAATGGGCAATGCCTGTGTGCCCGCGCGGCTCATCGGCAGAGCCGGCGCGATACCATATCATATTGGTGACAACCGGCGCGCGGTGATTGGGCAGCACAATCACCTGCAAACCATTAGCAAGGGTAAAGCTGTAAACATTGCCGCTTTGCGCAATAGCCGGCAGCACCTGCCCGGCTGTTTCTTCGCCTTGTCCGGCCTGTTGCCCGGTGCCGGCTTGTGCCATTACCGCCGCGCCGCCGGCCACAGGCTGAGTTGCAGCAAAAGCCTGCGCCCCACCACCGGCAAAAGCAGCCAAAACCAGCACCCCCCTCAATAGAGCAAATAAAATTTCAGCTTTAGAACGGCTCAACACGAAAAATTACACCTCGCTGCATAGGTGACAGATAAATTCACACAGTCCGCTGCGCTTGCGGCGACAGGGCATAAAAACACACATGCGTAGCGCCATAACTGCGCTCATCTTCCTGCATAAAACAGGCAGGCAGGTCAAGCTGCGCCTGTTTACTTTCTTCCAGAACAAGTATGGCATTATTATGGAGCCAACCGCCATTACAGGCAGAGATAAAAGCTTTTTCCCCCAATTCCTGCCCATAAGGCGGATCGGCAAAAACAAGATGAAAAGGCAGCATAGTGCCGGCCGGGCCAAGATTACAGGCATTGCGGCGCAAAATGCGCGCCACACCGCCAAGGCCGAGATTTTCTATATTATGCCGCAAAATACCGCGCGCTTCCACCGCTTCTTCGACAAAAACGGCAGCAGACGCCCCGCGTGACAGGGCTTCCAGCCCATAAGCCCCTGTGCCGGCAAATAAATCCAGCACCCGCTTGCCGGCAAAATTACCGTTAAAACGCGCCTGCAAAATATTGAAAATATTTTCGCGAATTCTATCCTGAGTAGGGCGAATAGCCGCCGATTGCGGTGCCATTAACGCCCGGCCGCGCAAATTACCGCCGATTATCCGCATGGCGCCCTCTTTTTAGCGGGTGGCCGCCTCTGCCCGATGATTTACCCCTGCGCATATCCTTATCCGCAAGGCCCTCCGCCTTGCGGGGATAGGTTTTACTCCCACGCATATCCTTATCCGCAAGGCTCTCCGCCTTGCGGGGATAAGCTTTAGCGCCAAATTTATCCTCGCTGCTTCTGCCGCGTCTGAATGGCCGGCTGGTTTTATCTGTCCCGGCAAAAGAGCCGCTGCCGTCAGAGAAGCTACGCTCTTTGCTCTCTACATTTCCTGTGTCTTCCGGCAAGTATTTTGCCTTATTGCCAAAAGGCCTTGCCTCGAATTTTTTGTCACCAAACGGCTTGCTGCCGCCAAAAGCACGTTTTTTACCAAAAACTTTTTCACCGTGCTCTCCCGCCTCGACAGCAAAACGGCCCGGCCTGTTGCGCCGCCTGTCAAAACGCTGCCTGTCTTCCCCCCATTCATTATTTTGCCCGTCTGCCCGGCCGGTAAACAGCCCACTGGCAACACGGCCCGCAGCAGAATATGCGGCTTTCTGACGCCGGTCGCTCGGCTGCGAGCGCCTCTCACTTTCTGCTGCCTCAATAGTTGCGGCAGCTCGCGCCCGTGAGCCGGGGCCATGCCAGATATTGGCCTTGCGGCTCGGCCGCTCTTGTGGCTTTTCCCGCGGCTTGGCTGCTGCTGCAAACCGCATGCTGCCAGAAGAAACCCAGCCTTCCTCATTTTTCTCTTTATATCTGCGCCCGGTTTTATCACGCATATCCTTATCCGCAAAGCCTTCCGCCTTGCGGGGATAGGCTTTATCCTTATGCCTGCCGTTTTTATCGGCAAAATCAGGCACAGCCTCAGACAGGCTGCGGTCAGAGCGCGCCGCTACCGGCCTATTGGGAAAAACAGTGGCAACCGGCGCAGAAAAATCCAGATTTGCTTCTTGCACCAGTTTTGCCCCTAACTGGTCGCGTAAAATACGGCCGCGCACTTCGCGCACCATTCCGGATTCCAGATCCGCCAGCTGAAACGGGCCAAAAGAAATGCGAATAAGCCTTGTTACCGTCAGCCCCAAAGCGCCGAGAATATTTTTAATCTCATGATTTTTGCCTTCTTTCACGGCAATGGAAAGCCAGCTATTACTGCCTTGTTCACGCTCCAGCACTGCTTCTGCCGCACCATAAAATATACCGTCCACCACAATGCCGTCTTTCAGCCGGTCAAGCTGCTGCTGGCTGGTTTTGCCATGCACCCGCACGCGGTAACGGCGCACCCAGCCGGTAGCAGGCAATTCCAGCACACGCGCCAGCCCGCCATCATTGGTCAGCAGGAGCAGCCCTTCCGTATTAATATCCAGCCGGCCGACAGCCAGCACGCGCGGCAAAGCTTCCGGCAATTTATCAAAAACTGTTATCCGCCCGGCCGGGTCGCGACTGGTGGTGATAAGCCCCGCCGGCTTATGATAAAGCCAAAGCCGCGTTCTTTCCTTCACCGGCAAAGCCTGACCATCTACCGTAATGTTATCGCCGCGCCTTATATTAACCGCCGGGCTGGTCAGAATCCGGCCATTCACCGCCACCCGCCCGGCAGCAATCATCATTTCCGCCTCACGGCGCGAGGCCAGGCCGACCCGTGCCAACCTTTTGGCAATGCGCTCCCCTTTTTCTTCCTCATCATCAATGTGGCGAGGCTGAAACACCTTCCCCCTATGCCCGTTTTTGGCCGGAAGCGCCGCTTTATCTGAAAATTTTTTCCCGGCTAGCGGCGCATATTTCTTTTCCATTTTATAATCCGTTTTAAACAATTTGTTGCAGTATTAACAAAAATTTTGCCGCGGCCTGGCACTGAGAATATCGGCAAACTTGCCTGCCGGGTGATAAAATGACACAATCAACTGCCTGCTTCCCCCTGCCCTAGCAAAAGACAGCATGAAAAGGAACGATAAAATAACAAAAAAGGTGAAATTAGGCAAAAAACTTTCCGCCTTGCCAACAGCAAAGCAGATAGGCCGCGTAATTTTTAACCAGGATAAAATGGCGCAGATTATAATGGCAAAAACAACTGAACCGGATTTCATGCGCGAGGCCTTAAACCAGGCGCGCTATGCGGCGCAAGCGGGCGAAGTGCCGGTGGGCGCTGTGCTGGTGCGTGAAAACCGCATTATTGCCAAAGCGCATAACCAAACACGCGGCGGGCATACTTATCCGCCTGACCCGACGGCTCATGCCGAAATCTGCGCCTTGCGGCTGGCCTGCGAGGCGCTGGAGGCCGAAAGGCTCGATGATTGCGACTTATATGTAACGCTGGAGCCTTGCACAATGTGCGCGGCTGCTATTTCCTTTGCCCGTATTCGCCGGCTTTATTACGGCGCGGCCGATGCCAAAGGCGGCGCGGTAGAGCATGGGTCGCGTTTTTTCAGCAGCCCGGCCTGTTTTCACGCGCCGGAGCTTTACCCAAGCCTGACGGAGCGGGAAAGTGAGGCCTTGTTAAAAGAATTTTTTCAAAAAAAACGCGGCAAATAACGCCAGGCACGCCCATTCTACCAGTGGAACACAATGAACCGCCGGCACTGGCGCGCCCGGCGCCCAAGGCAGGCAGTAAAAGCGGAATAGTGACATTAGCGCCTGCCTCAACCGGCGATAAACCGGGCAGCAGCCATAGGCAATCATAGCATGCCTGCCGGCGCCGCTCATGCCTATGCCGCTAGGCAACCAGGCATATAAGCGGGGCAGACAGGGCCAACAAGTGAAGCACTGACAGCCGGGAAGCAAAGCAAAACCCAGCCTGTAAGCACAGTGCCCGGCATAAAGGCCGGCTGCCGACAGGCGGAGGAGTGCAAAGCCCACCCTCTGCCTCAAACCTCTCAAATCCTATGGCCAGGCTGAAAAAATCTGCCCGTTTGGCCAAGAGCCAGCGGCAAACCAGCCCTTTATGGCAGCCTGAGCAAATTTGCCTTTTTGTCAGACAGCCTAATAGCAAGAAGCGCAAATTGCTCATAACTAAACGCTCGCGCGGCATAAAGGCCGGCTGCCGACAGGCGGAGGAGTGCGAAGCCCACCCTCTGCCTCAAACCTCTCAAACTCTATGGCCAGGCTGAAAAAATCTGCCCATTTGGCCAAGAGCCGGCGGCAAACAACACGCACAGGCGCCCCAATTTTCCGGCTGCCGCCTATCTGGGGGCATGCTTGGCCAAAATACGCTGTAAAGTGCGGCGATGCATATCAAGGCGCCGGGCGGTTTCTGAAACATTGCGGCCGCACATTTCATAAACACGTTGAATATGTTCCCATCTCACCCTGTCTACCGACATTGGCTTGATTGCCGATTCTTCCTTATCGCCAGGCTGGCTTATCAGGGCAGCGTAAATAGAATCCGCATCAGTCGGCTTGGCCAGATAATCCACCGCCCCCATTTTCACCGCATTGACTGCCGAGGCAATATTGCCGTAACCAGTTAAAACAAGGGCGCGCGTTTGCGGGCTTACCCGGCACAATTCCTTGATAATTTCCATACCATTGCCGTCCTGCAATTTTAAATCTACCACTGCATAATGCGGCGAAGCAGTTTGCAGCAAAGCGATAGTCTCTTTCACTGCTGTGCATGTCAGCACTGTAAAACCCTGCTGGCGGAAAGAGCGCGCCAGCCTGTTTAAAAATATTTTATTATCATCAACCAAAAGCAGCGATAAGCCCTTGCCCACCATTTTAGGCGCAACCGTCTCAGATTCAGGTGCAACTGCATCAGACGAAGAAATTTTTGCTGTCATTTATTATAATCCTTATGCCTTGCCTGTAACATATCGCCTCCAAACAGGCCGACCGCCCCCGCGCCGTTGCCGGCTCAAACAGCCTTGTCTCCATCACTCCATATTCCCGCCCTATACGCATTTATAGAGCAAAATCGCTTCTTCCCGCCTGCCGGTTTTAGCCGGACATTTCAAAAAACAAATTTTTTCGGCTCCGCGTCAAATGGCGCCGGCCAGATCAGGCGCACTTCCGCCCCCAGATTACAATCAACGGAATTGCGGAAAATCAGCTTAAAATTCATACGCTCCAGCAGGGTTTTGGCAATAAACAGCCCCAGTCCCAGCCCGCCGCCGGCGATTTCACCTTTTTTCTTGCCCTTTTTGCGGTCAGAAATATAAGGCTCGCCGATTTTATCCACTATATCGGGCGAAAAACCTTCACCATCATCAATAATGGATAGGCTAATCGCCTCTTTATCCCAGGCATAACGCAGAAAAACACTGGAACGGGCAAAATCCACCGCATTTTCAACCAGATTGCCCATGCCATAAGTAATAGCCGGGTTGCGCTGCACTTGCGGCTCTGCTCCCTCGCAAGCCCCCTGGCGCAATTCTATGGCAATGCCGAAATTGCGCATCGGCGCCGCCACTTCCTCCAGCAGCAGGGTAAACGGCACTTTATCCCGGCTTCTATCTTCACCTGCCATAGTGCCCAGCCCGGCCAGAATATCGCGGCAGCGCTCAGTCTGGCTCAAAAGCAGGCCGACATCTTCGGCATAGCGCTCATCTTTGCCCAATTCTTTGTGAAAATCGCTCGCCACCAGTTGAATAGTGGTCAGCGGCGTGCCCAGCTCATGCACCGCCGCTACCGCCAGACCGTCCATGGCGGAAATATAACGCTCTTTTTGCAAAATCAGCTCGGTGACCCCTAAAGCATTGCTAAACTGGCGCGCTTCCTCCGCCAGCCGGTAAGAATCAAATGAAATAAAAACAAGGGCAATGATAATTGCCGTCAGTAAACCGCCAATAAACAGCGGCGGCAGGCTCATAATCTCATGCGGATACCAAGGCAGAGGATAATGAAACAGCGCCAGAATACAGGCACATATAATCGCCAGAATATTGAGCAGGAGCACAGAGCGAAAAAACAGCGAAGTTGCACCCATGCCGACAGGGGCAATCAACAGCAGCGCAAACGGATTTTCCAACCCGCCGGTAAAATATAACAGGCCGGAAAGCAGCAAAATATCGGCGGCAAAAATCAGCATGGCGCCATTAGGGCTGACACGGTGATGCCGCGGATAATAAAAATGCAGGCATAAATTAAAGGCGGCCGATAAAGCCACCAAAGCAAAACAAAAGCGCAACGGCAGAGAAAAACCCAAACCAAAAGCAACAAAACAAATACTGACAGTCTGGAAGAAAACCGCAATCCAGCGAATATGGATAAGCGTTTCCAGCCGCATAAGGCGGGAAAAATGCGGCTTGCCGTCTTCCACCCAATCCTTGACCACAGCTCCCTCTCCCGCTTTTATCAAGTCCGCTTTATTGCTCATCGGCGCGCCGCGCGGCCTTAATCACTGCAAAATTTGTCCCATTATCAAACAGAAAAACAAAAAACAATAGCCTCAGTTTGGCTTTTTTCACAGATTTTCATTATCCGCCGGAGCCAAGCCGTTGGCAGGTTTTTGCCTGATTTTAACTACTTTTCGGCTTGCTGTTTTTTGCTTTTTTGGTGGGGGCAGCCGCTTGCGGATTTTGCGGCCAGAAATGTTTGGGATAACGCCCGCGCTGAGTAGCAGCCACATCTTGCCACGATCCGGCCCAGAAGCCGGCAATATCGGCAGTAATTTGCAAAACCCGCCCGGCCGGCGACAATAATTCCAGCGTCAGGGGCACTTTGCCGCCGGCCACAGCCGGGTGCTGCCGCAAGCCAAATAATTCTTGCACCCGCACAGACAGCACGGCGGCGCCTTGTCGATAGCAAAGAGCAATATTAGAGCCGGTCGGCACAGTGAAATGTGGCGGAGCCAGCTTTTCTGCCTGTTTGCGCAAATCATAATTCAACAGGCCGGATAAAGCCTGGCTTAGCATAGCGCCGTCACCTGCGGCAAACTGCGCCTGCCCGCGCAAATGCGGCAGCAGCCAATCTTCCAGCCTGTCCAATAAAGCTTCATCGCCGACATCGGGCCAAAGCGCACCAAAATGGTTATGCAAAAAAGCCAGCCGGGCGCGCAGATTTTCTGCCGTTTTATCCCAGGGCAAAATCGCCAGGCCGAATTGCCGCACAGCCTGTAGCCAGCCAGTATCAGCCAAAGCGCCCTGCGGCGGCGGCAAAGGCACCGATTCCAGCATTATTGCTCCTAATTTGCGCTGCCTGAAACGGCGCAAAGCCCGGCTCTCTTCATCAAAAATTATATAGATTTCATCGCTGATTTTATCAGCCAGATGCTGCCGCAGCCAAGGCTCCGACACTGCTGCCGCGGCTCTTATCCGCGCTTTGGCTTTGCCGCCGGAAAGCTCAAGGCAAACAAGCCATGGCTGGCCAAATAAAGGCGAGGTTTCATCTATAAAAGCACCGCGCCCATTTGCCATTAAATACTCTGCCGGTTTTGCCCCGGCCGCCGCCTTTGCCCCGCGCCTTTCCCTGATTTTGCGCGGGCCCTCATCTTTTTGCCACCGCGCCACTCTCTCCCACCATGTGGCGGCCAGAATCTCCCCTGCGCTCATAAGATTTTTGCTGTCGCCGCGCTTTATTGCCGCCGCAGGCGGCAACGATAAATCAGCCGCCAGCCGGCGCGCTTTTTCAGCCAGATTTCTGGCCAGATTGCGCGCTTTGGCCGCGTGGGCGCTATTATCGCGGGCAAGATTTTCCAGCCTGTTATCCAAATCACTGCCGGCGCCACCCAGCCCGGCCTCAGTCAGCACAAGGGCAAGCGCAGCGGCTCGATCTGCCTGCCGGCGGCCCTGCAAAGCCGCGATTAACAGCATATGCGCATGGCTGACCGGCAGGTTTAGCTGCCGCAAAGCGCGTCCCAGCGGGGTTATATGCCCGGTTTTATCCAGCGCCCCCAAATCCTGCAAATTTTGCCGCGCCTGCCGACAAGCGGCAGCGGGCGGCGGAGAAGCAAACCGCAAATCCTGCAGGTTTATTATGCCGAAATCGGCGCAATCCAGCAGGAGATTACGCAAATCGGCTGCCAGAATTTCCGGCGGGGTAAAGACGGGCAAAGCCTTATTCTGCTCTTCATGCCACAGCCGAACAGCAAGGCCGGCCTGCACCCGCCCGGCGCGGCCGGCGCGCTGAGTGGCCGAAGCAAGGGATACGCGCTGTGTTTGCAGCTGTGTCATGCCGCTGACAGGGTCAAAAACAGGCAGACGTGCCAGGCCGCTATCAATCACAATGCGCACATCTTCAATTGTCAGAGCACTTTCGGCAATGGCAGTGGCCAGCACAATTTTACGCGTAATTTTTGTCTCAGGCGCCGCAGCGGCGATTGCCGCCGGCGCAATAGTGTTTCCTGCCCCTGTTGCGTGCCCGCGCTTTTGCCGACCGGCCGGCTCGATAACGGGTTTGATAGCTCTTTCCTGTTCCTCTGCCGACAGACCGCCATAGAGCGGCGCAATAATAACAGCCTCGCCGGCAGCAGTCTCACTTTGCGCCGGCCTCTTTATTGGCACACGCCGTCTTCCAGCCTGCGTCAGCTCTTCTACCGGTGCGCACTGCTTTTCAGCCCGCATGCGCGTGCCGGGCAACATATCTTCCAGCAAAGCCTGTGTGCGTTTAATCTCCGCCTGGCCGGGCAAAAAGGCCAAAATACTGCCTTCCGCACTTGCCAATATGACGCAGCAGGCGCGGGCGACAGCCTCTTCCACCCGTTCAGTCCGGCTATTTGCACCTCTCGCGCCCTGCCCGCGCGGGCGATATATAATCTCTACCGGAAAATTGCGGCCACGCGCCTCAATAACAGGGGCGGTGCCGCCGCCCGGCACCAAGAGGGCAGCTATAGACGGGCCGTCTAATGTTGCCGACATCACCAAAAGCCGCAAATCCGGGCGGAGAGAATCCGCCACATCAAGCGCCAAAGCCAGGCCAAAATCAGCCTCCAGACTGCGTTCATGAAATTCATCAAACAAAACGGCACAAATGCCCGGCAATTCAGGATTATCCAGTATAAGACGGGTAAAGCTGCCTTCAGTCATTACCAAAATACGCGTTGCGGCAGAATAATTTTTCTCCAGCCGCATGGCATAGCCGACTGTCTGCCCCACTTGCTCGCCCAAAAGCTGCGCCATGCGGCGGGCAAGAGCACGCGCCGCCAAACGGCGCGGCTCCAGCAGAATAATCCGCCCTTGTTGTGCCCAGGGCGCCTGCAGCAAATGCAGCGGCACAAAACTGGATTTGCCGGCTCCCGGCGGCGCCACCAATACGGCACGCGGCAGCGCAACAGAGCCAGGCTTTGCCTGTTTACCGTCACCGCTGCGCAAAATCCTGCTATCATGGCGGCGCAATGCTTCGCTACCGCTCAATGCCCTGTTATCGCTGCCACTCAATGCCCTGTTATCGCTACCGCTCAATGCCCTGTTATCGCTACCGCTCAGGGCGGCATCAATCTCGGCCAAAACCTGTTTTATCGGCAAATCTGTTACTGCCTTCGTCTGACGCTTCGGCAAATCTATCTCTGACACTTTTTTACAACTCTCCACGCCAGCTGAAATTACCCAAGCTGCAATCTTTAAAAACGGGATATGCTCCGCCACCAATTTATTATGGCGCAATTTATAATATTTTTTGCCCGGCAATAACAAGCCGGCAGCAAATTGCCGGTTTTGGCCCGACCCGAATATAATACAGATTTTGCCCTATAGTTCTAAAACAGTCTCTATACAAGAATAATAAAGTATATATTCAGTTTAATATTAAAACATTATAACTTTTTATCAATAAATCCATATTACATTAAGGATAAAGAAAGTATAAACCGGCTATCCGGATATGTCTGTAATCAAAGCAAAAGCAACAATTCTCACTTGAGGTCTGTTATGAAAAAATGGCTGAGTCCCCTTCTTTTTGCATCTTGCCTGTTTGGTGCCGGTATCGGTGTGGCAGAAGCAAAACAAAATTGTAACTGCAATAGCCTTGCCCCTGCCAAAAATACTGTCATCACTAATGTTGATGCCATTACCACGGCCCCGCTCCATGTGCGCAGCGGCCCGGGCAGGCATTATAAATCCCGCGATATTTTGCCGCCGGATTTTCCGCTGGTTGTCGGCTCATGCACCCGCGGCTGGTGTCAGGTTTATTATAACAGTGCCCGCTCCGGCTGGTCGGCCTTGCCTTATCTGGCCTTCAAAAAAGGCGGCAAACATTATAAAGACCCCAATCTGGGGCCTTTCGGCAGCGAGACCATGGCTATGAGCGGCCCGCGCCGAATGGGCGGCATGCATAGATCGCGTTTTCGCCGCGGCTATCAGCACCGCGTTGCTTACGACGGCATGCAGGCCGGGCAATATGGCGGGCGCAGCGCTATGAGCGGCTGGTGGACCAATTATCAGCGCCCCACATATCACCGCGCCTGGCAGCCGCGCTGGTGGCAGAAGAAATAGATAGGCCGGGACAGCAAAATATAAAAGCGCATTAACCCACCGGCTAATGCGCTTTTTGCCTGTTGCCGTTTAAACCTGTCACCGTTTAAAAAGCGGCATTTTTATTGCAAAGCCTTGCGGATAAGCGCCCCGGCTTTGGCAAAATCCATCTGGCCGGGATAAAGCTCTTTCAGCTGCGCCATTACCCGCCCCATATCGCGCAGAGACAAAGCTTCATTATCGCTCAAAGCCTTATTCACCGCTTTCTGCATTTCTTCATCGCTTAATTGGCGCGGCAAAAAAGCAGCTATAACAGCTATTTCCTGGCGTTCTTCCGCTGCCAGCTCGGTGCGGGCAGCCTCTTCATAAAGCCTGGCGGATTCCTCACGCTGTTTTATCATGCGCGCCAGCAATCCCTGTATTTCGGCATCATCGGCAACCGGCTTGCCAATACCGCGATTGGCGATATCGCGATCTTTTATCGCCGCATTAACAAGCCGCAGGGTAGAAAGCCTGAGCCTGTTCTGCTCTTTCATCGCCAGTTTTAAATTTTCCATAATTTGATCGCGTAAAGACACTGCAATCGATACCTTTCTGCCTTGATTCTCTTTAAGCTCAGCCCAAGCGCAAGCCTAATACAGGTTTTGCCGGCTTAAAGCAAAACTTATTATTGGCGGCTTTGTTCCTCTCGCAGCCGGTTTTGCCCTTGTCATTCTTTACAGCCGGGGCAAAAATCTTGCCTTTTGCCACCCGGCCGGGCGGAAAAGATTCAGCATAAAACAGGCTTTATCTTTTTTGATAAATCACTATAATGCCGGCCTCAGCCGGATAAATTATACCCTAACTCCCTTTATATAAGAAAGCGTTTAATGACACAGCAGGCCCATAAAAAAAGCACCGGCTGGGTGCAAACAAAACCGACTGCATTGCTGGTTTTGGCCGATGGCACAGTGATTGAAGGCAAAGGCGCCGGCGCGCAAGGCAGCGCTGTGGCGGAACTATGCTTTAATACTGCTTTGACAGGCTATCAGGAAATTTTGACGGATCCCTCTTATAGCGGGCAGATTGTGGTTTTTACTTTCCCGCATATTGGCAATACCGGCACTAATCCGCAAGATATTGAAATTTTAAACCCTGCTTGCCGGCACGGCGCTGTCGGCGCGGTTTTCAAGGCGGATTTGTCGGCTCCTTCCAGTTACCGCGCCACCGAAGGGCTTGATCAATGGTTGGAAAAGCGCGGTATTATCGGCCTGAGCGGGGTTGATACCCGCGCTTTGACCTGCCTTATCCGCGAAAAGGGTGCGCCTAATGCGGTGATTGCCCATAATGCGGCCGGCAAATTTGATATAGAAGATTTGCGCCGGCAGGCACAGCAATGGCCGGGGCTTGTCGGGCTGGATCTGGCGCGGGAAGCAAGCTCCAGCCAGAGGGCCGATTGGCGCGAAACTCCGTGGATATGGAATCGCGGTTATGGTGAAGAAAGGCAGGGGCGCTATCATATTATTGCCGTAGATTACGGCATTAAGCGCAATATTTTGCGCCTTTTAGCCGGGCTTGGCGCCAAAGTGACACTCATGCCCGGTACCGGCACAGCGGCCGATATTCTGGCGCTGCAACCGGACGGCATTTTTCTTTCCAATGGCCCGGGTGACCCGGCGGCCATGCGCGCTTACGCCATGCCAATGATTCAGGCCCTGCTGCAAAGCGGTATCCCGCTTTTTGGTCTTTGTCTTGGCCATCAGCTACTGGCGCTGGCCGGCGGCGGGCAGACGCTGAAAATGCGGCAGGGGCATCACGGCGCCAATCACCCGGTAAAGGATAAAACAACCGGCAAAGTGGAAATTGTCTCCATGAATCACGGTTTTGCTGTTGATACGGCCAGCCTGCCGGAAGAATTTGAAGAAACGCATATTTCGCTGTTTGACGGTTCAAATTGCGGTATCCGGCTGAAAGGCAAGCCGGTTTTTTCTGTGCAGCACCACCCGGAAGCCTCGCCCGGCCCACAAGACAGCCATTACCTCTTCCGCCGTTTTCTCGAGCTGATAAAAGCGCATAAAGCGCAATCGGGCAAAAGCGCCCAAATAGCGGCTCAATAACCGACTGAGGCGAAAACCGGCCGGGAACAGCAGCGCTGCCCAATATTTATCCACCTTATTGATTTGAGAAAGCGGAGACAGACATATTTATGCCGTTTTGGCAGCCAAAATCGCTGCGGCCTCCTCTATTGCCGCTATTGTAAAGAATTATTGCGATAAAAGATATAATATAAGGGAGAGAATCATGAAAATTATTCGCAGTGGCACGCAGGCTTCGATTTCCCCTATGCCGGCAAAATGGTTTACCGGCACAGTGCGCTATGACCCCATGTTGTCTGTGCCGGAAGGCAGTGATCTGGGCTTTGGCCATGTAACCTTTGAGCCGAAGGCGCGTACTTATTGGCACACCCACCCGAAAGGCCAGGCCTTGATTGTGACTTTCGGCTGCGGCCGGGTAGCGCGCGAAGGTGGTAAAATTGAAGAAATCCGTCAGGGCGATATTGTCTGGTTCTCCGCCGGGGAAAAACACTGGCATGGCGCCGCGCCCGATTGCGCCATGAGCCATTACTGTATCCAGCAGGAAGAAAATGGTAGCCCGGTAGAATGGCTGGAACCTGTCTCTGACGCCCAATATAATGGCGCCTGAAGGCCCATTTTCTCTACTTTCTTACAGGCCCGTCTGGCGCTGCCGCCGGCGGGCTTTTTGCCGCAGACATATTATGGCCCCAATGAGACTCTTTACTTTTTATTTATGCCTGTAACCTATTTTGGGGGGAGCTGTAACCAATAAAAATCACCTGACAATAATTCCGGCTGGAGAGGTATTATGGATAAGGGAAATGCCGCCGCTATGCTGACAGAGATTCAAGCAGAAATCCTGAAACCTGACATTTTACAAAGATTACGGGATATTTTTGTTGGAATGGATATAACCGATATTGATTTGCGTCCTGATGAAGATTTTGAAGGTGCCCCAATCTTGCGCGTTTATATAAAATATAATGGAGATAATCCCCGTATCAGTGGCGCGCGCGCGCAGGCTATCAATAGCATCAGAGATATTTTGCAAACAAAAGATGATTTCAGCTTTCCTATTATGACCCTCATACAGCAAAAAAATGTCAGAAAAAGAGGGCGAGTTGCGTGAAAACCGATAAAGGCTTGCATGAGGGATTGCTAAAACTGGCCGATGATTTGCTTCAAATGAATAAGCGGCGCCCTCAAGAAACGCATTTGCGCCGTGCTGTTAGTTCAGTTTACTATGCTTTATTCCATTTTTTAGCGCAATCATGTGCCGACAGTTTTATTGGCACGCAGGGAGCGAAAAATCGCAGCAAACCGGCCTGGAAGCATGTTTATCGCGCGTTAGATCACGGTGCCGCCAAAAATGCCTGTGAAGCAGCTGGAAATAAAAATTTTCTTCCAAGCATTAAAAATTACGCTGCTTTGTTTGTTGAATATCAAGGCAAAAGGCACGAGGCCGATTATAATCCTTACGCCAATACTGAAAATGGCGACTTCACTAAAGCCGATATTCTAGATATGATCGATCAGGCAAAACAGGCTATTAAAGACATGAAAAAGGCCTCTCCAAGCGATCTTAAAGCTTTCTCAGCTTTTGTATTACTCAGGCCGCCGCGCCGATAAATCGCCTGGCCCTCTCAAATCTTGCCTGTAATAGTGTCGCAGCTTTGGCGGCTGCCGCTTTTCAGCCCGCGGTTAAACCAGTAAGCGCGCTGGGTTGAAGTGCCGTGAGTAAAACTATCGGGCACAGTATAGCCCTGTGATACTTTTTGCAAATTGTCATCGCCGATTTTATGGGCGGCATTGAGCGCGACATAAATATCATTTTTTTCTGTTACCCCCTGTTTTTTCATATAATTTGCCCAAATTCCGGCATAACAATCGGCCTGCAATTCCAGCCGCACGGTCAGAATATTGGCAGTTTTCTCATCGGCAGTAGCGCGTTCACTGTCTATCTCCAATAAAGTGCCGTCCAGGCTTTGAATATGGTGCCCCACTTCATGGGCGATAACATAAGCGGCGGCAAAATCGCCCGGGGCAGAAAATTCTTTGGCCAGTTGATCAAAAAAGCTTTCATCAAGATAAATTGTGCTGTCATTAGGGCAATAAAAGGGGCCAATAGCATTTGTAGTCGTGCCGCAGGCAGAGCGCACCGCAGTGCGGTATAAAATCAGCTTCGGCTCATCATAAGCATGGCCTTCCATGCCCAAAACCTGTGTCCAGACATCTTCTGTCTCAGCCAGCACAACCGAGACAAATTGCAAACGGCGTTTTTCCTCAACCTGCTTTTGTGCGGTTTGCGCCGTTTGCTGCCCGGTTCCCTGCAGAAAGCGATTCTTGATCCCGGGGAACAGGCCAAAACCCAAAAAGGCGATAACAAGCAACGTCACTCCGGCAATCAGCATCCATTTGCCGCCGCCGCGGGCAAATATCCCGGCTGCCGCCGCACCCAAACCGACACGCGCGCCGATTTCCGCATTGGAAATCATTTGCTCGCGCTGATCTTCCACATTATCGCTGCGGCGCCCGTCTTCCCAGCGCATTGCTGCCTCCTTTATGCGCCTGCTCGCTATAAAAGCGCCAGCAAGTTTGCTCTTGCCTTCTGCTATCGCTCCGGCAAGTTTGCTCTTGCCTTCTGCTATCGCTCCGGCAAGTTTGTTCTTGCCTTCTGCTATCGCTCCGGCAAGTTTGTTCTTGCCTTCTGCTATCGCTCCGGCAAGTTTGCTCTTGCCTTCTGCTATCGCTCCGGCAATATTGTTGCAGAAATAGGGCGCGCGGCGGTGAAAGCAAAGGGTAGACAATGAAAGAGCCGCCACTATCAAACAGGCTTTAAATTGCGCCCCGCCCGGCAGAGGCAGCAGAAAATTGTAAAAAGGCGGTAACGAGGGCTTACTTTTATGAGCTTTCTTGTTTATAAAGCGGCCTTGGCTGATAATTATACCTTGTCGCCCAGGCCAAGCCTGAATAGCAGCCGCCAAAACAGGCGGTGCGCGGAGATATTATGCCAAAACGCCTCGATATAAAATCTATCCTGATTATCGGCGCCGGCCCCATTATTATCGGCCAGGCCTGTGAATTTGACTATTCCGGCACCCAGGCCTGCCGCGCTTTGAAGGAAGAAGGTTATCGCGTTATTCTGGTCAATTCCAACCCCGCCACGATTATGACCGATCCCGACCTGGCGGACGCAACTTATATAGAGCCGATTACGCCGGAAATTGTCGCCAAAATTATCGCCAAAGAGCGGCCGGACGCTTTATTGCCGACCATGGGCGGGCAGACCGCCCTGAACACCGCTTTATCGCTGCAAAAAATGGGCGTTCTGGAGCGCTATAAGGTTGAAATGATCGGCGCCAAGGCGCAGGCCATTGATAAAGCGGAAGACCGGGCGCTGTTCCGCGAGGCTATGGCAAAAATCGGGCTGGAAACGCCGCGTTCCATGCTGGCCAATGCCACTGAAATCAAGGGAGAAGAACGGCGGAAGCATGAAGAGCAGCGCCAGGCGCTACAGGCAGACTATAAAGGCAAGCAGCTTGAGCAAAAGCTGGAAGCGCTGGAAACAGCATGGCAGCGGGATTCCGGCCGCCGCAAGCAGCGTTATCTGGATCACGCTCTCGGCCTGGCCGGCAAAGCGCTGGAGCATGTCGGCCTGCCGGCCATTATCCGCCCTTCCTTCACTTTGGGCGGCACGGGCGGCGGCATTGCCTATAATCGCACCCAGTTTTATGAAATTGTTGAAAGCGGGCTTTATGCCTCCCCCACGACTGAAGTATTGATTGAGCAAAGCGTGCTGGGCTGGAAAGAATATGAAATGGAAGTTATCCGCGACACGGCGGATAATTGCATTATTGTCTGCTCAATTGAAAATCTTGACCCCATGGGTGTGCATACGGGTGATTCCATTACCATTGCCCCGGCTATGACTTTGACAGATAAAGAATATCAAATTATGCGCAATGCCGCTATTGCCGTGCTGCGTGAAATCGGGGTGGAGACCGGCGGCTCCAATGTGCAATTTGCCGTTAATCCGCAAGACGGCCGCCTGATTGTAATTGAAATGAATCCGCGCGTTTCGCGCTCCTCCGCTCTGGCTTCCAAGGCCACCGGCTTCCCCATTGCCCGCATTGCCGCCAAGCTGGCGGTTGGCTACACGCTGGACGAGCTGGAAAATACCATTACCGGCGGCGCCACACCTGCTTCTTTTGAGCCGAGCATTGATTATGTGGTCACCAAAATCCCCCGCTTTGCTTTTGAAAAATTCCCCGGCAGCAGCCCGGTTTTAACCACGGCGATGAAATCGGTGGGAGAAGTCATGGCCATTGGCCGAACTTTTCAGGAATCGCTGCAAAAAGCCCTGCGCGGGCTGGAAACAGGCTTGAGCGGCTTTGACGAAATCTCTATCCCCGAATATGAGGAAGCCGATGCCAAAAATGCCGTCAGTGCGGCGCTGAGCACGCCCACGCCGGATCGCTTGCGCTATGTGGCGCAAGCCATGCGCCTGGGCGTGAGCCTGGCGGAAATTCACCGCGCCAGCCATATTGACCCGTGGTTTCTGGAACAAATTGCCGGCATTATCGCTATGGAAGAGCAGGTGCGCGCTTTTGGCCTGCCGCAAGATGCGCAAAATATGCGGCGGCTGAAAGCCATGGGCTTCTCTGACACCCGGCTGGCCGTCCTGGCTGGGGCCACAGCGGCCGAAGTGGCGGCTTTACGGCAAAAGCTGGGCGTAGCGCCGGTTTTCAAGCGCATTGACACTTGCGCGGCAGAATTTGCCTCACCCACCGCCTATATGTATTCCACTTATGAGCAGCCGCTGGCCGGCAGGGTGCATGATGAAGCGGCAGTCTCAAGCCGGCGCAAAGTGGTGATTTTAGGCGGCGGCCCCAATCGTATCGGCCAGGGAATAGAATTTGACTATTGCTGCTGCCATGCCGCTTTTGCCCTGCGTGATGCCGGTTTTGAAGCAATTATGATTAACTGCAATCCGGAAACAGTGTCGACTGATTATGACAGTTCCGACCGGCTGTATTTTGAACCGCTGACGGCTGAAGATGTGCTGGCCGTGCTGGCAGCGGAACAGCAAAAAGGGGAGCTTGTCGGCGTGATTGTGCAATTTGGCGGGCAAACGCCGCTCAAGCTGGCGCAGGCGCTGGAGAAAGCCAATATTCCTATTCTGGGCACCTCGCCGGACGCCATTGATCTGGCAGAAGATCGCGACCGTTTTCAAAAATTGCTGGTGAAACTTGGCCTGACCCAGCCGAAAAACGGCATTGCTCATTCGGTAGAGCAGGCGCGCTCTATCGCCCACAAGCTCGGCTTTCCGCTGGTAGTGCGGCCCTCTTATGTTTTGGGCGGCCGCGCCATGCAGATTATCCGCAATGAAGCGGCGCTGCAAAATTATTTGCTCAATATTGTGCCCGAACTGGTGCCGGAAGCGACAAAAGCCGCTTATCCTGATGAAAAACAGGCGCAAATTGATAATTTACTGAGCCATAATCCGCTGCTGTTTGACACATATTTGACCCAGGCGGTAGAGATTGATGTCGATTGCCTGTGTGACGGTGACAATGTATTCGTAGCCGGGCTGATGGAGCATATTGAAGAAGCGGGCATTCATTCCGGCGATTCCGCCTGCTCATTGCCCACCTATCAATTAAGCCCGGAAATAGCAGCTAAAATAGCAAGGCAGACAGAGAGACTGGCCAAAGCGCTGAAGGTCGGCGGGCTGATGAATGTGCAATTTGCCGTTAAAGACGGGGTGATTTATGTGCTGGAAGTGAATCCGCGCGCCTCGCGCACCGTGCCTTTTGTTGCCAAGGCTACCGGCCGGCCAGTGGCCAAAATTGCCGCGCGCATTATGGCAGGCGAAAGCCTGGTGCAAGCGGCAGCGGCTTATGCGCCGGGCGCAGCTATGGCGGCAACTGAGAGCACCGCGGCAACAACCGGCACTGCTCTCACCTCATGGCTGGCCACAACCGCAAATAAGGCAGCAACCGGCAGTGCCGTAACAGGCAAAGCAGCGAATTGTGGAAAAAGCAGCCTCATGTCGGCTTCAGCGCCTGCCCTGACCGCTATTATGGGCACGCAAAGCGCTTTTGCCGCTACGCCTGAAGAAGCGGTAAAAAGCCGGAATACAGACACCAAAACTGCGGTAACAACCGCAGACGGGCAGCACGGAGAGCGCAGCGCGGAGTGTATAAGGCAGGCAGAGGCAGCCTTGCCGGCAGGGCGCGGCAGTGCCGAAACCAGCGGCGCGGCGGGTGATGCCAAGCGTATAAAGCAAAGGGCGCCAGACGGCGAAGATAAAGCGGCGGCGGCAAACGCGCTCACGGCAAGCAAGGCGGCCAGACCCATGGCTCCGGCCCAGCCTGCTGTCCCGGCACAATCCTCTGCTTCGGCCGATTCTGCTATTCATGCTCAGCCCATAGATCCGGCCGCCGCGGCGGCCGAATCTATGGCTACTGTTCCGCCCGCAGCAAAGCGCCGGCATTTTGCGGTAAAGGAAGCCGTTTTTCCCTTTGCCCGTTTTCCGGGAGTGGATACTATGTTGGGGCCGGAAATGCGCTCCACCGGCGAGGTTATGGGGCTGGATTATGACTTTGCCCGCGCTTATGCCAAAGCGCAGCTCGGCGCGGGGGTAGACCTGCCGCAAAGCGGCACAGTGTTCATTTCCGTGCGCGGCACTGACAAAAAACGAGCGCTGGCTGTCGCCAAAAAACTTGCAAAACTGGGCTTTAAGCTGCTGGCTACCCAGGGCACGCAGGCCTATCTCACCGAGCACGGGGTTCAGGCAGAGCGGATAAACAAGGTGCTGGAGGGCCACCCGCATGTGGAAGATGCGCTTTATAACCAGCAGATCCAGCTCTTGATTAACACCACCGACAGCGCCAGCACGGTCTCGGATTCCAAATCTATCCGCTTGGCGGCTTTGAGCCAGAAAATCCCCTATTGCACCACCATTGCCGCGGCAGAAGCAACGGCCGAAGCTATTAAAGCCCTGCTTGAAGCCCCCCTCACCCCCCGCCCCTTACAAGAATATATTGGGTGATAAAACAGTCCGTCTCCCCAAATATCCAAGCTAAAGCTACTTATCGGGTTTCACCCGCTAAAATGCTGATAGCAGTCAGGGTTCTTCTGCCAGTTACATAAGGAATCTTCTAGCACTTGCATGCCGACATTAAGGTGTTTATCCAACTCTAAAAGATCGCTATCCAAATCCTTAGCGCTGCGAGCGGAGTCTCTGTCATTATCAAATAACAAGCGTGCCCCTTTAAGCGGGCCGGTGGCGCCTTGTAAATAAGCGGAATCCGGTTCAAGAGGGATAATCCCCAATTTCCCCAGCATAGTGAGGTAATCAAACCGCCCAAGCCGGCCAAACCCCATTACCTTGCACATATCCTGATATAAATAGTGGAATAGTTCCCTTGGATTTTTATTATGACTTTTCGCCAAAAAAGCCTGCCACCCGCCTAAGTTCTGGATCCAATCGACATAAGTCCTGAAAACTTCTGCTGTTCCTCTGCTAGAATTTGGATTTAAACTTTCATATTTCCTGTGATTGCTAAACTTTTCACCCTTTAAATAAGCCTGATTTTCTAAAAGCCAGTCGCGGAAAATCCCGGGATTCGCGCTAACAGTCTGCCAGTCCCATAAGTGTCCTGTATCTCCGCCACTATAAATCTTTTTTGCCAAAGACCAGCCGCTTTTGCTATGTTTACCGAAATGCGTTGCCAGAAAAACCAGCCAACAGGCTTCGTCAATATTGCTCAAGCGATTTTGCACGACAGCAGCCTTTAGCGGGTCAAAATAAGGCTGTGCCGGGCAAATAATATTTCGGTTGTAAGATTTATCACGGAGAATATGGCAATATTCAATCCGTCTCAGGCTATCCACTATCTGCTCAGCCCACGTGTTTATACGCAACGGCATATCCAGCCCCCTCAGAGGCTGCAGCCTGGCCTCATCTCTTAATCTTGTGAGAAGATCAATAAAACAGGTTATTCTCTCCTGTCTTTTTGTGTTCATAACTCCCCAGCCTTTACAGATTTAACGATAATTGCTTATCTGTATTTTCGTGATTACGAATATTCTTCATTTTATTTCCAATAAAATGTTTATATACAGAGGAAGAGATTTCCTCCTTTAATTTAATAATCTCCCTCTTATCCCGCGAGCGCTTAACCCGCAAGATTATGGCTATATCTCGCCAATAAGAAGAGATATTTACATCGTCTGAACTCGAAACCTTCCTCCTAAGGCGTAGGGCACGCTCTTTTTCCAGCAACCATTGCATTCCGTCATATGGATTGACTGGCGGCATAGGTGGCATAGACAATATATCCCGGCATGGCTCTTTACAAAATTTGCGAACACGGTCTTCATCTTCCTTATAAATATGCAGGCTCCCTACATGGTGAGAATACACGCCAAGCTTGTTATCTATGCTGCAAGCGACATATTCCTGTAAAAAAGTAAAAGCAAATACATCATGCGGCAGCCCTCTATAAGCATCATTTGAACGCATATAAACAATCATATCAAGCACATTCTTACGCGAGAAAAATTGTATTATGCACGTACATGGCACATCATCTTTATTTTTCTCAATATCTGATTTATCAAAAAGCTGTATCACTGCTTGCCGTGTTGCGGCCTTGGCCCTCAGCATATCAATGACAGCTTGAACCTGGCATTTAGACACAAATAAATCAGCCTGGCTTTCCGATAATATTCCGCCACCAAACAAGCGCGGGCCATAAGCGCCACCGGCCTTTAACTCATTTTCAGCAGCCTTTATAAATTCTCTATATTTAGGAATATAATATTCTATAAATTTCAGCTCATCACTGCCTGAAAAATACCATAATGTCTCCCCCAGACAACTAAAAAATACTCCCCCTCTATCCCTGTTCCCGCTAAACCTTGCTAAAGGATTTTTCAGATTCAAGACGACATTTCTGCATTCACGGCACGAACCTTTGCTAGCCTTTATATCTGCGCCATGCCGCAATATATAAGGGTAGATTTTATTGAGCAACGCATCTAGGCTATTCCCTGTATAGTTTTTCGACATGATTGCCTCATAATAAAATCTCGGTTCAATCTATCTTTTTTAATCATAGCAAACAATAAAATTTTAATAATTGTCCTTTTTTGAAACAATTTCACGCTTAACGAAGCCCTATATTTTAAGGGCTATATTTTTGCCGGGAAATAGGTTATAAGCCGCTGCAAGGTTGAGCTTGGCGCCCTTTACCCTGCTCCCAAGATGCCCGGCGCACAGGCCGGCAGCCTCGACGAGGCAGGGCATGGCGCATTTTACCGCCGGCCTTGATAGTATTTACCGCCTGTTTTGAAAAGAAGAATTACCCTTATGCAGTTGCGCAATATTGCCATTATCGCCCATGTTGACCATGGCAAAACCACGCTTGTGGACGAACTTTTAAAGCAATCCGGCATGTTCCGCGATAATCAGCGCACCTCTGAGCGCATGATGGATTCTAACGATATTGAGCGTGAGCGCGGCATTACCATTCTCGCCAAAGCCACCTCAGTCGTCTGGCAGGATACCCGCATTAACATTGTTGATACCCCCGGCCACGCCGATTTTGGCGGTGAGGTGGAGCGTATCCTCAATATGGTGGACGGCGCCATTGTGCTGGTCGACGCCGCTGAAGGGCCAATGCCGCAGACCAAATTTGTCGTCAGCAAGGCGCTCAAAGTCGGCCTGCGCCCCATTGTCGCCGTCAATAAAATTGACCGCCCCGATGCCCGCCCTGATGAAGTGATTAACGAGGTTTTTGACCTCTTCGCCGCGCTCGGCGCCGCCGATGAGCAGCTCGATTTCCCCATTCTTTACGGCTCCGGCCGCGGCGGCTATATGGCAGAAGAGCTGAACGGGCCAAAAAATGAGGGGCTGGCGCCTTTATTCAATCTGGTTATCCGCCATGTGCCGGCGCCGCGCGTTTACCCCGGGCCGTTTTCCATGATTGGCACCATTCTGGAAGCCGACCCTTTTCTTGGCCGCATAATTACCGGCCGTATTCATTCCGGCACAATCCGGCCGAATCAGAGCGTCAAAGTGCTGTCGCCAACCGGTGAGTTACTGGAAAATGGCCGTATTTCCAAAATTCTGGCCTTTCGCGGGCTGGAACGACAGGCGATTGAAGAAGGCGCCGCCGGCGATATTGTCGCCATTGCCGGGCTGCAAAAAGGCACAGTGGCCGATACATTTTGCGACCCGGCCGTGAGCGAGCCGCTGCAGGCACAGCCGATTGACCCGCCAACGGTTACCATGAGCTTTCTGGTTAATGACAGCCCGCTGGCCGGCACGGAGGGCGATAAAGTAACCAGCCGCGTTATTCGCGAGCGGCTGCTGAAAGAGGCCGAAGGCAATGTAGCGTTGAAAATTGAGGAATCGAAAGAAAAGGATTCCTTCTATGTTTCCGGCCGCGGTGAGCTGCAGCTTGCCGTGCTGATTGAAAATATGCGGCGGGAAGGCTTTGAGCTCGGCGTTTCCCGCCCGAGGGTGGTGATGCAGCAAAATGCAGCCGGGGAAATGCTGGAGCCGGTGGAAGAAGTAGTCATTGATGTTGATGAAGACTATTCCGGCACAGTGGTGCAGAAAATGTCGGAGCGCAAGGCCGAAATGGTTGAGCTGAAGCCTTCCGGCGGCAATCGGGTGCGCATGGTTTTCTACGCGCCGACTCGCGGGCTTATCGGCTATCAGTCTGAGCTGTTGACGGATACGCGCGGCACCGCGGTGATGAACCGGCTGTTCCATGCTTACCAGCCGTTTAAGGGGGAAATGCCCGGGCGCAATAATGGCGTGATGATTTCCAATGATAATGGCGAATCGGTGGCCTATGCCCTGTTTAACCTGGAAGATCGCGGGCCAATGGTGATTGATGCCGGGGTGAAAGTTTATCAGGGCATGATTATCGGTATTCATTCGCGCGATAATGATCTGGAAGTCAATGTGCTGAAAGGCAAAAAGCTGACTAATATCCGCGCCGCCGGCAAGGACGAGGCAGTAAAGCTGACCCCGCCGGTGAAAATGACACTGGAGCGCGCTTTATCATGGATTCAAGACGATGAATTGGTGGAAGTAACACCGAAAAGCATTCGCCTGCGCAAGCTCTATCTCGACCCAAATGAGCGCAAGCGTTTTGAAAAAAGCCGAAACAGCGCAGCCGCAGGCTGAATATAGCGGCACGCCGGCCAAGCGCAGCGGTGCTGGTGGGGCCCCATGGTTTAAAGAAAGGGAAGCAAATGAATCTTGAGGCGATAGCTGTCGGCAAAACTGTGCCGAATGATGTTAATGTGGTGATTGAAGTGCCGCTGGAAAGCCAGGTCAAATATGAGCTGGACAAAAAATCCGGCGCCTTGTTTGTCGATCGCTTCCTGTTTACGCCGATGGTTTACCCCGGCAATTACGGCTTTATTCCGCATACTTTGTCGGAAGATGGCGACCCGACAGATGTGCTGGTTATCGGCTCACGCCCGCTTTTGCCCTGTTCGGTTATCAATGTTCGCCCGATTGGCGCATTATTGATGGAAGATGACGGCGGCAAGGACGAAAAAATCATTGCCGTGCCAACCGCCAGGCTGACGCAGATTTACAATAAAATAGAGGCTTATAGTGATTTGCCAGAAATTTTGCTCAAGCAGATTGAGCATTTCTTCGCCCATTATAAAGATTTGGAGCCGGGCAAATGGGCCAAAATCCACGGCTGGAAAGATAAAGCCTACGCACAAAAACTGATAGAAGAGGCCATAGCCCGCGCCAAAAAAGGCTGAATTCAACGATAAATTTCAAAGGCTTGTGCTACACAATACAAGTCTTTTTCGTTCAGACTTCTAATATATAAGAACTGAGTGCTGCGGCTGCGTTTAAGGTTAAGCGAGCTTGGGCAGGTATTATATTTTGTGCCGCACTATGCTGCACATTATTTGCTCCATGGCTGCCATAACGATTTCTAAGCTGCATTATATTCTGCGCTATTTGGTAGAGATTAGAACAAATAGCGCGCCATTCAGTGTCGCTCTGCTCTCCAGGGCGAATTCCCATATGTTCCACGACCTTCTGCCATAGATCAGCAGCAGTATCTTTATTACCATAAGTCTGCTGATTTTTATCTAAATAAGCCTTATAAACCGCTTCCAATAAAACGCCCGCCCGATGAATAGCAGCAGCACTATCTCCGCTCTGTAAAGCTTGCTCTGCTCTTTTAACTTCCTGTTGAACGGCAGGAAAGCCCTGATTTTTTATTTGTTCTACTAATGTTGAGCTAGGCTGTGCAGCTAATGGCGCGACAATACCGCCATGCTGATAGATAAGCCCCGTATTGTTCAGAGATCTCTGAATCCGCTCTCTATTTTCACACCTTCGCCTATTTATATCCATATCAATTTCGTTTTTATTTCCTAAAAAATCATCTCTTGCAGCAGGCAATATTGCGTCCATATAGTCTTCAAGAATCTTTCCCAAAGCCGTTAGTGGATCCGTCTCATGCCCTATCTGGATATTTTCGTTAATTTTATCTAGGCCATGCATAATTTTCTTGGATTTATTCCCAGGAAAATCATTCACAGAGACTTCTCCTTTCGCGCGGAATAATCTATCCAAAGCCGCATGCGTATAAAAATCTGAAAAAATTGCAGCAACTTCACCGATAATATTCTCTGGAATTTCTGCCACTCTGTATCCTCCCTTTTATGATTGTAATAAAATCAATCTTTAAAATTCTACTTTACCTATTCCACGGTTTATTCGCTTTAAAATTTATTACCGGCACTGTCAATCTTCTAACTTTTTTAACCGGAACGGGCTATTATCGGAGGTGCACTATTTGCTTAAAGCGCTTTATAAAAAAGGAGCGCCGGCAGTGCCGTGCGCTATATAAAAGAGAGAATCAGGAGCCTCTTAAATGTATGCCTTATTTAAAACTATTGATCTTGTGCTGAATTTTTATCTCTTTGTCTTGATTGGCGCTGCTGTTTTTTCGTGGCTTTATGCTTTTCATATTGTCAACCCGCATAATAATGTGGTGCGCATTATTGGCCGCTTTTTCTATTCAATGACAGAGCCTGTCTTAAAGCCGATACGCCGCATTTTACCCAATTTCGGCTCAATTGATATTTCACCTTTGGTGCTTTTTCTCATTATCTTTTTTATCCAGAATTTTATGTGGAGCACAATTTATCCGCTTTTCGTCTGATTGCCAGGCAGAAATAATGCTGTCAGGGCAGGTAAAGGCAGTCATATGGCAGCAGGCACATTTTACCGGGAAGAAAAAGACGGGCTGGCGCTTTTTGTCCGGCTGACACCAAAGGCAGGGCAAAACGCCGTTGCCGGCCTGTTTACCCAGATCGAGGGCAAATGCTACCTTAATATCCAGCTGCGCGCCGTGCCGGAAAAAGGCACAGCGAATAAAGCGCTGATCCAATTTTTAAGCAAGAGCCTGAACATAGCAGCGCGCAATATTATGCTCGTTAAAGGCAGCACAGCCCGCTTTAAACAACTGGCCTTGCGTGGTGACAAACAGGCTCTGGCAGCAAAACTTGCTGCTTTAACCGCTTGAATATTTTGCCTTATCATCGATGACAATCTGCGCCAGGCGGCGATGTCATTTCTTGATTGCCTGCTATGATTACTGCTTGCCTTACAGGCTGTTCTATCATTGTTATTTGATACACAGTTTCAGAATATGCGGGATTAGGTGGTTTTAAGTGGTATAGCTCAGGAATATTGGGGGGTTGAAGAGGTTAATCGGGCAAGGTTTTGGTCTTTGGGGCGGTGTGGAATTTGACAGAGGATTTCGCCAAAATAGCGTGATTTGGTAGAAATTGGCTGAGTAGCGCATAAAATCTTCAAAGAGACTTTAAAAATGCCACTGTCGCCTTTGAAAAGGCTTTAAAAGCCCAGTAAACCGCCTTTGAGGCGGTTTACTTTTATCTTTCACTCATGTTCATTAGCGGTCACGAAATCGCGGAAGATTGTCACCCAATATACCATAATAAGGCCGAAATGACAGTCAGGGTATTAGGCGGCCAGGCAGAAATCAGCGACCGTTTTAATGGTGAGCTGATCAGCGCCCCTGACGGCGGCCGCGCTATCGGCCGGCCTTAATCCTGCCCATAAGGCTTTAGCCCCGCCGCAATCGCCGCGCAAGCAAGGGCGATTGCGTAGGAGATAGGTGCCGGCTTGCCATTTCCCGTTCGACTGCGTTCATAATTTTCAACGGTTATGGTAGTCAAACGCAATGCTTCAGCAGCTTTTGCCTGACTAAAACCCATTTCCTTGCGCCAAGACTTGAATTTTTCTTTATCCATGCTATTATACCCACATAAAAGGAAGGTGGTAGCTTGTCTCCCAAGGTGGAGCAGGAATTTCTTCCCGCCCCCTTTATTTAGAATTTGACGACTAATTCAACTGTGCAAGAGAAGAATTTAATCATCAGTCTAAATTCCTTAAAAGGTTTCGAGCGTCTCACCTTCCTTTCTGCTTTGTAAGAGAACCATCTCTCTTACAAAAATAACACATCTAAAATAATTAGGTAATGCAAGCGTAAATTCGCATTTATTTTCAAAAAAATCCTCTTTTTTTGTTGCGCGCGCCGCCGGCCAACCCACGCGCGTTTTCCGCCTTAGCCGCGCGCCGGCGCGGATAGGTTTTTGCCTGCGCCCGCGCTATAATCGGAGCCAAGGGGCTGTTGCAGTTCTCTCCCGCTTCTCGCAACGGCTCTTTTTCGCTCAACTGAGACGCGCTATGACTATTCCGGTATTGCATTATATTTTACACGGCTTGATTATCCTGTCTTTTTTTGACATGGCTTGGCTTGGCGCCTATGCTACCGCTACAGTGGAAGACAAACCAGCCTTTCCCCGCTGGCCTTATTGTTTTCTCAGCTCAGATACTTTTCGGCCTGAAAAAACTAGGGCAGCAGCACTATCACTCTTCGGCCGAGCGGCGCAGTTCTGCCGCTATTGGCGCAAATTCGGCTGCCACCTGCCGATAAATATCGTGCTTGAAAGCAACAATATCCTCAATTATAGCCGCCAAATCCCGCCACTCCCAGGCATCAAATTCTGTCTCATTGCCCGCCGGGGGCGGATTCACAGCAATTTCACCCTCTTCACCGGTAAATAAAAAGGCAAACCATTTTTGCGTCTGGCCGCGATAACAGCCGCCCAGCGGCTTTTTCCCCTGCTTGCCGGCCAATAATTCTGCCGACAATTCATAAGACAGCCAATTTTTTGTCTCGGCCAAAAATTCGGCAGATTTTACCCCCGTTTCCTCCCATAATTCCCGCCGCGCTGCCGTCAGCGGATCTTCTCCTGCTTCAATCCCGCCTTGCGGTAATTGCCACAGGCCCTTTGACGCATTTGGCAGAAAGCCGCCTTTATTCAGGCGGCGCCCCACCCATACACGGCCTTGCCGGTTAAACAGGGCAATGCCGACACAAGGCCGCAACGGCAATGACGCTTTACGCCCGGCTTTTATCCTGTCCATTATTGCTTTACTCCGCGCTTGCCTTATGGCTGACCAATAAATACCGGGGCTGCATATATGACTGCTATAATTGCCACCCCCGCCCGCTTCACTACGGCTCGGGCCAGTTTATGCCCTCTGGCGCACAATCATAGCTGGCCTTTTGAAAATATGGCAGCCGGCAATATCCGCATACAAGCACGCCATAAGTGCATGTAGCAAGGCCCTGCAGAGCCTGTATGAAGCCTGGCAGCGCACCCCGTAAACAAGCTGCCGCACGCCAGGGAAAACCACTGCGCCCCATTGAGCAAGGCCGACCCCTGCCGCCGCAAGCTACGCCAATCACGCGGCCTCAGGTACCCTCTCATTATGGTTATTCCGCCTCAGGCCGCGCCTCTCCGGCGCCGGCTATTCGGCCTTGGGCTGAACCTCACCCACACCGACATTATCCGGCTTGCCCAACATAGCCTGTTTCAAGACATCTTTATTGGGATCAGGCGGAAAAGCAGGGTTTTTCTCTACTCCCTGCAATAATTTCACCGCTTTTTGCAGCTGCATATCGTCCTTGGCGTCCGGCGGCACATAAGCGGCCGAGCCGGAGCCTTTATCTGTCTCTTCATTGCCTTTAATATGCCCCTGCAATTCCGATTCGCCAAAATTGACATTGTAACCCTGTAAATCCTTGGGCAAAGGCTGCTCTATCCTAATATCCGGGGTTATGCCCTTGCCCTGAATAGAGCGGCCGGAAGGCGTGTAATAAAGCGCTGTTGTCAAACGCAAAGCGCCACTATCCCCCCCCAGAGGGATAATAGTCTGCACACTGCCTTTGCCAAAAGACTGCGTGCCAAGAATAGTGGCGCGGCGATGATCCTGCAAAGCGCCGGCGACAATTTCCGAGGCACTGGCCGAACCGCCATTTATCAGCACAATAACCGGCTTGCCATGGGTTAAATCACCGGCGCGGGCGTCATAGCGGATAATATCGCCGGGATTACGCCCGCGAATAGAAACCACTTCGCCTTTATCCAGAAAAACATCAGAAACCGCCACAGCCTGATTAAGCAGACCGCCAGGGTTAAGCCGCAAATCAACAATATAACCTTTCAGCCGGCTTTCGGGCAATTGAGCCTGAATATCGGCAATGGCCTTGGCCAAATCATCATAAGTGCGGCCGGTAAACTGGCTAATGCGCAAATAACCGATATCACCGCCTTCAATACGGTATTTCACCGCTTTCACCTTGATAATAGCGCGTTTCAGGCTAATATCTATCGGCTTGTTAACCCCTTTGCGCACCAGAGTCAGCTTGACTTCTGTCCCGGCTTTGCCGCGCATTTTATCGACCGCATCGGTCAAATTCATGCCGTGAACAGGTTTGCCGTCAACCTTGACAATCAAATCACCGGCCTGAATGCCGGCTTTGGCCGCAGGCGTATCATCAATCGGCGCGATAACCTTGATACTATCTTTATCGGTCGTCACTTCCAGCCCCAAACCGCCAAATTCGCCTTTTGTTGTTTCGTTCAAATCTTTTGAGGCCTCACTATTCATATAAGAGGAATGCGGATCAAGCGAAGTCAACATGCCGTTAATGGCATTTTCGACCATTTTTTTATCATCAGGTTTGGTGACATATTGCATACGCACACGCTCAAATACATCGCCAAAAAGGGCAAGGCTGCGATAAGTCTCGGCATTATCGTCTATAGTGACAGTTTTGGGAGCAGCAAAGGAATGCACCATAATCATGGAAGCTGCGCCCAATAAGGCGCCCGCCAGAACAAATTTCATTTTACGAAACATCGGCCTTCTTTCTTCCTTTGTTTGTCACTTTTCCGCTGCACGCATTGGCAGTGCGGCACTTTATTGCGGCTGCCCGGCTTTACGCATTTTTTGCCCGGCCGCCGCCCACCATAAAGCGGGGTTAACCGGTTTGCCGTCTTTTCTTATTTCTATATAAAGCTGTGGCGCCGCCTTATTTACCATAAAACCGCCTTTATCGGCAAGCAACAGCTTTTCCATATTCCCCACTGGTTCACCTTGCAACAGGAATTGCTCCGGCGCAACATGAATTTGCGCCATGCCGGCCAAAATAATATAATAATTTTCGCCGGCATCAATAATGACAAGCTGGCCGTAAGAGCGAAACCGCCCGGCATAACGCACCACGCCCTCTGCCGGCGCCAGCACCATGGCGGCCGGTGCCGTTTCAATAATTTCGCCTTGCGACAGCTTGCCTCCCACTGTTTGGCCGAAACCTGCCAGCCGCCGCCCGGCAACCGGCCGCGGCAGCAGCCCGCGCAAGGTTGAAAACGGCACTTCTATTTGCATTTGCCCCGGCGCGGCGCCAGTGCCGGGAGAAGGTGTCTGTTTGCTGATTTCACCCAGTAAATCCTGCAAATTTTGCACTTTTTCCGCCAGTTTTTTGCGATTTTTCTCTTCTTCTCGCAAATTTTGCCGTTTTTGCCTCTGTGCGTGCTTTTTTTCTTCCAGCAATAAAGCGAGGCGCATATGCTCATCGGCCTGTTTTTCGCGCGCCAGGTGCAAATGCTCCTGCGCCTCATTAACCGCAAGCTCTAATTGTTCAAGCGCCGCCAAATCCGCCTGCACGGCCTCTGCTTTGGCCTGCATTTGCGGCAAAAGCGCGCCCAGCAGCACTGCGGCCTGCAGCGATTGCCGCCGATCCTCAGTGCGGACAAAAATTACCGGCGGCGGGCTAAGGCCCAGTTTTTCCAGCCCGGCCAAAATTTCTGCTGTTTCCGCCTGTCTTGCAGCCAAAACCTTTTGCTGTTGTTGCTGTCGCTGCGCCAAAGCGCGCAAATGCTCCAGCCCGGCAGCAATTTCATCACTATAAGCCTGCTCTTTGCCAGCGGCAGCGGCCAAAGCACGGCTCAAACGCTTTTGATCCTGGCCCAGCGCCTGCACCTCAGCCTTTAAAGCGGCGCTGCGTTCGGTTGAAAGCTGTAAATTGCGGCGCGTCACTGCCAGAACCGATTGCGCTTCAGCCTGTTCCTGATCGCTCCGGGCCACCTTGTCGCCGGCAGAGACGGCCGGCACGGCAAATAAAAAAGCTGCCGCTATTATCCCTGCCGAAAGCCAAACCGCCACCTTGGAAATACCGCAAGCAACGCGGCGATTACACGCTTTATATAAAGCAGCCTTCCGCTCTTTTTGCCTGATTACACAAACAATCTTTGACACAATAGCCGCCTGCCTTAATCGCGATGATAGGGGTGCCCCGCCAAAATCAGCGCCGCGCGGTAAAGCTGCTCTGCCAGCATGATACGCGCCAGCCGGTGCGGCCAGGTCATGGCGCCAAAAGCCAGCATTATATCGGCCTTTTCCTGCATGATTTCGGCAAAACCGTCCGGCCCACCCAGCGCCAGCAGCAGATTTTGCTGCCCTCTATCCCGCCATTGCTGCAAATTTTGGGCAAAAGCGCGGGAAGACAGATTTTTGCCGCGCTCGTCCAACAGCACAAGCAGGCTGCCGGGCTTCCGGCTTGCCTGCAAGGCGGCGGCTTCTTCTTCCTTTCGCTGTTCCGGCGTGGAAGCGCGACTTTCGCCAATATTATGCACACCGTCAAACTGCAAACCCACCGGCGCCCCTGCTTTGGCAAAGCGTTCAGTGTAAAGACCTGCCAAATCGGCTTCTGCCCCTTTTTTCAAGCGCCCAACGGCAAAAATCGCAATATGCATCAGAATATGGCTTTCACTTCAGGCGCTTCCCGGCTTAGGCGATATAAAATATATATTACGCCAAATCTTCTGCCACATTGACCAGCCCATTATCAGGCCCCCACATTGTTTCCAGCCGGTAAAAAGCGCGAATTTCCGGGCGGAAGAGATGCACGATAATATCGCCGGCATCAATCAAAACCCAGTCACCACTGCCCAGACCCTCAATCCTGACAGAGCCTTTGGCTCGGTTTTTCAGCATTGCTGCCAGCCGGTCGGCCAGCGCCGCCAAATGCCGTGAAGATGTGCCATCGGCAATTACCATATAATCAGCCAGCGCTGAACGGGCAGCAATATCCAGCACTACAATATCTTCACCTTTGCCTTCTGCCAACAAAACGCGGATCGCTGCCAGCAAAACCCGCACATCGCCCCTGTCTTCTCCCTGCTGCCTGATTTCAGGCAGTTTTTCCCCGTCTGTCCCGGCGGTTTTTGCCTGTGCTGCGCCTGTTTTCATATTTGTCCTTATTGTGCTGTTTTATTTCCTCATTTCTCTATTGCTTGCGCCGCGCCGGGCGCAGACAGCCTTGTTTATATAAGTGCGCCCGGCGCCGGCTGCAAGTTTTGTCTCAAGCCCTGCCGGCGGCCAAAGCAATCGCTTTCTATATATTTTTAAGGCCGTTTTTTGGTTTTGCTTGCGTCTTACGGCCTTGCCGCAACATAGTGGAAGATAAAGGCGAGCGCCGCCCATGAATAAACAGCCAGGCCGGCGCCTTTTGCCCGGCCAGTGTTGCCGCGGCCTTCTCACTCACCCGGGCAGCAGCAAATTCCCGCGCGGCCGGCGCTTTATCTGCTGTGCTGAAATTGGGGCGGTCAATCACTGCCAGCGGCAATGTCTGCATAATCTGCCGCCAATCCTGCCATAAATGGAAATTGGCCAAATTATCCGCCCCCATTATCCAGACAAAATGTGTGCGCGGATTAGCCCGCACAATAAAGCGCAGCATAGCGGCTGAATTTGGCGCGGCCAGTGCTGCTTCAAACGCTGTTACCTGAATGCGCGGATCGGTTATCAAAGCCCGGCTTGCGGCAATACGCTGCGGCAGCGGCGCCAGCCCGGCGGTATCTTTCAGCGGATTGCCGGGGGAAACAAGCCACCATAAAGCGTCCAGCTGCAAATATTGCAAGGCTGTTTCTGCCACCAGCAAATGCCCTTCATGCGGCGGATTAAAGGAACCGCCATAAAGACCGACAGCCTTGCCCCTTGTGCCGGCAGACGGCCCGGCAGAGTGTGAATCATGCTCGGGCAACCGCTTTCCCAGCCCTTTATCCTTTAAAGGCACGGTCAGATAGTGTGCCGCCACATTTGCTGCAACAGGCGCCATTATGCTGTTCCTTTTTCATTTTGTCGGGCCGTTAGCGGCGAAAATCATTTGCACTATTCCTCAGCCCTTTGCCCGCTTTTGTTTTTGCTGCGGCAGGGGGATATAATGCAAGGGCGCAGCCTCCCCCTGCACTGCCGACAGCGCCCCAGTTTTATCTTGCCCGGTCGGTCGTGCTTGCGGCAGCGGCACAATAACCGTTGCTGTCCGGGATTTGGCATTATTGCCACTATCATTCTTTTCGCTGCGGCTTGCCTCTCCATTTTCTGCCGGCAGCGGCTTGGCCGCGGGGATTGGCGCAATATCGCTTAAAGCCTGCAAGGCCCGGCTGCCCAAAACTTCCTCCGCCCTGTCAAGCGGGGCATAAGCCAATAAAGCATTGCTGCTCTCCTCTATATCGGCTGCAGCCTTAAATTGCGGCACAGGGATAAAGGCCGTTTTCACATCGGCTTCATCAAACACATCTTCTGTTTCTATGCCAAAAGACGGCGCGGCAAGCGGTATCGGCACCCGGCTGGGGGCCATGCCGGCCAAAACCGGCGCTGCCGGCGGTAAAACTTCCATGCTGCTGCGACCAAAAGGCAGGCGGCCATCTGCCGCTACCAGGACAATCTGCTGCTGCGACAGCCCGCCAAACAGCGCCCGGCTCGACAAAACCGGCATTGCCGCTGCGCCGCGTTGTTTATAATCGGCTGCGGCTTCCTGATAATGGGCAAGAGGTCTGCCGTCATTCGGCACATGCAGACTTTTGCCGTCGGGAAACAAAGCTGCCAGCGCCTGTCGGCTCATACGCGGCCAATGGCGCACCCGGCCGACATCTACATGCACAAAGGGAGAAGCAGAGGCAGGATAATAGCCAATGCCGCCGCCCTGCAATTTTAGCGCCACTGCGCGCAAATAGGCCGGATTGACATCAGGCAGATAAAAATCCATTGCCTGGCCTTCCATATGGCGGCTATGTTGGGCGACAGTGCCGGCGGGAGAAGCCAGACGCAGCATGGCATTAGTCTGCGGCGAACGATAGCCCGAAACCGCATAAATATAGTCTTTTGAGCCGCTTAATTGATAAATTTGCCAGACAAGGTCAAACAGGCGGGGATCCATATTGGCTGGCTCATTGCGCCGCCAGTCACGCAGCAAATAATTAAGCCGCTTCAACCCGCTGCGCACATAGCGGCCGTTTTTTTTAAAAACGACATTATCTCTTTCCCGCGTATGCACAAAATAAATTTTCAGTGACCGTGTCTCCCCGCCCCCAAAAGGCTGCGCCGCCACCCTATGGGGGAGAAAAAGGCAGACAAACCCCGCTAGCAGCCAAAAAACAGCGGCCGGCAAAATAATGCCGCAGCGCCGCCTGTCGCTAAAAAAACAACCCGCCATATACGCCCGAACCCTTGACTGACAGCCCTGCGGCCGCTTTACTCATTTACGCTCCTATAGAGCACAGTTTTATCAATATTTTGTGCCTCTATTGGCGAAAGCTGATTATGCCGGAAAAATCTTAACACCCTGTCAACATAATGCGCCGGTAATAAAGTGAAAATCATTGGCGGGGCAAAAGGCGAAGCGCTGCTTTGTTTGATAGCAGCTATTTATCAGGATAAATGCCATAATCTTCCAATTTGCGATAAAGCGTAGAGCGGCCGATTCGCAGCCGCCGGGCCACTTCGCTTATTTTGCCGCGATAACGCTGCATGGCTTCCAGAATGACGTCTTTTTCCACTTCGGCCAAAGGTTTTATATGACCGGCCGCGTCATACAACAAACGAGAGGAAGCGGCACTGTCAGCCGGCTGCTCCTGTCCTTCATCTTCACGCAGTAATTGTGGAAAATCGCGTGAAACCAGGAGGCGCCCCTCGCTCAATAATACTGCGCGAAACACCATATTTTCCAGCTCAGTAAAATTGCCCGGCCAGTCATATTGTGTCAGCAGCGCCGTTGCCGCCCCGGAAATGCCGCTTAAAGCGGCATGTTTTGTTTCACCGACAATGCGCGCCAAAATATGCTGTGCAATTTCAGCTATATCTTCGCGCCGGTCACGCAAAGACGGCACATGCAATATTCGCGTGCCAAGCCGCTTATAAAGGCCGATAGAAAAAGAGCCCTCGGCTACTAATTCCTCCAGATCATCTGCCGCAGTCGCCATGAGCTGAAAGGTTTTTTGGCCTCCCGCACCGGCAACACCCCGCCGTGACGTCAAATGCCCCTGATCGAGCTGCCGCTCGATAAAATGTAAAAACTGCGCCTGCCCCGCTTTATCCAGCCTGTCAATATCGCCAAAACATAATGTGCCGCCGGCAGCAGCTGCGCTTTTTTGCTCCAGCGCGGCATTATCCGGCAGGCCGGAGCCACGCCCCCCCCCTGCCGCGCAGGAAACAAATATAAAAGGCGCCGGCGGCAAGACTTTATCGCCGCTATCGGCCGGCGCCCTGTCTTGCCGGCTTTCTTCGTGAATGGCGCGGGCCAAAGCCTGCCTGCCGCTGGCTTCCTCACCGCAAATCAGCAAAATACCGCCTGTCTGCGCGGCAGATTTCGCTTTTTCCAGCATATCGCGCATAGCGGCGCTGCCCGACACCCATTTGGAAACAGCAAGCGGCTTTTCCTGCCTTTCAGGCAGGAAGCGGCGAAATTCCCGGCGCAGCAAATGTTTTTGCAGCAAATTGCCGCTCGAGACAGCAAGCCGCGCCGGGGATATGGGATAAATGAGAAAATCATCAGCCCCGGCGGTCACAGCGCGGCGCAGGCGCTCATCTTCTTCATTGCCGGCCAGAGCAATAATCGGCATTTTCACCCCGGCAGCACGAATATTGGCAATAAAATCCACATTGCTTATATCGGCCATTTCCACATCAATCAGCGCCAGAGCAATATTCTGCCGCCGCTTTAACAAATCGGCAGCGCGCGCCCCGCTCTCCGCCTCAATAATATAATAACCGGCAGAAATAAGCGGCGAAGCAAGCTTGGCCCGTTTGACTGCATCTTCCCCCGCAATCAGCACTGAAATTATCATAAAAATTACGCCTTTTTGCCTTGAAAAGGATAATCCTGCAATCGTGCCGGACCTTGAATACCCGCGCCAATAACCGGAAATCACCCGCTACAGCATCTGACCTGCTAAAAGCATATTTATGGCAGAAGGCCTTTATGGAAAGGCGTTGCACTCTATGAAAACAACAGCATCTCTGTCTTTTGCTCATCAGGGGGCGAGAAAAATAATTGCAAAAAATTTGTTACGGGTTTTACTGACAAAGCCGCCAAAGCAGAAACTCGTTTTTTTGACAAAATCGCCCTATTTTTGTTAAAAAAACTGATTCAGCCCTAGCAAAATCTTGTAAAAAGTCGTAATTATGGGGCGGGGAGATGCTGTTTTAAACTTGCCTGGTCTCAGGCAAGTTCCGTATAATTTGGGTTGTGGAGTTGAAATTGGCACAATATATTAACCGATTGCTCGTTTTATCTTGCTTTATTGTGCCGGCACTGGCGCTTGCCGCCTGTTCCGATATGTTCGGCAATAATTCCGGTTCTTTTGGGCCAAACAAAGGCGGCCAAACGGCACTGGAAGGCCGCTGGATAGACGCAAACGGGATTTCTTCCACTTTCCGCAACGGCATATTTGAAACCCGCTCCCCCGATACTAATGAAAAATTATCCGAGGGTAATTATACATTTAACGGCGGCAATATTGTCGCTATTGAAGTGCGCTCTCTGGTGCGCGGCACGGTTTCTCATGTTAATTGCTCTTTGACAAAAGCCAAACTCTATTGCACGACTGAAAATAATACCAAATTCATTTTGACCAAGGGGTGAGAGTTTAAAAAGAAAAGCGGCGGCACTATTATGGCAAATAATAATAAAAGCGGGCGCATCGGCGTTATTCTGGCCAATTTGGGAACACCGGAGAGCACTGCCTATCGCGATATGCGCCGCTATCTGGCAGAATTTTTATCCGACAAACGCGTTATTGAATGGCCGAGTATTATCTGGCAGCCTATTTTGCGGCTTATTGTCCTGAGCACAAGGCCAAAAAAATCCGGCGCGGCCTATGCGCGTATCTGGAATAGGGAGAAAAATGAATCTCCCTTGCGCAGCTATACGCGCAGCCAAGCAGAAAAACTGGCCACTCTCCTGCATGGGGGCAAGGCGGCGGCCGCGCCGGCGCAAACCGCCAATGTGGAACTGGATATAGATTGGGCCATGCGTTACGGCAAGCCGGCTATTGGTGCGGTCGTCGAGGCTATGGTTGCGCGCGGTTGCGGCCGTATTCTCCTTGTGCCGCTTTATCCGCAATATGCGGCCAGCACTACCGCCACTGTCAATGATGTATTTTTTGACAGTTTAAAGGCCATGCGCTGCCAGCCGGCCGTGCGCACCGCGCCCGCTTATGCCGATAATGCCGTTTATATTGATGCTTTGGCCAATTCTATTACCGCGCATTTGGCCGGGCTTTCTTACCGGCCGGAAAAACTGATTGCCTCATATCACGGTATTCCGCAGAGCTATGTCCGGCGCGGCGACCCCTATTATGAAGAATGCAAGCGCACGACAGCGGCTTTGCGCCAAAGATTGGGGCTTGATAATGAGGCTTTGCTCATGTGTTTTCAATCGCGTTTCGGGCCGGAAGAATGGCTGCAGCCTTATACGGACAAAACAATTGAAAAACTGGCCAAAGAAGGCATCAAATCGCTCGCCGTCTTTAATCCCGGTTTTGTTGCCGATTGTCTGGAAACACTTGATGAAATCGGCAATGAAGCAGCAGAAATTTTTCATAAAAACGGCGGCGCAAATTTCACCCATATTCCCTGCCTGAATGATAGTGATGAAGGCATGCGCGTGATTGAGCATATTGTGCGGCGGGAATTGCAGGGCTGGCTTTAAGGCTGGCCCGCCAGTGGCCCCTGCTGCCGGTTACTTATTGGGCCTATATTGGCTGATTTTGCAGGCAGAACAGGCATGCACCCCCCGGCCAGGCTTGCGCGTATATTGCTGGCGCAGCGCCCAGATTGATAAGGGATCGGTTGTGCCGGCAAAATAACAGGCAAAATACTCGCCGCTGCTATTTTCATTCTTTACAGGCGCGCCGTTTACGATAAAATAGGGCAATTTTATCCGGGCTGCAAGCGTCCGAAATTTATTAAATGGCGCGGATTTTGGGAGGCCTTATGTCGGCTTTTGGTGCAGTTCTCATTTTTCTGGCCGTTTTGGTGGTGGCCGCCTTGGCGGGCAGTATTAAAATTGTGCCGCAGGGCTTTCAGTGGACAGTAGAGCGTTTCGGCCGCTATACCAAGACATTATCGCCCGGGCTCAACCTCATTATGCCGTTTATTGACCGCATCGGCGCCCGCTTTTCTATTATGGAGCAGGTTTTGGCCGTGCCGCGGCAAGAAGTTATCACCAAGGATAATGCCACTGTTACTGTTGATGCCGTAGCCTTTTATCAGGTATTAAACGCTGCGCGCGCCGCTTATCAAGTTGCCAATCTTGAATATGCGCTGCTCAATTTGACCATGACCAATATTCGCACAGTTGTCGGCTCAATGGATTTGGACGAGTTGCTTTCCAACCGCACTATTATTAACGACAAACTGCTCCATGTGGTCGATGCCGCGGCCGGCCCGTGGGGCATGAAAATGACCCGGGTGGAAATAAAAGATATTCAACCGCCGCGTGATCTGGTTGACGCCATGGCGCGGCAAATGAAGGCTGAGCGTGACAAACGCGCTCAGGTGCTGGAGGCGGAAGGTAGCCGCAATGCCAGCATTTTGCGCGCCGAGGGGTTAAAACAGGGGCAGATTTTAGAGGCGGAAGGCAAGCGTGAGGCCGCTTATCGTGAGGCTGAGGCGCGTGAGCGGCTGGCCGAGGCAGAGGCCAAGGCAACCCATGTCATGTCAAAAGCTATTGCCGAAGGCAATATGCAGGCTATTAACTATTTTATCGCCCAGAAATATACTGAGGCTTTGGCGGCTATCGGCACTGCCAATAATCAAAAACTTGTGCTTATGCCGCTGGAGGCCTCTTCTCTTATCGGCTCGCTGGGCGGCATTGGCGCTATTGCCAAAGATATTTTTGCCGATAATGCCAAAGACAAGGCTAATGCCGCTGTCGGCCGGGCAGCGCGGCAAGGCGGCAGAGAGCAGTCTTGAATAACAGGCGCCGCAGCAGGCGCCAATAGAGAAAACCGGCAAAATAGTGCTTGAAGTCGGGATTCCTGCCGTTAAAAGGGCATAAAGCTGATGGTGGAATGGCTGAAAGAGGCAAATTTATTGCTCTGGTTTATTTTTGGCCTGGTGCTATTATGTGCCGAGCTGGCGCTGCCGGGCATTTTTCTGGTGTGGTTTGGCGCCAGCGCCTTGGCAACCGCACTCATAGTCGCCGTTTTTCTCCCCTTTCTCGCTTGGCAGTGGCAAATTATTATTTTCCTGCTGTGTTCTGTTGCTGCTGTTTTGCTCAGCCGCCGCTATTTTGGCAAAAAGCAAGGCGGTGATACGCCCTTTCTCAATAATCGAATAGCAGAACTTATCGGCCAAAATTTTGTTCTGGAAACCGCCATTAGCGGCAATAAAGGCAGCCTGCATATTGATGATAGTTTATGGCAAATCTGCGGTGAGGACATGCCCAAAGGCAGCCGCGTGCGTATTACCGGCTATAAAGCCGGAGCGCTGGAAGTGGAAGCGGCCTCCCCGCCACAAAATTTCGGCGAAAAAGCCTTACCGCCTGCCTGACAATCAAGCCGGCTCATCAGTGCAGCGGCAGCGTTTTCTGCCTTGTGCAAAGGCGCCCGGCAAATTTCCTTTACCTTGCTCTGCAATTCTTCAATCCGGGCGATAATCAAAGCCCATTTTTTGCGCTAATCTCAAAAAACGGCAGATAATGCGCATCAATCAAGCACGCCGTAAACGAACAAAATGGCGGGGTGGGTTGGAGGGTGGCACCCCGCAGAAAAAATGGCATTCAAGTTTGAAGATTTGGCTTTTGCCCCGTTTCTGGTTTTAGGCACCGGCTCTTTTTGCGGGGTTTCACTAATAATTTGCGCGGCAAAAGCCGACTCACACTGCTCGGGCGGCGGCCAATGGGGCAACAGCAAAGATAGGGCTGTATCATGCGGCACAAGCTGTTTTTAGCATGCCTTGCTGCAACACAAGCAAAGGCGGAGCTGTAATTCGGCACAGATTCTAAAAGGGCGAACCAAGCTGACAGGCAGGAATAGCAGAGCCAGGCTAACCGGCAGCGCCTCGCACATAAACGGCGGAGCCGGCCAGCAGCACCCCACAAGCAAAAAAGCGGGGCGAGTTGGGCAGGCTAAGCCTGACAGACTAGTCTGTGGCGGCACCCTGTGGACAAAATGGCGAGACAGATTAGAAGGCTATGCCCCGCAGGCAAAAACAGCGGCAAGAGGCAGCAGGGCAAAAATATCCTGGCCGGCGCTTGCGCCGCTGCCGATTCAGGCCGTGCCGATACGCAGCAAATCATGAAAAGTGACAATGCCGACAGGCCGGCCGTTTTCTGTCACCGGCAGAGCCGTGATTTTATGCTTATTGATAAAGCTGATAGCCTCAGCGGCGATTTTATCCGGCGCGGCAGTTTTGGGCGATTTTGTCATGACATCATCAACCTTGAGCTGTGACAGGTCGCGGCTAATATTGCGTGCCAAATCACCATCAGTCACAATGCCGGCAAGCTTGCCCTGCTTGTCAACCACAATCACGCAGCCCATATGTTTGGCCGCCAGAACCTGCATGGCGGCCGGCATAATTGTGCCCAGCTCTACCAGCGGCAGCGAATCGCCGATATGCATAATATCGCCCAGTGGCCGCAAGGACGCTCCCAGCGAGCCGCCGGGGTGATAAATTTTAAAATCACCGGCAGAGAATTGCCGCGCTTCCAGCAGCGCCACCGCCAAAGCATCACCCATTGCCAGTTGCATCAAGGTTGAGGTTGTCGGCGCCAAACCATGCGGGCAGGCCTCCTGCGCTTTGGGCAAAAGCAGCACAATATCCGCCTGCCGTCCCAGAGCAGAAGTTTCGCCTGAAGTTATTGCAATCAGCGGAATGCCAAATCGGCGCGCATGGGTAATAATACCGCTCAGCTCTGCTGTCTCACCCGACCATGACAGCGCCAGAATAACATCATCACTGCCAATCATGCCCAAATCGCCATGATTGGCCTCTGCTGCGTGGACAAAAAAAGCAGGCGTGCCGGTAGAAGCAAAAGTGGCGGCAATTTTGGTGCCAATATGGCCGCTTTTGCCCAAGCCGGTTACAATAAGCCGCCCTTTGGCGGCGCCAATAAGCCGCACAGCTTTGGCAAAAGGCGCAGCCAGCGCATTTTCCAGACGCTCAGCCAACGCCTGCAGCCCGCGGCTCTCAACCGCCAGACTGCGCAAGCCTGATTGCAGCAGCGCCGTCTCACCGGCGGCAGAAGCAATAACCGGTTTGCGCGGAATTGTCGGTATTTTCGGCATAACACAGTCTCTCACATTACAATAATAACAGGCACAAAGCTTGGCGGTAGTCGGCCGCCGCCGGCTGCTGCGGCAAAACGCATATTTTACCCCGTTTTGCCCCGCAATTCAGCCAAAGCAGCGGCAAGCGGTGCCTCCAACTGGTCATGCAAATCGGCACTTTCCAGCGCAAAAGCGATATTGGCCTCGATAAAGCCGATTTTTGAGCCGCAATCATAAGTGCGGCCCTTAAAATGATAGCCGTAAAACGGCTCTTTTTCCTGCAATTTCACCATAGCATCAGTCAGCTGGATTTCATCGCCGGCGCCGCGTGTCTGCCCGGCCAGGATAGAAAAAATCTCCGGCTGTAAAATATAACGGCCGTTAATATATAAATTGGAAGGCGCCTGCCCTTTGGCCGGTTTTTCTACCATAGCGGTAATTTCAAAACCATGCGCCACTTCCCGCCCTTTGCCGACAATACCATATTTATGCGCATCTTCGGGCGCGCATTCCTGCACTGCAATAATATTGCCCTTGCCTGCCTTTTCATAAAGAGCAACCATATCGGCCAGGCAGCCTTTGCCCTGTTTTTCGCTGCTTGGCCCTTGCATCAGCATATCGGGCAAAAGCAGGGCAAAAGGCTCATCACCCACCAAATCGCGCGCGCACCAGACAGCATGGCCAAGCCCCAAAGGCTCCTGCTGCCGGGTAAAAGAAGTTGTGCCCGCCTGCGGCTGCATGGTCAACATTTGCTTCAAGGCCTGGGTTTTGCCCCGCGCCTCCAAAGTAGCATAAAGCTCCACCTGCGAGTCAAAATAATCTTCAATAACCGCTTTATTGCGCCCGGTTACAAAAATAAAATGCTCAATCCCGGCGCGTCTGGCTTCGTCGACCACATATTGGATAACCGGTTTGTCAACAATGGTCAGCATTTCCTTCGGCACGGTTTTTGTTGCCGGCAAAAACCTTGTCCCCAGGCCGCCAACGGGAAACACAGCCTTACGAATTTTCTTCACAATAGCTCTCCCTTTTTGATAAAATTTTGCGGGCCGCGCGCTTGATAAACCAATTATGCCGCAATTTTCGGCAATAATTTATAAGCATTGGCGCCGATCTCGACGAATCACCTTTGGCAATATTCCTTAACCTGCCGCGCCGGCCGGCAGTCAAGCAAACAAGGCCGACGCTGTTTTATTTTCATAATAGATAAAACCAGTTTTATCAAAAGGTTTTTAGCAATTTTACCGCCTGCCCAGTCCTTTTGGCGACAACCCCTTTTTAACTTTTGTCCGCTATATCTGCGGAGAAAAGGCTGCCTTTACCCGGCAGCCATCTCCTATTCTCCAAAAAATGAAATTATCCCGGCAATGAAAAATATAATAACAAAAATGCATTTGGCTATAGCCGCCTTGATATTCGCGGCCTATATGCCGTTTGCCGCGGTCGCTTCAACCCAGACAGATTTCGGCCAATGGGTGGCAGGTTTTCGACAAACAGCTCTTGCCAATGGCATTAGCGCTAAAGTGTTTGACCGCGCTTTTCAGGGAGTTGACGCGCCTGACCCGCAAGTGCTGCAAAAAGCGGCCTGGCAGCCGGAATTTGTTGACCCGACATGGAATTATTTTGACAATCGCATTAACGCAGCCATTATCGCTCTGGGGCGCAAAAATGCGGCAAAATGGGCCGGCTGGCTGACAAAAATTGAAAAGCGTTACGGGGTTGATCGCACTATTTTACTGGCTATCTGGTCAATGGAAACCGGCTATGGCGAAATTATGAAACGCGATGATGTCATGCGCGATGCGGTTCGTTCGCTGGCGACCCTAGCTTATGCCGACCCTAAACGGGCGCATTATGCCCGCACCCAGCTGCTCGCCGCGCTGAAAATTTTGCAAAGCGGCGATATTGACCGCGCGCATTTGCGCGGCTCCTGGGCCGGCGCGCTGGGGCATACGCAATTTATCCCCAGCAGTTATCTGGCCTATGCGGTGGATATAGATGGTGACGGCAAGCGCGATATATGGGATTCCGTGCCGGACGCGCTGGCCTCGGCCGCCAATTTGCTGGCAAAAAACGGCTGGCAGTCGGGCTTGCGCTGGGGTTATGAGGTTATTTTGCCGCGCGGCGAGCAAAAATTTCCCGCTGGCCGGCTCAGCTTTAGGCAATGGCGGCATAGGGGCTTTGACTTTGTCGGAGGCAGGCGCTGGCCGCTGGGCGCCCAGGCAGAGCTGAAATTGCCGGACGGGCGCGAAGGCCCGGCCTTTCTTGTAACGCAAAACTTTTTTGCGCTTAAACGCTATAATAATTCTGACCGTTATGCCCTGGCTGTCGGCCTGTTGGCTGATGCTATTGGCGGCGCACCAGGCCTGAAGCAGGATTGGCAGCGCCCTTTTACCCCGGCAAATAGCGATGAAAAAGCCGAAATTCAGCAAAGACTGAAAGAGCTTGGCCTTTATGACGGCACTATAGACGGCAAAATCGGCTCCGGCACCCGCACAGCTATTGCCGCTTTTCAGAAGCAACATGCTCTGGAGCCGACAGGTTACCCGTCCAGAGACATATTGCAGCTTTTGCGGCAAAACCGTTAATGGCGGCGCCAATACGCCAATAATAGCAATAGCAAAGGCAATAAACGGGCAGCCGATAAGCGGGAAAAACGGGCAAGAAAGGTGACCGGCAGGTGAGCCAAATTTATAAGCGCCAGCGAAAACAGCATAAAAACCCCAGCCGCAGCAAATTATGGGCAGCCCTGTTTTTTATTTTGCCTTTGGCCGTCTTTTTTGCCTTTTGCCTGGTTTTATCAATCAATACCGGCCCGGCCGAGGCGCAATTCTGGCACAGAGAGAGACACTCCGCCGCCCAGGAGCAAGGACGCAGCAAAAACAGCCCTGCCGCCCCCAGACAGCGCAGCGGCAGAGAGCCGGGTGAGCCACGCCGCTCATTTTGGGACAAGCTATTTGGCCGCCACCCCAAACCCCAGCCGGAAAGACAGCAGCCCCTGCAAACAGCGCCGGCCGTGCCGAAAATTAACAGTGTTGCCAAAAGCCCCAATGCGCGGCGTGTGCTGGTTATTGGTGATTTTGCCGCCGCTGCTTTGGCCGAAGGCCTTAACCGCGCTTATAGCGATAATGCCGATATTCTTGTGCGCAGCAAGACAGAAAATAATTCCGGCCTCAATCGGATCGAGGTTTATAACTGGCCGGCAGCTATTCCGGCCATAATTACCCAGGAAAAACCTGATTTAATTATTGTCATGCTTGGGGCCAATGACCGCCAGCCATTGAAGCTGGCCGATAAACAGGCCGGAAAACAGGCTGATTTCGACACAGAAGAATGGACAAAAGCCTATATTGCGCGCATACAAAGCCTTGTTCAGGCGCTGCAAAAAAGCGGTGCAATGTGGCTGTGGGTAGGCCTGCCGGCCTTTAAGCAGGAGAATTTAAACGAAGCCGCTCTCAGCTTTAACCGCTTGTATAAACAGCAGACGGAACAGGCAGGCGGCCATTTTGTTGATATATGGGAAGGTTTTGTTGACGCTCAGGGCGCTTTTGCCCTTTCCGGCTATGATGAAAAAGGGCAGACAGCGCGTCTGCGCACCAATGACGGCATAAATTTTACCGCTGCCGGGCGGCGCAAACTGGCTTTTTATGCCGAACAGGCGATTGAACTGCTTTGGGGCGGCACATTAAAACAACCGCAATCTGCCGAACCGGCAAATTCCGGCAAAGTTCTCAACGGGCGTGTTGCCCCGGTTAATCCTATGGATATCGGCACGGCCGGCAAGCCGTTTCTTGTCGGGGGGGCGCCATTTTCACCATTGCCGGCGGCAGCAACAGGCGCCGCGCCGCCGGCAAAGCCGGAAAACAGCGCCGCAATAGAGCAAAATCAAAGCCGGCGTGGCCGGGCTGATGATTTTAATCTGCCCCAGGCGCGGCCCGCTATCCCTTAAAGACTGGGGCTTACGGCCCCGGCGGATAAAAATGAGACCGAACTATTCAATAGAATAAAAACTGCTCTAAAGGCAATTTATCAGGCTTTCAAAGCTTTTTTTAAAGACAATGAGGACAATTTCAAATAATTTTTGCAAGTTTACACATTACCCGGCTGCTTTCTGTCAACTCACACCAATCCGGCCAAATTGCCTGTCACATTCCGCCCCGCGCCATTGCCTGATTTTTATGAGAAATTCCACATTTCCCCACAAATCTCCGCATCTCCCCCTATTTCAGAATCATGTATCAGATAATAAAGAGAATTGCCTTTTGCCGGTGCCCACTTTATTTTGCCGCCGGCAGGCCTATTTTATGAGCCAAGGCGCTCCTGACTTGCCGCCGCCTGAGCAAAATTTATCAAATTGTGAAAAGCAGCTTAAATCACAGTAATGTATTTATCACCCGAACAGCAAATTTTAATCCGCAAACATGTGGCCGCTGACAGCCCCTCTCCTGCTATGGCCTATGGCTTATGGCTGGTTTTCGGGCTTTTCGGCGCCCATTATTTCTATTTGCGCCGGGCGATTTGCGGCTTTGCCCGGTTCATCGCCGCTTTTTTCGGCCTGGTGCTGGTCGGGCTGGGCATTGCCTTTGGCGGCACACCGGCAGACGGCCTGTTTTATGAGCCGAGCCTGAGCGATATTCTCCGCTCTTCACAAAGCGGCTATGGTCTCCTGCTATTTTATAGCGGGGCGGCAATTTTTGCCGGTCTTATTATTTGGTGGCTGGCCGATGCCTTTTTTATCCGCCGCTTTATTCAGCGTATAAGAGCACGCAAACAGCAAAATATTATCGCTTTTTATCAACAGGCTTAATAAAGCAGGCCGATCTTATCAGGCCGCATCCGTCAGCGCTGCCATATCTTCATCGCTCAGACCGAAAGGACGGCCAAGCTCCTGCAACAGCAAATAGACAAGAATTTCGTCCAGCGTTTCTTCATTTTCCGCCCAATAATCCAATATTGGCCGGCGGAATAACAGCACCCGGCTGGCCGGCTGCTGCTTGACTGCCAGCGAAAAACGGCTACCAAGCCCCGGCCCTTCAAACAGGCTCAAAAGCTCAAAAGGCGATTCCAGTCCCATATCTTCCATCAGGCTATCTTCCGGAAAATCAGCAACACAAAGCTCTACATCGCGGCATAATAAACGCAATTTTTCCGGCAGGTGAGAAAAGCTGAGCCGCGCCAGAGATTCCAGCTCGGCCAATGTCGGCGCCAACCGGTTGCCCCAATCGCCGCTATTATCCAGATAAGCCATTTACTACCACTATCCCTGACACTATAGGCGCTGCCGAAAGCCGCCTATTACCTTGATTTCACAGCCGCCAACAAGGCCATACCGGCTCAGCGCCAATTAACACTAAACCTTGGCACAAAAAGCATATTCCGGCAAAAGGCAAAGTTTCTTTACAAAAATAGGCAAAAATTTGCTCATTTGCCAATCTCGCCCAATAAAACAGCCTCTTTTAACCGAAACCCGCCCCATTTTAAAGCTTTTCTGTAAAACAGCAAAAAAAGATAAAATATGCCGCTTTGCCAAAAGCGCCGCAATAGCGTATAAGGCCGATAAAGGCGGGGTTAGCACTTAAATTCCGGGAAATATTTATGACAGAAAATAATCAGGCGCAGCAGAGCTATAGACTGCAAAAACAGCTTTTAATTGAACAACGCCTCAGCAATGAAGGCAAATCCGCCGCTATTGCTTATATTTTATGGGCTTTATTGGGCCTATTCGGCGCACACCGTTTTTATCTGCGACAAACAGGCACGGCCATTGCCATGCTTATCCTCACCCTCACAGTTTTCGGCACAATTATCAGCACTATTTGGTGGCTGGTTGACGCTTTTCTCATTCCCGGCATAGCGCGCAATTATAATGATAGATTGCGGCAAAAACTGGCTTATCAAATTCCCTGACCGTCAGGGGCAGGAAAATCTGCCGGCAAAGAATAGCAGCGCCGGGCAGCAATAATGCCGGGAATGTTGGGCCGGCGCTGCCGCCGGCCTTTCTCCTTGCCCAAAGCAGCGCTGCCGCAGTGCTATTTGTCCAGCCCTCTGTCTTTTATCATGGCCGCTGGCTGCGGCATGCGCCCGCGAAAAGCCTGATACAAAGCTGCCGGCTCTTCTCTGCCGCCGGCGGCATAAATATGCCGGTAAAGCCTGCCGGCAATTTCCGGGTTAAAAATATCACCGCTTTCTTCAAAAGCGGCAAAAGCATCTACGTCCATTACTTCCGACCACATATAGGAATAATAGCCGGCAGCATAACCGTCTCCATCGAATATATGTTTGAAATGCGCCGGGCGGTGCATCATGGAAATACCTTCCGGCATATGCAGCCTGGCCAGTTGCGCTTCTTCAAAAGCAGCGACATCAGCCACATTGGCGCTTTCATGCAGCTCCATATCCATCAGCGCCGAGGCCGTATATTGCACTGTGTCATAGCCGGAGGTAAAATTTTTGGCCTTATGGATTTTCTGCAAAAATTCGCGCGGCATAGCCTCACCCGTTTTGGCGGAAAGGGCAAATTTTGCCATTACCTCCGGCGTGGTCAGCCAATGTTCATAAAGCTGCGAGGGCAACTCAACAAAATCGCGCACCACAGAAGTGCCGGAGACAGAAGGCCAGCGCACATTGGAAAGCAGGCCGTGCAAGGCATGGCCGAATTCATGAAATACGGTGCGCGCCTCATCAAGCGACAATAATACCGGCTGCCCCTTGGTGCTTTGGGCAAAATTGCAAATATTATAAATAATCGGCCGGGCGCCGCCCTGCAATTTATGGCTGCTTTGCAAAGCGCTCATCCACGCGCCGGATTGCTTGGAAGAACGGGCAAAATAATCGCCGATAAACAGGCCGATTTCCTTGCCCTGCCGGCGTACCTGCCACAGCCGCGCTGTCTCATGCCACAGCGGCACATTGTGAATTTCGGTAAATTCTACACCAAACAGGCGCCCCGCCACATAAAAAGCGGCAGCCAAAATATTATCCAGCTGCAAATAGGGCTTTAATTGCGTTTCATCAAAAGCATATAATTTGGCTTTCAGCTTTTCTGCATAAAAACGCCAATCCCAGGCTTCCAGATTGTCATTATGGCCGCTCAATGCAGCAAATTCGCGTAAGGCATCGCGCTCTTTTTCAACCTTTTGCCGCGCTTTTTCCCAGACAGGCAATAATAAATCCATCACATTGCCGGCCGTTTTGGCCATGCTGTTTTCCAGCTTGAAGGCCGCATAAGTGGGAAAGCCCAGCAATTTTGCTTTTTCTGCCCGCAAAGCCAGGGTCTCACGCATAATCTCGGCATTATCAGTGGCGCCGCCGCGGGCGCCGCGCGCCTGATAGGCTTTCAATGCGGTTTCACGCAAATCACGGCGGGTAGAAAAGGTCAAAAACGGCACAATAACTGCGCGGGTCAAGGTCAGGGCATAAGCCTCCTCCCGCCCATGCTCCGCCGCCGCGGCACGCATAACGGCAATCGCCTCTTCCGGCAGGCCGGCCAAATCAGCCTCGTCCAGAAACAGCACCCAATCGCCACTATCCTGCAAGACATTCTGGCCGAATTGCGCCCCCAGCACCGCCAGCCGCTCATTTATTGCCCTCAAGCGCTCCTGCGCCGCCGCCGGCAGCGCCGCGCCGCTGCGAATAAAGCCTTTGCGGCTCTCGCTCACCACCCGGCGCGTCTCACTATCCGCCCCTAATGCGTCCAGCCGCTGATAAAGCGCTTCTATTTTGGCAAAAAGCGCCGCATGAGTCATTAACCGGCTGGAAAAACGCGCTAATTCAGGCGCAAATTCGCGCTCCAGCCGGCGGATTTGCTCATTACTATGCGCCCCGGCGCGCAAAAAGAAGATAGAGCACAGCCTGTCCAGCTTTTGCCCTGAAAGCTCAAACGGAATCAGGAAATTTTCAAAAGTCGGCGCTTCCTCTATTGCGGTCAGCGCGTTAATCTCACTTTCCGCCTCAGCCAGTGCCTGCCTGAAAGCGGGGGCAAAATCAGCATCGGTAAAAGCGCCAAAATCCGGCAGGCCATGCGCTCCTTGCCAATCAAGCAAGGCTTTTACCCCTTGCGGCGTAGAATTTTGCTGCTGTTTTTTTGCCTGTTGCTGCATGAGCCTGACCTCGCTTTGTAATTACCATATTTTGGCGTTCTTGCCTGCTATTGCCTCTCTGAGCAGTTTTACACCCCGCTTGCAAGCCGCCTTGCTCCACTCATATGGTTTGTCGCAAGGTCGATAACAAGGGCCGGATAAGAGACGGCAAATGTGTTTTCCCGCTTTTGCGGCGCCCGGATCAGCTGCCGGGAAAATGCAAATTCATGTTGATAAAATTCGTGAAAAAGCATTATACACCCGGGTGGGCACCCCGCCCGCTTGACATTGCGGCAAAAAGGAACAGATTTCCCTTCATATTATCCGGCCTGAATAATTGAGGCCGCAAAGCAGTTAAGGCCGGCGGGCACAAAAGCGCAGAGCCGCAATATTTAAAGCAGGACGACGAGGATAAAAACATGGCACCAAATGACACGCCGACACTGCACGAAAACACTCCGCCGCAGGCTGAAACCGAGCAGGAATCGGCAGAAATCCTGGCCGGGAAATTAAGCAGCCTGCGTTTTGCCGATGCTATTGATATTGTTAACCGGCTGGATATTGAGCAGGCCGTGCAGATTTTTGTGCAACTGCCACTGGATTATGCGGTTGAGCTGTTTGACAAGCCGGAGCTGCAAAATGCCGCTCATATCATTGAGGCTTTGCCCAGTGCGCGCGCTGTCGCCATTCTCAACGGTATGTCGGCCGACCAGGCGGCTGATCTGTTCCAGGAAATGGACGAAGAATCGCGCCAGCGCCTGTTTGTCCAGTTGCAGCCAATTACCCGTAATGAGTTGACCCGGCTTTCCGCTTATCCCGAGCATAGTGCCGGCGCTATTATGACGACCGAATTTATTGCCGTGCCCTCCAGCTGGACAGTGCGGCGCACATTGGATTATATAAAGGAAGTGGAGCGCACCCGCGAAACGGTTTATACAACCTATATTGTTGACCCCGTCACCAGCAGCCTTATGTCGTCTATCAGCCTGCGCCGTCTTATTCTGGCGCAGGAAGACGATAATATTCTGGACGCTGCCCAGCATAATAAGCCGATTACGGTTACCGCTTTGACCGACAGGGAAGAGCTGGCGCGGCTTTTCCGCCGCTATGACCTGCTATCCATGCCGGTGGTTGACGGCGAAAGCCAGCATGTTATCGGCATTGTAACAGTTGATGATGTGCTGGACGCCATGACCGAAGAAATGAGTGACGATACGCATAAATTTGGCGGTATGGGAGCGATTGACCAGCCTTATATGCAAACCGGCTTTTTTGAAATGTTGAGAAAACGCGGCGGCTGGCTTTGTATCCTCTTTCTGGGAGAAATGTTGACCGCCAGCGCCATGCAGCATTTTGAAGGGGCGCTGGAAAAAGCGGTGGTGCTGACTTTGTTTATTCCGCTTATTATGAGTTCCGGCGGCAATTCCGGCTCACAGGCTACCTCGCTTATTATCCGCGCGCTCGCTTTGGGTGAAATCAAGCTGAAAGACTGGAAAAAAGTTGCCCTGCGGGAACTGCCGACCGGGCTGTTGCTTGGGCTTATTCTGGGTATTATTGGCTATATTCGCATTGTCCTGTGGCAAAAAACGGGGATTTATGATTACGGCTCACATTGGGTTTTGGTAGCTTTTACCGTAACCTGCACCATTATCGCCATTGTTGCCTTTGGCTCGCTCGTGGGTTCCATGCTGCCTTTTGTGCTGCAGGCTCTGGGCTTCGACCCGGCCAGTGCTTCAGCACCGTTTGTTGCCACTTTTGTCGATGTTGCCGGTGTTTTGATTTATTTCTCTATCGCCATGCTGCTGCTTTTCCCCTTTATCGGCTTGAGCCATAGTTGAAATGTGCTCAGATTTAAAGTGACAAAAGCAGCCGGGCGGGAGCAGTTTTGCAGCCTGAAAGACGCGCTTCACAGGCAATTTGCCGCGAAGGCAGGCGCATAGGCAGAGCGAAACCGGCACATAAGCACGAAGCCGGGCGGGAAACTGTCGCTTTTCCCCACTGCCGGCGCCAAGCCCTGCCGCCCCGGCACGCGGCCTGCCGCAGCAAGAGGGGAAGAATCGCCACAAAAGAACAGCCCCCGGCTCTGCTTATTCTGTCTGGATATTTGTCTATTGGTCTGCCCTGCTCCGAGAGTAGCGCCAACACTTTGTCGCGGCCACTCGCGGCCCGCTTTTAGCTTCCTAGCCTTGCTGCCGATAAGGCGCCGCCTCATGCCCGTGCCGCTGTTCCTTGCGGCGGCGGCAATCCGTTTTCTTCTTTTCAGTCCCTTATTATTTTTTCTGCTTTCTTAGCAGCTTTACCCGCCGCTGCCGGCCTGATTTTCTTCCGTGCTGCCGGCTTTTGCAACGGCTCCGCCGCTTTATCAATTAACGGGTTGAACTCATGCACCGTTTTTTCAGCAATATTTTTTGCCGCCTTTACCGGGCGCCGGCGCCGCATGGCAGTGGCCGCAGCTTTTGCAGCCCTGCCGCCGGCCTCATATAATTTATGGACAATATGGCTAAAGGCTGCCGCAATACCGGCCAAAGCACCAGTGCCTGTCTGTGCCGGTATTTTGACCCGCGCCGGCGCCGCAGCGGCCCGCGGGCCGCCGCTTTGCGGGGCGGGCGTGCCGCCGCCTGTGCCCCGCTGTGCCGGCCGGCCGCCATTGGGCGGCAGGCTAAAACCGGTCTTTTTATCGCTGCCGCGGGTGATTAAATAATAAAACATTGGCACAAAGAAAATGGCAATACAGGTGGCAAACAACATGCCGCCCATGACGCCAGTACCGATAGCATGGCGGCTGGCCGAGCCGGCACCGCTTGCCCGCACCAGCGGCAACACGCCCAGAATAAAGGCCAGCGAGGTCATAATAATTGGGCGAAAACGCATTTGAGCCGCCGAATAGGCTGCCTCCATGGCGTTTTTGCCGCTTTCGCGCTCTTGCGAGGCGAATTCCACAATTAAAATAGCGTTTTTTGAGGCCAGGCCCACCAGCGCTACCAGACCTATCTGAAAATAAACATCATTGCTCAAACCGCGCATATAAGTAAATAACAGTGCTCCGGCTACGGCAAAAGGCACGGCAGTGATAACGGCCAAAGGCAGACTCCAACGCTCATATTGCGCCGCCAAAATCAGAAATACCATAATAATGCCGAATATCATGGCCGTATTGCCCTGCCCGGCATTGGTTACTTCCTGATAGGAAGAGCCAATCCATGCCACCTGATAGTCACGCGGCAGCAATTCCTGCGCCAATTCTTCGATAATTTTGATAGCCTCACCGGTCGTATAGCCCGGAGCCGGCGACCCCATCACCATCATAGCAGGGAAAATATTAAAACGATCCAGCTGGTCGGAGCCGACTGTGCGTTTGGCATGCACCACAGCGTCCAGCGGCACCATTTGCCCGGTAGTAGAGCGGACAAAAACCTGCTTCAAATCATTGGGCGTGCTGCGAAATTCAGATTCCGACTGTAATTTTACCTGATAATTGCGCCCGTAAAGGGTGAAATCATTGATGTAAACATTGCCGAAAGTGGCAGAGAGCGCGTCATAAATTGTATCAATCGGCACATTCATGGCGCGCGCTTGCGCCCTGTCTACCTGCAAATCATATTGCGGCACACTGGCGTCAAAAGTTGTACGCACCTGAGCCAGCTCAGGCCGCTGCCCGGCCGCAACAATCAGCTTTTGCGCCTGCTCATATAATTTATCATAGCCATTACCTGCCCTGTCCTGCAGATAAAACTGAAAGCCGCCAGTAGTCGACAGGCCGATAATCGGCGGCGGATTAACCGGCAAAATAAAGCCGTCTTTAAGGCCGCTGGTCATGCCTATAAGCGGCCCGACCAGATTACGCGTATCCTGGCTGGCCTCCTTGCGCTGTTTCCAATCCTTGAAAATAATAAACATAACGCCGGCGCTGGGTTTCAGCCCACCGGCCAGCATATCATAGCCGACAATGGAAACAACATTATCGACAATCGGCAGACTGAGGAAAATTTTTTCTGCCTGGCGCATGACATTATCGGTGCGCGCCAGTGAAGAAGCCGGAGGCAGCATGGTAAAGGCAATCATATTGCCCTGATCTTCACTGGGAACCAGCGAACCAGGCAATTTTTTAAACAATATAAAAGCACTCAGGCAGACAGCAATAAACACCATCAGGCCAACCAATACATGGCGCAAAAAGAAGCCGACGCCGCGCAAATATAAACCGGCCAACCATTCAAATGCGCGGTTAAACAGCACAAAAAACTTCCACGGCGTGCGTTTATCGTCTTTATGCTTTAACAGCAAGCTGCACAAAGCCGGCGCCAGCGTCAAGGCTACAAGGCCGGAAATTACTACCGAAATGGCAATAGTAATGGCGAATTGCTTATACATAACCCCTGCCATACCGCCCATAAAGGAAACAGGGATAAAGACCGAGCACAAGACAAGGACAATGGCAATAACCGGGCCGGAAACCTCGCGCATGGATTCTATCGCCGCATCATGCGGGGTCATGCCTTCTTCCACCAGGCGCTCAACATTTTCCAGCACCACAATGGCATCGTCCACCACAATGCCGATAGCCAGCACCAGGCCAAACAAAGTCAGCATATTGATGGAAAAGCCGACTACATACATGCCGGCAAATGTGCCGATAATAGAAATCGGCACGGCAATAATGGGGATAAGCGTGGCGCGCCAGTTTTGCAAAAACAGATATACCACAATAATAACCAGGATCAGCGCTTCAATAAAAGTATGCACTACTTCTTCAATGGATACATTGATAAAAGTCGTCGTGTCATAAGGCACAGACCACTCAATCCCCGGCGGGAAAGCCTTTGCCAGCTCGGCCATACGCGCCTTGATGGCATTCATGGTCGCCATGGCATTGGCGCCGGGCTGCAAATTGATCATAATCGGCGCGGCCGGATTGCCGCTCAGGCGGCTATCGGTAAAATATTGCTGTGTGCCAAGCTCCAGCCGCGCCACATCTTTTAATTTGAGCGAAGCGCCATTGGCATCAGATTTCAGGATAATATTGCCGAATTCTTCTGTCGTTTTCAGCCGCCCTTGCGTGGTGGCCGAATAAGTATAAGCGCCGGAGACTTTTTCCGGCTGGTCGCCGAAACGGCCAATAGCATAATCATTATTCTGCTCGCGCACGGCGGTGATAACATCAGTCGGCGTTAATTCATATTGCGCTAATTTATCGGGGCGCAGCCAGATACGCATGGCATAATTGACATTGCCGAAAATTGAGGCATCGCCCACGCCGGGGATACGCTTTAAATCATCAATCACATTAAGCAGCGCATAATTGCCAACCTGAGCCCGGTTGTAACTGCCATTTGTGCTTTGCATGGTAACCACGCCCAATATAGCGGAATTGCGTTTATCAACGGTCACGCCAAGGCGCTGCACTGTATCGGGCAGGTTCGGCATAGCGCGCTGCACCCGATTATTGACATTAATAGTCGCCTGATCGGGATTAGTGCCCTGGGCAAAAGTAACAGTCAGCCCCATAGTGCCGGCAGCGTTGGAGGTGGATTTCATATAGATCATATTATCCACGCCGTTAATCTGCTGCTCCAGCTGCACCGCCACAGTTTGCGCCACAGTTTGTGCGCTGGCGCCCGGATATTGCGCCTGCACCGCTACTTCCGGCGGCAGCAAATCAGGATATTGCGCCACTGGCAAAATACGCACGCAAACCAGGCCGGCAAGGACAATTATGATAGAAATAACCGAAGCAAAAACAGGCCGGTTGATAAAAAAGCCGTAATTCATCTTACCTTCCCTGCCCGCTTTGCCCGGCTTCAGCCGCAGGGGGAGCCCCAGCCTTGCCGTCCAGCGCGGTCACAGCCACTTGCAATTTTACTCCCGGGGGCAAGGCTGCCAGCGCATTGCCAATGCGGAACTGACCTTCAGTAATAATTCTCTCGCCGTCACGCAAGCCGGTATAGGCCTCTTGCGGCTCGGCCGCCGCCTGCCCCGGCTCAACAAAATTGTCCTCCTGCGTCACAGCCGCTTCATGGCCTGGTTCCAGCAGCCAGTCGCGATTGCTCAATTGGCGGGCAATAGTAACAGAGCGTTTTTCCACTTCATCTTGCGCATTGACAACATAAACAAACTGGCCGCTATTATCCTGCATCAGTGCCTGCTCAGGAATAGCAATGGCATTATTGACTTCCAGCCCTTCCAGAATCAGGCGGACAAATTGCCCCGGCACCAAAACATCGTCCGGATTGGCAACAATAGCGCGCACGCCCAAAGCGCCGGTGGTCTGATCAATCCTGGGAGAAGTAAAATCCACCACCCCCAGCCTGTTATAATCGCGCCCGTCACCAAAGTGAATCCGCACTTTAAGCTCATTTATCACTTCCTGATGCGCGCGCATATCTTCCATAATTTTGCGGATAGCGCCGGCATCGTCCCCCGTATAGGAAAAATTAATATAAACCGGGTCAGTCTGGGTAATAGTTGTCAGCAAATTGGAAGAGGAATCCGTAGCAATCAGGCTGCCTTCCGACACATTTTCACGACTGGTCATGCCGCTTATTGGCGCAGTCACTTTCGTATATTCCAGATTCAGCTTTGCCTGCCGCAGCTGCGCCTCTGCCTGCTGCACGGCCGCGGCATTGGCATCACGCGTGGCCGCCGCCTGGTCACGAGTGGCTGTGCTCTGGAATCTTTTTTGCCACAAAGCCTGAGCCCGGTCGGCATCGAGCACGGATTGGACATAATTAGCCTTGGCCTGTGCCAGCTGCGCTTGCTGGCTGGCATAGGCAGCCTCATAAATCGAGGGGTCTATTTCAAACAAAAGCTGGTTTTGCGTTACCCGCGCGCCTTCGTCAAAATTGCGTTTCAGCAAAATACCGCCGACACGCGCCCGCACCTCGGTTTCCTTATAGCCAGCCACACGGCCCGGATATTCATAGCTAATCGGCACTGCGGCTGTATGAACGGTTACAGCACTTACTTGCGGCGGCGAGGCTTTTGGCGTTTGCTTGGCGCCGCAAGCTGCCAGCGCAAAAACCGGCAAAACCGCAATAAAGCCGGTTAAAATCCTGTAGAATAATTGCATATTTCCCAAAACCCCTTTGCACCCGCCCGGCGGTATCCCTCGCGCTTTGCCAAGGCCTTTATGGCAAAATACCGCCTTTGCCGCAAAATTTGAATCCGCTCGACAAACCCCGCCGCATACACCATAAAATCGGCGCATATAAGGCAGAACAGGGCCATGCTCCGAAACTGAAACTATCTTTGTCAGGAACGCGATTGCAAAGCAAGCGATAATGTGCCCTCGTCAAGATAATCCAGCTCGCCGCCAACAGGCACGCCATGCGCCAAACGGGTAATTTTAACCGGAAAATCCGCCAGCATAGCGCCAATATAATGCGCCGTTGTCTGCCCATCTACCGTAGCATTAACCGCCAGAACAACCTCCTCTATCCCGCCATGCGCCACTCTTGAGATCAGGGTTTTAATATTGAGCTCATCGGGGCCGATCCCTTCCAGCGGCGATAAACGCCCGCCCAGCACATGATAGCGCATATGCGCAGTGCCTGCCCGCTCCAGCGCCCATAAATCCGCCACATCTTCCACCACAATAAGAATAGCGTCATCACGCCGCGGATCGGCGCAAATCAGACAAGGCGCCTGCGTATCAACATTGCCGCATAAAGGGCAGATACGCACTTTGTCAAACACATCTTGCGCCGCTATTGCTAAGGGGCCAAGCAATATATCTTTCTTTTTCACCAGCTGCAACACAGCCCGGCGCGCCGAACGCGGCCCCAGACCCGGCACACGCGCCACCAGCTGGATAAGCCTCTCAATTTCAGCCCCCGCATTATATTTGGCCATAAAAGTTTTGCTATCCTTATAATATAGTGGCGCATAATATTATTTGCGCCGGCCGGAAGCCGGCTGGCCGCCGCTTTGATAATGCGCCCGGCAATATAAAACCAGACACCCGGCCTAAAAGGCAGAGTCTAACAATTTTGCCAATAAAATAGAAAAAAATTTTCCGTTTATCCAATATTATTTGTCGGCCGTGTCAAAATTGCCGGCGGCACAGCCGGCTGCCTGATAAAAATATCTTTATTTTATCATAAATATTTCTGTGGACTTTAATTATACTTTCTTGACATAATCATTCCAAATATAGAAAAAAGAAGAGCTATGTTAGCAAGTAATAATTGGACGCCTAGCTTACCTATGCGTAATGAAAACAGTCAAAAACCCTATATTTTCCTCAGTTATGCCAGTGAGGACAGAGCGAGAGTAAATATTGTAAAGCAAAAGCTGCAAAAAGCAGGCTTTGCTTCATGGATAGATAAAGAGCGTCTTATTGGCGGGCAGGTTTTTGGCACAATTATAGAAAAAGCCTTTCAACAGGCGGCGGTGATTATTGTATTTTTGTCTCATCGCTCTGTCAATAAAGCCGGATTTTTCCAAAAAGAGCTGGGTTGGGCAGAGCAGAAGCTCTTCACTATGCCGGAAGGCAGGATTGCCGTTATTCCCGTTTTGCTGGATAAAACGGTAAAAATTCCGGCTTTTCTGGAAAAATTACAATATATTGAGCGATGAGACAAAAACTTTCTCGATAAGCTTATTACCGCTGTTGCTTGTGCTTTGGCCGGCACTTTAAAACCGTATTTCAGCGCCAATACACTCCAGAAAATGCGCCGCCCCGCTGAGCGAATGCCCTATATGCCGGCTTCATTACGCAAATTTGTCATTGATGAATATTTATCCGCCCATTTAATCCAGCGTGACCCGCTTAAAAATTAGCCTTTACCCTGTGCCGCAGCGCTGGAGACCGCGCCGCCAATTATCAGGAAATTGCCTATCCCAAGCCGGATAATCAGGTGAGTTTTAACCGGGCTTTTTCGGTTTATTTAGCCAATATTCACGCAAGATAAAGCGCGCCGTGCCATTTGCGGGTAAAAAACAGGACGCTGTAAAAAACTTCGGAACTGCCGGCCTGCCGCTGCAAATAATTTCCCTTTAATCCAATAAATTTTCGTCCACCACGCAGCCTATGGTGTTTTGCGCATTTTTCAGGCTGAAACGGCGTAACCGGCAATGCCATTCTCCCCGCCGGTTTTTACCAATACTGAACAAATTATAACCGGCCGGCGGTTTATGGCCGCCAAATTCCTGCGCTGCGGCCGCCGCACCAACAACGGGAACCCGCTTTTGCCTTCCATCACTGCCGGCTTTGCCCTGAATATAGACCAAACTCGGCAAATGCGTGTGGCCGTGAATTACCAGTTCTGCCCCCGCTGCTGCCACAGTTTTTTGAAAGCGCTTTATCCCCCATAGCGCTCTTGAGCCTTTTGTCGCGCCATAATAAGGCGGGTGGTGAATCATCACAACCCGAAACAGCCTCTGCTCTGCTGCCTGCTGCAGCAAGAGAGAAAGCGCCCCGGCCTGAGAGGCGCCAAAATAACCGGCAGCAATAAAAGGCGGCGTAGCAATAGCAGAAGAAACACCAATAAACGCTATTTCTCCCCTGATGCGCATATAGGGAAAGGCCGCCTTGGTCACAAGGCTATCGCTCTTTATCCACGGGGCAAAAACAGCGCAGGCCTTGGCCAGCGCACCCGGCACATAAGCATCATGATTGCCGAAAACCAGCGAAATATCCGGCGCTGCCCCAAGAGAAGCAATTTTTGCCTGCGCCCGGTAAAATTCTGCCGGCAGCGCCAAATTCACCAAATCACCGCTAATCGCCAAATGCTGATAAGTCTGGCGGCGAATATGCTGCAAAATTGCCTCAAACGCCCCGGTCGGCATGGAAGCTTTGCGTTTAAGCTGCCAATTTGCATAACCGATCAGCCGCTTATTAAGCAATTGCCACCAGCGCACCGGCGGCAGCGGCGCGAAATGTAAATCAGAAATATGAATAAAATTATACATAGAAAATTCCCGCCTTTTGCCGGGGTGCAAGCCAGATAAATAACTCATTTGCCTGATTGCCGGCATTATTTCCCGTTTAAAGGCGCCAATTACAGTATAGCTAATCAGAAAATGCGATCAAGCCGCAACATAATTACCTTCATCGGATTTTCAACCAATAAAAAAGCCCCTCATCACAAATGCGGGGCTTTAAATCTATATTTTACCGGCGCGCAAAGCCGCCGTAAATATCATCACTGCGTTTGGGCAGCAGCCGGCGCAGCATTGGCGGGATAAATAACATCTGACTGCTCAATGCGACCGGCGCCACCCATCACCTGATAATTCAAATGCCACATCACCCACCAGGTCCCGGCAATAATAATAAAGACGCAAACAATAGCAGCCCACATAGTGATAATATTATATTTGGCGTCCGGCCCATCTGTCAAATGCAGGAAGAAAGTAATCTGAACCATCATCTGCACCAATGCCAGACCCAATAAATAAAGAACTTTGGCACTGCTAGACCAATCTGCCACCCAGTTATGCATAACCGGAATAAAAGCCGCCAGTGTCAAAATCACCGATACGACAAAACCGATGAGATATTTTGCCACAGTTACACCATGCGTTCTTTGTGCCGTATGTATCCGTCCAATCATCACAAAGCTCCCAAAAGATAAACGGCCGTAAAGACACCAATCCACACAATATCCAGAAAGTGCCAGAAAAGCGACAAACAACCAAGGCGCGCTTTATTACGCGCGGTCAAGCCATGCATGCCCAAATGAACAAACATGCAGACCATAACAACCAGACCGGCAGTTACATGGAGACCATGCAAACCGACAAGCGAGAAGAAAGCCGACCAATAAGCCGCAATACCTCCGCCTTTGCCGTCATCAATCCCGTTAACATAAGGAATAATATTCCCCTGGGCGTCCCGTAAATAGGGAGCCCCCTCTGCGAACAGGTGATGGAACTCATAAAGCTCCATACTGATAAATGAGACACCCAGCAGAAAAGTGACACAAAGCCACAGGCGCGTTGCCGAAAGATTGTTTTTGCCTACGGCAATCATGGCAAAGCCGTAAGTGATTGACGATATTAACAGGACAAAAGTCTCACCCAGAACAAAACCCAAATCAATGAATTCTTTCGGAGCCGCACCTGAACTATAGGCCGAAGAGAAAACGGCAAAATTGGCGAAAAATGTGGCAAAGAGAAATAAATCCTGAAGGATATAAATCCAGAAGCCGAACAATCTGGTAGAGCCTTCATCATGATGACCCTCCGCTTGTGCTGTTTTTATCATTGTAGGACTCATGCTTTTCTTCCTTTTGCCTCAATCCGCGCAAAGGCTTCCTCACGCTTTTGCACTTCTGCCGCAGGGATATAATACCCATCATGATCGCCAAAGAAGGAGTAGCAGATAAAGCTGGCCACTGCTCCGATAAAACAGAGCATTACGAGCCACCAAATATGCCACACCAGAGCAAAGCCGAGAATAAGGGCAAATATGCCGATCCAAAAACCTGCCGCCGTGTTGGAAGGCATGTGAATAGGTTGAAAATCACTGGTTTTAATCGATTTCCCCTCTACTTTCATCTGCCAATAAGCATCAGTAGTAGAGACTTGCGGCACAATAGCGAAATTATAGGGCGGCGGCGGTGAAGATACCGACCATTCCAGCGAACGCCCGTCACCCCAGGGATCTGCTTTTCCTACCGGCAAATTGCCTTTGAGTTTGCAACCATGGATAATAGCCAATATGAGCTGCAAAATCAGAGATAAAATCCCAATAGCAATAATAAATACACCCGCTACCATGACAATATAATAAATCTGCCATGAAGGATCCAGATAATGCTGCATACGGCGGGTAGCGCCTTTCAGACCGACAATATAAAGTGGGAAAAAGGCAACATAAAAACCGACAAACCAACACCAGAAACTGACAATCCCCAGAAAACGATTCAATTTGAAGCCGAAAGCTTTCGGGAACCAGAAAACGAAACCGGCAAGATAAGCAAAAACAACACCGCCGATAATTGTATGATGAAAATGCGCCACCAAAAAGCTGGAATTGTGATAAGCCCAATCTGCCGCGGCGATAGAAAGCATGACACCCGTCAAACCGCCGCCGACAAAGGTAAATATCATACCCATGCACCATAACATTGGCGGCTCAAAACGAAGACGGCCTTTATACATGGTAAAGAGCCAGTTGAAAATTTTAACGCCGGTTGGAACAGAAATAATCATCGTCATAATACTGAAGAATGTATTAACGGCAACACCCGCCCCCATGGTGAAGAAATGGTGCACCCAAACCAGGAAGGACAAAACAAGAATGACAAGCAAAGCCCAAATCATAGCTGAATAACCAAACAGGCGTTTGCTGGAAAAAACCGGTACAATTTCAGACAAAATACCGAAAGCGGGCAAAATCAGCACATAAACTTCCGGGTGGCCGAAAACCCAGACATAGTTTATCCACACCATCGGATTGCCGGCGCCGTCATTGGTAAAGAAATGGAACCCGAGATAACGATCCAGCGTCAGGAAAATATAGGCAGCCATCAAAACCGGATAAATCATCAAAATAAGCGCATTACTGACAACGGCAGACCAACAGAAAATCGGCATTTTCATCAATGTCATGCCGGGAGCGCGCATTTTGAAAATAGTTACCAGAAAGTTTATCGCCCCCATTGTCGTCGCCACGCCCGATAATTGTAACGACCATATATAATAATCCACCCCGGTATCGGGGCTGCCGCTCAGACCGGAAAGCGGCGGATAAGCCAGCCAGCCTACACGGCCGAAATTGCCGATGCCCAAGGAAATATTGATGAGAATTGCGCCGGCAAAAGTCAGCCAGAAAGAGAGATTGTTCAAAAACGGGAAAGCAACATCACGCGCGCCGATTTGCAGCGGAATAACGAAATTGAACAAACCGAACAACAGCGGCGTAGCCATGAAAAAAATCATAATTACGCCATGCGCGGTGAAGATTTGGTCATAATGCTCAGGCGGCAGATAACCGCTGCCTTCTCCCAACGCCATAGCCTGATGTGTCCGCATCATAATAGCATCGGCAAAACCGCGCACCAGCATTATAACTGCCAGAACAACATACATAATGCCAAGGCGCTTATGATCAACTGAAGTAATCCAGTTGTGCCACAAAGCTCTCCACCAGCCGAGCAATAAAATCCCTGCCACTACCAGAACCGCAATCGCCACTATGGCCAAGCACGTATAGAGAACTATAGGCACTTGTTCCAAGGCTTCAAACGGAGCAGCCGTAGGATCGCCCATCAACCTTCCAAATAATTTCCCAAACATTTTCCAACCCGAATTTTAAAAATTCCTGTTTAAACACGGTGAAAAGCACAGCCTTGCACCCTGCCATCGACCAGTGCCACCCGCTTATTTGACCGCAACTACACCCGGGTCAAAAACCGAGCAGAGCTGCCCCCAAAGGGATTTTGCAGCAGCAATTCTCATCAATTCCTCATTGCAAACCGTGCCGCTGACAACACAGCGATTGACAATGCGGTAATAAAGATCTTTTTCAACACCGGAATAATAGGCAACCGGATTATCCTGGCTGGCCTGAGCCAATTTGAGGTAAGAAGCGCGATCCAGCCGGTCACGGCTCTGACGCGCTTTGGCTATCCAGATATTGAAATCCCCTTGAGAGACAGAATGCCAGTTAAACTGCATACCGGAAAAACCTGCGCCGCTATAATTGGCCGAGCGCCCTTTATAAACACCGGTTTCCTTAGAAATCAGATGCAATTTACCATTCATTTGCGGCATAGCATAAAGGATAGACCCTAAATCCGGCACCCAGAAAGCATTGACCGAATTTTCTGCCGTCATCTGAATGCGAACCTCGCGTCCGGCCGGCGCGTAAATTTCATTCACCGTAGCTACACCATATTGCGGATAGATAAACAGCCATTTCCAATCAAGGGCAACGGCGTCAATCTGCAATACCGGCTCACTGCCGGCTACAGATTTATCCAGAGGGCGTGAAGGTTCATATTTATGCGTGTAATAGGCTGATAAAATCGCCAGAACTGACACCATGCAGATAGGAATCACCCACATCCAGAATTCCAGCTTATGCGATTTGCCCCAATCGGGGAGATATTCCGCCTTTTTATTGGAGGCCCGGTATTTAAAGGCAAAAACAATCACTGCTATCATAACCGGGATAACAACGAATAACATCAGCACGAAGGAGATGACAATCAAATCCCTCAGCCCTTTGCCAATATAGCCGACAGGCTGCAAAACGGCTATATCACAACCGGATAAAAGCGACATCAGAGCCGCTGCGCCGAAAAAATAGGATAGTTTTTTTATATGTTCCATTTGATCCTGCCCTCTCATGCCTTATTCCGTCATGAGGACACTCGCATCACTACCAACCGCCCGCAGCAGAAACCCCTGCCCGGACGACCCCGATACCAGCAACAAACGCGAATCGTTTGTGCGATTTTATTTTTGCGAAACCCAGCCTCATAAAATCTACATTTCACAGAAAGGCCATAAACTTACCCTAAATTGCCAACCATTCCTATTCGAAAAGTCCGAAGAACCGGACGAAACAGGCCCCTGGCAGGAGCCAGCGTAAATACAGCCTTATTATGGCGACTATAGCGGTATCAATATCATTTGGCAAAGACTTTTATAACAGCCTGCGACAATAGCGCACAATTTACTTTTCTTCTTTCACTTTATCCCCCGGAAAATCAACACTTATTCACATATAATGCAGATTCCGGAAATAACACAAACACGCAATAAAACCCGCCGCAATAACAGAACGACTCACGCTGAACCGAAATTAAAAAAACAATATCACCGGAATTCACAAAGCGTTAATATTTTATGCTTCACTTTGCAGATAACCATCTTTAACATGAAAAAATTCAGCCCGCTCTTTTAATGCGGCAAACAATGTTTTATCTGTGCCGGTCATAAAAGCCTGCGCCTGCAAATCTTCTAAAATAGCAAATAGCGCTTCGCGTCTTCCTTCATCTAAATGCGCGGCAATTTCATCGAGCAGCAGGATAGGCGTCATGCCTGTCAGCTCAGCAACCAAATGCGCATGCGATAAAATCAATCCCGTTAACAGGGCCTTTTGTTCGCCAGTCGAGCATAGGCCCGCCGGCATATTTTTTTCTTTATGAAAAACAAGCAAATCACTGCGATGCGGCCCTTCCAGGCTGCGCCCGGCCAGGCGGTCTTTTTCACGATTTTCACGCAGATAATGATAAAAAAAACCTTCAACATCAATGGCCGCCTGCTGCTGTAATCTGTTTTCCAGCAAACCGTCAACAGCAAGCACAGCCTGTGGAAAACCGCCTTTATATAAAAGCGGCTTTGTTGCAGCTCCCAAACAGCGCATGATTTCCCGTCGCGCCGCGGCAATAGCCGTTCCAAGCTCTGCCATTTGTGCTTCTATCGCCTCAAACCAATGAGAATCCGCGGCGCCGGCGGCCAAAAGGCGATTCCGCGATCGCATAGCTTTTTCATAATCAATAACCCGGCGCGCATGGCTGCTATCCAAGGCCAAAACCAGGCGATCCAGAAAACGCCGTCTCTCGCCGGCCGGCCCGATAAACAAACCGTCCTGAGCCGGAACAAGCCAGATAATACGGCAATATTCCGCCAAAATTTCAGCCGGCCGAACGACACCATTAATATGCACACGGCGGCTAATTGATTCCATTTTGCCCGGCAAAAACACATTTTTTGCCGAAGGTGACGTAATAAGCCCTGTGCCTATTTGCGTATCACCGTAAAGAGAAGAAGCAAGTTGGGCGGAAACAGCAAAATTTCCGCTCTGCCTGATATTATTATTTTGATTGTCGCCGGATTCGGCAGAAGAAATATCACTATAGGCGGCGCGGCGCAAACCGCGCCCGGGAGATAAAAGAGAAAATGCTTCCAGCAGATTCGTCTTCCCCGCTCCGTTCAAACCTGTCAATATTATCCGCCCGGCAGAAAAAGCCTGTTTGAGGCCTCTATAATTACGGTAATGCGATAGCGCAATTTGCCGCACATAAACTTTTTGAATAGATGGGGAAAGAGAGGCGGAGTCTTTTTCTTCCACCGGCAAAATAGTGGCAGACATAAACCCTCACAGCAAGAAAGCAACCACCTCTCTCATAGGCGCAGAGCACCCCGCTTGCCTGTTTTTGCTCAATAAAGCTATAAGAAAGCTAAACGCGCATCGGCATTAATACATAAAGCGCATGATTATCGGCATTATCGCGAATCAAGGTCGGCGCACCGCTATCTGCCAGCATAAAAACAATATCTTCCCCGGCAATTTGGCCGGCAATATCCAGCAAATAACGCGAATTAAAGCCGATTTCCATAGAATCCGCATCATAGGAGGCGGTTATTTTATCTTCAGCTGTGCCGGAATCAGGATTATGGACAGTCAGGGTCACCATATCCGCCGCCAGAGCCAGCTTAACCGCGCGCCCCCTATCCGTAGAAATAGTGGAAACACGATCCACAGCAGAGACAAATTCCGCCCGTTTAACTTCCAGTTTTTTCTCATTATTGAGCGGGATAACGCGCTGATAATCAGGGAAAACACCGTCAATCAATTTGGAGGTCAAAATAATCGCCCCCATAGATAAACGAATTTTCGCCTCAGACACTTGCAGCGTAATATCGGCCTCTCCCATTTCGCTTAAAAGCTTCTGCAGCTCCCCTACTGTTTTACGCGGAATAATGAGGCCCGGCATAGTAATTGCCTGTTCTGGCGCTTCCATCTCAACACAGGCCAGACGATGGCCATCTGTAGCCACTGCCCGCAATTTTTGTACGCCTTCCACTTCCAGCACATGCAAATAAATACCATTGAGATAATAGCGCGTTTCTTCTGTAGAAACAGCAAATTGAGTGGATTCAATAAGATATTTCAACTGCCCGGCCGGCAGGGTAAAGGAATGGCTGAATCCTTCAGCTGAAAGCTCAGGAAAATCACCGCGCGGTAAAGTTTCCAGCCGGAAATTGGAGCGCCCTGAAACAAGCGTAACAAATTTGCCCTCATCGTCCAGACTCAGAGAAATTTCACCGCCTTCAGGCAATTTGCGGACAATATCATAAAGCAAATGCGCGGGAATTGTTGTTGCCCCCGGCTGCTCTACCCCGGCTGCTGTTTCTTCCGTCACTTCCAGATCCAGATCCGTGCTTTTCAGGCAAATACTGCCGACACCGTTTTTCTCACTGGCTTCAATCAATATATTAGAAAGAATAGGCACAGTATTGCGGCGTTCAACAATACGATGAACGCGCCCCAAAGACCGCAAGAGATTTGCTCTGTCAACAGCAATACGCATAATAATACCCTGCTTTAAAATCGCCCCTAATTGCGGCAGCGCCCCTATTGTTTCGGGGCAGGCTAGCCTATCTCCTTTCGCGAATAAATAGAGAAATCTCTGTTTTCCCCTATTATTCCCGACAAATTTTACTGCTTTTTACTCTATCCCCAAACGACCAATATGAAAGACGGCCAAGCGCTTTTGCCAGCAGAATAATAAGCCGGATTATATTCAGGCAGCTTGTTCATCAATCAGGCGTTTTAGCAATTCCAGCTCTTGTGCGAGTTTGGAATCCCCCCCCATCATTTCTTCAATTTTGCGCACGGCATGCAGCACGGTCGTATGATCCCGCCCGCCGAAACGGCGACCGATTTCCGGCAAAGAGCGCAAAGTCATCATTTTGGCGAGATACATTGCCACCTGCCGCGGCCGCACAATAGAGCGCGTGCGCCGATTAGACAATAAATCCTGTTTGGAAACATTATAATGGCGCGCTACTACGCGTTGAATTTCCTCTATACGAATCCGCTTCGGCTCACCCTTTTGTGTCAAATGCCCCAAAAGCTCGTCTATACGCTGTATATTGCTGCTAATATCCGGCTCAAAAGAATAGCGGAATAAAAGCTGGTTGAAGGCGCCTTCAACATCGCGCCCCGAGCCGCATACGGCACGGGCAATATGTGACAGCATTTCCTCGCCAATATTCAGCGAAATTTCGTCTGATTTTGCCTGCTTCAGCCGTGTGCGCAGCATTTCCAGCCGCATAGTGTAATCCGGCGCTCCCATTTCCAGCGAAACACCGCCCTGCAAGCGCGAACGCACCCGCATATCCAGAGATTCCAGCTCTTGCGGCGGACGATCGGCAGCAACAACCACCTGTTTGGCGCTATCCAGCAAATTATTGAGCAAATGGCAAAATTCATGCTGAATAGATTTCCCCTGCAGAAATTGCATATCATCAATAATCAACAGGTCAATATCGCGCAACTGTTCCTTGAAGGAGAGAGCATCATTATCACGAATGGCAGTGGCAAAACGCCACATAAAATATTCCGCTGTCAGATATACTACGCGCGCGCCGGCACCGCGCCGCAAAGCGGCTTGTGCCACGGCCTGCAGCAAATGGGTTTTGCCCAAACCGACAGCAGCATGAATAAATAACGGATTAAAACGCAATGCCCCTTCGCCTGCTTCAGCTATTGAACGCGCCGCTGCCAAAGCCACGCGATTGGAAGCGCCTTCAATAAAATTTTCAAAATTATAGCGATTATCCAGCGGCGAACCGAAAACAGCCTGAGCGGCATGCGGCGCAGCTTTTTCTGCTTTCGCAGCCAGGCCGGCAAAAGCAGCGCGTCTGGCATTTTGCTCTTCCGCTTCAACCGCGCCGGGACGCGCCGCTGCCGGCGCCTTGCGATTCATGCTGCGCACAACAATATCAATACGCAAAATTTCGGGATTTTCTTCTTTCCACAAATCGCAAAGCAAATTGGCGTAATGATTATTGATCCATGAACGCAAAAAAGCAGTGGGAACAGAAAGACGCACCTGATTACGGCCATAATCATCAAGCTGCAAACGGCCAAACCAGCTCATATAGGCTTCTTTGCCGATACGCGCTTTCAGTCTGGCTGCCACGCGTTCAAAAATACGGCCAATCTCGGCCTGCGAACAAACTGACCCGGTTGCCTCGACAAAATCAACGGCGCGCCTTTCTTCTCCTATAAAACCAGCCTGTCTCATACCCACTCCTTCACGCAGCTTAACAGGTGACAGCGGCGCAGCAGAATGTATTTCACCCGGCTGTTCCATTTTTGCTTCTGTTCTGTTAACGCGCATTATCTTCACCCTTGACCCAATTTCATAGAGAACCGGCACTCACAGCAAGCCGCCGCCAAATATTTTGCTTTTCGCCTTCCCCCCGCTTCACAGCCGCCTTATCGGCAATTGCAGGCGGCCTTTCCCGGATAGAGGAAGGACATAAAGCAATATCAGGCGCTTTATGCAGCCGGATAATCCTCACACACTGCCCCTGGCCCGCAGCTTTCACCCGCCAATATATAGCGCGCAAACACTGCCGGTCTGACAAGGCTCTACCCCTTACAATTCCTGCTGTCAGAAAAGCAACAGCAAAGTCAACATACAGAAAACTGCCCCTTTTAGGCAAGAGAATAAAAAGGCCGGTTGAGCGCGGCAAAAGCGGCCTGTCCCGGCCGGATAAAGCCTCTCTCATCTCAGCCCCCTTGATTCAAAAAGTTTTTTTACATTCGGCTTTACAGGCTGCATTGGCAACGCAATTCTTAAAAAAAACTTTATTTTTTTAGCTTGACATATAGCCGGGCTGACAGGGGGCGCCGAACTCTTGTGGATAACTCCTATATGGAATTGATTTTTATACAAATTTACAAACAATACAAGCTCGGAAGAGCACGCAATTACCTAAAAACCGGTTGATTTTTCTGCCTTTTTCCAAAGCTTAATTCGTGCAGAAAACAAAAATTTCTTTCATAAATTTTACTGAAAATATTTATTTCTCTTAATCTTAATATATTGTCGGAGAAAATTAGGTAAAAATTACCCTGCTGCTATAATTTTGCTAAATCAGTGCCACATCACTTGATAGAGAAAATTAGGTAAAAATTACCCTGCTGCTATAATAGAGGAAATTATTTGGAGAAATCAGGGCAGAAATTTGAAAGAGTAATATTACCGAAGCGACCGGATACTTTATACTAATACAAGCGAAAAAGTGAGAATCTCCCTCCCCCGGGCAGCGCATAATTATAACCCAATATGGCAATGACGCATATTCGCGCAACCGGCGAAGAGTGGCATTGAAATTGTATCATTTCTTGCAGAAAACCGGAATATTTGGCCCGACAGCAAGCTCTCTGTTTTTCATTGGCGCCAAGAATAAAATGAGCGGCGGCAAACTGCCTGCCCCGCTTGTTAACCGCAAGCGCAGCGACAAACAGGAGCATTGCCCGGTTAAACACACCGTCACTCCAATTGAACAAGCAGATTACAATAATGATAAATAAAAAGCCCCCGCACCTTAAGCGCAAGAGGCCATATTCCCTATAAGCCGCACTAATCCAGCGGCAGAAACCTATACGGCAGAGCGTATCACGCGCGCATAGCCTTCAAACGCTGCGCCAAACGCGAAACCTTGCGCGCAGCAGTATTTTTATGCACCACGCCTTTACTGACAGCGCGCATAATTTCCGGCTCTACCACTTTAAAAGCCGCTTTAGCCTGTGTATCATCACCGGCTTTCACCGCATCTTCAAATTTGCGGATAAACGTCCGCACACGCGAACGCCGCATTTTATTGACCTCTGTGCGGGCAACAATTTTACGCACCGCCTTTTTGGCCGAAACCGTATTGGCCATAAATTCCTCTTTCTTTTGCCAGCAAAAGCACCGAAAACACTCTGCGCGGCCCAAACCGCCTGAATTCCGACCACCTTATAAACAAGGAACCGGCTCAGGTCAATGCCCAAGAGACTGAAAAAGCCGTTTTGCATCTGATTTACGGCAAAACCCGATTCGCTCCTCGCTTTTTCAGACAGGCCGAAAATATCGGCCGGTTTCATTATTTTCCCTATCCTCATAACCGCTTTTGTGCTGCACCCAAAACAATGCGGCGCAAACATTCTATCATTTTAGCCCCACTTGTTTTGCTGTTATCCGGCCAGACGGCGCAAAACAAATTGCAAAATACCGCCATTATGCAGATAATCCAGCTCTTCCAGCGTATCCACCCGGCAAATAACCGGCACTTGTTTCTCTTCGCCATTGCTAAAGCGAATCACTGCCGGCAATTTCTGACGCGGCTTTAACGCGTTAATGCCGTTAATAGTCACCGTCTCATCACCCTTCAACCCCAGCGATTTCCAATCTGTGCCTTCTTCAAATACAAAAGGCACAATCCCCATGCCGACAAGATTGGAACGATGGATACGCTCAAAAGATTGTGCAATAACCGCCCGCACCCCCAGTAAATTAGGCCCCTTAGCCGCCCAATCGCGAGAAGAGCCATTGCCATATTCCACCCCGGCAAAAACCACTAAAGGCGTTTTTTGCTGCTTATATTCCATGGCAACATCATAAATAGAGCCTTCCTTGCCATCAGGATAATGCAGGCTGTAACCGCCTTCACGCCCGTTTTCGCCCAGCATGAAATTGCGAATACGAATATTGGCAAAAGTGCCGCGCATCATCACTTCATGATTGCCGCGCCGCGTGCCATATTGATTGAAATCCGCCGGTTTCACCCCGTGATCGGTCAAATATTTGCCGGCGGGCGAATCTACTTTAATCGACCCGGCAGGGGAAATATGATCAGTAGTGATTTTATCGCCAAACAGCCCCAAAATATGCGCGTCCTTAATATCGGCAAGAGCAGCCGGCTGTTTTGGCATAGCATCAAAATAAGGCGGATTGCGCACATATGTGGAATTTTCGTCCCAGGCATAAGTCTGCCCGGCCGGCGCTTTTACCGCCCGCCAATGCTCTGTGCCTTTAAAGACATCGGCATATTTTTCGGCAAACAAAGCGCGGGTTACATTTTTGTCGATAAATTCCTGAATCTCGTGGCTGCTCGGCCAAATATCGCGCAAATAAACCGGCTTGCCATCTGCTCCCTCGCCCAGCGGCTCTTTGGTTAAATCCTTGCGCACTGTGCCCACCAGCGCATGCGCCACGACCAAAGGCGGCGAAGCCAGATAATTAGCCTGCACATCAGGCGAAACGCGGCCTTCAAAATTACGATTGCCGGAAAGAACCGCCGCCGCAATCAGGCCCTTCTCATTCACCGTTTTGGAAATCGGCGCCGGCAGCGGGCCGGAATTGCCGATACAAGTTGTGCAACCAAAGCCGACCAGGTTAAAGCCCAAAGCGTCCAGATCCCTTTGCAGGCCAGAATTTTTCAGATAGGCTTCCACCACCTGACTGCCGGGAGCAAGAGAAGTTTTCACCCAAGGCTTGGTTTTCAGGCCTTTGGCTACGGCATTGCGCGCCAAAAGCCCGGCAGCAATCAGCACATTGGGGTTGGAAGTATTGGTGCAGGAGGTAATAGCGGCAATGACCACATCGCCATGGCCCAAATCATAATCTTCCCCTGCTACTTTATGGCGTTCATTCTCCTTGCCCTGTTTATGAAAATCACTCACCAGCGCCTGGGCAAAACCTTTGCCGATTTCCCCAAGCGGCAAGCGGCCTTCCGGCCGTTTCGGCCCGGCCATAGAGGAGACAACATCGCCAATATCCAGCTCGATAATATCACTGAAAACCGGCTCCGCCGCGCGCGCGCCGCTTTCCCGCCACAGGCCCTGCTCTTTGGCATAGGCCTCAACCAGCGCAATACGCTCGCGCTCACGCCCGGTCATAGTGAGATAATGAATTGTCTCACCATCAACGGGGAAAAAGCCGCAAGTCGCGCCATATTCCGGGCTCATATTGCCGATTGTAGCGCGATCCGCCAAAGTCATATGATCAAGACCGGGGCCGAAAAACTCAACAAATTTGCCGACAACGCCTTTTTTGCGCAGCATTTGCGTCACCGTCAACACCAGATCCGTGGCGGTAATGCCTTCTTTCAGCCGACCGGTCAGACGGAAGCCGATAACCTCCGGCAGCAGCATGGAAACCGGCTGGCCAAGCATGGCTGCCTCGGCCTCTATCCCGCCGACACCCCAGCCCAGAACACCAAGACCATTGACCATAGTCGTGTGTGAATCCGTGCCGACACATGTATCGGGATAGGCAATATTTTCGCCGTCAACCGCGGCTGTCCATATTGTTTGCGCCAAATATTCCAGATTAACCTGATGGCAAATACCGGTGCCGGGCGGCACAACGCGAAAATTGCGAAAGGCCTGCTGCCCCCATTTAAGAAAGCGATAGCGCTCGCCATTGCGCTCATATTCTTTTTCCACATTATGCTCAAAAGCCAGCGGATTGCCAAAATCATCAACAATAACCGAATGGTCAATCACCAGATCCACAGGCACCAGCGGGTTGATTTTTTCTGCATCACCGCCCAAATGGTGCATGGCATCACGCATAGCAGCCAGATCCACCACAGCCGGCACGCCGGTAAAATCCTGCATTAGCACCCGGGCGGGGCGATAGGCGATTTCTGCGCCTTTTTTGCCTTTATCCTGCAACCAGACGGCGACATTTTCAATATCCTGTTTCTTGACCGAATGGCCATCTTCAAAACGCAACAGGTTTTCCAACAGGATTTTCATGGAAAAGGGCAGCCTTCCTATCCCGGCAAGGCCGTTTTTTTCTGCCTCTTTCAGGCTGTAATACACATATTCCTTATTGCCGATTTTCAGAGTTTTGCGGCATTTAAAACTATCTATATGCACCATTGACCTTAACCCCGTATATTTGAATTGCCAACACCCCGGCACAGATAAAACCAGCAAAACCGGCCTGACAGAGGCGCATTTCGCCCTTGCGGATAAAATATAGCCGCTTTATAGAACTATTCTCAAAAATCTTCCAGACATGTTTTGAAAAATAATCCGATTTAAATTATATTTGTTTGAGCAAAAACTAATAATCCCGGCGCCGGTGCCATGAGCCGGCTATTGCGATAACAGCAAAAGCGGGGGATTAAGTGATAACAGGGTGAGCATGGCGGATATTCCCAGGCTTCTGCACATAAAGGCTGAAAATCTGCGGGCGCAGCGCGGCGGCAAAATTCTGTTCTCCAGGCTTTCTTTCTGCCTGCATAGCGGACAAATGGCAGTAATAAGCGGGGCCAACGGCGCGGGAAAATCCACTTTATTGCGTCTCATAGCCGGGCTTTGCCCGGCACTTTCCGGCACTATTGATTTATCAATTGCGACCGCACAAAAAACAGCAACAGCGGCGGAAAATAAAAATATTTCCCTGCCGCGGCAAGGTTTCAGCCATTATTTGGGCGATAAAAACGCCATGAAACCGCAGCTTTCCGTCTGGGATAATCTGCGCTTCTGGTGCCGCTTTTTCGCCGATAAGCGCGTCAATACCGGTGAGGAAAAAAAAGTGCTGCTCCGTGCTTTGGATAAAGTAAAAATGGCCACTTATGCCGATTTGCCCTTTGCCGCTTTATCTACCGGGCAAAAGCGGCGTATCGGCTTGTGCCGGCTGTTGACCGGGGCGCGGCCTTTATGGCTGCTGGACGAACCAAGCTCCGGGCTTGACCAAGCCGGCGCGGCGCTTTTCAGCCAAATTTGCCGTGAGCATCTGGCCGCAGGCGGTCTGGTTATCGCCGCCACCCATATGCCGCTTGGCCTGCCGGCGGATATAAGCCTTAATCTCGCCGATTACCGGCCGCAAACACCGGAAGGACAGTTTTACGACCCCCTTCAGGCCGGCTAACGGGCAGACAAAACAAGGCTCAGGCCACGCCGTTATTAAGAGATAAAAATGAAAAACCTGTTTATCCGCGATATAAAAGCCGGGATTAAAGCCGGCAGCGCCATTGGCACCAGCCTGTTGTTTTTTCTGTCTGTCATTCTTCTTTCCCCTTTTGCTCTCGGCACTGAAAAAACAATGCTCATCAAGGCCGGCCCCGGCCTGTTATGGTTTTTTGCCCTGCTGGCGGTTTTACTGGGGCTGGACAGGCTGTTCCAGACCGATAAGGAAGACGGCTCGCTGGATATTATTCTTGCCGCCGGCGATTTCAGCAGCCTGACAGTAATGATTCTGGTCAAATCGGCAGCCCATTGGGTAAGCACTGTGCTGCCGCTTATAGCCGCCGCACCGGTTTTATCCTTATTACTGAATCCGGATTGGCGCCAGGCCGCGGCCTTGACCGCCAGCCTTGCCCTTGGCACTCCGGCCATTACCTTTATCGGCGCGCTGGGCGCCGCCTTAACTGCCGCTTTGCCGCGCGGCGGCGTTTTGCTCGCCGTGCTGGTGCTGCCTTTGATTATACCGGTTATTATTTTCGGCATTGCGGCAAGTGCGGCTCTTGTCGCCGGCACCGCGCTTCAGCCGCTTTATTTCCTGCTGGCTCTGACCCTGTTTTTCGGCCTTATCGGCCCGGCAGCGGCGGCGTTAGCGCTCAAATTTACCGCTGAATAGCCGCCGCACCGGCCTGATAAACGCATTGCCAAGGCCGAAATTTTATCTATAATGAAACTTCCTCTTGCCGGAACCGGCGCTGCAACAGCTATAAGGCCGCCTTATCGATTATGTCTCTTCCCGTCTCTCCACCGCCGCAGCCCTGGTGGCGCGGGCTTTCCCGCCCGCAGCGTTTTATGCAGATATCGGCGCGGCTTTTGCCGGTTTTGGGCATAATATCGGCCGTGTTGCTGGCTGCCGGGCTGTATCTTGCCTGGGCAGCGCCGCAAGATTACCAACAGGGGCTGACGGTCAAAATCATGTTTATTCATGTGCCTTGCGCCTGGCTGGCCATGCTGTGTTATACTATGATGGCTTGCTCCGCCGCCGGCACTTTGCTGTGGAAGCACCCGCTCGCCGCTATTGCGCTGAAAACCGCCGCCCCAATCGGTGCCGTTTTTACCTTATTGGCGCTGGTGACAGGCTCTATCTGGGGGCGGCCGACCTGGGGCACATGGTGGGAATGGGGTGATTCCCGCCTGTTTTCCATGTTTATTCTGCTCTTGCTTTATTGCGGCATAATCACGCTGTCACGCGCTTTTGACAATAGCCGCACCGCTGCTATCGCCGCTGCCGTTTTAACCCTTATCGGCTTTATTGATATTCCGATTATCAAATTTTCGGTAGAATGGTGGAACAGCCTGCACCAGCCCGCCTCTATTTTGCGCAAAGGCGGCATAGCCATTGCCCCTGCTATTCTCATACCGTTACTGGTAATGGCGGCCGCCTTTACTGCGCTGTTTTTTGTATTGCAGCTTTTGGCCATGCGCAATGAAATTTTGCGCGTCTCACTCCGCGCTTTGCAGCAAAAACTGGCATGGGAAGCAGAGCCGGCCGCAACCGACGGGCCTGATACTATGGCCGATAACAGGCATAATGGGGAAGCGGGTCTATGACACATTGGCAGTTTGTGATTCTCGCTTATGCGCTAACCGCTCTTGTCCTGACCGGCTTTTTTGCCCGCCTGTTTATCGCCGGCAGGCGGCTGCGGCAACAGCTGCGGCGGCTGGAACGGCGGCGGGCGGCAAATAGGCGCAATCACGGCTGAAACCTGATACAATAAGGGCATAAATGGCTGGAGATGAAATAAAAACGGCTGAAACAGAGCCGCCGGCTTTAATGCCGGCAGCGCGCGCGCGCGGCAAAAGGCGTTTGCTGCTGTTAGTGCCGTTTTTGCTGCTTTTTGCTTTTATCCTTTTGGCCTTTTTCCGTATCACTGCGCAGACAGGCGATGCGGCTGCCGATGAAATCCCCAATGCGCTGCAAGATAAAGCAGCGCCGCGCCTTTATCTGCCACTGCTGGAACCGGCAGCAAACACGGCGCTGCCGGCCGCTGGCACCAAAGCGGCAGCTACAGCAAAACAGTTTTTTGACAGCAATAATTTCAAAACCCGCGTTACTTTGGTCAATTTTTGGGGTTCCTGGTGCCCCCCCTGCCGGGAAGAACACCCTTTTTTGATGAATCTGGCCGATAATCCGGCTTTTCAACTGGTTGGCGTCAATTATAAAGACAGCAGCGACAATGCCAAACGTTTTCTCGGCAATTTCGGCAATCCCTTTAGCCTGATTGGTTTTGACAAAAGCGGCCGTGCCGCCATTGACTGGGGCGTTTACGGCCCGCCGGAAACATTTGTGCTCGATAAAAACGGCATTATTCTCTACCGCTTTATCGGCCCGATGAATGAAGCTGCCTTCCGCGAAAAAATTCTGCCCATTATCACCCGCGCCAATGCCCGGTAGTAACCGGGCGCCGTCACCCACATTGCCGCATAATTAACCATAAATTAACTTTCCGTTGGATTGCAGCAGGAAATCATTGCCGCTGCGCCTGTTTGCGCTTAACTTTTCGTTAAGAATTAACAGACCTCGCCCCTACCGGCTCAGTTTGATTTTTAGCAAATAGGCGGAAAATGCGCATTACTATCGGTAAATTTCTGTGCTGCTTCCTGATTTTTGCCTTGAGCCTGGTCAATGCGGCAGCAGCCGCATTGACCCCTGCCCCAGCCGGCAATGCCGCTTTGCCGGCACCCTCTGCCACCGCCATGCCGGCGGCAATGAAAACATTGGAGCTAACCTCGCAACCTGTCGGTCATTATGATTTTTGCCGGCGTTATGCGCAGCAATGCCGCGCTCGTAAAAACGCAACCGCCCCGCTCAAGCTCACGCCGAAAATCTGGCATAATATGCTGCGCGTCAATGCCGCTATTAATAATATTGTACACGCCGCTACGGACGATGAAATTTACGGGCAGGAAGAATATTGGGAATATCCTGATAAAGCCGGCAGCAAAATGCGCGGTGATTGTGAGGATTATGTACTGCTGAAGCAGCGGGAATTGCAAAAACGCGGCCTGCCCGCCGCTGCTTTGCTGATTACCGTCGTGCGCAAGCCGGACGGTGAGGCTCATGCCGTGCTGACCATGCACACAGAGGACGGCGATTTTATTCTCGATAATTTGCGTGATGAAGTGTTAAACTGGCAAGAAACGGAATATCGCTATATTAAACGGCAAGCGGCCTGGCATGCCGGTCTATGGGTCGGCATTGCGCCGCGGCCGGCTTTGCGGCCCGGCGCCAGCACCATGCAGGCCAAAAGCGGCCAAGCTGCCAATGCCGGCAGCCTGGCCTCTACCCGCGCAATTATCCGCCCCTAACCTTTCACCCCTGATGCGCCTTATCGGCCGCAGCAATTTGACCATATTTGCGGCGCCTGCTATAGGGTGGGTCATGTCGCAAAAACAAGGTAAAAGCAGGAGATTGGCCATGTCGGTAGCAACAGGGTTTAAAATTGCCATTGCCGGTGCTACCGGCAATGTCGGGCGGGAAATGCTGACTATATTGGAAGAGCGCGGCTTCCCCGCGGCTGCCATTATCCCTCTCGCTTCGCGCCGCAGCCAGGGCAAGGAAGTCTCCTATGGTGATAAAAGCCTGAAAGTGCGGGCGCTGGAAAATTATGACTTTGCTGATACGGATATTTGCCTCATGTCGGCCGGCAGCAAAATTGCGCAGGAATGGGCGCCGAAAATCGCTGCCAAACGCTGTATTGTCATTGATAATTCTTCGGCCTGGCGTTACCATGCCGATGTGCCGCTGATTGTGCCGGAAGTGAACCCCCAGGCAATAGACAGTTTTAGCCGGCGCTATATTATTGCTAATCCGAATTGCTCTACCGTGCAGCTGGTAATGGCGCTCAAACCGCTGCATATGGCCGCCACGGTCACGCGGGTGGTGGTGGCCACTTATCAATCTGTTTCCGGCGCCGGTAAAGCGGCAATGGACGAATTATTTGAGCAATCGCGCGCCGTTTTTGTTGCCGATCCGATTAAGCGCAAAATATTCAGCAAACGCATTGCCTTTAATATTATTCCTCATATTGACAGCTTTATGGAAGACGGCTCCACCAGAGAAGAATGGAAGCTGAATGCGGAAACAAAAAAAATTCTTGATCCGAAAATAAAAGTTGCCGCCACCGCCGTGCGCGTGCCGGTATTTATCGGCCATGGTGAAGCGGTGAATGCCGAATTTGCCAGGCCGATAAGTGTTAAAAAAGCGCGTGAGCTACTGCGCGCGGCGCCGGGCCTGATGGTAGTAGATAAAAGGGAAGATGGCGGCTATGCCACGCCCTATGAAATAGCGGGCGAAGACGCAACCTATATTAGCCGCCTGCGGGAAGATAGCAGCGTGGAAAACGGCCTGGCCTTCTGGATTGTTGCCGATAATTTGCGCAAAGGGGCAGCGCTTAATGCCGTGCAAATTGCCGAATTGCTGCTTGCCCGCAATTTGCTGCAGCCAAAAGCGGCAATGCATTAAGCCGCCAATTTGGGCGGCGATTGCTGAATTTCCTCTGGAAAGGCGGGGAAATTATTTGACAAATAAATTTATAAAAGCAATAAATTTATTTATGGCCTATCCAGGCAAGATTATGGGGGCATTATGGTAGATGAGCTTATTGGCGCGGTTTTAAATTTTGCCGGTTATCTGGCCTCTTTCTTTTGTGTGCTTGAGGCTGATAATTATCTCTTTATTGAGCTGGCGACTTTTCTCGCCGTATTATTGCTGGTTATTGTCTCTGTCATGGTGGCGGCCAAGAATGCGGATCACCGGCGGCATAAACACCATTAGCGCCGCTCAAAACAGCCTTTTTAGAGAAATTCCTTAGAGAATTGCTCGTTAAGGAGTGTTTTTTTCTTTTATTTTCCCGGTCTCTCCTTTAGCATGGCGCCTTCCTGTTATTTTACGGCGAAGGAGTGCTTATGCCGTTACTTTCTGTTTTTATCCGCGGCTTATATAGTGCCGCCTTTTTTGTCGGCCTGGTGGCTCTGGCAGCCATGGCCGCAGCCCTGCCGGCAAGCGCGCAAGCGGCAGAAATGCTGGATAAAACTACAATCCGGCTAGGTGTGATAGAAGGTGATGAGCTGGAAGTCTGGCAAATGGCTGTGACCTATGCAAGGGAAAAAGAAGGGCTGAATATTGTGCTGGTGCCGTTTTCAGATTATATTTTGCCCAATGAAGCGCTCAATAATGGCGAGCTTGACGCCAATGCCTTCCAGCACCAACCTTATCTGGAAGCGCAAATCGCCCAGCGCGGTTACAAAATCACCCCTGCCGGCGATACTTGTCTTTACCCTTTAGGCGCCTATTCCCGCAATGTAAAAAAACTGGAAGATTTGCCTAAGGGCGCGACTATCGGTATCCCCGATGATCCGTCCAATGAAGGCCGTGCTTTGCGCCTGCTGGCGCAAAAAGAGCTGATTACGCTTGATGACCCCGCCAATATTTTTGTAACCCCGATAAATATTACCGGAAACCCGAAAAACCTGCAATTTCAGGAAATGGATTCCGGCATTCTTGGCCGCGCTATTGCTGATATGGATCTGGTGATTGTGACCAATAGCTGGGTGAGTGCCACCGGCCTTAACCCCGCAACCGAGCTGATTGCTGCCGAATCGCCCATAAACAATCCTTATGTCAATTTCATTGCTGTCCGCAGTGAGGATATGGGCAAGCCTTGGGTGAAGAAACTGGTAGCCTCTTATCAAAATAATATGGTGCGCGGCGCTATTCAACGCGTTTTCGGCAATCGCGCCATTACGCCCTGGTAAGGAATTGCGGCTATGTCGACCAAGCCCAAAGCACCGCCTTTGCTGGAGCTGAAAAATCTGCGCCGCTATTTTGGCGACACCAAAGCCGTCAACGGTATTTCTCTCACCGTTTATAAAGGGGAAATTCTCGGCATTATTGGTCGCAGCGGCGCCGGCAAATCAACCCTTATCCGCTGCATTAACGGCCTGGAAAAGCCGGATAGCGGCAGTATTTTTTATAAAGGCCGTGACAGCGCCCTGTTCACTTTGGCAGAGCAGCGGCACATGCGCCGCCATATTGCGATGATTTTCCAGCAATTCAACCTGCTTTCTTCCCGCACTATTATGGATAATGTCGCTTTGCCGCTCAAACTGACCGGCATGAGCAAAATTGAGCGGCGGCAAAAAGCGGCCGAGCTGTTACAGCTTGTCGGCCTTGGCGGCAAAGAGCAGCATTATCCGGCCTTTCTTTCCGGCGGGCAAAAGCAGCGTGTGGGTATTGCCCGCGCTTTGGCCGCCGGGCCGGATATTCTGCTGTCTGATGAAGCGACTTCGGCGCTCGACCCGGAAACAACCCAGGCGATTTTACGGCTGCTGCGCGTTATTAACCGCAAAATGGGCTTAACCATTATTCTTATCACGCATGAAATGGAAGTTATCCGCGCTATTGCCGACCGGCTGATTGTGCTGGATAAAGGCAAAATTGTTGAGCAAGGCACGGTAAAAGATATTTTTGCCCGGCCCAATGCCGCTGCCACTCAAGCGCTGTTGCAAACTATAATCCCCGCTTTGCCGCCGGCTCTGGCAGCGCAGTTACGGCCGCAAGGGCGTGAGGCAGTGGTTGAATTCCATCTTTCCGGCGCGGCGGCCAATATGCCGTTTCTGTATGATCTGCATAAGGACACTGGCGCAATAGCGCGCATTATCCATGGCGGCATGGATACAATCCAGGGAGAAAGACAAGGACGATTTTTTCTGGCTCTGGCCGCAAGTGATAAGAGCAGATTGGCGCAAGCGCTGGCCTGGCTGGCGGCAAAAGGCGATAAAAGCGAGGTTTTAGGCTATGTCTGATTGGGAATTGCTGCAAAAACTGCTCGGCCCGGCTTTGTGGGATACAATATGGACAATGGTCGCCTCCTCCTTTTTTGCCCTGCTCTTCGGCCTGCCGCTGGGGCTGCTGCTTTATGCCACAGCCAAAGGCCATTTATTCCAGAATGCCTGGATAAACCGGCCGCTTAGCGCTTTTATCACCGCCTTGCGCGCTGTGCCCTTTATTATTCTGGCGGTTAGCCTGATTCCGCTGACCCGGCTGGTTGTCGGCACTTCTATCGGCAATAGCGCTGCTGTTTTTGTCCTTTCCGTCACTGCTATTCCCTTTTATGCGCGCATGGCCGAACTTTCCTTCCGCGAAGTTGATAAAAATCTGATCCATGCCGTGCTTTCCATGGGGGCAACACGGCTGCAAACCTTGCGTGAGGTGGTATTGCCGGAATCGCTGCCCAGCCTGATAACCGGTTTTACCGTGACCATTATTGCCATTATTGCCGCCAGCTCGATGGTCGGTTTCATTGGCGGCAATGGTTTGGGGCGGCTGGCTATCAGCTATGGCTATCAGCGTTATAATCCAACCATTATGATTGCCGTTATTGCCGTGCTCATTGCCCTCAATGTCGCAGTGCAATGGTTTGGCGACCGGCTGGCGCAAAAAACCGCCCGGGTGAAGTAAAAATAAAATATAAGAAAGAATTATTACTATAATATACGACATATTATACAATAATATTCTGATTTTACTTTAAGGCGAGACGGCGCCGGCCGCCCCACCCTTTTATTGCCTTTTTTCCCTTTTTCTGCTTTTATCGTCAAAGCCTTTCAGGGGAGTTGTCATGCCTTCTAAGTTTAATCTTAAAGATAAAGTCATCGCCTGCCTGCGAAGCCAGCCAGAGAAAAGATTAACGGCAAAAGAAATTGCCGAGTGGATTTTTGAGCAGTATTCTGAGGATTGCGCGCAAAAGCGGCAGCAATCCAAGCAGGATTTACATAGTGATAATGCCCTTATCCAGCAAATCAGCGCCGAAATCAGACCTAATCTTTTTCCTGAAAATAGTGAAATCAAAATAAATGCAGGAAGACCGCGCCGGTTTTATCGGACAGAAAAAACCGATACGGAGGAAATTACTGAAGCAGAGGAGGAAAACTCCGCCGATAAAACCGGCGATTCTGAGCCTCAGCTTAAAGAAGCGGATCTTTATCCGCTGCTGGCTGAATTTCTTTCCTCTGAATATACTATTTACAGCAAGCGCATTGATGAAAAGCGCAGCAGCAATAAGCGTGGTGAAAACGGCAATTTTTGGCTGCACCCGGATATGGTTGGGCTGGAGGTTTCCAGTCAAAACTGGCACGGCAATATTAAACAATGTGCCGGCAAATTTTTTCACGAGACAGCTAGTCTCAGCGCTTACGAAGTAAAATTAAAGCTTAACAGCGCCAATCTCCGCGAGGCCTTCTTTCAGGCGGTCAGCAATTCTTCCTGGGCAAATTACGGCTATCTGGTTGCGGCCGAAATTGACGATAAAATAGAGCCGGAATTGCGCCTGCTTGCCAATTTGCACGGAATAGGCATTATTCTCCTCAATACGGAAAACCCAACTGAGAGCCAAATTATCATAGAATCAGGAGAGCGAGAAATTGACTGGGATAGCGTCAACCGCATCGCTAAAGAAAATAAAGATTTTATGGAATATATTACCTGTGTTAGCGAAACTATTGCCAATGGCCGCATTAAAAAAACCGATTGGATAAGGCTCTCCACCTTCAAAGATTGAGCAAGCTGAAATCTCCTGCCCAATAATGGCTATAGCCCCCTATCCATCACCTCTCCATACACAGTCCCCGGCAAATTTGCTGCCAAGGCCGCGGCCTTACAAACAGCCAATAGGGCTGGCGGCGCTTCCACTACACCACGCGCCAGAATATGAGGTCAGCCAATATCATAATCATGCTGACGAGACCCGGCACTATTAACGGCCCGTTGCAGCTTGACCGCATTTTCTGGGTAGCTATACTATAGCGCATTTGCTGTTTTTTGTCAAGCTAGTTGCGGCTTGACCGCATTTTCTGGGTAGCTATACTTTAATTGCCGCGGTGGCCCGCGGCGATTTTGTTGCGGCTTGACCGCATTTTCTGGGTAGCTATACTGAGAAGCTTGAGGCGGAGCGCCGCAGGCTTGTTGCGGCTTGACCGCATTTTCTGGGTAGCTATACTAAGCTTCAGCCTCGTCATAATAATTTTTTAGTTGCGGCTTGACCGCATTTTCTGGGTAGCTATACTCTGCGAACCACGCAATGGAGTTTGCAAACCGTTGCGGCTTGACCGCATTTTCTGGGTAGCTATACTATGAAGGCCTTTACAACCGACCCGGCAAGTGTTGCGGCTTGACCGCATTTTCTGGGTAGCTATACTACTTGGCTTAATCAAGGACGCTGGGGAGATGTTGCGGCTTGACCGCATTTTCTGGGTAGCTATACTTATAATACAGCGGCTACCAACCCCAATAAAGTTGCGGCTTGACCGCATTTTCTGATTAGCTATACTTTTCTTTAAAAATCCCGTCATCGTATTTGTGTTGCGGCTTGACCGCATTTTCTGATTAGCTATACTTTAACGAAAACAACAAACAAGCTTGCTGGCGTTGCGGCTTGACCGCATTTTCTGGGTAGCTATAATTTCACCATATCTAGACCTAATTCTCTTGGCGTTGCGGCTTGACCGCATTTTCTGGGTAGCTATAATTAAAGCCCGGCCATTTGGCGATTGCCCCGGCCTTGCAGCCGGGCGGCGTTCGCTGTCGGCTTAGCCTTGGCTGCGCTCCGCTTCCGTCTCCTGCTGTTTTTCAGAAAAAGCCAACACAATAATGCCGGCAATAATTAGCCCGGCACCGACAAGACGAGGCAAATCCGGCTGTTCGCCAAATATCCAGAAAGAGGCAAACATAACTGTTACCACTTCTAAATGCGCCGCGGCAAAAGCCGGCCCCACCGGCGCCCGGCGCAACAGGCTTATCCAGGTAAAAAAAGCACCAATATAACCTGAAATCGCCAGATAAACCCAAGGCGTAGCAATAATACGCAAAAACCAGGCGGAATCCAGCGCTGGCGGCGCCGCGGCCTCGGCCGTCATTTTAAAGCTCACTTGCGCCAAAGTGTCAAAAGCCAGCAAAAACAAAAAACCGATAAGGTAAAATTTACGCATTTGTCTGCCGTTTTATCCCTGTCAAAGCGGCTCAGCCCTCACCCGGCCAGCTGCTGAAAACCGGCTCAGAGCGCGCCGACAATCGCCACACCCAAAGCCACCAGACCAATACCGATAAGCCGTAGCGGCGTTAAACTCTCGTGAAAAAACAGGCGCCCCAAAATCATAATTACAATAATATTGACAGAACCCAGCAAAACGCCTTCCGACAAAGGCACAAGGGTTAAAAAAGCCAGCCACAGCAAAAATTCTGCCACATAGGAGAAAATGCCCAGCCATAAAGTCGGGCACCGCACCAAGCCGCACCAATAGGCAACAAGCCCGTTTCCCCCCGTGCCGGCAGCAGGCTTATTTCCAGGAGCAATAGCCGCCGCTTTAAAAGCCAGCTGGCCTATTGTGTCAAAAAACACATTGCCAAACCATAGCCAAAATACCAGACTGCTCATGCGCCGCCGGCTTTCCTATGTGCCGGCTTTGCCCGCGCCAGAAAGCGCGGCGGGCAAAAGGCTGAAAAAAATTCTACTGTTTTTTCAATAACGCGCTTGCGGTCACGGTCAATGGTAATCAGATGATAGCTGTTTTCCAGCGCCACAAATTCTACCGGCGCCGCCACTTTGCGCGCCACCAGCCCGGCATTGGTTTTTATATTGGCAATATCATCATGGGCGGCGTGCATAATCAGGCAGGGCACAGTAATTTTTGGCAAAAGCCGGCGAACAATCCGGCTTAATTTTACCATTTCTGCCAGAGCGGGAAAAGGATTGCCCGCCAGCCCGGCCGAGGCGCTATCCCCCGCCAGCATGGATTCCGCCACAGTTTTGCGAATGCGTTCATCTTTAAGGCCGTAAGGCGGCCGCTCAATAAAAGCGCTTTTTTGCAATATGCCCAGCTGTTTAAACCATGTCGCCAAAAAGCCCAGACGGCGCCCGTAAAAGGGGATAGACCAGCCGTCATAAAAAAAGGTAACACCATAAACACCGACAGCTTTTACTTTATCGGGATAATCGGCCGCCAGTTTCAGCGCCAGCACCGCGCCCATAGACAGGCCGCCGACAAACAGCATATCTACTTTTTGCAGCATTTTACCAGCTTCATCACACACACTCCGATACCAGTCACGCCAGTTTGTTTTGATCAAATCTTCTTCTGTGCCGCAATGACCGGCCAGTTGCACCGCCGAAACAGTAAAACCGGCGCGGTTAAGCCCTTTGGCCAAAATTTGCATTTCCGCCGGCGTGCCGGTCAAACCGTGGATTAACAACACCCCCGCTTTGCCGCCCGGCAGAAAAAAACTTGCATCGTGAATCATGAAGCCGCCTGCTCCCGGCCGCCCTTGATTTGAGAAGAATAAATAAAAAATAAATCCGGCCAAATTTTCAAAATATCGGCGAAACTGCTAATTTCAATATGGTTTATCTGCTGTTTTTTGCAAAAATCGGCCAATTTCCCCTTGGCAAAGACAATATCGGCTTTGCTGACAGGGCAAAAATCAGAGGCGCCATCGCCAATATAGACTGTCAGGCCGCTTTTCGGCACTGTGTCAAAACGGCGGCATTTACAATGCCCCGCCGGGCAGATTTTGTTCTTATACGGAAAATCCAGCCGCCAGCGGCCACTGCCGCAATAAACCAGATGATTGGAGAAAACTGCAATATCATCAAGCCCGTGAGCGCGCAAAATATGGTGGATACCATAATCCAGCCCGTCACTGACAATGGCTGCCGGCACAGCCTTTTGCCGCAGCAGCGCTATAAAAGGCCCAAAATCCGCATCAATAGTGACACTATCAAGACAGGCATGCAACCGCGCCGGTGTTACTTTAAGCAGACTTATCTGACGCGCCAGACATTCCCGCGCGCCAATTTTGCCGGCCAGCCAGTCGGCTTCCACTTTCTCCCATTCCGGCGGGGCAAATTGCTGCAACAGCATATCTGTCACATCGCTATGGCAGATCGTGCCGTCAAAATCAATAAAGACAGCAGCAATCTCAGCTTTTTTGCCTGCTATAGGGGAGGCAGATTTTCTTTCAGATAATGTGGCCATGCCGCTCCGCTCATCAACCCCAAAAAACACTTTACGCCTTTGAAACACAGTTTACACGAAAAAACAGGCCGCTTTTACTGCAAAAATCATAGAACAAGCAAATATTGCACAATGAAACACGATCTGTTCAGGAATCTTCGGCGTTAAAAACTATCAGGCGAAATCCGGCTGCGCTTTTCAAATTTTATCTGTCCGTTTTATGTATATTTTCCGTTTAATGCAAGCCCTGCCGGCTGAACCGCTTTTATTAAACGCAAAGATTCCGTTTTTGTTGCAATTTCGGCACGGGGAATAAGGCACCCTGCAATATCGGCCATTTTCACGGCAATAGCGGCAATATTTGCCGGTTAAAGGCCTGATTGGCCTGCTGCCGGGAAGACAGCTCGGCCAGCGGCACCCGCTGCCCGTCCAGCGCGCTCATCAAGCGCTTGAATGGGCTCTTATAGCGATATTCAGAAATTTCGCCGACTATATCGCCGGCTATTATGCGACTTTTCAGGGCAGTGAGCAATGCAATAAGTGTCTCTTTTTCCATTATGCCCTGATCCCAATTCGTGTGCACCCAGGCAGGCGCCAGGACATCTTTATCCAGCGATAAATAAACCGGCATAGTGCGGCCGGCTTGCTCTGCCGTGAAAGCGGCCGCCATATCGGCCGCGGCAGCAAAATTGCGAAAGGCATGGTGCAGCCCCAGCAGGCGAGCCCAGCCGGTTTTAATGCCGACAGACCAATAGCGCAATTTGCCCCGCCAAAGCGGCAAAAGCCGGTTTTCCCACGCATGAGCAAGCGCAATATCATTGGAAGTGATACCCAGCACATCAATGCGCGCAACAAAAGGCAAAGCCGCCAGATGCGACACCCATGAGCCGCAATGAATACCAAAAGGATAACGCATATTATCCGGGTGATTATCCAGAATCACCACTTGAATTTGCGCCGCCGCACCCGACCCGGCCGGAGCCTGCGCCGGCAAGGCGCCGGCAGGTGCGGCCGGCCGCGGCCGGCTCTGTCCTGCCGCCTTTGCTTTTTCTGCTTCACCGGTCGCCTGTTGCCGCAATAATTTTTCTCCCAGTTTTTTGACAAGAAAATAGCTGATATGATGATAATCGCCGCTGCCCAGCAAGACAGTGCCGTAATTCTGCGGCAGCCTGTTGCCGATAAAGGCACTGACAGCGTTAAAATCACGCCACGAGCAGGCAAAGCGGATTTTTTCCTGCCAGGAATGCAAATCGAGGCAAACAGCACCCTCTATTGTGCCGACACTTTTATCAAAATCCAAAATAAGCGGGCTTTCAGGCTGTATTGGCCGCATTATCGCCCCTTCCTGCCTTGCCTGCTACCGCTGCCAGCTCCTTCACCGCTGTCTGCATGCCTGCATCACCGCCTCTCTTTGCCTCGCTTGCTGCCGATTTGGCAATTTTGGCTGCCTCTATTCCCGCCATTTTTCCTGCTGCGGGTGAGGCGCTTATTTGCGCCTCGGCCTCAAACCAGGAGCGGCAGCAGCGCAAAACCCGGCGCAAAAGCGGATTGCGAATATAAACAACATGGCGCGTCATAATAAATTTCGCCCCCAAATAGGCCTTTACCTGTGGGTCTGTCCAGCCGGCAACATAATATTGCAGCCCCTGCTCACGCGCATAGGCCAAGTTATAAAACCAGCTGACAAAATACAGGCTGTAATCCGTAGCCGCCGGATAATCCAGGCCGATATATTTATCCACCAGCTTGTTGCCAATAATAAAGCAAATATTATAACCGATAAGCCGCCCTTCTTTATCGCGATAAGTAATAAAACGCAGGCTGTCATCAGCCTGTTGTAATAAAGCGCGGAAAAAATCCCTGGTCAAAAGGTCAAAATGCACTGCGCTTTGCGCATAAACCTGTTGATAAAGGCGGTAATAAAGGTCTATTTGTTCTTCATCGGCAAAAGCGGCAGCATTTTTATGCAAAATCTCTATGGTCAAATTCTGCATTGCCCGCAATTTACGGCGAAAATCCTTACGCCGTGCCTTGGAAAAGCGCGCCAGAAAAGCATCAATATCAGTATAATCCACCGGCACATAAGCCAAAGCCTGCCCCGCCACGGCAATAAAGCCGCGCGCGGTTAAAGCTGCGGCAAAATTTTGCCCCGCCACAGCCTGTTGCCGTGTAACAAGAGCATTTTCGCCCTGCGGCAAATCTTTTACAATCACCAAGGGATAATTTTTTGCCTGAGCCAGCAGATAATCTGCCGCCGGTGGTGGTGCCAGAGCCTGCGAAAAAGCTGCCGGCAGCGGCGCAAATTCTGAAACCGTAGTGCCGAAAAACAAACTGCGAAAAGTAAGCAGTTTTTTTATAATTTTGTAAAAAGGCAATTTTTGCAGTTTTTGTAATTGCACTGGTTCCAAACTCGTCAACAGGTTGAAACGACAAGAAAATAAAGGCAAATGCAGCCCGCCGCCGCGCCTGCTTCTTTCTATTGCCTCACCGCAAAGCCCGCTTTGCTCTACCGCTTCCTTGCCATATGCGCTCTTTTTCACCGCTTCAATAGTATTTGCCCCGGCAGCGGCGGCATTATCCACCCTCGCGGCAACAGCCGCGCTTTTCCTCGTCTTTCCGGCCCGGCCTATCCCTGCCTGTCGCCGCCCGGTGCTCTGATTATTGGCTGCTTCACCGCTCACCCCAGCTGCACCACCCAAATTGGCAGCGCTATCAGCTATTGCCGCCCCGGTTTTGTCTATTGCTTGCCGGCAAGCAGTGAAATCCTGCGGCGGATAGGCAAAAAACAACCGCAGCAAATAGGCAGGCTCCAAACTGCTGTGCAAAACAGGCATTGCCCACTCTGTTTGCTCAGCCTTTATGGGCCGCAATCGCCGATTACCCGCAGCTCTATTTTCCGCACCCGGCTTCTTGTGAAATATTGCCATTTTCGGATATAGTGCCTCTATATTTCCATAGCTTGCGATAACTGCGCCCGCGGCCGCGCAGGCAGTGCGTTTAAAATTTTCTGCAGCGGGCTTTTCTGCGCCTGTCCGGGCTTAGCCTTTTTTGGCGCGAATGAGGAGTTGATCCAGTAATTCCAGCGCCTGATCCATTTCTCCCTCGCTAATATAAAGCGAAGGCGCCAGCGTGATAACATTTTTATAATAACCGCCGACATCTAGCACCAGGCCGCATTTTTGCCCTTTATAATTTAAATCACCGCTAAGACCGATATCGACCATTTTATCCAGCAGCGCTTTATTGGGGGTAAAGCCGTCTGCCTCGCAAATTTCCGCCCGCAGAGCCAAACCAAGTCCGTCAACATCGCCGATTTCAACATGTTTTTTCTGCAAATCCTGCAAACCGGCGAGGAAATAAGCGCCCTTTTTCATCACCATGGCTTCAAAATCCACCTCGGCGGTCATGCGCAGCACTTCCAGCCCCAAAGCTGTGCCCAATGGATTACTGGCAAAAGTGGAATGGGTAGAACCGGGGGGGAAAAGTTTTGGATTAATCAGCTCTTCCCGCGCCCACAAGCCGGCCAGCGGATTAAGGCCATTGGTCAAGGCTTTGGCAAAAACCAGCACATCAGGCTTAATGCCGAAATGCTCAATTGACCATAATTTGCCGGTGCGGTAAAAGCCCATTTGAATTTCATCAACCACCAGCAAAATGCCATATTTATCCAGCACTTTTTTGAGGCCTTTAAAAAAATTGCGCGGCGGCACCACATAGCCGCCTGTGCCTTGCAATGGCTCAATATAAAAGGCGGCATATTCTGCCTCACCGACTTTAGGATCCCACACGCCATTATATTCCGTCTCAAACAGGCGGGCAAATTCTTTCACGCAATATTCGCCATATTCTTCCACGCTCATATTTTTGGGGCGGCGAAACGGATAAGGAAAGGGCATAAACAGCGCCCTTTCGCCAAAATGGCCGTAACGGCGGCGGTAACGATAGCTGGAAGTAATGGCAGAAGCCCCCAAAGTGCGGCCGTGATAGCCGCCTTCAAAAGCAAACATCAGACTTTTGCCCTTGCTGGCATTGCGGACAATTTTCAGCGAATCTTCAATGGCCTGTGAGCCGCCGACATTAAAATGCACTCGCCCGGAATGGCCGAATTTCTTCTTCATATCCTGGGCAATAGTCTTGGCCAGCTCAATTTTTGTCGGGTGCAAATATTGGCTCGCTACTTGCGGCAAAATATCTATCTGGCTTTTCAGCACTTTGTCCAGACGCGGATTGGCATAGCCGAAATTAACGGCAGAATACCACATTTGCAGGTCAAGATAAGGCGTGCCCTGCAAATCATACATATAAGAGCCTTCACAACCGGCAAAGATTTTCGGCGGTTCAACATAATGCACAGTGTCGCCGAAAGAACAATATTGCGCCTCATCAGCCAACAGGGCAACCTCAATTTTCGCCGCTCCCGCTTTATTCATCTTTATCGGTTTGGACATGGTTTTGCTCTTCTCTCTCACCCGGATAAGGGTTTAAATTTCTCCGTATCTGTCTTACGCTTTTAACACCGATAAAACAAGCAGAAACCTTGTTTCTCTCCCATAGGCGCACAGCCAAAAAGGCAGGAAACAGCTTTATTTTTGCCGCTTTCCCCTGCGCCGGCCTGAAACCACCGGGAATATCAAAGATTTTACCGTAACCCGCAAGCCGATACACGGCGCGTTGCTCCCAGATAATTTATCGGAAAATGAAAGCAAACTGCAACTATCCCCTCGTAATAATTCCTTTCGTCATTAGTATAGCTATTCAGACAATGCGGCCAAATTGCAAACTGGACAAATGCCTGTATCCGCCGCCGCGAAATACAGCCTATCAGAAAATGCGGTCAAGCCGCAATTTTCAGTTTTATCAAGGCAGCAGTCAAAGCCGGAATAAGCGGAATATCAGCCGGCGGCAGTGGAAATTTTACGCTCGCCGGCGTGGCAGCATGATTGCCCCGCCCTATATTAGTCCCCCGCGGCCGGCCAGCTGCAATAATGGCCGCGCCGGTCTGACCGGCCTGTTGATAATGCCGATAATCGGCGGCCAGCACCGCCGCACTGACCCATTGCAAAACCTGCCCCTCACGCGGCTGCGGCTGCCCGGAAAAGACACGGCAGAGATAAAGCGGCATGAGCAGATGAAAATTTTCATAAGCATGGCTGGCAAAACTGAGCGGCCGCAAATCGGCCTCGGCAAGTTCCAACCCCAATTCTTCCTGTAATTCGCGCGCCAAAGCCTGTTCCGGCCGCTCATTCTGCTCTATTTTTCCGCCGGGAAACTCCCAAAAACCAGCAAGATTCTTCCCCTCGGGCCGTTGCGCCAATAAAACAGCTGCTCCGCTTGGAGTGCCTTTATCCGCGAACCGATCAGGCCGAATAAGGGCGCAAGCGGCAACCAGCACAAGCGGCCTGGGCAAAAAAGAGTTGGCTTCCATAAATCCCCCTTGGCTTACCCGGCAAAGACAGGCTGCGCGGCGACAGGCCCTCACTTTGCCACCAACACGGCGTCTTGCCTTTATTTATTATTTTTATTTAGAATATACAAAACATTTAATGTGCCGAGAGCCATAAGAATAAGGGCGGGAATTAAAATAACAAAAAAACCGCTAAATTCGCCAAGCATAAATCTCTCCTTAAATCAAAAAACGGCGCCAAGCCGGCTTCAGTGCCGCGAAGATAGCAGCATTTAAGCATTTCCTCAACAAACTTTATCAATGATTTGCAAAATAGGAACCAATTTCTCGCTTTATACTTACCTTTTTTCAAGTAAAAACAATAAATATTATAAATTTTTATAAAATAAAGAGCAAACACAAGCCGCCTGATAAAGCGCGCATCACAACACAGCCGACACTCGGCCTGTCACGGCAAAGCCGGCAACAACAAAAGCGCGGCCCCGTTCAGGTTAAAACCTGCCCCCCGGCGGCCGCGCCTCAAAAAGCTTAATCGTCGACAGCGCCATCATCTTGCAAAGCCGGCAAAGCCATAGCCTTGGTGATTTCAGCATTCGGATAAGAAGCTTTGAGATTATCCAGCACTTTCCGCTGCTCCTGCTGATAACGCTCACGCATAATCACATTTTGCAGATAAAGCTTCATTTCATCAAATGTCGGCGGCTGTTTTGTGCGAATATCCAGCACTTTAATAATATGCCAGCCAAATTGCGTTTGCACGGGCTGCCTGGTATATTCGCCCTTTTTCAGGGCAAAAGCAGCTTTATCAAAGGCTTCAACCATTTGCCCCGGGGTAAAATAGCCGAGATCGCCGCCTAAAGACGCTGTGCCGTCAATAGATTTTTCTTTGGCCAGTTTCTCAAAATCAGCGCCTTTTGCCAGTTGTTTGATAATATCCTGAGCCTCTTTCTGGGTTTTCACCAAAATATGCTCAGCGTGAATTTCCGGCTCCGGCGGCATAGCCGCAACTTCCTTATCATAACGCGCCTTTAATTCACCCTCGGGAATGGGCGTCATAATGGTTTTGTCAATATAAGCCTGCTGCAGAACAGATTGCTGCATCAGCTCCATTTTTTGCCGGAATTCAGGGGAAGAATCAAGCTTGTCGGCCTTGGCGGCATCGGCAAAAGCCTGCATGGTCACCAACAGGCGCAAAACCTGCAAACGGCGCTGGTCAACCGGCATATCAGGGGACGGATTTATCAGCTTCGCCCATGAGTCCAACTGCGCCAGGGTCATATTTTTACCGTCCAGCACGGCAATAATACTGCCCGGCTTGGCCGATTGCGACAAAGCGGTAATAGGCGGCAACCCGGCAGCCGCATCTTGCCCGGCCGCAGCCGGCATCTGCCCTGCAGGCGCTTGCGCCACAGCAGCAACACTGCCCGCCAAAACCAGCCCCGAAGCAAGGATAAGGCTTTTATAACTCAATTTCATGAAAAACTCCTCAGAAATTCCGCGTTTAAGGAATCGGCATTATTTGTTATCAAGCAGCATATTTCGCTAAAATGCGGCGCAAAACGCCTGTTTTCCAAAACAGCGCCTGACCCGGCTTTGCGCCGAAGCAGGCAAGAGACACATTAAGACCGCCCTGTGATGAGGATTTGCCTCCTCCTCTCCGGCTTTCCAAGCCCGAATTTGCCTTTTTTGATAAAGTTGAGTCAAGCCTTTTCTTTAGTTTTTGTTAATCTTTACCCCGTTTTGTCGCAGATATTTCTGCCCGGCGGCATTCTTGCCCCTTTTTTGGGCTGCAAGCCCCCTTTCGCCCCGGCGGCGCGGGCAAAAGCGCTTTTCGGCTCCAACCCTTGGCAATAGCCGTATTTTTAGTTAAACTGACTTGCATTTTGTCGTCCCTGCCCCCATTTCCCCAAGCATAAGGCGGCTTTATCGCCCTTGCGCTTGCAAGACAGGCCTGCAAGGTGATAAAGCAAAAGCAGCTTTAAAAAATTACGGAAAGGCCGAAAATGGTCAGTTTAGGTGGTTTGGCGCGCCGGCTCTTCGGTTCTTCGCATGACCGGCATATTAAAAGCCTGCAGCCCCGCGTGGCGGAAATCAACGCGCTGGCGGGGCAAATTGCAAAACTGGGCGATGAAGAGCTAAAAGCTAAAACAGCAGAATTCAAACAAAGGCTGGTGGCCGGTGAAACTCTGGATAATCTGCTGGTTGAGGCCTTTGCTGTCGTACGTGAGGCAGCAGAGCGGGTAATGGCCATGCGCCCGTTTGATGTGCAGCTTATTGGCGGCATGGTGCTGCATGGCCGCGGCATTGCCGAAATGCGCACCGGCGAGGGCAAAACCTTAATGGCCACTTTGCCGGTTTATCTTAACGCGCTGAGCGGCAAAGGCGTGCATGTAGTAACGGTTAATGATTATCTTGCCGCGCGTGATGCCGAGACTATGAGCAGGCTTTACGGCTTTCTGGGGCTGACAACCGGCGTTATCACCCATGATATGGAATCTGACGCCCGCCGCGCCGCTTATGCCTGCGATATTACTTATGCCACCAATAATGAGCTGGGTTTTGACTATTTGCGCGATAATATGCTGTTTGAGCGGGCGCAAATGGTGCAGCGCGGCCATTATTACGCCATTGTCGATGAAGTGGATTCCATTTTAATTGATGAAGCGCGCACGCCGCTGATTATTTCCGGCCCGCTGGAAGATCGATCTGATTTTTATAATCGGATAGATACTTTTATCCCGGCGCTGACGGCAGAAGATTATGAGGTGGACGAAAAGCAGAAAACCGCTGTCTTTACCGAAATCGGCACAGAGAAAATGGAACAGACTCTGGCCGCGGCGGGGCTTTTGCACGGGGCGGATTTATATGATATTGAAAATGTCTCTGTTGTCCATCACCTGAATAATGCCTTGCGGGCGCATAAATTGTTCCAGCGCGACAAGGATTATATTGTTCGCCAGGGCGAAATTATCATTATTGACGAATTTACCGGCCGTATGATGCCGGGGCGCCGTTATTCGGAAGGCCTGCACCAGGCGCTGGAAGCCAAGGAGCATGTCACAATTCAGCCGGAAAATCAGACTCTGGCCTCAATCACTTTCCAGAATTATTTCCGCATGTATGGCAAGCTGGCTGGCATGACCGGCACGGCTTCCACCGAGGCAGAGGAATTTGCCGGTATTTATAATCTTGATGTCGTAGAAATTCCCACTAATCTGCCGGTAATCCGCATTGATGAAGATGACGAAATTTACCGCACGGAAGAAGAAAAATATCAGGCGATTATTCGTGATATTCGCGAGGCGCAGGCCAAGGGCCAGCCAGTGCTGGTGGGCACAACCTCCATTGAAAAATCGGAATATCTGGCCGAGCGCCTGCGCAAGGAAGGGGTGCGCGATTTTCAGGTCTTAAATGCCCGCTATCATGAGCAGGAAGCTTATATTGTCGCCCAGGCGGGTGTGCCCGGCGCCTTGACCATTGCCACGAATATGGCCGGCCGCGGCACGGATATTCAGCTCGGCGGCAATATGGATATGCGTATTCGCCATGAATTGCAGAATATGCCTGAGGGCGCCGAAAGAAAGGCCGGAATCGCCGCTATTCGTGAAGATGTGGCGCGGTTAAAGGATCAGGCGCTGGCCGCAGGCGGGCTTTATGTGCTGGCGACTGAGCGCCATGAAAGCCGCCGCATTGACAATCAGCTGCGCGGCCGTTCCGGCCGGCAGGGCGACCCCGGCCGCTCCAAATTTTTCCTGTCGCTGCAAGATGATTTAATGCGTATTTTCGGCTCTGACCGTATGGACGGCATGTTGCAGAAACTGGGATTGAAAGAGGGAGAAGCCATTATCCACCCTTGGGTCAATAAGGCGCTGGAAAAAGCGCAGAAAAAGGTGGAAGCGCGCAATTTTGAAATTCGCAAAAACCTGCTGAAATATGATGATGTGATGAATGACCAGCGCAAAGTAGTATTTGAGCAGCGCAGTGAAATAATGGATAGCAGCGATTTGGGCGAGACCGTGCATGAAATGCGCGATGAGGTAATAGGTAATCTGGTAGAAAGCCGTTTTCCCTCCGGCAGCTATGCCGAGCAATGGGACAGTCAGGGCCTGCAAGACGATTTGCGTGATTTGTTCAACCTTGATTTGCCGGTGAAAGACTGGGCGCAGGAAGACGGTATCAGTGAGGCGGATATCGGGACACGCGTGCGCACCGCCATGAATGAAAAAGCGCTGGAAAAGGCTGAGCGCATGGGGCCGGAAATGATGAATCATTTCCAGAAATTATTGATTTTGGAGACCATAGATACGCTCTGGCGCGAACATCTTTCCAATCTGGAAAATCTGCGTTCGGCAGTTGGTTTTCGCGGCTATGCCCAGCGTGACCCGCTTAATGAATATAAGACGGAATCTTTTGAACTGTTTCAGGCCATGCTCGCCAATTTGCGCCGCGATGTAACTTCAAAGCTCATGCGCTTTGAGCTGGTAGAGGCGCCGCCACCCCCGCCGGCGCCGCTGCCCGGCCAGCTGTTCCACCCTGATTTCAGCAGCGAAGATGAGGGTAATGATACTATTTTGCTGTCGCGGCAGGCGGATAATCGTTTTGTTCCCAAGGCGGAACGTGATCCGAAAAATCCGGATACATGGGGGCGTATCGGCCGTAATGAACCCTGCCCCTGCGGTTCGGGCAAAAAATACAAACATTGCCACGGCGCCCTGGATTAAGGCAAAAGCAGGCGGAATAACGGGCCGGCTCGCGCAAAAGGCACCGGCCATATCGGCAATAAAGGGGGGGAGCGTATTTGCCAAAATGCGGCAGCTATATTATATTATACCGGGTAATGTCACAGTGAAATATAATAATCGCAGAGACATATTATGCGCGGCAAAGCAAAGAAAAAGCTGAAAACAGACAGTGTCAAACAGCATGAAAAAGCTATTGAAAAGCTTTTGCAAAAGTCACGCGCTGTTTTGGCCGATTCTGCCCCTGAGGCGCATTCTGTCAATGCCCTGCCGGATTTAAAATCCGGCCGGCGCGGTGTGCCGGCCGGCGACACAATCCCCGCCGGCGGCGGCTATGCCAAAGATATATTCCACGCCTATAAATGGAAAAAAGGCAAGGAAGAAAGGACAGATACAATTATTGAGCTGGAGCGAAAACGTAAAAAAGTGCGTTATTCTTTCCGCAAAGAGGGGAAAATCTATGGGTTTGACCCTTTTAAATAGGCTTAACGCCGGCCTTTATTCACTACACAGAGTTTTTCCATAAATTGGCGCGCCTACCTCCAGGCTTTTTACCCTAATACACCCGGCAGGGCGGCAGCTTTGCCGTCTTTCAGGCAAAGCTCTTCTCCCGATTTATTCTATAAAAATAAAATATATTCAAAATAATAGCGGTAATAATTCAGACTTATTCTCATGAAGAATTTAAAGGGCGGATTTCCGCCAATATAGGCTGCATAATCAGTTTTGCTTTACTTAAATCAAAATCCTGCTGGAGTTGTAGCCAATAATGTGGATCCGTATTAAAAAACCTGGCAAAGCGCAAAGCCGTGTCCACCGTCACCGGCAGACGGCCGGCAATAATGCGCTCTATCCGACTGGGAGAAACATGCAGCTTTCCGGCTAAAGCATAAGCAGAAAGGCCGGAAGGAAACAAATATTGCGCTTGCAAAACTTCACCAGGGTGATAATTAGGCACAATACGGCGCGCCATAGCATAAACTCCCAATAGATAAACAAGCGTAATATAATTCTGTTTTATACCGGCCCAATATCGGCAAGCCGGCTAAAGGAAATATTATTACTTCCCGACCTGTTATAAACATAATTCTTACGAAGAAACATACAATATATATTCTGGAAAATATATAGATTTTTAAAAATATACTTAATATTTATGAATATTAACAAAGAAATATTTGATAAATATCATAATATAATTTAACTTAAAGACAAATCAGGCAAATTGCGCAACAGGTATTTTAAGAAAATAATCTACTTTGCCGTTTTTTATACTATAATACGCCTCACCATCAATCGATTGTGGCACAATCCGCTCCAGCATTATGCTGCCAAAACGCGCTTCAGCCATAAAATCACCGGCAGCAGCTTTTGCCCCTGCACGGTCTCTTTGCTCCGATCCTGCTACAGGCGGCATTGATTCTGCCGTTGCCGCTGAGAAATCCTCTCGCCATGACAGCACCAGCGCTTTGCTGCCCACCGGTGCTCTATTTGTCGCCGCCGCGCTGCCGGCCATTATTGTCGCAGCCGGCAGCGGCAATTCTTCCTCCCCCTCTGCCCGGCAGTTAATGGCAATCTTGCCCCGGCCCAGCGCCAAAACACCAAAAGCAGCAGAATTGATAATCAGCTCATGCAAAGCCAGGCCAATATGCAAAGCAGCAGAGGGAAAAAGATAAGGATTCTCCCCCTGCACAGAAATAGAACAATACTGCTTGTCGGTAATGCTATCCGTATAAAAGCGCAGCTGGGCAAAAACCAGATCCTGCAATAAAGCGCCGCGCCAGTCGGAATCGGTTACCAAATCCTGTGAAGAAGAAAGCGAATGCAATCGCCCCTGAAATTTCTTCAGAAAACTGCCAATATTATGGCAAAAACGCGCCGTTTGCGTAGCAATGCTCTGAATAATGGCCAGAAGATTTTTAGAGCGATGGCTTACTTCACGCAGCAGGATTTTGAGCACTTCTTCACGAGCGCGCAATTCAGAAATATTGACGCCGCTTGTCACTATACCCAAAATTTTGCCTTGCGCATCACAATGCGCCTCAATAAAAAATTTATACCATAAAGCCTGGCCGCCATGGCTGTCATTGGCGTTTTTGGGCGATATTTCCCCGGCAAGGCTGGGCGCCAAATTGCCCGGCCCGGCGGCAAAATTGCCCTGATTTTCCGCCCCCTCCGGCTGAGCGGCAGATTTTGGCGACAGGCTGAATTCCAGCCGCGCCGTTTGCCCGCCAGCCAGCAAGCGTTTTTTCACATTTTCCATTTGGGTGGCGGCCGCCGGCGGGAATATATCAATATCACGGCATAAAGGCCGCCAGCCTGCCTTTAACACCGGCGGCAAGTTTTCTGCCATAGTGTAAAGGAGATCAGGTGTCTGATATAAAACACAAATATCGGCGCTACAAAGCGCCATGAGCAGCGGCGTATTACCCGGCCCGGGCACAGCCTGTGCCACCGCAACCGCCGGGCTACCCGCTTTTTCAGGCCCCATTTCCTCAGGCTTTGGCACTTTATCGGCTGCCATTGCCTCAGCGCCTTGTTTATACTGCTCTGCACTCTCTGACATTATCACCACTTTTTCCGGCGGCAGACTGCACCCGCCTGCCTTGTCCCCTGCCTGGCCGGGCGCGGCCTCAGCGCTTTACTTCAAACGCCATTGCGCGCATTTTCTTGAAAAAACAGCGCCTGACTGATTAAAGCTTTGACCATATCGGGGTTAAAAGGCTTGGTCACTAAAAAAGTTGGCTCAGGACGCGTGCCTGTCAATAATCTTTCTGGAAAAGCAGTGATAAAAATCACCGGTAAACTATTTTTGGCTAAAATCTCGCTTACCGCTTCAATGCCCGAACTGCCATCTGCAAGCTGAATATCAGCCAGCACCATGCCCGGAGCGGTTTTTTTAAACAATTTTACGGCCTCAGCATGAGTGCGGGCAATCCCCACTACCTGGTGCCCCAGGCCTTCCACCAACTGTTCTATATCCATGGCAATCAGCGGCTCATCTTCAATTATCATGATTTTGGTAGCCACCTGGTTGGATATATCGCGCGCGGCCTCACCCAGACAGGCTTCAAAACTCTTTTTATCGCAATCCAGAATCTCCATAGCCTGCTTTTCACTAAAGCCTTCTACCGCTATCAGCAAAAAAGCCTGACGCGCTTTGGGCGCCAGTACCGTTAGCCTGCCGGTCGGCTCTTTGCCGCCGATTTTGGTTTTGCTGTCTTTGGCGCTACGCGCCTCTCGCCGGCCGGGCGCACCGCGCGCGGAATCAATTGAAATCGGCAGAGATTCGGCAAATTTAGATGCTGTCTGGTTAAATAAATGGCAAAACAGCCAGTAAACACTAATACGATCATTGGATTTTTTAGGGAAAATGCTTATATCGGCAATCAGCGCCTCTAACATGGAAGCCACATAAGCATCGCCTGAATGTTGCGAGCCGGTGACCGCGCGAGCAAAGCGCCGCAAATAGGGCAAATGCGGGGCGATACGCGTTGAAAGTGACATAGCAAAAGCTCCTTTTGCACCAAAATAAAACCGCCCCGAGCATAAGCATATTTTATTAAAAAAGTTCCACTCACAGTGGAACATACTGAATATTTTCGCGTTAAAGTTGTAAATATCTCTGATTTATGCGACACTGGGCGGGCGATAAAACAAGGCTATCGGCATGGAAGACAATAAAAACAAAGGCCGGAAAATGTTTGCAGACAAAAATCTTTCACAATCAGGGCACAGCAATGAGGACAGGCTATTGGGTGTGCACAGCCGGATAGCCGAACAATTACGCGCTTTTTATACCGGCATTCAGGAAGAGGCGATTCCGCAAAAATTTCTGACCCTGCTGGAGCAGCTCGATGAAGTTGAAAAAAACGAAAATAAAACAGCCATGCAGACAGGGGAGCAGCATAATTTTGCCGAGCCGCAAAGGCCGGTTGAAAAAAACATTTTAATTACCAAGCGCAGGAGCAGGCATGAATAAAAGCCTCACCCCTGCTGCCCCTGCCCCCCGTAACAGAGCAGGCCGGCGCAAGCGCCCGGCTATAGCTGCGGCGCCTGAAGCTGCAACAGCCCGCCACAAACCAGGCTCTACGGCCGCATCGGCACAAATCCCGACTCAGCCAGGCTTGGCGCTCACGGCGCCGGCAGCCGGCCAATATGCGCCAATAGCGCCTACGGCTCCGGCAAAATCGGCCAAAAAGCGGGAAATAAAACCCGGCAGCAGTGAAAACACGTCCTTCCGCCGTGAAATGCTGTCACTCCTGCCCGGTTTGCGCGCTTTTGCTGTCTCTTTAGCCGGTAATAAAGACCAGGCCGATGATTTATTGCAGGATACGATTATGCGCGCCTGGGGCAAGCAGGAAAGCTTTACCATGGGGACAAATATGAAAGCCTGGCTGTTTACCATTTTGCGCAATGAATTTTATAGCCAAATGCGCAAACAAAAGCGCGAAGTGCAAGATACAGACGGAAATTATGCCAATAATCTGGCCGTTCACCCGGCGCAATATGGCGCGCTTGATTTGCAGGATTTCAAGCGGGCGCTGGATAAATTGCCACCCGATCAGCGCGAAGCAATTATTCTTATCGGTGCTTCCGGCTTTTCTTATGAGGAAGCGGCAGAAATTTGCCACTGCGCTATTGGCACAATTAAAAGCCGCGTCAGTCGCGCCCGCATTCACCTGCAAAATTTGCTAGGCATAGAGGGAGAAAATAATTACGGCCCTGACGCCGCGGCCAAAGCTTCCGCCATACGCTCTTTTTAGGCTTTCCCATTGCCGCTTTTGGCTGCTCACAAGCCAACAAAGCAAGGCAGCACCGGACAATGGAGCAATGGGCGCGGCTATTAAGGCGCAGCCCTGTTCCACATTATCAGGAAGCACGTGCCCCTTAAAATCCCCAAGGTGGAATATCAAAGCTCAAAGGCCATGAATATTGCCTTAGAAAACAGTTTAACCGCTTTGTTGATCGCTCTATTGCCGCCGGGCAAAAGGAAGATAATACTATTTTAGCAAATTACCAATTTCCTGCCCGGCAAAATTATTATGCTGGGTCTGGCCTGTAATAGCGCAAAAAATATAAGCCTTTATTTACCAAAACAAAATTTTCCGCAAAAAAGCCTCGCCTGTTTACTCTCTATAGAGACAGACTGCCTATAAATCTTTGAGCCAAAGCCAATTCCCGGCTTTGGCGCCTCAAAATTTCAGGGTGAGTTTTGTCTATGGCTGTTCCTCATGCCGCAAAATATAGAGCAGCGCAGCGTGCACCGCAATCGGTGCCGGCGGCTGATAATGCGGCCGGCAAAGCAGCAGGCCGCGATAAAAAAGCCCAATATGGCAAAGCCGGCAAGTGCACAGGCGGCAAGAAAGTGACGGCCGGCCAGGCTCTGGAATCGGGCGAAAAATTATGGAAAAAAATCATCGCCTGGTGCACATTGGTTTGCGCCCCCGGCGCGGCGATGGCTTTACTGGTTTTTGTCTGGCAGCTAAACGGCGCACTTGAGCATGTGACCGTGGCCGATACCGGCCCGATTGCACAAAACACCCCCCTCACCCCGCTATTGCGGGATAAATCTGCCGCTGCTGCCAATAAGCCCCCTAATGTAACCGGCAATCGGCTGAGTTTTATCCAGCGTCCGCCGGTTGCGGCCAGGCAAAACAGCAAAAACCGCGCTTATAGTGCGGATTTGCAGTTTTTGCATACAGGGCTTATTTATTCTTCCTTTCTGGTGCTGATTGCCAGCCTTTGCATTGCCCTGTTGCTGGTGCGCTTTATGGTGCGTGACAAACACCGCCGCCACGCTTATCAAACTTTGCTGGCCAATAGTGACACAGCGCTGGAAAGCCGGGTGCGCCACCGCACAGCGCATTTGACCAAAGCCTGTCACCTGGCCGAAAAAGAAAGACAACGCGCCGAATTATTATTGCAGGATACCAGCCACCGGGTCGGCAATTCTCTGGCCACTATTTCTTCACTATTGGGGCTGCAACTGCGCCAATGCCATGACAAACAGGGGCAAAAGGCGCTCTTATCGGCGCGGGATCGTATCCAGACCATTTCTGCCGCTCATCGGCGCCTGCGCCTGGGCCGGGATATGGAAACAGCCTCAGTGGGAGAATTTTTAAGCGCCGTTATTCATGATATAGAAAACGGGCTGACCGCCGCGCAGCGCCGTCATATCACTATTAAAACCCGTTTTGAGCCTTGCTTTCTGCCGGCGCGTGATGTAACAACTCTGGGCATTATTCTGGGTGAGCTGGTAACCAATGCGGTTAAACATGCTTTTCCCGATGGCCGACAGGGGAAAATTACTGTCACTTTTGGCAAATTAAACGGCAAATCCCTGCGCCTGATTGTTGAAGATGACGGCATTGGCCTGCCCCCGGCCCTGCGCCTTGCCAAAACAGCGGAATATGAACAAAAAGGAGAACCGGGCCAAGGCTTGGGGCGGCTGATTATATCGCAGCTTTCCGCACAATTTAACGCCAGGCCGCAATTTTTAAACGGCGCAAAAGGCGGCAGCCGCATTATTATCCCTTTATTAAACAGCCAAGCTGAAAACAAAAAATTTGCGGCAAAAAAAGCCGCGGCCTGAGATAGCCTGACGCCCGCTCATGCTCACATTTCCAGCCTATTTGTCGGAATGTGCGTTTTTGCCGTGCCACAGGCTATAAACCGCGGCAGCGCCGGTCGCCAGCACAGCCAGCAGGCCGATTTTTTTATAAGATCTGACTCCCATAGCCAGTAAGGCCGGCGCCGCTGCCATAGCCGTGCCCGCCAGCAGCCTTTTTTGCTCAGGGCCAAGGAAAGCCTGTTGTTTTCTCTTTTGCCGATCCATGCTGATTTTCAGGCAAATTACGCCGATAAAGGCAATCAGCAGCCAGATAAGCATCAGCACAGCCGCCGCTTTAATTGGCGACATCATACTCCAAATATAGAAAAAAAGCATTACACAGGCAAAAAACACCGCAAAAAACAAGGCCGCGCCAATAAACACCCAACACACAGCCTGCATTTTGGTTTTTTTGACAAAAGCTCTGATATTATCTGCAGCAAATTTGCCGAAAAAGGGAAAAAGAAGGTTAAGCATAGTCAGACACCCTTGCGCCCTTTTGTGCTGCCGCCAAGGCCGATACGGCGCTTAACGACTGCCGCTGTAAATTTCACTGCCTGAAGCCTGACACGGATAACAGATTACACTCCGCTTTTCGCTTCGCCGGCGCCGCTATTTTAAAGCCAAAACCACATTGGCCAGCACGCGCAAACTGCGCCGGCGGCCTTATGGCTGCGGCATCAGAATCTTGCTCTAGCGACTGGCCAGCAGCGCCAGCACAAAACCAATACCGGCGGCAACAGCCACGCTGGTCAGCGGCTTGCTGCGAATAGTTTCGCTCATATTTTCCTGTGCCTTGTGGCTTGCCTCGCGCACATAATCACCGCCATGCTCGCGCGCCTCTTCCAGAAAATGCGCTGTTTTGGCCTTGAGCGAGCGCAATTCCGCCGCCCCCATAGTCGTAATACTGCCGGCCAGCGACTCAGCCTTTTCACGCATTTTATGCAGCTGGCGCTCAATATCCCGCGCTTCTGCAGCATGAGTATTTTCTTTTTTCATATCTGTTGCTTTTGCCATGAATCCACTCCCAAAGTGCAAATAGACGCCGTGATTGCGTTATTCTAGCACGCAATCACGGCAATAAAGCGCCAAAATCACTTTAATAACGGAATTTTTATTTTCCTCTCTCTATCGGCGCCGTGAGAAGATAAATCCCCCCGCCGGAGATGATAAAACCTTCCCTGCAAGCTTGCAAGAGGCAAAGCGTCAATGATAAAAGCCTTCTTCAGCACCAATCTCTGCAGCAGGCAGAGAGCAAAAACGGGAGTTGCGTTAATGTCTTTCACCATAGCCAGCTGGAATATTAATTCTGTTCGCCTGCGACTGCCGATTGTCTTGCGCTTTCTGGCCGAATACCGGCCGGATATTTTATGCCTGCAGGAAACAAAATGCCCCGATGCGCTGTTTCCGCTACAGCCTTTGGTGGCAGCCGGCTATGCTTATGCGGCGCTTAACGGCCAGAAGGGCTATCACGGCGTTGCCACAATATCGCGCCTGCCCTTTATACATACAGATAAGAAGCTGTTTTGTGGACGCCATGATTGCCGCCATATAGAGGCGACAATAGAGTATCAGGGCAAAAAAATTCATATTCACAATGTTTATGCCCCCGCCGGCGGTGATGAAACCGACCCGGCGCTTAACCCCAAATTTGCCCATAAATTGCAATTTCTGGAAGAAATGCACAGTTTTCCTGCGGATAAAGGGGACGGCTGTGCTTCGCTGCTGGTGGGAGATTTAAACATTGCACCACTGGAAAATGATGTCTGGTCGCATAAGCAAATGCTGAAAGTCGTCAGCCATACACCAATCGAAACAAGCGAGTTGCTTGGCGCCCAAAAAGCCGGCGGCTGGGTTGATATTTTGCGGACAAAAGTGCCGCCGCAGGAAAAACTTTATACCTGGTGGAGCTATCGCGCCCGCGACTGGGCGGCCTCCAATCGCGGCCGCAGGCTGGATCATATCTGGTCTTCACCCGATTTACTGCCATTTCTGGACAAAATCACTATTTGCCGTGAGGCGCGCGGCTGGGAAAAGCCTTCCGATCATGTGCCGGTTATGGCGCATTTCTTCCCGCCGCAATCCCTGTAAAGCAGTAGAGGTGAAAGGAGCCGTAATATAATATACTGGCCGCCACATTTTGGCAGGTTTTGCCGGTAAAATTTTTCTTTGTCGTTTTTTAACTTTTATTTGTGAAAAAATATTTATCCTATTGACAAAATTTCAAAATGGACAGGATACAGAGAGAGGTTTTTTTGCGGAATTATTGCAATTTGGCAAAACCGGCTTTTCTGATTCCGGCGGGCGGCGGCTATATTTGTCTTTTCCCATCAGGATTATTTTGCCCGCTCTATAAAATTTCATAGCCGGGCATTTGCTTTGCCGGAAGCGGCAAAAAAAGAAAGTATCGGTAAGGCAATGGGTCGTGTTTGCAACCGCAAAATGCCGTTTTTTGGCCGGGCGTTTTTTACACGCATTAAACAGGCCGGCGTAAAAAACCTGTCTTTGGCCGGTGCTGGCGCCTGTCCGGCAGCCAAAAATAGTATAATCGGCTTTTGTGCCTTTTTGCTTGCCTCCTGCGCTGTCGGGCCGGATTATAAAAAACCTGATATAGCGCTGCCAACCCAATGGGGAGATAAAGAGGCGACAGCGGCCGCAGCCGCGGCGGGCCAAAACAGGCAGGCTGAACTGGCGGGCTGGTGGCAGCGCCTGCATGACCCATTATTGGATCAAATGGTAACCGCCGCCATAAGCGATAATCTGGATATTGCCTCTGCCAAAGCGCGCTTGCGTGAGGCGCGCGCCCTCGCCTGGCAAACAGCGGGCGCCCTGCTCCCTTCGCTGGATTCTGCCGCCGGCTATAAACGCCAGAAGGCTGCCGGCCCGGGCGGGCTGACGCAAGATCATTATAGCGGTAATTTTGATTCTGCCTGGGAAATTGATTTATTCGGTTTGAACCGGCGGGCGCTGGAGGCAGCGCGTGCCGGCTTTGGCGCGGCGCAAGAAGATTTGCGCGCCGTAATGGTAACCCTTATTGGCGATGTCGCCTCTAATTATGTGGAAGCGCGCCGGCTACAGGCGCAATTGCGCCTGAGTGAAGAAACTGCCCGCAGCCAGCGCCAGACGGCGGATTTAATCGGCCGCAAATTTCAGACCGGTGCCGTTTCCAATCTTGACGCCAATAATGCGGCCGGTCAGGCGGCCGATATGGAAGCCAATATTCCGCGTCTGACCCGGCAGCTTGCGGTAACGACACATCGTATTTCAATTTTATTGGGGCAGCCGCCGGCGGCTATTGGCGATTTGATTGAGTCAAATTATTACCGGCAAGGTGGTGATATTCCGGCAGCGCCGGGGCAGTTGCCGCCGACAATTCCTGCCGATATTTTGCTTTCTCGCCCTGATGTCCGCGCTGCTGAACGCCGTTTGGCGCAATCTACGGCCATAATCGGCCAGCGGGAAGCCCAGCGTTACCCTTCTGTCAGCCTGACAGGCAATATTGCCACTAATGCGACCGACCCCGATAATTTGGGCAAGCACTCAAACATTGGCTGGGCCTTTGGCCCGACTGTCAGTCTGCCGCTGTTTCGCGGCGGGGCGCTGGTGGCGGGAGTGGAAATTGCCCGCGCCCAGCGGGATCAAAATTTTATCAATCTGCGTTCTACAGTGCTGACAGCGCTGGAAGAGGTAGAAAATGCGCTGGTTTCGCTTAAAAATGACCGATTAGTGGCGGCAAAAGAGACCGAGGCCGCCAAGGCTTATCAGACATCTCTCAATCTTTCGCGTAATTTATATGAATCCGGCAATACCGGCTTTCTGGAATTATTAACGGCCGAGCGTTCCTATTTTTCAGCCCGGCAAAGCGCCCTGAATGCCCGCGCCGCGGCCACAACGGATTATATCAGCCTGATGAAAGCTTTAGGCGGCGGTTGGGACGGCCTGGTGGATTATAGAAAACCTGAAATTATTGACAAAAACACCGGCCCGCATTTTAGCAAATTGCCGACATTGAGCGAATCGCCAAGGCAACCGCAAAGCGCACAAGATAATAGTTAAAGAGAAAAACCAGACACAAAGCCGGCGGCAATGCCTTTGCTTGCAACCTGCTAATGGGCATATAGGCGCGCCTGGCACTGAGTCGGAATCCGTGCCTGTGCCTGCCCGAAACCAGCTAAACAAGCAAGCCAATATCAGCGAAAGCGCGATAATCCGCCTTGCCCTCCCGCTTCTTTTGTATAAGCAGCGCAAACGAAATTAGCAACAGCGTCGACAGCTCTTTTTTGGTTGCTACTATTCTATCCGCTTTCACCGCTAACCGGCGCCAGTAGCGATAAGCAGGCCTTATGCCTCGATAGCGATTTTTTAAAACGCGTTTTACCTGACTGAATCGCCGCTGTCGCACTGCCAAGCAATTTCAGCCACAAAGCACAGAGCACAGAGCACAGAGCACAGAGCACAGAGCACAGAGCACAGAGCACAGAGCACAGAGCACAGAGCACAGAGCACAGAGCACAGAGCACAGAGCACAGAGCACAGAGCACAGAGC
>Ga0153977_1000002_pt1 | contig 216749 bp, 173 predicted proteins | sample TSGA061MetaG_FD_104710 | JGI IMG/M metagenome (GOLD analysis project Ga0153977, IMG submission 104710) | Attine ant fungus gardens microbial communities from Georgia, USA - TSGA061 MetaG | ecosystem: Host-associated > Fungi > Mycelium > Unclassified | place: USA: Georgia, Yuchi Wildlife... | reverse complement strand
GAGGGCGCCGAAAGGCCGGAGATGAGCTCCAAATAAGGGAGCACTACACCTCCTGATTAGAATGAGGGGTGGGGGCGCGGGCCGGAGATGAGCTCCAAATAAGGGAGCACTACACCGCGGGCGCTGTCTGTATCCTGCATCATTTTGCCGGAGATGAGCTCCAAATAAGGGAGCACTACAAGGGTTTTATCCCGGCAATTATCTGGTGCGCTGTTTCGGTTGTTCTTGACGCAGCACCCGCTATTGCTCCTTTCGGCAAAGGCGCGTATAGTAAGTTCGCGCGCTATATTGGACATAGTGCAGCAAATATGAGGAGACTGTTATGCGTACCAAAATATTAAACAAAGTCGCTTTGGTGACAGGCTCGTCCCGCGGCATTGGCGCAGCCGTAGCCAAAAGACTGGCCGCTGACGGTTTCAGTGTCATTATTAACTATGCCGGCCGTGTAGATGATGCCAATGCGGTTGTCAAAGAAATCAAGGCTGCCGGTGGCCATGCCGCAGCTATTCAGGCCGATATTTCCGTTCCTGTCGAAGTTTCTGCCCTGCTCGATCAGGCCGCTGCGCTTTTTGGCGGTGTTGATGTTCTGGTCAATAATGCCGGCATTATGCAGCCGGGCCTTGTGAACTTGGCTGATACCGATGACGCGCTTTTTGACAAGCTTATCGCGATCAATCTGAAAGGAACATTCAATACATTGCGCCTTGCCGCCAAGCATCTTCGGGCGGGCGGACGCATCGTGAATTTTTCAAGCAGCGTTATCGGTCTGGCCTTGCCGGGATATAGCGTTTATGCGGGGACTAAAGCCGCCATTGAAGCAATGACTCATATTTTTGCGAAAGAATTGCGCGGCAGCAATATTACTGTCAATGCTGTAGCGCCAGGGCCAACTGCAACGGATCTGTTCCTCAACGGCAAAACACCGGAACAAATCGAGCATTTAGCCAAAATGCCGCCGCTGGAACGCCTGGGAACACCGGAGGACATTGCTGCAGCCGTTTCATTTCTCGCCGGCCCTGACGGGGCGTGGATAAACGGGCAAACGCTGCGCGTTAATGGCGGCATTGTCTAAAAGCTGCGTAGAAAGAATTTTAACAGGCTTCGAGAAAAGGAAACTCTCATGTCCAAGAAGGTTGTCCTTGTGACCGGCGCATCAAGCGGCTTTGGGCGTTTAATATCCAACGCCCTTGCTCAATCCGGCCATAGCGTTTATGCCTCCATGCGCGACATAGCCGGTCGTAATGCGCCGCAGGCCGCAAGCGTCAAAGAATATGCCAAAGAAAATAATGTAGATCTGCGCCCTATTGAACTTGATGTGCAATCGGACGCATCTATCAAAAAAGCCGTTGATCAGATTATCAAAAAACACGGCAAGCTTGATGTTCTGGTGCATAATGCCGGCCATATGGTATATGGCCCGGCAGAGGCCTTCACTCCCGAACAATATGCGCAGCTTTATGATATTAATGTCATTGGCACTCAGCGTGTGAATCGTATTGTATTGCCGCATATGCGCAAAAAACGCCAAGGCTTGCTGGTCTGGGTCTCCAGCAGCAGCGTTGCCGGCGGCACACCGCCTTATCTTGCACCATATTTTGCCGCCAAGGCCGGAATGGACGCGCTTGCCGTACAATATGCCCGCGAGCTGACATTATGGGGAATTGAAACCTCAATCATAGTGCCTGGCGCCTTTACGAGTGGAACAAATCACTTCGCCCATGCGACCTATCCCGCCGATAAAGCCCGCGCGGAGGAATATGAAAATGGGCCGTATAAAGGCTATGGCGGGAAAATACAGAATGCTTTTGCAGAAATCGTTCCTTCAGACGCGGACGTGTCAGAAGTTGCCAAAGCCGTTGCCCATGTCGTTGACATGTCCTATGGCAAACGGCCTTTCCGTGTTCATATTGACCCTTCACAAGATGGCGCCAATGTCACTTTTGCCGTGATGGATCGTGTGCGGGAAGAAATGCTCCATCGTACCGGATTAGATGAATTGCTTACCCCTGTAAAAACGGCCAGGTAATTATTGCAGTGGCTTTATTGGTTACCATGTTCTTATTGCTATTTTTCAGGAGAAGGCTGTTTGAGGGCTTTAGAACCCCTTGTGGCGAATCCGTGCACTGGTTCGTTAATTTGGCGTGCCTCCCGACCTTACGGTCGGGGCAGCGGTGGGATATAATAGTGCTCGCGTGAATATGCTGCTTTTGTTGGCGATGATTTTTGGTTATCTCCTGCGCCGGGAATTGTTGAAATACTGAGTTGCGCAGAGCTGTCGCTTTGAATTCCCACCAGATAAAAAACCCTGTATATTCTTGTAATCGCGACTGTAACATGATGGTAACTATCTGATTCTAAGTGCTTTCTTGCGCGCTTTTTCTGTCGGAGATGACTTCCAATTGAGGGAGGACTACATCTGTCAATCGCTGATATGATTGAGAGGAACGGCCGAAGATAATCTCCAATTAAGGGGGGAGTGCCGTCATAGGATTGATTTGAAGAGAGCAGCCTATAAAGATTTTTTCTATTATTGCGCCATTATGAAAATTTATATATGTTGCTCGCGACTATAGTGGGATAATAGCAGGAAAGCCGGTCTGAATAGCGGGTGGCATGCGCCATATATAGCTTGCATAAGAGATTATATTTATGCAAGTAAACAGGTTGTCGGCTCAGGCGCCTTTCGCCTGCAGTTTTATTTTGATAACCGGTTTGCAAAGAGTGCACGCATAATGTTTATCCTTCCCTATAGCCGATAGCGCAATTCTCTTGAGACAAGCGGGGCAGGATTTATATCATGAAGATTACGCGTCACTTTACCCGGGCGGGGCAGTCCCCCTATACTGATATTCTTTTTCACTCAGTCCGCGGCCATATTAAAGGCTCTGATAATCCCGATATTCATGGGGTCGATACTGTGATTATTCCTGCGCATTTCAGCCGGGAAGCGGCGGATATATTGCTGCAAATCGGCTTTTGTAAGGTGGCCGTGCCGGCAAAGTGCAAAAAAATGGCAGAAAAAAATGTGCCTGAATGGTTATGGCGTTCGGAGGCTGATGATCTCGCTCTGCGCCTGCTGCCTGAGCAAGATCGAATCGCTGTGGAAAGAGATGCGCGGCAGATATTTGATCGTTTGGCCGGTGCGTGGACTTATTGGGGCTGGAAGGGCGGCTATTTTGATTCGGAAAATGATGCCCGCGCCTTTCATGACGAAATTTGTTTTACGCTGGCGACCCAGCGCGCTGCACCTGACAGGCCGCAATGGTCTGATACCGGGCTATATTGGGCTTACGGCCTCGATAAGCCGGCGCAAAAGCAGTTTTATCATGATCCGGCAACAGGTGAGTTTCGCCACTCTCTTTCTGCTTCTGCGCATTTGCAATCTTGCAGCTGTTATATCCGTTCTGTTCAAAATGATTGGGCAGATGAAGATAGACAGGCAATGCCTGGCGCTTTTGCAGATTTATGGCAGCGCGAAATGCAGCCGGCGCATTATAGCGCTGCGGTTGGCGGCAATTTTTCTGCTTTACGGGGGGCAGAAGAAATAAATGGCGAAATTGGCCGTACCGGCAGTTTAATGTCTTTTTTGAAAATAGGGGAGGCTGTTGCCGGAGCAATAAAACCGGATAAAGCCGCGGCAGACAGCGCCGCTGCCATGATAGTGGTGAATGCCGATCACCCGGATATTGAGGCCTATATTGGCTGGGGGGCGGAAAAGCGTCAGGAGCATTTGTCTTTGACGATAGGGGGAAAAATTGTCAAAAGGCATGTCACTGCACTATATGAAGCTTTGGCGGCTTCTTCCCCCGCCGGGCAGGCTGCGGCGCCTGAAACTGTTGCAATAGAGATTCCGGCTTCCCTTACAGGGACGGTCGATAGAACTGCGCCGGAAAAGGCTTTGCATTTTGCCGATAATATCGCTTTGAAAAAAGCTGTTCAAGCTGCGCGGAAGGATTATGTGCCGGCGGATTATATTCACTCTATTCTTCAATCTGCCCGCCGCGGCTTGGCCGGTGAATCTTTCTCTGTTGCTGCTGCCGCTAATGAAGAAAGCGGGAATCAATCCGCCGCTGCCGCCGCCAATTTGGGGCAGAATTGTGTCTATGCTCTCGCTTTATCGGATAGTTTTTTGCATGCTGTTGAAAAAGATGAAGAATGGCCGCTTATCCGCCGCGCAGATGGCAGCGTGCACAAAGAGCTGAAGGCGCGCAGCCTGTGGGATAAAATTGCTCTGGCTTCGTGGAGCTCTGCAGCGCCGCATTTGCATTTTGATACAAGCATAAATGATTGGCTTACTTGCCCGGCAGCAGGGCGGATTCGTGCTTCCGACCCGGATTCAGCCTATATGTTTCTTGATAATACGGCCTGTAATTTTGCCGCTGTCAATGTGCTCGGCTTTATGCAAGGCAAGAATCGTTTTGACAGCGCGGCTTTTGCTCATACAATCCGCTTATGGACGCTGGTACTGGAAATTTCAGTAAGCATGGCGCAATTTCCCTATGAGAAACTGGCGCGCCTCACGCATGAATACCGGCCTTTGGCCTTGAGCTATAATAATTTGGGCAGCCTGCTGATGGAGCTGGCTATTCCCTATGATTCAGATCGCGGCCGCGCTTTTTGCGCCGCGCTTACCGCTTTAATGACCGGCACAGCCTATGCCGCCTCAGCTGAAATTGCTTCTGAGCTGGGGGCTTTCAAGGCCTATGCCCGCAATGCGCCGGCCATGTTGCGCATTATTCGCAATCACCGTCGTGCCGTTTACGGGCAAGGGCAGGGTTATGAGCAGCTCAATATTGCCCCTGTGCCGTTAAAAGCAGCGGATTGCCCCGATTTTGAGCTGGTGGAGCTGGCGCGCTCTGCCTGGGACAAAGCTTTGCATTTGGGGGGGATTCACGGTTTTCGTAATGCCCAGGTTTCTGCTTTGGGCGCCGATGTCACTATTAGCCGGGTGATGGATTGTGCCGCAATGGGGCTGGAACCTGACAGCTTTTTGGTGAAATTTCAGCGACAGGCTGACGGCAGCCGGGTTAAATCTGTCAACCCCGCCGTGCCGCAGGCTTTACGCCGCCTCGATTATAAAGCGGAACAAATTGCCGATATTCTCGCTTATGCGCTTGGCTGCGGCTCGCTGGACAATGCTTCTGCCATTAATGCGGCGGCGCTAAAGGCCAAAGGTTTTAATGATGAAAAACTTGCCGTTTTAAATGCGGCTTTGCCTGACGCTGCCAATATCAGGGCGGTTTTTACCGCAAGCCTGCTGGGAGAAGATTTTTGTCGCCGGAATTTGAATTTTACCGAGGCACAATTACGCGATGAATCTTTTGATATTTTATCGGCTTTGGGTTTTTCCGAACAGCAAATAGCTGCCGCCGATTTTTATATTTGCGGTGCTTTATGTCTGGAAGGCGCGCCGCATTTGCAGGCAGAAGATTATGCCGTATTTGATTATGCCGTGTCGGGCGGGCATTTGCTGCCGCATTATCTTTCGGTAGAAGGCCGTATTCGTATGATGGCGGCGGCGCAGCCTTTTCTTTCCGGCGGTATTGCCGGGGTGATAAATATGCCTGATCATGCTTTGGCAGAAGATTGCGCCAAAGCGGCAATGCTGGCGTGGAAATTGGGGCTGAAAGCCAATGCTCTTTGCCGCCGGGAGCCTGACTTGCTGCAAAGGGCGGATTTTGCTGCCTTGATGGCCGAAGAAGCAGATACAGGCAAGAGTGAGGCTGTAACCGGGCAGGCGCCTGCTTCGCGTCCGGCGGCAATGGAGGAAGAGAGTGCCGGCACAGACCGTAAGCCAAGCAAAATTGCGGCAGGGCAGATAGATAATGCCGATCCGATACGAGAGAAACTGCCTGACCGGCGGCAAGGTTATACGCAAAAGGCTGTTATTGCCGGCCATAAAATTTATTTGCGAACCGGTGAATTTAAAGACGGCCGTTTGGGCGAAATTTTTATTGATATGCCTAAAGAAGAGGCAGCTCTCCGCGCTATGATGAATAATTTTGCCATAGCCGTCTCCCTTGCTTTGCAATATGGCGTGCCGCTGGAAGATTTTGTCAAGACCTTCACTTTCACGAAATTTGAGCCTGCAGGCCTTGTGCAGGGCAATGATACAATCAAGAAGGCCAGCTCTATTCTGGATTATATTTTTCGTGAATTGGCTGTTTCCTATCTGAATCGTTATGATCTGGCGCATAGTGAAATTTCGGATTTTGCCTATATAATGGCGGACAAAACTGAGGAAGCGCGTAAAATCAAACTTATTTCTGCCGGTTGGACACAGGGCTTCAGCCTTAAATCGGATAGAGCGGCCGATAGATTGCTGCCCGGCCAGCAGGCCGTAGCCGGCTTTCCGGTTGAAGCGGCCGGTAAAGACAGGGCAGATAAAGGGCATAGTGACGGGTTAGATAAAGGGAGAACCGGCGAAATTTCAGAAGCTGCTTCGCGGAGCCTGGCTGCTGAGCAAGCAGAAATCGGCGATTTTGCCGAAAATATGATAAAGACTGTCGTTGCGCCTATTGCCGCACAAGTGGCTGAGACAGAACCGACACCGGCAAAAAAGGCAGCAGATAGAGCATTACAGGCCGCGCCTGCAATGACTTCTTTGCCTGCTTTTATGCGGAAGAGAATCTCTGCCTTTGACGAGCAGCGAGTTGATTTTTCCGGCCTTAAAAATAAGCAGGAGACTGTTTTTACAAATCGGGCAGCCGCTATAGAGCGCCGGCCGTCACTATATAAAGAAGGGGCGGCGGCAAGCGAGGTAGGGGCTTCTGCCGCAGAGGCCGGTAGAGCAAGTCCATATCGGGCCGGTATGCACAATATTGGCAATTCGAAATTATCAACGCCTTTCAGGGAACGGGAGCAGAAAAACGCTGCCGTGCCGGAAAAAATAGTGCAAGATGATAAATCTGTAACTGAGGCGGAAACAAAGGCGGCCCCTATGCCGGCTTTATCGGCAGAAACAGGTTTTGAAGAAGCTTTGGAGCTTAGTTTAATCCGCGAATTATTTGGCGGCAATCTTGCCGATGAGCCGCCGGCAAAGGGAGCAAAAACTGCCGAGGCAGAGGCAACGGCTCCTGTCATTGCTGTCGGGGCAGAGGCTGTTTTAAAAACAGCGCCAAGGCCGATTTTTGTGCCGTCAAGCCGTATAATAGCGCGTCCTGATTATCGTAAATATCATGGTGAGGCAAATGAGGTACAGCCGGCCGGCAAGGCGGCAGCAGAGCCGGCGGGAAATATGTCAGAGCGTTCGCACCCTCCTTCAATAAGTGCCGGAAGTTTGACCGCTGAGCGTGGCAATATGGGGAAAGATAAGGACAAAGCCGGGAGGTAGAAAAGATTAAGCCGGTAATCAAAATAATATTTGTGCATTATTGCCCGCTGAGGCAGCCGCCTTTCAGGCACCGCCGCGGGTAATCGGCTCCTGATAAGTAAAGCCCATATCCCAGGGGAAATAAATCCATGTATCCTGGCTGACTTCGGTGATATAAATATCCACCTGCGGCTTGCCTTGCGGTTTGGTATAAAGAGTTGCAAAACAGGCTTTGGGGATAATATCCCGCACAATGGCTGCTGTTTTGCCGGTATCGGCCAGATCGTCAATAACAAGCACATTTTTGCCGCCGTTTTTGGTAAGTTCGGCGCTAATGCCTTTTTTGACCACCAATTCGCCTTGCTTGGAATAATCATGATAAGACGCGATGCAAATAGTCTCAATCAGACGAATATTTAACTCACGGCAAATAATTGCCGCCGGCACAAGGCCGCCGCGCGTAATGGCGACAATCGCCTTCCATTGTTCTTGCCGTCCGGCAATTTTCCAGGCAAGCGCGCGACAATCGCGGTGAAATTGATCCCAACTGACGGGAAAAGCTTTTTCAGGGAGCGGCATGACAACCTCACATAAATAGGAAATAAAGAGAGCGCCCCGGAATTACCGGGGCCGACCGAAAAGAAACCCGGCCCATATAAACAGGCTCATCATTCTAAATTTCCCCCTCAAAATCGGCAAGCATTTTTTTAACTGCAGCAGCGGCTTGCGCCAGGCTTTCGGGGTCGCGGCCGCGCAAGACAATTTCCAGCCGCCAGCGCTGCCCGGCTTTATCGCAAATTTGCGGATAAGAGCCAATGGCAATTTGCGGAAAAGCATGTTGAATTTCCCCCAGTTTTTTGCTGATACGGCTTTCACCAAGCGGGCAGGGGATAATTATGGTTTGCATAGGGGCAGATTTCTCAAGCGAAGGTAAAATTTCCTGCACCATAGCCTGAAAAATTTGCGGCACTCCGGCCATAATAAAGCAGTTTTCTATTTTAAAACCCGGCGCTCCACTGACATTATTGGCAATCAGCTCTGCCCCTTCAGGCATACGCGTCATCAAACGCCGGCCTTCTGTTAATTCCAGCTTTTGCGCCTGATAATAGGCCGACAATATTTTTTCGGCCCTTGGGTCAAAAATACAAGGGCGGCCGAAAGCTTTTGCCACAGATTCGGCCGTTATATCATCATGTGTCGGGCCAATGCCGCCCGAGGTGAAGACATAATGATAAGATTGACGCAAAGCATTAATGGCGGCAATAATAGCCTGTTCCATATCGGGAATAATGCGCACTTCACGCAGGTCAATACCGTATTCTGTCAGTCTTTCTGCCAGATAGGCAATATTTTTATCCTTTGTCCGGCCTGAAAGCAATTCATCGCCAATGGCCAATATGGCGGCCGTTATAATGGGAGAAGAAACAGGCATGACAATTTTCCTTAAAATTTTGTCAATTAAGAATTCCAGGCCGGATTTAACGCAAAGGCAGGATAATGGGCTCAATATTTCCCGACTGGGCGGCTTGCTGTGCCTTATAAATATAGGCCGTTTTACCCAGCGCAGCTTTGTCTAAAGATAAAGCATCAAGTGCCTGTTTATCGGCCTGCATCATCATATAAATTGTCCATTTCACCGGTTTTGCTCTGCCGCTGCGGTAAGGAGAAAAATCAGACCCAATGGCAAAGCCGGGCGCAGAGCCGAAATCGCCACCCAGGCCGCCTGCATCACCAAAGCCATAAGGCTGGCGTCCATAAGAAAAGCCGAAATGAGGCCGCATTGTCGCTTTATACTGTTCTTTATCAGGCAAAAGCAGAAAATATTTATAATTATGCTGCCTTGTAATAGCAGCGGCCCGGCTTATGACCGGCGCTGCCGTTTGTCCACTCATGCCGCCCTCATAGGCGGGAGCAGAAAAATGCGCTATATTGCTTTTTTCACCCTGCTGCGGCAAATTTTGCGACAGCGATGAAGGCTGCCGGCCGACGGTGCAGGCAGCAAGCAGAAAAACCGCCAATAAGGCAATAAAAACAGCATAATTCAGCCTGATATTGACTGCCGCCTGATAATAAGGAAACATATATTTGCCCCACCAAAAATTCCGCCCTGTTCAAGTGCCGTAAGCGCGCGGAAAGACAAAAGCAAAAATGGAGTAAAGTGAGGGATAAATCAAGCCTGCAACACTGGCAAGCAGGCAATAATTGCCAATATATAATGGCAGAATTATACATAATGGTGGGCGATGAGAGACTCGAACTCCCGACATCCTCGGTGTAAACGAGGCGCTCTACCAGCTGAGCTAATCGCCCTGATTCCCCGAACGGCACCCTTATTGCCAAATTCCCCAAATATCACTATTTCGGCGAATAATCCGGCTCTATAAAGCGCTTCCATGCTCTAATCAAAACTGCAGCGAAATGCAAGGGGAAAGTTTTCCGCAAGTGAAAATTGTAGAAATTTATTCCCCGATTTAAATAAGAGACGGGCAAATATTGCCGGCTTCCATAGTGGAAGACAGCGCAAATTATCGGTATTTTGGCAGAATTAGGGAATCAAGATATGAGCAGAGCCTTGGGCCAGGCAGCATTGATTTTTCAGCCTGTCTGCAATTCCGCGCTTGACATCATTATGAGAACAGCTTAAACGAACGCCATGCGCTGTTATCGAAGCGCGTTGCGATGCGCGGGTGTAGCTCAGCTGGTTAGAGTGCCGGCCTGTCACGCCGGAGGTCGCGGGTTCGAGCCCCGTCACTCGCGCCATTTTTTGCATAAAATATTTGCTGTTTCGCTATAATATTTGCAGTTGCAGAGTGTTGTTTCGCTATATTTGGCGGGCGGCGCCGCGTTTGTTACTGCAGGCGCATTTTGCCGGTAGAAATTTTGCCATAAATTTTGCTTGTGTGAAATTTTGTTTTTCCGCTTGCGTCTTGGCTGTGTCTGCGTTAACCCTGCTGCAGGGGCAGTTGGCACAATCTGTTATTCCGGCCGTTTGATAAACGGGGTGAAGCGGCCTTTAATCCCGGCGCTTTGTGCTTGCTCTTCGCAACTATAGCAAAGGCGGAAGACGCTATGATTGATATGCTGCATTCTTATTTGCCTGTCCTTATCTTTATGGCGGTGGCTGCGGTGATCGCCGGGGCCTTGTTATTTATCCCTTTTATGGTCGCTTATCGCGCCCCGGATGCGGAAAAACTTTCCGCTTATGAATGCGGCTTTAATTCTTTTGATGATGCTCGTATGAAATTTAATGTCCGCTTTTATCTGGTAGCCATTCTTTTTATTATATTTGATCTTGAAATTGCGTTTCTGTTCCCTTGGGCTGTTTCTTTTCACGCTATCGGCCTGTTCGGCTTTTGGTCAATGATGGTGTTTTTGCTTTTACTGACGGTCGGTTTTACCTATGAATGGAAAAAAGGAGCGCTGGAATGGGATTGATCGGCATAAAGGAGGCGAACAGGCCGCAGGCGGCTTCTACCGGGCGTGATTCTGTTTCTCTGCAACAAACGGGGAAGGTCGGCGGTGCGGATAATGCGATGCTTGAGGACATAAATGCCGAATTATCGGATAAAGGTTTTTTGGTAACTTCGGCTGATGCGCTGATTACATGGGCGCGCACAGGATCGCTGATGTGGATGAGCTTTGGTCTGGCCTGCTGCGCTGTTGAAATGATGCATTGCTCTATGCCGCATTATGACAATGAGCGTTTCGGTTATGCGCCGCGCGCTTCGCCGCGCCAGTCTGATGTTATGATGGTGGCGGGCACTTTGACTAATAAAATGGCGCCGGCCTTGCGTAAGGTTTATGATCAAATGCCTGAGCCGCGTTATGTGATTTCTATGGGGTCTTGCGCCAATGGCGGCGGTTATTATCATTATTCTTATTCGGTTGTGCGCGGTTGTGACAGAATTGTGCCGGTAGATATTTATGTTCCCGGTTGTCCGCCCACGGCAGAAGCTTTGCTCTATGGTGTTTTGCTGCTGCAAAGGAAAATTCGCCGCAGCGGCTCTATTGAGCGCTAGGAGAGACTATGTCTGCGGAAGCTCTGGGTGAAATTGCCGAATATATAAAAGAGCGCCTGGGTGCCGTGGTAGAAAAGGCGGAATTGGCTTATGATGAGCTGACTATCACGGTGAGTGCTGCCCGCATAATTGATGCGCTGGTTCTCCTGCGTGATGATGTTCAGTGCCAATTTATCGCTTTAATAGATATTAGCGGTGTCGATTATCCTGATAAAGAAAAGCGGTTTGCTGTTTGTTATCATCTCTTATCGCCGCAGCAAAATTTGCGCCTGCGCCTTAAACTGCATATTGATGAAAATACGCCTGTTCCTTCTGCCTGCGCTGTTTTTGCTGGGGCGGAATGGTATGAGCGTGAAATTTACGATATGTATGGCGTTTATTTCAGCGGCCACCCGGATATGCGCCGCATTTTGACGGATTACGGTTTTCAGGGTTATCCGCTGCGCAAGGATTTTCCCGTTAGCGGTTTTGTCGAATGCCGTTATGATAATGAAGTCAAGGGGATTGTCTATGAGCCTGTGCTTTTGCGCCAGGAAATGCGGTCTTTTGACTTTCTCTCTCCCTGGGAGGCTGCGGATTATATTCTTCCGGGTGACGAAAAGGCTAAAAAAGGATAATGGGCAATGGGGTTTCCTGTGTGCGCTATAATAATGCTGCTTGCCTTATTTTATCGGGCTGCAAGCTTGAAGTTTGAGGGCGCTATAGGATTCGCCCGGTTACAGGGGGGCCGGCATTATGGCTGAGGCCGATATTCGGAATTTCAACATTAATTTTGGCCCGCAGCACCCTGCTGCACATGGGGTTTTGCGCATGGTGCTGGAACTGGACGGCGAAGTGGTAACCCGCGTTGATCCGCATATTGGCCTGCTGCATCGCGGCACTGAAAAATTGATGGAAACAAAGACTTATTTGCAGGCGGCGCCTTATCTGGATCGTCTGGATTATGTCTCTCCCATGAATCAGGAACATGCCTATGTGCTGGCAATAGAGAAATTGCTGGGTCTTGCCGTGCCAAAACGCGCCAGCATTATTCGTGTTTTATTTTCAGAAATAGGCCGTATCCTCAACCATTTGATGAATATAACCACTCAGGCTATGGATATTGGCGCGCTTACCCCGCCGCTTTGGGGGTTTGAACAGCGCGAAAAGCTGATGATTTTTTATGAGCGGGCTTGCGGTGCCCGCTTGCATGCCAATTATTTCCGCCCCGGCGGGGTGCATCAGGATTTGCCTGACGCTCTGATAGAGGATATTGGCAAATTTATTGAGCCGTTTTTAAAAGCAGTGGCTGATATTGATTCCCTGTTGACGGGCAATCGTATTTTTAAGCAGCGCAATGTTGATATTGGCATTATTGCGCAAAAAGAAGCGTGGAATCGCGGTTTTTCCGGCGTTATTATCCGCAGCACCGGCGCTGCCTGGGATTTGCGCAAAACTCAGCCTTATGAATGTTATGAGGAACTGGAATTTGATATTCCGGTCGGCAAAAACGGCGATTGCTATGACAGATATCTGATTCGCATGGAGGAAATGCGTCAATCTGCCACTATTATACGCCAATGTGTGGAGCGGCTGCTGGGAGCAGAAAAAGGCGGCCCGGTTATGTCGCCCGATTATAAGATTACGCCGCCGCGCCGGGCGGATATGAAGCATTCCATGGAAGCGCTGATTCATCATTTTAAATTATTTACAGAAGGCTTTCATGTGCCGAAGGGTGAGGTATATGCTGCCGTGGAAGCGCCGAAAGGTGAATTTGGCGTTTATCTGGTGGCAGATGGCAGCAATAAGCCTTATCGGGTAAAATTGCGCGCTCCCGGTTATGCGCATTTGCAGGCTATGAATCATATATGCAGGGGGCATATGCTGCCTGATATAGCGGCCGTGCTGGGCTCGCTTGATATTGTTTTTGGAGAGGTTGACCGCTAATGTCTGTTCGTCGTCTCGCGGAGGAAGCTGTGCAGCCGTCTGCTTTTGCCTTTAATAAGGAAAATCTTGCCTGGGCTAAAAAATCTATTGCCAAATATCCCAAAGGGCGCCAGCAATCGGCGGTTATTTTGTTGTTAATGCGCGCACAGGAGCAGGAAGGCTGGCTTTCTCGCGCTGCGATTGAATATGTTGCCGATATGTTGTCTATGGCCACTATGCGTGTTCTGGAAATTGCCACTTTTTATACGCAATTTCAGTTAAAGCCCGTGGGGACAAAAGCGCATATTCAACTTTGCGGCACTACCCCCTGTATGTTGCGCGGGGCAGAAGAGTTGCGAGAGGTTTGCCGCCGCCGCATTCATCAGGAGCCGCTGCAAACCAATAATGAGGGCACGCTTTCATGGGAAGAAGTGGAATGTCTGGGCGCCTGCGTCAATGCACCTGTAATGATGATTTTTAAAGATTATTATGAAGATATGACAGCGGCAAAGCTGGAAGAAATTATCGATGCTTTTGAGCAGGGGAAGGGGGCGCAAGTGCCTGTCGGGTCGCAAAGCGGGCATCGGCCTGCTGCCGTTCGTAGTGGGCAAAGCGGGGTAAAAAATGAGGAGCATTGAGCAAATGCGTTGGGTGTTGCAGTTGCAATTCGCCGCAGGGCGAAACATTACAGGAAAATATAATGGATAAACGGGCTGTTCCTCATGCAAGCCGCTGGTTGGCCACAATATTGCCGGAGAGGCGCTGTTATCGCCCCGGTTTTATTATTGTGGCGACATTGGTCGCCGGCTATCTTGCTTCTTTGGTAAAATATGGCAGTGAGCATGATATGCCGCCGCGTCCGCCAGAGCGCATTGCGCCGCCGGTAGTGGTGATAAATGATAGTTTGGCCTGGTTTGATTGGGGGCGCATACAGGATTATGTTTATGTCTATGGCGGTAACAGCGTCAATATGCTTGTCGGCCTGTTTCATCACGGTTTTTCTATAGTTTTTGCTTTTATCTATATTATGATTGCCGAGAAATATCCTAAAATTCGTTTATGGCACGGCGCTTTTTACGGTATTATCATTACTATCCTCATGCATTATGTTTTTATCCCTTTATGGGGTGCCGGGCCTGCTATGTGGAATTTGCCGTGGACAGAACATGTCAGCGAATTATGGGGGGGCATTATTTGGGGATTTGTGATAGAAATGGCTTATGTCTTCATGCGCTATTATATGACTGGCGTGGCTGATAACAGGCAGGCGCTGCGCCGTAATAGCGAGTGATGATTGCGGGCCGAACCGACAGGTAAAACCTATATCTTTCGGTTGGGTTGCGTGCGGGGGTTGGCGCGCAGAAAAACGAAAAAAAGCAAAACGTAATTTTGTAATTGGTTAGTATAGGTGAGTTGAAAAAACGGTATTGGCGGTCAAAGGGAATGAGGTAAATCTTCCAGCCGCCAAGGCCGATACAGTATTGTAGAAAGAAAGGCATTATAGCGAAGTGTGAGGCATTTTGACTCTAATTTTCGTTGATATTGGGGATTCGTAATAGTGTTACCTTGTAGATTTTGCTGTTTGGTTAAATTTTGGAAAAGGATAGGGAGATTTGGAAATGTTAGCAAAATTTCAGGATAAACTTAATGTGAAAATTGTCATTTGGGCGACAATTCTTGGGGGCTTCTTTTCTTCTATGGTGAAATGGGGCAGTGAAGTTAATACACCGCCGCGCGCTCCCGGCGACATGGTGCCGCCGGCCGCTAATATTGATGCCTGGCTCGGTTGGCTCGGCGTTAATTCCCATTCGTTGGATTATTTTTATAATGGCAATAATGTATGGGGGCTGGTTAGCCTTTATCATTGGGGGTTCAGTTTTGTTTTCGCTTTTGTCTATGTTGTTATCGCAATGTATTGGCCGCGGATTCGCGCATGGTATGGCGCTTTTTACGGCATTATTATCACGGTGATTATGCATTATTTCTTTATCCCTTTATTTGGGTTTCGTATGGTTGGGGTGAATAAGAATATTACAGGCTGGCCTTGGAATTTGACTATATATGAGCATTTTTCCGAGCTTGCCGGGCATATTTGGTGGGCCATGTGCATTGAAATATGCCTTATTGCTGTCCTTGCCCATTTTGGCCGCCCGATTAAGGGGGATTTCACTATGTCGCATAGTCGAGAGCATTGATATAAATTCCGGCATAAATTATGCCGCCTTTGGTAAGTAACTAAAAGAGATAAAGCGCTATGCTGGCCGATAAAGACTGCATTTTTACCAATATACACGGTTTGCAGGATAAAACTCTGAAGGGGGCTATGGCACGCGGCTCATGGGTAGATACCAAAGCGATTATTGCCAAAGGGCGTGACTGGATTGTCAGTGAAATGAAGGCTTCGGGCTTGCGCGGCCGCGGCGGCGCCGGTTTCCCCACCGGTATGAAATGGTCGTTTATGCCGAAGGAGAGTGATGACCGTCCGCATTATCTGGTAGTTAATGCCGATGAATCAGAGCCGGGAACCTGCAAGGATCGCGAGATTTTGCGGCATGAGCCGCATTATTTGCTGGAGGGGTGTGTCCTTGCCGGTTTTGCCATGGGGGCACAGACAGTTTTTATTTATGTGCGGGGGGAATATATTCGCGAAAGAGAAGCTTTGGAAAAAGCGGTTGATGAATGTTACGAAGCCGGGTTGTTAGGCAAAAATACCAAATACGGGCATGATTGTGATATTATTGTTCATCACGGCGCTGGCGCTTATATATGCGGCGAGGAAACAGCGTTGCTGGAAAGCCTGGAAGGTAAAAAGGGTCAGCCGCGGCTAAAGCCGCCTTTCCCTGCCAATATGGGGCTTTACGGCTGCCCGACAACCGTCAATAATGTAGAATCTATTGCTGTTGCTCCTGCTATTTTGCGGCGAGGGGCTTCCTGGTTTTCTTCCATTGGTCGCCCCAATAATGTCGGCACCAAATTATTTATGGTTTCAGGCCATGTAAACACGCCTTGTGTGGTGGAAGAAGCAATGGGCGTGCCCTTCCGCGAATTGATTGAAAAATATGCCGGCGGGGTGCGCGGCGGCTGGGATAATCTTTTGGCGGTTATCCCCGGCGGGGCTTCTTGTCCGGTTGTGCGGGCAGAAGATATGATGAATGTCCTTATGGATTTTGACGGATTGAAAGAGGTGAAATCTTCTTTTGGCACGGGCGGAGTGATTATTATGGATAAATCTACCGATATTATTAAAGCTATCTGGCGTTTATCTGTCTTTTTCAAACATGAAAGCTGTGGTCAATGCACGCCCTGCCGTGAGGGGACAGGCTGGATGATGCGCCTTCTGGCGCGTATGGTGGAAGGACGGGCGCAAAAGCGCGATATTGATTTGCTTTTTGACATTTCCAGGCAAATTGAAGGGCACACAATCTGCGCTTTGGGTGATGCTGCTGCCTGGCCGGTTCAGGCGCTTATCCGCAATTTTCGCCCGGAAATAGAAAAGCGGATTGAAGCTTATACCCGGCGAGCCGTGCAAAACCGAAATAATGTTTTGGCGGCAGTCGGGTAAATTTGGCTGCCGGCGGGAGAGGAAATGATTCTGGGGGGCAATGCGGCGGCGAGAGCAAAAATATGTTTTGCAACCCGCGGCAGCGGGTTAGGAAATTTGGGAAGCCTCAATATAAAGCAGATAAAAAGGCCGCCGGGCTTGCGGAATAATAGCGGATTTGGGAAAAATGGCGAGAATTATAGTTGACAGCAGGGAAATTGAGGTTCCGGATTCTTATACTCTATTGCAGGCGGCAGAAGCAGCGGGGGCGGTGATTCCGCGTTTTTGCTTTCATGAGCGTTTATCTGTTCCCGGTAATTGCCGCATGTGTCTGGTAGAAGTAAAGGGAGGGCCGCCCAAACCGGTTTCTTCCTGCTCAATGGGGGTGAGGGATTTGCGTCCCGGCGCCAATGGTGAGCCGCCGGAAATTTTTACCAATACGCCAATGGTAAAAAAAGCGCGTGAAGGCGCGCTGGAGTTTTTGCTGATTAACCACCCTCTGGATTGTCCGATTTGTGATCAGGGCGGTGAATGTGATTTGCAGGATCAGGCCATGGCTTTCGGCCGTTCCTCTTCACGCTATGCGGAAGATAAACGGGCCGTTGAAGATAAATATATCGGGCCGCTGGTTAAAACAGTAATGACGCGTTGCATTCATTGCACGCGCTGCGTGCGTTTTACCGCCGAAATTGCCGGTAATGATGAAATCGGGCTGACGGGCCGCGGGGAAGATGCGGAAATTGCCACTTATCTGCAACGGGCTTTAACCTCGGAATTACAGGGTAATATTATTGATCTTTGTCCTGTCGGCGCTTTGACCGCGCGTCCTTATGCTTTCCATGCCCGCCCGTGGGAATTGACAAAAACGGAAACTGTTGATGTTATGGACGCTATGGGCTGCGCCATTCGCGTGGATACGCGCGGGCGCGAGGTAATGCGGATTTTGCCGCGGGTGAATGAGGCAATCAATGAGGAATGGATATCGGACAAAACCCGCTTTGTCTGGGACGGGCTGCGCCGCCAGCGGCTCGACCGCCCTTATCTGCGTCAGGCGCGCGGCCGTTTGGTGGAAACCGGCTGGACAGAGGCTTTTGCCGCTATTCGTCAGGCTGTGAGTAAAGCCGAAAAAGGCAATATTGGCGCTATTGCGGGCGATATGGCCACGGTGGAGGAAATGTATGCGCTGAAGGCATTATTGGCGGCTTTGGGTTCCGATAATGTCGATTGCCGCCAGGATAATACGGCCTTACATGGGCAATTCGGCCGCGCCAGCTATATTTTCAACCCGACTATTGCCGGGATTGATGAATCTGACGCGCTGCTGATTATCGGCAGCAATCCGCGCCTTGAAGCTACGGTTTTAAATGCCCGTATTCGTAAACGCACTTTAAAAAGCGGCGATTATCCTATTGGCCTTATCGGCGCCAGGGAGGAATTGCACTATCCCTATACTTATCTGGGGGCAGGGCGCGAAAGTTTGAAGGCTTTGGCTGCCGGTGAAAGCAGTTTTTTCCGTATTTTGAAAAAAGCACAAAAACCGCTGATTATCATTGGTCAGGCAGCGCTTTGCGACTATGACGGTGAGGAAATTTTGCGCCTTATCGCGCAAATTGCCCGTGATACGGCTGCTTTGCGGGCAGATTGGAATGGTTTTGCCGTTTTGCACAGAGCGGCGGCGCGCGTTGGCGGGCTGGATATTGGCTTTACCCCGCCTGGGGGTAAAAAAGCAGCCGATATTATTGCAAATTCAGATATATTGTTTTTGCTCGGCGCTGACGAGGTTGATTTATCGGCGAAAAAAGGTTTTACTGTTTATATCGGCTCTCATGGCGATAAAGGCGCTCATGCGGCCGATGTTATTTTGCCTGCCGCTGCTTATACCGAAAAATCCGGGCTTTATGTCAATATGGAGGGGCGGGTGCAAATGGCAGCGCGGGCAAATTTCGCTCCCGGTGAGGCGAGGGAAGATTGGGCGATTATTCGCGCACTTTCCGCTGTTTTGGGGCAGGTTTTGCCGTTTGATTCTCTGCCCGCTTTGCGGAAAAGCCTGTTTGCCGATTATCCGCATCTAGCAAGCATAGACAAAATTTTGCCCGGCCAAGCGGCGGATATTATTGCTCTTGGCGATAAAATCGGGATAATAAAGGGGCAGGCTTTCCCCCCGGCGGTTCAGGATTTTTATCTGACAAATCCCATTGCCAGAGCCTCAGCCGTAATGGCCGAGTGCTCGGCTTTGGCGCATAAGCGCCGGCTGCAGGCGGTAAAATAGGAAAGACAAGGTATCGGGCATGTATGATTTTTTTCTGACCTGGTTGCTACCTGTAGCAATTATTGCCGGCAAATCCCTGCTTTTACTGGCGGTTTTGTTAATTCTCATTGCTTATTTGCTTTATGCGGATCGTAAAATCTGGGCGGCGGTGCAATTACGCCGCGGGCCTAATATTGTCGGTGCTTTCGGCCTGTTGCAGTCTTTTGCCGATTTTATTAAATTTGCGGTAAAAGAGCCGATAATTCCGGCCGGCGCCAATAAAGGCGTGTTTCTGCTTGCTCCTTTTGTGGCGTCTTTTCTGGCCTTAAGCGCCTGGGCGGCGGTGCCTGTCAGCGAGGGCTGGGCGGTGGCCGATATTAATGTCGGCATTCTTTATATTCTGGCCATTTCTTCGCTGGAAGTTTACGGCACTATTATGGGCGGCTGGGCTTCCAATTCCAAATATCCTTTGCTTGGCGCCTTGCGTTCGGCAGCGCAAATGATTTCTTATGAAGTCTCTATCGGCCTTGTCCTGACCTGTGTTCTGTTATGTGTCGGCTCGCTTAATCTGACCGATATTGTGCTGGCGCAGAAAAACGGTTTGGGAACGCGGCTGGGCGTGCCTTTTGCCTCATTTCTGGATTGGCATTGGCTGGCTTTGTTCCCGGTATTTATTATATTTTTCATTTCCGCTCTGGCAGAGACAAATCGCCCGCCTTTTGATCTGGCAGAGGCGGAATCAGAATTGGTAGCCGGGCATATGGTAGAATATTCGTCCACGCCATATATGCTGTTTTTCCTCGGCGAATATGTGGCGGCTGTTTTAATGTGCGCCCTGACCGCTTTGCTGTTTCTTGGCGGCTGGCTGCCGCCTTTGGATATTGCCTGGCTGAACTGGGTTCCCGGGATTATCTGGTTTATTGTCAAAACCTGTCTGGTGTTTTTTATGTTTGCTTTTGTCAAAGCTTTTGTTCCGCGTTATCGCTATGATCAGTTAATGCGGCTTGGCTGGAAGGTGTTTCTGCCGATTTCTCTGGCAATGGTGGTGATAGTGGCCGCTATTTTGAAAATAACCGGTTGGGCATAGGAGAAACAGCAATGTCATCATTATTTTCGGCCGCAAAATCCCTGCTTTTGCTGGAATTTATCCGCGCTTTCTTTTTGTCTTTGCGGCAGGCAGCCACTCGCCGGCCGACTATTGAATATCCCAATGAAAAAGGCGCTGTTTCGCCACGTTTTCGCGGCGAGCATGCCCTGCGCCGTTATCCAAGCGGCGAAGAACGTTGCATTGCCTGCAAATTATGTGAGGCTATATGCCCGGCTCAGGCCATTACGATTGAGCTGGCGCCGCGCGGCAGTGACGGCACCCGCCGCACAACACGCTATGATATTGATATGGTAAAATGTATTTATTGCGGTTTTTGCCAGGAAGCCTGCCCGGTGGAAGCGATTGTTGAAGGGCCGAATTTTGAATTTGCGACAGAAACGCGGGAAGAGCTTTATTATGATAAAGAAAAACTATTGGCTAATGGCGACCGGTGGGAGCGTGAAATTGCCCGCAATATTGCTATGGATAGCGCCTATCGTTAAAAATTGCAAAAGCACGGGCAGTTTCATGTGTGCAAATGAGACAAAAATGAAAAAAACGATAAAAGTGAATTGCCTTTTTGGCGGTTTCAGCAAAAATAGCGGCCTTGCCTGATGCGATTGGTGCAATGGGTCTTATTTATCGCGGAGCAAAGCGGTGAAATATTTCGCGCTATTGGCCGAAATCGGCAGCCGGCTTGAATAATAGGAAGAGCAAATGATAACAGGTTTTGCGGCTGTGTTTTTTTATCTCTTTGCTGTAATTATGATTGTTGCGGCAATTATGGTGATAGCGGCGCGCAATCCGGTGCATTCTGTCCTGTTTCTGATTCTGGTTTTTTTCAACGCGTCCGGGCTTTTTTTGCTTGGCGGGGCAGAATTTCTGGCGATGATTGTGTTGATGGTTTATGTCGGCGCTGTGGCTGTGCTTTTTCTCTTTGTCGTGATGATGCTTGATGTCGATTTTGCCGAATTAAAGCGCGGCGTGGGGCGCTATGCGCCGATAGGCGGGCTGGTCGGCCTGATTGTGCTGGCTGAGCTGGTTTTTGTTTTTATGTCGGTGAATTTTTCTCCCACGGGGATAGTCGCCGCGGTAACAAAGCCTGTGCCTGCGGCTTTGCCGCGCTCCAATACTCAGGCGCTTGGCGATATTCTTTATACAGATTATGTTTTTTATTTTGAGCTGGCCGGTTTTATCCTGCTGACAGCAATGATTGGCGCTATTGTGCTGGCCTTGCATCATCGCAGCAGTGTCAAGCGCCAATCTATTAGCGAGCAGATCAAGCGCAATCCACAAACAGCAATTGAAGTCAAAAAAGTGGAATCCGGCAAAGGGATTTAGGCAGGAGAAAGCCATGAGTGTCAATATTGCCCATTATCTGACTATTGCGGCGGTTTTACTGACAATAGGCATTTTGGGCGTGTTTGTTAATCGCCGTAATATGATTGCCATTTTAATGTCGATTGAGCTGATTCTGCTGGCGGTTAATTTGAATTTTGTTGCTTTCTCGGCTGCTTTGCATGATTTGGTCGGGCAAATATTTGCTCTGTTTGTGCTGACCGTAGCCGCGGCGGAATCGGCTATCGGCCTTGCTATTCTTGTTCTCTTTTTCCGCAATAAGGGCAGTGTCGCGGCAGAAGATGCCAATGTGATGAAAGGCTAGGGGAATGTCCTTATTTTATTATGCGATTGTTTTTCTGCCTTTTATTGGCTGCCTGATTGTCGGTTTATGGGGCGGCAGGCTGGGTGCGCGCGGCAGTGAATTTATTACCTGCTCGCTGGTCATAATCGCCGCGCTGCTGTCATGGGGTGCTTTTATCAGTGTTGCTTTCAGTGATAATGATGCCCTGCGCATTTCACTGCTGCCCTGGCTGGCAAGCGGCAGGCTGCATTGTGACTGGTTCTTGCGTATTGACACTTTGACAGCGGTGATGCTGGTTGTGGTCACGACAATCTCGGCACTGGTGCATATATATTCCGTCGGCTATATGCATCATGACGCTTCGCGCCCGCGTTTTTTCGCCTATTTGTCGTTTTTCACTTTTATGATGCTTGTCCTGGTGACATCGGATAATATGGTGCAGCTGTTTTTCGGCTGGGAAGGGGTGGGGCTTGCTTCTTATCTGCTTATCGGCTTCTGGTATCAAAAACCGGCGGCCAATGCGGCTGCCATCAAGGCTTTTATCGTCAATCGTGTCGGTGATTTTGCCTTTTTGCTAGGTATTTTCGGTATTTTCGTCATTTTCGGCACTGTCGGTTTTGACGATATTTTTGCCAAAATGCTGACAGGGCAATATGCCGACAAATTCTATTTTCTGCATTGGCAATTTAGCGGACAAAAGGCGCTTGACGTGGTTTGTATCTTGCTGTTTATCGGCGCTATGGGCAAATCGGCGCAATTTTTGCTGCATACATGGCTGCCGGACGCTATGGAAGCTCCCACTCCTGTCTCCGCTTTGTTACACGCAGCGACAATGGTAACCGCCGGTGTTTTTATGGTGGCGCGCTTATCGCCGTTATTTGAGCATGCGCCGGTCGCTTTGCTGATTATCACTGCTATTGGCGCGATAACGGCCTTTTTTGCCGCCAGCGTGGCTTTGGTGCAAAATGATATTAAGCGGATTATCGCTTTTTCCACCTGTTCGCAGCTTGGTTATATGTTTGTCGCCCTTGGTATTGGCGCTTATGGGGCTGCCATATTTCATCTGTTTACGCATGCTTTTTTCAAAGCTTTGCTGTTTCAGGGGGCAGGCTCGATTATTCACGCTGCTTCCGATGAGCAGGATATTCGCCGTATGGGCGGTTTGCGCAAATATATTCCCGCAACTTATTGGCTGATGATTATCGGCACATTGTCGCTGACAGGTTTCGGTATTCCGGGGACATTTTTCGGCATGGCGGGTTTTTTCTCTAAAGATGCTATTATTGAAGCGAGCTATGGTGCCGGCGGCGCGCTTGCCAATTCAGCTTTCTGGCTGCTGGTGATTGCTGCCTTGTTCACGGCTTTTTACGCATGGCGTCTGATTTTTATGGTATTTCACGGCAAGCCGCGGGCACCGGTTGATATTATGCATCATGTGCATGAGGCTCCGCCTGTTATGCTTATTCCTATGGTTTTGCTGGCTGTTGGAGCGCTTTTTGCCGGCCCGGTTTTCCTGCCCTATTTCTTTGGGGCGGATTACCAATTATTCTGGAATGGCGCGCTGTTTGTTTCTGCTGATAATAACATATTGCAACAGCTGCATCTTGTGCCTTTATGGGTTCAATGGGCAGGTTTTACCGTTATGGCGGCCGGTTTTGCCGCAGCCCTGCTGTTTTACATTATTGTTCCAACCTTGCCGATCCTGGCAGCGCGGCAGCTTTCGCCTTTATATAAATTCCTGCTCAATAAATGGTATTTTGACGAGCTTTATAATTTCCTGTTTGTGCGCCCTGCTTTTGCCGCCGGCCTTTTTTTATGGAAGATTGTCGATATCAAGCTTATTGACGGTCTGGGGCCAAGCGCTATTGCCGCCAGGGTTGCGGCTGTAACCGACAGAGTTGCGCGTCTGCAAACGGGTTATCTTTATCACTATGCCTTTGCAATGCTTATCGGCGTTACAGCTTTCATTACCTGGATAATATTCGGGAGCCTGAATTGATGACCGACCAGTGGCCCATTCTTTCAACACTTACATTTTTGCCGCTTTTTGGCGCGCTCCTTATTCTGGTAATTAAAGATGAGGGAGAGGCGGCAAAGCGTAATATTCGCAATGTTGCTTTATTGACCAGCCTGTTTGTTTTTATCCTCACTTTGATTATGTGGGCGGGTTTTGATAAAAATAATCCCGGCTTCCAGTGGCGTGAGCAAATAGACTGGCTGGGCGAAGGCATTGGTTATCATTTGGGGGTTGATGGCCTTTCTGTTCTTTTTGTTGTTCTGGCAGCCTTTTTAATGCCTTTTGCCATTTTGGCGAGCCGCTATAGTGTCAAGGAAAGGCTGAAAGAATATATGGTGGCTTTCCTTATTCTGGAAACGACCATTATCGGCGCTTTTTGCGCGCTTAATGCTTTACTGTTTTATATTTTCTTTGAAGGCAGCCTTATTCCGATATTTCTTATTATCGGCGTATGGGGCGGGCCGCATCGCGCCGCCGCTGCCCTGAAGTTTTTTCTTTATACTCTGCTTGGTTCACTCTTAATGCTGGTCGGCCTTATGGCAATATATTGGCAGGCCGGGACTTTGGATATTCCGGTTTTGCTGAATTATCACTTCCCCGTTACTATGCAGATCTGGCTGTGGCTGGCCTTTTTTGCCTCTTTTGCGGTCAAATTGCCGATGTTTCCAGTACATACATGGCTGCCTGATACTTATGTTCAGGCGCCGACAGCCGGCACGCTTATGCTTTCCGGTATTTTGCTGAAATTTGGCGGATACGGCTTTTTGCGGTTTTCCTTGCCAATGTTTCCTCTTGCTTCTGCCAAATTTGCGCCGCTGATTTTTGCGCTTTCCGTTATTGCTATTATCTATATGTCGTTAATAGCACTGGTGCAAAAAGATATGAAAAGGTTGATTGCCTATTCTTCCGTGGCGCATATTGGCTATGTGACCATGGGTATTTTCGCTGCTGATATAGAGGCTGTTGAAGGCGCTGTTTTCCAGATGCTATCGCATGGTCTGGTGGCGCCGGCTCTGTTTTTGTCGGTCGGCCTGCTTTATGAGCGTATGCGCACCGGCGAAATTTCGGCCTATGGCGGTCTGGTCAATAATATGCCCAAATTTGCCGCTGTTTTTATGATTTTCACTATGGCCAATATCGGTCTGCCCGGCACGACCGGCTTTATCGGCGAGTTTTTAACTTTAATAGGCACTTTCAAGGAGCATAGCTGGGTTGCTCTTTTTGCCGCGACCGGTATTATCCTTTCTGCCGCTTATATGCTTTATCTCTACCGATATATTATTTTCGGTTCTCTCAGCCGGGAAAGCCTGAAATCGCTTCTGGATCTTTCCACGCGTGAAAAGTGCCTTCTTTATCCTCTGGCCGGCTTGATCATATTTTTCGGTATTTATCCGGCGCCGCTGTTAAATATGCTGCACGGATCGGTAGAACTCCTTGTCAATAATTATCAGCAGGCGCTGGCAAACAGCAATGCGATTTTTACAAAATAAATAGGGGCAGGCTTTATGCATATGGATATAATGGCGCAATTTATGCCGATATTGCCTGAATTATTGCTGGCGGCCGGGGCTGTTGCTTTAGTGTTGATCGGTGCTTTTTCAGGCGAGCGCTCTTATACAATGATCACTGTCCTGGCTATAGGGGTGATGATTGCTGCGGTAATTATGCTTATTACTTTGCCGTTACAGGGGACAGCCTTTGGCACAGCCCTGATTTGCGATGCTTTTGGCCGGTTTATGAAAATTATGGCCCTTATTGCGGCTTTTATTGTGCTGATTATGTCGGTAGGAGCCGCGCGCGCCGGCAAATTTGACAAATTTGAATTTCCGGTGCTGGTGCTTTTATCTTGCCTCGGTATGTTGCTGATGATTTCAGCCGGCAATATGCTGTCTCTCTATTTGGGGCTGGAGCTGCATTCCCTCGCTCTTTATGTTATGGCGGCGCTTAATCGCGATAATGTGCGTTCTACTGAAGCGGGTCTGAAATATTTTATCCTCGGCTCTTTGGCCTCAGGCCTGTTGCTTTATGGTATAAGCCTGCTTTACGGTTATAGTGGCGGCCATATTGATTTTACCGGTCTGTCGCAGGTCTTGCAGAAAAATCCGTCACAATTAGGCCTGATTTTCGGTCTGGTTTTTGTGCTGGCGGGGCTGGCTTTCAAGATTTCTGCCGTGCCGTTTCATATGTGGACGCCGGACGTCTATGAAGGTGCGCCCACTCCGATAACCGCTTTTTTTGCCACAGCGGCCAAAATTGCCGCTGTGGCAGTCATAGTGCGCCTTGTCATTATGTGTTTCGGCGCTGCCGCTCCGGTGGCAGGATCAATGCCCGCCTGGCAGCAAATTATTGTTTTTATCGCTTTGGCGTCTATGTTTCTCGGGGCTTTTGCCGGTATTGCCCAGCGCAATATTAAAAGGCTTATGGCTTATTCTTCCATTACTCATATTGGCTATATTCTGGTTGGCCTCGCTGCGGGGACAATTATCAGTGTGACCAGCGTGCTGCTTTATCTGCTTATTTATGCGGTGATAATGTTGGGCTGTTTTGCCTTTATTCTGGCGATGAATACTGAGAGCGGCCCGGTTGAAAAAATTGATGATTTGGCAGGGCTTTCCCGCACTAATCCCTTTATGGCCGGGGCAATGAGTTTGTTCATGTTTTCGCTGGCGGGCATTCCGCCGCTTTCGGGCTTTTTCGGCAAATGGTATGTTTTTTCGGCTGCCGTTCAGGCACATTTTGTAGCTCTGGCCGTTGCCGGCATGATTGCCGCTGTTATTGCCGCTTTTTATTATTTGCGTATTATCAAAATCATGTGGATTGATGAGCCGAAAGGTAGATTTTTAACTATGCCGAAAGAGCTGCAACTGGTTTTATGGTTTTCGGGGCTTTTCACCATGTTTTATTTCTTGGCCGGAATTTGGTTTTTACCTTGGGCGGAAACAGCGGCGAAATCTCTTTTTTGAGAAATTGCTCCGGGAGAATTCATGATTTTTTCTCTGTCCCCGGCGGCTTTAGCACAGGCTTATCGGCTGGAATCTTATGATATTGTTGATTCTACCAATAATCTGGCGGCAGAATTTGCCAAAAGCGGCGATAGCGGTCGATTATGGATTGTGGCAGCAGAACAAACAGGCGGCCGCGGCCGCCGCGGGCGTGTCTGGCAAAGCCCGCGCGGCAATCTTTATGCCAGCCTGTTATTATGCGCTGATTTTGAGCCGGAGCAGGCGGCTATGCTTGGCTTTGTTGCCGGCCTGGCGCTGATAGAAGCGCTGGCTGTCCTTCTGCCGGATAAATTACAAAACGAACATAGCCTTTTACTAAAATGGCCGAATGATATAATAGCGGGTAAGGCGAAACTGGCGGGTATTTTGCCGGAATTTATTGCCCTTGACCCTGGGGGTGACAAAAAGGGGGCAAAAAATGCAGCTATTATTGGCATTGGCGTCAATATAGGCATTGCACCTGCGCCTGCCGGCAAAATTGCGCTGGAGGAAAAGGCGAGGACGGCTTTTCCCGGCAAAGCGACGAAGGCAAGTATAGCCGCAGAAACTATGCCGCTTTACCCCATAACAAGCTTGCAGGCTTTAGGGGCGGATTGTTCACCGCAAAATGTGTTTCAGGCGCTTAGCCGTTTTTGGGTGGAAAATTATGCTTTATGGAATAAAGGGCAAGGCATGGCGGCTTTGCGCGATAAATGGCTGCGCTATGCTGCTTATAGAGGAGAAATTATGCATTTGCGCTATAAAGGGCAGGTGGTGAGCGGTGTGTTTAAAACCATAGATGAAGGCGGGCATTTGCTTTTGCAGCGGGAAAATGGCGGAGAATTGCGCATTTCGGCAGGTGATGTCTATTTTGGCACTGTTGCTTCTGCACTGGCATAGAGGTGAAGCAAGTCGGTGTGCGGTGTGGCTTGTGATAGCGCAGAGCCATAAGACTGGCACTGGGCCATGTCGGGATAGATGTGTATTTTGTGCTTGGGGGCAGAGGATTTATGCTTTATACAGGCTTTTCGGCGTTAGATCCTGTCTTTTGCTGATCGGTATCTATCCGGCAGTCTGGCCTGTCGGCGGGTGAAATGCGGCTGTAAAAATATATATTTTAAAAATTGGGAACTATGTTTTTAAGAAAGAGCTTATTTATTAGGCCTGATTTCAGGAGATTTTGATGAAAAACAGCAATAAGGGCAAGCGGGCGGAAAGTGAATTATTGTTTTTGCCTTTAGGGGGCGTTGGTGAAATCGGCATGAATCTGGCTGTTTACGGCTATGGCACGGCAGAAGATCGCGAATGGCTGATTGTTGATATGGGTGTGAGCTTTGCCGGGGCGGATTTACCGGGGGCAGATCTCATTTTGCCGGATATACGCTTTTTGGAAAATGAGCGCCATAATATTCGCGGCCTGGTGCTTACGCATGCGCATGAAGATCATTTTGGCGCAGTGTTGGATTTATGGCCGCGTTTGCGCATGCCGGTTTATTGCACGGCCTTTACCGCCGGTCTGCTGGAAGTTAAACGCGAGACAGATTTTTCTGCACATGATATTCCGTTGCATGTGTTTAAAGCCGGTGATAAATTTGAACTGGGTTCTTTTGCGTTGGAAGCGATAGAAGTAAGCCATTCTATCCCCGATGCCGTATCGCTGGCGCTGCGCACGCCGCTTGGCACAATTATTCATACGGGTGACTGGAAAATTGATAAAGAGCCAAGCCTTGGCGGCAAGACAAATGAAGCGCGCTTTCGCGCTTTGGGCAAAGCGGGTGTGCTGGCCTTGATATGTGATTCCACCAATGCCGGTGTAGATATGCAGGCGCCGAGCGAAACGGAAATCGGCCATAATCTGGGAAAAATCATAGAGGAAGCCAAAGGCTGTGTGGCGGTTACCAGTTTTGCCTCTAATGTTGGGCGGCTGAAATCTGTCGCTTTGGCCGCGGCCAAAGCGGGGCGGCATGTTTTGCCGGTTGGCCGGTCGATGAAACGCTGTCTCAATATTGCTTCCGAGCTGGGTTATATGGAAGGTGTGCCGCCGTTTTTAAGCGAAGAAGATTATGCCGGCACGCCGCGTAACCGGCTGGTTTTGCTGCTGACCGGCAGCCAGGGGGAAAGACGGGCGGCACTGGCTAAAATTGCCCGTGACGAAATGCGCGATATTAGCCTGATTGCCGGGGATATTCTGGTCTATTCTTCTCGCACTATTCCCGGTAATGAAAGGGCGGTTATTGACACACAAAATCTGCTGATTGACCGCGGCATAAAAATCATTACCGATCATGATGCTTTGGTGCATGTTTCCGGCCACCCTTATCAAAGCCAGCTGCGGCAAATCTATGATTGGGTCAAGCCGGAAATTCTGGTGCCGGTGCATGGCGAGGCGGTGCATCTTGCCGCTCAGGCGGAGTTTGCCGCCCGCAACGGCATAGAGCATGTTATGGAAATCCGCAATGGCGATATGCTGCGCCTTGCCCCTGGCCAGCCGGAAATTATTGACGATGTGCCGGTGGGGCGGATTTATAAAGACGGCAATCTTTTGGGTGATGAAAATGAGCTGGGCATATCGGTGCGGCGCAAACTGGCTTATGCCGGTTATTTGAGTGTTTCTCTATTATTGACTAAAGGCGGCGCTTTGGTCGACGGGCCGGAACTGGCGGCTATTGGCCTGCCGGAAACAGATGATCACGGCGCAGTAATGGAAGACCGATTGCTGGAAATAATAGAGACCGTGATCGATAATTTACCGCCCAATCGGCGGCGCGACCCTGAAATTGTGCGTGAAGCTATATATAAAACTGTGCGCTCGAGTGTTTATGAAATCTGGGGCAAAAAGCCGTTGACCAATGTCTTTATCCATCGCTGCTGAGCTTTGCTAAAACGGCACCGCCAAGTGCTGCCGGCAAAAAAGACTATATTATAGCTTAAAGCGAGCCATTGCTTTTGCTTTTTGCCGTAATCGAGCTTAAACAAGGGCAAATTTGAGGCAAAGCCGGTTTGGGTTCAACACGGTTGAAAATGGGGATTTTATGCGTCTTTCCAAATATTTTTTACCGCTTTTGAAGGAAAATCCGAAAGAAGCGGAAATTGCTTCGCACCGGCTTATGCTGCGCGCAGCAATGATACGCCAGCAAGCGGCGGGCATATATGCCTGGCTGCCTTTGGGGAAAAGAGTGCTGGATAAAATTTGCGTCCTTATTCGTGAAGAGCAGAATCGCGCCGGTGCTCAGGAAATTTTGATGCCGACTATTCAATCGGCTGATTTATGGCGCGAAAGCGGCCGTTATGAGGATTATGGCAGGGAAATGCTGCGGCTTGAAGACAGGCAAAAGCGTGAAATGCTTTATGGCCCGACCAATGAGGAAATGATTACCGATATTTTCCGCAATTTTGTTCGCTCTTATAAAAGCCTGCCGCTTAATCTTTATCAAATTCAGTGGAAATTTCGCGATGAAATCCGCCCGCGTTTCGGTGTCATGCGTTCACGTGAATTCTTAATGAAAGATGCTTATTCCTTTGATATAGATGAAAAATCCATGCGCGCCTCTTATCACCGCATGTTTGTGTCCTATTTACGTATATTTGCCCGGCTGGGGGTGCAGGCTATCCCCATGCGTGCCGATACCGGGCCGATTGGCGGTGATTTGAGCCATGAATTTATTATTCTGGCCGAGACCGGTGAAAGCGCGGTTTTTTGTGATAAAAAATATTTGTCATTGCCCGTGCCGCCAGCCAATATTGATTTTGCTGATGATAAAAACCTGCAGCATATTGTCCGGCAATGGACTGAACTCTATGCTGCGACAGAAGAAATGCATCTTGAGACAGGGGCCTGGGCGGCGCTGCCGGCGGGTGACAGGCTTGCCGCCCGCGGCATAGAAGTGGGGCATATATTTTCTTTCGGCGCCAAATATTCTGCTCCTATGGGTGCGGTTGTTACCGGAGCAGACGGCAAAAACACCCCGGTTTTAATGGGATCTTACGGTATCGGCCCTTCGCGCTTGGTAGCTGCTATTATTGAAGCTTCGCATGATGCGCATGGTATTATCTGGCCGCGCGCCATTGCGCCTTTTGCTATTGGCCTTATCAATATGAAAACAGATGATAAAGCTGGTAATGCCTTGGCCGAATCTCTTTATGCCGAATTGCAGCAGGCGGGTTTTGATTGTCTTTTTAATGATAGCGCTGAGCGGGCGGGGGCGAAATTTGCCGCTATGGATCTCATCGGCCTGCCGGTGCAGCTAATTATCGGCCCGCGCGGCGCAGCGCGAGGCGAGGTAGAGATAAAATTGCGGGCAAGCGGCAAGCGTGAGGTTTTATCGGCTGCTGCTGCCGTGAATTTTATTAAAAGCTTTTTTGCCTGAAGATAGTTTTTATCTATAAAAGCCTATGAAAATCATAGGCTTTGCAAATATATTTAAAATATGGTATTAGGAAGAAAATTTTATAATGCGGTCGTTCTTTGATAGAAAATTTTCTATGGGTAAAATTGTAAGGAACAAGCCGGTATTTATAGGGGCCGGCTGGCGGTGGCCGGTTAAGACGGCTTTGCCAATATCGGTGAAACCGGGCAGGCAGAGTTAAATCGGCCGGTAATCAGGTAATTTGCGGGGCATAGCAAAGCATGGATAATATAGCTGAGACAAATGGGCGGAATATACGCCCTTTTGCTGCTTTTGAGTGGCTGATTGCTTTTCGCTATATGTGGCCGAATCGCAAGCAGATTTTCACTTCTGTCATTACCATTATCTCTTTTATCGGCATTGTTATCGGCGTTTGGGCGTTGATAGTCGTTATGTCGGTGATGAACGGCTTCCGCGCTGAATTATTGAACCGCATATTGGGCATGAACGGCCATATTATTATGCAGCCGATAGATGGTGATTTTGCCGATTATGCCGCCCTTATTCCGCGGCTGGATAAAGTAGAGGGGGTGAAATTTGTGTTGCCGGTGGTGGAAGGCCAGGTTTTGGCGCAGGCTGAAGGCGGCAGCGGCGGCACCGGCGCTTATGTGCGTGGCCTGCGTGAGCAGGATATACGCAAGCTGACAATGATTGCCGATAATATCAAGCAAGGCAGCCTGAAAAATTTTGATAAAGGGGAAGCTGTTGCTCTTGGTTCCGGGCTGGCGGAAAAGCTGGCGCTGGGCGTGGGGGACGCCATCAGCCTGGTTTCGCCTGACGGTGATGCCACGCCTTTCGGTATCAGCCCGCGGTTGAAGACCTATAAAATCGGGGCGATTTATGAAGTCGGCATGTCGGATTATGATGCCGGCATTGTCTTTATGCCGCTGCAGGAAGCGCAGCTTTTCTTTAACCAGGAAGGGCGGGTGCAATCGCTGGAAGTTTTTGTAAGAGATCCTGATAAAATTGATGAAATGTTCAACCGGCTGGAAGCGGCAGCCGGCCGCGAAACCTATATGCTGGATTGGCGGCAGCGCAATCAATCCTTCTTTTCCACCCTGCAGGTGGAACGCAATGTAATGTTTATTATTTTATCGCTGATTGTGCTGGTGGCGGCGCTTAATATTATTTCCGGCCTGGTTATGCTGGTGAAGGATAAAGGCCATGATATTGCCGTTTTGCGCACAATGGGGGCAAAGCGCAGCGCTGTCATGCGGATTTTTATGATAGCCGGGGCAAGTATCGGTATTGGCGGCACATTTTTCGGCGTGTTGCTGGGCATTATTACCTGTCTTAATCTTGACCATATTCAGGCTTTTATCTCTTGGGTTTCCGGTATTGATGTCTTTAATAAAGAAATATATTTCCTCTCCAGCCTGCCTTCAAAAATGGATAGCAGTCAGACTCTTATGGTTGTGCTTATGGCGCTTGCTCTGTCTTTTCTGGCAACATTGGCACCGGCCTGGTATGCTTCGCGCCTTGATCCGGTGCAGGCGCTGCGTTATGAATGAGGGCAGCCATGGCCGGGGATAAAGTGGTTTTAAAGCTGACAAATATTGATTTGTTTTACGGTAGTGATGCCAACCGGCTGATCATTCTCGATAAAGCAGATTTTGTGCTTAATCGCGGCGAGACCGTGGCTTTGGTGGCGCCTTCCGGCACCGGGAAATCCAGCCTGTTGCATATTGCCGGGCTGCTGGAGCGCGGGCAAGGCGGCATGGTAGAAATTTGCGACAGAGATTGCTCCAATATGAATGATAATGAGCGCACCGCCGTCAGACGATCGGAAATCGGCTTTGTTTACCAGTTTCATCATTTGCTGCCGGAATTTACCGCTTTGGAAAATATTATGATTCCGCAAATGATAGCCGGCCTGTCGAAAAAACTGGCGCGCGAGCGGGCGATGAAATTGCTGGATTATTTACGGGTCGGCCACCGCGCCGGCCATCGCCCGGCCGAGCTTTCCGGCGGTGAGCAGCAGCGCGTTGCCATTGCCCGTGCCGTGGCCAATGTGCCGCTAGTGCTGCTGGCTGATGAGCCGACCGGTAATCTTGATCCTGCCACTTCAAAATATGTGTTTGAGGCTTTGTCGGCTCTGGTTGAGCAATCCGGCCTGGCAGCGCTGATAGCGACACATAATCATGAGCTGGCGCAAAAAATGCACCGGCGTATCACCCTGAAAGACGGCAAAGTGGTGGAATTGCCCTGAAATCCGGGCTGCATTATTGTGTCCCTCTGCATTATATAGCGCTGCCGCCCTGCCTTGCCCGCCCCTCCTTTCTCTTTTTCGTGTGCTTGCTGACCAAGAAAATTGCCGGCCTATTGCCTCTCATTCAGCCTTGGGCTAAGCTTGGGCAGGGTGGCGGGGCGGAATCGTTCAGGGAGTGGCATTTTGATGATGGAAGGCATAATGCGGCAGCGGAAGGAAGGCGTGATAAAAACAAAGATAAACCCTGCCTTTATTCATTTGCGTGTGCATTCGGCCTATTCATTGCTGGAAGGTGCGCTGAAAATTGATAAAATCATCACCTATGCACAGCAATATTCTGCTCCTGCTATTGCGGTGACTGACAGCAATAATTTATTCGGCGCGCTGGAATTTTCACAAAAAGCGGTAAAAGCTGGAATTCAGCCGATAATCGGCTGCAAGCTCAGCGTTGATTTTGACGATGAGGGGGAGGAACAAGGCGCCGGCCGGGCGCGCCTTGCCGCGGATTATCCCGCTATTATTTTATTGGCGGCCAATGATGAAGGCTATGCCAGTCTGGTGCGGCTGGTCAGCCGCGCTTATCTCGATAAAGATGAGAACCAGGCGCCGCATATTGAGGCCTCCTGGTTGGAGAATGACGCTGACAATGGCCTGATTGTCCTGACCGGCGGTTTTGATGGGCCTGTTAACCGTTTATTGCAGCAGGGAAAAGCTGAGCTGGCGGCAAGCCGGCTGGATTGGTTGAGCCGCTGTTTCGGCAACCGGCTTTATGTGGAAGTGGAGCGCCATGGCCGCTATGACAAAGCCGTCGAGGCAGCGCTGGTGGATATGGCTTATAGCAAAAATTTGCCGCTTGTCGCCACAAATGAGGCTTTTTTTCTCAATCGCGAAGATTATGAAGCACATGATGCCTTATTGGCCGTGGCGGCCGGGCAAGTGCTTTCGGTCACTGATCGCCACCGGGTGACTCCGGATCATTATCTCAAAACCGAGGCGGAAATGACGGCGCTTTTTGCCGATATTCCCGAAGCGCTGGCCAATACGGTGGAAATTGCCCGGCGCTGCCATGTTTGTGCCCCGGTGCGCCAGCCTATTTTGCCGAATTTTGTTGAATCCGGGCAGGATTTGCACGATAGCGAGGCGGTTTTTCAGGCAGAAGCCAAAGCTTTGGCCGAGCAGGCGCGCCTTGGTTTGGCAGCAAGGCTGCAAACGGCCGGGCCGGCCGCGGGCTATAGCGAGAAAGACTATCAGGAAAGGCTGGATTATGAGATTTCTGTTATTATCCGCATGCGCTTTCCCGGCTATTTTCTCATTGTGGCAGATTTTATCAAATGGGCCAAGGCGCAGGGCATTCCGGTGGGACCGGGGCGCGGCTCCGGCGCCGGTTCGCTGGTCGCTTATGCTTTGACCATTACCGATATTGATCCTTTACGTTTTTCGCTGCTGTTTGAGCGGTTTTTAAACCCGGATCGTATTTCCATGCCGGATTTTGATATTGATTTTTGTCAGGATCGCCGTGAAGAAGTTATTCATTATGTGCAGAGGAAATATGGCAGTGATCAGGTGGCGCAAATTATCACTTTCGGCACTTTGCAGGCGCGCGCTGTGTTGCGCGATGTCGGTCGGGTGCTGGAAATGCCCTATGGCCAGGTTGACCGTTTGAGCAAATTAGTGCCTTCCAATCCGGCCAATCCGATTTCTCTGGCCAAGGCGGTGAGCGATGAGCCGAAATTTGCGGAAGAAAAACAAAAAGACGGATTAGTCGGCCGGCTGCTGGATATTGCGCAGAAACTGGAAGGGCTTTACCGCCATGCTTCCACCCATGCGGCCGGTATTGTTATTGGCGACCGGCCTTTGTCGCAATTAGTGCCCATGTATCGTGATCCGCGCTCGGATATGGCGGTTACCCAGTTTAATATGAAATATGTTGAACAGGCCGGCTTGGTTAAATTTGACTTTCTGGGGCTGAAAACGCTGACCATTTTGCAAACTGCCGTTGATTTTGTCAAAAAGCGCGGCATTATTATTGATCTATCCCATATTCCCCTTGATGATGCCGCTACTTATGCCATGTTGTCGCGCGGCGAGACGGTCGGCGTATTTCAGGTGGAAAGTGCCGGTATGCGCAAGGCGCTTATCGGCATGAAGCCCGACAGAATTGAGGATATTATTGCGCTGGTGGCGCTTTATCGCCCGGGGCCGATGGAAAATATCCCCACTTATAATGCCCGCAAAAATGGTGAGGAAGAAATTACCTCTATTCACCCGCTTATTGACCCTTTGTTAAAGGAGACACAGGGCGTTATTGTCTATCAGGAGCAGGTCATGCAGATTGCCCAGCTTTTATCCGGTTATTCGCTGGGAGAAGCGGATTTGCTGCGCCGTGCTATGGGCAAGAAAATCCGCGCGGAGATGGACAAGCAGCGCACGCGCTTTGTTGATGGAGCGATGAAAAACGCCATACCGGAAGAACGGGCCAATGTTATTTTTGACCTGCTGGCAAAATTTGCCGATTATGGTTTTAACAAATCGCATGCAGCTGCTTATGCGCTGGTATCCTATCAGACCGCCTATTTAAAGGCGCATTATCCGGTGGAATTTCTGGCCGCTTCCATGACTTATGATATGTCGAATACTGACAGGCTTAATGATTTTCGCCATGAGGCAAAGCGGCTTGGCCTTGAAATTGTGCTGCCTTCAGTGCAGACTTCATGCCGCCCGTTTGCCGTGGGGGATAAGGCGATTTATTATTCACTGGCGGCAATAAAGGGTGTGGGGGAGACGGCGGCCGATCATATTGTTGAGGCACGCGGTCAGGTGCCGTTTAAAACTCTGGAAGATTTTTGCGAAAGGACAGATCCGCGCCTGATTAACCGCCGTGTCTGGGAGAGCCTGATTCAGGCCGGGGCCTTTGACAGTTTCGGTGTCGAGCGTGAAGTCTTAATGGCGGGGCTGGAAATTATTTTGGCCTATGCCCAGCGCCTGGCAGAGGATAAAAGCAATGGGCAGGTTGATATTTTTGCGGCTGCCGGCGGGTTTAAGGAAAGGCTGACTTTGCCGTTGGAAACTGAGCGTTGGAGCAGTTCCGACCGGCTGCATCGCGAATTTCAGACTGCCGGTTTTTATCTTTCGGCCCACCCGCTCGATGAATATGAGGCGGTTCTGGCCAAAAAGCGAGTGCAGACTTATGCCGTATTTGCAGAAAAAGTCCGGAATCAAGGCAGCGGTGCGGAATATTTGGCCGGGACAGTAATTGGCAAACAAATTCGCAAAACGCGTACTGGCAATAAAATGGGCATTGTGCAATTATCGGATAGTGGCGGTTTTTATGAATTGCCCCTGTTTTCGGAAGAATTGGCGGCGTGGGGAGACAGTTTTGAGCCGGGCGCTGCCTTGCTGCTGCAAGTCAGGGGGGAAAAGCGTGATGAAGATGTCAGGCTGCAGCTGCAGCAGGCAGAATCTCTCAGTGCCGCGGCCGAAAAAATCTATACGGAGCTGACGCTTTATTTATCTTCTACCCAGTCGGCAGAAAAAATAGCAACATATTTGGGGATAGAAGGCGCGGGGTGCAAAGTTCGCTGTATTTTGACCCAGAATGAGGGAGCGCAATATCGCGAATATGAATTTTCTTTGGGAAAATATCCCGTAAAATTGCAAGATATTATGACTGTGAAAGCCTTAAAAGGCGTTATTGAGGCGAAATGGTGCTAAAAACCTATATAGCTGAAAACCTGCATATTGGCGTATGGTGAAAAATAAAATGGCGGATAAACGGCATTTAAAACAGGCGGCGGCAGTCAAGGCGCTGGAATTTGTTCGTGCTGGCATGTGTCTGGGATTGGGAACAGGGTCGACAGCGGAAGAATTTATCCGCCTGCTGGCAGAAAAAGTAAAACAGGGATTGGATATTGTCGGCGTGCCGACATCGGAGCGCAGCCGGGTTTTATGCCTTGAGCTGGGCGTGCCGCTAACTGATCTGGATAATGTGCCGCAGCCGGATATAGCAATAGACGGTGCCGATGAGCTGGATAAGCATTTGACACTGATAAAAGGCGGCGGCGGCGCTCTGTTACGTGAGAAAATTATCGCTTATGCGGCCAGAGAAATGCTTGTTATTGCCGATGAAAGCAAGCAGGTAGCGCAGCTTGGCGCCTTTCCGCTGCCGATAGAGGTAAATCCCTTTGGTTTGGGGGCAACAAAAAACGCTATTGCGGCGGAAGCTGCCGCTTTGGGTTTCCACGGTGCTGTCGATTTGCGTCTTGCCCCCGGCCCTGGTAAAACAGGCGCGGCCCCCTTTATAACCGATGGCGGGCATTATATATTGGACGCCTCGCTCCACAATATCTCCGCTCCTTCAGCCTTGGCGGCAGCACTTTGTCAGGTGGCAGGGGTAGTGGAACATGGCCTGTTTTTCCACCCAAATTGTCGTGCCATTGTCGCGCATAATTCCGGCGCGGTAGAAATTATCAGGGCTGAAGGAAAGTAAAGGCAGATAATCAGGCCGGCTTGGGAAATCCTCATAAACACGCCGCAATTTTTGCTTTATAGTGCCTGAAATTTGAAAATGGACAAAAATAACTCCCAATAATGGGACTTGTATTACAGAAATCGGAAAAATTATTTTATAATCGGGAGAAGAGTGAATGGCCTTATCTTTTTTTCAGCGTCAAAGGGCATGGTGTATGGCGGCAGCATTGGTTATTATAGGGGGGAGCTCAGCTCTTTCTCCCGCTGTGGCGCAAATTGTGACGCCTTCGCATTTGCAGGCGGCGCAACGCGCTATTGCCGCTATTCAGGCGACTGATCAATTTGACTCGTTTTTGCCGGATACGGCGCTGGAGCTGAAAAATGAATTAAGCCAACGCGATCCCAATCTGGCCGGCCTTATTTCTAAAACAGTAGATGAACAGGCTATGTTGCTGGTGCCGCGCCGCGCTGATTTGGAAAAAGAAGTGGCGCGTGTTTATGCCCGGCATTTTACTGAAGCAGAATTAAATGAAATTGCCGGATTTTATGGCTCGAGCACGGGGCGGAAATTATTGAAAGAAGGGCCGGCCTCCATGGCGGAATCTGTGGGCGCTTATGATATTTGGCGTCAGGGTGTGGCGCAGGATTTGGGCGCCGGTGTCGGCAAGGCGCTGGACGCCAAATTAAATGCCGAATCTGCCGGCAGACAGCAAAGGCAGAATCCGGGGCAAATAAAGGATAAACCGGCGGCGCTTAAATTCGGCCAGTAACGGGAATTCCGTCCGGGATTCTGTGCTTTGTCTGCCCGGTGATATTTTGCTGCGGCGAGTTGTGTCGTGCTGCGCTGCCAAAAGCAAAAAAAGACAAGAGAAAACGCAAATGTCTGGCTATGATTATGATTTATTTGTGATAGGCGGCGGTTCCGGCGGGGTGCGGGCGGCGCGCCTAAGCGGGGCCAAGGGGCTGCGCGTGGCGCTGGCGGAAGAATATCGCATGGGCGGCACTTGTGTCATTCGCGGTTGCGTGCCGAAAAAATTATTCACTTATGCGGCGTCTTATGCTCAGGATTTTGTTGATGCAAGAGCTTTTGGCTGGCATAGCCGTGCTGTGAAATTTGACTGGCCGACCTTGCTGGCCGCAAAAAATAAGGAAATTACCCGGCTGGAGGGGCTTTACAGGCATAATGCTGAAAAAAGCGGGGTCAAGATTTTTTATGAGAGGGCGCAGCTTTTAGACAGGCATACTGCGCAGCTGGCAAGCGGCAAAGTGTTGCGCGCCAGGTTGATTTTAATTGCTGCCGGAGCAAGGCCCTTTGTGCCGGATTTCCCCGGTGCCGATTTATGCCTGACTTCCAATGACATATTTGATCTGGAATCTTTGCCGCAATCCATTCTTATTGCCGGCGGCGGTTATATTGCGGTGGAATTTGCCTCTATTTTACATGATTTAGGGGTAGAGGTGAAGCTGGTTTATCGCGGCGGGCAGATTTTGCGCCGCTTCGACAATGATTTGCGCGCGCTGCTGCAGGAAGAAATGCAGGCCAGGGGGATTAAAATTATTCACCAGGCGGTAATTACGCATGTTAAACCGGCGGGCAAAAAAGGGGAGGGTTTTGTAGCCGAGCTTTCAGATGGCAGCGTTTATCCAGCCGGGCAGATTATGCTGGCACTGGGGCGCCTGCCGAATACGGCCGGGCTGGGGCTGGAAAAAGCGGGTATTCAACCGGCTGCCAATGGGGCCGTGCCGGTAAATCGCTTTATGCAAACACAAATAGATAATATTTATGCTGTCGGCGATGTAACCGGGGGGGTGGAATTAACGCCGGTGGCTATTCATGAAGCCATGTGTTTTGTTAAAACCGTGTGTGACGGTGAGCCAAGCGCGCCGGATTATCACTCTATTCCAACTGCCGTCTTTGCCGACCCGGAAATCGGCACAGTCGGCCTGACAGAAGAAGAGGCGGCGCAGCAACTGCCTTTTGTCAAAGTATATCGCACTCATTTCAGGCCATTGCGCAATACTGTTTCCGGCGCACCGGGCAAAATTTTCATGAAATTGCTGGTTGATGGCGAGAGTGACATTATTGTCGGCGCGCATATATTGGGCTACGATGCGGGGGAGACAGCGCAACTCCTGGCTATTGCGGTGAAAGGCCGGGTAACAAAAAATATTTTTGATGCAACCATGGCTCTGCACCCCAGCGCGGCAGAAGAATTGGTGACCATGTATCAGCCGTCTTATTATTATCATCATGGCCGTAAACAGGCTTAAGGCTTCAAGCCGTGAAGAGCCTGTATCAAGCCGGCTCAAGGGAAATTTGATGAGCAGAAAACAGCGCCTGCATATTGCCATTGCCCAGTTAAACCCATGCGTGGGAGATATAGCGGGAAATTTACAGCGGGCAAAACAGGCCTTGCTTCAGGCAGCAGCGGCAAAAACGGATATTATGCTGTTTCCTGAATTATTTTTGAGCGGCTATACGCCGGAAGATTTGCTATTGCGCCCGGCTTTTGTGCAGGCTTGTGAGCAGGCAGCGCAGGATTTGGCGGCTGCTACACGAAAAGGTGAAACTGCGATTCTTATCGGCCTGCCGGTCGCGCGCGGCGGCCTGGTGTATAATGCTGTTATGCTGCTGGACGGCGGTGAAATTATTGCCGAGCGCTATAAAATTGATTTACCCAATTATGATGAATTTGCCGAAAAACGGGTTTTTGCCGCCGGCCGCGGGCGGTTTGCCACAAGCCAACCGGTAATGTGGCGCGACCGCCTGTTGGGGCTGCCAATATGCGAAGATTTGTGGAATGACGGCAAATTTGGCCAAAAACTGGCCGCCAAAGGAGCGGATCTGCTTTTGGTCGCCAATGCTTCGCCTTATAGCCGCGCCAAGCCTGCCCGCCGTTTGCAAGTGGCAGCGGAGCAGGCGCGGGCAAGCGGTTTGCCGCTCATTTATGCCAATCAATTTGGCGGTCAGGACGAGCTGCTGTTTGACGGCGGCTCTTTTGCTGTTGACGGCAGCGGCAAATATGTTGCCCAGGCCAGGCATTTTGCCGAAGATTTGGCGATAAGCAATTGGGAAAAAAGCGGTGCGGTCTGGCGCTGTGTGAAAGGCGAGAAGCAGCGTGTTTTACAGGGGGAAGAGGCTGATTATACTGCCTGTATGCTGGGTTTGCGCGATTATGTCAGCAAAAGCGGTTTTAAAAAAGTTTTATTGGGGCTTTCCGGCGGGATTGATTCTGCTTTATGTGCGGCTATGGCGGCGGACGCCTTAGGAGCGGAAAATGTGCAGACCATTATGCTGCCTTACCGCTATACGAGTGGCGATTCTTTTAAAGATGCCGAGCATTGCGCCAAAAATCTGGGCTGCGACTATATTATATTGCCGATAGAAAAAGCGGTAAAAGCGGCGGGCGCGGCGCTGGCGCCATTGCTTGGGGAAGAGGCTGTGCCGAAAAAATCGCAATTAGCGGCAAAGCCGGCTGAGGATAATTTATGGCGGGAAAATTTGCAAAGCCGTATGCGTGGCCTGTTTTTAATGGCTTTATCCAATAAAAGCGGCGCCATGCTGGTAACTACCGGCAATAAATCGGAAATGGCTGTCGGCTTTGCCACCCTTTATGGCGATATGAATGGCGGCTTTAATCCGATAAAAGATGTTTATAAAATGCAGGTTTATGCTTTGAGCCGCTGGCGCAATAGCTGCCTGCCTGAAAGCGGCAAAAATAATGTCGCGGCGCCTATTCCGCCCAATATTATTGCCAAAGCGCCTTCGGCCGAGCTGAGCGCCGGGCAGCGCGATGAAGATCGCTTGCCGCCTTATCCGCTTTTAGACGCGGTTTTGCAGTGTTTTATTGAAGAGGAAATGGATTGCCCGGCAATTATTGCCGCAGGATATCCGCAAGATGTGGTTGAACGGGTAGAGCATTTGCTATACATTGCCGAACATAAGCGGCGGCAGGCGGCGCCGGGGGTAAAACTTGGCCCGAAAGCCTTTGGCGCAATGCGGCGCTATCCGATAGTCAACGGCTTCAGAACTGCGCCGGGTTTTTGCCGTTAATAAAGCTGTGCCGCTTTATTGAGCAAGCTTTTTGGGTAAAAATATGATTCGTGTCCGTTTTGCTCCTTCCCCCACCGGCTATATTCATATTGGCAATACGCGCATTGCTCTGTTTAACTGGCTTTTTGCCCTGCAGCATAGAGGCGGCAAAATAAAGGGGCATGAAAAACAGTCGCAATTTATCCTGCGTTATGATGATACGGATAGCGGCCGCTCCAGACAGGAATATATTGACGCTATTGCCGAAGATATAGCCTGGCTGGGTATCAAGCCCGATGAAATTTATTTTCAATCCGCCCGGTTTGAGCGTTATGGGCTGGTGAGTGATTCTCTGCGTGAGGCCGGCTTGCTTTATCCCTGTTATGAGACGGCGGAAGAATTGGAAAGGCGGCGCAAAATCCGCCTGTCACGGAAATTGCCGCCCGTTTATGGCCGCGAGGCGTTAAAGCTGACTGAGGCAGAGAAAAAGGCCTATGCAGCAGAGGGGCGTAAACCGCATTGGCGTTTTCTGCTGCCAAATTATGATGGCGAAGACCCATTTGCCGTAAAACGCAGCGAAGTGCATTGGCATGATGCCGTGCGCGGCCGCCAGACAGTGGATCTGGCCTCTGTTTCCGACCCGGTGCTGGTGCGCGCTGACGGCACTTATCTTTATACGCTGCCTTCAGTTGTTGATGATATGGATATGGGCGTTTCTCATATTATTCGGGGCGATGATCATATTACCAATACCGGGGTGCAAATTGCGCTGTTTAATGCTTTGGGGGCGGCAATCCCGGTTTTCGGGCATGTTAATTTGCTGACAAGCGCTACGGGTGAAGGGCTTTCCAAACGTAAGGGCGATTTATCAGTGCGCAGCCTGCGTGCAGCAGGGTTTGAGCCGATGGCCATAGCGTCACTGGCCGTATTGACCGGCACATCGGAAAATCTTGTTGCCTATAATAACCTGGCAGAGCTGGCTGAACATTTTTCCCTTGGCGCTGTTTCACGCTCGGCCGCCAGATTTAACCCGGCTGATTTGCTTAATCTGAATGGTCACCTTATGCGCCATTTGCCTTATGAGCAAGCGGCGGCCGCTCTGGCCGGGCAGGGCATAAAGGGAGATAAAGCCAAGGCTTTTTGGGCAATTATTCGCAATAATCTTGATAAATTATCTGAGGCGGTTTTGTGGTGGCCGCTTATCACAGATAAAACCATTAAATTTATCCCCGCCTCTTATGATGAAGCGGCATTTTTGCAAAAGGCGGCTGAATTATTGCCGGCAGAGCCGTGGAATCATGACAGTTGCGGGCAGTGGATTGGCGCGATCAAGCAGGCGAGCAGCCGCAAAGGTAAAGAGCTGTTCAAGCCCCTGCGCCATGCGCTGACCGGGCATGATAGCGGGCCGGAACTGGCGGATTTATTGCCGCTTATGGGGCGGAAGCTTGTTTTTTATCGTTTGACCGGCGGCAATTTGGAAAAGTAATTTTAGTCTTTTGGCTATTGACCTTTTGCCTGCTTTGGGCAAAGCGAGGGCAGGTGTGGTTCGGCCCGCGGGTGCTTGGGCTGATTCTGCTTCGGCGGTAAGCATATCCTTAAAGGTAAAAGCACTATTCGCATTCTATGCTGAGACAGGTGAATCCGCCATTATATTTTGCAGTGATTGCCGGGGATTATGCGTGTTATATCATGGAATTGCCACGGAGCTTTAAGAAAAAATCTGAAGGCCCTGGCGATGTTAAAGGCCGATATTTTTATTGTGCAGGAATGTGAGAATCCGCTCTACTCTCAGGCAGAATATCGAGAATGGGCGGGAGAGTATTTATGGGTGGGCGATTCCAGGTATAAAGGCCTTGGCGTATTTGCCAAAAGCCGCAACAGGCTTAAAGCTTTGGCATGGAACAGCAGTTTCACTATTCCCCTTCGGGCTTAATAATACACCGTCTTTTACCTGGAAGACAGCAGATTTAAAACTTTTTCTTCCTTTCCGGTTTGGGGAATATATTATTCTGGCTGTGTGGACGAAAGACAGCTATAAAGGTGGTGCCTTTTCCATCGGGCGATTATAGAAATATTTGCAGCTGCATGGAGAAGAATTGCGTGGCGATAACAGCTTGATAATAGGAGATTTTAACCGCAACACTATTTGGGACAGGTCTGACCGGTGGTGGAATCATTCCGATGTGGTAAAGGAATTGCAGGCTTTGGGTTTTGTCAGCCTGTATCACTTACAGGCTGCTGAAAAGCAGGGAGAAGAAACATGTCCCGGTGTTAATTGACCCACAGTTTTAGAATATGCGGGATTAGGTGGGGTAAGATAATAAAGCAACCAGAGCCAGGCTTTATTTGATAGGCGTAAATTGGGCCTTTTCATAATAATTTTACCCCGCTGATCGCGCAGAGCGGGGTAGATGCGGGGTAATATAATGGGCACCTGCTTTTTTTCAGCAATTGCAATCAGCTCTTTCAAGCCCTGGCACCACCATAATAAACGCTGACCCCCCACATGCGCAAAAATGTATTTTGGGGTTAGTTTTTATGCCTGTATTTTTAAGGCTATTGCTAAGTGTTGCTCTTTCATCGCCTAAAACCGCACGCTTATAACGCTCATCTATATAGTCAATTATAATGGCTTCGTAGTCATTATCTAATAAAACACGCTTTGCCTGTTTGGATAAATCCTGCCTGACACAGCGGCGCAAAAATTTATGTTCTATCGTCTCTGCTATAAGTTTATCGTTTGCCGCCTTAAAGGGCTTAGTAGCAAAGGCGCTTCCGATGGCGGATTGTGATATATATTTAACTATATGTGTTTTACTAAACTCAAGCGCATCACGCACCACGCAATTGCTGAATATCGCCACTCGCTTTGCCATTTCCCCCGCTACTTTCCGTTTGAGAGCCTATAAAACTGCTTTTATAGGCTCTTTGAGCGCTTTTGAAAAGATTGTCCGATTATGGCGCAAAATGGCTCTTTATAGCCAAAATGGAATTCTAAAACCTTCTTCCCGCTACACCTGGTTTTTATCTCTATCGCCAGCAGGACAGGGCCTATCATATTGATTATGCTTTTTGTGCCGATAATTTGGCCAGACGCAGCCGGTTAGGCATAGACAGACCGGAACCTGGCTGGATTTCAGCGATCATATGCCCCTTATTGTGGATATTGCGGATAAAGGGCAGCAAATCTGCTACCCGGCATAAACTACCTTTGCTGCCAATTATCAATTAGCGCCAATTATTGTGTGGGAATCCGCATAAAAGCGGGCATATCCCCGCCAAAACCAAGGATTTTATTGCTTTCCGCCTTGCTGTGTTTCGGCTGCCGCGGCGCGGCGGGCGATAATTTTTCTGCCGCATGCTCCTGCCTTTCCGGTTTTTCAGCCTTGGCCGTTACGTGCGTTTTATTTGCCCTGTTTTTGCCCCCATCGGGCTTTTTTTCATTTTTTGCTGCCGGCGCAGCGGTGGCGGATTTTCTCTGCTTATTACCGTTTTTTGCGGCAGCAGAATCACTTTCCGCCTGATTTGTTGCTATTGTCTCTGCTTGATGGAAGCGGGGAATAGCCTCTCCGATAAGTTTCTCAATAGCTTCAACGGCTCTGGCATCATTTTGCGTTATAATGGTGAAAGCCGTGCCACTGCGCCCCGCCCGCCCGGTGCGGCCGATACGATGCACATAATCTTCGGCATGAATGGGAACATCAAAATTAAAGACATGGCTGACATCGGGAATATCCAGCCCGCGTGCTGCGACATCGGAAGCAACGAGCAGCTGCAATTTGTCGCGGCGAAAATTTTCCAGCACAGTCATGCGATTATGCTGATCCATATCGCCGTGCAAAGCGCCGACATTGAAACCGTGACGCGTCAATGAGCGGAATAATTCACCGACATCGCGTTTGCGATTGCAAAAAATAATGGCATTTTTCAGCTGTTCGCCTTGCTCCTTGATAAGGGCGCGCAGAACATGGCGCTTATCCCAGGGCTTTTTGTCTGATTTCACCAAATATTGGCTGATAGTGCGCGCGGCGCTGGAGACAGCAGCAACTTCTATCCGCTGCGGATTATGCAGAAACTGCCCGGCCAGCGCCTCCAGCTCAGCCGGCATAGTGGCTGAAAACAGCAAAGTCTGCCGGGTCATGGGAATAAGTTTGCAAATATGCTCAATATCAGGGATAAAACCCATATCCAGCATGCGATCTGCTTCATCAATAACCAGAATTTCCACCCCGGTGAGCAGCAGCTTGCCGCGGCCGTAATGATCGAGCATACGCCCGGGAGTGGCAATCAAAACATCGGCACCGCGCTCCAGCCGGCGCTCTTGTTCGTCAAAAGAAACGCCGCCAATTAAAAGAGCAATATTAAGCCGGTGTTTTTTACCATATTTCTCAAAATTTTCAGCAATTTGCGCCGCCAGCTCGCGCGTGGGGGCGATAATAACCGTGCGCGGCATGCGGATACGCGCCCGCCCGCTTTCCAGCAAAGTCAACATTGGCAGGACGAAGGACGCCGTTTTACCCGTGCCTGTCTGGGCGATGCCCAGCACATCACAATGCTTCAAAATAGCGGGAATAGCACCGGCCTGAATGGGCGTGGGGCTATTATAACCCGTTTCCTTAACGGAAGAAAGAACTTTGGCGGAAAGGCCTAAATCGGCAAAATCAGGAGCAGAGACGCTGTCAATATGTTCAGTCAATGGCGTTTTCTATTTTCTCTTTATTACGCAAAACCCGCAGATAACGGGTTTAATCACTTTGCCGGGCGATGAAGCCTGCAATATCACCCCCGCAGGGCCTGTGTGCCTCGCGGAAAAATCAGGCCCAGATAATCCGCACTGACTAGCAACCGGATTGCGCTGCCTGACTAAAGCGAGGCCATTATAATGAGCCGTTTATCTGAAAACAAGAGAATTTTATCAGTTGCGGCCGGAAAACGGCCCAATGTGCCAGGAAAACCCGGCCTTTTGCGGGAAATCAAAAAGAAATATGGGAAATTGGGCCAGGCTTCCATGTTTTAAATAGGGCAGGAAACGGGGAATTGCTCCGCCAGAATGCGTTCGTCCCATGAGCGATGTGGATCAGACAAAACAGCAATTTTTATATTTCTGGCCAGGGCCACAGTGACCGACTGTACCGATTTTACCTCGCGATTATCGGCAGCGGCATTGACCGGGCGCTTTTTGTAATCCAGCACATCAAAACGAATTGTTACATTATCGGGGAGCAGGGCACCGTGCCAGCGGCGCGGCCGGAAAGGTGAAACAGAGGTTAAGGCCAAAAGCGGCGCCATTAGCGGCAAAATAGGCCCCTGTGCCGATAAATTATAGGCAGTAGAACCGGCAGGTGTCGCTACCATTAACCCGTCACATATTAATTCTTCCATACGGGTTTTCGCATCAATAGCGATTTTTATTTTGGCCGCCTGATAAGATTGGCGGAACAGGCAAACTTCATTAATGGCCAGCGCTTCTGTGCGGCCGTGTTTTCCCGATTCTGCCAGCATATGCAAGGGACAAATATTCTCTCTGTCTGCTTTGGCGATACGCTCAGGCAGATTATCCTCTTCATAATTATTCATTAAAAAGCCGACTGAGCCGCGATTCATGCCGTAAATCGGAATATTATAATGCATGAATTTATGCAAAACCTGCAGCATAGTGCCGTCACCACCCAGCGCAATCAGACAATCGGCCCGATCACTTTCTGCCTGGCCGTATTTTTTGGTCAAATTATGCCAGGCTTTTTTGCCTGATGCTGTTTTTCCCGTAATAAAGTGCAAGCGCATGGCAATCTCATTTCATAAAGGCGGCAGCCCATAAAGGGCAGGCCGTATTGGCCTTATTAGGCGGCAGTAAAATCGCCGGGGCCGGCGGGGAAGACAATAACCCGGTTATCATCAATAAAAATACGATGCTGGCTATGTGCCAAAACTGCCCGCGCCAGAACCTGTGCTTCAACATCGCGGCCGATAGCGATAAAATCCTCGGCACTTTGCGCATGGCTGACGCGAATAACATCTTGCTCAATAATCGGCCCTTCATCAAGCGCGGCTGTTACATAATGCGCTGTAGCGCCAATCAGTTTTACCCCGCGCCGATAGGCCTGCCTGTAAGGATTGGCGCCTTTGAAACCCGGCAGAAAAGAATGGTGAATATTGATAATTCTGCCGGCCATTACTGTGCATAAATCGGCCGATAAAACCTGCATATAACGCGCCAGAACAATAAGTTCCGCCCCGGTTTCGGTGATAATTGCCTTTAACCGGTTTTCTGCTTCGGTCTTATTGTTTTTAACAGGTATATAATGAAAGGGGACAGCATGAAGCGCGGCTAAATCAGCATAATCATTATGATTGGAAATAATGGCAGCAATAATAACCGGCAAGGCGCCGATTTGCTGGCGATAAAGCAAATCATAAAGACAATGGCTGAATTTGGAAACCATCAGCACAAGTTTCATTTTTTGTGCTTTTTCGTGAAATTCCGCTTTCATAGCCAAATTTTTTTTTATTTTTTCAAAATCTCTATTGAGCTTTTGCGATCCTTTATTTTGCTCATCAATAAAATTGATACGCATAAAAAAGCGACCTGTCTCCAAATCATCAAATTGTGATAAATCGGTAATATTACAATTATTTTCAGCCAGATAGGCTGAAACCGCCGCGACAATGCCTTTTTGTCCGCGGCAGGAGACAGAAAGGATAAGATTATTCATATAACACCTTAAACTGAATTTTTGCCCGAAAGCGCGTAGACCCGCCCTTATGTTCCGGCGGCCGCTTTCCCTGATTATAATAAATTTGGGTATGACACAAAATATTTTTCTTCAAGGCCGGCGTTTTTATATTTATCACGGGCAGAAAGTTTTTCTGCAATTGTTTCTGCCGATACAGATTGAGGCAAAGTTAACAATCTCCGCCATGTTTACCGGCATTCAAATTACAGCCTGTGGCATAATTGGGGCGCGACAGCACAAAAATAATGCCGGCTTTAAAACCGGCATTAGGCGCAGGCATAGTTCCAACCCGGTTTTCCCCCTTTTTATTTTTTTTGCGGGGAAGAGAATTTAATGCCGTTAGGCGCCCGCAATAATTCATCTTGCAGAATTTTATCAAAATCATTTTCTTCCGGCGGGTTTATTTTGGCAAAACCATTGGCAGAACCGAGAGGAGCCAAATCAAAATCCTTGCTTATATTCCTTTCTTCCCGATTCTGGAAATTTTGCCGCTGTGCCTGCATTACGGGCGGGCGCATATCCGCATTAGCCCTGTCAGAATGCATATTCCGAGCCGTATTGCCGGAATTGGCGCTATTATATATAGGACGCGCGCCTTGTATTTCTTCAAATGCCGTTACATTATCGCGGCTTTTATCCTGCCTGTCACTTTGCTGCGCCATTCTATCAGGGCGAGGAACAGGATCAGGCGTATTTCCGGCTGATAAAGGCGGCTGCGCCGCAGCGCGCGGCATATAGCCGAGATAAGGCGCATAAGATTCTGTCATTATTGGGCGAATGGGAGCATGAGGCATGCTGTTAGGCGTATTTTTCCCCTGCCCATTGGTTATAGCGGCCGTTTCATTGCCGCGTAGCGGCGGCATTGCTGTTTGCGATGCAGCACTTTGCCCATTGCGCTGCATTGTATCGCGCAAGGCGGCCTGTCTGTCATCTTGGATCGGGTAAGGCGAGAAAGCGCCGTTTGCCTGAATATTTTCGGCCATATCGGCGAAATCTTTATGCCTGCTGCCTTCCTGATTGACAGGAGCGGCAGACCGGCTGCCGGCCTGATAAGCGGCATTTTGCCCATTATGCGGCATTACCGGCGCAATCGGCGGCATGCTATTGGCACGCGGGGCGGAAAAAGCCGCCATATTGCCCTGGCGCGCCGCTTGCTCGGCCGTTAAAGCCGGGCCTGCCCGCATATCGCGCATTACCCTGCCATGACGCTCTGCCTCATCAGGCCACATGGCTGCTTCCTGCCGGCTATTATCCGGCCGTGCGTCCCGGTTCGGGTTTGGCGGCATATCGCGCTGAACCCTGCGGGCAAGAGCTTTTTCTGCCGCAAAATCGCGTTGTCTTTCACTATTATCTGTCACCGGCACAGGCTGCGGCCTGGCCATATAAGCATTATCTGCCGTCTGCGGCCTTGCCGCTGCTGCCGGGGCTTCTCCCCGATTATTGGCAGATTTCGCATGATCCGGCCGGCCACTATGCGAGCGCGCTTCAGCCTCATGCTTTCTGCCACCGGATAAATCGGCAAATGTTTCCACAACCAGGTCGGAATCGCCGCCGGTCAGCAATAAATGCTCAACATTGTCACGGCGTATCAGGATAAGGCGCCGGCGACTGTCAATGGCGACACTGCCGCGCACCGAAATTCTGTGATTATCCTTATGTCTCGATTTGCCAAAAAGGCGGCCGCCTCCGCGGCGAAAAACAGCAAAGCAAAGCCAGAGAGCGAGCAAGACTGCAAGAGCGGCAAGCAAATAACCGACAACACGCGCCGCATCCGCACCGATACTTGCGCTTAGCCAAGAAGCATTCATAAGAAATCTCCATTATCGTTGCCGGATATGAAAGTCAGGCCAAAGCCTTGCTGCCATATTTTAAGAGCCTCGGATATTTTAGGCGAATATACGAAACAGCAATGTAAAAAATCTCTGTGAAAAAATGGCAATCCACAGAGAATTATCTTTTCCCATAGCATATAATGCGGCGCGCAGGCAGGGCAAGATGCCTGCGCGCATAAGAGCCGGAATATGGTAAATGACAGGCTTTTAGGGCAGATATTGGGGCAATTCCGGCAAATATCCGCTTATGCCAGTGGATATTATCACAATTAGGGGATTATATGTCTCTTGAATCGCGGGAAAGGGAGACTGTTTTGGCAGAAAATCAGCCCGATACAATCGGACAGGCAAAAAATATATGGGCTATTGTGCTGCGCTTGTTCTATATTGGTCTTATCGGCGCGGCTTTTATCGGCGCTTTTCTGGCTTTCCAATATCAGCCGGCAGAAAAGGCGATTTTATTATTGATCAGCCTTTATGCGGCTGTCGGGATATTTTTTCTGCTCTGTGCCGCTTTTGGTTTATGCCGTTTCGGCCTGAAAGAGGCGGATACTAATGCTGCAGCCGATGTGCTGGATAATCTTGCTGCTGCTATTGCTCTGACAGATAAAAAGGGGCGTTTTGTCTATGGCAATAAAACCTATCGGCAGTTGGCGGGGGCGGCGCCGGTTGCGCCTGAAATTTTGCTGGCGCGCGATAATCAGGCCGCTGAAGCAGCCGGTCGCCTGAGCGAAGCTGCCGAAAAAGGGCGATTTTTGCAGGAAATAGTGCAGCACCGCTGTCTTTTGCCTGTTACGGAGGACAAGACGATTAAGCCGCCGGCTATTACTGCGGAGCCGGCAATCCCCTCCGGTTTTTCCACCAGTGAAGCAGCCGGCGACAAGCGCAATCACAATTGGTGTATTGATGTGCGTCCGTTTTTTTCCGGCGGCTATGCTTTGGCCATATGGACAATTACGGCAATAGAAGCAAGAGAAAGCCCGCCTGATTTTATTCATCATTTACAGGCTGCCGTGAGGCATTTTGACAATGCGCCGGCGGGCTTTTTATCATGGGATACAGAAGGGCGGCTTGTCTTTTTTAATGCTGCTTTGGCGCGTTTGGTACAATTTGATTTTTCTCAGCCGGCGGAAGCTTTGTCGCTTGAAAATATATTCGGCCAGGAAAACAGGCAGAGGATTTCTGCCTGGGAGCAGGATCTGCGCCAGCAGACAGCGGCACAGCAGGGCAATAAAGAAAAAACGGGCGATTATCCGGATATAACCGCCTGTCTGCCTATTTATGTCACTGACACGAGCGGGGAGGAGAGGATATTATATCTTTATATGGATAGCAAGCGGGCGGAAGGTGCTGTGTCACATGCTTTGCTGCTGCCGGAAAATGTCGGCCGTCTTGTCGCCGGCGCGCCGCTAAATATCGGTGATAATGCTGTTGCCGATAAACCGGCGGCAGAACAGGAGCAAGTGCAACAATTTGATATTAACGATTATTTTTATCGTAGTCCGATTGCTTTGGCGGTAATAAAGCGCGGTTTGCAATATATGCAGGTTAATGCCCGTTTTAATGCCATGTTTGCTGTGACAGATAATATTGATGCTGCCACTTTCCCGCCGGAAACGGGGCAAAACCAGGCGAAACGGGAGATTATCCGTTTTTTTGCCGCAATAGCAGAGCCGGAGCGTGAGCGCGTTATGCAGGCTGTAAATGCCGCTTTCACCACGGGAGCAGAGCCGGCGGCGCCGCTTGATGCGGTGTTACCGGGAACGGAGACGCGCTATATTCGCCTTTATATAACGCCGGTGGGGGCTGGCAGCCGCAGTCACGAGGCGGTGATTGTTTCTGTCGTGGAAATAACACGCCAGCGGGCCTTGGAGCAGCAAATGGAACACAGCCAGAAAATGCAGGCTGTCGGCCAGCTGGCGGGCGGTATTGCCCATGATTTCAATAATGTTTTGACGGCGATTATTATGTCATGCGATTTACTGTTAGGCAGCCATCGCAGCTCCGATCCTTCTCACCCTGATATTATCAATATCAAAAACAATGCCGGCCGTGCTGCTTCACTGGTGCGGCAATTACTGGCTTTTTCACGCCGGCAAACCTTGCGTCCTGAAATATTGGATTTAACCGATATGCTGGCGGATTTGCGCCTGTTAGTGGTGCGTCTGGCCGGCGATTCCGTCCGTTTAAAAATTGAGCATGGGCAATCTTTATGGGCTGTCAAGGCTGATCAGGCGGAGCTTGAGCGGGTGATTATGAACTTGGTGGCCAATGCGCGCGATGCTATGCCGCAAGGGGGAGATTTGACCATTCGCACTGATAATATAAGCAAGGCCGAGAGCCGGAACCTGCCTTATCAGGCTTTTGAACCGGGCGATTATGTCTTGATAGAAGTAGCCGATAGCGGCGGCGGTATTGCTCCCGAAATTATGGAAAAAATTTTTGATCCGTTTTTTACTACCAAAGAAGTGGGGAAGGGAACGGGACTTGGCCTTTCTATGGTTTACGGTATTGTCAGCCAGACAGGCGGTTATATTTATTGCCGCTCGGTTTTGGGGGAGGGAACGGTTTTCAGTATTTATCTGCCGCGCTATATTGCCCGGCAAAATGTGATGCCGGACAGTGTTTTTGCCGCTGCTAATGGCGCGGCAGGCAGTTATTTGCCCGGGCAAATGGCCCCAGGCGGGCAATATAGCCTTTTAGCCCAATCAGGGATAAAACTGCCGAGAGCAGAAAAGGCGATAGATCTTTCCGGCTCGGCCAATGTGCTGCTGGTGGAAGATGAAGATGCTGTGCGCATGGGCGGGGTAAAAGCGCTGCAATCGCGCGGTTATACGGTTTTTGAAGCGGCAAGCGGCGTAGAAGCCTTGCGCATTATCAAGGAACGGCAGGGCGCTATTGATATTGTCGTTTCTGATGTGGTTATGCCGGAAATGGACGGGCCGACCTTGTTAAAGGAATTGCGGCAATTTTACCCGAATATAAAATTTATTTTTGTCTCAGGCTATGCGCGGGAGGCCTTTGCCAAAAACCTGCCCGAAAATGCTGATTTTGCCTTTTTGGCAAAGCCTTTTTCTCTCAAACAATTAGCAAGTACTGTCAAGACAATGCTGGAAGAAAACGGCACTCAAGCCGGATTATAAGGCTAGCTATATTGGCAGCAAATCGCGCTGCACGGCTGAGACGGCAGAAAGCCGGGTAGAGGATATAGTGTCTCCCTTACCATTGCCCCAGGATAATAGGGTCGCGGCGATAAGGAGCCGGATTCAACCCAAGCAGGCCGGCATTATGCGGCGCCAGGATAATAGGGTTGAGATGATGGAAAGCCGGATATTTGCCGGGCTTAAAGCCGGGCAGAAACAGGCGGATCATACCCCGGCCTGAAGCAAAATTCCCGGCCGTTTAATCCATTCCGTCTTCATCAACGCTGTTTTGCGCTGTGGCCGCTACTTCTATTTCTTCATCTTTGCCGGATAAAACAGTGAAGCCTTTTTGATAAATTTTGTCTTTATTTTTTGCTACAGCAACATAATTGCCTTCTGCCAGAATAATATAGGCATTGGCATTGGCGATTTCACGGACAATATCGCCGGAATCATTCATAATTGCCCAGCTTGTATCGGCCAGCGCTTCACCGCCTGTTTGCCGCACCAGCTTTAAAATAATCTGGGCGGCTCTTTGCTGCATGGTGGCTTCAAGCAGTTTCCCCGCTTCTATGCGTATATCGGAACGGGTAACCGCATTGCCCAGGCCGTAATTACAGACAATATGATAAGCGCCTGCCGGCAGGCGGATAATATCACCGGCTTTTGCGTCTTCAATCAGTGGCTTTTGCTCGCCAAGCTGTCCCTCATTATAAATAGTGAAATGCAGCTGTTTTTCGTTAATTTTGCCGTCCGGCAGAATTGCATTTAATTTCAGCCCGCCAGCGTTTAAATTAAAATCTTCCATATAGGTTTTGCCGCCGGCCAAAGTGACGGCTTTGCTCATACCGGCGCGGCCAAAGGCGACAAAAGCAATATAATCCCCCGGTTTGAGAGAAAATTTGGCGAAACTGTCGGTCGATTGCGCAATAAGCGGCAATTTATTGCCCAGACCGGGATTAGTGCCGTAAACACGCCATTGCAGCCCCTGGCGGATAGGCGGGCCGCCTCCGGTCAAATGTGCTTTCATGGTCAGTTCTGCCTGCCCCGGTGAGGTAACATCTATACCGCGTCTATTATCGGCTGCTGCTTCGCCCTTATTATGTTGCGCTATGGCCGGAGCCTGGATAGAGACAGCCTGTTCCAGTGCCGGCGCAGATTGGGAAAAAGCGGCTTGCGGTATAAAACTCCAAAAGGCCAGATATAAAGGGATAATAAAGCAGCGGGCAAAATTTCTGCTTTTTGGCAAAGAGAAAGAGCAAAATACCGGCAAAATCCCTCACTTTCGGCATAGGCTGCGCTTGTATCATAAATAAATCTGCCTTAATTGCCGGCAGGGTAAATGACGCTTTTCAGGCAATGGAAAAACTGCTGCCGCAGCCGCAAGAAGCAATAGCATTCGGGTTATGAACAGCAAAAGTCTGCCCCATTAAATTATCAATAAAGTCAATTTCGGCTTTATCGAGGAAAGGCAAGGAAATATTATCGATAAAAACCCGCGCGCCGTCTTGCTCTATGACAAAATCATCTCTCTGCGGCTTTTCCTGTTCTACCAATTCATATTTATAGGAAAAGCCGGAACAGCCGCCACCTTCCACCGAAAGGCGCAAGGCAAATTTGCCCGGATTGGCTACCAGAATGGCAGCAATGCGTTTTGCCGCGGCTGCTGACAAAAAAACTATCATATATTTTGCCTTTATTGGGTTTTCCTGCTCTGCATTTATGCCTGTTTGCCGGCCAAATATACGGCACAGAACCGGCAAAAACGCGCAATTGTGCTTTTATAATCTGTCACGGTGGCTAAACTAGCATATTTTGTCGGAATGAGGAAAGATTTTTATTAAACCTGCTGGTTTAAGCTTTCATTTATTAGAAAAAGCTTGCAACAAAGCCGAAAAGCACAATAAAACAGTCTTGCCGGCAGCGGAATCGGGAAGCTGTTGCGGCGCCGGCCTGAAATGCGGTTTAATAACAGGCTGCCGATACAGATAAAACAGATTTGCAAGGCTATAAGGCTCCATGAAGGAAGCAGGGCAGAAAGATAAAATAATATTGGGTTGCGCTTATGCGGCGCGGGCGCCTTTTGCCGCTAATCCTGAAAAAAGCCGCGGGCGCCTGGTTGCCGAGCCGGCAAGCCGCACGCGCAGCGCTTTCCAGCGGGATCGCGATCGAGTTATTCACGCTAATGCCTTTCGCCGGCTAAAGCATAAAACGCAGGTTTTTATTGCTGAAGAGGGAGATCATTATCGTACGCGGCTTACCCATACTATTGAAGTGTCGCAAATTGCCCGCGCTTTGGCGCGCGCTTTGCGGCTTGATGAAGACCTGGCCGAGACTATTGCTCTTGCCCATGATTTTGGCCACACGCCCTTTGGCCATACGGGGGAAGATGCGCTGAATATTGTTATGTATCCTTTTGGCGGTTTTGATCATAATGCCCAGACTTTGCGCATTGTAACGCTGCTGGAGCATCGTTATGCCGCTTTTGACGGGTTAAACCTGACATGGGAGAGCCTGGAGGGCTTGGTCAAGCATAATGGCCCGCTGGCCGGCCGGCACAGTAAAGCCGGCGCAGTTAATCCTTATATTGCGGCTTTTAATGCAGAATGGGATTTGCATCTTGCCGATTTTGCCGGGCTGGAGGCGCAATGCGCCGCTATTGCCGATGATATTGCCTATAATGCGCATGATATTGATGACGGTTTGCGCGCCGGTTTGATAAATTTTGCCCAATTGGACAGGCTGGAGCTGACAGGCAGGCTGGGGCGGCAGGTTCAGCAGCTTTATCCGGGTCTGGACGCGCCGCGCCGCTCTTATGAGCTGGTGCGCCGCCAGATTACCGGCATGGTGGAAGATGTGATAGAGGAAGCCTGCCGCCGGCTGGAAGAGGCGGCACCGCCTGATATTGGGGCAATTTACAAGGCTTCTCGGCCTTTTGTTGTCTTTTCTGCCGCAATGGCGGCGCAGGAAAAAGAGCTGAAAAGCTTTTTATACAAAAATCTCTATAATCATGAAAAGCTTTTGGCCGGCCGCGCTCAGGCAGAAAATATTTTAAAAGATTTATTTGCTTATTATATGGAAAATCCGCAAACCTTGCCGAAAGAATGGCAAAACAGAATAATGACGGAGCAAAAAGGCGGTGCGGGCAGCGGCCAGGCACGCATTATTGCCGATTTTATTGCCGGCATGACGGATAATTATGCTCTCAATTCTTATGAAAGCCTGTTTGACCGCAAGGTAAATTTGGCTTAAACAGATTGGCAGGGGAGCAGGGTAATAAGCGGAATTCAGGCGCTAATGATAATGAAGACTATGAATATTTTTAATCTGTTTGAAACCCGCCTTAAAGAAAAAATAATGAAAGCCGGCTTGCGGGTGAAAGACGGCGCACCGCTTGATCTTGACTCTGTCAGCGTAGAGGCGCCGCGTGATGCCTTGCATGGCGATATTGCTACAAATGCGGCTATGGTGCTGGCCGGCAAATGCGGTGAAAATCCGCGTAATCTGGCCGGGAAGCTGGTTACCTTATTGCAAGATGACAAGGATATTGCCGCTATAAATGTGGCCGGGCCGGGCTTTATCAATATCAGGCTGAAAGACAGTTTCTGGCAGGCTTTATTAGGCAATATTCTTGCCGCCGGGCGCGATTACGGTCGCTCTGACCGGGGAAAAAAGGCTAAAATCAATGTGGAATATGTTTCTGCCAATCCGACCGGGCCTTTGCATGTCGGTCATTGTCGCGGGGCGGTTGTCGGCGATGTTCTGGCCAATTTATTGCATTTTGTCGGCTTTAATACGGTCAAGGAATATTATGTCAATGATGCCGGCGGCCAGATTGATATTTTGGCGCAATCCGTATTGCTGCGCTATCGCGAAGCGTTGGGCGAGGTTATCGGCGCAATTCCTGAGGGGCTTTATCCCGGCAATTATCTGGTGCCGGTAGGGCAGGAACTGGCAAAAATCTATGGCGGCAGCCTGCTCTCCCGCGATAAAGATGAAACGCTGGCGCTGGTGAAGGATTATGCGGTCAAGGCGATGCTGACTCTGATTCGCGAGGATTTACGCAGCCTGAATATTCATCATGAGAAATTTTTTTCGGAGCGGGCTTTGCATAAAAATGACGCTGCTGCCATTCGCGCGGCGATTGATGATTTGACCGTGCGCGGTTATATTTATAAGGGTGTTTTGCCGCCGCCTAAAGGCAAAAAAACTGCCGATTGGGAAAATCGCGAGCAGATTTTGTTCCGTTCTACTGCCGTGGGCGATGATGTGGATCGGGCACTGATAAAGGCTGACGGCTCTTACACTTATTTTGCTGCCGATATTGCCTATTTCAAGGATAAATATGATCGCGGCTTTAAAGAGATGATTTATATTCTCGGTGCCGATCACGGCGGTTATGTCAAACGGCTGCAAGCTGTGGCCAAGGCTGTTTCCGGCGGCAAGGCCAGGTTTGATGCGCTTTTGTGCCAGCTGGTCAGGCTGTATCGCAATGGTGAACCGGCGCGCATGAGCAAGCGGGCGGGCAATTTTGTCACTTTGCGTGATGTGGTAGAGGAAGTCGGCAGCGATGTGGTGCGTTTTATGATGTTATATCGCAAGGCAGATGCGCCGCTGGATTTTGATTTTGCCAAAGTGACCGAGCAATCCAGAGATAATCCTGCCTTTTATGTGCAATATGCGCATGCGCGCTGTTATTCTGTTTTACGGCAAGCCGCCGGTTTACGGCAAGCCGCCGGGCAAATGGCAGTAACAGGCTTGAACCGTGAAAATTTGCCGGCAGCGGCGCTGGAGCGGCTAAATGATGAGAGTGAATTGGCGCTTATCCGCAAAATGGCAGAATATCCGCGCCTGGTAGAAGCCGCCGCATTGGCGCGTGAGCCGCATAGGCTGGCTTTTTACCTTTATGAATTGGCTGCCGATTTTCACGCTCATTGGAATAAGGGCAATGATACTGTATCTCTGCGCTTTATCCAGCTGCAGGATCGGGCGCTGACAATAGCGCGTCTGGCGTTGGTGCAGGCTGTTGCCGATGTTTTGGCTGGCGGTCTGGCGCTGATGGGAGTTTCAGCCCCGCAGGAAATGTAGGCAAATGCCCCAATAAGGCGGTTTGCGCACTCTGTTTGCAGCAGTGTCGGCTTCTTGCCCTAAACATAGCAGGGGCAGGCTGCATAGCGAATCAGTTGACAAAGCGGGGCTTCAAACCAAAAGAGGGGATTTCTGTATTTTTCATTAAAATTGATTTTGTTTTTTGTCCTTTATGTGCTGCAAACTGCCTTTTGTCGGGAAAAACGGGCTTTTTCTGTGTATTTTCTTTAAAAAAAACGGGTGGAGCAGCAAAAAGGCAATCTTTTTTTATATGTCTCTGGCATATTTTAAGCTTATCGTATCGTCTGGCATATTAAAAGTTTTCGGCACAAAGGGGAGATTTTGTCCGATAGGAACATAGATATGAACTTTGATCGTAAATCCGGCAATAATAGTGGTAAAGTCGCGGAAGGTTCCAATACCTTCCCGGAGCTCCCCCGTATGTTTGGTGGCAAGGCACAAAACGGTTTTTCCGGCCGCAATCTGCCTGCCGATCAGCATAATTTTGCGGGTGATGAGTATCCTTCGGGTGCGTTTCCCGCCCTTGATATTGCTTATCCTGATCAGACCATTCATGATGCAGGCGGCAGTTTTGTATCTGGTAATAATGCGGCAGAGTTTGAGGCCGGTTTTCAGGCCTATGATGAGATGAGTGGGCGAGCATTTGGGGCCGGACAGGCTGGGCCTTATAATACCGTGCCGCCGAATGAGTCTTATCAATATGATAATTCGGCAGCCGGCCGGCCAGGCCCGGCTTTTTATGCGGAAGAGCAATATGAAGCCTATGTGCCGCAGCAGGAAGCATATGATCCTGCCAATGAAGCGAGGGAGCGTGATTTGCCGGCAATGGAAGCCGGTGAACGGGGTTTTGCCGGTGGGGGCAATTACGGTCATCAATCTTTTGCGCCGGGAGCAAGGCAAGATATATATAGCCGGCATGATGATGACGCTTATGGGCAAAACAGGCCTCAATATGCGGTCATGGCGGAATCCTATTCTGACGAAGCGCCCTATGCGTCTGATTTGGCGCCGGGAGAACGGGGAATGACAGATAGATATTTTGTCGAAAATAATAATATTCAGGGCGGCAGGACGGTTGATGGTGATTCTGCTGCAAACAGAGTGCAGGACAGGCTTTTTGCTGAAGAGACATTTCATAGCGGCCTGAATGAAGGGGCTTTACTGCAGCCGGCTCGTTTTGAGCCGTCCGATTATGATTATGACTATGATTATAATGCGCAGGCGGAAGAGCCGACTATGCCGGGCTTGGCCGCTGAAGAAAGAGAATATCCTGCTGTTAATGCTTATGACCAGCAGGATTTCATGCCACCGGATCAGGCTGCCTTACCCCAGGATTGTGGTTTTTCTGATTTGGAAAATGAAGAAGAAAGTGCCGCTGCGTCCTCTACTATTGGGCAAAGCTTTTCTCACGGCTATAATTTGCAGGCTGCTTCATATAATAGAGGAACGCAACCGCTCTATTATGATAGCGGGGTTTTGCAGCAAAATAGCGGGCAGTTTTTTTCTGCTGCTTCTGCGGGGCTTTATAGAGAGCAGGGCATGGCGCCGGTGCAAAGTGAAAAAGCGGGCGGAGATTTTGCCGCAGCCGGCTTTGCTTATGCCGATATTATGGAAGGGCCGCCTTATAAGGCGGGTGATGAAGCGCCGCTGCCTTTTATTGAAGACGAAGAAGAGGATAATTTTGCCGCTGACTTTGCTCGCTTAAAGGCTGATACTGCCACAATAAATGAAGCGGCAGACGGGGGTGTCGCCGGCGGCTTTGAAGAAATAGTTGCAAGTCGGCAAGCCCGGGCAGGGCGCGGTAAGGCGGCTGACGCGGCTGTTTTCGCCGATTCGGCTGCTCCGGTTTCTGCCGTGCCGCCGGGTGGGATTCAAACGGCCGCCTATGCTGACGGGCAGAATTTTGCTGCTGATGCGGCTTATGGTGACGGCCTGTATGACTGGGCAGCCCCTGCTGCTGTGCCGCCGGCTCCGTATAAACGCAAGCCTTTGCCGGTGCAAGGAGGCAAGGGTAAAAAAATAATATTGCTGGTGGCTGTGTTTATTATTTTGCTGCTTGCCGGCGCCGGGCTTTATTGGGTGTTTAGCGGCCGTCAGGCCGCTTATAGCGGCGGGCCTGTAATTATTCACAAGGCTGTGGGGGATTATAAGGTCAAGCCGGATAATTCTGCAGCAAAAGCAATTAATAATCAGGAGCAATCTGTCGCAGAAGGTGTAAGCAGCGATAATGCCGCCCAAAATCAACAGGAAATGTTGATTGACAAGACGGAAGCTCCGGTTGAAATGCAGAAAATGGAAGAAAGATTACCTTTTTCTGATGAAGGCAGTTTTGATCAATCTTCGGTCGATTCTCTGGTGAAATCTGTTGTGGCGCGGGCCGCTCCGGTTCACATTATACCGAGTGTGCGTGTTGGCGCTGATAGGAAAATTATTGCTTCTGCCAGGCGCGATACAGAAAAAGTGCTGCTTCCCGGTGCTCATAGCGGCTTTACGGCGGAGGGGCATAAGCAGGATCAGGTCGAGAATAAAAATGCGCTTGCGCCGCCTGTATTGGCAGCTTCGTCTGCCACGGCGCCGCCGGTGAAACCGGCAGAGCGAATTGTTTCGCCGGCGCGGAAACCTGCTGTTGCAAAAGCCGATTCTGCCCAAATTGCCGCCGCCGTTGGGGGCAATTTTTATATGCAAATATCTTCGCAACCGAGTAAGGAAGCGGCTGAGCAATCTATCCGTATGGCAAAGAAATATTTAAGTGAAGAGGCCGGACGCCGAATTGTCATTGTCCCGGCCCTTATTCCAAATAAAGGAACATATTATCGCGTGCGTATTCCGGCGGAAAGCCGCGAAGCCGCCGCTCATTTATGTGAAGAATATAAGCAAGCCGGCGGTAATTGCTTTGTGGCGCAGTAATTTTTGAAAATTTATTATATAAATATTTTTCCTGCTAATTTACCGCTTTTATTGTCGCCCAATATATAGAATTTTCCTCTTCCCGAAATTTGCTTTTTTTGATGTGCGTCTTGGGCTATAAAGGCTGTTTATTATGGCCGAGAGACTCTTCATTTTAAAAGAGAAATATTTTTAACTGGTCGAAGCCGCAAGGTAACAGGAATTACCTGTTTAATCTGTCCAATATTTGTTTTATGCGACATAAAATATTTCAGGCCAAACAAGCACTGCTTTGAATCGCAACGAAAAACCTATATTTGCAAAACTATTATATTTCTTGTCAAAAAAAGAGGAAGCGGAAAATAAAACAGGCCAGAGAAAGCAAGAATCTCCAATAGGCTTTATTATTTTTGCTTGCAATTTATCAGCCAGGCATCATAAATCGGGTGATCTACAGCATTCAGGCCGGGGCTGTCGGCAAACATCCAGCCGGTAAAAATGCGTTTGATTTTTTGATCCAGCGTTATTTCATTCACTTCAACAAAACTATCTATTTTGACTGCCTCATCTGCCGGATTAGTATAACAAACGCGCGGCGCAATTTGCAAAGAGCCGAATTGATATGTCTCATTAATGCGAATATTAAAAATTGTCGTGCGCCCTGTTATTTTATCCAGGCCGGAAAAAACGGCAATCGGATTACGAATACGCTCGGCTTGCGCCGACAGGCTGCAGATAAAAAGCGCGGCGCCGGACAAAGCAAAAACGGCCAGCACATGCTTTATGCTATTAAAGGCAGTAAATTTTCTCATTTCAATCGACATATATTAAACAGGCCTTTGCCGTTTACTCTCATTAATTTTCGCCCTCACAACAGGGTTATAATATAAAAAAGGCCGTTTTGCTATTATCTCTCTGGAAATTGCTGATATTTTTAAAATAAGACTCTGTTTTTCAGCTGAGGCAATAAAAGCAGTTTTGTCCATTACCGCCCAAAATACCAATTATAGGGAAAAATGCCAAGCCGCAGCTTCAATGGAATAATAGAGCGCTGCTCAAGCCGGCACTATACGCTGATTCACCCTATAGCGGCGTAGTCGGCTTAAAAAACTTACTATCTGATATAATTCATATCCTGGCACCAAAAGAATAGCTGCAAAAGACAAAACAGCCGCGGAATTATAAGCTGCGAATCTGTGCTGTCCCTACTATAATCCGGCGGTTACAATCTGTAGCGATTTTGCCTGAAGCATGAACCCGCTGCTGCTGATTCCGAAGGCTATGATTTGTCGACTGTGTTAACGATTTTACTCAAAGCATAGGCCTGCTGCCGTAAAAGGCGGAATCCCGCATATGCAAATTATCTTCAAGCCAAAACCTGGTGACTAAAACTGCTGTTCCGGCCAGTCTTCCGGTGTCCAGGCTTCATAATCGCCTGTGACTTTCGGCCTTTGGCCGTGACGCGCTATCGAGCCTTGCGGCCTGTAAGCGGCAAATGTACCAGTCAAATTAGGCTGATGCGGTTTCTCCCATGCATGAGGGTGATAATTTTCCTGAGAAGGCGGAATATCCACACGATGATGAATCCAGCCATGCCAACCGGGCGGGATAGTAGAGGCATCAGAATAATTTTTATAAATAACCCAACGGCGCGGCTTCCCTTCTTTGTTTGTGCCGCCTTCATAATATATATTGCCAAATTCATCATGGCCGATATACCGGCCTTTGCGCCATGTGTAAAAACGCATACTGAGCGTGCTGCCATTCCACCAGGTGAAAATCTGCTTGAATAAACGCGCCATTACCAATAGTCCCACTTCTTGAAGATAAATTACTCTCAAAGCTTAATAACCAACCGAACCACCCACCAATTTTCAACCAGATCCGCCATTTTAGCCCGACTGTAATTTATATATCAGAAATTTGCGCTTTAATCTCCAAGATTCAGTTTTTGTTTGATGACAATATTAACAACCTGTGGATTTACTTTGCCGCCTGTCGCCTTCATCACCTGGCCAACAAACCAGCCGGCAAGGCTTGGTTTTGTTTTTGCCTGTTCTACCTTATCCGGGTTAGCCCGCATAATATTTTCAACCGCTTTTTCAATGGCTGCATTGTCGGTCACTTGTTCCAGACCGCGTTGCGCAACAATTTTTTGCGGGTCGCCGCCTTCCTGCCAGATAATTTCAAACACATCTTTGGCAATTTTGCCGGAAATTACGCCGGCTTTGACAAGACGGATAATTTCGTTTAATTGCTCCGGCTTTATTGGTGATTTTTCAATAGGCAAAGCGCTCCGGTTCAAAGCGCCAAGCAAATCGTTAATTACCCAATTCGCCGCGGCCTTGCCGTCTTTTTTCACATCGGGCTGTGCTGCCACCAGCGCCTCAAAATAATCGGCAACAGCCTTTTCACTCACCAGAATAGAAGCATCATAAGCATTTAAGCCCAAAGTTTCAATGAAACGTTTTTTCTTTTCATCAGGCAGTTCCGGTAAATCAGCGGCCAATTTATCAACAAATTCCTGATCAAATTTGAGCGGCAACAAATCCGGATCAGGAAAATAGCGATAATCATGCGCTTCTTCCTTGGAGCGCATGGAGCGTGTTTCCCCCTTTGCCGCATCAAACAGGCGTGTTTCCTGTGTGATTGTGCCGCCATCTTCCAGAATGGCAATTTGACGGCGCGCTTCATAATCAATCGCCTGGCCGACAAAACGAATGGAATTGACATTTTTAATTTCACAGCGCGTGCCGAAAGGCTCACCGACACGGCGCACAGAAACATTGACATCGGCGCGCATGGAGCCTTCGTCCATATTGCCGTCACAAGTGCCGAGATAACGCACAATCATGCGCAATTTGGTCAAATAGGCTTTCGCCTCTTCACCCGAGCGCAAATCCGGCCGGGAGACAATTTCCATTAAGGCCACACCGGCGCGATTCAAATCAACAAAGGACATTGTCGGGTGCTGATCATGCAGGGATTTGCCGGCATCTTGCTCCAGATGCAAGCGCTCAATGCCGATTTCCACCTCCTCAAACCGGCCTTTATTATCCGGCCCGACCGAGACAAGAATTTTACCTTCGCCGATAATAGGTTGGCGAAATTGCGAAATCTGGTAACCTTGCGGCAAATCGGGATAAAAATAATTTTTGCGGTCAAATACTGAGGTCAGATTAATTTTAGCTCGCAGCCCTAGCCCTGTGCGCACTGCCTGACACACGCATTCGGCATTGATAACCGGCAGCATGCCCGGCATAGCGGCGTCAATCAGTGACACATTATCATTTGGCTCTGCCCCAAAATCTGTCGCCGCGCCTGAAAATAATTTTGACCGGGAACTTATCTGGGCATGAACTTCCATGCCGATAATAATTTCCCAATCGCCCGTTGCTCCGGCAATCAGGCGTTTGGGATCAGCTTGGCGCGCTTCAATCAGACTCATAATTTATCCGCTGCTTCCACAATAACCGGCACAATAAAACGGTTGCACTTCTTTGTCACAAAGCCCGTTCTATTTGCCTTTTTCACAAAATTCCTATCAGCCTTGCGGCCTGGAATTTTTCCACTTGAGCCGCTATAACCATATTTACAAAAGCTGCCTGCGTTTGACATCAGGCGGCATAGCTTCTTCCGCCAGTAATGTCACTGCCTCTGTTAGTGGCAATTCCTTTTGGTTCTTGGCTCCCAGGCGGCGCATATTAACTGTGCCTTTCTCTGCTTCTCTTTGGCCGCAAACAAGAATCACCGGCACTTTTTGCAAAGAATGCTCGCGTATTTTATAATTTATTTTTTCATTGCGCAAATCGGCAATAGCGCTGAGCCCCGCTGCCTTTAACTGCGCCGCAACCCGCTGGGCATAGGCATCGGCCTCTGCCGTAATGGTGGCGACAACCACTTGTTGCGGCGCAAACCATAGCGGCATATGACCGGCGAAATTTTCAATCAAAATGCCGAGAAAACGCTCCATAGAGCCGCAAACAGCGCGGTGAATCATTACCGGGCGCTGTTTTTCCGAATCTTTGTCAATATAAAAAGCGCCAAAACGCTCAGGCAGGTTGAAATCCACCTGAGTTGTGCCGCATTGCCATTCCCGGCCAATGGCATCTTTCAGCGTATATTCAAATTTCGGCCCGTAAAAAGCGCCTTCGCCTGGTAAAATACCGGTTTTGATTTTACCGCCGGCCTGTGCTTCAATCTTTTTCAGCACATCAGCCATAATAGCCTCCGCTTTATCCCATAAGGCATCAGAGCCGACCCGTTTTTCCGGTCGGGTAGAAAGCTTGACCGTAATATCATGAAAGCCGAAATCGGTATAAGTGGATAAAATCAATTCGTTAATCTGCAGGCATTCTTCCGCCAGCTGCTCAGGCAGGCAGAAAATATGGGCATCGTCCTGGGTAAAGCCGCGCACCCGCATCAGCCCATGCAGAGCGCCGGAGGGCTCATAACGATGCACAGCGCCGAATTCCGCCATTTTTACCGGCAAATCACGATAAGATTTCAGCCCATGCTTGAAGATTTGCACATGGCCGGGGCAGTTCATTGGCTTTAGCGCATAAACGCGGTCGTCATCAGCCTCATCACCGGCGGGGGTGACCTTGAACATATTTTCGCGATACCAGTCCCAATGGCCTGAAAGCTCCCATAAAGATTTATCCAGCACTTGCGGGGCATTGACTTCGACATAATTATGGTCGTCCAGCCGGCGGCGCATATAGGCAACCAGATTTTGAAACATTTTCCAGCCTTTGGCGTGCCAAAAGACAACGCCTGGCCCTTCTTCCTGAAAATGGAACAAATCCATTTCACGCCCCAGCCGGCGGTGATCGCGTTTTTCTGCCTCTTCCAGCCGGGTTAAATAGGCTTTCAGCTCTTTTTCATGAGCAAAAGCCGTGCCGTAAATACGGGTGAGCATGGGGTTGCGCGAATCGCCGCGCCAATAGGCCCCGGCCACTTTCATCAGTTTGAACGCATGGCCGATAAAACCGGTAGAAGCCATATGCGGGCCGCGGCATAAATCAAACCAGTTGCCCTGAAAGTAGATTTTGACATCTTCCCCGGCAGGAATAGCATCGATCAGTTCCACTTTATAGGCCTCACCTTTGGCGGCAAAGATTTTTTTTGCTTTTTCCCGCGGCCAGATTTCCTTGCGGAAAGCTTGGTTACGGGCAATAATTTCACGCATTTTCGCTTCAATCAGCGGCAGTTCTTCTGCGGTAAACGGCTTGTTGCGGGCAAAATCATAGTAAAAGCCGTTTTCAATAACCGGGCCGATAGTTACCTGCGTGCCGGGAAACAATTCCTGCACAGCCTCGGCCAGCACATGGGCGCAATCATGGCGGATAAGCTCCAATGCGCGCGCATCTTCGCGCATAATAAGCTCAAATTTTCCGGTTTTGCCCTTAATTGGCGTGACTTTATCGGCCAAATCCTGCAAAACCCCGTCCAGACTGTAAGCCACAGCTTTTTTGGCCAGCGATTTGGAAAGTGAGGCAGCAATATCCGCCCCTGTTACCCCGGCAGGATAATTGCGTTCCGCGCCATCGGGAAAAGAGAGAAAAATTTTCTCAGACATGCAAAACCTCAAATCACCACAGGCACTGCTGCCTGTTTATACTGCCAATGCCGGAGCCTGAGCGCCGATTTTGGCAGGCGGAACAAAGCTTGCCTCCTTTTTAAGCAGAAAAAGCGAAAAAGGAAAGGTCTCATTGCTTGCTCTTGTTAAAATCTTGCTGTTTTAATAATTCAGGCGGCCGTTTTTCCGGTTCACAATCGCTGGCCGATAATGGCGGTAAATGCCAATAGCGCCACGGCCTGAAAGGGGAATAACAGGCGGGCAGGACAGTTGGCACCGGGTCAAAGCCATGTGTGCCGCCGGGGCCGCAGCGGATAAAGCGAAACAATGCCATAAAACTGCCCGCCCACAGGCCGTAACGGGCTATGGCCTCATAACCATATTCCGAGCATGTGGGCAGATGGCGGCAATGGCCGCCGATAAAGCCGGAAAGGCTGAGCTGGTAAAGCCGGATAAGAGCTGTGCCGAAAAGGCGCCCCGGCGTTTTCGGCCATGGGGCAACAAAATTTCTTCCCTCAAATTCAGGTTGCTTTTGCGGTTTTTGCTGAATCATAATATTTTTAAAGGAATGTCTTGTATATTTTTGCCGCTTGTTTTAGCGCTAACAGCTTCCCATTCCGCTTGTCTTGTTATATGGTGGCGCCTTTGCAGCAATGCGTATTCCGCTTAATATAGTTTAAACCCCGGGTAAAATATATAGTGACCGAAATTATGGCAATGAAAAATAAAAAAACAGCAAAATCAGCAAATGAGGCAGATTTGCACCGGCCGAGCCAGGCTGAAGCCGAGCAGGCAGTGCGCACGCTTTTGCTCTGGATAGGGGAGAATCCGGAGCGTGAAGGGCTGTTAAAAACGCCTGAGCGCGTGGTCAAGGCCTATAATGAATTATTTAGCGGCTATGGTAAGGAGCCGGCAGAAGTTCTGGGCACGGCTTTTGAGGAAGTGGGCGGTTATGATGCGCCGGTGCTGATTAAAAATATTCCTTTTTATTCGCATTGCGAGCACCATATGGTGCCGATAATCGGCAAAGCTTCTATTGCCTATGTGCCTGCGGGTGCGGTTATCGGCCTTTCCAAACTGGCGCGGCTGGTGGAAGTTTATGCCCGCCGTCTGCAAACGCAAGAGACAATGACAGCGCAAATTGCCAAGGCGCTGGAGAGTAATTTAAAGCCGAGCGGCGTAGCAGTATTGCTGGAGGCCGAGCATTTATGCATGGCTATGCGCGGTGTGCACAAGCAGGGTTCCAGCACGATTACCACTGTTTTCCGCGGCATTTATGCCAAAGATGCGGCTTTGAAGACAGAATTTCTGCGCTTGCTGGGCAAATAGGCGGCTGTGCCTGCCGCTGCTCAGACTAGTTGCCGCCGGCGGCAAGGCGGTGGTCGGCCGTTTTATAAAATTTGCCAGGCCGGGGCGCGGATTGGGCATTAGCAGCGTAAAGGGGAAGGGGGCTTTGTCTGGTTTGCTCTTGTCGCTGTGCCGTGTATGCCAATAGCTATGCGCGGCACAGCGGCTGCTTTAAATTTTGGCTGAAGGGGATATTATATTGCCTTGCCGGCCGTGCAGAAAAAGCGGCTGCCTGTGGCAAAAAGCGCTTGTAAGCCTGCTGTCAATTTGCTAGAGGCGTTGGGCAGGGGGAATAAAGCCGGTTGGGCAGCCCGGCGTGGCGTTTGTTGCCGGCAGCTTTATTGCGGTTAAAGTGGAGAGAGGGGCGGTTAGTGCGGTCGTGGCGGAATTGGTAGACGCGCAGCGTTGAGGTCGCTGTGGGGCAACCCGTGGAAGTTCGAGTCTTCTCGGCCGCACCATTTTTGGCAAAATATACTTCCTTTTATCACTTTTTTGTATTAGCCTGCCGCTTATCTTTTCGGCCAAGAATGGGGTATGCAATGGGGAACTGGCAAGAACCTTTCAATACAGAAACGATAATTTCAAATATCCATGAATTTTCTACGTTTCTTGCCGGCGATAATATCAAAAAGCAATATGGTGCTTCATATGCTTACAAGCGCCTGTGCAGCGCCGTGGATTATGCCGCTAAATTAGCTCCTTTTTTACAAGCAGAATTTGTTTCTTTTTCTTCTTTGGAAAAACTGCAAAAAGCAATTGAAAGCCTGACCGTTTTAAAAGAAGTAGAATCTCTGGACTTAGAGCGCGTTAATAGTATTATCGATGAAGTTCTTGATATCTTACCGAGATTTGTCGGCGTTAATATAAAAAATGAAAAATATTTATTAGCAAAACAGACAAATATAGCAGTTTATGCTGAGGAAACTGAAAAAGCCGCGGCAGCTATAGAAAATGTGCGAAAAAGGATTATTGAGGGAGAAGGAGAGTCTTCTCCCCCGCTAGATGAAATAAATGGAACTCTCGCTGAAATTCGTGCCGCGCGAGATGAGATAGAATCAGCAAAAAACAAAATTATTGACGGTGATGAACAAGACGCTTCTTATTTGCAAATTGTAAAAGAGAATTGTGAGTCTATAAAAAATTATGCAGAACAGGCGAGAACTTATTCTGAGGAAATATCAACGGCTAAAGCGCAAATTATTGATGGTGATGATGAAGAGCCTTCCTATCTTGATGCAGTGAAAGAAACGTGTGAAAAAATAGAAAAGATTCTTGAGGAAACCAAGAGTTTTTATGAAACTCTGGCTGGGGTGCCTGAAAAAGGCCCAAATTATAAAGATGCTGTCAAAAATTGGGTGGAAAGCATTAAGCAAGATAACGCCAGTGTCACAGAGTCGCGCGAGAGGATAGACGCGTATTATATTTCCTTATTCGGTAAGAAAAATGAAAAAGGCGAAAATAGCGGCGGAATACGAGATGAAGTTGCAAAAGTGAAAGATTCTTTTGATGGGGTTTTCAGAGATTATAAGAAAAAATCCGATACTCTATTTAATGAAATAGAATCTTTACTGCCGGGAGCAACGAGCGCCGGTTTAACAGACGCTTATAAAGAGCGCCTGGAGGTTTGTCAGAGCGCTAAAAAGCGGTATACATGGGCTTTTTATATATCAATAGGTGTGTTAGCCCTTTTGGTATGCTTCTCAGATTCCATAATGTCGCATTTATGGGGCTCTCAGCTTTTACTGGGGGCAGGCTTGGGACAAAGAGTTTTAGCCAAGCTTTTTCTTGTTGCGCCGCTAATATGGATAGCGAGTTTTACTTCTAATCGTTCTAATGAAATGACGCGCCTGGCCGAAGAATATGGGCATAAAAAAGCTTTGGCGCAATCTTATTACGGTTTCAAAAAGCAAGTGGAAGAATTGCAGAAAAAAGATACGGCTTTAGCCGAGGGATTATTGCGCGCCGCGATAGAAAGCTTGGCTTATAATGCTTCCAATTCTCTGGAAAAAGCAAAAAAGGAGAATCACCCTTTTTTCGCTTTTTTACCCGGTTTTTCAAGGAAGGGCGATAACAAGCCCGATAGGCAAGAGTAAATTTTGGTGCACCCGACAGAATTCGAATCTGTGACCTCTGCCTTCGGAGGGCAGCGCTCTATCCAGCTGAGCTACGGGTGCCCGGGCTTTGCTTTTTGCTTCAACAAAAATCGCTAACCGGCAATAAAACAAAGCACTATATAATTGGCGGCAACATGCCGTTAAAACCGAACCGGATTTTCATTTTGCTTGTAGCGCATTGTGCGGCCCGCTTCAATCCCGAAATGGTCTTTGGCTTCAATATTTTCACCCTATATCAATATTTCGCTTTATATATTTTGTTGGGCTGTTCGCATTTTGCTGTCTTTGTTGATCTGAGCGCAGCTAAAACTATCATTAAAAAGCCCTATTTGCGGCAGATGGTCGCAGACAGAGGGTGGATTGCGGCAGAAAAAGGTGTTTCATGCGTCATCTTTTGCAGGATAAATCCTTATTCAAAGAAGCTGTGCCAATTGCCGGCGTTTGGGTCGCGGCGCGTTCAGGTGAGCATATGGTTGTGCATAATCCCGCTACGGGCGAAGATATTGGCCATGTGCCGGTTTGCAGTGCGGCACAGGTGGAAAAAGCGGTGCATGCTGCCGAAAAAGCGCAAAAAACCTGGGCGAAAAAACCGGCCAAGAAACGTGCTGATATTTTGCGGGCATGGTATAATTTGCTTATCGCCCATAAAAAAGATTTGGGGCTGATTTTAACTGTCGAGCAGGGCAAGCCGCTGGCAGAAGCAATTGGTGAAATTGAATATGGCGCCAGCTTTATTGAATGGTTTGCTGAGGAGGCACGCCGCATTAACGGTGAAATAATCCCCGCGCCGCAAACAGATAAGCGCCTGATTGTGCTCAAACAGCCGATTGGGGTAGCGGCGGCTATTACGCCGTGGAATTTCCCCAATGCCATGATTACCCGCAAGGCGGCGCCGGCTTTTGCTGCCGGTTGCGCTATGGTGCTCAAGCCGGCCAGTCAGACACCGTTTTCCGCCATTGCCCTGGCGGTGTTGGCCGAACGGGCAGGGCTGCCTTTGGCGCTGTTCAGCATTGTAACCGGTAAATCAGCGGAAATCGGCGCGGTTCTGACGCAAAGCCCGGTAGTGCGCAAATTAAGCTTTACCGGCTCTACCGCAGTGGGCGCCGAGCTTTATGCGCAATCAGCCGCCACTATTAAAAAATTATCGCTGGAATTGGGCGGTAATGCGCCTTTTATTGTTTTTGACGATGCCGATATTGATGCAGCCGTTGCAGGCGCACTTATCGCCAAATTTCGCAATAATGGCCAGACTTGCGTTTGTGCCAATCGCCTCTATGTGCAGGCGAAAATCTATGACCGTTTTGCCGCCAGATTAAAGCGGGCTGTCGGCCGGCTGAAGCTGGGCAACGGGCTGGAAAGCGGTGTTACCCTGGGGCCGTTGATTGATAAAGCAGCAGTGGAAAAGGTGAAAGAACATATTGCCGATGCGCTGGCAAAAGGGGGTAAAATTATCCTTGGCGGCAAGCCTTCCGCCTTGGGCGGCACATTTTTTGAGCCGACTATTCTGACTGATATAACAGCAAAAATGCGGATAGCGCGGGAAGAAACTTTCGGCCCGGTGGCGCCTTTATTCCGCTTTCATGATGAAGATGATGTCATTGCCCAGGCCAATAATACGGAATTCGGCCTGTCTTCATATTTTTATGCCAAAGATATGGCTCGCGTCTTTCGCGTGGCGGAGGCGTTGGAATATGGCATTGTCGGTGTTAATACCGGGCTTGTTTCCACCGCGGAAGCGCCTTTTGGCGGTATAAAATATTCCGGTCTTGGACGCGAAGGGTCGCATTTCGGCATTGAGGATTTTCTCGAGCTGAAATATGTTTGTATCGGCAATATTCTGTGATTGCTTTTGCCTTGATTTCGCTCTATAGACTCTCGTGAGAAGAGGGGATTACGCTGTAATAAAGCGAATTCTTTTGCTTGTCCCGCGTCATAAGAATATGGAGAAAAAGATGAAAAAAACGATTACTGCGCTTCTTGTCGCTTTTGCTGCTTCAAGTGCTCTTCCTGTTGCGGCTAATGCTCAGCATAAAAGCGCAATGGAGCATGGTCATGGGAAAATGGCCATGCATTCTGCCGTTCCTTTTGATAAATTGCCGGCTTCGACCCGTGGTTTGATTAAAGCTAATGAAAAAATGCACCGCGAAATGATGATTGATTATATCGGCAATGCTGATATTGATTTTACGCGATCGATGATTGCTCATCATAAAGGTGCCATCGCCATGGCCGAAGTAGAGCTGAAATATGGCAAAGATGAGCAGACACGCGCTCTTGCCAAAGAAATTATCGCAACGCAGAAAAAAGAAATCCGTCAGATGGAGGCATGGCTGAAGCAAAAACGCGAAGCCTATGATCAATATCTCAAAGATGAGAAGAGAGCCGCCAGAGAAGAGATGCGCGCGCGCTCTGAAAAATCCAGGGCAGACGCAGATGCGGCCAAAGCCCGGGCAGAGCAGGTCAAGCCGACAAAATAATTGCGATAGATTTTTGTAATCTGTTGGTTTTTAAGGACTCTTCGGTTTCGCCGAGGAGTCTTTTTATTTGCTGTAATGCGCGGGTATGGTGTTTACAGTTTATCAGGAATTTTTTGTGAGAAGTGATTGAATAGAATTTTTTGCCCCTAAAAGACCAGGTGTTTTATGAATATAAAAACAGCAGAAAAATTCTCGGTAAATGAGATTATACGAATTCATACACTCATGGCAGAGCACTTTGCCCGCTTTGCAGATCCTGTTTCACCTCCGGGAGTAAAAGACAGGGCCATGCTTGAATCGGCTGCTGCCCGGCCATTCCAGACCGTGGAGAGAAAGGCCGCCTATGGCACAATCTATCAAAAAGCGGCCGCCTTGTTTCATGGCCTTATTCAGAATCACCCTTTTTATAACGGCAATAAACGCACAGCCTTGATTGCCGCCCAAATTTTATTAGCGCGGCAAAATTTATGGCTTCATAATACTTATGATGAGGAATTATTTGAATTTACCCGAAAAACTGCTGCACACGAGCTTTCTGATAGAAAAGAAAACGAAGTAGCCGATATTGCCGAATGGTTTGCGGCACGAACAAGGAAAGTCAAGAAGGGCGGACGCCCGCTAACCTATCGCGCTTTGAGAAATATATTGGAGCGTTTGGGTTTTACCATAGATGAACCGCGAGGAGAGCTTCTTAATATTTACAAGCAGGGGCATTATGTTGACCGGGTTATTAAACGCGGCGTTCAGGGCTTTGCTCCTTATGATATAGATTATATTGCCGGTTTGCGTAAAAGATTAGGGCTTGTTCCTGAAAACGGCTGTGACAGCACCGTTTTTTATGGTGCGGAGGATTTTGACGCCATGATTTCAGAACTTATAGATCTGAGAATAGAGATTATGGAAAGATTGGCCAAGATCTAATATTGCCGGATCTTTACAGGAAAATAATCACCCATTCCGCATATCATAAAAAGCTTCCAGAAGTGTATTCAGGGATTGGTAACCAAAATCTGCTTTCCCTTTTGCTTATGCCGAATTTTTTGGGCTCAGATAGCGCTCCAGCCAGTGAATATCATAATCACCTTTAATAATATCGGGATTATTGATCAAATTCTGGAAGAGCGGCACAGTTGTGCGAATACCATCTACCACAAATTCGTCCAAAGCGCGTTTTAGCCGCATAATACATTGCTGCCTGTCTTTGCCGTGGACAATCAGTTTGCCAATAAGGCTGTCATAATAAGGCGGAATACGATAACCGGAATAAACGCCGGAATCCACCCGCACGCCAAATCCTCCCGGCGCGTGAAAATGGGTAATCAAGCCGGGCGAAGGCGTAAAATGCGCCGGATCTTCGGCATTGATGCGGCATTCTATCGCATGGCCGGTAAAATGCACATCTTCCTGCCGCAAGGCCAGATCTTCACCAGCGGCAATGCGAATTTGCTCTTGCACCAGATCAATACCGGTAAGGGCTTCGGTCACCGGGTGTTCTACCTGCAGGCGCGTATTCATTTCAATAAAATAGAAAGCACCGTTTTCATAGAGGAATTCAACTGTCCCGGCACCGCGATATTGCAGTTTGGCGCAAGCATCAGCAACAATTTTGCCGATTTTAGCGCGCTGCTCAGTGTTGATAACCGGAGAACTTGCCTCTTCCCATAATTTTTGATGGCGGCGCTGTAGGGAGCAATCGCGTTCACCCAGATGAATGGCATTGCCTCTGCCATCTGCCAAAACCTGCATTTCAATATGGCGGGGCTTTTCCAGATATTTTTCAATATAGACTGAATCATCACCAAAAGCCGCGGCCGCCTCAGACCGGGCAGCATTGAGCGCCAAAGATAATTCTTCTGCCTGACGGACAGTTTTCATACCGCGGCCGCCGCCGCCGGCTGAGGCCTTGATAAGAACCGGATAACCAATTTCAGCCGTAATTTTCTTTGCTTGCGCTTCATCATTAACGGCGCCTGCCGAGCCCGGCACAATGGGAATCCCCAATTCCTGCGCCGTTTTTTTGGCAGAGATTTTATCGCCCATAAGGCGGATATGATCGGCGGTAGGGCCGATAAAAGTGATATTATGGGCCGCCAATATATCGGCAAATTTGGCATTTTCAGCAAGAAAGCCATAACCCGGGTGCAGAGCATCGGCGCCGGAGATTTCACAAGCGGCAACAATTTGCTGAATATTGAGGTAACTATCGCGTGAGGGCGGCGGGCCTATGCACACACTCTCATCTGCCAGACGCACATGCATGGCATCGGCATCAGCAGTAGAATGCACGGCGACAGTCTTTATCCCCAATTCTTTACAGGCACGCAAAATACGCAAGGCAATTTCACCGCGATTGGCAATAAGAACTTTTTTTATCATTAAAGTAAGGTCTCTTTTTCAGACAAAATTTAAAACAGCCTGTTACCTGAAACAGGAAAAAGCCACCTATTCTATAATAATCAGGGCTTCGCCAAATTCTACCGGCTGTTCATTGGCCACCAGAATAGCTTTAACTGTGCCCGAACGCGGTGAAGGAATTTGATTCATGGTTTTCATGGCCTCTACAATAAGCAAAGTCTGCCCTTCACTGACATTTTGCCCCACTTCCACAAAGGAGCGCGCTCCGGGAGCCGGAGCCAGATAGGCTGTGCCAACCATAGGCGAGGCGACAATATTTTTAGGATTGGGCTCTCGTTTGGCGGGGGAGGGTTTTGCTGCTGCCGGCGCTGAGTCGCCCGGAATATTTGTATAAACCGCCGGGGCGGTAACTGCGGCAAGATTGCGCGAAACGCGAATACGCATGCCATCTTGCTCTACTTCAATATCAGAAAGATGTGTTTCATTCAGGATTGCCGCCATTTTGCGGATAATTTCCATATCAATACCGACACCTTTATCCCCATTTCTGGTTGTCATTTATTTTCACTCCTTCAATAGACGACATTACAGCGCTGCCTTTAGAGCCTTTTATCTCATATTTGCCGCAAAAGCAAAATAAACCCTGTTTTGCGGCAGCGGAGGCGCCGCCCCGCTATTGCCGGCTTTTACGCCTGTGCCGCTCTTCGGCGCTTTTGCCTTTTTACCGCTGAGGCAGCAGCAGCTCGCTTATTTGCCGCCGGCCAGGCGTTGCTCTTCTTCAGCAATAATTTGCGGCAGATCCTGCATATTCACTGCGCCCAAAATTTTTGTGCCCAAAATAAAAACAGGGGCATAATTCAAACCCAGCCTGTAAGCAATTTGCGCGCTTTCCAGCATAGCCTGCTGCGTGTCAGGATTGCGCATTTGTTCCTGCAGGCTGTCTATATTCAGGCCAAGCGAACGGGCTGTTGCCAAAGCGGTTTTTTGGGTGGCGCGCCCCTTCAAGCCCATCATTTTTTCATGAAAAGCGGGATATTTTTCCGGCGCCAGTTTTTTGACCGCCTGCGCCACTAAATGCGCCCGCGCCGAATCATCACTCAGAATAGGATAATCCTTCATAATGATTCTAATATTTTTATGGGCGGCGACCAGTTTCTTCTCTTCCGGGAAATCGCGCTTGCAATAGCCGCAATTATAGTCAAAAAATTCCAGAAAAACTATGGGAGCATTTTTATCGCCAAGGATAATATCATTGGCAGTATGATATAAAATCTGCTGATTTTCCTGCAGAATTTTAGTTTGCTCTGCTGAAGTCTGCGCTTGTTTATTGGCATTAGCGGCCAGCACTTCCTGCATTTCAACCAGAATTTCGGGATTTTTCAAAAGATATTGGCGAATTATATCTGTATTGATGGAATCTGCCGAAATTCTATCATGCAAATGGCTTAAAAACAGCGGGTCGTCGAGCAGAGCTTTTTTAATCGCCTCAATATCCATAGTGCCGGCTGCCGGCGCCGCCGGCGCCAAAACGGGCGAAATTACGCCAAAACAGGTGGATAAACACAGGCTGAAAATAACAGCGCGCCCCGATTTTCGGCATAAAATCATAGAAAATAAAATCCTTCATCTGTCTTGGGCAAGGAAATGCGGCGGATAATTATCGACCCTGCCGAAATATTTGCAAGACTAATAAATATCAGCCTTAAGCTGCAAGGACAAGGGCAGGAGCCGAAAAACGGCACGGAATATGCCAGGCCTAGCGCATATTTGGTGCCGTAATATTTAATATATCCTGCGCCCGCAGCCAGTCGGCCGAGCCTGGTTTCAGGCCTTGTTTGGCGCGCGCGGCAAAATAACGCGCTTCGCCAATATTGCCGCTGTAATAATGCCTATCTGCCGTGGCCAGATCAGCCAAAGCCGGCTTGCCGGCCTGGCCGTAAGCCAGCGCCAGGAAATTATAAATTGAAGGGTCATCATTTTCTTTGCTCAGGGCGATTTTCAAGGCCTTGACGGCAAGCTGATTATTGGCAGCGCCGTTTGCCGCCAAAAGTGCGCGCCCATAGCCAAGATAAAGCTGCGGTGATTTATATTTATCCAGCGCAACAGCCTGTTTATAGGCTTGTGCTGCCTGTGCCGGTTTATTGGCCTTGATATAGGCATCTCCCAGTAATTCGTGAAAATAAGGGTTTTGCGGCCTGTCTTTTATTAAAGCTTCTATGCGTATAACGGCCTGTTGCGGCGCGCCGGTTTCAACTGCGTTTATTGCCTGCTCGTAACGGACAGGCAGGCCATTTGGTTCCCTGGCAAAAAAGGCGCGTAACTGCGCCGATTTTCGTTGATAGGCGGCCAGTTTGGCACGCACCAAATCATGCCGTAATTGCAGATCGGGCGGGTCTTTTTTATCATAATAGGGGCTTTTTTCCGCCAATTCCTGCAAGGCGGCAATGCGCGTTTGCGGCAGCGGGTGGCTTTGGCGATACGGATCCGGCCTGATGCCTGAAAGCGCCAGATTATTGGAAAAACGCTCAAAGGTTTTTAACATGCCTTTTGCCGATTGCCCGGTTTGATTAAGATAAGTAACGGCAGAACGGTCGGCAATAGTTTCTTCACTGCGCTGATAGCTTAAAAGATTGCGCAGAGCCATTTCCTGGCTGCCGGCCATAATGCCGCTGCCGGCCGCACCGCCGCCGGCCAGGCCGGTGCCAAGCCCCAGCAGCATGCCGACAACGGCAAAAGTTTGCGCCTGTTTTATTCTATCGCGCAGGCGATATTGGTGACCGCCGGCCAAATGCCCGACTTCATGCGCCAGCACGCCGATAATTTCATTAGGCGTATCGGCCTCAATCAAGGCGCCGCTATTGACAAAAATGCGCCGGCCGTCAACAAAAGCGTTAAAACTGTTATCATTGACAATAATCACGCGAATATCGGTGCGTTGCCTGGCCGCTTGCAAAATGGGGCGGGCATAATCGCTGATTAAAGCTTCTGTTTCGGCATCGCGAATAATGGGGATAGTGCCTGTCTGGGCCACCGCACGGCCGGTGACAAAGCCGTTAAACAGGCCGATAAGCAAAAATTGCACGGCTATAAGCAGGCATAGGCAGGAGGTAAGTGGTTTTCGGGATATAATAGGCGTTATAGCCATAGATTTTAGCCCTTTTGCCCTGTTTTGGGCCTTATTTTTAATTATGCCGCCGCTCAGGCCGCGAGAGCGCCGATATTAGAGCAAAATAGACAAAAAACAAAGAAATTATACCGAGGCAGGCTGGCCTTTTTTGCCCGAATTCTGTATGCCGCTATAAAATGCGGCGCCGGTTTTGAAAAAGCACCGCTTGTGATAGGAATGCGCTTTGTCCGCCATGAATAAAAATATATATGATATTTCTCTTGCTGCAACGGGGCAGAAGCCGGTTTTTGCCGTAGCGCCCATGTTGGATTGGACAGACCGGCACTGCCGCTATTTTTACCGTCAATTGAGCAAGAAAGCGCTGCTTTATAGTGAAATGATAGTAGCCGAGGAGATTATTCACGGGCGGCGAGGCAGAGTTTTGGGCTTTGCGGCAGAAGAGCACCCTGTTGCCTTGCAAATAGGTGGCGCGGATCCGCAAAAACTGGCGGAAGCAGCGCGTATTGGCGAAGATTTCGGCTATGATGAAATTAATTTGAATGTTGGCTGCCCGTCAGACCGGGTGCAGGCCGGCGCTTTTGGCGCCTGTTTAATGCTGGAGCCGGATAAGGTCGCCCGTGCGGTTGAGGCGATGAAAAAATCTGTCGGTCTGCCGGTAACTGTTAAATGTCGTATCGGGGTGGATAAAACCGATATAGCGGAAACTCTGGATAAATTTGCCGCATCTGTATGGCAGGCCGGAGCCGATGCTTTTTGGGTGCATGCCCGCAAAGTTTGGCTTGACGGCCTCTCTCCCAAGGAAAATCGTGAAATTCCGCCTCTGGATTATGAGCGTGTTTATCGCTTCAAGCGGCATTATGCCAGCAAATTTGTCGGTATTAATGGCGGTATTGCCACAATAGAGGAAGCAAAGGCGCATTTGCAGAAAACGGACGGGGTTATGCTGGGGCGCGCAATTTATCATAATCCGGCTTTACTGGCGCAGATAGACAGCATTATTTACGGCGAAAGCGCGCGGCAAGTAGATTATGGGGAAATAATCAATATTATGGCCGATTATTGTGCCGCCCTGATTGCTGCCGGCGGTCGCCTGCACCAGGTTACGCGCCATATGATCGGCCTTTTTCACGGTGTTAAAGGGGCAAAAGCCTGGCGGCAGATTTTATCAAGCAAGGCCAATAAATCGCCGGCGGATTGCTCTATTCTATATGAGGCCTTTGCCCATATTGATTTTACCGATAAAGGCCCTGAGCCGGCCTGATAGCGCCGCCGCCGGAGATGCCGGAGATTATGACAGGCATTATAAGCCGCTACCGGGAAAAGAGGGTGAGCAGCTGGCCGGGCGCATGACCAAATGAGGAAATTGCGGCTAAAGCTTTTGCCTTTTGCCGCCGCCTGTTATACATCATTGCGTGTTCGACTTTTCAGTTATGTGTCAGCCCCTGTTACCGGATAGATTTCATGAATACAATCGGCCGCCCGTTTGACGATTTTCGCGCGCTTTTGCAAACTATGCCGGAGGCAGATGCCAGCCAAATGGCACGGGCGCGGGCCCGGCAGGCCAAACTGGCCTGCGCGCCTGGCGCGCTGGGCCGGCTGGAAGAAATTGCCGTTTGGCTTTGCGGCTGGCGCGGCCGGGAAAAGCCGCTAATCATGCGGCCTTTAGTGGCGGTTTTTGCCGGTAATCACGGTATTGCCAAAAATAATATTTCGCCTTATGCGCCAGAGACCACGCGCCATATGGTGGATAATTTTGCCAAAGGCGGGGCCGCTATCAACCAGATTTGCGCGGTCAATGATTTGGGCCTGAAAGTTTATGATCTGGCGCTGGCTTATCCGACTGAGGATATAAGCCTTGATGCCGCCATGGACGAGCGCAGCTGTGCTGCTACTATGGCTTTTGGTATGGAGGCGATAGTCGGCGGTGCTGATTTGCTGTGTCTTGGCGATATGGGTAATGGCAGTGCCGCCGCCGCTGCCATGGCCTGCCTGTTATTTGGCGGCGAGCCTGAGGCCTGGCTAAGCCCTGCTGCCGACATAAATGGGGGCTTTTTTGAGCGCGAGCTTGAATTTGTGCGCCGCGCTATTGCCTTACATAAGCCTTATTGCGATAAAGCTGATGCGTTTGAAGTGCTGCGCCGGGTGGGCGGGCGCGAGCTGGCAGCGATAGTCGGTGCTATTCTGGCGGCGCGTATGGAAAAAATCCCCGTTATTCTGGACGGTTTTGCGGTGACTATTGCTGCTGCGGTTTTATACAAGGCCAATCCGCATGCGCTGGATCATTGCCTTGCCGGGCATGTTTCGGCTGAGCCTGGGCACAAGAAATTGCTGGAACTCCTTGATAAAAAGCCGTTATTGGATTTGGGGTTGCATTTGGGTGAGGGCACTGGCGCTGCCTTGGCAGCCGCTATTGTTAAATCGGCCGCTTTGTGTCACGCGCAAATGGCAAGTTTTGCCACAGCAGATTCCACCGCCAATCCAGCCTGAAAAGTCTGAACGGGCAATGCCGGCAGCAGGCTGTTTTTTATAGGCGGCTGTCAAAACCGGAGGTGTTGTTTGCGCCAGTCTTTCGGGCGTTTAAAATGCCCTTGCCACAGGCCGCGTTTATCCAGCTGCGCCTGATATTCCTCTTTTTTGTAATTATTAGCGCCGTCTCCGGGGCTGCTGTAATTTACCGCCCAGCCTGCAATAACCATTTGGCGATTTAAATCATTATCGCCGGCAAAGCAATGGCCCAACAGGCGCTGATATTTATCTTTTTCTGCCCATTGGCAGCGCACGCGGCGCTTATTGATAAGCTGGCGCAAATAATCAGCCGCCATGCGGCCGCAAGCATAATTTTTATCCTCTATATAACAATATTGCTTCAATTCGGGGGCATCAAGGCCGACAAGGCGAATGCGCTGCTTCTTGATTTTAAGCGAATCGCCATCTTCAATTTCGGCATAGCCCTCGAGCAGCTGAATTGCGACAGGCTCTGCCCAAACCGGCTTATGTGCGGTCCGCTGCCGGTTTTTGACAATAAGCAAGGCAGCCGCTGCCAGCACCATAATAATAATCAGAATATCTGTCGCGGCAAATTTTTTGCCCTTATTATGCGCCATAATAATCCTCAAATTTTGCCCCGGCAAAGCCGGAACTACCGTGTTTAACTGCCATTCGGCGTTATTATCAGGCTTAAAAGGCAATTTTTACCCGAATAGAAAATTCTTGTGCTGTCCTGTGCCGGCGCATAGAGAGATCATAAGTGCCGCTCACAACGCTATTTTCCCGCCAGTGATAAGAAAATTCCATGCCGCTATTGGCAGAAGAAGGGCTGTTGTTTTCCCCTTTACTTGTCCATGCCGCCGCTGCAATATGGCGCAATTCTGTGTCCAGATTGATATTAGTATCCAATAAATCATAGTGGTAATATGCATAGGCTGTTAGCTGCAGCCGATGCGTGCTGTTCCACAAAACAGCGCCGCCGATTTTGGGGCGCAAGGCATTAAAGGCAGCGCTTTTGACATGCAGCGGCAAAAATCCGCCTTTTTCGCTATAAGCATTTTGATGAATATAGGCATAATCGAGACCGAATTGCGGTGCAAATTGCAGCTTGTAATATTCCGCCCGGTAATAATGGCTTATGGCGGCGCTGACCATAAAGCTGTTCTGGTTAATAGTGGCGCGGTTGGCAGCAGCAAAATTGTCACGCCGATATTGTTTGAAGCGGCCGGTGCCGTAACTGAAATTTATATCCATAATCGGGCGGAAATTGCCGCGTATCGGCCGGGCATAGGCCAGACTGCCGCCAAACAGGAAATGGCGCATATTGGCATTATAGGCTCGTCCGCCATGCAAACGGCCGGAGACAAAGCCGCCGCCAATACCAAGCGCAAAATTGCCGTAATGCGCTGTGCCGCCAAAATTAAAACCGCTATAATCGGCGCTCAACCGCGCAAAAGAGCGGTTTTGTGCGCGGTATATATCATGACTGCCGGCGGGCTTCAGCCAGAGCGCTCGTGAATCTTCACCGCTATTGGTTATTATCTGTTTCTTTATTATGTCATTATTTGCAATATTGGCGGTTGAAAATTGCGTAATTGCGCGGCGCAGATCATTGGCAAAACGCTCCTGCACCGTTAGAGCCAGAGCGGGCAGCCGGGTGGATTGATGCGGATTCAGGCGGCGCAATTGCCTGTTAATATGTTCTTCTTCGCCGAGATTACTATTGTAAAGCGTGTCATATAAGGTTTTTAGCGTGTAATATGTTGCTTTTTCCGCCTCGCCGGTTTGGTAATTGAGCAGGCTGTTTTCCACGGCTGCAGCAACACGGCTATTATTGCCGCGGACAATATCGGAAACCCGTAAAGCCAGGCTTTCTGCCCGGTTTTTGCCGGCGCTGTTTCGGCTTTTCGGCAGCAGGCGCAATTGATAATTTTGCTTGTCGTCACTGAGCCTGATCTCATAATTATAGAATAATTTTTGCTTGGAGGCCGAATGAGTAATAGTGAATTTACCCTTTATAGGCGTGGTACGGCTTTCCAGAAAATTCAAGGCAATGGGCTTGGCTGAGGTGAGTTTATAACTGTTTACGGCTATTATATCTGCTATATCCAGCCGGGCCTGCGGTTCAATTTGCACTGAGCCGAAGCTTAATATGCCTGTTATTGCTCCTTTATCGGCAAAATCAGTCTTGATTACAGGTCGCAGCAGGCTGTCTTTGCCAAATATAGCGTGGCTGCCATCATCGCCGTAAACAGCATAATCATGCGCCTTGTCACCGGCAGCGGCTTGACCGGCAATTTCCATTATCCCGCTTTCAAACAAAAATTCGCCTTGTGTCGGAGTGCCGTCTTCATGCTGGCCTGAGGTGATATAAACAGCCTTGGCCGTATTATTGCTTTGCAGGAGAAGGTGACCTCCCTCCATTTGCAATTTTGCTGTGGCAAGCCCGACGCTGTCGTTTGCAGCCATAATAAGAACGTTGCCGCCTCGCTGGCGAAATTCTGTGTCATTATCTGCCAGCACTATGCCCTGTGCCTGATCGGCAGTGTAAATTTGCAAATCACCGCCGCTTATTTCTGCCGATTGGTTACTCAGCAGGCCTATGCTGTTGTCTCTCGCCGCGAAATCAATATGGCCGCCGGTTTGCCGAAATAAAATATCGGCGCCATTATGATTGCCGCTGGCCGGATCGCTATAAGCCAGATTGATACCAATAGCTGCATCTTGTGTCTGAACAGCAAAACTACCGCCCTGGATTTCGTAAAAATTGCCGCCGCTTACGGCAATGGCATTATCATGCGCCTCTATTGCAATCGAACCGCCCGTTTGGATAAAGTCGCTCCTGCTCTCGACGGCCGACACAAAACCAATAGCCTGCGGTGGCATTTCAGGGAAAAGTGGAAGGTCGGAATTATAATCGGTTTTAAACGCGGCGGCGATAATGTGCAAGCTGCCATTGCCAATATGCAGGCCGTCTTCCAGCAAAAGAATCGGCAGATAAGGGAGGCTGTTTTGTCTTGTATCAATAGTCAGGCCGGTATTGGCCGCATCAAGGCCAAGTGTATCCAGAAATATGAAATCCGCCAGGCGATAATTCTGTTTCAGTTCGGGATTGTCGGCATATCCAAGCCAGTTTATTCCTTTGTCTTTTTGCAAATAATCTCCAATATTGGCATCATTCAGATTAATGCTGTCGGGTCGGCCTTCAGTTTCTACGGCGGCGCAGGCGGCATTGTCGTAAAAGCAGCCAATATTGGCGGCGGCAAATAAAGTCGAGCCAAAACACATTGCCCATTTGGCATAGTGAAAGCGTGACCTCCCGCTTTGTGTATAATCCTTCCCCATGACGCATTCCCTCTATATTTACGCCAATATGCACCTACCTATTATGTTTTATCAGTAAATTATAATTCTCCTTTATGAGCATATTAAGAAATATGAAATCAACGAATTTTTCGGAAAAAATAATTTATCGTTAAGATTTTCTATACAAGGCCTATATATTGCTTTGTCCGTGTCGACAGATTTACAATTTGAGAGATTGGCACTTAATGCGGCGTTTGCAAAAAATAGATATTGCCCGGGGCATAGCGCTTATCGGTATGGTTATTTACCATTGCAGCTGGGATTTATCCTTTTTCGGCTATATTTCTGACCAAATGCCGCAAAGCGGGGTGCTTTTGCTGTTGGCGCGCTCAGTGGCGGCGGCTTTTTTGTTTCTGGCGGGGTTCAGCCTGTTTCTGGCACAAAATGCCGGTTTTCGCCCAAAGGCTTTTTTCCGCCGCTTTACTGTGATTTTATTATGTGCCGCCTTGGTATCGAGTGCCAGTTGGGTATTTATGCCGCAGGATTTTATCTATTTCGGCATATTGCATGCCTTGGCCTGTGCCGCTCTGGTCGGCCTGTTGTTTTTGCATACGCCGCTTTGGCTGAATTGTGTCTTTATTGCTCTGTGCTTCTATTTGCCCCATATTGGTGTTGATTTGCCTTATCCCGCTTTATGGTGGCTGGGGCTAAGCCGCGCGGTCGCGCCGTCTTTTGATTATGTGCCGTTTTTCCCCTGGTTTGCCTGGGCCCTGGCCGGGCAAAGTCTGGCCGCTTTTATGGCGCGCCGCGCCCGGCTTCATATTTTGCAAAACAGTATCAGACCGATTGCCCTGAGCCGCTTTTTGCAATTTCTCGGGCGGCATAGTCTGGTGATTTATCTTGTGCATCAGCCGGTGCTTATTGCCGGCCTGTATGGGTTTTCCTGTCTTGTTTTGCCCAGTTACAATTTTGCCCGCGCCGCGCTGCAGCAAGATTGTGTGGAAAGCTGCCTGTTACAAAATACTGAGCAAATCTGTCGTGATTTTTGCAGCTATTCGTTCAATGCTCTGGCAGAAAAATCTTTGCCCGGCACTTAATATAAGCGGGTAAATAAATATTGATGATGAAGCTGTGGCTGTTATTCGTACCGGCTGCGCGACGCAGATTTCTGCTTCATCGCCGGCCGGTAAAAAATGATAAAGCCTTGCGGCAATGTGCCGGCGGGCCAAAAGCGGCAGCGCGGGGTCATGACGGCAACAAGACCTGTCTTGACTTTCCATTCCCGGCAGTATCTTAATGCAAATATATAAAATTGAGTGATAAAGCTGCGTTTGCGGCGCAGCAGATTCGGGTAAAAAATGGATATTTCATGGGCGGGCGTGGCCTTGGCGGGGGCCTTGTCTTTCCTTTCTCCCTGTGTTTTACCGCTGGTTGTGCCGTATTTGTGCTATATGGCCGGTGTCTCGGTAGAAGATTTGCGCGCGGCAGGTGCCGATAACGGGCCGGCAGGCGCGGGCGAAAACGGCAGAATTTCTGTGCGTTGCCGCATTGCCCTTTCCGCTATTGCCTTTATTTCAGGCTTTACGGCGGTTTTTGTGGCACTTGGCGCCAGCGCTACCGCGATTGGCGCCTTTTTATTGCGCTATCAGGCAGAAATCGCCATTATTGCCGCATTTCTCATTATCATTATGGGGCTTAATTTTTTAGGCCTGTTTCGCCTGGGGTGGCTCGCGCGTGAGGCGCGGTTTCAAACGCGCAACCGCCCGGCGGGGCTTGGCGGCGCTTTTATTATGGGGCTGGCCTTTGCCTTTGGCTGGACACCTTGTATCGGCCCTATTCTGGCGCCGATTTTGACCTTGGCCGGTTCGCGTGCCACTGTCGGTGAGGGAGCGGCGTTATTGGTTGTCTATTCTTTGGGGTTGGGGCTGCCTTTTTTATTGGCGGCCTTGTTTTCCGGCTTGTTTATGCGCTTTTTCATGCGTTTCCGCCGCTATCTCGGTTTGGTAGAAAAATTTATCGGCCTGCTGCTGGTGATAACCGGCCTATTGTTTTTGGGTGGTTTTATGCACCATATTTCCTATTGGCTGTTGGAGAGATTCCCCGCCCTTGGCAGTTTGGGCTGATTAGAGCGGCAATTTTGGCCGCGCAAGCGGGTTTGAAGCCGGGGCTATGATATGAGGTAATTTATGGCAAGGCGCTGTTTATCAATAATTCTGGCAGCAGGTGAGGGAACGCGCATGCGCAGCGCACAGCCCAAAATTTTGCATAAAATGGGCGGTTTGTCGCTGATCGGCCATGTAATACGCGCTTTGCCGGCCGCTGCCGGTAATGATATGGCGCTGATTATTGCGCCGGGAGCCGCCGCTGTGCGGCTCGAAGCGGAAAAACTGGCGCCAAAGGCGCAGTTTTTTATCCAGCAGCAGCGGCTGGGCACGGCGCATGCCGTGCTGGCAGCAGAAGATTTACTGGGCAAAAATTATGATGATATAGTGATAGCCTATGGCGATACGCCGTTAATCCGTCCGCAATATATAGAGAAAGCGCGGCAAAAACTGGCAAAAGGGGCGGATATTGTAGTCAGCGGTTTTTATACGGAGACACCGCAGGGCTATGGCCGGCTGGTAGAAAAAGCGGGCAGGCTGGTCAAAATTGTTGAAGAAAAAGAAGCAAGCCGGCAGGAGAAAAAGATAAAATTATGCAATGGCGGTTTTATGGCTTTGAAAGGTGAACATATTTTGCCGCTATTGCGCGCTGTGGGCAATGCCAATAGCAAAGGAGAATATTATTTGACCGATGTGGTCGCTCTGGCAGCGAAGCGCGGGCTTGAGGTGCAGGTGCTGGAAATGGCGGCCGAGGATATTGTCGGTGTTAATACGCAGGCAGAGCTGGCAGCGGCCGAGGCACTGTGGCAACAGCGCAAAAGGCAGGAAATTATGGCCGGCGGGGTGAGCCTGCAGGCGCCGGAAACTGTGTATTTTGCTTATGATACGGTAATTTCTGCCAATGTTTTTATTGAGCCGCATGTGTTTTTCGGTTCAGGCGTTATCATTGCGGCCGGGGCGCATATTCGCGCTTTCAGCTATATTGAAGGGGCGACCATTGGCAAAAATGCGATTATCGGCCCTTATGCGCGTTTGCGTCCGCTGAGCCGACTGGCCGATAATGTAAAAATCGGTAATTTTTGTGAAATCAAGCAGGCAAATATTGCCGAAGGCGTAAAGATAAACCATTTGGCTTATATGGGCGATGTTGAAATTGGGGCTGACAGCAATATTGGCGCCGGAGCCATTAGCTGCAATTATAATGGCTATAATAAAGAGAAAATAAGCATTGGCGCCGGGGCTTTTATTGGGTCCAACAGTGCTTTGGTGGCGCCGCTTAGCATTGGCAAAGGGGCTTATATTGCTTCGGGCAGTGTTATTACGCATAATGTTGATGATGAGGCGCTGGCTTTTGGTCGCGCGCGTCAGATAAACAAGCCGGAAGGCGGTAAAAGATTGAAAGCCCTGCTTTCTCTCAAAAAAGGGCAGAAAAATCGTTAAATTGCCCTCGGCCGGTGCTATAAAAAAGCCGGAAAGCGGATTTGCGGAAAACAGGATCTGTCAATAAAGTGAGGAGATAAGAGAGGTTTTATGTGCGGAATTATCGGCATTTTGGGCAAAAAACCTGTAGCGCCGCTTTTGGTAGACGGGTTGAAAAGGCTGGAATATCGCGGCTATGATTCCGCCGGTATTGCTACATTGGAAAAGGGCAGACTGGCGCGTTTGCGTGCCAGCGGCAAGCTGGTGCGGCTGGAAGAAAAGCTGCATAATCACCCGCTGCATGGGCATAGCGGTATCGGCCATACGCGCTGGGCAACTCATGGCGCCCCGACAGAGCGCAATGCCCACCCGCATATGACTGATAAAGTGGCGGTTGTGCATAATGGTATTATTGAAAATTTTGCCGAATTGCGGGAAGAACTGGCAGCCTTTGGCTACCGCTTCAGCAGCGATACGGATACAGAAATTGTTGCTCATTTGGTGACAAATGCCATGAAGAACGGGCTGGCGCCGGTAGTGGCCGTGCGGCAAACACTGGCGCGGTTACGCGGGGCTTTTGCGCTGGCTTTTATTTTTACCGGTGAGGAGGATTTGCTGATTGCTGCCCGTAAAGGCCCGCCTTTGGCGATTGGCCGCGGTGAGGGCGAGGTTTATATCGGCTCAGATGCTATTGCGCTGGCGCCGTTTACCAATCATGTGACTTATATGGAAGATGGTGATTGCGCGGTTTTAAGCCGCAGCCGCATTATTATTTATGACGAAGCGGGCGAGGAGATTGCCCGGGCAGAGACTGTTTCTTCCGGCGGCAATTTTCTGGTTTCCAAAGGCAATCATCGTCATTTTATGCAAAAAGAAATGTTTGAGCAGCCGGAAATTATTTCTCATAGTCTGGCGCATTATCTGGATTTGGGCGGCAAAGCCGTAAAAAAAGCGGAGAAGATAATTGATTGGCGGCGGGTGACGCAGCTGTCCTGCACGGCTTGCGGCACGGCCTATTATGCTACGCTGGTAGCGAAATACTGGTTTGAAAGCCTGGCCAGGCTGCCGGTGGAAAATGATTTTGCTTCAGAATTCCGTTATCGCGAGCCGCCATTGCCGAAAGGCAGTTTGTCGCTTTTTGTATCGCAATCCGGCGAAACCGCCGATACTCTGGCTTCGCTGCGTTATTGCCGCGCCCAAGGGGTAAAAACCGCCGCTTTGGTTAATGTGGCGGAATCTACCATGGCGCGCGAGGCGGATATATTTTTGCCCACGCTGGCAGGGACAGAAGTGGGGGTCGCTTCTACCAAAGCCTTTACCGCGCAATTATCAGTCTTGGCGGCACTGGCGATTGAAGCCGGCCGGCAGCGCGGCCTATTGGATAAAAAGCAGGAAAGCGCTCTTATCGGGGCGCTGGCGGAACTGCCGCGCTATCTTAATGAAGCCTTGAAACTGGAAAAGCAGATTAAAGCTATTTGCCATGATTTAATGGCGGCAAAGCATGTGCTTTATCTGGGGCGCGGCACCTCCTATCCGCTGGCTTTGGAAGGGGCGCTGAAGCTGAAGGAATTATCTTATATTCACGCCGAAGCCTATGCGGCGGGTGAGTTGAAGCACGGGCCGATTGCGCTGGTTGATGAAACCATGCCGGTTATTATCATAGCGCCGCATGATCGCTGGTTTGAAAAGACGGTTTCCAATATGCAGGAAGTGGCGGCGCGCGGCGCGCGGCTTATCCTCATTACTGATAAAAAGGGGGCGGCAGCCTGCATTTTGAAAACCCAGGCCACGGTGATTATGCCCGATATGCCGGAGCTTGCTGCACCAATCGCCTATGCTGTGCCGATGCAGCTCATAGCTTATCACACAGCGCTGTGGCTTGGTACAGATGTTGATCAGCCGCGCAATCTGGCCAAATCCGTAACCGTGGAATAATTTTCACCTTTTCCGCTTGCCGCCGATTTAATATGGCAAGCGGGAAGGAGTGCCGGGATATTGGGCTTTAATTGTCCGATTGTGGCGGCTATTATAATGCTGTGAGAAAATGGCAAAAGGTTCTGATAATATGTCAAAGCGGTAAATATGGGCGATTTTCGGGATAGTTCCGGTTTGTCCGGGGGCGGTTTATTTTGTTCAAAACCGCGCGCAGTTTTGTCACGTCCGGCTGCAAAAGCCTGATAATAAGTTGCAGCATAAGGCGGCGCAGTTTGCCGTAGCAGCAGGGAAATTTTCTTGAAACAGTGAAATAGTGCCGTGCTGCCTGTCCGGTAATATTTTGGTTGATCCTTTCGCTATATTGCCGGGTTGAACCGAGGGCAGGTATTATGGCGGCGTGATTTTTCCGGGATTGTCCGACCGGTTTCTGCACTATGGTCGGATAGACACATTCTTTCCGTCTGAAATAAGAGAATATTGACGAAATAAATACGCCTTTCAGCCGAAAGAAGAAAAGTGCCTTGCAGCTTCAGGTGCGGCGATTTAACGGCCTGTCTTAATGGTCGGTGGTGATAAGGCCGATTATTGGCCCCATAGGGTAAAACCAGTCGGCGCGGTGAATCTCAGGCGCATAAAGGCTGGAAATAGAACCGTCAAAAAACAGCGCATTGGGCGTGTGCAGGCCATCGCGAAACAGGCGGGCAAATATATCAAAATTGACTTTCCCTTCTGAAATGGCAAATAAAACCTCACCCTGCGCGGTCACACCAACCCCGTTGCGATATTCCTTATAAGGAGAATTGGGGATAAATCGGGGGTGGAGCCGGTTGCCGCGCACCAGTAACGGGCCGGATTGAGTGGCTAAATCTGCCTTTATACCTGCCTTTATAAAGGCTTCAGTCTCCATTATCCCGGCTTTGCCGCCGGCAATGTAAAAAACGCCATTCGGCTTCATAAAAAAATTGCCCTTGCCGCTGTGCCGGGCCGGCGGGTAAAGCGGCTTGCCGTTTTCAATATAGAGGCCGACAGGGCGATAATCTTTGTGATACATGCCGGCATTCATTAAAAATAGCGGTTTTTGCCTGTGTCGCGCCAGCTCGGCGCGAATATTGCGGAAATATTTATAAGGCCGCCCCTCATTATCGGCCAGAAACAGCCTGATATTGTCACGCCCCGGCCTGGCGCGGCAAATAATAAAAGACTGCCCGGCAAAAACCAGACGGTTGCAGCCGGCTTTTTGCCCCGGCGGCATTATCTGGCCGCCACCGGCCGCCGCTATTGGCTTTGCCGCTGCCCGGCCTGCCGCCAAAGCGCTGCTTCTGCTGCTTTTCAAATGCGGCAAAGCGGCCACAAGACATAAACAGAAACCTGTCGCCAGCGAAAATCGGTAATAAAGCTTGCGCATGAAATTTCCCAATATTACAGCTCTACTCTCAGACAAGGACAGATTTGTGACATTTTAACCCGGCCCGACTCACTCCTTTTTAACCGGATTGCAACAGGCGCAGGGCATTATCCTGCCGAAATAAACAGAGTAACAGGCGCAAGGCTTCGCCTTTTTCCGTTGCCCAGATAGCCTCATTTTGCACCAGCAAACGGGCATTTTTAGCGGCAATTTCCATCAAATCGCAGTGCAGACGGCTGTCGGCAAAGCAAAAATCGGGCAGGCCGGATTGACGCAGGCCTAAAATATCACCTTCACCGCGCAGGCGCAAATCTTCTTCCGCCAGCCGAAAGCCGTCTTCCGTTTCGCGCATAATGCCAAGCCGTGCCTTGGCCGTGGCTGAAAGCGGCCCTTTATACAGTAAAGTGCAGGAAGACGCCTTTTCCCCGCGCCCGACACGGCCGCGCAACTGGTGCAACTGCGCCAGGCCGAAACGCTCGGCATGTTCAATAATCATAATAGAAGCGTCAGTCACATCAACCCCGACTTCCACCACAGTTGTGGCGACCAGCAGCCGAATAGTGCCGCTTTTAAAAGCGGCCATTACCGCATCTTTTTCTGCCGCCGGCATTTTGCCGTGCACCAGGCCGATTTTGGCACTGAGAAGTGTCTGTAATTCGGCAAAGCGCTCTGTCGCCGCGGTTAAATCGCTTTTTTCCGAATCCTCCACTAATGGGCATATCCAGTAAATTTTATCGCCGCGCGCCAAAGCCTGCCGCACTGAAGCCAATAATAATTCCATTTTAGCCATAGAGAGCACAGCCGTTATAACCGGCTTACGCCCTTGCGGCTTTTCCCTGAGGGTTGAAATATCCATATCGCCATAGGCGGTTAAAACCAGGCTGCGCGGAATGGGGGTAGCGGTCATTACCAGAATATTCACCCCCTGGCCTTTGGCCAGTAATTGTAGCCTTTGCTCGACACCGAAACGGTGCTGTTCGTCAATGACCGCCAGGGCCAGCCGTTGATAAGTGACATCTGCCTGAAACAGTGCATGCGTGCCGATAATAAATTGCACTTCTCCTTGCATAATTTGCTGCAAAATTGTTGCGCGTTTGCTGCCTTTTTCCCGTCCGGTCAAGAGCACAGCGCGCAAGCCTGCCTGCTCGGCCATCGGCGCCAAAGCAGCATAATGCTGATGCGCCAGAATTTCTGTCGGCGCCATTAAGGCCGCCTGCGCGTCGGATTCCGCTGCCTGGGCCATGGCCAAAAGCGCGATAATTGTTTTGCCGGAGCCGACATCACCCTGCAGCAGCCGCAGCATTCGCTGTTTTCCGGCCAAATCGGCCGAAATCTCAGTAAAGCCTTGTTCTTGTGCGGCAGTCAGGTTAAAGGGCAAAGCCGCGCGCAATTTTTGCGTATAGCTGTTTCCCGGCGGCAGGCTTGCGCCCCGGCCGCGCCGGTTTTGCCGCCTTATCAGGTGCAGGGCAATTTGCCCGGCCAGCAATTCGTCATAAGCAAGCCGGCGCCGCGCCGAGCTTGTCGGCTCAATATCTTCCGGCCTGTGTGGGTGATGCAGCTGCCGCAGCGCGCCGGTATAAGAAGGGAAATTTTCCCGCTTTAGCAAATCGGCGCCCAGCCATTCCGGCAAATCGGGCAGGCGCTGCAGCGCCTGCGTCATTGCCTTGGCAATCAGCCGATTGGTCAGCCCCGCTATTAGCGGATAAACAGGCTCTACCGGCGGGATAGTGCGGCGCTCATCAGGTTTGACACTATAATCGGGGTGAATCATAGCGGGCAGACCATTAAAATATTCAATTTTGCCGGAAATAAAACGCTTTTCACCGGGGGGAAATTGCCTTTGCAGCCAGTCGCCCCGCGCTTGAAAAAAGACCAGCTCCATTTCCCCCGTTTCATCATGGGCGCTTATTTTATAGGGGCTGTTTTTGCGGCTCTGATGCGGCGCTTTATGGCGGCCGATACAAACCTCTAAAGTGGCAATTTTTTGTGATGGCAGGGTGGCGATATTATAATGGCCGCGCCGGTCAATAATTGCCTGAGGCGGAAAATGCAGCAAATCAATCAGGCGCGGCAAAGGAGCGCTCAAGGGAGAATCTGCCGCTGCGGCGGCAGCGGCGTTGTTGCCTAATAGAGCTGCCAGCCGGCCGCGCATTTTGTCACCAATGCCGGTAAGAGAAGAGAGCGTGGCAAAAAGAGGCTGTAACAAAACAGGGCGCATGGAGCGGTTTTCTCTTTAGCTTTTTTATGGCATAATATGGGAATAGGACAAAAGCGGTGAGACGGGCGCGCAAATAAACAGGCAGGCTGTTTATATAGCAGCAAACAGGTCAAGGCAAGACGCCCGGCCTTGGCCGCGAATTGTCTGACCTTTGGGGCAAATAATATCCGCGCGCCGGCAGGGAAGAGGTAAAAGACTTATGCAAGAGCAGGGTGATAAAAAACAGCGGGATAATGCGGCCGCGGCACAGCGGCGCAAGCGGCTTGTTTTTCGCGCCTGGCACCGGGGGATACGCGAGATGGATTTGCTGTTGGGCCACTATGCCGACAAGCATATAAATACGCTCAATGAAGAGAAATTACAGGCGCTGGAACATATTATGAGCTATGAAGATAGTGATTTATTGTGTTTCTTCACCGGAGAGATTGCAATCCCTGCCAATATTGATCATAAGCTTTTTCACGATATTCTGACCTGTCGGCAGCAGGCGGAGTAAGTGAAGCGGGCAGTGCGCGCCGGATAACGCGGCGGCTCTAAGTATAAGGCTTGGTTTTATGGCGCTTCTGGCTGAGTTGGGTGTTAAAAAACAGCAGGAAAAGCATATTATTATTGATGAAGTAGCCGGCGGCTATCTGCCTTTTGTCCTGGCCTCTCTGGCTGATGAAGCAGCGGCTGGCGGGCCGGTTTTATATATTGCGCATGACGGCTCAAGTATGGCCGATATTGCGCAAATGCTGCAATTTATCCGCCCGCTTATGCCGGTGATAGAATTTCCCGCCTGGGATTGCCTGCCTTATGATCGGGTATCGCCCGGCCAGGCTGTCTCTGCCAAAAGGCTGGCGGCTCTGGCGCAAATATCCGATTTGCGCCAGAGCAATGAGGCGGGGATTATCCTGACTTCTGCCAATGCAATATTACAAAAACTGCCGCCGCGTTCTCTTATGCAAAAAGAGCTGTTTTCTGCCCGGCCGGGGCAAAAAGCCGATCGCGAGTCACTGCTTGCTTATTTGGAAAATCATGGTTTTGACCGCGTATCTACGGTGCGGGATATTGGGGAATATGCCGTGCGCGGCAGTATTATTGATATTTTCCCCCCGGGGGAGGAAACGCCGCTAAGGCTGGATTTTTTTGGCGATATATTGGAGACAATACGCAGTTTTGACCCGGCCAGCCAGCGCAGCAGCGGCAATGAAGCCGCTTTATTGCTGCAGCCAATGCGGGAAGTAAGTTTGAATGCCGGGACAATCAGCCATTTCCGCCGCGGCTATATCAAAGCCTTTGGCGCCGCTACTGGCAATGATGCTCTTTATCAGGCTATATCGGTCGGTCGTCGTTTTGCTGGTATGGAGCATTGGCTGCCGCTTTTTTATGAGCAAATGGAAACTTTGCTGGATTATACCGGGGCGCTGCCAATTATTTTTGATCATTTGGCGCCCGCCGCGCTTGATGAGCGTTATCGCCTGATTGTCGATTATTATGAAGCTCGGCGTGAGCAGGAAACCGGCGCGGCCAAAGCGGCGGCGGGTGAAGATTTTGCTCCTTATCACCCTTTAGCGCCGGAAATGCTTTATCTCTCTTCTGAGGCTTTTGCCCGGCTGGTGCAGAAAAACGCTGCGCAAGGGGCGCGCCGCATTGATTTGAGTCCGTTCCGCCTGGCCGAGGGCGGTTTGGTTCCGGTTCTCCATGCGGGGAGCAGAGATGCGCGCAATTTTGCCCCTGAGCGCAATAATGAGCAGCAAAATCTGTTCGCCGCTGTTGCTGATTATCTGGCTGCCCAGCGCAAAGCGGATAAAAAACTGTTGCTTGGTGCCTGGAGTGAAGGTTCGCTTGATCGGCTAATGCAAATTCTGGCCGAGCACGGGGTTGATAAAATAGAAAAAACAGACAGGCTGGAGGGCGTAAGCACTGCTCCGCGCGGCGTGATTGCCGCCGCTTTATTGCAGGTGGAGCATGGTTTTGAAAGTGAGACTCTATGCCTGCTGGCCGAGCAGGATATTTTGGGCGACCGTTTGATAAAACGGGCAGCCCGGCGCAAGCGCAATGCCGATTTTATCAGCGAGGCCGGTTTATTGTCGGCCGGGGATATTGTGGTGCATATTGACCATGGTATTGGCCGTTTCATCGGTTTGAAGACTATTACTGCCGCCGGCGCGCCGGTTGATTGCCTGGAGCTGCGTTATGCCGGTGATGACCGGTTGTTTTTGCCGGTTGTCAATATTGAGCTTTTGTCGCGCTATGGCGGCGAGAGCCATGAGGCGCAGCTGGACAGGCTGGGCGGGGTTGCCTGGGCGGCGCGCAAGGTCAAGCTGAAAAAACAATTATTGGCAATTGCCGGCAAATTGATTGATATTGCTGCCCGGCGGCAAATGCGCCACGCGCCAAAATTGCCGGTGCCGCCCGGGCTTTATGATGAATTTGTTGCCCGTTTCCCCTATGATGAAACCGAAGATCAGGCCGCTGCTATTGAAGCTGTGCTGGAAGATTTGGCTTCCGGCCGGCCAATGGACAGGCTGGTTTGCGGCGATGTCGGCTTTGGCAAGACGGAAGTAGCTCTGCGCGCTGCCTTTATTGCCGCCATGAACGGCCTGCAAGTAGCGGTGGTCGTGCCGACAACATTATTATCGCGTCAGCATTATAAAACTTTTAGCGAAAGGTTTCAAACTTTGCCGCTCAAGCTTGGCCAGGCCTCACGCCTGGTGGGGGGGAAGGAGCTTGCTGCTGTCAAGCAGGGCTTAAAAGACGGCACAGTGGATATTGTTATCGGCACGCATGCGCTTTTGGGCCAGAAGGTAGATTTTGCCCGGTTGGGGCTGCTGATTATTGATGAAGAGCAGCATTTCGGCGTGCAGCATAAAGAGCGGCTGAAAGAGCTGAAAAGCGATATTCATGTTTTGACTTTGTCGGCCACGCCGATTCCGCGCACTTTGCAAATGGCGCTAACCGGGGTGCGGGAATTATCCCTTATTGCCACGCCGCCGGTAGATCGCATGGCGGTGCGCAGTTTTGTCTCGCCCGTAGACAGGCTGACTATCCGCGAGACTTTGTTGCGCGAGCATTATCGCGGCGGTCAGAGTTTTTATGTCTGCCCGCATATTGCCGATCTGGAAGAAGTGCGCGCTTTGCTGGAGGAGCATGTGCCGGAGCTGAAATTTGTTATTGCTCATGGGCAAATGCCGGCCGGTCGGCTGGATTCAATCATGAATGCTTTTTATGACGGCCAATATGATGTTTTGCTCTCTACCTCTATTGTTGAATCCGGCCTGGATATTCCTTCTGCCAATAGTTTGATTGTCCACCGCGCCGATATGTTTGGCCTTTCCGCCCTGTATCAGTTGCGCGGTCGGGTTGGCCGGTCGCGCCAGCGGGCTTATGCTTTATTCACTCTGCCGCTTGGGCGCAAAATGACTGCCGGCGCCGAGCGGCGGCTGAAAGTTTTGCAATCGCTGGATAGTCTTGGCGCCGGGTTTCAACTGGCGAGCCATGATATGGATATTCGCGGCGCCGGCAATTTGCTGGGGCAGGAGCAATCCGGCCATATTAAGGAAGTCGGCTTTGAGCTTTATCAGAAAATGCTGGAAGAGGCTGTGGCCGAAATGAAAGATGGAACAGCCATTGAGGACAGCCAATGGTCGCCGCATATTGCTCCCGGCCTGGCTGTCATGATCCCGGAATCTTATGTGCCGGATTTGCAGCTGCGGCTGGGGCTTTATCGCCGGGTTGGTGCTATGGACGATATAAGAAGGATTGACGCTTTTGCGGCGGAATTGATTGATCGTTTTGGGCCGCTGCCTGATGAAGTGAAAAATCTGTTAAAAACGGTTTATATTAAAATTTTATGCCGCAAGGCCAATATTGAAAAATTGGAGGCGGGGCCAAAAGGCGCTGTTGTCACCTTGCGCCATGGGGAATTTGCCAATGGGGTCGGCCTGGTAAAAATGATAGCCGAGCAAGGCTCTATGGCCAAAATACGCCCGGATCAAAGCCTGGTCTTCAGCCGTAATTGGGAAAAGCCGGAAAGTCGTATTAGCGGTATGGCGGCCTTGGCAGAAAAATTTGTGCGCCTGGCGGCGGGGTGAGAGGGTGGAGTTATTGCTGCCACCAGGCGGGCAGGCGAAAGCCGTAAAGCGGCGTTTTGCCCGGGTGGCGCAAATCGGCCTTATAGGCTACCCATTGCTGCGGCAGATGGTAAAGCGGCACATAATAATGCTGCGCCATTAAAATTCTGTCCAGCGCGCGGACAGTGCTGATAAAATCTTCCTCACTGCGCGCCTCTATCATTGCCGCAATAATTGCGTCCAGCGCCGGCTCGGCGGCGCCGGCATAATTAAAACTGCCTTTTATCTGACGTGAGGCCGAACCCCAGCGATTTAGCTGCTCACTGCCGGGAGAAAGCGAAGCGCTTAATTTGCCGATAATCATATCATAATCAAAATTGCTCAGGCGATTTTGATATTGGCTGTCATCTACAGTGCGTACCAGCACTGTAATGCCGAGGCGGCGTAAAAAGCGCTGATAGGCTAAAGCCAGCTTTTCTTCTTCCAATGTCTGGCACATAATTTCAAACCGGAAGGGCTGAGCGTCAGGGGTAAATACTATATTAGCTTTGCGGGTAAAGCCGGCTTGCTGCAATAGATCCCATGCTTCCTCTGCCTGTTTGCGGCTATTATCGGCAGCACCGGGCGGCGGAATTACCTGCCCGGCCATGATTGCCGGGCTGACAAGAGCCGGATAGGGCGCCAGCAATAGCCGCTCACGTCTATTGGCCGCGCGCCCGACCGCCGATAAAATTGTCCCGTCCCAAAAGCCGATGGTTCTTTGATAAATATTGTCGTAAAAATTGCGGTTTATCCAATCAAAATCAAAAACGGCAGCCAAAGCGGCACGCACGCGTCTATCAGCAAAAACAGCGCGGCGAGTGTTGAAAACAAAGCCCATCTGAGCTGCCGGCGTGCCTTTATTAAAAGCAGCCTTAACGACTCGACCCTGGCCAAGAGCGGGGAAATTATAGGCTGTGCGCCAGCGATTAGCATTATTTTCTACAAAAACATCAATATCGCCTTTTTTAAAGGCTTCAAATAAAGCATTTTCATTACGGAAATAGCGGATTCGCACAATATCAAAATTGTTAAAACCGCGATTGACAGGCAAATCCTTGCCCCAATAATCGGGGTTACGCCTGTAATTTATGCTCTGCCCGGCCTCTATTTTATCAATCAGATAAGGGCCGCTGCCCAAAATAGGGGTCAGATTATTTTCGGCAAAGCGTGCGCGCGTTAAAGCATGGCGTGGCAAAACCGGCATGGAAGAGGCAATGATAAGCGGCAATTCGCGATTTATCGGCAGGCTAAAGGTGAATTGTACTGTATCGGGGCCGAGTTTTTCCAGCCTGGCTATATGTTTCATATAGCTGTTAAAGGGCGGCCGGCCTTCATTTTTTAATAAATTATAGGTGAAGAGAATATCATCGGCAGAAACCGGTCGGCCATCGGCAAAACGCGCCGCCGGGTTGAGAGTAAAACGCATAATAGTGCGGGCATCGTTCAGGCTATAGCTTTTAGCCAATAAGGGGTAAAGGGTAAAAGCTTCGTCCTGCGAGCGCTGCATCAAGGTTTCATACACCATACTACCAAATTGCGTATCGGCAAACAGGCCGCGCGCTGTGGTGCGGAAACTGCGTATTACAAAGGGATTAAGGCCGTCAAATGTGCCGACAGTGCCGTAAGTGACTGTGCCGCCCTGCCGGGCAGCGGGGTCGGCATAAGGAAAATGGGCAAAATCAGCCGGCAAAGCCGGGGCACCATGCATAGCCAGCCCGCCGGTCTGTAATGGTAAGCCGGTTTCTGCCGCCAGTGCGGCAAGGTTTGCGCCGGCATGAAATGTAAAGAAAATGGCAAGCAAAATATATATGTTGAAACGCATAAGCATGGTGCTTTGCCCCCTGGCTGCTCTGGATATTTTATTTGATTCGGCCGGTGCAAAAGCGGCATTGCCATTTTTTCGGTATATGGCCGGCTTTTCAAGTGGAAATATGGCGATTACAGCAATAAATCGCCATAATCTCCGCTAAAATAGCGTAGAACAGGCGCGGGAAGAATGCTATAGGCCGGCAACGGAAATTGGTGCGGGCGGCGTTTATACAAGACCGGGGCAAACGGGCGGGGCGCTGTAGAAAGCGGAGACTGATTGTGTCTGTAGCTCTGTGTGCCGGGATTTGGTGCAGGATTATTGAAAGGAATCGCTTGAATATGGCGCAGAACGGATTTTTTGCAGGGAAAAGAAAATTTTTTGGCGGAATATTGGCGGCAGTTTTTTTGCCTTTGGCTGTGCTGCCTGCGGCTTATGCTCAGGAGATGACGGAAGGCTGGCGTAAGGTCTGCAACAAACAGCAGGATATTGATGTTTGCAATACGGTGAATAATGTGCTGTCTGATACCGGGCAGCCGTTGACTATATTAAATATTATTGAAGTATCAGGCAAACAAAATCAAAGGCGTTTTGCTATTCAGGTGCCGACAGGCCGGGTTATTCCTGAAGGTATTAAAGTGAGTGTCGATGGTGCTGCGCCGAAAACAGTGCCTTATATGATTTGTAACGGCCCAGCCTGTATTGCCGATATGATTCTTGATGAGACTCTGCTCAATGCCATGAAAAAGGGTAAAAGGCTGACAGTTACTTCGGTCAATGTTCAGGGCTACCCCAATCCGATTAATGTGTCTCTGCAAGGTTTCGGCCAGGTCTATGCCGGGCCGGGTATGACAGATAAGGCTTTCCGGGAAGATCAGGATAAGGTACAAAAAGCTTTGCAGCTGCGGCAGAAGGAACTGGAAGATAATATGAAAGCGGCGCAGGAAAAAGCAAAAACAGCGCCTTAAGCCGCTTGGTTTGCTGCTTTTGCTGTTTCATTGGCTGTGCAATAAAATAATGCCGACCGGTTTTCTGCCGGCGGCATTATTTTATTTGGTTAAATATTTTCGGGCGTGCCGCCGGTTTGAGCAAAGCACCGGGCAATATAGAGAGCAGAACAAAGCGGGATATAGCGTGGCTTGTTTTGCCATGAGAGGGGCAGCAGGGCAAAAAATAGTAGAATCAGGCAGAATAATGGGGCAAATTCGGCTCTACCAGGCCCGGTTCCGGGCTGCACCGCTTTTATGCCACATTACCGATAGATCTGTTTTATTTTTGAACCCGGCAGCTCCACAGCAAAAGCACGAATCCTGACAAAACACATGCAGGCGCTGCGCTGCGCAGTGGCAGGCCCGCTGCCGTATTATTGTAAAAAGGGCGGCAGCAGTTTTTTCAGCCCGGCGCCCGGCGCCATGCCTTCACGCATAAATAAATTGCGCAGCAGAGCATGCCGGCGCAATAATTCCAGCCCGCCACTGCGGACAAGCTGCACCGGCAAAAAATCAGACAAAAGAGCGCGGTTCAAACCGTGGACAAAGCCTGTGCGGAAGATAATATCGAGCCGCCTGTGGCGGTTATAAGCAGCCAGCACATTGGCGGCGCCGCTATCGGCAGTGTTTGAGCCCACAGCCCGGTCACTATCGATAATATCACGAATAGTCAAATTCAGCCCCTGAGCGCCAATAGGGGGAAAGAGATGGGCTGTTTCACCAATCAGCGCTACCCGCCTGGCGGCAAATTGCCTGGCTGTCATGCCGCCCATCGGCCAGGCTTCCGGCATGGTTTCTACCTCTGTTTTGCCGAGTATAAAGCCCATTTTTCCGCCGATTTCATCGCTGAGAGCCTGTTTGCCCAAAGACAGCAAAAACCGCGCCCGCTCAGGGCGGACTGTCCATATCAGAGCCGAGCGATTACCGATAAGCGGCACTTGCGTAAACGGCCCTTCTTCTGTATGAAATTCGGTAGAAACGGCATTATGCGGCAATTCATGACGAAAGATTAAAGTTAAGGCTGTTTGCGGATAGGCCCAATGCGACACAGTAATATTCGCCGCTTGACGCGCTTGGGAATTACGCCCATCGGCGGCTATAATCAGCTGCGCCCTGATTTTCTGCCCGCCGGCAATTACTATTTCCGCATAATTTTCATACAGATTATAATGCTCGGCCAGAACTTCTACCGGCAGAATTTTGGGACATTGCTTTACCGCCCTTGCCAGGGCGGCATTGAGCGCCTGATTAGGTATATTATAGCCAAAAGCGCTTTCGCCGATTTCTGCGGCATGAAATTCTACATATGGGCTGCGAACAAGCCTTTTTGTGCCGTCAATAATACGCATAAGGCGCAAGGGCGCCGCCACGGATTGCAGCTCTTCCCACAAATGCAAATCCCGCAACAGGGTGATTGCCGGCATCATCAGCGCCGTAGTGCGCGTCTCCTGCCCGTGATTGCAGGGGCCGACAAGCGCCACTTTATCCACCCGGCGAGAAAGCGCCATCGCTGCCAGCATGCCTGCCGGCCCATTGCCGATTACAGCAATATTGCAAGGAATCACTTGCTTTTCTGTCAATTCTTCAGCCATAATCCGTTTCTATACTATTTTTTTGTCGTTTAAAACCTAAAATGCGCTTTGCGGCCTGATCTGATTCGTTTTGTCGCAGCTGTAAACCGGGCTATTGGGTTGAGGCGCTTTGAGAGAGCAGGGCAGTTGGACAAAAATTCCACCAATATGAATATTGCCGGCACAGAGGCAGGCAATAGGGAAGAAAAACAGGCGCCGAAAGCGGCGCCCGGCAGCGCCAAAAAGGTGACTATGCCGAAAATACGCGCTTTTTCTGCGCATTTGCTGACTGCTTCCGGTTCTTTCCTGGCTTTTTTATCGCTGGTTGCCATGAGCGAAAAGCATTGGACAGCGGCTTGGGCCTGGCTGGGTGTGGCGCTGTTTGTTGACGGTATTGACGGGCCGATAGCCCGCCGCCTTGATGTCAAATATGTTTTGCCGAGCTGGTCGGGAGAATTGCTGGATCATGTGATTGATTATGTCACTTACGTAATTTTGCCGGCTTTTGCGCTTTATCAGGCCAGCCTGATGGGTGAGGGGCTTTCCTTTGTTTCGGCTGCGCTGATTGTGATAACCAGCGCCATATATTATGCCGATACGGGCATGAAGACGGAAGAGAATTTTTTTAAGGGTTTTCCCGTTGTCTGGAATATAGTGGTTTTCACTTTATTTGCCGTTCACCCGCCGGCCTGGCTGGCTTTTGCCTTTGTGCTTATGTCTGCCGTTTTATCTTTTATGCCGGTTTATTTTGTCCACCCTGTGCGGGTAAAGAGATTGCGGCGCATAACCGCGATTTTCTTTGCTTTATGGGGGGCGACAGCGACACTCACTATTCTTTATTATCACATGGAAGCGCCGGATTGGCTACGCGCTATCCTGATTGTCAGCGGCCTTTATCTCTATTTTATCGGTGCCGTCTTGCAAATCTTTCCCCGATTGGGGCGGGGTGCCGCCGCAAAAGCGGGATAAATAAGATTTAGGAGCTGGACTGCGTTTTAAAACAGCGCGACAGGCGGTATTTGCGGGCAAATTATGCTTTATAAAAGGGATAAATTTTGATGAGACGGTTTTTTATTATTTTCTCCGTTTTTGTTGTGGCTTGCGGTTTTTTTACCGGCTTTGTTGCGGCTGACACATTGGATAATGTAAAAAAGCGCGGCTTTTTGCAATGCGGCGTCAGCACCGGCTTGACAGGTTTTTCTATCCCTGATGAAAAAGGGCATTGGACAGGTTTTGATGTGGATTATTGTCGCGCTGTGGCAGCGGCTGTTTTTGGCGATGGCGGTAAGGTAAAACTTATCCCCCTAAGCTCCAAAGAGCGTTTTACCGCCCTGCAATCAGGCGATATTGATGTGCTGATTCGCAATACAGGCTGGACTATGGGGCGCGATATTGGTCTGGGCTTGACTTCTGTCGGTGTTAATTATTATGACGGCCAGGGTTTTATGGTTAATTCCAGGCGTCTGCCCGGTATTACCTCTATTGCGCAATTATCGGGTGCTTCTATTTGTGTGCAATCCGGCACATCGACAGAATTGACACTGGCCGATTATTTCGGCCGCAATAATCTCGATTATACGCCGGTTGTGTTTGAAAAATTTTCTGAGGTTAATGCCGCTTATGATGCCGGGCGCTGCGATGTTTACAGCACTGATCAGTCCTCGCTTTATGCGGTGCGGCTGCAGCTCACTAATCCGGAAGATAATGTGGTTTTGCCGCAGCTTATATCAAAAGAACCGTTTGCCCTGATTGTGCGGCAAAATGATACAGGCTGGGCCAATATTATCCGCTGGACGCATAATGCGCTCCTCAATGCTGAAGAATATGGTATTACTGAAAATAATATTGACGATATGCTGAAATCGACCAATCCCGATATAAGGCGGCTGCTGGGGACGGAAACAGGTACAAATCTGGGCAAAATTTTAGGGCTGAATAATGATTGGGTAGTAAAAATTATTAAAAATACAGGGAATTATGGTGAAATATTTGAGCGCAATATTGGCCGTAATTCGCCCTTGAAAATTGCGCGCGGCATTAATGATTTGTGGATAAGAGGCGGGTTGCAATATGGTATTCCCGTCCGCTAAATAGGGGTAAGGCAAATTGTAATCCGGGCTTTATAAGTCTTTGAAAAAGCAGTCGAAGAAAGTTTTATTGTGCCGAGCAAAAAAACTCCCGTAAATGCAAGTTCAAAAGCCGGCGCGGCTAATGCTGCCGGTGGAAATATATTATGCAAAAAGCCGGGTTTATGGACGTGTTTTTTATCCGCTTTCTGCTGGAAGCGATTTTTTATCCAATTATTTTGCGTATTGCTGCTGCTTTGCGGTTTGCATTATTTTTACAGCAATGCGGTAGAAAATCTTACCCGCCAGCATATTGCCTCAGGCTTCGGCTTTCTGGATATGCGGGCTGGCATTTCCATTCCCGACAGCCTTATCCCCTATGACAGTAATTCCACTTATAAAACAGCTTTATTAGCCGGTTTGGTTAACACGGTTTTTATGGCAGTTTTGTGCATTGCCGCTGCCACAATATTGGGGTTTTGCATTGCTTTTGGCCGTTTGTCCAAAAACTGGCTTCTGGCAAAATTGTGCCTGTTTTATGTCGAAATTTTCCGCAATATTCCTGTTTTGCTGGTGATTTTGTTTTTTTATTTCGGCTTGGTGCAGCAATATTTGCCGCCTGTGCGCGACAGTTTTGTTTTGCCCTTGCACATTTATGTTAATCAACGCGGCCTGTATTTTCCGGCTTTGCATTGGGACAGCGCCTTTTGGGGCCGGGACGGCCTGATTCTGCCCTGTTTGCTGTTTGTTTTTGCTCTATTGGCCTTATTTGTGCTGCGGCCGGCAGGGTTAAATATTTCACCTTTTTCACGCCGTTTGATAAAAATTATAATCGGCGCAGCCTGTATTGCTGCGCTTTATTGCTTGTGGCGCGGCTTTGGCGTGGATATGCCGCAACAAGGGCGTTTTAATATTATAGGCGGCGGCAGCATTTCGCCTGAATTTTCGGCCTTGTTTCTGGGGTTGTCCTGCTATAGCGCCGCTTTAATCGCCGAAACTGCGCGCGCCGGGGTTGAGGGTGTGGATAAAGGCCTGAAGGAAGCCGCTGCCTCGCTGGGTATGACCGGCATTATGACAGTACGCACAATTATTATCCCTTTGGCTTTGCGCATTATTGTGCCGCCTTTGGCCGGACAATATATGAATATTGCCAAAAATACTTCGCTGGCTGTAGCTATCGGCTATTCTGATCTGATGCGAATCGGCAATACAGTGGTGATACAAACCAATCAGGCGGTTGAAGTGGTGCTTATCTGGATTATTGCCTATTTGGCTATTTGTCTGCTTATATCGGCACTGATGAATATGCTTAATCAGCGATTACTGTTTATGGAAAGGCTGGGTTGAGATGAAGCCAGGCCATTTTACCGCGGCAAAGCGGCAGAAACAGCCGGATATTCCGGGCCAGAAAAGCCGGCTTTTACTGTGGCTGAAGCGTAATTTATGCGCTTCGCCGCTGCAAATTGTGCTCACAATTATCGCTTTATTGTTGATTTTATATAGTATTGTGCCGTTTATCCGCTGGGCTTTAATTGATGCTGTCTGGCGGGGAGAAAATCGTAATGCCTGCACCACTTTATTGCAAGGCGGCCTGCAGGCTGATAATTGGTCGGGTGCCTGCTGGGCTTTTGTCCGCGCCAATTTCAGCCAGTTTATCTACGGTTTTTACCCTGTGGCCGAGCGCTGGCGGGTCATTGCAACATTTATGCTGGCTCTGCTTGCGACTGTGCCGCTCCTCACCCCCGCTGTGCCGCATAAATTTATCAATGCCGGCATAGCCTTGATTCTTGTGCCGCTTATTGGCGGTATTTTATTGGTCGGCGGTGTTTTCGGCCTGCCTTTTGTTGATACTTCGCTGTGGGGCGGCTTGATGGTAACGCTGATTATTGCCTATTGCAGCATTATTTTATCGCTGCCTCTGGGCATAATGCTGGCTTTGGGGCGGCGTTGCAAAATGGCCGCCTTGCGCCTGTTTTGCGTGGCTTTTATTGAATTATTGCGCGGTATTCCGCTGGTGGCGCTGTTATTTATTGCCAGTGTGCTGTTTCCATTATTTTTGCCGCAGGGCATGAATTTTGACAAATTTTTGCGCGCTCTTATTGCTGTGGCGCTTTTTACTTCCGTCTATATTGCCGAAACTATACGCGGCGGTTTGCAGGCTGTGCCGAAAAGCCAATATGAGGCGGCCGCCTCATTGGGATTTACTTATCCTTTTGCCATGGCCTTTATTTTATTACCGCAGGCCGTGCGTCTGGTTATTCCCGCTTTGGTCAATGTGTTAATTGGCATGTTTAAGGAAACCAGCCTGGTTTATATTATCTCTATGTATGATTTATTGGGAATTGTTCGCTCTGCTTCCATGCAGGCAAACTGGATTACGCCGCAAACACCGGCAACCGGGCTTATTTTTGCCGGACTGGTATTCTGGTTTTTTTGTTTTGTTTTATCGCTTTATGCCCGTTTTCTGGAAAATTACAGCAAAAGAGAACGGGCGGTCTGAGCTGCCGGCCAAAACGGAATTGGTAAATTATTGGCGGCAAAGGCGCCCGGCGGCTATTTTATCGGCTGAAGACTCTGCGAAAGGGGTCGCAGCATCATAGCCGTAAAGCCAATCCAAATCGCTTAAAAAACGCGCTTGCGGCCGCAGACGCATATATTGGTTGCGGATAAAAGCGGCCGGGCCGGATAAATGATAAACAAAACGATTAAAATCACCGCGCTCGGCAACGGCTTTCAGCCTTTGTCCCCGCAGGGCGCTGAAACGGGCAAGCTCAGCCGCATTATTTGCCGACTCTCTTTGCCGCAATCCTGTTGCTATAAATTGTGCCAGAGCGCAAGCATCTTCTATTGCCTGCGCTGCGCCCTGAGCACTAAAAGGGGTAACTGCATGGGCGGCATCGCCTAAAAATATCACCCCATTAGCGTTTGAAAAACGCGGAAAAGGCATTTGAAACAGCGGCCAGCACAACCATGATGGTGCTTGTTTAATCACTGCCTGCAAAAGCGGATTCTTCCCGTTAAAAAGCTGCAATAATTGTTCTTTATCACCCTGTTGCGACCATTTATCGCCGATATTTTTGCCTTTGGTGATAATGACAAAATTGTAAACAGCTCCCTGACGCAAGGGGTAAATAATGAAATGGCTGTCTTTGCTCATATAGGCGGAAACAGAATCCAATATTCCCTTGGCAACAAAATTCGCCGGCAAATTTTGCCGCTCTAAAGTGGCGCGCCAGGCAATATAAGAACTGAATTGCGCCTTTTCACCGCAACAGGCGGCGCGCAAACGCGACCAAACGCCGTCACAGCAAATGACACAACGCGCCGCTAGAGTTTTAGCAGAATTTTGTTGCGGCTCTGCTATTATCCGGCTTTTCTCCTGCCTTTCCTGCAAAGTGACAATATCTGCCTGAAATCCCGTTTGCGCATTACCGCTCACTTTATTAATACTATGGCTGCCGCAATAATGAATTAACGGGCTTTTATCAATATTTTCCTTTAAGACTTTTTGTAAATCAGCGCGATGAATGGTCAGATAAGGTGCGTGCCAATATTGCTCAGCCATGGCTTTTATTGGCAAATGCAGCAATATTTTACCGCTATCGGCATGGTTCAAATTGATAAAATCAGGCGTGGCAGCTAAAGGCATCAGCGCTGCCAGCAGCCCTAATTTATCCAATAAGCGTGTGGCATTGGGGGCAAGCTGCAGACCCGCTCCCACTTCCTGCAGGGCAGAAGATTTTTCATAAAGGGTGGAGGGAATATTATGCGCTGCCAAAGCAAGTGCTGTCACCATGCCGGCAATGCCGGCTCCGGCAATAATAATATCATGTTCAGCGCACTGTATTGCCATGAATTTATCTCCGCCGATTTACGGAGACTCCTCGAATTTTTGTTAAATCTGTCTATGAAAACTGCTTGCCGGCTTTAATTGATTATCAGGCAAATTTGCGTCAAAGCGATAAAGCGTAGAGCAATAAGGGCACAATATTTCATTCTCCGCAGCCATATTTAAAGCTATATGCGGGTGATCAAAAGGCGCCGCCGCACCGGCGCAGATAAATTTTTTGGCGCCGATGAAAATTTCTTTACTGCCTGTATCATTATTAAAACAGGGGAGAGAATGCTTTATCATTTATGCCTCTTCTCCGGCTTTATCAGCAGAACGCTGTCTCTTGCCTTCCGCTTTAGCCGGTTTACTGCTGCCGGAAAATAGAATAATTCTATAGAGACCGCCTTCTGCCCAATATTGCGCCTGCCATTTTTAAAGCCTGTTATGAGGCAAAAATTCGCGCATAAGACTCAGCGGCAATATTTTGGCAAATCTCCTTAATATTTTCCAATGTGCCAAGGCCTGTGCCTTTTTCCATCACTGTAGCGGCACCGCAGGCAAGCCCCAGCCTGAAAGCATCTTCTACGCTGCCGCCTTTGGCTAGAACATAAAGCGCACCGCCAACAAAGCTGTCGCCCGCGCCGGAGGCGCTGATTGCTTTCACTTTGGGCGAGGGCAGGCAGATTTTTTCATTCCGCGTGGCCAGAACAGCACCTTCTGCCCCTAAAGTGACGGCAATGGCCTTGCTGATACCGCCATGCACCAAATGTTGCGCCGCTTCGGCAATATCTTCCGGCTTGTCATATTTTTGCCCGGTGCATTCTTCAAATTCGTCCAGACTGGGTTTTATCAAAGTTGTGCCGCCAAGTTGCATCACATGCTGCAAGGCTTCGCCCGATGTATCGATAACAATTTCACCGTTGCGCCGGCCGGCCAGGGCGATAAGCTCGTCATAAACTGCTACGGGCACGCCGCGCGGCAGGCTGCCGCTGACAACCAGCCAATCCCAATCATTATCCTCACAGGCGCGAAGACAATCACGCCATTCGGAATCCTGCAAAATCGGCCCTTCGGCGATAAAGCGATATTCCGAGCCGGTGGATTGCTCATGAATCACATTATTGATGCGCGTCTCTCCGGCAATGCGGATAATTTCCTTGGCAATTTGCCGCTCTTCCAGCAAATGATCCAGCACTGCGCCCATAACGCCGCCACGGGCATAAAGCGCTTGCGCACTGCCGCCCAGGCGGTCAATAACGCGAGCGACATTGATACCGCCCCCCCCCGGGTGAAAGCTTTCATCATGGGTGCGAATTTTTTGCACTGCATCAACATGATGAACTTCGCAAGCAGCGTCTACAGTCGGGTTAAAGGTCAGGGTCATTATATGTTGCATGGCTTCAGGCTCCTTCAAGCCAGGGGAAATTCCTCAATTTTATTTTCCGTTATCGGCTGCCGGTTCAAATAATAGCAGCCGGCCGGCATCAAATTTCAAAGCAAGCCGGCCGGCCAAGACAGCCAGAGCCTTGCTGCCGAAAAGCTCAAACCGCCAGCCGCGCATGGCGGCAATATCCGCCTTTTCTCTCTCTGCCGCCAGCTTGCTAATATCATCACCGCCGGCAATAAGCTTTTGGGCAAGATTATGCTCCTCAGCAATGAGTTTCAGCAGCAGTTTTAAAATTTCCACTTCACTTTTATTATTTTCCGGCGCTGAAGAATATGCGGCAAATTGCGGCAGCTGTTGATGGGCGCTATTTTTGCCCGCTTCAGTTACCAATTGCAACAAAGCATTTATATCGAGCCGATGGCGCGGCGGTTTGCGCAAACTATGCAGCGACAGCAGCGTTTGCTTGTCTTGCGGCAAGTGAGCGGCAATTTCTATCAGGCTGTCATCAGCCAGAATATGGCCGCGCGGCAGATTATGCTGCCGAGCTTGTTTTTCCCGCCAGGCAGCAAGGCTTTGCAAGACTGCCCATTGCCGGGGCATATGCAATTTTCCGCGCATGCCTTTTACTTTTTTCCATGCCTGTTCCGGCGGCAATTTATAAGTTTCCGCTGCTTTCAGAACAGCCATTTCTTCTTTTATCCATGTTTGCCGCCCCCATTGTTCCAGATTTTTGTTCAAACTCAGATAAATATCACGCAAATAGGTCACGTCGGCCAGCGCATAATCCAGCTGTTTTTGTGTCAGCGGCCGTCTGCTCCAATCGGTAAAGCGGGAAGATTTATCCAGCCTGACACCGGTAATTTTATATACCAAATTGTCATAAGCGGCCGATTCACCATAACCGACAGCCATAGCGGCAATTTGCGTATCAAATAAAGGCGCAGGAATATGGCCGCTTAGAGAAAAAATAATTTCAATATCCTGCCGGGCAGCATGAAAAACCTTAACAATATTTCTTTGTTGCATCAGGGCAAAAAACGGCTTTAAATCAAGCTGCGGGGATAAAGGGTCAATCAGTATTTGCCCTGCGGGCGAGGCCAGTTGAATAAGGCAAAGCTCAGGATAATAAGTGGATTGGCGATGAAATTCCGTATCCACAGTGACGAAAGGTGCCTGTGCCAGCTGTGCCATGGCTTTTTCCAGATCTGATGTTGTTGCAATAAGCGACATGGTCAGGCTCCACCTTACAGCTTGATAAAACAAAAAAGAGCAAAAATACCATAAACGGCCTTCCCCTTTGGCGCAATGGTATAAAATTTGCCGCGATTCGGCAAAAATCGCTTGCCTTAAGGGGGTGCGCCTGTGTAAATCTTGGATACTATATGCTAAGTCTTGGTAATACCGCATTCCTGCCGCCTGCCGTTTTTGCGGCGCGCGGTTTAACGGCATTTTATAAAGGCGATTTATGATGAATGCTTACCGGAGCCATAATTGCGGTGCCTTGCGCAAGGCCGATATTGGAAAAAAAGTGCGCCTTTCAGGCTGGGTTAACCGTGTGCGTGACCATGGCGGCTTGCTTTTTATTGATTTGCGCGATCATTACGGGCTGACGCAAATTATTGTCAATCCCGATTCGGCTGCTTTTGCCACTGCCGATATAGTGCGCAGCGAATGGGTGATTCGGGTTGAAGGTGAGGTTAAGGCACGTACCAGAGAGACAGTAAACCCGGCTTTGCCGACTGGTGAAGTTGAAATTTTTGCCGGTAATATAGATATTTTGTCCAAGGCGGAGGAGCTGCCTCTGCCGGTTTTCGGCGAGCCGGATTATCCTGAAGATATTCGCTTGAAATACCGCTTTCTGGATTTGCGGCGTGAGACTTTACACAAAAATATTGTGCGGCGGACACAGATTATCGCCGCAATTCGCCGCCTGATGATGGCAAGCGGTTTTACCGAATATAGCACGCCGATTTTGACCGCTTCTTCGCCGGAAGGGGCGCGCGATTTTCTGGTGCCGAGCCGCCTGCATGCCGGCAAATTTTATGCCCTGCCGCAGGCGCCGCAGCAATATAAACAATTATTGATGATGTCGGGTTTTGACCGCTATTTTCAGATTGCTCCCTGTTTTCGTGATGAAGATCCGCGTGCCGATCGCCTGCCGGGGGAATTTTATCAGCTTGATGTGGAAATGAGTTTTGTCGAGCAGGAAGATGTTTTTGCCGCTATCGAGCCTGTTATGCGCGCTGTGTTTAAAGAATTTGGCGGAGGCAAGGCTGTCCCTGAGAAATTTCCCCGTATTCCTTATGATGAGGCTATGCGCAAATATGGTTCGGACAAGCCTGATTTGCGCAATCCGATTGTGATGGAAAATGTATCGGCACGGTTCCGCGATTCGGGTTTTAAGGTCTTTGCCAATATTCTGGCGGGTGATATACGGGCGGAAATTTGGGCGATTCCCGCCAAAGGCGGCGGCAGCCGCACTTTTTGCGACCGCATGAATGCCTGGGCGCAAAAAGAAGGCCAACCCGGCCTTGGCTATATATTCTGGCGTAAAGAAGAGGGCGTCTTGAGCGGGGCGGGGCCATTGGCGAAAAATCTTGGGAGTGAGCAAACGGAAAATTTGCGCAAGCAATTGCAGCTTGGGGAAAATGATGCCTGTTTCTTTATTGCCGGGCGGCCGCAAAAATTTGTTGCTTTTGCCGGGGCGGCGCGCAACAAATTGGGAGAAGAGCTGGGGCTGATTGATGAAAGCCGTTTTGCCTTGGCCTGGATTGTGGATTTTCCTTTTTATGAATGGAATGAAGAAGAAAAGCGGATTGAATTTTCGCATAATCCGTTTTCTATGCCGCAAGGCGGCATTGACGCGCTGGAGACAAGTGAACCGCTGGCAATAAAAGCCTGGCAATATGATATTGTCTGTAATGGTTTTGAAATTGCGTCAGGCGGTATTCGCAATCATTTGCCGGAAACAATGGTCAAGGCTTTTGCGATTGCCGGGCTTTCCCACACTATAGTGGAAGAGCGTTTTGGCGGTCTTTACCGCGCTTTTCATTATGGCGCGCCGCCGCATGGCGGTGTGGCGGCGGGTATTGACCGTATTGTCATGCTGCTGACGGGAGCCAGAAATTTGCGCGAAATTTCACTATTCCCGATGAATCAGCAGGCAGCTGATTTATTGATGGGCGCTCCGTCTGAGGTAAGTGCGGCGCAATTGCGTGATTTGCATATCCGCCTCATGCCGGGGGAGAAAAAATAGGCAATTACCCGAAATAAGGGTGAAAACAGTAAGGCGCTGTTTGTTTTTTTCGGCCTTTATCGGTTAACCCCCGGTAAGTTTTGAAAAACGGCAATATAGATGAGGCAGAATGGCTTACACAAATATGGCAGCTGACAAAGCTGCAGATTTTGGTAAATCTTCGATTCATATAGGGAGCGGGGCCGGTGAGAGCCCGGCAGAAGTCAGCGTTACTCCTGCAAAAAAAGGACGAGATAACAAGCCGAAAACGGTTGTTTTTGCCTGTGATGAAAATTATGCGCCTTATTTGCCGGTAGTTCTCCAGTCTTTGATCGATCATTCTTCTGCCGCTTATTACTACGAAATTGTCATTATGGATTGTTGCGCTGATCCGCAATCTGAAATTTTTGACGAAATGCGGCATGATTCACAGGAAATGCTGGCGGAAAAAAGTAATTTTTCTCTGAAATATATCAAACTGCGCGCCACTTTAGAGCAAAATGCCTTTTTACGCAAAAATGAGCCGGCGCTAAAACGCTATGGCTACGGCACTTATGCGCGTATTTTAATCCCCGATTTATTGGTCGATTGTGAAAAAGCACTGTATCTGGATATTGACCATATTATTCTGGCCGATATTGCCGGTTTTTTTGCTTTCCCGCTGGGAGACAGGCTGATAGCTGCAGTGCCCGATGTCAATGTTGCCGCTTTGCGTTTGCAACCGCATTCCGGGCGCAAGCAACTGGTTGAGCAAAAGCTGGGGCTGGGGCCGGATAATTATTATATTGTCGCCAGCCCGATGCTGTTTAATATTCAGGCTTGCCGCAAATTCGGCTTTACGGAAAAAATTCTTGCTTTATTGGCACAGGATTATAAATTGCCTTTCCCGGATCAGGACGCTATTAACGCTGTCTGCAAAGGGCAGATATTTTATTTGCCGCAAAAATGGGGGCGGATTAATGCCCGCAATTTTGCCGGCCTGTGTGATATTATTTGCAAAAACGGCACTCCTCAGCAAATTGCAACAGTGCTGGGCGATTGGCGTGCCGATTCTACTGATATTGCCTTGATTCATTATGTGACAACGCCCAAACCGTGGGACGGTATCGGCCCTGATTATTCCGGTTTATGGTGGCATTATGCGACAAAGACCAAAAACGGCGCGGCTTTATTATTTTCCCTGCTTTTTCCTCTTGCCGCGCCGGGGGCGCGGGATTGTTTTGTCAAAACCTATAAATTATTTGGCCTGCCTTTTTTGACAATAAAAACTTTCCCAGATAAAATATATTATCAGCTGGGGAAATTCCCTTTTGCCAAAAAAATATATGGCAAGGAGAATTGTTATATTTATGCTTTTGGTATAAAAATTTTTACTATTCATAAAAAGCAGGCTTGGGAAAGTTGATAAAACCGGTGAAAGCAGCTTATGCCTGCTATATTCCGCCGCCGTGACTGAGCAGTTTAAATCCGCCGAAAATAAGGCTGGATTTTGCTTTAAACTCTATCTTCCATTTTTGCTAAAAATCGGCTAATATGGCGGGCTATATAGGGTAGGATATAAATTTAAAACGAATAAAGCGGGTTATGGCGCGTTTTTCAATCTTGACTTTAACAGATAAAGCGGCACAGCGCATTAAGGAAATTTGCGCTGCCCATAAAGGGGCGCAGGGGCTTTTGCTGGGCGTTAAAAAAGGCGGCTGTGCCGGGCTGGAATATAGCATTGATTTGGTCACGCAGGATATTCTGGCAACAAAGCCGAAAATGGATAAAATAGAGCAGGGCGGCGCCATAGTATTTATTGAACCACAAGCCGTGCTGTTTTTACTGGGGACAAAAATAGATTTTGAGGCCACGCCGCTGCGCACGGGTTTTATTTTTAACAATCCCAATCAGACTTCTGCCTGCGGCTGCGGTGAATCGGTAGAGATTACCCCTGCTACGGCTGAAGCTTTCCAGCAAAAAGCGCAATCGGCATAAATACGCAAAATACATCATATAGCGGTAATTTATAAGGCCTGCCCGAAGCCTTATAAGAGGTATTCATTGCTATGACGGGGTGTTGTTTACACGCTCTCTGTTTTTCTCTTCCTTTTCTTTCGCTTCATTCCATAAAGCTTCCATTTCCACTATATCGGCCTCTGCCAAATTTCTATGCCGTTTCTGCAATTCTTTTTCTATATAAGTGAAGCGCCGGCGAAATTTCTGATTGGTTCTATTCAGGCTGTCTTCAAAATTTGCCCCTATTTTACGCCCGAGATTGATAAGGGTAAATAATACATCGCCATATTCGGCAATTTGTTCTTCGGTGCTGCCTTTTTTTACTGCTTCCTGCAATTCTTTCAACTCTTCCCGCAATTTTTGCAAAACAGGCTGCGCTTCAACCCAGTCAAACCCTGTTGCTTCTGCCTTTTCCTGTAATTTGGCAGCCTCCAGCACTGCGGGCAGGGCAGAGGAAACCGCATCAAGATAATAAATATCGCCTTGCCCTTTGGCAGATTTTTCTTGCATTTTTATCGCTTGCCATTGCTGTTTATGCGCAGCAGCGTCAAGCTTGGCGGTTTCGGCCGCGGCCGGGCCGAAAATATGCGCGTGCCGGCGGATAAGCTTGCTGTTAACAGCCTGCACCACATTATTAAAATCAAAACTGCCTTCTTCTTCGGCCAATCGGGCATGATAGACAATCTGCAACAATAAATCCCCCAGCTCTTCGCATAAATCCTGCTTATTATCGCGATTGACGGCGTCAACCACTTCATAGGCTTCTTCTATTGTATAGGGAGCAATAGAGCGAAAATTCTGCTTTATATCCCAGGAGGAACCGGTTTGCGGGTGGCGTAGAGCCGCTATGAGAGCCAATAATTGTTCTATTTTATCGGTAGCCTGCATAATTTGCCCTTTTGCGGCAATTTATATTGGGGCGTGTGGGGCAGATATTTTGGCCCCGGCTTGCCTTTTGCCTTGATTTGCTCCAAAATAAAGAAGAAACGAGGTCGGCGCAAGATACAATTAAACGGGAGCAATTATGACAATTCTGGTAACAGGTGGCGCGGGCTATATTGGTTCTCATATTTGTGTTTCCCTGTTATTGCGTGGCTATTCTGTTGTCGTTATTGATAATTTTTCCAATAGTTATGCGGGAGTAATGGCGCGCATTGCTGCTATAACCGGTAAAAAACCGATTTTGGCGAAAGGTGATATTCGCGATCGTGCTTTTCTGAAATCTGTGCTGGAAACTTACAAATGCAGCGCTGTTATTCATTTGGCCGGGTTGAAAGCAGTGGGGGAATCCGCGCACCGGCCGCTGGATTATTATGATTGCAATGTTTACGGCAGCCTGTGTCTGTTACAGGCCATGCAGGCTGCCAATGTTAAAAAATTTATTTTTTCTTCTACCGCCACGGTTTACGGAGTGCCGCAATATTTACCTTATGACGAAAAGCACCCTCTGGCGCCGGAAAATGTTTACGGCCGCAGCAAATTAATGGTAGAAACCATAATGGCGGATTTATATGCGGCCGATCCCAGCTGGAGTTTCAGTATTTTGCGCTATTTTAACCCTGTCGGCGCGCATGAAAGCGGCCTGATAGGTGAAGATCCGCGCGGTCGCCCCAATAATTTAATGCCGATTATCGCCCAAGTAGCTGGCGGTCGGCGGGAAAAATTGACTATTTGGGGTAATGATTATCCGACAGCGGACGGCACCGGGCGGCGTGATTATATTCATGTTGTAGATCTGGCTGGCGGTCATGTGGCGGCACTGGAGCATTTGGAAAAAGCGGGGCTGAATATTTACAATCTGGGTTGTGGCCGGCCTTATAGCGTTTTTGATGTAATTCATGCTTTTGAGCATATTTCAAATCGTCCGATAAATTATGATATTGGGCCGCGCCGTGCTGGCGATATAGCGGAATTTTATGCCAATGCTGCGGCTGCCAAAGATAAATTAGGGTGGGAGGCAAAGCGGGATTTGCGTTCTATGTGTGTTGATATGTGGAATTTTCAGGTAAAAAATCCGCAAGGTTACCATAGCTGATATCTCTGAATATTTATCAGCTTTATTTGCTGATCTATATGAGCGACATTGCGTTTTGCTTCGCTTCGTTCCTGTTTTCTGATAAAGTTTATTCCAGCTCGCTTTTGTCGGCGACCGAAATATATTGCGGTTCGGCCGCATTTTCTGATAGGCTCTGCCTATTCCGGCTAATTTGCTGTTTTTTCGGTGGATTAGCCGGCTCTTATTTGTCAAGATTCCCGTTTTTTCCCAAAAAATCTTTTAATTTTTCTACAAAATTATCTGCCATATCAGTTTCTCCCTCCCTCGAACGCGGCATTATAAGATAAATCCGTAATATCAGGCAGCTATAGAGCCGGCTATTATAATATTACCGTTATTTTTGGCCGTTTTTCCAGCGTTTGTGAAACCACATCCACTGCTCCGGATATTCGCGAACCCAGCTTTCTACAATAATATTCAATTTTTGTGTGGCCGCGGCGATGTTAATAGTGCCGTCTGCCTGGCGCGGCAGAGCAAGGGCAGGGTAAAGCTCCAGCCGATAACGCCCCTCGGGCAGGCGAATACAGCGGACAGGGTAAACAGCGCAGTCAAATTGTCGTGCCAATTTGGCTAAAAGCGGGTTGGTTTTAACCGGGCGATTGAAAAAACTGCCCCTAATGCCGCGATTGAATTTTTGATCGACCAACACGCCGACATTACCGCCTTTTTCCAGCACACCGGCCAGCGCCCAGACAGAACCGGCTTTTGACGGCACAAGATGCCCCATATTTGTGCGCCGCGCTTGCAAAACGCGTTTGGCTATATAAGGATTATTGGGTGGGCGGAACAGCGCCGTTACATTCAGGTCAAACGCTGCCGCGCAAATCGGCAAAAGCTCAAAATTACCCGTATGGGCGGTGAAAAATATATGCGGTTTTTTTTCATCGCGCAATTTGATAAATAAATCTCTACCTGAAACTTCAATCAAGCCTGGTTTTTTGGCAAAAGGCTCAAAATCAAAAATTTTATCCAGATAAACATATTCGGCAAACAGACGACCGGCATTATCCCACATGCCACGCGCAATAATTGCCAGCTCTTTATCTGATTTTTCAGGAAAGGCGGCGCGCAAATTGCGCAAGGCAATTTTATGCCGCTGGGTCAAAGGCCCGAGAAAACGCGCCAGTCGAGCAAAAAAAGCAATACCTCGTTTGGCCGGGAAACATTTAAGCCCGGCAAGACACAAAAAAACCGCCGCCGCCGTAAGCCAATCCCAACCGCGTTTAAGAGTTTTTTTCAGCAGGCGCAATAAGGGTTTCATAATTTTCCTGAAAAACCCAATCAAACATACCTGTTTTTTCAGGCAATTTCCAGAATAATTTTGCCGAAGACATTACGCTCTTCCATGCGTTGCAAGGCTTCGCCAATAGCATTAATAGGTGCCACCATATCAATAACCGGGTGCACCAGACCCTGCGCTATTTTTTGCATGGCATTGGCCATATTTTCCATACGGCAACCGAAAGAGCCGAAAATTTTCAGCTGCTGCTGGAATAATTGCATTAAATTCATCTGAGTGGAAATGCCGGAAGTAGAGCCACAGGTAACCAGACGGCCGCCGCGTTTCAGGCAGAGCATGGAGCCGGCCCATGTGTCAACACCGACATGCTCAAAAACAACATCAACTCCGTTTTTTTTCGTTAATTTACGGACAACACCTTCAAAACGGTCTTTGCGATAATTGATAATATGATCAGCCCCCAAAGCCGCAGCTTTGGGTTTTTTATCATCAGAGCCAATAGTGGTTATCACTGTGCAGCCTATTTTTTTGGCCAGTTGAATAGCGGCGGAACCAATACCTGAGCCGCCGGCGTGAACAAGGATTGTTTCCCCCGGCTGTAATTTGGCATTGTCAAACAGCATATGCTCCACTGTGCCAAAGGTCACCGGGGCAACAGCAGCGCCAATAGCATTTACACCGGGCGGTGCCGGAACCAACAGACGCGCCGGTATATTAACCGCCTCGCAGGCAAATCCGTCCAGATGAAAGCCGTAAACCCCGCCGACATAGGTGCACAAATTATCTTGCCCGGCACGGCAGGCAGCGCACAGACCGCAGGTTTTGGCCCCATAAATGGCAACCAGCTGGCCGGGCAAAACCGAACTGACACCTTCTCCCAGCGCTGTCACTTCTCCCGCCGCTTCAGCGCCGATAATCAGCGGCATTTTTCTTTTGGCAAAGGCCATACCGCGCCAGCCCCAGACATCAATATGATTAAGGGCGACAGCCTTGATTTTTACCGTCACCTCACCCGGAGCGGGTTTGCCCGGCGCGGCAATATTGGCAAGTTCCAGTTTGCGATTGGCTGATAATTGTAAGGCGCGCATAAATTTGTCCTTATATTTGCCTGAATTTGGGCGCTGCAATCCCGTTTATACAGCAGATAAGGGTCACATTTTGTAAGCTTTCAACACCAGGCTGCTATTCTGCCCGCCAAAGCCGAAAGAATTGGAAAAGACCAAAGAAACCGGCTTGTTACGGCTGTGATTGGGCACAACATCGAGTGGGATAGTATCGTCAGGCTTGTCATAATTGATAGTGGGCGGAATAATACCGTCACGAATTGTCAAAAGAGAAAAGACCGCTTCTATAGCGCCGGCCGCTGTCAAAGTATGGCCGATCATTGATTTATTGGACGAAACAGGAATATGGGGCAAAGCGTTACCAAAAACGGTCGACATGGCCAAATATTCCATTTTTTCATTTTCCGGTGTAGAAGTGCCATGGGCATTAATATAATCAATATCATCAATGCCGATCCCGGCATCAGCCATGGCCGCCCGCATGGCGCCGATAGCCGGCGAGGCATCAGGTTGGGAGCGGGTGCGGTGGAAATCGTCAGCTGTTTCGCCACAACCGGCGACAATCCCCCAAATTTCTGCTCCGCGTGCCAGCGCATTATCTAAGGATTCCAGCACCAAAGCACCCGAACCTTCAGCCATAACAAAACCGTCTCTATCTTTTGAAAAAGGTTTTGAAGCTTTTTCCGGCGGGTCATTATGGGTAGAAAGGGCGGAAAGCAAAGAAAAGCGAATTAAAGCTTCCGCCGAGACAGAGCCGTCTGCGGCGATAACCAGCACACGCTTTTCACCGCGCCTTATTGCCTCAGCTCCCATTTGAATAGCCGTGGCGCCGGAAGCACAAGCGGTAGAAAGCGAAACAGGCAGGCCGCATGTGCCAAAATCCCGCCCCAGCCGCTCGGCAATATGGCCGAATTGGGTCGTATTGAAAAAAGCTTCATGCTTGTGGCGGCGGCATTCTGCCAATAGTAACGGGTAAGAAGGGGGAGGGCAGTCGCTGCCCCAATGCTGCCGGGCAAAATTATCCAGAGCAAAACGGTTCTTCCAGTCCAGCTCCATTGGTGGGGCAGCCAAAACCAGCCGCCCGCCAAAATTTTCCGGCTCAAGCCCCGCTTGTTCAACTGCCTCTATTGCCGAAAGACGCGCCAGAGTTTCCGATAAAACAGAGGCTCCGGCCGAGCTTTCCGGCAAAAAATCAACTGTGCCGGCAATGCAAGTACGCAAACCCGCTATCGGGAAACGGCTGATTTTATGAATGCCGCTTTCGCCGGCAGTTAATTTGCGCCAGTTTTCTGCTTTCCCCTGGCCAAGGGAAGAAACGACACCCATGCCGGTTACCGCAACAATCGGGCGCCCTTGTTTATCTTTTTCCTCGCTCATGCTCTATCCGTTACCTGCGCTCCCCGCCGGCGCGTATTAAACTGTCTCAGGCAAAACCCCACTGCTATATTTACCGGCAGAGGCGCGAGACATATTATATTTTTGACAGACAAGCGAGACCTTCCGCCCTGTCTATCCCCGCTATTATCGCCAAAGCTGATTCAAGCTCCGGCATTTGCGCCGGCTCCTTTTTTTCCAGCGGGACAAAAGCCCGGCCTTTGTGCACAGCCAAGGCGGCAAGGGCCACGGCAAAAGGAAATTGCGCCTCCCGCATATGGCCAAATAAAGTGCTGAAAGCGCGATAGACAAGGCCGGCCTGTTGCAGGGCCTGTTCTTCCTGCTGTGTTACCCCATATACGCCGGAGGCAGCACTGACGGCAAAATCCGCCTTTTTTTCTGCCATTGCTGCTTTTATCATGGCAGATAATGTTTCGACCAAAGGCGTTTTTTGCCGGTTTGTCTGATCAGTTGCAATAATATCAATTTCGGCATAAGCGCGAGCGCCGCGAGTTTTGGCATGAGCGGCGCTTTCCAATACCAGAAAGGCACCTGCCGTGCCGGTAATAAGGCCGCCGGCCTGTTGAGCGCACTTGTCACCGCTGTGACGCGACCAGACAGGGGCATAGCCGTCAGCCTTGAGATAAGAATTCAGCTCTTGCCCCAATAGCATATCATAATGCTCGGCATTATAGGAAGCGCCTACCAATATATGGCTGCTCTGGCCGGAGCGAATCCGGGCAAAGGCAGTCTCCAAAGCGGCCAGGCCGCAGCCTTCTTCCCCCATAAAGCTGCGGGAAGAACCGGTAACCTTATGGACGATAGAAATATTGCCGGCCAGAAGATTGGAAAGCTGCGCCAGAAACAGAGTAGGGCGCAATTCCGTCAATAATATTCGGTTGAGCAGCAGGCCGCGCTCTTCTTCCGTCTGGCACAAACGCGCTTGCGCCAAAATCTGGGTGTCAACAACAATATCACGCTCACCGCCGCCGGCTGCAATAATCATATCCATTTTGGCGGTCAGGTCTTCACGCGCTTTTAACCCCGCATCTTCCAGAGCAAGACCGGCGGCATAAGTGCCGAGCCTCTGCCAAATCTCCATTTGCCGCTGATCACTGCGGCGGGGAATTTGCAAACTCCAATCCACTGCGCCAAGCCTATGCACTATATAGGGGGCAAAACCTGTTTTATCCAGATTAGGAGCCGGCGGAGCGGTAACAGCCTTCCAATGCGCCTCAATCCCTTCCCCCATGGAGGACACAAGCCCGATACCGGTAATAAGGACAGAATTACCCTGCATGATAAATTATCCTAGACCTCCGCTAAGGCACGCAGCCTCATCTCACTCATGCGCAAACCGCAGCCAGCCTCCGGATTATGGCGCCAAAGGCGGGAAATTCACGAATCTTTCTTAGCCGCAACAAGAGCGTCAATTTTGGCGCAGAGATTTTTGAGAACGAAATATGCTTCTTTATCCACTTTGCCTTCATTTACCTCTTGCGTCCATTGCTCAAGCGGAATTTTAATGCCGAAAGTCTTGTCAATGGCAAAAACAATATCGAGGAAATCAAGGCTGTCTATACCCAAATCATCAGTATTGCTCTCAGGTGTTATAATAGCGCGATCAATTTCGCTGGTTTCAGCAATAATATCGGCAACTTTATCAAAAGTAGAAGACAAATCCATAATTCCTTATTATCTGAAGCCGCTGATTTATCCAAATCAGCGCGCTGCGGCAAACAGGTTTGGCGCAAACCGGGAATATATCCCCTTTAGCATGATATTTATCTAATGGCAATTTCTTGCATTCTTCAGGGCTGGATTATCAAACAAAAACGGCAATAAGCAAAAGGCTGATTGCCGTTTTTGCACGGATTTTCACCTTTACGCCAATATTGGCGCAAAATTTAATTCGGCTCACTTTATCAGGCTTTGCGATTTTTATGCGCTTTTTGCCCTTTGACCTGCGGTTTCCACCACGGCCAAGGCTGTCATATTGATAATGCCGCGCGCTGTGACTGAAGGGGTCAAAATATGCACCGGCCTTTTCGCCCCCAGTAAAATCGGCCCTATATGCAGGGCCTCACAGCGCTTTTTCAAAACATTAAGCGTAATATTGGCAGCATCAAGATTAGGAAAAATCAGCAAATTTGCTTCACCTTTCAAATAAGATGAAGGTAAAATACGGTCACGCAATTCCTGCGACAAAGCGGCATCTCCGTGCATTTCTCCATCAGCCTCAATATCCGGGTAAAGGTCGCGGAATTTTTCGGCCGCCAGCCGCATTTTCAAAGCGCTGTCGCTCTGCCGCGAACCGAAATTGGAATGTGATAAAAAGGCAAGTTTCGGCTCAAGGCCGAAACGGCGCACTTCACAGGCGGCTTGAGCGGCAATATGCACCAGCTCATCGGTGGAGGGATTCTGGCAAACATAAGAATCCGCCAAAAAAAGCGAGCCGTTTTGTGATACCAGCAGGCTCAAGGCAGCATAATGCCCAATATTGGGCGCTATGCCGATAATGCGTTCCACCAGGCCGAGATTTTCATCAAACCGGCCGGCCAGGCCGCACAGCATGGCATCAGCCTCACCGCGAATGACTGCCAAAGCGGCAATAGTCGTGGTCGATGTGCGCACCAGTGTTTCGGCAATATTGGGGGTAATGCCGCGTCTTCCCGCTGTTTTCTGCAATAAATGCACATATTGGCGGTAACGCGGGTCATCTTCCGGGTTGATAATGTCAAAATCTTCGCCGGCAGTAATTTTCAAACCAAGGCGGCGCAGCCGCACATCAATAACACCCGGTCGGCCGACCAAAATCGGCTTGGCGATATTTTCTTCAATAACGGCTTGCGCTGCCCGCAGCACACGCTCATCTTCGCCATCGGCATAAATAACCCGTTTTTGCTCTACCTGTTTGGCTGCGGCAAAAATCGGTTTCATCACCAGGCCGGTGCGGAATACAAAACGCTCCAGCCGCTCATGGTAAGAATCCATATTATCCAGCGGACGGGCAGCCACACCGCTTTCCATTGCCGCTTGTGCCACAGCGGGAGCAATGCGGGTCAAAAGACGGGAATCAAAAGGTGAGGGGATTAAATGCTCAGGCCCGAAAGCATGATAAATATTGTCGGCATCGCTTTCGCTTTCCTCCGGCTCTTCTTGCGCCAAAGCAGCAATAGCGTGCACAGCCGCCATTTTCATTTTTTCATTAATGGCCGTGGCGCCGACATCAAGGGCACCGCGAAATATATAGGGAAAACACAGAACATTATTGACCTGATTGGGGAAATCCGACCGGCCGGTGCATATCATGGCGTCCGGCCGCGCTTTGCGCGCTTCATCAGGCATAATTTCCGGTGTCGGATTGGCCAGCGCCATAATCAACGGCTTAGCCGCCATTTTTTTCAGCATTTCGGCTTTGAGCACGCCGCCGGCAGAAAGGCCGAGGAAAATATCGGCGCCCTCAATAATTTCATTCAATTTGCGCGCTTTGGTCTCTTTGGCATAAACAGCTTTCCAGCGATCCATACGATCTGTACGGCCTTTATAAACCACACCTGAGAGATCGCTTATCCAGATATTTTGCACTTTTGCCCCCAAATGCACCAGCAGATTAAGACAGGCAAGAGCGGCGGCACCGGCACCGGAGGCAATAATTTTGACATTGCCCAGTTTTTTGCCTGTCAGCTTCAAGCCGTTTAAAACGGCAGCGGCAACAATAATGGCAGTGCCATGCTGGTCATCATGAAAAACGGGGATTTTCATGATTTTGCGCAGTCGGTCTTCAATATCAAAACATTCCGGTGCTTTAATATCTTCCAGATTTATGCCGCCAAAAGTCGGCTCCAGCGCGGCAACAGTATTGACGGCTGTGTCAATATCCGGCGCGTTGATTTCAATATCAAAAACATCAATACCGGCAAATTTTTTAAAGAGAACGGCCTTGCCTTCCATTACCGGCTTGCCGGCCAGAGGACCGATATTGCCCAAACCCAGAACTGCAGTGCCGTTAGAAATAACCGCTACCAGATTGCCGCGCGCCGTATATTGTGCCGCCAGGGCCGGATCTTCATGAATAGCAAGGCAAGGCGTTGCCACACCGGGAGAATAGGCCAGCGCCAGATCGCGCTGATTATCCAGCGGCTTGGTGGCCTGAATGCTTAATTTACCCGGCGGCGGCAGCTGGTGATAATAAAGCGCTGCTTTTTCAAATTCCGATAAGGTCTTTTTTTCGCTATCGGCCGTTTTCTTACCTTTTGCCATATTCGCCTCGGTTTTTCTCAGTTTAACACAATCTGCCTTGCTGCCTGTCTTAAATTTTACCGCTTTTGCTGCGCTGCGGCCAGTAAACGAAGCCGCTTTTAGCCGGAATCCCTTAATACAGGATATAGAGGTGCAGGGAAAGCTGACGGCAATTTATTGCCTGTGAATTTTGACTTTTTTCTGTCTTTCCGTTTTTCGTCTGTCTTCGCTCAGACAATTAAGAGGCGCAAATAAAACAGTAAATTACGGGTTTCCGGCCGCAGCTAAAGAAGAATTTTAGCTTTATATTAAGTATAATCGGCTAAAATAAGCATTATCAACGCTATAAAGGCGGCTAATTTGGCCTGTCAGCGTTAATAAGCCTTGCTGTTAAGGCCCATATGGGCTAAGAGATTTTGCCGTTTTTAAGCTTATGTTAATAATTTCTTGAATACGGCATGGGACAGAGTTTGAACGCGCTGTTATCGGTTTTGGGCTTGCCTTTTTCCCGATTACAGCCCTGCTTTTGTAAATTTTGATTTGAGAACCATGTCTGTAAAAAAATCGCCTGTTTATAACCGGTCAGATGAGCCGACAATAAAAGAACGGCGTGAAGGCGGCGTTTTAACATTGGATCTGCAAGGTTCCTGGGATACCGGAACAGTGGCTGTGCTTGACGATACAATGCGGCAGCTGGAAAAAACAGAAAGCGATAATGTTATTATCAGTCTTGGCAATATTACCAGGCTGGATACTGCCGGTGCCTGGCTGATTGAGCGCCTTTATCGCAGCCTGGAAAGCAGAAAACGGCATGTCTCTTTTGCCGGAGCAAAAGACGGCTGGCTGAATTTGTTTCAGGCTGTCGGCAAATCCCTTGACCATACAGAGGATTATGTCGAAACGCCGAAAATTTCCTTTCTCCGGCGCATGCTGAACGGGCTGGGTGAAACTGTAGTAAATGGCGGCCATGATTTCAAAATGGCAATGTTTATTCTCGGTTCGGTTATTCGCGGCACGCAACTGAAAAAAAACCGCAAACGCAGTGCCGTGAGCGTGCCTGCTCTGATCAACCAAATGGATAAAATGGGCGTTGGCGCTGTTCCCATTATTATTTTGATGTCTTTTATTGTCGGCGCCATTATTGCCCAGCAGGGCGCGTTTCAGCTGCGCCAGTTCGGGGCAGAAATTTTTACGGTTGATTTGGTCGGCATTCTGGTTTTTCGTGAATTGGGCGTGTTATTGACCGCTATTATGATTGCCGGCCGCTCAGGCAGCGCCATTACGGCTGAAATCGGCTCCATGCGCATGCGGGAAGAAACGCATGCGCTGCAGGTTATGGGGCTTAACCCGATTAGCGTCCTGATTTTTCCGCGCCTGGTGGCGCTGGCTATTGTCTTGCCTTTACTGACTATTATTGCTGATCTGGCGGCGCTGGTCGGCGCCGGGCTTATTGCCAATTTTTATTCCAATATTTCAGTTGATGCCTTTATGGCGCGGCTGTCTGACAGTGTGCAGCTGACGACCTATTTTGCCGGTTTGATAAAAGCGCCGTTTATGGCCTTGATTATCGGCATTATCGCCGCGGTGGAAGGGCTGAAAGTAGGCGGCAGCGCCGAATCGCTGGGGTTGAGCGTTACCTCTTCAGTGGTTAAATCTATTTTCTGGGTAATTATTGTTGACGGTTTTTTTGCCATATTTTATGCCGCCATCAATTTTTGACAAAACAGGTTCCGCCAATTGCCGGCAGTCAGATGCGGAACGGAGTAAAAAATGAACGAGAACCAGGCCTTGGCCAATGCCATAGATAAAATAGATCCGGTTATTTCCGTGCGCGGGGTAACTGTGCGCTTTGGCAGCAAGACGGTTTTGAATAATCTGGATCTGGACGTTCGCCGCGGTGAAATTCTGGGTTTTATCGGCCCTTCCGGTGCCGGCAAATCGGTTTTGACCGGGACGATTTTGGGGCTTAACCGCAAGGTTGCCGGCGATATTAGTATTTTGGGCAAAAATATTGATAAAATCAGCTCGGCAGAAAAAATCGGTATTGATATGCGTATGGGAGTTTTGTTTCAGCAGGGTGCCTTGTTTTCCGGCCTCACTGTTTTGGAAAATATTCAAGTGCCTATGCGTGAATATTTGCAGATTTCGCCGGAGCTTATGGACGAATTGGCCCGCGTTAAAATAGAACTTGTGGGGCTGGCGGCCGATGCTGCGGCCAAATATCCGGCAGAATTATCGGGCGGTATGATTAAACGCGCTGCTCTTGCCCGTGCTTTGGCGCTTGACCCGGCTATTGTTTTTCTGGACGAGCCAACTTCCGGCCTGGATCCGATAAGCGCCGCGGCTTTTGATGAGCTTATTGTCAGCCTGCGCGATATTATGGGGCTGACAGTCTATATGGTAACGCATGATCTGGACAGTATTTATTCTGTCTGCGACCGCATAGCGGTTTTAGGTGACAAACATATTATTGCCGAAGGGACGGTTGCCTATATGCAGCAGCTTGATAATCCGTGGATTAAAGCATATTTCCACGGCCGCCGGGCCAGGCAAATGGTTGTCCCCGCAAAGCGCAGCCTCAGGCCCGGTCAAGTCGGAGAAGAACAGGTAACAAGGTAAAGAAACATGGAAACCAAAGCCAATTATACTCTTGTCGGCATTTTTACCGTCGTGGCGCTTTTTTTCGCCTTTGTCCTGGTTTATTACACGGCGCGGCTGGGCGATCGTTCCAATTTGCAGCCTTTGGACGTGCGCATTCCAGGATCGGTTACAGGGTTGAGCGAAGGCAGCCAGGTTCTGTTTAACGGCATTCGTATCGGCCAGGTGCGCCGCCTGATGCTGGATCCTTCCGACCCTAATATGGTAATTGCCAAAACCGAGATTAACGGCACAACGCCGGTTACCCGCTCGACCCAGGCAACATTAGGCTTTCAGGGGCTGACAGGGATTGCTTTTGTCCAGTTAAGCGGCGGCAATCTTAGCGAGCCGAATTTGCTGCGGGAAGCGGAAAAAGTTGACGCTGTTGCCCGCATTGATGCCGATCCCTCTACTCTGAATAATTTGCTGGCAACAGCGCAGGATATTTTTGCCCGCGCCGATTCTGTTTTGGGCGATTTGGAGGGCTTTACCCGCGATGCGCGCGAGCCGCTGACGGAAACAGTAAAAAACGCCCAGGCCTTTACGGCTGTTTTAAAAGACAAAAAAGATGATATTGGCTCAATTCTTGACAATGGCAAGGAAATGATGGCGCGGCTTAATCAATCGTCACAGCATATTGACGGCTTGATGGCCAAACTTGATACTTTGCTTTCTCCTGACGATAAAAACAGCCTGACTGCGCAAATGCGCCAAACATTGGACGGCATTCAACAGGCTGTCAAAACTCTGAATGCCCATATTGGGCCGATTGCTGCCAATTTGCAAAATTTCTCCGGCCAAGGTTTGCGCCAGATTCAGGCCCTGGCGATGGATAGCCGTCAATCTATTCAGCGTATTGAGCGCACTTTGTCAGATCTTGAGCAAAATCCGCAGCGTATTATTTTCGGCGGTCAAGGTTCTGTGCCGCAATATAATGGGAGAACAGGCCGGTGATAAAATTACCGGTGCGTAACGGTAACACTGTATCAGGTAGTTTACAGGGAAGTGAAAAAAGTGACGAGCAAAATTATTATTATGTCTTTGTGTGCGGCCTTAATGTCGGGATGCGGTTCTGCGGTTAAACAGACTTTTGATCTTAATCCCGCTTACAGGAGCGGCGCGGCAGCAAAAACAGCCAGGCAGCGCCTGCAAATTCTGGTCGCCAATCCGGGCGCGCTAAAAGCGCTGGACGGCCAGGATATTGTCATTCGCGAGGGCGGCGGCTCTGTCGCTTATCTGAAAAAAGCGCAATGGAGCGACCGCCTGACCAATATTGTGCAAATGCGGCTCTTGCAGGCTTTGGAAGATACCGGGCATTTTGCCGGTGTCGGCCGGCCGGGTGACGGCCTTAATGCCAATTATCAGCTTATCACGGATCTGCGTGTGTTTAGCGTTGATATTGACAGTCAGGGCAAATTTGCCAATGTGGAAATTGCCGCCAAATTAATGGACGATAAAACCGGCAATATGCGCAAAACGCGCGTTTTTTCAGCGAAAAAACGGGTAGAGGGATCCGGCAATGCCGATTATGCCGTGGCTTTGGATAAAGCCTTCTCGATTGTGCTGCAAGATATTGTCCGCTGGACAGAATATTCACTCTGATAAACAGGGCGCATATGGGGCAATATATCGGCCCGGTCGATTATAAAAGCGCTGCCTTTTGCTCAGCAGCGCTTTTAGTCAGCTTTTGTTTGCAGTTTGAGCCGGCCCAAGGAAAGCCTCTATTTATTGGCTGTTACATTAAGCCCCAAAAGATCAATCAACTGTTCGGGCGACAGCCACATAGCCAGTAAAGCAGCAGAAAAAGAAACAGGCTTTTGCGGCCGCGCAGTTATCTGAAAAGATTGCGGATTATCCAGAAAAGCATTGATCTGGCCGGCTGCCCGGTCGGCAAAAGCCGTATCGCGGAAATTTTGCGTATTTTGCAAAATATTGGCTTTTATCATGGACACCAGCTCCTGACGAGCAGTGGCGGAAGATTCGCTCATATAATCCAGAATACGCCCTGCCAGAGAATTATCCTGATATGTCAGGGTAAAAGCATTGAAATCCAACTGCGAGGCCAGGGCCAAAGCCCTTTGGCTTAATTGCTGCTGTTGCTGTTCTGTCGGGTTTTTATTCTCTGCCTGTTGCAGCGCCAGCTTCTGATAAGCATTGGCAAATTGCTGGGTAACACCGCTTAAATCGCCGCTGAAACTCAGGCTGCCGGCCTTATCGGCGACTAATTTATATTCGGTAATATTAAGATCGCCCTTTTGCGGATTCCACAGAGCAATAGCAGAAAAATTACCGCGGATTTTATCATAGCCCAAAGCGCTGAGCACTGTTTTGGCATTTCGCCCGTCCTGCCCGGGCCAAGCTGCGGGATCATAAGTAAAAGAGGCGATTTTGCTAGTATTTTCAAACTGATTATCGCTCTTTTTTTCATATTGTGCCGTAATATTGTCAAGACTTAAAGTTGTTTTATCACCTGCCTGATAAGTGACATTCTCGATTGTCACATTTTTATAGGGCAAATATTGGGCAATTGTGTAGGTTTTGCCTTTCGGGCTGATATGCGCCTGCGCAATTTCCATATTCTGCACAATTATGCGGCCGGAAAGACCGGCTGCCTTATCCTCGCTTTTATCGGCTGCCGCCGCCAGGCTGTCTGCTCCCGCAGCAATTTTTGCAACATTAAAAGAGCCGTCTGCCTCTGCCTTCACTTCGTTAAAAGCAACAGTGCCCAGATAAATCGGCAAAGAGGGAGTATTCGCCTCATTTTTCTGCAGCAAACGCACATTTTTTAAAGTAATATTATCTCCCGCAACTGTCAGGCCTTTATGATCCAAAGTCAGACCATAGGGTTGCATACCATCTTGTATAATATCGATAAAAGCCTTGCCGTCCAGGGCAAAAGCCGAGCTGGAAAAAGCAAGGGAGAGAGCAAAGCTCGCAACAAGACAGCGCGGAGCATGTTTAAAACCGGCGAAAACAGACATAATATACCTTTCACAAGCGCCTTGCCGAAAACTCTGCCTGATGGCAAAATTTACCGCAAATTTAAGCTATTACCGGCGCTATTTATCAATTATTCTGCTTTATCGCAAGCCTGTCTTTACTTTATGCTGCAAGGAAAAGACAAAATTCCGGCAATATATGAGGAATTTATGCTGCCGCCTTTTGCCTGAGCGGCTTTTAAAGCGCGCGGCTATTGCCGTTTTATCTTGCAATCTTATTTGTTTTTTTCGTAAATATTGCCGGTGACAGTGCCGATACAGGCTCAGGCAGCGGCTTTGCCAATTCTGCCGGCCCGGTTGCCGGCATTCTCTCATAGTAACGGCAAGGATTAAGTCATGTCTCAGAGCATTGATCAGGTCACGCTGAAAGCAGCGTTGGAAGAGCGCTATCTGGCTTATGCGCTTTCCACTATTATGAACCGGGCCTTGCCGGATATACGCGATGGTTTAAAGCCGGTGCACCGCCGCATTTTGCATGCTATGCGGCTGTTAAGGCTTTATCCCGACCAGTCTTATGCCAAATGCGCCCGCATTATCGGCGATGTTATGGGCAAATATCACCCGCATGGCGATGCTTCTATTTATGATGCTCTGGTGCGTATGGCGCAGGATTTCGCGAGCCGTTACCCCTTGGTAGACGGTCAGGGCAATTTTGGCAATATTGACGGCGACAGTGCTGCCGCCATGCGCTATACTGAGGCGCGTATGACCGCAGTCTCAACTCTGCTTTTGCAGGGAATAGAAGAAAATGCGGTTGATTTCCGCCCTACTTATAATGAGGAAGATGAAGAGCCGGCAGTGTTGCCGGGCGCTTTTCCCAATATTCTGGCCAATGGCGCCACTGGTATTGCGGTTGGTATGGCGACCTCTATCCCGCCGCATAATGTGGCGGAATTATGCGATGCGGCGCTTTATCTGATTGCCCATAGCGAGGCTTCTGACCATGATTTGCTGCGTTTTATCCCCGGGCCGGATTTCCCCACTGGTGGCGTGCTGGTAGAGCAGCCGGAAAATATTGCCGAAGCCTATGCTTTTGGTCGCGGCAGTTTTCGCCTGCGCGCCCGCTGGCAAAAGGAAGAAACCGGCCGCGGCGCTTACCGCATTATTGTCACGGAAATCCCTTATCAGGTGCAGAAATCGCGCCTGATTGAAAAAGTGGCGGATTTGCTGCTGGCGCGCAAATTGCCGCTTCTGGACGATATTCGTGATGAATCGGCCGAAGATATTCGCATTGTGCTGGAGCCGAAAAATCGCACAGTAGATGCGGAATTATTGATGGAATCGCTGTTTAAGCTGACCGATTTTGAAGCGCGCATTCCGCTTAATATGAATGTGTTGAGCTATGGGCGTATCCCCAATGTTTTGTCGCTGAAAAATGTATTGCAACAGTGGCTGGAGCACCGCCGTCAGGTTTTGCAGCGCCGCTTGCACCACCGGCTGGAAAATATTGCCAAAAGGCTGGAAATTCTCTCCGGCTATTTAATCGCTTATCTTAATCTTGATGAGGTTATCCGTATTATCCGCGAGGAAGATGAGGCAAAAGCAGTGTTAATGCGCCGCTTTACGCTTACCGATATGCAGGCGGAATCGATTTTGAATATGCGCTTGCGTTCACTGCGCCGGCTGGAAGAATTTGAAATCCGCCGTGAATTTGAGGCTTTAAGCGCAGAAAAAGCGGAAAAAGAGGCTTTATTGGCTTCAACCGCCAAACAGTGGAAAGAGCTGGCGGCAGAAATTACCGCGGTGAAACGGCAATTTGCCGCCGACACGCCTTTGGGCCGGCGGCGCACGGTTTTTGCTGCCGCGCCGCAGCATGATGCTGAAGATATTCACCAGGCCATGATAGAAAAAGAGCCGGTGACCATTATTGTGTCGCAAAAGGGTTGGTTGCGCGCCTTAAAGGGGCATTTAGCTGATTATTCTGCCCTTAATTTCAAGGAAGGTGATGCATTGAAACTGGCTTTTCCGGCGCAAACGACCGATAAAATTATTATTGCCTCCACCGGCGGCAAGTTTTTTGCCCTTAACGCCAATAGCCTGCCCGGCGGTCGCGGTCATGGCGACCCTATTCGCATTTTGGTGGATTTGGAAGAAGATCAGGATATTGCCGCCTGTTTTGTCTATGAGGCGGAGAGCAAATATTTGCCGGTATCGCGCAAGGGCTATGGTTTTATTGTCAAGGCCGAGGATATTTTTGCCAATACGCGCAAAGGCCGTCAGGTCATGAATATTAAAGCGCCGGATAGTCTGCTGCTTTGCGCTAAAATATCGGCGACAGGTAATAAGAAAGCGGCCGATAATGTCGCTATTGTCGGCGAAAACCGCAAAATGCTGATTTTCCCGCTGGAGCAAATGGCTGAGTTGAGCCGCGGCCGCGGGGTGCGGCTGCAACGCTATCGTGACGGCCATGTCAGCGATGTGCAAATATTTGCTGAGGCAGAAGGGGTGACATGGCAAGATGGCGGCGGCCGCAGTTTTCGCCGCCGGGGGGAAGAATTGCAGGAATGGCGCGGCAACCGCGCCGATGGCGGCAAAATTGTGCCGCGCGGTTTCCCCCGTTCGGGCAAATTTTCCGGCTAGAGAGTCGAAGCAGCGCCAAAGCGCGGCGGCGAAACAGGAGCAGCGAGGGGCACAGGTAAAAAGCAGAGGTGCAGGCTGACGCCCTTGATATTAGCGCCCTTGATAAGGCGGCACATCTTGCGGCGGAATCCACATAGATTGCGGTGCTTCGCCTGTTTGCCAGAAGACATCAATAGGAAGGCCGCCGCGCGGGAACCAATAGCCGCCAATGCGCAGCCAATGTGGCTTGAGTACTTCCACCAGCTTGCGACCAATACGGATTGTGCAATCTTCATGAAAAGCGCCGTGATTACGGAAACTGCCAAGGTAGAGCTTGAGCGATTTGCTCTCAACCAGCCAGTTTTGCGGCACATAATCAATCATTAGCCGGGCGAAATCCGGCTGGCCGGTTATGGGGCAGAGAGAGGTAAATTCCGGCGCGGTAAAACGCACAAGATAAGGGCTGCCCGGCTGCGGGTTCGGCACTTTTTCCAGTTCTGCTTCTTCCGGCGATTGCGGCCATTCCACATAATGGCCTAATTGCTTCAGATTTTTGTAGAGCGCATTTTTATTATTCATTATAAATTTCTCAAATTTTATATAAGCAGAGGCACATAGAGACAGTGTGCCTTTTAAAGCGGCCTGTCCTGCTTTGTCAAATAAAAGCAAAAATAAACCAGGCTGGAGAGAGATAGTTCAGAAAAATAAGCACTAAATTTGAAATTCTACATAAATATCATTTTTTTAAAAACTCTTACAATTAACGCACATGATAGGGGGCTATATTTTGCTCGGGTATCCAGACAGATTTAGGCGGCTCATCTGTCTGCCAAAAAACATCAATCGGAATGCCGCCGCGCGGATACCAATAACTGCCGATACGCAGCCAGTGCGGTTGCAGTAAATTTACCAGTTTCTCGCCGATAGTGATGGCACAATCTTCACGAAGAAGAGCTTTTTTGGCAAAGGATCTAAGATAGAATTTTAAAGCCTTACTTTCCACCAGCCAGGAATCCGGTATGTAATCAATCATTAAATAAGCAGAATCCGGCTGATCTGTCAGCGGACAAATGGAAGTAAATTCCGGCGCAATAAAACGCACAGCATAATCTTTGCCTTTTCGCGGGTTAGGAATTTTGGTTTTGATGCCGAATTCGGCAAAATCTTCATAGACATTCTCCATGTTCAGTTCTTTATACGCATTCTCTGTATCCGGCATAATTCCCTCCCGTTTTTGCTTATCAACCGCGCTCAAGCCGGCTGTTCCGATTCTATGCAGGTTAACCAGAAATCCGGATCGGCATAAAGAGTCGGATCCTCCACTCCGGCCAGATAAAAAGCCTCGCGCCGCTCGACACAAGTGCCGCAACGGCCGCAATGACTTTCTCCCCCTTTATAACAGGACCATGTTGCAGCAAAAGGCACCTTATATTTTGCTCCGTCAGCAACAATATCGGCCTTGGTTTTGCCGGCATAAGGAGCATAAAGACGCACGGTGCCTTCCAGTGATTTTTCTTCCATTTGGTCAAATAGTGCTAAAAAATCCGGCCGGCAATCCGGGTAAATAAAATGGTCGCCGCTATGAACAGCAATAGCGACATTATCCAGATCATGCGCTGCCGCTATGCCAAAAGCAATAGAGAGAAAAACAGCATTGCGATTGGGGACAATAGTCTGTTTCATGGTCGCTTCGGCATAATGGCCGTCCGGCACAGCGACATTTTTATCGGTCAAGGCCGAGCCGTTCAGTTGCGCGCCAATGGCAGAAATATCGGAAAGCAAAAAGGGAACCCCCAATTTATCGGCGCATTGGCGGGCAAAATACAGCTCCTTTTTATGCCTTTGGCCATAATCAAAACCGATAATCACGGCAAGCTTGCCTGTAGCGGCGAGGCGATAGGCAAGGCAGACAGAATCCAACCCGCCTGAGCCAATAAGCGCTGTTTTATGCAGCAAATTTTCGTCTTTAAGCATAATTTCTTTCAGGCGCGGCGGCGGGCCGGGGTTTTGCCCTGTTTGACCAGTTCCAGACTGTGGAAAAACTGGGCGATTTGCCGGGCATTTTTCTTGCTATTGAGCGAGGGAAAATAAGTGCGGAAGGGAATAATGGTTTTTTCACCAATGCCGTCAATAAGGACAATTTGTTGTTCGCCCTTGCGTTTAGCCAAAACGCAATTCCACGGCTCCAGATCAATAAATACTGCCGGTGTCGTTTTTGCCCAGGTGATAAATTGCTCCAGCGGTTTTTGATAGCGGGCGCTGTCCTGCGCTATGCTTTCCAAGGTCGGGGCATAAGCGCCGCTCGCCTCTGTTTCTGCTTTGACGACTTGTCCCCAGCCGTAATTGGTTGCCACCAGGCCGATAAAACAGAAAATATGCGGCGGGCAGGGCAGGGCCTCCGGGTTAAGGCGGATTATTTCCGCCATTTCGCGCAAATTGGTGATATTGGCAATGCCGGTCGGCTTGAAACGCTGTTTCCATGCCGGCCGATTGGCACGCCGGCGCTCTTCCTCCTGCCGGCTGGGCACTTTTACCAGCAGAGCGGGATCTTGCGGGTGGCGGTAGACACGGCGGGTCGTGCCATAAAATAGCGGCTCATTGCCCGATAAATCCAGAAAATAAGGCATAGATTTTTGCATGGGTTCCGCTGTCTATTGATAGTTTCAGTCTGCTTTTATAATATGATTTTCCGGCCTCTGACAAGCACCGGGATAAAGAAAACAGGCACAAGAGGGATATTTTGCCTGAAAAACAAGGGTTAATAATGGCGCAGCAATCCTACCAGCAGACCCTGAATTTTAATGCGATCCGGCCCGAAAATGCGGGTTTCATAAGCGGGATTGGCGGCTTCCAGGGCAATGGAATCGCCCCGGCGGCGGTAGCGCTTTAAAGTCGCCTCGATATCATCAACCAGAGCAACAACAATTTCACCCGGTTGAGCCATATTAGTGCGGCGAATAATGACAATATCATTATCCAGAATGCCGGCATTGACCATGGAATCTCCCTTGACTTCCAGGGCATAATGCTCGCCTTTGCCCAGCATATTGGCCGGGCAGGATAATATATCGGTTTTATGCTGAATGGCAGAAATAGGAACGCCGGCGGCAATCCGCCCCATAAGCGGCAGGGCGGCGCTGCCGCCCATAAGTTTTTCTGTTTTTTCCTCGGCAGAGACAATATCAGGCGGCAATTTATGATAAGAGGCATAGTGCCCGTTTTCATTTTCTCCTTTGTCGCCGTTAATAATTGAGGGTGAAAATTTATACCCCATATTTGCCGGCGCAAAAGCGGTTTGCGGCAGACGGATAACCTCCAGGGCCCGGGCGCGATTCGGCAGGCGGCGAATAAAACCGCGTTCTTCCAAAGCAGTTATCAGCCGGTGAATGCCGGATTTTGAGGCGAGATCCAGCGCCTCTTTCATTTCATTAAAAGACGGCGATATGCCCGTTTTTTTCATACTGTCATGAATGAAAAACAGCAATTCCTGTTGTTTACGTGTCAGCATGAGGCCCTCTTTGAAAATTATAGCGGATAAAACAGTGCCTTAAACAAACTTTCCCACTCAAAGAGAATCATTCTCCTTTCCGATACTGTTCCGCAGTGATTAAAAAACTTTCCACAAAGCCGGTGACCGCGCGCTTTTTTAAAATTCGTCAAAAGCCGAATAAGCGAAAATTATCATCGCCAAAATTTCAGCAGACAGGCCAATATCGGCCGGTTTTGCGGATAAAAGCATAATTCCTGCCAAAAGGGAACCGGCCTTTACGGCCGATTTCCCCAAAGAGCAGATGAATCTGATAGAATAAAAGCAATTTTAAAGGAAACTGCGGCGCCCCCACCAGCCTTTCTTTTTTACTTTATCGGCTTTTTCTTCTCCCTTGGCAGCGGAAGATGTTATCACAGGTTCCGCTACCGGTTCCTCTATCATCTTGCCGGAGCGGCTTTTTCTCTTTAAGGCGTTTTTATCCTCTGCCGCAAGCGGCATTGCTTCCGTCATTTCTGCCGCCCGGCCATTATTTGCTGGATTATCCTGCCTTTTAGCGGCTATTGGGGTGGGTTTTTCCGCCTGCACTGTTCCGGGCAGCATATTGGCAGAATTGTGCTTTTGGGCTTTTTTATTATTACGCCGTTTTTGCACCGTCTTTTTGCCGGCATCGCTTTTTTCTGTCTCAGTTGCAGCCAGAGCGCCGACCGGTTCAGCTGCCGACCGGCCATTCAGGCCGGCAGGCGGCTCTGGCTGTTTATCTGCTATAGTAAATTGCGCCGCAAAAGGCCCGACAGGTTCAGCCATAGGGGTTAAAAGCCGGTTTGTGTGATCACGATTGCGCCGCCCGCCGCGCCGTCCACGCCGCCGCCGGCGTTTCGGGCTATCCTCAGACGCAGAAGAAACAGGCCCGGATTCAGCTGCCGCCCGCCGCGGCGCCGGCCCGGCAGAATCTCCGCCTGTCTTGCCCGGTTTTTCGCTGCCTGCTTTGCTTTTTACCGTTTTGCCATGCCCGACATTTTCTGTCAGCGACCTGTCTGCTGCCGGTGCTGCCGGCTCATTATTCTGCTCTGTCTCATCAATTGCCGTTTTCTCGGCTTCTGAAGTTTTGTGGATTGCCAGATGTTCTCTGCCAATAGCATCATCTGCCTCAATACCAATAGAGAGGCCAAAACGCTGTTCCAGCTCGGTCAACGCCTGTCTTTTGTGATTGAGCACATAAAGCGCGGTAGAGACCGGAGTTCTGACCATAATATTATGGCTGGGGCTGCGCTGCAAATATTCTTCAATAACCCGCAAAACATGTAGTGCCAGCGAAGATTGCGAACGCACATAACCCTGGCCGAAACAATGCGGGCAGGGCTGGGTTGTGCTTTCCAGCACCGAAGCGCGAATACGCTGGCGGCTCATTTCCATTAAACCGAAATGCGAAATGCGCCCAACCTGAATACGCGCCCGATCCCCCTTCAGGCAATCTTTCAGCCGTTTTTCCACATTGCGAATATTGCGCTTTTCCTGCATGTCAATAAAGTCAATGACAATCAGCCCGGCCAGATCACGCAGGCGTAATTGTCGCGCTATTTCTTCCGCCGCTTCCAGATTGGTTTGCAAGGCTGTTTCTTCCACCGAATGCTCGCGGGTGGAGCGGCCGGAATTGACATCAATGGCCACCAGTGCTTCTGTCTGGTTTATCACCAGATAACCGCCCGATTTCAGCCCGACTTCAGGCTGCAGCATACCGTCCAGCTGGGCTTCAATACCGCGGCGGGCAAAAATAGGGGTCGGATCACGATAAGGCTGGACAAATTTTGCGTGGCTGGGCATGAGCATACGCATAAAATCCTTGGCCTCACGATAGGCTTTGTCACCGGCTACTGAAATTTCGTCTATATCTTTATTATAAAGATCACGAATAGAGCGTTTAATCAGGTTGCCTTCTTCATAAACAAGGGCAGGAGCCATAGAGGTAAGGGTCAGATTACGCACATTTTCCCAGAGGCGCATTAAATATTCATAATCGCGCCGCACTTCCGTTTTTGTGCGCGCCGCTCCGGCTGTGCGTAAAATAATGCCCATACCGCGCGGCACGGAAAGATCCTTGACAATATCTTTCAGCCTTTTGCGATCAGCTATATTGGTAATTTTGCGGGAAATGCCGCCGCCGCGCGCCGTATTCGGCATTAAGACTGAATAACGCCCGGCCAGTGACAAATATGTGGTCAAGGCCGCGCCTTTATTACCGCGTTCTTCCTTGACAATTTGCACCAGCAAAATCTGGCGGCGTTTGACAACTTCCTGAATTTTATAATCACGCCAATGAGCACCGTGCCTGCTGGTGTCGCGCTTCGGCATTTCTTCCAGCACATCTTCCGCCCCGACCAGATCTATCGGAGCTTCATCATCAGCGCCGTCTTCGTCAGCCTCATGATTATCGTCTTCCGGCTCCTCGCTATCCTCAGGCACAGCGGCGGCAGCTATAGGGCGGCGCCCCCGGCTTTTGCCGCCATTTGCTGCGGCTCCGCCATTATCCGCCCCGGCTTTTTTAGCCTCAGAGTCGGTGCCGTCATCATCAGATACGCTTCTCTCTTCTGCTTCCAGCAAAGCCTGACGGTCAGCTGCAGGGATTTGATAATAATCCGGGTGAATTTCAGAAAAAGCCAGAAAACCATGCCTGTTGCCGCCATATTCAACAAAAGCAGCCTGCAAGGAAGGTTCAACACGCGTGACCCGGGCAAGGTAAATATTGCCTTTCAACTGTTTTTTATGTTCTGATTCAAAATCAAATTCTTCAATCCGGTTACCTTTGGTAACGACAACGCGCGTTTCCTCCGGGTGAGAGGCATCGATAAGCATTTTGTTTGACATTGTGTAAAATCCCGACGGCATGAAATTTTGCCGACAATAGGGCAGATAAAACACTATGCGGGCGGTAATTTTGCCCGCATAATCGTTTTATACCCGTGATAAACATAATAGAAAACAGGCCGGCGGTTTTGCACATTACGGCGAGTGCATAACTGAGAGCCTGCATTTTCAGTGAATAATATCCATATAATGTGGTCGGTTTCGCTACGGCAAACTCGTTCTCGCCCGCATGGGCGGCTGTTTGCCCGGCCGAAGCTGGAGCCTGATAAATATTTTTGCCCTGGAGCAAAGCTTTGCCCAAGGCAGAGCCGCGCGATGAAAGCAAAGCCTCACCGCTTACATAGTCTCTGCTATTTGTCACCGGCTCCGGCAAAAAAACCATAATCCCGACCATGGATAATTAAAACGCGGAATCGCATAAGCCTTTCCGGCTGTTAAGCAGATTCCAGAAAATTTCGGGCGATATTCCAAAAAGGAAGGGCAGTAAAGCCGTTATAAAGCACATTCCACCAAAATATCGCAACCCCGCCTCCGGCCGATTATACCAAATAAAGGCAAAATCCGCCGTCTCTATGATATTAGCGAAAAGGCAAAGAAAATGCAAGGCGATTGGCCTGTCGATATTTGACCTTGCCGTTACGGCTTATTTGCCGGTAAATTATCATTATTGCCTGGAAGGCTTAAAAAGCTTTGGGGACAAAGCAATAAAATCTTGTAATTAAAGGGCAGCTTGCGGCAAAAGCCGTTTGATAGCGGCACATAATTATCGGTAAAATCGGCTGAAAAATTGATAGAGTCTGCTGAAATGCTTCGGCCAAAAAGTTTAAAACTGATTGCGTTATTGTTCCTGTTTTTGTTGCCGATAAGCAGCTTTGCGCTGTCTTTGGCGCAAGAGCAGGAGCCGGCCGCCTCATCTCTGGAACTGGTAAATATAGGCTTTGAAACTTTCGGCGAAGGGAAAGATAAAAAGCTGCATATTATCGCTGTTTTTAACCGCAGGCCGGATTACAGCCTGATGGTTCTGGGTCAGCCGCCGCGTTTTATTGTCAACCTGCCGGCCACGCAATTTGCCTTTGCGGCCGGCGCAGATACGACATCGCGCCCGGCTTTATTGCGGGATTTTCGCTATGGCGCAACCGGGGCAGAGAGTGCGCGCCTGGTTTTTGGCCTCCAGCAGCCCTTTCATTTGCAAATTATAGAATCAGCAGCTTTGGCGACAGCCGAGACGCCGCCTGCCTGGCGCATAATTTGGGAAATTGCGCCCGCTACGCCGGAGAGTTTCCAACAATATCTTAGCTTGCAGCAGGCGGATAAAGCTGCCGCCCTTATCCCGAATAATGAAGCAAGGCACAATAAAACATTGTCAAACCGGCAACAGGCGGCCGCGACAGTTGCAAAAAGCAGCGGCGACAGCGATACCCCACTGTTTATTATTGTTCTTGACCCCGGCCATGGTGATTTTGACAGTGGGGCGATCGGCGTGAATAATGTGCGGGAAAAACAGGTAACATTGGCTTTTGCTCAGGCACTTTACCGGGTTTTGCAGACAAAAGCTGGGATAAAGCCTTATCTTACGCGCGAGACAGACAGTTTTTTGCGTCTCGGTGAAAGAGTGGAAAAAGCCCGCCGGCTCAATGCTGATTTATTTATTTCCATTCATGCCGACCATATTGACACACCGAGCCTGCAAGGAGCGACAATTTACACTTTGTCCGACAAAGCTTCCGATGATATGGCGAAATTATTGGCCGAGCATGAAAATAAAGCCGATTTGCTGGACGGCTTGCCGGCTGATGAACCGCCGGCAATTGCTGATATTTTATTGGATATGACAAGGCGGGAAACACGCCTTTTCTCTGAAGATTTTGCCCGTATGACAGTGGCCGCCCTTAAAGGCGGCCGCATTGCCCTTATCAAAAATCCCCATCGTTTTGCCAGTTTTCAGGTGTTGAAAACGATTGATATTCCTTCTGTCCTGATCGAGCTTGGCTATCTTTCCAGCCCTGAGGACGAAAAAAGAATAGCCGACCCGTTATGGCAGGATAAAATGGCGCATATTCTGGCCGATATTATTGCCCATTATGCCTGGTTGCACGGAAAAATCGTGGTAAAACCGTAAAACAATGACCGGTCGGCGTTGAAATTCTGGGCAAAAAAGGCAAAATAAATTGCTTTTCCGGCAATATATCTTTAAAAGCGGCAATTTGTTGCGTTTATCTATAATTTGGGTAAAGGGGGCTCTGCCGCAAGAAAACCACAAGACGGGCGTAAAATTGCGCTTCGGCGGTGCAGCGCCCCGATTTTAGTGTTAAATTGCGGGCAGTTGCGCTTTAAGCCCAAAGCGGAGCGCGCTATGTCCGGCGCGGTATTTAAAGAGCAATTTCGGTGATATGATACGATTTTTCGGCTATATATTTGCGATTGGCGCGGCAGTTTTGATTATCGGTCTGGGTGTGGCGGCAGCTTATGTCGGCGCTGTCAGTAAAGACCTGCCCGATTATGAGGTGCTGGAAAATTATCAGCCTCCGGTAATGACGCGCATGCACGCCGCTAATGGCAAACTCATGGCGGAATTTGCCATAAAAAGGCGGCTTTATTTGCCGATACAGGCCGTGCCGGATATGATTAAGGCCGCCTATATTTCGGCCGAAGACAAAAATTTTTATGAGCATTTCGGCCTGGATCCTGAAGGATTTTTGCGGGCTATTGTCAATAATGTGAAAAATATCGGTTCCGGCCGCCGCCCCGAAGGGGCTTCCACTATTACCCAGCAAGTCGCCAAAAACTTCCTGCTGACAGCCAATGCCACTTTGCAAAGAAAAGTGCAGGAGGCCATTTTGGCCATGCGGATAGAGAAAGCCTATTCCAAAGACCATATTCTTGAGCTTTATCTCAATGAGATTTATCTTGGTCGCGGCGCTTACGGTATTGCTGCTGCCGCTCTGACCTATTTTAACAAATCTGTCAATGAGTTGACAGTAGAGCAAATTGCCTATCTGGCCTCACTGCCCAAAGGGCCTGCCAATTATGACCCGTTCAAGCATACGGATCGCGCTCTTGCGCGTCGTAACTGGGTGCTGGATCGTATGGCAGAAAATAATTATATTTCACAGGAAGATGCAGAAATTGCCAAGAAAAAGCCGCTGGGCGTGACTTTGCGCGGCAATGATAATTATGTTTTTGCCGCCGATTATTTTACCGAAGAAGTGCGCCGCCAGATTGTGGCGCGCTATGGTTCCGATACTTTGTATCAGGGCGGGCTTTCTGTCCGCACTACGCTTAATCCGCAATTGCAATATATGGCGCGTCAGGCGCTGCATGACGGCCTGGTAAAATTTGACCATATTTATGGCTGGCGCGGGGCGTTTGATCATATTGATATTATGGGGGATTGGGGGATGCCGCTGGCCGGGATTGAGGCCTATGCCGATTTGCCGGAATGGCAATTGGCCATTGTGCTGGAAACAGCCAAAGACAGGGTAAAAATCGGCCTGCAGCCGCAAAAAGAGCTTTCCGGCGCCCTTTCCAACCAGCGGAAAACTGCCTTTATTAGTGCTGCCGATATGAAATGGGCCTATCGTCTGGTAGATGCCAGGGGTTATCGTTCAACGGCCAAGGATCCGACAGGGGTTTTAAAACCGGGCGATGTCATTTTTGTGCAGGCCATAAAGGGGAAACCCAATGCCTATAATTTGCAGCAATTTCCCAAAATCCAGGGTGCTATGGTAGTTATGGAGCCTAAAACCGGGCGTGTTCTGGCTATGATTGGCGGGTTTTCCTTTTCCAAATCGGAATTTAACCGCGCTACGCAGGCTTATCGCCAGCCGGGTTCCGCTTTCAAGCCTTTTGTTTATTCTGCCGCTTTGGATAATGGCTATACGCCGTCTTCCGTGGTGTTGGACGGGCCGGTAGAAATTGATCAGGGACCGGCGGGCATTTGGCGCCCCAAAAATTATGGCGGCACTTTTGCCGGGCCTTCTACCTTGCGCTACGGCATTGAGCATTCGCGTAATTTAATGACAGTGCGCCTGGCTAATGATGTCGGCATGCCCATTGTAGCGGAATATGCCGAGAGATTTGGCATATATGAGCACTTACAGCCGGTTCTGGCAATGGCTCTGGGGGCGGGAGAGACAACGGTTTTGCGTCTTGTCAGTGCTTATGCCGTTATTGCCAATGGCGGACGCTCGCTTGATCCGTCACTGGTTGATCGTATTCAGGATCGTTACGGGCGGACAATTTACCGGCATGATCGCCGTATTTGCGAGCAATGTAATGTAACATCGTGGCAAAACCAGCCTGAGCCGGTTTTGATTGATGAGCGCGATCAGGTGCTGGATCCAATGACCGCTTATCAGATTACCTCAATGATGGAAGGGGTGATTCAACGCGGCACGGCGCGGCGGCTGCAATATTTAAAACGCGATATTGCCGGCAAAACCGGCACGACCAATGATTCCAAAGATGCATGGTTTGTCGGCTTTACGCCGGATATTGTTGTCGGCGTTTATATGGGTTATGATTCGCCCAAATCGCTGGGGGCGGCCGGCACAGGCAGCTCTTTGGCGGCTCCTGTTTTTGGTGAATTTATGTCACAAGCTATGGTCAGCAAGCCTGATGTGCCGTTTAAAATGCCGGAAGGCATGATACAAATGGCGATAGACCGTAAAACCGGTATGCGCGCTTCTGCCGGTGATGCCAATGCTTTTGTCGAAGCATTCAAGCCTGGAACAGGGCCGGCTGATGTTTATCAGGTTATCGGCGCTACGGAATCCTTCAGGGAAGGGGTGAAAGTGCCGCTGAAATCACCGCAGGTTAATCAGGCTATTCAAAGCGGCGCCGGCGGTTTATATTGATAAAGGCTGTTTCACTGCGAGAAAATTTTGCCGGCCGATTCTGCAAAAAAAAGCGGCCTGATTTGTCAAGACAGGGAGTTATAATGCGTGCGTGCGGAAACAGAAAATCTGGCTAATGAAATCAGGCAGGCAATAGCCCTGCTGAGGAGGCATCTTTGACTGGGATCAAGCCCTGAAGCGACTTGATTATCTCAATCAATGTGCTGAAGATGCTTCTTTGTGGAATGATATTGAGCGCGCGCAAAATTTAATGCGTGAGCGCCAGCTTCTCGACGATTCGGTTGCTGCCATTAACCGCTTTTCTCAAATTCTTGATGATTGCCTGGGATTGATTGCGCTGGGAGAAGAAGAAGGCGATAAGGCAATTATAGCAGAAGCGGAAGCAAGCCTCACTGAGCTTCGGGGCGAGCTGGATAAGCGGCAAATTGCCATGTTGCTGGCGGGCGAGGCAGACGGTAATGATGCCTATCTGGAAGTTCATGCCGGCGCCGGCGGCACAGAAAGCCAGGACTGGGCTTCCATGCTGTTGCGCATGTATATACGCTGGGCAGAAGGGCACGGCCGCAAAATAGAAATGCTGGAAGTGCATGACGGCGAAGAAGCGGGGGTAAAATCCGCCACTATTCTGGTGAAAGGTGCTGATAGTTATGGCTGGCTGAAAACGGAATCCGGCGTGCATCGTCTGGTGCGCATTTCGCCTTTTGATGCCAATGCGCGCCGCCATACTTCTTTTGCCAGTATCTGGGTTTATCCCGTTATTGACGATACTATTGCCGTTGATGTGACCGAGGCTGATGTGCGGATTGACACTTATCGCGCCTCCGGCGCCGGCGGCCAGCATATTAATACAACAGATTCAGCCGTGCGTATTACCCATATAAAAACCGGCATTGTCGTGCAGTGTCAGGCTGAGCGGTCACAACATAAAAACCGTGCCGCTGCCTGGGCCATGCTGCGCGCCCGCCTTTATGAAGAAGAATTGAAAAAGCGTGAAGCGGCAGCGCAGGAAACACAGGATTCCAAGACCGATATTGGTTGGGGGCACCAAATTCGCTCTTATGTCTTGCAGCCTTATCAGCTGGTGAAGGATTTGCGCACCGGGGTAGAAAGCACTGACCCCCAGGCTGTGCTGGACGGTGATCTGAACCGGTTTATGGAGGCCGCACTGGCGCAGAAAATAGAAGGCAATAAACAGGATATTGAGGACATAGAATAAGGATTTTGGGCTGCCGAATATGGTTCCTGCCTGTTGCGCTAAAGCGACAGGCAAGAAAATCCTGTCTTATGCCTTTATCAGAGCTTCGGCTGCGGTTAAAACGGCTTGCGCATGGCCGGGGACTGTCACTTTCTCCCATAATTCGGCAATTTTGCCAGTAGAATCCAGCAGAAAAGTGCTGCGCTCCACTCCCATATATTTGCGGCCATACATGCTTTTTTCTATCCAGACGCCGTAAAGATTGGCAATTTTCTTTTCTTCATCAGCCAAAAGTGTAACCGTCAGGCTATATTTATCGCGGAATTTCCGATGTTTTGCGGCAGGATCCGGCGATATACCGACAAGACCAATGCCCAGCGCATCAAATTGCGGTTTTAATTCAGTAAATTGTATTGCTTCTGCAGTGCAGCCGCTCGTATCGTCTTTGGGGTAAAAATATAAAACTACCGGCCGGCCGCGCAAGGCCGATAATGTCACTTTTTCATTATTTTCATTGGCTAAGGTAAAATCGGGTGCTATATCACCTTTTTGTAAATTTGTCATGAACCGGCCTTTCTCTATTATAAATTGCTTGCGTATCGGTTTAAGGCATAATAAATGCCGCAACACAGCTTAACAATTGTTTTTGTCAAATTTTATCACTAATTGCCGGAGGAGCTTTATCCTTGCCAAATGAGCAGAATAAAACCAAAGCTCCGACAGAGGCGGCGGATAATATGCAAAAAACGGTTAAGTGTAAAACCCGCTCAAGGCTGAAGCGGTTTTTTTACACTATTATCCTCGTTATTATAGGGATTGCCGCCAGTTTTGCCTTTATGGTGAAATCGGATCTCGCCGGTGATTTTCTCGATGGCAAAGTGCAGGCAGTTTTGCAAAAAAAAATCGGCGCTTTTGCCGACATAAATATTGCCAATGCCGATCTTTCTCTGGATAAAAATTATCACATTGCCTTGGAAATGAAAAATACGCTGGTCACACCCCATGACAGTAATATTGAATTAAGCTGGCTGGGGCGGCTGCGTTTCGGCCTGGCCACTATGCCGCTATTGCGGCGGCAGGTTCAGCCTATCCAGCTGGAGGTTGATAATGCCGCAGTGCTTATTCATAAAAGCGATAATCAGCAAAACCTGTTTGCCGCTTTGCCGCAAGACAGCCGGCAACGCGTTGATTTTGATGCCGTAGCCGCTCTCGCTTTTCTGTCGCTGGAAAAGTTGATTGCAAAAATTGATACAGTAACCATCAATATTTTCTATTTCAGTAATATTGATTTTACTATTTCCAGCCCGCAAAATGAGCAGAAATTCTCGATTCAGCATTTGCGGCTGCGCCGGTTGCGCGACTCCATGGATATTGAAGCCAAAATTTTATGGCTGGGGCAGCTTGTCGTTTTTAATGCTTCCGCTGCTGTCGACAAAGATGGGCGGATACAAAATTTTACCGCCACTGCCGATAATCTGCCTCTCCGCTTTGGTGCGGCCGATAATGAGACGCCTTATCTTGCTCACGGCCGCACCAGAAGCAGTTTTTTCCGCCTGAGAGGCGCGGCCAATGTCACTATAAGCGGCGCAATAGCAGCAAACGGCAAAAAAATACTATCGGCCACAGCAGATTTCGTAAATACGCATAGCGATATTGCCGTTGAAACCGGCATTCCAACCAAATTTACTTTTGCCGCCGGCTATAAGCAGGGCAGCGGGCAAATTATGGTGCGGCCCTCTGTCCTTGCCATAGGCGGGCTGGAAATTCCTTTTAGCGGCCAATTCGGTTATTTGCCGGCGGCCGGGGCGGAAACTGAGGTGAATCAGGCAGCGCCCATTGCCGCGAATATAGACAATGGTCAATATGGTTTTGCGCTAAAAGCTGAAAAGGCGCTTTCTTCGCCGGCAGATTCACTGGCTGAGGCTTTGCCTTTTAATCTGGAGATAGGCGGCCGCTTTTTGGCATTGGAAAAAAAGCTTAATCTGGATAATATTGCCTTGAAAACGGAAGAGGCCGCCTTGCTTGGCAATGGCAGCCTGCGTTTTGGTGAGCAAGGCTCTCCGGAAATGATTTTTGTCTTGCATACGGCCGATATGCCGGTTGATGAAGCCAAACAATTATGGCCAATAAATATTGCCCGTTCCGCGCGTTTCTGGGTATTGTCACATATTTTCGGCGGTGATTTAATCAAAATGCAAATAGAAATTGCGCTGCCTGAAGGTTTTTATCAAAAAGGCAAGCTGCCGCCGCTGATAACGGCAAAAGAATTACGCCTGACCACCGGCATTGAAAATACACGCACTGATCTTGTCGGCACTTTACCGCCGCTGCGTGAAGCTTATGGGCAAATTCAGGTTAAAGGCAGAAATACTCTTATCAATCTGACCAAGGCCTTGGCTTATGTTGAAGATGGGCGGAAAATTAATGCCGCCAATGGGCAAATCTCCTTTACCTGGAAGCCGGGCGAGCCGCTTTGGGCCGATATGACAGTGAATATTGACGGCACTATTGGCGCTATGGGCAAATTGCTGGAATGCCAGCCGGTTAATGCCGCGCAAAAAGTGCCCTTTAATATGCAAAAAGCCAAAGGAGAGCTGCAAACATTATTAAGCTTGCATTTTCCTTTGCATAAACAGGCAGATTATTCACAGGCCGTCACCTGGAAGACAGATATTCACTTTCGCGATTTTTCTTTGGGAGAGCTTTATCGCGACACAATGCAAATAAGTAATGCCAACGGCCGGGCGCAAATTGACAAAAATCTGGTGCAAATTGACGGCGATACGCTGATAAATGCCATTCCCGCTACTGTGTCTATCCTCTATCCGTTAAATGATAATTCTCAGGCAGCGGCAAAGATTGATAAAAAAGAGCAGGTGATTTTTCATTTTGATGATAAATTACGCCATAAATTATTTCCTGCTCTGGATATTTTTTTGCAAGGCACTGTTTCAGCCAATGTCGGGGTAGAGCAGGCGGGCAAGCGGCATGTCAGTGTTGATTTATCAAAAGCAATTCTGCAAATCCCCTGGATAGGCTGGAAAAAAGGCAGTTTTATCCCGGCCAAAGCTGAGATGAGCCTGCCGGTTACCGCAAATGGTTTGAGAAATATTGATATAAATGATTTTGCTTTAACCGGCCCCAATTTTCAAATTGCCGGGAAAATCAAAATTCGTGAAGGTAATTTTGTTGCGGCTGATTTTGATAAATTTAATTTAAATCGCAGTGACAGGCTGGCTCTTGCTGTCACCAGAATAAATAATAATTATCAGCTTAAGCTAAATGGCCAGTCTTTTGATATGCGCGCTTTAATCAAAAACCTGGCTGAGAGCACCGCCGCCAATAATGCAGGCGGCAGCGGCGTGGTTTTGACCGGCGCTATTGATAATGTCCAGGGCTTTTACGGCGAAAATTTACGCAATTTCCGGGTGATTTATAATCATAATATGACTGGTGACGACAATATTATGGTCAATGCGGTGAGCAAGGCGCAATCGCCGCTAAAAGTGCAGCTTTCCAGGCAAAAGGGGTTACAGCGCCTTAATGTTGCCAGTGATGATGCCGGCGCATTTTTGCGTTTTATGAATTATTATAACAAAGTGCAAGGCGGGAAGCTGGAAAGCAAGCTGCAATCCGGCGCCGGCGGCGCTTTGACCGGCCCGATGACCATACGCAATTTTGCCATTGTCAATGAGCCGAAACTGGCGGCGCTTGTTTCAGCCGATAAAAGCAAAAAAGGCAAAAAAAACGGGAGCGGCAGTGCCTCTCTGGCGATTGAACAGGCCTATGGTCGTCTGACCAAGGGAGCCAATTATCTGACTATTGATAATGGCGTGATACGCGGGCCTAGCATTGGCGCAACTTTTCAGGGCGTTATTTATGATTCTACCGGTAATATTGCCGTCACCGGCACTTATATGCCTGCTTACAGCGTTAATCGCCTTTTTGGCGATGTGCCGCTTTTAGGCTCAGTATTGGGCAATGGCCGAGACAAAGGGCTTATCGGCATAACTTTCAAGGTAGAAGGCAAATTTAAATCGCCGAAAGTTGTTGTCAATCCGGTCTCTGCCTTGGCGCCCGGTATTTTGCGTTCTATTTTTGAATTTAAACAACAGGCAAAACCGTGAATTATGCCGTGAAACGAGCGCTGCTGCCAGGCAGAGCCGGTCTTAATGAGTATTCAGAAATCGCAGCCAAACCGCAAGGCTCATCTTTGCTCCAGCAAGGACAGGATATTATAGCTCATCGGGAAAACTGGTTAAACTGCAACCGACCAGATAGCGAGACTTTTGCCGAGTGAGGGCTGCCGGCTCAGACAATTTTCACCAGAACATGCTTTTTGCGGCCGAAAGAAAGCTTGATAATATTATTATCGGCTTCAGCCGCGGTAATATTTTGTGTCTCATCAGCCGTTATTTTATCATTTATTCTGATAGCGCCGGTCTGAATATGACGGCGCGCTTCGCCATTGGATTTCGCCAAACCAGCTTTTACCAATAAAGTGAGCAACCCTATGCCTTGGTCAAATTCGGCTGCGGGCAAGATGATATGCGGCAAATCCTTACCCAAACTGCCTTCTTCAAAAACCTTGCGCGCCGTTTCCGCCGCATTTTCCGCCGCCTTACGGCCATGCAATAAAGCTGTTGTCTCTGTTGCCAAAATCTTTTTTACTTCATTGATTTCGGTGCCCTTCACTTTTGCCAGACGGGCAATCTCGGCCAAAGGCAAAATCGTATAAAGCTTGAGAAAACGAATAATATCGGCATCTTCGCAATTACGCCAGAATTGCCAGAATTGATAAGGGCTGAGCCAATCGGCATTAAGCCAGACAGCACCATTGAGCGATTTGCCCATTTTCTGGCCGGAAGCAGTAGTTAACAAAGGTGAAGTCAAGGCGTAAAGTTGTTTTGTTCCCAGCCGATGGCCGAGATCAATGCCGTTAATAATATTGCCCCATTGATCGGAGCCGCCCATTTGCAGGCGCACATTGTAAGTCTTGTGCAGCTCAACAAAATCATAGGCCTGCAAAATCATATAATTAAATTCGAGGAAAGAGAGCGATTGCTCGCGCTCCAGCCGCAATTTTACCGAGTCAAAAGACAGCATGCGATTGACAGAAAAATGCCGGCCAATATCACGCAAAAATTCCAGATAATTAATATTGCGCAGCCAATCGACATTATTCAGCAGCAAGGCTTTGTTTTTATCGCCGCTTTTGCCAAATTGCAGATAATGGGCAAAAACCCGGCGAATACCGGCAATATTGGCGGCAATATTATCTTCTGTCAGCAGCAGCCTTGCTTCATCTTTAAAAGAAGGATCGCCGACAAGCCCGGTACCGCCGCCCATGAGCGCAATCGGGCGATGGCCTGTTTGCTGCAGCCAATAAAGCATCATAATCTGAATAAGGCTGCCGACATGCAGGCTGGCGGCAGTCGGGTCAAAACCAATATAAGCGCTGACAGAATTGTTGGCCATCAGCGCGTCCAGCCCTTCAGCATCAGATAATTGGTGGATAAAGCCGCGCTCGCTCATAATATTAAGAAACTCAGACTTATAGTGAGACATTGCTTCTTCCTGTCGGTTATAAAAGGCTGCAATAGGGGAAATATGCCTTGCGTCAAGACCGCCGGCATTATAAATAGCCTTTAATATTGGGGAAAGCAATTATGGAGCAAATAAAAACCGCAATCGGCCTGATGAGCGGCACTTCTCTTGACGGTATTGACGCCGCTTTGTTGCAAAGCAATGGGCAGGCTTATGTGGCTGTTCTTGGCACATATCATCAGCCCTATAGCGCCGCTTTCCGGCAAAAATTGCAGCAAGGCCTGAAAATAGCCCGGTCTATCAGGCGGCCAAGTGAGCGCCCCGGATTCTTGCCGCAGCTGGAAGAAGAATTGACCTTATATCATGTGCAAGTGGTCAAAGCTTTGCTGCAGCAGCAAAATAGGCCCGCCAGCACCATAGATCTTATCGGCTTTCACGGACAGACAATTCTGCACCGCCCGCCGGCGGCAACAAACCCGGCCGAATCCGGCAAAAACCTGCCGCAAGGCTTTACTGTGCAATTAGGTGACGGCGCTTTATTGGCGCAGCAAACAGGTATTGATACAATTGCCGATATGCGCAGTGCCGATATGCGCGCCGGCGGCAATGGTGCGCCGCTTATCCCTGTTTATCACCGGGCTTTGGCCGCCAGGCTGAAGGGAAAATATCGTTTTCCGCTAATATTTGTTAATATTGGCGGTATTGCCAATTGCACTTATGTGGCCGAAACGGCAGAAAATCCTGCTGCCGGGCTGGCGGCGCTTGATTGCGGCCCCGGTAATTGCCTGATTGACCAATGGGCAGAAGCAAAAACAGGAGCGTTTTTTGACAAAAACGGTGAGGCCGGGCAAAAAGGACAAATTGTGGATTGGCTGGCGCAGGCCTATTGTGCTTTGCCGGTTTTTCATCAACAACACCGCTCTTTTGACCGGGCAGATTTCCCGTCTTTGCCGGATTTTTTGTCACTTTATCCCGACAAATCTATTATTTATGAAGATGGCGCGGCGACATTGGCTTTTATCACGGCCCGCTGCATTATAACATCATTCCGGCATTTTCCGCAAAAAGCCGGCACGGTTTTTATCAGCGGCGGCGGGGCAAAAAACGGCGCGATTACAGTCTGTTTGCAACAATCAGGCAAGCAACAGGGTATAGAAATTCTCCCTGCCAGTCAGGCAGGGCTGGATAGTGATTTTATGGAAGCGGAAGCCTGGGCCTATCTGGCTGTTCGTTCTTTTTATCATTGGCCGCTAACTTATCCGACAACAACCGGCTGCCGCCAACCGGTTAGCGGCGGTGTTTTTTATGCGGCGACCGGCTGACCGATAATGGCGGGCCTGTTTCACCTGCCATCGGGCGGCGTTTAACGCAATAATAGCGGCCTGTCTGCCGCCGGCTTTGCCCTCAGCCGCGCATCAAGATAAAGGCTGCATTTTGCCGCCAATTCTTCTGTTTTGCCGGTGAAAAAATGATTGGCGCCGGCTATTACCTCGCGCGTAATGGTAATGCCTTTTTGCATATTTAATTTATCCGCCAGGGCCTGCACATCTTTGACCGGCGCCACTTTATCGGCATCGCCGTGAATAATCAGGCCGGAAGAGGGGCAGGGCGCCAGAAAGCCGAAATCATACAGATTGGGCTGAGGCGCAACTGCAATAAAACCTTCAATTTCAGGGCGGCGCATAAGCAGCTGCATGCCGATCCAGGAGCCAAAGGAATAGCCCGCCACCCAGCAGGATTTGGAATCCGGGTGCAGGCTTTGAATCCAATCCAGCGCCGCGGCAGCGTCTGACAATTCACCCGTGCCGTAATCAAATTCCCCCTGACTGCGGCCAATACCGCGGAAATTAAAGCGCAAACTGGTAAAATTGCGTTCCTGAAACAGGTAAAACAGGTCATAAACAATTTTATTGTTCATATTGCCTTTAAATTGCGGGTGAGGGTGCAAAATAACGGCAATAGGGGCATTTTTCTCGGTTGAAGGCTGATAACGCCCTTCAAGACGCCCGGACGGGCCGTTAAAAATCACTTCAGGCATAATTCTCTGCTCCGCATTCAAGAGAAAAGGCGCCAAAAACCGCCTGGCTTGACGGCCGGCGCCAAAAATTTTAGGATTGCCCGGCCGGTTTTCGGGGCTTTCCACGCCTTAAATAGGCTTTTTTATGCGCTTATTTCAAGAAAATTACGCAGGAAAAGCGCGTGCCGGCGGAAATTTTGATTTTTATAAGCTGTTTTGATCGTAATGAAACGCCTTTATCTTGATTATAACGCTACGGCGCCGCTTACCCCAGGGGCGAGGCAGGCTGTGCTTGAGTCGCTCGATATATTCGGCAATGCCTCTTCTGTTCACAGCGAAGGGCGCGCCGCTTATGCCCTGGTGCAAAAAGCGCGCTATGCTCTTGCCGCTCTGCTTCAGGCCGACAGCGATAATATTGTTTTTACCTCCGGCGCGACAGAAGCGGCGGCAACCTTGTTAAATCCGCATTATGTGATGGGGCGCAAACCGCTTTTTATGTCTCGCCTTTATATAGGGGCGACCGAACACCCTTCTATTGCCCAGGGCGGTTTTTTTGCTAAAGACGCGCAGATAAAACTGCCGGTTGATGTCGATGGCCTTATTCAGCCGGCAAAATTGGCGGCCATTTTGGCGAGTCATGATAAAAAGCAAGGCCTGCCGCTGGTGGCGGTGCAATATGCCAATCATGAGACCGGTATTATCCAGCCGATTGCCGCTTTGGCAGAGATTACCCGTCAAGCCGGCGGGCTGCTGGCGGTGGACGCCGTGCAGGCGCTGGGCAAAATGCCGCTGGATATTAAGAGCAGCGGCGCTGATTTTTTGATTGTTTCGGCGCATAAGATTGGCGGGCTGAAAGGCGCCGGCGCTTATATCGTCTCTGGCAGTCTTATCCGCCCGCAGCCGCTAATAACCGGCGGCGGACAGGAAAAAGGGCTGCGCGGCGGCACAGTGCCGGTGCAGGCTCTTGCCGCTTTTGGCGCGGCCGCAGCCGAGGCGGCGGAGCGGCTGGCACAGGGCGACAACAGCGCGGCTTTGCAGAGCGCGCTGGAGCGGGGTTTAAAAGAACTCTGCCCTGATTGTATTATTTACGGCGAAAAAACAGCGCGACTGAGCAATACCACTTATTTTTCCCTGCCGCATATTAAGGCGGAAACATTGCAAATCGCCTTTGATTTAGCCGGTATTGCCACTTCCAGCGGCGCGGCCTGCTCTTCCGGCAAAGTGGTGGCAAGCCCGGTTTTGGCAGCTATGGGAGTAAAATCACCGCAAGGCGCTTTGCGCGTCTCGACAGGCCCGGCGACAAAGCCGGCCGATATTGCCCGTTTTTTGCAGGTTTTGCAAAAAATTTTGGCGTGTGAAGCCGAACGGACGGCGCCGCAATAAAAATAATTTTATTGCCCTCTTGCCAAGCAATTTAGAATTGTTTTAAAAGAGAACAGTAAAAGCTTGAGTAATTTTATCATATTTTGTAAAACAGCTTGCAGCCATCGTAATGCGGCCGGCAGAAAAATCCGGGCAGCAGCACTGTAAGAGCCGTAAAACAGGGAGAATGCGCATGCCCGCCGTAGAAGAAACCATACGCCAGGTGCGTGAAATTGATGTCGACCAATATAAATACGGCTTTGAAACGGCGATTGAGACAGAAAAGGCTCCCAAGGGCCTGAATGAGGATATTATTCGCTATATTTCTGCCCGCAAAAAAGAGCCGGAATGGATGCTGGCCTGGCGGCTGCAAGCCTGGCAGCGTTGGCAGAATATGGTTGAGCCGGATTGGGCGCGGCTGCATTATCCCAAAATTGACTTTCAGGACGCGCATTATTATGCCGCGCCGAAAAATCAGGACGGGCCAAAATCGCTGGAAGAGGTGGATCCGGAATTGCTGGCTACTTATGAGAAACTGGGTATCCCGCTGAAAGAGCAGGAAATTCTGGCCGGAGTGCGCAAGCAGAATGAGCCGTCACATTTAGATGATAATATTTACGCTTCCGGCCGGGTGGCAGTAGACGCCGTGTTTGATTCGGTTTCGGTAGTGACTACTTTCAAGGACGAGCTGGCGCGCGCCGGGGTGATTTTCTGCTCCATTTCTGAGGCGGTGCGTGAGCATTCCGAGCTGGTGCAGCGCTATCTTGGTTCGGTCGTGCCGGTGGGGGATAATTTTTATTCCGCCCTTAATTCAGCTGTGTTTACCGATGGCTCTTTTGTCTATGTGCCGAAAGGTATGCGCTGCCCGATGGAACTTTCCACTTATTTCCGCATTAATGAGCGCAATACCGGGCAATTTGAACGCACTTTAATTATTGCCGATGAAGGTTCTTATGTCTCTTATCTGGAAGGCTGCACCGCGCCGCAGCGCGATGAGCACCAATTGCATGCCGCGGTGGTGGAGCTTATTGCCTTGAAAGATGCCGAAATCAAATATTCTACCGTGCAAAACTGGTATCCGGGCGATAAGCAGGGCAAAGGCGGCATTTATAATTTTGTCACCAAGCGCGGCGATTGCCGTGGTGACAATGCCAAAATTTCGTGGACACAGGTGGAAACCGGCTCGGCCATTACCTGGAAATACCCTTCCTGCCTGTTGCGCGGCGATAATTCGCGCGGGGAATTTTATTCTATCGCCGTCTCCAACGGCTATCAGCAGATTGATTCCGGCACTAAAATGATTCATTTGGGCAAAAATACCTCCAGCCGGATTATTTCCAAAGGGATTTCCGCCGGTTTTTCCAATAATACTTATCGCGGCCTGGTCAGTGCCCAGCGCAAGGCCGCCAATGCCCGCAATTTTACCCAATGTGACAGCCTGCTTATCGGCAATGATTGCGGCGCCCATACTGTGCCTTATATTGAGGCCAAAAATGCTACAGCGCAATTTGAGCATGAAGCGACAACTTCCAAAATTTCGGAAGATCAGTTGTTTTATGTCATGCAGCGCGGCATTCCCGAAGAAGAGGCGATTGCCCTGATTGTCAACGGCTTTGTCAAGGAAGTGATTCAGGAATTGCCGATGGAATTTGCTGTTGAAGCGCAAAAACTTATCAATATCAGCCTGGAAGGCAGTGTCGGCTGATTATTTGCTTTAATCCATTATCAGGCCCGCTCAGGCCGGATATAAAGAAAGTTACAGGGTAATATTATGCTGGAAATTAAAAATCTTCATGCTTCCATCGCCGAGACCGGGCTCGAGATTCTGCGAGGGCTTGATTTAACCGTGCGGGACGGTGAAGTGGCGGCCATTATGGGGCCGAATGGCGCCGGCAAATCTACTTTGTCCTATATTATTGCCGGGCGCGAAGATTATGAGGTAACACAAGGCGATATTCTCTATAATGGCCGCTCTGTGCTGGAAATGGACGCGGCTGAGCGCGCGGCTTTGGGCATATTCCTGGCTTTTCAATATCCGATGGAAATACCGGGCGTGGCGACCATGGAATTTTTAAAAGTGGCGATGAATGCCCAGCGCAAGGCGCGCGGTGAAGCTGAGCTGAAAGTGCCGGAATTTATCAAAATCGTCAAGCAGGCCACCGCCGGGCTGGAAATGGATATGGCCATGCTGAAGCGGCCGTTAAATGTCGGTTTTTCCGGCGGTGAGAAAAAGCGGGCGGAAATTTTGCAAATGGCGCTGTTGCAGCCAAAGCTCTGCGTCCTGGACGAAACGGATTCCGGCCTCGATATTGACGCTTTGAAAATTGTCGCCGATGGGGTGAATGCTTTGCGCGCCAAAACCCGCGCTTTTCTGGTTATCACCCATTATCAGCGGCTGCTGGATTATATTGTGCCTGACACAGTGCATGTGCTTTATAAAGGCCGCATTATTAAAAGCGGCGATAAAAACCTGGCCTTGCAGCTGGAGCAAAATGGTTATGCCGATATTATCGGCGCAGCAGAATAGGAAGGCAGCTCATTATGACTAATCTGCCAAAAACAGCGGCCGAGATTGCGCTTGTCCGCCAGTTTGCCGCCTTGCAGCAGCAGGTTGCTTTTCCGCCGGACAGGCAAGAAAATGGCTTTTTGCCGTCTTTGTCGCAGCGTCAGGCGGCCATTGCCGTTCTTCAGGCGCATGGCCTGCCGACACGTCGGCTGGAGGCATGGCATTATAGCGATTTGCGCCGTCTGCTGCCTGATATTGCTGCTTTTAGTGATAAAGAAGTAGGCGGGGCGGAATTGCCGCCTTTGCTGGCTGAAGCGCCGGTGCTGGCGCTGATTAACGGCAGAGCCGGGGAAGTGCCGACTTTGGCCAATAAGGCGTTTAAAGCTGTTTCTCTGGCCGCCAATGGTGAAGCAGAGGCACAATCTGCCGGTTTTGACACTGAACTGGAGGATAAAGGCGCTATTATCAGCCAGATAAATACGGCTTTTGCCCGTGACGGCTGGCATATTGATGTCGCTGCCGGCAATAAGGCGGTTATTGAGCTACAAAATATCCAGAATGGCGGGCAGGCACATAGCCGTTTGGCCGCCTATGTCGGCAAATCCGCGCAGCTTATGTTGATTGAGCGGCAAAAGGGCGATAATCAGGCCAGTTTCCTGAGTTTTGCCAGCCGGCTGGAATTGATGGAAGAAGCGCAAGTCACCTGGATTATTGTGCGGGAGAGAGGTCTGAGCGCGGCCGAGCTAAACCGTTTTCAGGCCATTTTGGGCAAAAAATCACGCTTGCGGCTTTATATTGTAAATCTCGGCGGCCAGCTTTTGCGGCAGGAAATTCATGTCGATCTGGCCGGCGAAGAGGCTGATTTTCAGTTGCGCGGTATCAATCTTCTGGCTGGCCGCTCACATACAGATAATACAATGGTGGTGCGCCATTTGGTGGAAAATACGGCTTCTACCGAAATTTTCCGCAATGTGGTGGCTGAACAGGCGCGCGGCGTGTTTCAGGGTATGATCCGGGTGGCGCAAGCGGCGCAAAAGACCGATGCGCGTATGGCTTGCAACAGTCTTATTCTCTCTGATGAAGCAGAATTTAACGCCAAGCCGGAGCTGGAAATTTTTGCCGATGATGTGGCTTGCGGCCATGGCGCCACCGTGGCTGAAATTGATCATGATCATTTATTTTACCTGATGGCGCGCGGTATCCCCGAGGGTGAGGCGCGCATATTGCTGGTAAAGGCCTTTGTCGGAGAATTGCTGGACGAATTGCCGGAAAATCTGGCTGGAGCCTTGCATAAAGCTTTGGCCGGCTGGCTGGAGGGCCATTTCACGGCAGCCTGAAAACAGGGGAAGGGAAAGCGGTATGACAAAAAACAGCACAATAGCGGTTTTGGATAATATGGCTATCCGCCGCGATTTTCCTGCTCTAGCGACTAAAATTTACGGCAAGCCGCTGATTTATCTTGACAATGCCGCCTCAGCGCAAAAGCCGCAATGCGTGCTTGATAGTATGCAGCAAGCCTATGAGCATTCTTATGCCAATGTGCATCGCGGCTTGCATTATCTGGCTAATGCGGCCACTGAGCTTTATGAGCAGGCGCGGGTAAGGGTGCAAAAATTTATCGGCGCGGAAAGCAGTGATAGCATTATTTTCACCAAAAATGCGACAGAGGCGATCAATCTTGTTGCCTATAGCTGGGCTATGGCGCATTTGCAGGCCGGTGATGAAATTATCCTTACCATTATGGAGCATCATTCCAATCTGGTGCCGTGGCATTTTCTGCGCGAAAGGCTGGGGATAAAACTGGTTTTTCTACCGGTAGCGGCAAATGGCAGTTTTGTTATAGCAGATTTGGATAAAGCGCTGAGCAAGCGGACAAAACTGGTAGCGGCGACCCATATGTCAAATATATTGGGCACAATTTTGCCGGTCAAAGAGATTGTCGCCCGTGCCCATGCGCATAATATCCCGGTTTTGCTGGACGGGGCGCAGGCCGCTGTGCATGAGCCGGTTAATGTTACCACGCTCAATTGTGATTTTTATGTGCTGACCGGGCATAAGCTTTACGGGCCGAGCGGCATTGGCGTTTTATATGGCAAGCGCGAATTGCTGGCCTCCATGCGGCCGTTTTTGGGCGGCGGCGAGATGATTGAGACCGTAGAGCAAAATGCTGTTGTCTATAATGCGCCGCCGCACCGGTTTGAAGCCGGCACGCCGCCGATTATTGAGGCTGTCGGCCTGGCAAAAGCGCTGGATTATCTGGAAAATTTGGGGCGTGAGGCCGTTCACCTTTATGAACAGGAATTATCAGCCTATGCCGAGGCGCGGCTGGCGGCGATAAAAGATTTGCGTCTGCTTGGCACCGCCAAGGGCAAAGGGCCGATTATCGCTTTTAATCTGGCCGATATTCACCCGCATGATTTAGCGATGTTTTTAGACCGGCAAGGCATTGCCGTGCGTGCCGGTACCCATTGCGCCCAACCTTTGCTCAATAGTTTTGGCTTGCAGGCAGTGTGCCGCGCCTCTATCGGCCTGTATAATAATAAAGCGGAAATTGATGCTCTGGTAACAGAGTTGGAAAGAGCCAAAGCCTTTTTTGGCCGAAACAAGGCATAGCAAAAGGGAAGGCCAATATTATGGCGACGGAAGATTCAAAGACGGAAAAGCAAGGACAGGTTTTGCCGGTTGCCGGCTCGACTTTGCCGGCAGAAGAGCTGGAGCGCCTGACACAGGATATTATCGCCGCGCTGAAAACCGTTTATGACCCGGAAATCCCTGCCGATATTTATGAATTGGGGTTGATTTACCGGGTGGATATTGAAGATGACCGGCTGGTGAAAATTGAAATGACACTGACTGCGCCCGGCTGCCCGGTGGCAGGCGAAATGCCGGGCTGGGTAGAAAATGCCGTAGCCGCAGTTGAAGGGGTTAGCGGCGTTGAGGTTACCATGACCTTCACCCCGCCATGGACGCCGGAGCGCATGTCGGAAGAAGCGCAAGTGGCGGTAGGCTGGTATTAAGGCTGCGTATTATATGGCCGGAGAGCTGTTTTGTCGCCTGAAGCCGGTTTGCGTTTTTTTGCGAGACAATATCACCTATGTCTTAAAAGGGATTGGCGTTTTTACCGCTTCTTTTAGCTTTCCGGTTAAAACGTAAATTTCAAGGCATTATTCTGTCAATAATTTGTAAAGCTTTTGCGAATTGTCTCAGCCTATTTTGCCTGAAGCAATATTTATTGCGTTTGTGCCGCCCCGGCGGCAAAACTGCCGGCATAAGAGTCGTCAGAGCCAATCAGCCGCATGGCAACAGGCGTAATACCAATCTTCATTCTTTCTTTCATTAAAGCTTTTATTAAAATCCATCATAGATTTTCCTGTTTTAATCTATAGTGTGGAGTGTTACATTGTCACCGCATATTTCTCGGGCAATATCAGCGACATGGCGGTGATGGGTGAGATAAATCGCCTGACCTTTTTGGCCAATATGCTGCATTAGCCGGCAAGCGGCGCGGGTTCGCTCTTCGTCAAAACTTTCAAAAATATCATCGCAGAAAAACGGCATATGGATATTTTTGTTTAATAAATCTTCATAAACGGCAGCGCGCAAAGCCAGATAAAGCTGGAAACGCGTGCCTTTTGACATTTCAGGCGTTTCTTTGACTGTGTTATCACGGGCAACTGCCTGTAAAATCTCCTTATCGCCGGCCGGCCGTGTTTGCAAAGCCGGATAAGCGCCGCCGGTCAAAGCGGCAAAAGCGTGCTCGGCCGCCAGCATCATTGGGCCGCGATGCGCCTTGCGATAGGCGATTTTAGCAGCCTGTGCCAGTTGCCACCCCAATTCCTGCCGCCAATAATTTTCGGCCTGCTGCTGCATTTCCAGTATCAGGGTTTGTTTGCGTTGCTCCAGTTCCGCCACAGCGTCGCCACCGCTTATATCGCGCAGGGCTTTTCCTGCCTCGGCTCTGGCGGCTACAGCCCGGCTATGATGCTCGTCCAGCGCGTTTACTTCCTCCTGCTGGCGGGCAAGGGCGGCCTCTACGGCATTTTTTTCCGCCTCGATACAGGGTAACCGCCGGTGCAACTCGGCTAAGTCCGTTTGCAGGCGTTTTATGGCCTGTTCCTTTTGCTCAGCCGCTGCCTTAAGCGGGACAGATTCCGACAAAAGCGGCAATTTATCCTTTATTATGGCGCTATCTATTTGTCCGTTAAAATATTCTTGCAACAGCGCCTGCCATTCTTTTTCTGTTTGCAGCGCCTGTTGCTGATTTTGCTCAAGATTTTGTGTTATGCGCCGCTGCTCGGCCAGAATTTCCTGCTGCTTTTCCTCCTGCCGCTTTATGTCTTCTCTGAGCGCAGTGATAGTCTCAACTTTTTCCTCTGCCGCGCTAACCAAAGCATAAAAATCAGCATTATCGCTATTGAGAAAACGCAAAGACAAGCGGCATTGCTGTAAAATCTGTTGCAATTCTTCCGCCTTGGCCAGACAAGACGCCCGCTCATCAGCGCAAAGCAGCGCTTCTCCCTGCGCTCTCGCCGCCTGTTCCAATTTGCGCAGCCAATCGATAAAATCTTCCGGTGAGAGCGGTATTTGCAGGCCGCACTTTTCCTGTGCCTGCCGCAATTCTGTATCTACCGCCTCTATGTCGGCTACCGCTACCGCCTTTTGCCCCCGTATTCCAGCCAGCGCTTTTTCTATATCGCTTTGCTCTTGCCGCAGCGCGGTATAATCCTTTTCCCAATCATGAGCCTGAAAGTGGCCAGCCTGTAATTTAAAACACAGGAAAATAATGGCAGCAATAGCGCAAAATAATAAAAAAAGAAGTATAAACAGCGTCATAGGATCCTTCCTTTATTTTGCAGCTCCGCCAATCTGGCCTTAACAGCATTTTGGCGCGCCAATATTTCTGCCTCTTTGCTGTTCGCCGCCTCATAAGCGCTGGCGGCCTTGCGGCGCTCCTCTAGCCGCCGCTCACCGTCACGCGCGCTTAAGCCAGCGGCGGGCAGGGCGGTAAAATGCGCGCCTTGCACGGTTGAGAGTTCCGCCAGCGCGGTTTTTGCTCGCTCTTCCGCTGCGCGAATCCGTTCCTGCGCGGCGCGGTAGTCCTGCTTTAATGAGTCGGCCTGATAATCGCGCAAGGCGGTATTCATTTTGTCATATTCCATTGCCGGCGGCAGGTTATGTTCAAGCTGGGCCAGCGCCTGCTGCCCGTCAGCGTAATTTTGCTCATTTTCCTGCAAGCGGGCTGTTATTTCTGCCTGCTTATCCGCCAGCGTCATTATTTTAGCCTGCGCCTGCCGCAAAACCTCTATTTGCGCCGAAGTGGGGATAAAGCCACGCAATTTATGATAAAGCGCCAGATTATTCTCCGCCTGCAACGCCTCTTCCGGCAGACCCAGAATCGCCAGTTTTTCTACTATTTCGCCGAGCTTGCCGGCAAATTCTTTTTCCTGCGCCTGTAAATCCCGGTATTTTTCCAGCGCGCTGGCCAGAGCCGCTTTTTTTGTATCCGCCGCCTGTCTTTGCTGCCGGTAATTTTGCTCCTCTTCCTCGGCTGCGACAAGGCGTTCTTTTAAAGCCTGATATTGGCCGGCGCTCATATCGGCGGCCGCCAGCTGTTTTTTCACCTCATCAAATTGCCGCTTTAATTCCGCTAATTTTGTATTTTGCCCTCTGGAGCGATATATTGCTGCCGCTTTGGCTCTTTCTTTTTCTAATAATTGTGACAAAACGGGGATACCGGCCGCCGAAGAAAACAGTAAATCCCCCAGCTCGCCTTTGCCGTCAATTATTTCCTGCGCGCCTTGTTCAATCACCGCATCATCAAGGCATAGCCGATTGCGGTAATCTTCTTCACCGCTAAAATTGCGTAAAAAAGGCTGGAGCAGCGCCTCGGCATTATTGCCGTTTTTATCCAGCAAAACGGAGCTGGATCTTTGCGGCTGGCGGGTTACTTCATAGCTTTGCCCGTCTGCTTCCAGCAGGGCGGCCAGTTTTAAATCCCGCCTTTGATGGTGGCTGTGAAAAGCATATTTTTCTTGCAAGCGAATGCCGAATAACAGCCTTAGCCAGGCTTCCATTAAAGTGGTTTTACCGGCTTCATTGCGCCCGTAAACAATATGAAGATCGCTCTTGCCCGGCTGTCCGGCGCCGAAATCAAAGCTTTTATCGCTAAAATGGCCAAAAGCGTGCAATATCAATTGTCTGATACGCATTATTCATTGTCCTCTTCCAGCTGTTCACCCGATTGCCCATAGGCGGCCAGCAGAGCGGCTATATTTTCCGCCCCGGCGGGCAGAAATCTTGCCGCCAGTTCTCCCGGCGCTTCAGCCCATAATTTCCGCGCTTCCTGCGGTAAAAAACTGAGCAATTTATTGATGGTTTGGAGCGAATCCTGTTGCAGTTTCGCTGTGCTTGCCGCTTGTTGCATCAGCGCAGCCAGTTCTGCCGCGGGCAGGGTATTTTCAGTGCTATTATCCGGCCGGTCACTTACCTCCTCTGTAAGCTGCAAATCCAGCTTCTCTATCCACAAACCGCCAATATTAGCGGCTATTTTAGCAGCGCTCTCCTGCCAGTAATCCTCATCGCGGCGGATTTGCCAATGCAGTTTTGTCGCCCCCTGCAGGCTGAGCCGCACTATAGCGTCAGGGGTTTTTACCGTGCGGCGCAATTCCTGCAGCGCTTCGGTTATTTTAGTGTGCACTATAGAAGTCTCTTCCACGCTGTCCAGAATTACCGCGCAGCGATAAAAAGCGGTATCAGCCAGAATCCGCGCTTCTTCCTGCCATGTGCCATCTGCCGCTAATTGCACCAGAGTAACCGATTTATCGCCCTCTTCGCCAATATCGCGCCCTTGCGGCGCGCCGGGCATGACAATTAACGGGTTTTGCGCAGAATAAATCTGCCTTTTATGAATATGCCCCAAAGCCCAGTAATCATAGCCTTTAGCGGTGAGTTCTGCCACGGTGCAGGGGGCATAGACATCATGGCAGGCGGCGCCATTGAGCGATGTATGCAAGAGGCCGATATTAACGGCATTGGCGACCAGCGGCGGGAATTTATCTAAAAGATTGGGCGCCTGCTGGCCAGAAAAGCTGACGCCGTGCAGATAAATGGCGCGGCCGTCCGGCGCTTTTTGCCCAAGCGGAAAAGATTCGCCGCGCCCACTGAAAATGGTGACATTATCCGGCCAATCCATGGCGTCGGTCAGCGGGTTTTCGGCATCATGATTACCTTTAATATAAAAAACCGGAATATTGACCTCTTTCAACCGCTCTAATTGTGCCCGCAAAAAAGCCAGTGTTTGCGCACTGCGCCGGGTATTGTCAAAAATATCGCCGGCCAGCAGCAGCGCTGCCACATTTTCGTCTATTGCCAGGTTGATAATTTTACGTAATACGGCGCGGGTGGCGACATGCACATGGTTTGGCAGCTCTTTATTGCGCAAAGCCAGGCTGCGCAAAGGGGAATCAAGGTGAATATCAGCTGTGTGCAAAAATTTTATCATGCTTTGAGTGACCGCTTCCAAGCTTTATTAAACACGAATCGGCAGTAATAAATATCTATTTGCCATTGTTTTGCCAATATTTTTTTTACACAGAAACCGGGTTTAGTGTAAATATTGCATAATGTAGTATTATTTGATTGGTGTAAGCGGGGCAACTCTTTTTAAAAAACTATATATTTTTTCAGCTTTGCTTGAGGGCGGTTTAGGGGGGCATAATATGAATTTGGGCTATTGACTGTTTGCCCTGCCTTTTATCAGCCAATGAGGATTACATGCTGTTTGCCGCTTTTGTGAAACAAAAAAAACGGATTAAAAAAGGCAAAACCCGGCCGGCCGGGCAAAAAAAGGCGATATTGCCGCGCTTCACTGCTGTAACCGGCTTGTTTGCTGTCTTAATTGCCGCGGGCTGCACCACATTGCCGGCCAGGCAGGACAAGCCGGCAGGCGAGGGTGGCGGTGCGGCAAAAACAATCACCGCGCCGGCACTGAGAGCAAAAAATACGGCCCGGGCAAAAAGCAGCCTGGCCTTGATGCAAACCGGCGCTGTCGGCCGCAAAGCAGAAATGGCGAATATAGCGAACAAAGAGGCGCGCACTTATTCCAGAATCGGCCGTGCTTCCTGGTATGGTTCTGCCTTTCAGGGCAAACGCACGGCAAATGGTGAAATTTTTGATATGGGCAATTTGACTGCGGCGCATCGAACTATGCCGCTGCCCAGTTATGCCCGCATTACCAATTTAAAAAACGGCTCATCACTGATTGTGCGGGTTAATGATCGCGGCCCTTATGCCCATAATCGTTTGATTGATTTATCGCAAAGAGCAGCGCAATTATTGGGGTATCACCGCGGCGGCCTGGCTGATGTCAAGGTGGATTATGTTGGCCCGGCGCCGGCAAAAGCTGATGATAAAGCATATTTGCGCGCTTCATATCATGCGGCAAAGCCGGCTGCAGCAGTGCCGGAGAGCCGCGTCAAACCCTCGCAAAAAACTGTGGCTGCGCCGGGTAGGCCGGCAGCAGCGCGGGCAAATAGTAGTTTGTCCTACAGGGAAGAAAATAGCGCTCTGCTTACCGGCAATAAAGCAGAAGACAGCCTTTCAGCATTAGTGCCAGGCAAGATGGAGAGTGAAACCGCACCGACTCCCGCCATTATAGCGGAAATGGCAAATCTGCCGGCAGAAAATTTTCCAGCGGCGGAGCAAAAAGCGACTTTTGCTGCAAGAGCCAGGCTTGCCGATAAGCTGCAAGCCGGCCTGTCTTTGCCGGCAGGCCTTGGCGGCAAAAAAGACCTTATGCCTGATCTGCTCTCTTATGACAGTTTTGCCGCCGCTACCGGCACAACTCCTGCCGCAATTTTGGCTGAAACAACAAAATTGCCGGAATAATTTGGCGGCTTTACTTTTCTTTTTGTTGCAATGGATTACAATGGCCGGTATTAGCGGCGTTTTGCCTTGAGAATAGTGCAAAAACAGGGCGCATATGGGGCGGAAGAGCGGTGAAACAAGCAGGCAAAAATCCTGGGCAAGGTTTGTTTATTTCCTTTGAAGGCGGGGAGGGCAGCGGCAAATCTACCCAGGTTCAGAAACTGGCAGAATCTTTGCGGGAGCAAGGTTTTGCTGCAATTGTTACGCGTGAGCCGGGCGGCACGGCGGGGGCAGAAGCGCTGCGCCATATTTTGCTCCATGCGCGCAAATTTCACTATAGCCCTTTGCTGGAAGCGATTTTGTTTGCGGCAGCGCGGCGCGACCATATAGAGCAACTTATTGCCCCCGCACTGGCTGCCGGCCAAATTGTCCTATGTGATCGCTTTATGGATTCTACCCGCGTTTATCAGGGGCTTGCGGGGAAAGTATCTGCCAATATGCTGGCTTTGCTGGAAGAAATTGCGGTTGAGCCTTATCGGCCGCATATCAGCTTTTTTCTGGATATTGCGGCTAAAACCGGTATGGCGCGGGCAGGCGGGCGGCGCGACTTGCAGGAGCAGGCCGACCGGTTTGAAAAAGATAATCTGAAAATTCAGGAGCAAAGACGGCAGGCCTTTTTAAAAATTGCCCGCAAAGAGCCAGAGCGCTGTTATATTATTGACGCAAACCGCCCTGCCGCAATAATAGCAAAAGATATTTTAACGCGGCTTGGCGACAAAACAGGGATAAAGGGATAAAGGTGACCGCCAGTAATCACTATGACAATCTTGTCAATAATATGCGCAATTTGCAGCTTTTCGGTCATGAGAATGAACGGCAATTTTTGCAAAAGCAGCTTTTGAGCGGGCAAATGCCGCATGCTTTGCTGTTTGAAGGTGAGCGGGGCATAGGCAAAGCAACATTGGCTTTCCATTTTGCTTATCATATTTTGGCCAGGCAACCGGCCCCTACAGGGCAGAATGCGGCAGAGCCGTGGCACCTCCCTGCGGCAAATTGCTCTATCTGGCGCAAAATGGAACAAGGTGCGCATGCGGGCCTGCTTTATGTCAGCCGCGGCCGCGACCCCAAAAACCAGAAATTACGTCAGGCGATAACAGTAGATGATATGCGGCGTATCGGCCGTTTTCTGCAGCAGACCGCGGCCGATAATGGCTGGCGCATTGTGATTATTGATACGGCTGATGATATGAATCGCAATGCTGCCAATGCTGTTTTAAAAACTCTGGAAGAACCGCCGAAAAAAGCGTTGTTTATCTTGATTTCTCATAATGCGGGGCGGCTTTTGCCTACTATACGCTCGCGCTGTCAGGGGATTCGCTTTAAACCTTTGCCGGAACATATTATGCGCACAGCCTTATCATCGCTTGCCGCTTCTTTTGGCTATGATGAAACGGCAGCGCAAGACACGGCGCTTATTGAACTGGCGGAAGGCAGTCTGCGCCGTGCCTTGCTCCTGCTGATTGCCGGCGGGGCAGGAAGTGTTACTATTGTAGAAGATTGGCTGAAAAAAGCCGTTTTTCCGGTGCCGCAAGCACAAAACCTGGCCGATAATTTGAGCAAACGCGATAATGCGGCAGCCTGTGATGTGTTTTTGCAGCATATCATTGATTTTCTTCATCAACAGGCACGTTTTGCTGCCTGGCAGGGGCATTTGGCACAGGCCGCCGCTTTGGCTGATTTTGTCGGCAATCAGGAGCAGGCAATGCAGGAAGCGCAGGCTTTTAATCTTGATAAAAAGCAATTTATTCTGGTATTGCTGCAGCAAATTCATCAATTTCTTCATGCCGGCAGGGCAGGCTTGCCGGCGCAATAGGCGGTATTGGCGAGGCTTCTGCTTTTGATATTTTGCTGCCGTGCTTTTCGTGACAAATTTAATGACAAAACAGCTTGAAGAGGCTATGTAAAAGAGCAGGCGGGCGGGGGAAGAAATTCGGCTTTTTCAGGCTGCCCGGCGGGCTATTTAAACATAATCAGGAAGTAAATGTCTGAGAAATATTATATTGCAACACCGATTTTCTATCCTAATGGCAGGCCGCATATTGGCCATGCCTATAATGTTCTGGCGGCAGACAGCCTGGCGCGCTTTCATCGTTTGCAAGGGGAGGAGGTATTTTTCCTTTCCGGGACAGATGAACACGGCCGCAAAATGCAGCAAACAGCCAAACAAATGGGGCTGACGCCGCAGCAATTGGCTGATAAAAACAGCGCTATATTCAAGGATATGCTACAGAAATTTGCTATATCCAATGATGATTTTATCCGCACGACTGAAGTGCGGCACCACAAAGCCTGTCAGGCTTTATGGAAAAAAATGGCGGCAGCGGGCGATATTTATTTAAGCCGCTATGCCGGTTGGTATTCTGTGCGGCAAGAAGCCTATTATGACGAAAAAGATACGGAAATAGGGGGGGACGGCCTTCGCCGTGAAAAAGAGCTCGGCTCACCCGTTATCTGGAATGAAGAGGAAAGCTATTTTTTCCGCCTGTCGCATTATCAGGATAAACTGCTCAAGCTTTATGCCGAAAATCCGGCCTTTATCGGCCCGGCCGAGCGTTATAATGAAATTGTCAGTTTTGTGCGTTCCGATTTGCGCGATCTTTCTATTTCGCGCACCAGTTTTGATTGGGGCGTGCCAGTGCCGGGCGACCCCAAACATATTATGTATGTCTGGGTTGATGCCTTGACCAATTATCTGACCGCTCTTGGCTATCCAGATGAAAAAAGCGCTGCTTTCCGCCGTTTCTGGCCGGTTAATGCCCATATTATCGGCAAGGATATTATTCGCTTCCATGCTGTTTACTGGCCGGCTTTTCTGTTATCGGCGGGGATAAATTTGCCGCAACATGTTTTTGCCCACGGTTTTTTGCTCAATCGCGGTGAAAAAATGTCAAAATCTGTCGGCAATATTGTTGATCCTTTCGCTTTGGTAGATAAATTCGGGCTGGATTCCGTTCGTTACTTTTTTTTGCGTGAAATTCCCTTTGGGCAGGACGGTGTTTTTGACGATACGGTGATTATCAATCGTATTAACGCCGATTTGGCTAATGATTTGGGTAATCTGGCGCAACGTTCTTTATCGATGATTGCCAAAAATTGCGGCAGCCTGGTGCCGGAACCGGGAGAATTCACAGTGAAAGATAAAGCTCTGCTGGCTTATGCCGGCAATATGCCGGCTGAGATAAAGCAGGCTATGGCAGATTTTGCGCCGCATATGGCTTTGAGCCGCATTTTTGCCATAATTGCTGAGGCTAATCGTTATTTTGCCGCGCAGGAACCGTGGAAATTGCGTAAAACAGATGAAAAGCGATTTGCCACTGTGCTTTATATAACGGCTGAAATTATCCGCCGCGCTGCCTTAATGCTGCTGCCCTTTATACCACAATCAGCCAATATTTTGCTGGATATGCTGGCCGTGCCGTTAAATGAGCGCCTGTTTGAACATATAACCGGCAAAAAACTGGCAGCAGGGGCAGCCTTGCCACAGCCGCAGCCGGTTTTCCCCCGTTTTGTTGCGGCCAAAGAAGAAGACCATGCCCGAAATCGATAAATCTTATTGGATAGATACACATTGCCATTTGGATTTTGATGTTTTTGCGGCCGATCGCGCTGCCATTATTGCGCGCGCTTTGGCACAAAATGTGCGGCGGCAAATTACTATTTCTACCCGCATAAGCCATTACGTGCAATTGCAGGCTTTGGCTGAAGCCTATCCTTCTGTTTTTTTCACGGTCGGCACACACCCATGCAATGCGCATGAAGAGGCCGAGCGAGCGGTAAATACAGAGCAGTTACTGGCTTTAAGCCACCACCCCAAATTAGTGGGCTTTGGCGAGGCGGGGCTGGATTATCACTATAACCGAGAAACAGAAGCGGCGCAGAAAGAAAGTTTTCTGCTGCATATTGCAGCGGCGCAGCAAACGCAATTACCGCTAATTATTCATAGCCGTGACGCTGATGAAGATATGATAGAGATTTTGCGCGTCGAGAGCGCCAAAGGCCGTTTTCCTTTTATTTTGCACTGTTTTTCTTCGGGGAAAAAATTAGCGCAAACGGGGCTGGAACTGGGCGGCTATATTTCCTTTTCCGGTATTGTCACATTTAAAAATGCCGATATAGTGCGGGAAGTAGCGGCCTCTACACCGCGAAATCGCCTTTTGCTGGAAACAGATGCCCCTTATCTGGCGCCCGTGCCTTATCGCGGCCGGAGCAATGAACCGGCTTTTGTAGTAAAAACAGCAGAATTTCTGGCAGAATTCCTGAATATGGAAAAATCTGCCCTGGCGCAACAAACAACGGAAAATGCTTATGCCATATTTAAAAAAATGCAACCTGCTTGAGAGCAGGGGGAGAAGCGTGAAGCTTGTTGAATGCTGGAAACAAAGCCCTTGCAATAAATATTTCTGCAAATAATGGGGCTGAGGCAAAGGGTGAGCAATTATGACAGGGGCGCATATGCGGTTTACAATATTGGGTTGCGGCTCTTCTTCCGGTGTGCCGCGTCCCAATGGTGATTGGGGGGCCTGTAATGCCGGCAATCTGAAAAACCGGCGCTTCCGCAGTGCCTTGCTGGTAGAAAAAATCAGCGAAACTGGTAAAACCACCATTATTATTGATACGGGGCCGGATTTCCGCAACCAGATACTAGCCGCCAATATTCAGCATATTGACGCTGTTATTTACACGCATGCCCATGCGGATCATATTCACGGCATTGATGATTTGCGCAGTTTTGTCCAGGCGGAAGGGCGCATAATACCGATTTATGCCGATAAAGCCTGTCGTAAACGGCTTGAGCAGGCTTTTGGCTATTGCTTTAAAACGCCGGCCGGCTCTGATTATCCGCCTATTTTGGCGGCAACGGAAATTATGCCAGGAAAACCGTTTTTAATAAAAGGCAAAGGCGGCGCAGTGCGCTTTGAGCCGTTTCGCCAAATTCACGGTGATATTGACAGCCTGGGATTTCGTATCGGCAATGTTGTTTATGCCACAGATGTCGGCCGCTTGCCGGCAGAATCGCTGGCGCAATTGCACAGGCTTGAAGTGCTTGTTTTAGGCGCTTTGCAATATAAGCCGCATCCAAGCCATTTTTCGCTTGGCGAGGCTTTGGCTCTTATTAAAGATTTAAAGCCCAAAAGAGCAATCTTGACGCATATGCATATTCCGCTGGATTATGACACAATTATGCAGGAGACGCCGGCCAATATTGAGCCGGCTTATGACGGGTTGAGCTTTGAGCTGCCCGCCTGAGTGATGTTTGCGAAAATTTGCGCCATATAAAAAATGTCCAATATATCCAAAAAAGTTCCATAATATTGATTATGCGATTTTAAGATGTAAAAAAACAAGGGCACTAAACCGGCCCGTTCTGCCCGCTTTGCCGCCCGGTATGAGGTTTTATCTTTTCCATATTTTCGCTGGAAAAAACAAAAACGCCATTTTGAACCAGAGCCCGGCTGACAAGGCTGAAAAATTCCTGCAAATCGCCTATATAAGGCAGCACATCGGCGGCAATTATTAAATCCCATTGCTGCTGCCCACCTTTTTCACACAGGAAGCGGCTAATAAAGCTTCTCCCACCAGCCCGGTGCCGCAGCCTAAATCCAGCAGATTTTTAAAATAGCGGCCGGGATAATGCGCGCTTATGCGCTCACAGAGCAGATTCGGCACCTTATAACCCAGAGAATCCACCAAAATCATATCAAAAACATCGGCATATTGGTCGAATAAAGTGGCTATATAAGCCGGCGGTGCGGTTTTTGGCACAGCACCCAGCCCCATTGCCGCCAGTCGCACGGCTACACCGGCGCAATCCTCTTTATCCAACGCCAAAACTTCATGATAAGCAGCCGCGGCAGCGGCAAAATTGCCACTTTTTTCCAAAGCCAAGCCGCGCTCATAAGCGTCTTCCACCTGCTTTTGTTTGTCCTGCTTCATCACTTCTCCCCGCTCGTCATTTGCCTGACGCATCTTTTACAGTTTAAGCGGCAATTTCCAGCCTGTTTCGGTAGCGAGCGGCATTTTTTTGATAATTTTCTACATTGCGGCGAATCTCGGCAATTTCCTCTAATGCCAAACTGCGCTTGACACTGGCCGGACTGCCAATAATAAGCGAGCGTGGCGGAAATTTTTTGCGCTCAGTTACCAAAGCGCCGGCACCAACCAGCGATTCTGCCCCGATTTCAGCATAATTCATAATAATAGCGCCCATGCCGATTAAACAATTATCACCGATAGCGCAGCCGTGAATAAGAGCTTTATGGCCGATAGTGCAATTTTTGCCAATAATAGCCGGCGCCCCCTTTTCAGTATGAATAACAGATAAATCCTGCACATTACTGCCTTCGCCGATTATAATCGGCTCAATATCGCCGCGTAAAACCGCGCCAAACCAGATACCGGCGCCTTTGCCGATGGTCACTTTGCCGATAATATCGGCACTTGCTGCCGCAAAGACCGTTTTGTCTATTTGCGGTTTATGTCCTTCCAGACTGTAAATTGCCATTTTATCCTCTTACAATGCGTTGGCTTATCGACTTTTAATGGGCTTTACCGCTATTTTCCGCCGCCAATTTATGGCGCAGCGCAGCAAAAACCTGCCAATCTGTATTTAGCAAATTTATTTCCAGAATAATATCGCCGTTTTCGGCATAGCTCCGATGTTTTTGCTCCCCATGGCGATAAAGCCAATCCAGCAAAGAGAATTCCCGCGGCAGCAGGCGGATTCTGTCAGTGCGGCTATCGCCCAGAGCTTTTTGCCTGATCAGGGCCAGTAAATTATCTATCCCCTGCAGGCTCAGGGCTGAAACAGGCACGCTCGGCAATAAAGCAGTTTTCGCCTGTGCCGCCAGATAGGCCTGGCTCTCCGGCGGCAGCAAATCCATCTTGTTCCATATTTCAAGAATTTTATCGGGATTTTCTGTATCAATCCCCAGTGAAGAGAGAATTTTCACCACATCGCGTTTATGCGCCGGATTATCGACATCGGCCATATCCCGCACATGCAAAATAATATCGGCTTCCGTCACTTCCTCTAATGTAGCGCGAAAAGCAGCCACCAAATGCGTTGGCAAATGAGAAATAAAGCCGACAGTATCTGAAATAATGAGCATTTGCCCGTTTTGTTCCCCGCTATTTGGCCCTGCTGCGCTGCTGCCCTGCCCTTTATCAGGACAGATACGCCGCAAAGTCGGATCCAATGTGGCAAAAAGCCTGTTTTCTGCCATAACATCGGCACCGGTCAGGCAGTTAAATAAAGTAGATTTGCCGGCATTTGTATAACCGACCAAAGCAATAATAATATATGGCGCTTTTTTACGCTGGGCGCGGTGCAGCTGGCGGGTTTTAACAATTTTGGCCAGTTCGCGCTTGATATGGTTGATTTTTTCCTGCAAGAGGCGTCTGTCGGCCTCAATCTGCGTTTCGCCCGGCCCGCCGAGAAAACCGCTGCCGCCGCGTTGGCGTTCCAGATGAGTCCAGCTGCGCACCAGCCTGCCTTTCTGGTAATTCAAATGCGCCAGCTCTACCTGCAGCACGCCTTCTTTGGTGCGCGCCCTTTCCCCAAAAATTTCCAGAATCAGCGCCGTGCGGTCAATTACCTTGCAATTCCAGGCTTTTTCCAGATTACGCTGCTGCACCGGGGTGAGCGAGTGATCTACAATTACCAGGCTGATATTTTCTGCTGTAACGGTTTCAGCAATTTCTGTCACTCGTCCTTTGCCAAACAGAACGGCCGGGCTGGGCCTGTTTATGGTGCAATAGCGCGCCGCAATAATATTAAGATGAATGGCGCGGGCAAGGCCTTTTGCTTCTTCCAGCCGGGAAGACAGCTCCGCCGGCCTGCCAAAGCCCGCTTTCCGGTTTAATACGGGCACAATTATCAACACATTGACAGGCCGTGTCTCGTGAATAATAAAAGCAGTCTCCTCGCGGAGCAGTTTGTTTTTGCTCAAAATTCCTCTTATATTGCCGCCTGTTAAAATACCAGGGAAACCAATCAATATAGCGCAATCCTGCATTGGCGGCCAGAACTGCCCCCTATTCCTTTACCGCCAAATCCGCAAGATTTAATGATTGAGCCGGCATAATGGTAGATATTGCATGTTTATAAATAAGCTGCGAATGCCCTTCGCGCACCAACAGCAAAGTAGCTTCGTCAAAATCCGCCACTGTACCGGTCAATTTAACGCCATTCACCAAAAACACTGTCAGCATTTTTTTTTCTATATTTTTATCAGAGCTGCGTATCAGCACTTTGCTCAAAAATTTATCTTGCAGCTTATCATATTGCTGTTTGGTTTTTTCTGCCATTTTATCCCTTTATTGCTGCCGACATTATCCCTAAACCTTGCCAGCATAGCCTTTATAATACAAAAAAATCAATAATCAGCGGCGATAAAAACGGGGATAAGGCCGATTTTGCCTTATATATTGCCCATAGCCTTTGTCCGTTTCCCCAAACACATCACGGGGATAAGGCCGATTTTGCCTTATATATTGCCCGGACAGCCGTGCAATAGCGAAAACCCGGCCAGTAATTTGTCTATATTATCTTGAACAAAAATATTTATAATTTATACCAATGCGCTGATTTGGCTATTTTTTTTACAGTCCTGCTCTGGCCGTTTTTTCTCATAATCGCTGCTCTCTGGCAAAAATTTACACCGTCAAGAGAGAGATTCGGGCTAATTTCGGCAAGTGGAATAACTGTAAAGGGGCGCGTGGCGCTATAAGGATGCGGCAAAATAAGTGTATTATTATCGCTCTCCCCGCTCGTATAATCTTCGTAAAAAAGAATATCAATATCCAGACTGCGCGGCCCCCATTTTTCAACTCTTTCCCGCTTTTTTTCCTGTTCCAGCTGCAGGCAAAATTGTAACAAAGCCTGCGGTTTCAAGGCTGTTTCCAGCATGATACAGGCATTTAAAAAATCAGGCTGATTTTCTTTCCCCCAGGCCCGGCTGCGATAAAGAGAAGAGACAGCTTTTATCCGGCAGGCGGCATTTTTGGCCAGATTTTGCAAAGCATAGAGAAAATTTTCTTTTACCGGGCCTAAATTTCCCCCCAGCCCCAGCCACGCTTTGTGATATATAGTCGCATGCTGCATATAGGACGCCTTGATATTTTCAGGCAGAAGCCGCTGCCGGGCCAAGCGCATCGGCCACAGCCAGCGCCTGCCTGTTTACGGCAATATTATGAACGCGAAACAGCGAAAATCCCTGTAACCGCAAAATAACGGCACCGGCCGCACTGGCCACATCACGTTGCTGCGGCAGTTCTTGCTGACTTAATGCACCCAAAAAGCCTTTACGGGAGATTCCCGCCAGCAAGGGTAAGCCGAAATGCTGCAATCTTGCCGCATGGCGCAGTAATATAATATTTTCCTGCACGGTTTTGGCAAAGCCAAAACCCGGATCCAGCACAATTTGCTCCGGCCTGATGCCGGCTTTGGCGGCAATTTCCAGCGAACGGGCAAAAAACATATGCTGATCGGCCAGCGGATCCTGGTGTTTCTGCCTTTCGCGGCCAGTATGCATAATAATAAGGCCGGCCCCGCTTGCAGCAATAATATCAGCCATAGCCGTATCTTTTTGCAGGCCGAAAACATCATTGATAATATGTGCTCCCGCTTTGAGAGCGGCCAAAGCTGTCTCTGCCCGATATGTATCTACTGAAAGCGGCAGATCAGGCCTTTGTTCCGACAAAGCTGCAATAACCGGCAAAATGCGGCGCTGTTCCTCTGCTGCCGATACTGGCACAGCCTGCGGACGGGTAGATTCACCGCCAATATCGATAATATCAGCCCCCTCGCTTTGCATGATTTGCGTATGAGCCAGCGCCTCCGCCGGTAAAAAATGGCTGCCGCCGTCAGAAAATGAATCGGGCGTGACATTTAATATGCCCATTAACAGCGATTTTTGCCCTAAAACAAGAGATTTGTCGCCTTTTATGTGCCAGGTTCTTACCATATGCCGACCTTTGAACGGGCTGCCTGCTTATTTGCAAGACGAATTATACCATAAATAACTGAGTTTTATAAAATGCGCCCTAATTTACCCCGTAATGCTTTTATTGCAAAATATTACAGGCTTTACCATGACAGGCGCCGCTGTTACACGCTTTCTCACACTGCTCGGTCTCATAATAGCGCTATTAGGCACCCCGTCAGGGCCAGCGGCAGCAATGACTGTCCGTCTCTCTTACCATTATTACACTATTTCTGCCCGGACTATAGACGGATTACAATCTGCTCTTAATCGCTACGGGCCTTATATTGCCGAAACAGGCCGGCATCATGCTGCCGCGGCGATTATTTCTTTTCAACCCATTATAAAACTGGCACCAATAAGCGCCTATTGCCGGGTAATACAGGCTGATATCAGCATTAAGGCGCAATTATATTTGCCGCAATGGCAACAGCGGCCAGACAACAAAGACAGCGCTGTTACCCTGTTTTGGGATATGCTATTGCGTGATATTAAACGCCACGAAGAAAAGCATATTACCATAGCCCGCCATTACGGCAATGCTATGGAGCGGGAATTGCGCAATTTGCCCTATCGGCGCCATTGCCGGCAATTACAGCAAGAGACCGAAACCGTCTTGCAACGCCTCGAGCAAAAAAATAATTCAGCGCAAGCGCGGTTTGACTATATTGAAGGCAAGAATTTCAAACAACGCCTGAACAGGCTGGTGCATAAAGCCGGGCAAAAACACAAAATGCCGGCCGATACAAAACTGCGCAGCCACCCCTAAGCCCGCTTTGCGCCTGCTTTATGCTGCCTTATAAAACACAATATGGCGGCAAAAGCGGCAATTTATTGCCAAAATTCAAGGGAGATAGAGTGTCAGTTCTTGCATATTTTCTGTCAAATCTATCTGACAGGCGAGCCGGGAAGTCGGCTTTGCCTTATCAATAAAAGCAAGTATATCTTCTTCCATGGCAGCGGCAGCCGGCAAATTTTTTTGCGCTGCTTTTTCAATATAAACATGACAAGTGCCGCAGGCGCAGGCACCGCCGCATTCGCCGATAATGCGCGGAATGCGGTTGGCAATTGCCGCCTCCATCACTGATTGCCCGCTCTTGGCATGTATTTCGTATTTTTTGCCGTCCGGCAAGTGGATAAAGATAAGCTTTACCATAAAGCAACTCCCGTTTTTTCAGAAATAAATTACTGCAAAGAATGGATATTATTCATTTTTTTAAATTTTCAGGCTATTTTATCCTTGAATTATTGCCTTTCTATGCCATAGACTCAATCCTTGGCAGAATCAGGATTCGTTTGTGATCTCCCAGCGCATACAGCTTTTCAATGACACGAAATATCGCGCCGGTAAAGGACGCATTTATCGGCAACGGGATTGAATATGGCACGCAGAACCAAAGAAGAAAAGTTTGATATTGAGGTTGAGGCCGCACTTGAAGCTGCGCTGGGCTTTGGTTTTGACACTATTCCCAATTCTGCCGGCAAAACTCCCCTCCCGGCGAGAATTGATGTGATTTCGGCCATAAAGGCTGATAATGATTCTTCCGGGCGCGATATTGCGGCGCAAAAAAAGGCAAAAACTGCGTCTGCCGCGTCTGGCGAGGCGGAAGCTGCTCTGGCGAAAAGCAGGGAAATACCGTCTTTCCCCGAGGCTTTTTTCTCTTTCGATGATTTGTCGTCCGATGATAAGGAATTCAATCACAATATTGATTTGCAGGACGATGTTTTTGACCTGAAAAATCTGGAGCGGCAGATTGCCTCTGCCGCCAAAGAGCTGAATAAAGGGGATATTGAGCGGGCGCAAAAAATAATTCCCGCTGCGGCTGATAGAGAAAGCGATAAAACTGCGGCAGAGAAAAATTATATTATTATCGGCCAGGCAGATTCACTATCCAGCGAGAAGCCGGATAATGAATCTGCCGCCGGCGGACAAAAAGCGGTAACGGCTATTGCCGGACAGGAAAATGCGATAATCGGCGATCAGGCCGGCACATCGGGGAGCCTGGAAAAATTTCTGCAGGAGCAGAATTTTCAGGCCGCCAATATTTTCCGTGAAAAATCGGCCTTATCGATTGAAAATTTTCAACGGGAGCAAAATGGCGGAATATCCGGTAATTACGGCAATTCTTCCTCTCAGGGCGGCCCCCCTTCCCCGCCGGAGAAAAAAGGCTTCAGACATTCGCTGGCAAAAAATCCACTCTATTGGACAATAGCGGCCATCAGTGCTTTGTGGATTGCCGGCGGTATAAGCATTGCTTACAGAGTTTTATCGGAAAGCGGCGGTAATTTTGCCGATTTCATTACTGGAGCGCAGGGTTTTCTGGTCACAGCGGGCATAATAGTGCCGGTATTGCTGCTTTGGGGCTTTGCTCAGCTTGCCTATCGCGCTGGGGAATTGCAAAAAATTGTTCAGATCATGACCGGCGCGGCGCAGCGCCTGCTTGAGCCGGAATCCGGTTCAAAAGACAGCGTTGCCAGCCTTGGCCACACTATTCGCCGTGAAGTTGCGGCTATGGACGCCGGCATTGACCGGACAATGTCGCGCGCCAGCGAGCTTGAAGCATTGTTGCAAAGCGAAGTAAATAATCTTGAGCGCTCTTATGGTGAAAATGAAGTGCGCATTCGCTCCCTTATTGCCGAATTGGCAAATGAGCGTGAAGCTGTGGCGACCCATGCCGATAATGTCAAAGCCAAGATTACCGGAGCAAAAGACCAGCTCACGCAGGAATTTAACTCTATTGCCGATCATATTAATGCTACTGCAGAATCTTTCACTATTGCTTTATCGGAAACTTTGAATTCGCGCTGGAGCGAACTGGTCGGCGAATTTAACAATGCCAATGAGGAAGTGGCGCGGCAGCTTTCGCAAAAATTTATTGATACAGTGCAGAGTTTTGACGCCTCACGCGGGCAATTTTTTGAAGAATTGGATAATCGCTTTTCGCAGATTGATGCCCATACGGACGCAGCCGGTAAGGCTGTGGCTGAAAGGCTGGGCAATAAAATGGACGATTTTGTTAAAATTGTCCGCGAGCGCACGGAGGAAGTAGAAGGCAGGTTTGAAACATTTTCGGGCCGGCTGGCCGATAGCGGCAATAAAATTATTGATTCCGTCAATGGCAGTGTCGGCGAAATTGAGCAAAGAACGCAGGATATTGAAACGCGTCTGCAATCTACGGCCGATAAAGTATTAGGCAAATTTAACGATAAATTTCGCGAGCTGGATAATGCTGTTATTGATCGCAGCAATCATTCTCTGGCGGATTTCAGTGAGCAGATTGACCGGCTGGGCGATCGGGCGCAGGATTTGTCTTCCCTGTTTGATGAAGCTTCGCAAACAGCAGCGGCAGCTTTTGGCAGGCATATAGACGCAGCGGAAGAAAAATTCCACTATATTAGCGAGCAGGCTGATAAAAACAGTGCCGCCTTGACAGAATCTATTCTGCAAAATCTGCAAAAAGCGGAGCAACGCGCCGGTGAAATGGACGCGCGCCTTACTGTCAGCTCAAAAGCTGTGGCGGAAGTCTTTGAAGGCAAATTTAATGCTTTGGATAATTTGTTTGTTGACAGAAGCAACCGCTCTATCGGCCTTTTTGCCGAACAAGTGCAAAAACTGGAGAAAAAATCGGAAAACCTTTCTGCCGATTTTGATTCTGCTACGCAAATCGCCGTGCAGCATTTTGAAGAAAGGCTCAATGAAGTAGATAATCTGCTTAGCCATAAAAGCACTTCGCTTATTCGCTCATTTATTGACAAAACGGAAAATCTGGAACAAAGCACGGATAAGCTGAATACGGCGCTGGAAGTGCATGTGGAGCGCGTTAATGAAGCTTTCCGCTCGCGTGCCAGCGATATTACGGCCAGCCTGGCCAATGGCCGCAATGATATTCTCTCTATTGTTGACGAAACCAAAACGCGCCTGTCGCATGAAATGGAAATTGTCGGTGCCACTATCGGCAAGCTTGTCGATGAGCGGGCGGGTGGTTTTATTTACCAATTTATTGAAGGGCGTGAAAAGCTCTCCAATATTTTGCAAAATGAAACCGGCCGCATTATCGATACGGTAAGCGGGCAGATTGCCAGACTTTCCGCCTATGTAGCCGAGATAGAGAAAAATCTGCTGGATCGGGTAAGCGATATTGACAGCCAGGCGCATAATCATATGCAGCAGATTGATATTCGAACAAATGCTTTTGAAAAAGCAATGACAGACAGTTTCGGCGCCACGCGTGAGCTGATTGAAACACAGGCGCATAATATTGATATGCGTGCTGATTCGCTGCGAGATTCCCTCAATCTTAACAGCAAAGAGCTAAATGCCGTGCTGGGTGAGCAGGCTGCCGTGCTGGAAGAGCGTATTGCGGCTATTCGCCAGGTTGTGGCAGATAGTGACGGTGCTTTTGCCGAGATAATGCGCCGCCATGTCGCTGCTTTTGGTGATTCTGTTGCGGCCGGTGATGCGGATTTAAAGGCTATATTCCTGACTCATCTGGAGAGACTGGAAGGTCAGACCGGGCGCCTGAAAGAGACTTTCAACACCGGTTCCGTTGCTTTGGCCGATTCTCTGGAGGGCAAAATCGGCGCGCTGCGGGCCGCTTTTGCCAATGGCCAGAATTCTATTGAAACCTTGCTCGATAATCACGGCACGATTATTTCCGAACGGGCCTTGCATTTGCAGGATAATCTGGCACAAACTCTGGCTTCTGTTGATGAAAAACTGAGCAAACAAAGCGAAATTCTGGATAAGCGCGCTTATGATCTGCGCGATGCCGTGGATTATAACAGCACTGTCTTGTCGGATTCTTTTTTGCGGCAAACTGCCATTATCGACGAACGCGCCAAAACTGTCCAGAAAACGCTGGAAACCGGGGTGGATAATATACGCGGCACTATGGAAGATAATGTTGCGGCCTTTTCGCAGCTTTTGCGTGGGCATATGGCTGATATTTCCAGTAATTTTGGTGATGAAACCCATAAAGCGGAAAATATTATTTCCACCGCTGCCGATAAATTGCTGAGCTCGGTTTTTGATGCCGCCGATACTATGGATCAAAAACTGGCAAATCGCGGCCTGGCCATGAGCGATATGCTCAATCATGCCGGAGCCAAGCTGGATACGGATATGGCCAATATTGAAACGCGGCTTACCAATATTGCCGTTTCTCTGGACGATGAGGCAGAAAAAGCCGGTTCCGTGATTACTGGTGCCGGCAACAGGCTTTCCGGCTCAGTTCTTCAGGCTGCCGAGCAGGCTGACAAAATTTTTGCCGATCGCGGTGTGGTTTTGCAAAATAATCTTGAAATGGTCGAAGGCCGCCTGAATTACGGCCTGCAAACCATTCAGGAGCATATGCTGGGGACAACAAACGAAATAGAGCAAAAACTCAATGATAAATCACTGCTCTTTAAGGAAAATCTGCAAAAAATAGGCACGGAAATTGGCAGCGGTGTCGACACAATTCGCGAACGCGTTACCGAACTCACCCATAATACAATGCAGGAATTGGTTGAAAAAACCGATAATCTGCATTCCCTCACCGAGCAATTAAGAAATGCGGCGGCCAGAACCAGCGATTCCCTGGCTAATCTGACCGGCACATTCAGCAAACAGCTACATGAAGTAACACAAGCGGCGGAAGAAAGGCTGCGACAGGAAAATGAGCATTTCATCAGTAATTTTTCCGGTCATACAGAAGAAGCTGTTTTTGCCGTGCAGACAGCGAAATCTGAATTGGAAGGCCAGGTGAGCCGTCTTTTGGAAGGATTGGAAAATTCTAACAGCTCTATCCAGCTGACAGTCGGCAGCCTGCATGATAATGTTAATGAAGTTGATAAAAAACTGAGCAATCTGACCTCGGATTTCAGGCAGAATATTCACCAATTATCTGAAAGTTTTACTGCTTCCGGCAATGTGCTGAATGAAGATTTGCGGCGTTTTAACGGACAATCGCAAGATGCGCTGGAGAATATTGCCAAATTTTCCGAGCAATTTAACGCTCATGCCAGCCTGCTGACAGAAGCAACTAATATTCTGGCCAATTCCAACACGGTCTTTTCAGAAAAACTGGAAAATGGTCGGGAAAATCTCGACAAGCTGGCTAATGGCCTTGTTGCCAAATCTGATGAAATTGCCGGTGCCATGCATAATTGTGAGCGCGTTATCAGCACAGTTATCAAAAATATTGAAGATAAAACCTGGTCTTCCACCGCGGAGTTGCGCTCCAGCCTGTCGGCTCTCATCAGCGAAGCAGCCGGACGGTTTGAAGGTGCAACTGAGGATATTCGCAAATCTGCCGGCGAAATACGCGAAGAACTGGCACGCACACAGGGCGATTTAAGCCGGGGGATACGCGGCCTGCCCATGCAGACTAAAGAATATACAGATGCCATGCGCAAGGCCGTTATGGATCAGATTGAAGCCTTGAAGGATCTCTCCGGTATTGTCGAGGAATCAGGCCTGCTGTTTGATGTCTCCAGGCCGAAAGCAGAGACACAGGCCGCCGCCCAAAGGCCGGAAATGCGGGCGGCCCAGCGCCCTGCCTATAATGCAAATGGCACGGCAGCTGCCAATGCGGCCTATGCTGAGGGTAACGGCCTCAGGAAAAGCGATTCGGCGCCCCCTTATACTGCAGCGCGGGCGGTTAATGGTGCCGCTGCCGCAGCAAATCGCGACCCGCAATCACGCGGCTGGGTTTCAGACCTGTTGGCACGCGCCTCAAAAGAAGAAACACCGCGCCCAGTGGCGCCTGGTTTAAACGGCCAGCGGGAAGCACAAAGCGAACGCTCCGGCGCAATATTAAACTCTATGTCGGCAGATATTGTGCAGGCTATTGACCGGGACGGCATTACCAAATTATGGCAACATTACCGCCGCGGTCGGCAAAATATTTCCCCCGACAGCCTATATACGGCTGAAGGCTATCGTGTATTTGAAGATATCAAACAAAAATACGCTTTTGACGGTGAATTCCGCCGGGCTGTCGGTCAATATATAACCGATTTTGAGCATCTTTTAGGTGATGTTACGCGTAATGGCGGCAATAATGGCACAGTGCGTGAATATTTGACCTCTGATACCGGCAAAGTTTATACCATGCTTGCCCATGTCAGCGGCCGTATTCAATAGGTTTTGCCGCGGCTTAATCGTATTTCCTGATTAAGTTACACCTTCCACCAAGACCGTCTGTGTCTGTTATGTTTTATGGCTTGAGCGCGTTTTTGAGCGCTATCCTTGGTTTATATAATGTATTATGCCGCTCAATACTCATGCTGATATTTACAGGTTTTTAGCATGTTCCGTATTAAGACATGTAAATATGCGCTATTCTACCGGCACGAAGCATCAGGACGCTAAAGAGGTATTAATAAGCAGCGGAAGAATAGCGCGGTCAAGTGCCAGATTGGCTGTTGAGGCTGGTTATCTCTGACGTCTGGCATGCTATATCCAGTAGCACATGGATTTGGGGCGCAGCGCTTTTTTGGCAAAAATCCCAGCGCGCTACATAATACACTGTCCTTTGATGCCGGCAAGCAATTCAGCCAGTTTGGCAAAATCCTCTCGGGAAAATACGCCTTTGCCATAGGACTGCTCATTGCCAGGGTAAAGTGGGTCTAAATAGAAAAGAACGTCTTCCCTATCATAAAGGCAGATAAAATCGCCTTAAGGCAGTTGCTCAATTACCACACCGGCCAGCCTGTTATGCAAGGCCGATAAAACCACCTAAAGCCGCAAAATATCAAACCGCGCCCGCCCGCTCCTGTCCACAGCAAAATTGGCATTGGCAGATTTGCCACTATAGGCGGTGCGCTGCAAATAGAGAAATTGCGCCGCATGCTCTAAATCTGTCAAAATGTTGGGATTTTCCTTTTTGCAAAGGCTCAAATTCAGCGCGTGATATCAAGCGGAATTTTGGGAAATCCAAAAATAAGGGGAATAACGCTGCAATATGCGAAACAGCGTCACCACATCGCCGCTAATGTCATTAACTTCCTCATTAGCCGGCTTTTTGCTGTGCCGCAGAAAGACGCCGTCTGTGTCTGAAAACAACTCTGCATAATAGTTGCCTCTCCCAGCGCAGGCTGGTCATCTATAGGATATTTCAGCACCAGCGATGCGGTGTTTTCTGGGGCCTTATAACCATTGGCGGTAACCCAATATAGCTTGGTCTATGGCCTGTTTATGTCGGCTGCTCATTAAATCCGGTTCAGTATAGCAGCATTCTTCTTCGCCGCGCCAAGTATGCAGCAGCGCCTATTAGCCTACCGGATTATTGTCGATAAATTATCGGGGTTACCCTGATGGCACTCGGCACAGCCCCGGCTTTTACCAATATCGGCATTTGAGAGAATATGTCTACTGCATATACAAAGCTGCCAACCGATAATCTTTACCAATAGACGGCCTTCAACTCCGATTACAAGCTGGCCTATTGTGCAAATTATGCCTGGGAATATTATTTAACTATCCATGCCGACATAAGACATAAAGCGGTTGCGCGGATCGTATTGACGGCGCACGGCTTGTAGTTTTTGCCACTTCTCAGGCGAGAAAGATTTTTGGGGAGCCTCCGGGAATAGATCGAAATCGACCTCATTCATGTAATAAGTCTTGATATCAGGCTTAAGATCTTCATGCAGTCTGGTAGCCAAAGCTTTATTAGTCTCCACTTCCTCTGCTGTTTCACTGACGAGATACCAGGCAATATAATGCGGCGCACCATAAGTATAGCAGGCTGAGCCTTCTACTATGGGATTACAGGCGATAACCGAGAAGCCAAAGGACAAAGGATTGCTGGTCTTGGTATTAAGTGCATCAATGGTTTTACGTAAACAACGGCCTGGATTATCGGTAAAGAAAGCAATTTCGGTCGAGCGCAGAATACTATAAGCGTCCGTATCGCCAAGCTGCTCATATAATTCCGTGTAGTTGAGCTGCTTGTTACGAGAAAACTGGAAGGCTTCCCTCTTCAAGAATTCGCTTTCGGTAAATACCGCAGCGGCCTCCAACGCTTTCTGCCTGGTGGCTGCATAAGAGTAAAGCATCAATACCCAATGCCACTTCTTTTCGTCCTCGGGTGTACCGGGCATCGAGAAAAGCCCCATGGAACCCAGAATTTCTGTGCGATTACGGCTGGCGGGAGCCAGACGCACCAATTCAGCCGCTGCTTCTTCCACTTTATCGACCGGCACATAATAGATATTCTGAACAATTTGCGGGCTATCATAGGTTTGCAGATGATAACGCAGGATTACCCCGAAAAAAGCCGGCCCAATACCACGAGCGGCCCAGTACAGATCGGGGTTTTCGCCTGCTGAAGCAAGCACTTTGCGGCCGTCCGCTAAAATAACCTCCAGCGCCAGCACGGAATTATTAGCCATTCCCCAAGCGGGCATGTTCCACCCCATACCGCCGCCCAATAAATAGCCGCCAATGGTAACAAAACCAGTATGTGCCGAAGGAAAAGCCAGACCATGTTCGGCCAGTGCCGCATTGAGTTGCTCGCTAAATACGCCTGGCCCCGCCCAGACGGTTTTCTGCTTGGGGTCAATACTAATTTCGGTAAATTTCGACATATCGATAGTGAGCACACCATCACGCAAGGGCGAGGCCGTAATATTATGCCCCGAGCTGCGCATAGTTATTCGCAGATTAGCCTGGTTAGCATAATCCACGGCAAGGCGCACATCAGCTTCATCTAACGGCTGAACGATCAATTTGGGATAGCGCTTGGGTTTGTTCTTATACCAGGTCATACCCCAGAACCAATCTTTGTAGAGAGGGTTTTTCTGGGTCACGATGACGCCTTTAAAAGCCTTTAATTCAGGAATGTCCGATAAATTCCTGCCGGTAATTCCAACGCTGCCGGCTGCCTGAGCAGTTCCCAAACGCAACAGGCCGCTTGTAGCTACAGCCAAGGTGCTAAACAGCTGCAAAAAGCGCCGGCGCGAGGTCGTAACAGAAGGCTTCATTGATGCAATCCCCCACGCGGCTTAATCTGGCTGAAATAATGGGCAAGTTCACTAATATCCTGATCGGTCAATTGTTCAGTCATTAGTTTCATCATGCCGTCCCGACGGCGGCCACTGCGAAAATCACGCAGCGCCTTCCCCAAATAAAGTTCGTTTTGACCGGCGATAATCGGCCATTGAGGATTTTCTGCCACGCCGGCAGGGCCATGGCAAGTCATGCACTGACCAACCAGACCGGACAGAGTCTTAGCTCTATCCTCACCTAGTTCAACCGCCTGAGTGACAGATGAAACAGCAAACAGGGATAGAAACAGACTGCACCATAAATGAGCAGACTTAATCGCCATAGAAGAAAATTTATTACGCGGCATAATCTCTATCCTTATTTCGAGAGGTTCTTCCGGGCTGCAGAAACCTGGCCGACTGTTACCGGCGAAGCAGCATTGCCCCATGAAGAACGGACAAAGGTCAAAATATCGGCGATTTCCTGGTCAGACAGCGTAGTGAAAGCCGGCATGAAATAGCGCTGTTTCGTCTGCTCGATCTGAGCTTGAACACCACCTTTCAGGACTATCTGGATCAAGGCGGAAGGATCGGGATTCAAACTTGCCGGATTTTGCGCCAGCGCCGGGAATTTATTGTGACGACCAAAACCATTATCCAGATGACAGGCCGAACAGCGATCTTTGTAGAGCTGCGCACCTGCTGTAGCTGGCTTGTCCTGGAGCTGCGCGAAGGTGCTGCCGGCATCGTAATAATTCGGCTGCTCATTCGGATTACGCGGTTCCAAAGTCTTGAGATAGTCTGCCATGGCCAGCAGATCGCTATCCGTCATATATTGGGTGGAATTAGTGATCACTTCCGACATAGGCCCAAAGGTTGCCAAACCATTATAATGGCCTTTTTTGAGTAATTGGGCGATATCCTGGCTCTTAAGCCGACCCAGGCCGGTAGAGGGATCGCTACGCAAATTCGGCGTGGCATAACCGTCAATCACCTGGCCGCCGGACAGATATAAATCACCATGCTTGCCGTCATGCTCATTAATCGCCGCCTCATTCATAAACAGGGTGCGCGGCGTATGACAGGCCCCGCAATGCCCCAGACCATTGACATAGTAAGCACCGAGAGCAATGCCTTCATCAGGCGAGTTTATTGGCGGAGTCGGCACTTTAGGCCCAAACAGCCAACGCCAGTAGGTGACCGGCCAGCGTATTGAGAGCGGCCAGGGAATCGTATTGGCCTCGGCCGCACGTGCTACCGGCTGAACACCTTTCATGAAATAGGCATATAACGCCTGCATATCGGCCTCAGTGATACTGCCATATGAGGGCCAGGGCATTGCGGGATACAGTGTCGAACCATTGCGGGCAACACCGTAACGCACCGCGCGGGAAAACTCGGCATAGCTATATTGGCCTATGCCATATTGCGGATCAGGCGTGATATTAGACGGAACCATGCCGCCAATCGGCGAATTTATCGGCTCTCCGCCGGAGAACATAGGCTCACCGGGCTTGCTGTGACAGGCCACACAATCGCCGATCCGCGCCAAATAAGCACCGCGTTGAATATTTTGCGGAGTAAAAGCGATTTTCACCTGGGCTTCTTGATCGCCGCCGGGCGGCGGCACAATCAAGGTCAATCCCCAAGCCAATCCCATCAGGAACAGACCCAAAATCAAGAGCCGAATCAGCCAATGCCGTTTAGGAGAGTTACGCCTCCCATTTGCACGCTTTTCAGGAGAGCTGTGCCCTTCATTCACACGCTTTTTGCGAGATTTATACTCTCGTTTTGCAAGCACTGTCTTATCTTTCATTCCATCGCCTTGCATTGCAGGGTAACCGGATATACTGCCCCATAATATGGGAAGCAGTTCGTCATAGCAATACTTAATCTATAATCTGTCAGGAAATATCAGGCAATAACAATGACCGACTGTCTTCGCGCAGATAATCCGGAGAAAGATCGGCAATCGAGGAACAGCCGATCTGGGCCAGAATATTGTCAATTTCCCGGCAAAGAATCTGCAGCACATCTGCCGCGCCGGCCTGACCTCGGGCAGCCAATCCGTAGAGCACGGCATGGCCGATCAGCACAGCATCAGCTCCCAATGCCAGGGCCTTGACTATGTCAGAGCCGCGCCGAAAACCACTATCAATCAGGATAGGCTGGGAAATTTTGCTGCGAGTCTCGGCTAATACCTGCATTGGCGAAATGGCAAAATCATTTTGACGGCCGGTGTGATTGGATAAAATCACGCCATCGGCACCTTCGCCAATGGCCCGCACCGCATCTTCGGCACGCAATATGCCTTTAATCAGCAATTCATGCGGCCATAGCTTCCGCAACCAGCGCAATGCCTTCCAATCAAAGGTAGCGTCCATCTGCCGGCTCATTACTGCCGCCTGGCTTTGCGTATCATGGGCATCGGCGCTGACAAAATTACCCAAATTCGGCATACCGTGAATGAGGAAACTCATGCTCCAGGCCGGGTGTTTAATGCCATCAAGCAGCAGGCCGGGGGTGTATTTCACCGGCAAACCAAAATTATTGCGCGCATCGCGCTCACGATTGCCGTTAATCGCCACATCAGCGGTCAGCACTAATCGAGAATACCCTGCCGCCAAAGCACGCTCGACCAGTGTTTCAGCAATAGCGCGGCTCATCACATAAAGCTGAAACCATTTGTCACCTTTGGTTCGCCCGGCTACCTCTTCAATAGAACTGCTCGAAGCCGTCGACAATAAAAAAGGTATCCCCGCCTGCTCGGCAGCTTGCGCCAAGGCAATATCGCCATCGTGCCAGAGCACCCCGTTCATTCCGGTCGGAGCAATCAAGATAGGCGCAGCTTGCTTGCGACCAAATAACTTGACAGAAATATCGCGCTTACTAATATTGGTAAAACGATGCGGGCTGAAAAATAGCCGCTCAAAAACGGCTCTATTATGTACCAGCCCCTTTTCGTCATCGACTCCACCTTCAAGAAAGTCGAATATTATATGCGGCAAGCGGCGCCGTGCCAGCTTGCGATAATCAAACACATCTAGCGGTTTAGATGACATTTATACCACCTTGCGGAAAAAACCCGCCTCGCCCGCTCTATAAGCGGCAGCAGAAAGCTTGTATCGTTTGCTTCTCATGAAATACTCCTTGTAATAAACAGCCGCCCAATATTGAGGAATTCATTAAACGAATCAATGAATACCGATTCCAACAACTCGGTAAGAAATATAATTCCAGCATTACCCAGGCGCCGCTCGCAAGGGGCTTCTGCCCCGAAACCATCAAGCTGGAAGCGCATGCAGCTACGAAATAAACCCGGAGCACCAGAGATAGCTTCTTGGTCAGAATAGAGACATGATACCCTATTAAGGGTAAAATTGAAAGAGCCGGAAGTCAAAAAAACGCCAACACAGAAGCGGCCATTTTTTCAGACTTGAGCCGGCTAATAATGCTGACCCGGCGGCGCATTGCTTTTGCCTTTTATGCCGAAATTTGCAGAATTTGGCAAAATTATCTGCTATATTCAGCCCAAATAGGGCCATAATAGGGGCAATGTCACAGCCGGCGGCAGCGCGCCCTGCACCTTTTTGGCCGTAATAATAACAAAAGCACAATAATATCGGATTACGATAATGCAGCGTGAAAATGATAAATCGCCTTCAATTATGCCGCCGGAAGCGCCGGCCGCTATTGCGTGGGAAAAAGCTGCTTTTTCCACTCTGCCGGAAAATAATGAGGCTGCCGGTAAAAGCGATGAGGCTGAGTTGCGCGGTGCCGCTTTGATTGCCGTTTTATTAAAAAATCTGCCGAATAAACCGGGTGTTTATCGTATGCTGAACGTAAAAGGCGATGTGCTTTATGTCGGCAAAGCACGCAATTTGAGAAAACGGGTGGCCAATTATACCAGGCCGGAAAAAAATACCGCCCGCATCGCGCGCATGATTCATTTAACCGCCAATATGGAATTTATCGTTACGCGTTCAGAGACAGAGGCATTATTGCTGGAGGCCAATCTTATCAAGCATTTGGCGCCGCGCTTTAATGTTTTGCTACGCGATGACAAATCTTTCCCTTATATTTTTATCGGCGGCAATATATGGGCGCCGGGCCTGTTTAAACACAGAGGAGCGCGCACTAAAAAAGGAGAATATTTCGGCCCATTTGCTGCCGCCGGAGCAGTCAATCGCACAATTTCCAGCCTGCAGCGCGCATTTTTATTGCGCAGTTGCACCGATAATGTGTTTGAATCACGCACCCGCCCCTGTTTGCTCTATCAAATAAAACGCTGTTCTGCCCCCTGCACCGGGCTCATCAGCCGGCAGGATTATCTCAATCTCACAGATCAGGCCAAAAAATTTCTGTCGGGCAAGAGTAATGCGGTTAAAGACAATATAGCGCACATAATGTTGCAGGCCTCAGACGCTATGGATTTTGAACAGGCGGCCGCTTATCGCGACAGGCTGGCAGCGCTGGCGCAGGTGCAGGCCTATCAGGGTATTCACTTGCAAAATACTGAAGAAGCAGATGTTTTTGCCCTTTATCAAAAAGGCGGGCTGACATCAGTGCAGGTATTTTTCTTCCGCAGCGGCCAGAATTGGGGTAATCACGCCTATTTTCCTATTGCCGCTGCCGATATGGCTGCCGGCGAAATTTTGACAGCTTTTTTAATGCAGTTTTATAATAATAAGCCGATTCCCCGCCTTATTTTATTATCCCATGCCGCAGAAGACCATAATGTGCTGGAAGCGGCTTTATCGCTAAAAAATAATCGTAAAACCTATATTATTGTGCCGCAACGCGGTGAAAAAAAAGAGCTGGTGACATATGCCGAGGCCAATGCGCGCGAAGCCTTGGAGCGCAAACTGGCTCAGACAGCCTCTCAAACCCAGCTTTTGCAGGCTTTTGCGGCAATATTTAACCTCAATTCCGTGCCGCAGCGGATAGAAGTTTATGATAATTCCCATATTATGGGGACAAATGCTGTCGGCGCTATGATTGTTGCTGGCAAAGACGGTTTTATCAAAAACCAATATCGCAAATTTAATATTCGCTCCACCACTCTTACCCCGGGCGATGATTATGCCATGATGCGCGAAGTGATGGAACGGCGTTTTTCCCGTCTGATAAAAGAGCAGAAACTGCTGCCGGCAGAGCATGCAAAATTGGAAGAGGATAAAGAGGATTTTCCTGCCTGGCCAGATATTTTGCTGATTGACGGCGGCTCAGGACAAACAAAAATTGTCCGCCAGGTTTTGGAAGAATTGCAAATTGCCCATTTGGTGACCATTATCGGCATTGCCAAAGGGGTTGATCGCAATGCCGGGCGTGAACGCTTTTTTATCCAGGGGCAACCTGAGTTTTCATTGCCGCCGCGGGATCCCGTTCTATATTTTATCCAGCGTTTGCGCGATGAAGCACATCGTTTCGCCATTGGCTCGCATCGGATACGCCGAAAAAAAGACATGATAAAAAGCCCGCTTGATGATATTGAGGGCATTGGCGCCGCGCGCAAAAGAGCGCTTCTAAAGCATTTCGGCACGGCCAAGGCGGTGGCGCGCGCCGCGATTGAAGATTTGCTGCAGGTCAAGGGCATTTCTCAATCTGTAGCGCAAACAGTTTATGCCTATTTTAACGAATAAGATTTTCTTCATACTTGTATAAAAGAAGGAAAACAGGATAATATGGCGTCAAAACTGGCAAATTCCGCTAAAGGCTCTGCTGTAAAATCTCACTAAAAGGCAACTCCGGCAGTAAATGACATGACCGATAATGTTTAATGGTGAAAAGAGTATTCCGGCGAATCCGGGACAAAGCAGGATTTATATTTTCTTTTGACATTTGGCAGAATAGCAGCATGAAAAGACATAAATTATCGCTTCCCAATATTTTGACCTATGGGCGCATTCTGGCTGTGCCTTTGCTGGTTCTATGTTTTTTTGTCAACGGCTATTTTAGCTCCAGCAATGCGGCCCGCTGGTGGGCTTTTGCCATTTTTTTTATTGCCAGTGTCAGTGATTTTTTTGACGGTTATCTGGCGCGTATCTGGCACCAGACTTCCGATTTTGGCCGCATGCTTGATCCGATTGCCGATAAATTGCTGGTTTCGGCCTGCTTATTGCTGTTGGCGGCAGACGGCACAATTGCCGGCTGGACTTTATGGGCCGCCATAATTATTTTATGCCGTGAGATCCTGGTTTCAGGCCTGCGGGAATATTTGGCCGAGCTTAAAGTCAGTGTCCCCGTTTCCCGTCTGGCGAAATGGAAAACCGCCTTGCAACTGGCGGCGCTCAGCCTGCTGCTTATCGGCCCGGCGGGGAATCCCCATATTACTGATACAGGTTGCATTTTGCTATGGATTGCCGCTATTTTAACCCTGATAACCGGCTGGGATTATTTTCGCGCCGGGTTGAAACATGTTATTAACTGAGGGCAGATAGTAAACTGTAATCAGGTATTTGTTTATGTATAAAAATTTTGTAAGAATTATGCTATTTGCCTGTTTGATTATTCTTACGGCGGCCAATATATTTTATTATATGCAGTATAAAGGCTTTTTTGCCGGCAAACGGGATTTGGCCCAAAACAGCGCCGCTGCCGAGATAAAGATAAAGCCGGCTGAAAAACAGACCGCCGCTGCTTTATCTGAACAGATTCACGGTCAGGTTATTTATGATGCGCGCAGCGCTTTGCCGCCACAGGCTGTTCTTGATGTCAAGCTGACAGCGACTGACTCTGCCGGGCAGCAAAGCACCGCTATCATAGCCGAAACACGGCAGCAATTACTTGGCCGTTCCCCACTTGACTGGAATTTGCCTATTGCCTTAAGCGCTCTTGCAGCACAAAAATCTTATAGCCTGCAGGCAAAAATCAGCGGCGGCGATACTTTATTATTTGTCAATACAGCGCCCATGCCGGTTGATCGCAATCGCGCCGCCTATATTATGCGCCTGGAAAAACTGGACAGCGCTAGCGGCGATAAGGCCGATACAGGCAGTTTTATCGGCCAAAACTGGCTGGCAGAAATTCTCCTGGGCAAAGCAATTAAGGCCAATTCTGAAATCAGTCTTTATATTGATGCTACCGCCAGAGCCGATCCGGCAGAAAATGTCAAACGCTACCCTGTCAGCGGATCCGGCGGTTGTAACCGCTATATGGGCAGCGCTGCCATTGACGAGACAAATAAAATGCTGCGCTTTTCGCCGCTTGCCGCCACTTTTATTGCTTGCGCCCCTGATATTGCCCGGCAAGAGGCCGATTTCATCGCCGCTATGGATAAAGTGCGCGGCTATAAATTTGATGAAACGGGCGCGCTTTATTTACTTGATGAAGAGCAGCGCCCCCTCGCCCGCTTTATTCCGCATTAACTTGCCTTGCCCGGCCAATCAGCCGGTAATTTCTGAGCCAGAAAACCAGTAGGCCATTTCCTGAGCGGCAGTCGCGGCCGCATCTGAACCGTGAACGGAATTTTCACCGATAGAAAGGGCAAATTTCTTGCGGATTGTGCCGATTTTTGCCTCTGCAGGATTAGTGGCTCCCATAATATCGCGATTGCGGGCAATAGCATTTTCCCCTTCCAGAATTTGCACAATAACCGGGCCGGAAGACATAAATTCCGTCAATTCGGCAAAAAACGGCCGCCCTTTATGCACGGCATAAAATTCTTCTGCCTGGCTTTTGCTCATATGGACGCGTTTGCAGGCGATAATCCGCAAACCTGCTTCTTCCAGCATAGCGGTAATTGCTCCGGTTATATTGCGCCGCACCGCATCGGGTTTAATCATGGAAAAACTGCGTTCTATAGCCATTATATCCTCTTATTGCCAAATATTTTGCCGTGATTCCCGCTTGCAGCAAGCTATCCAATCAGGCCGCTTATATTTAAATAGAGCTTATAACCGCATTAAAAACGCTTGCCAAGGGCGGCTGGCTGTTTTAGCGCCCCCGCCCCTTGCAATTTCCGCTTTTTTCCGCCTAAAATCCGGCCATGCTTATTTTAGATAATATTTCTATCCGTCTTGCCGGGCGCCTGTTACTTGATCATAGTTCAGTCACTTTGCCGGAAAACAGCAAAATCGGCTTTGTCGGCCGCAATGGCGCCGGTAAATCTACCCTGTTTCGCGCGCTTATGGGAGATTTGGCCTTAGAGACCGGCACTATTATCATGCCGGCAGGGCTTCGTATCGGCCAGGTAGCGCAGGAAGTGCCTGGCAGTAATGACAGGCTGATTGATATTGTGCTGGCGGCAGATAAAGAGCGCACAGCCTTGCTGCAGGAGGCCGAAACAGTGCAGGATCCCATGCGGCTGGCAGAGATTCATATGCATTTGGCCGATAAAAATGCCTATGCCGCCCCTGCCCGTGCCGGCGCTATTCTCCACGGGCTGGGCTTTAATGCCGAGGCGCAGCAACAACCGGCAGCGCAATTTTCAGGCGGCTGGCGCATGCGCGTGGCTTTGGCGGCCATGCTGTTTGCCGAGCCGGATTTGCTGCTGCTGGACGAACCGACCAATTATCTGGATATTGAAGGGGTGTTATGGCTGACAGATTATATTAGGCGCTATCCGCATCTTGCTCTTATTATCAGCCATGATCGCGATTTGCTCAATCGATCTGTTGACGCTATTTTGCACTTAGACAGGCAGAAACTGCATTTCTGGCAAGGCAATTATGATTCTTTCGCCCGCCAAAGAGCAGAAAAAATGGTGCTGCAGCAAAAACAGGCGGCCGGCCAGGAGGCCAAACGCCGGCATATGGAGGCTTTTGTCACCCGTTTCCGCGCCAAGGCGACCAAAGCGAAACAAGCGCAATCGCGCCTGAAAATGCTGGAAAAAATGCAAAATGTTACTATTTGGCGCGATGAACAGGTTGAACCCTTCCGCTTCCCCCATGCAGCCAAGGCCGTAGCTTCTCCCATTATTCATTTGACCAATGTCAGCCTCGGTTATCAGCCGGGCAAACCGGTTTTGCAAAATTTGAATCTGCGCATTGACAAAGATGACCGCATTGCTCTTTTGGGGGCAAATGGCAATGGCAAATCCACTTTTGCCAAATTTTTGGCCGGACGGTTAAAACCGCAAACAGGCATGGCAGTTTTTGCTCCCAATTTAAAAATCGCCTTTTTTGCCCAGCATCAGATGGACGATCTTCACCCGGAAGAAACACCGATAGAACATTTTCGCCGCTTATTGCCGCAAGAGATCGAGGCAAAATTGCGGGCGCGCATTGCGCGCGCCGGCCTTTCTCGCGATAAAATGCAAACAAAGGCAAAAAATCTCTCCGGCGGAGAAAAAGCAAGGCTGCTTATGGGGCTGGCTGTTTATGACGCCCCGCATTTGTTGATTTTGGACGAACCGACCAATCATTTGGATATTGATAGCCGCGAAGAATTGATAGAAGCATTAAATGATTTTGGCGGTGCAATTATATTGATCAGCCATGATCGTTATTTGATTGAAGCCGGGATTGACCGTTTATGGCAAGTGGCAGAGGGCGGCATTACCCCTTATGACGGCGATATAGATAATTATGCCGCCAATATTCTGGCAGAGAGCCGGCGTAAAAATAAAGATAAAAAGCCGCCTGCCGGGCAAAGGCCGCCGCAAACAGCTTCAGCGCAAGTTCAAGCCTTGAAGCGGGAGCAGACCGCTTCCTTGCACAAAAAAATAAAACAGATAGAGGATTTGCTGCACCGGCAGCAGCAGGCATTGCAGCATTTGAATGATGAACTGGCGCAGCCTGAATTATACCAGCAGCCCAATAACAGGCTGGCGGAAAAAACCGCCTTGCATGCGGCCTTGACACAAAAATTGCAGCAGCAGGAAGCCGAATGGCTGAGCTTGCAGGAAGAGCTGGATAAAGCCGAAAAAAATTAGCCGGCAGCAAGTGGGGCAGCGGCAGAAAGCCGTCTAAACCAGCAGCACTGATAAATTTATAATAATTATCCCCCACAGGCACAGACAGAAAAAACGCAGCGGCAAATGCCGCCGCGCCTGCCATAAAATCAGGCTGTAAAGCAAAGTGCAAACAAAAAAAATACTATCGGCTATTACAGCTATATGCCCTGTGCCAAAGAGCAGCGACAGGCTGTGCGTGCGCCCCAGCAGGCCGGTCGTTGTAACAGCCGATAAAACAGCCGCTATTATCAGCGGCAGATGAATCCCGATATAGCGCATAATTCCGCTCTATTTATTCTGGCGGCTTATTTGGGCGGCAGCCGCGCCAAAAGGCAAAAACCGCCAGCGCCAAAATCAGGCAAAACAGCCAGCGGCCGCCGCTTTTGTCGGCCGCAAGCCAATTTTGCGGATAAAGCAAACCCCAAACAGCAATAAGGGCAAGGATAATCGGCGCAAGACGCATGATTTAAGCCTGTTTTTCCCATTTTCGCTGCGGTGTCTGCTGCCAATAAGTCAGCTCATGCAGGGTTTCGCCATTTTTCTGCGCGGCTTTCAGCTCTTTCCATGCGGCGCGGGCGGCTGCCAGTTCTTCGGCATTATTACCGTCAAACATAATACATAAACGAGCATAATCCTGCGGGTTTTGCGCTATTGCTCCTTCTACACAAAAGCATACATGCGCCTGATTGCTGTTTTTATCCTGCAGGCCGAGCAAAACCGGCTGCTGCTGCGCATAGGCCTCATTTTCCATACCATGTGGAATAAAGGACACATCGGAAAAATCCCATAACAAGCTGTCCAGCGCCTTGCAGCCAGCCGCCGTTTTGCATAAAACCACCACCCGCCATTGCCGCAGCAAAGAGCGCTCAAGCAAAGCAGGGAGAGTCTCTCCCAAGCGTGATTCTGTCAAATGGTAAAAAAGAATTTCGCTCAATTTTTTCGCCTTTTGAAAAAAAAATGCCGTCGCAAGGCTGAATCTGCCGGGCCGAGACACGGCAATCCTTTGCCGGCACAGGCGGATTTATTATTACCATAGCAGGGTCAACCGATTTCATAAACTGAATAAAGCCATGATGCAAAGACAAAATTTTATTATTAAAGGCAGGCCTTTCAAAATTGCTTTTTGACAAAATTCCTTTATAATAAATTGCAGGGGCAGCGCCTTGATTCAGGTCGTCAAGAAAATGTGTCTTTCGTCAAAGCGTTTTATTCTGTTCCGGTTTTCCCGTTATTTCCATATTTTTCTTTGAAACCGGCTTGCGGCGTTTACCTTTTATTGGGAATACGGAATTAACCAAAATGCAGCCGGTTCAGGTCTTTGACCTTGGCTGATTGTTCTTACGGCGATAAAGGCAATAAGGATATGAGACTCCATGTATTTGATTGAAGCCTATATTCTGCGCCGCATTGCCCTGTTTTTTATTGCCGCCTTCAGCGCTGCCATTGTGCTGGCATGGACAGTGCAATTATTGGCGCGTATCAATTTTTTAACAACAAGCGGCCAAACCTTTTTTACGGTTCTGAAATTTTCATCACTGTTTATCCCCGCTGTTTTGCCTTTGGTTATGCCTTTCGCGCTGGTGATTGCCATAGCGCAGACACTTTCCGCCATGAATCAGGATTCGGAGCTGGTGGTTATCAATGCCGCCGGCAGCCCGCACCGGGTTGTCTGGCGCCCGGTACTGCTGTTTGGGCTTGGCCTGTCGCTGCTCTCTTTCGGCATAGCCAATTTTGTTACTCCTTATGCGCGGCTCACTATGCGCGATATGACTGCCAACGCCCATGCCGATTTGCTTAATGTTTTTTTGCAGGAAGGCAGTTTTCGCCGGCTCAGTGATAAAATTTATCTCGAAATCGGCGAAAGAAAAGCCGATAGCAGCATTGGCCGCTTATTTATTGTCGATCAAAGAGATGCCAATCTGGATCTTTATTATTATGCCGTCAGCGCCTATATCACCGAAAAACAAATTACGGGTGACGGCCGCGCCGGCAATTATCTGATTATGAAAAACGGTGAGATTGAAAGACGAGATAATAAAACGGGCGATGTTTCTATTATCCGGTTTGATTCTTACACTTTTGATTTGAGCGAATTTGCTCCGGCCGGCAAAAATGTTACTATTTATCCCAAGGATCAATTCCTGACCTATCTTTTCCACCCCGATCCTGATGATTCTTATTATCAAAGGCGGCCTTTGCAATATACGGCAGAATTGCATAAACGGCTGACAGAATGGCTTTACCCCCTTATTTTCGCCCTGCTGGCGCTGGTTGCCGCCGGCGATGCCCGCTCACATCGCGAAGCGCGTATTTCTGCTTCTTTCACCGCTATTTCCCTGTCTTTCGCCTTTTACTGGCTGGGTTATTTCTTCGCCGGCAAAGCTGAAACCGACATTGCCTATATTCCGCTTTTATATATTTTACCTTTGGCCGTTGCGCTTCTATTGCTTTTCATGCTGCTGACCAATCGCTCTTTTCGTTTGCCGCCAAAATGGGCAGATTTTTTTTATAAAACTGCCGATTTGCGGCAAAAACGCCGCTCTGCCGCTAATAAAGGGGGGCGATGATGATAGGCCCCACTTTGGCGCGGTATTTTTTCCGCCGTTATCTGAAAATTACCGGTTATTTTTTGCTGGGTATTTTTTCGCTGTCGCTGCTGATGGATTTTACCGAAAATGCCGGCCGTCTGGCCGGCCTGCCAGGCTACAGCCCGCTTGGTGCGCTTGTTTTATCCTGTTTGCGCATTCCTTTTATCATGCAGCAATTATTTCCCTTTGTAGCTCTGTTTGCCGCTATGGCCACTCTCGTTTCTCTCAATCGCCGGCTGGAACTGGTTATTACCCGCTCTATCGGCATTTCTGCCTGGCAATTTTTGCTGCCTATTTGTTTTGGCGCCTTTTTACTCGGCCTGTTTGCTGTTGTCGCTGTCAATCCTGTTGCCGCCTGGAGCAATGCCAAAGCTCAAACTATTATTGCCGACTGGCGCAGTAATAGCGGCACCTTAACCGGCAAACAAAGCGCTAACGGCAATCGTGTGCCGTGGCTGACGCAAAAAACCGATGAAGGCATAACAACAATCGGTGCAAAAATGGTCACAGATCACGGGCATGTCTTGATTGATGCCACCTTTGTCCGCTTTAATGGAGATGATACGATTCGCGACTGGATCAATGTCGGCACGGCAAAACTGGAAGACGGCTATTGGCAATTAGGTGAAGGTGCGTTATACCGTTCAGGGGGGGCTCCCCTCACAGTTAATGCAATGCGGATAAAAACGCAGTTAAAGCCGCAATTTATTGAAGAGCGCCTGGGTGATCCGGCGACAGTGCCTTTTTATGAATTGCCGGCCAAAATAAGAATTGCCCGTTCATTCGGCTATTCGGCTAATGAATTTGATATGTATTTACAATCTGTCCTGGCCTTGCCGGCGCTGTTGGTGACCATGACTTTAATCGCGGCCGCAGTATCGTTGAAATTTGTGCGGCTTGGCCAATCGGGCATGCTGATTTTAGGTGGCATTATTGCCGGCTTTGTCCTTTATGTTGTGTCGGTTCTGGTTAAAGCCTTTGGCAATGCCGGTTATGTTCCTCCCGTTATTGCTGCCTGGGCGCCGGTGCTGGTTGCCCTGTTTTTCGGGATTTCCTTTTTGCTCCACAGGGAGGACGGTTGAGTGGGTTTTGAAAACAAACATTCCGGGCGTTCCGGGCGCCGCAGGGCTTTGGCCTGCGGCACGGCGCTGACCGCCTTGTTTGCTTTTTTACCGGGCGCCTTCCCCGCTTACGGGCAGGATATGTCTGCTTTGACCGGTGATAATAAAGGCTCGATATTGCTGAAAGAGGAAGCGGGTTCGCATGCGCCCATGCTGCTTTCGGCTGATGAGATTATTTACGATCGCAATGGCAGTTCTATTACCGCCCAGGGGCATGTGCAGATTGAATATGACGGTAATAAAATTGTGGCGCGGCGTATTGTCTATAATCAGCAGACCAAACGCGTTATGGCCTATGGCAATGTGGAAATTATAGATACGCATGGCATTAAAATTTATGCCGAGCAAATTGACCTGACTGATGATCTGGGTGAAGGTTTTGTCAATGGCCTGCGCGCTGAAACACCTGATAATACACGTTTTGCTGCCGAAAGCGCCGAACGCAGCGCCGGGCAAATGACGGTTTTTAACAATGGCATTTATACGGCCTGCGAGCCATGTTATGCCAAACCGGCAAAAAATGTTTTCTGGCAGGTTAAAGCCAAGAAAATTATCTGGAACGGCGCCACCAAAACCATGCGTTTTGAAGATAGCCAGTTTGAGGTTTTCGGCAAGCCGGTTGCCTGGTTTCCCGTTTTTGAGATGGCCGATTCGACAGTCAAGCGCAAAAGCGGTTTTTTAACCCCGGGGGTCAGCTATAAAACCAAGCTTGGTTTGGGGGTGACCGCTTCCTATTTCTGGAATCTGGCGCCTAATTATGATTTTACTTTATCAGAAACCGGCTTTACCAAACAAGGTTTTCTGACAGAAGGTGTCTGGCGGCACCGCCTGCAAAACGGCAGTTATGATATGCGCTTTGCCTATATTCGTCAGGAAGAGCGCGATGCTTTTAAACGAGACACAATCGATAGCCGCCAGACCAGTCGCTATATGGGTGCAACCAAGGGTAATTTTATCATTAACCCACGCTGGTCTTATGGCTGGGACATTCTGGCGCAATCCGACCATAATTTCAGCCGCACTTATGATCTTGACGGTTATAATAAAGGCGTGCATCGCTCGCAGATTTATTTGCAGGGGCTTAATAAGCGCAATTATTTTGACATGCGCTTTTACCATTTTGAGGTGCAGGACGATACACGCAAATGGAGAAGTGATGGCAGCCGTAATCCCGATGAGCGTTATTCCAAACAGCCTTGGGTTTTGCCGCGTATAGATTACAGCTATATACCGCAAACATCTGTTTTGGGCGGTGAATTGCAGTTTAACAGCAATTTGCAGACTATTTATCGCGATAAAAGTGATTACGGGCAGACCGATTGGTCCGGCAATCACAATATTAAAAATGCGCGCCTGGTTGGCATGAGCGGCACCAGTGCGCGCCTCACCGGTGAAATGGAGTGGAAGCGCAGCTTTATCAGCGATTACGGTTTTGTTTTCTCGCCGATTATGGCTTTGCGCGGTGACGGTATCACTATTGATCAAAACCGTCATTATCAAGATGTTAATCTGCGTGACGATACTTTCCGCGGTTTGGCAACAGCCGGGCTGGAAATGCGCTACCCCTTCCTGATGGCAACCCCCAATACCAGCCATATTATTGAACCGGTAGCGCAAATTTTTGTCCGCAATAATGAGCAATATACCGGCCGTCTGGTTAATGAAGATGCGCAAAGCTTTGTCTTTGATGCCACAACCTTGTTCTCACGCGATAAATTTTCAGGCTATGACAGGGTCGAGGGCGGCACACGCGCCAATCTTGGCGTCCGCTATTCCGGTGATATTGCCAATGGTTGGTCTGTTTACAGCCTGGCCGGGCAGTCTTATCAATTGGGGGGGCGCAACTCCTTTGCTTCCCATGATTTGACCGGAGTGACCGCCGATTCGGGGCTTGAACATGCGCGTTCCGATTATGTTGGCATGTTGGGCGTCAATGATGGCGGCGGCCTGTTTGTGGCGGCGCGTGGCCGTTTTGACCGCGATGACTTCACCATTCGCCGTGGTGAGGTAGAAGCGCAGAAGCAATGGCAGCCTTTGACACTGGGCGTGCGCTATGCCTATATTCAAAAACAGCCGGATTACGGCTATGCCAAAGACAGGGAAGAAACCAGTGTCAACGGCACTTATAAATTAAATGCGAATTGGAGTGTTAACGGCCAAACCACTTATGATATTGTCTCCGATACATGGGTGCGTGCCGGTGGCGGACTAGGTTATCAAAATGAATGTTTTGGCATGATGTTCGGCTATTTGCAAACGCGCAATCCGGGCAAAAGCGCAGTTTCAAACAAATGGCATTTCCTGCTCTCTTTCCGCACTCTTGGTGATATTGGCAATGGCAAAACTGTCTGGAAGTAAATTTTGGCCTTTTGCGCTATTTATTCTGCCGGGCGACACAATTTTATCGGAAGCAATTTCCTGATTATTGCCGGCGCGACAAAATGGCTAATATATGCTTCAGGCGAAATTTGGCTGCTATAGTGAGCTGAATTAAAAACAGGCCTCTCTCGGAGAAGGAATAGCTTGCACTCTTGCATTTTTTTTATTTTTCCATAAAAGAGGCAAATTGGGTTATGCTTTGCAATTATTTTATTCTGCCAAAACTTTAACAGGTTCGGCCGGGTTTGGAATAATCAGATGAAAAACACCAAAAAATACTTCTTGGCGGCAATTTTATCCTTTAGCGCTTTTACAGCGGCTATTGTCACCCCACCCGCTTTTGCCGAACCAAAAGGCAATGGCATTGTGTTGCTGGTCAATGGCAATGCCATTACCGGGAGTGATATTGCCAAACGCGTTGCTTTTTTGCGCCTGCAGCATCGCAACGGCAATCTGGAGCAAATTGCCCGGCAGGATTTGACAGATGAAATTTTACGCCGTCAGGAAATCCGCAAGCATAATATTACAGTGTCGCAAGCCGATATTGACAAAGCTTATGCCGGCTTTGCCGCCAGCAATAATATTAATATAGATCAATTAAACCAGATTATGAACCAATCCGGGGTAACACCGGCGCATTTCAAGGCCTATATACGCGATCAAATGGGCTGGGGGCGTCTTGTCAGTGCCCGCTTTCAGGCAGAATCCGCCGTTTCACCGCGGGACGCGGTTCAGCGTATGTTGAAAAACGGCGGCAAAAAGCCCAGCCTGAATGAATATTTGCTAAAACAGGTTATTCTGGTTGTGCCAGCAAATCGGCGGGGGGCTATTCTTGGCCGGCGTATGAGCGAGGCCAATGCTTTGCGCGGCAAGGTAAATGGCTGCGATAATCTTTACACTATTACCAAAGGCTCAATGGATATTACCGTTCGCACTCTGGGTCGTTTTCTGGAGCCGCAAATCCCGGCCGAATGGGAAAAAGCAGTGCGGAGAACCGCTACAGGTAAAGCCACCCCGGCGCAGGCCACTCGGCGCGGAGTAGAATTTCTGGTTGTCTGTTCGATGCAAAAAGCCACAGATGACCGTGTGGCGCAACTTGTCTATTCCATGCAGGACAGCAGCAAAAGCGCAGAAAGAGGCGCCGCTTTGGAAAAAAAATATATGCAGGAATTGCGGGCGGCCGCTACCATTCAAAAACCCTGATTTTTAACTTATCAAATATTTCCTTAAGGGAGGGGCGGTTTTTGCCTCTGCCGGTTTTGGGCTTTGTTCACACTGCGCTGCAGGAGACAAAAGTGATAGCAGCTTTTGACAATTTGCCTCCTCTGCGCCAGGTGATTGAAAATTACGGCCTGGCAGCTAAAAAAGCATTGGGGCAAAATTTTCTGCTGGATTTAAACCTGACAGCCAAAATTGCCCGTCAGGCCGCGGCGCTGACCGATTATCCGGTGATTGAAATCGGCCCCGGCCCCGGCGGCCTTACTCGCGCTTTACTGGCACAAGGGGCTTTTGTCACTGTCATTGAACGCGATGAACGCTGCCGCCCGGCGCTGGAAGAAATAGGGCGGCATTATCCCGGCCGGTTACACTGTATTTATGCTGACGCGCTGCATTATGATTTCGCTGCTATGGCAACGCAAAGCCCATTCAGGCAAAATATCAAAGCAAAGCCGAAAATTATTGCCAATCTGCCCTATAATATTGGCACAGAATTGCTGTTAAACTGGTTATTGGCCGAGCCGTGGCCACCTTTTTATCAATCGCTGACGCTAATGTTTCAACAGGAAGTGGCGGCACGCATAACTGCCGGCCCGGGTGACAAAGCCTATGGTCGCCTGAGTATATTATGCGGCTGGCGCTGCCGGGCTGAAATAGTGATGATTTTGCCGCCGCAAGCTTTTACCCCACCGCCAAAAGTGCATTCTGCCGTAGTGCATATTGTGCCGAGAGAAAACCCCCTGCCCTGTTCGGCACAAAATTTGAGCCGACTGACCAAGGCAGCTTTTGGTCAAAGACGCAAAATGCTGCGTCAAAGCCTGAAACAGCTGGATTTAAAGGGCATGCCTCCAAACGATTTTCTGCATCGCGCCGGTATTGACCCAACCCAAAGGGCAGAAAAACTGACAATAGAGCAATTTGTAATTTTGGCCAATGCGCTGGATAGTTTATAGGCAGCCGCGACCATTTATGCCTTGGCAATAAGCGAATCAACAAAATCCTTCATTGCTGGCAAACGGTGGCGTTTTAATCTTTCGGCGGTGATAATCGCTTTTAACGACAGAAAAGATTGCTGCACATCATCATTGACCAGAATATAATCATAGCTTTTCCATTTGCGCATTTCCTTAACCGCATTGTGCAAACGCAGCTCTATATCGGCAGCGCTGTTTTCTGACCGTCCCAGCAGCCGCTGCTGCAATTCCTGCATGGAAGGCGGCAAAATAAAGACAGAAACCACATCACGCGGCCGCTTTTTACGTATTTGCCCGGCGCCCTGATAATCAATATCAAAAACAATATCGCAGCCATCGCGCAAAACCTTGTCAATAGTTTTTTGCAATGTGCCGTAATAGGCGCCATGCACTTCTGCCCATTCGACAAAAGCATTGGCTGCAACCATATGTTTAAACTCATCTTTGCTGACAAAATAATAATCAACACCCTCGCGCTCGCTCGGCCGTCTTAGTCGCGTTGTAACACTGACGGACAGGCCGAGATTCATGGCTTTATCGGCGCGCAACATACGGCCCAAGGTAGATTTTCCTGCCCCGGAGGGAGAAGATAATACCAGAATCATACCATAATGTTGCATAAAGCTTTCTCTCTATAAGGCAAAATCAGCGGCATTATTACCGGCCTGGTCACAGGATTGCAGCCGGAATTCGCGGCCTTATTTTTCAAATTGTCGGTTTTATGTAAAGCCCGCCGATGAAATTTTATCTTATCTTTTGCTTTTAGTCGCCTTTTCCGCTAAAAAAGCGGTGGAAATCACCATAAACAACGCTATGACTCCTGCAGATAAAATTTCTCACACAGATTTAGCCGCCCAAAAAAGAGCCGGCACCGACACAGCAGCGCAGGCCATAGAGCCAATTTGCTGCTTTATGCCGCAAGATCCGGCTTCTCCCGCAGTGGAATGGCGGGTAGAACAGGGTTTGACCCCTTACCCCCGGGCTTTGGCCTTTATGGAAAAAAGGGTGGAGCGCATTGCTGCCGGCACGGCTGATGAATTGATCTGGCTGGTGGAGCACCCTGCCCTTTATACAGCCGGCACAAGCGCACAAACCAGTGATTTGCTGATGCCCGACCGTTTCCCTGTTTACACAACCGGCCGCGGCGGCCGGTTTACCTATCACGGCCCGGGGCAGCGAGTGATTTATATTATGCTGGATCTCAAACGCCGCCGACAGGATATACGCGCTTTGGTCACTGCTGTAGAAAAATGGGGCATAAACAGCCTGGCGGAATTTGGCATCAAGGCCGAGCAGCGGCAAAACCGTGTCGGCCTTTGGGTCGATAGCCAAACCACTGCCGCTTTGCCGCCGCATAACGAGGCCAAAATTGCCGCTATCGGCCTGCGCCTGCGCAAATGGGTGAGTTTTCATGGTATGGCGGTTAATATTGCTCCCAATCTGGAGCATTATAGCGGTATTGTGCCCTGCGGCCTGGCCGAATACGGGGTAACCAGTATGGCGCAAATTGGCAAAATTATCAGCTTTGCCGAATGGGATAAGGTTTTGCAAAATAATTTCCGGAAGATTTTCGGTAAAATCGCAAATAGCAGGAAATAAACAGGCGCCAAACCGGTTGAAAACCGCTTTAACCTGTTGAAAGAAATTACAAAAGGAGGCATAGGATTTTGCTTGGCGACAAGCTGCTTATCTGCCTGCTATATAAATTTTTTCGGCCTGCCTTATATATTTATGCGTGATGCGGATCTTTTTGCCTTGGCAACCCGCCGACCACAGCCTGCAAAGCCGGCGGCAGCCGGCAGCAAAACGGAAGGACAAATGTCGGCAGATAATAGCAAATTGCAGAATAATAAACAAATGCAAAACCGGCAAATACAGGCGGAAGAGGCCTATGATTCTTCTGCTATCCGTATTTTACAAGGGCTGGAGCCGGTGCGTCTGCGCCCCGGTATGTATATTGGCGGCACTGATGCCCAGGCACTGCATCACCTTTTTGCCGAGGTAATTGATAATGCCATGGACGAAGCTGTTGCCGGCCATGCCGATTTTATTGAAGTCTATCTGGACGCAGCAGGTTTTGTGACAGTCAATGATAATGGCCGCGGCATTCCAATTGACAATCACCCGCAAATGCCGGGTAAATCGACGCTGGAAGTGATTATGACCCAGCTGCATGCCGGCGGCAAATTTGACGGCAAGGCCTATGAAACTTCCGGTGGTTTGCATGGTGTCGGCATTTCCGTTGTCAATGCTTTATCCGATGTGCTGGAAGTGGAAGTGGCGCGGGCGCGCTGCCTGTATCGTCAGGTTTTTGCCCGCGGCATAGCGCAAACACCGCTGCAGCAACTGGGCGAGATTCATAATCGCCGCGGCACTAAAGTGCGTTTTCACCCCGATCCGCAAATTTTCGGCGCCAAGGCTGCCTTTAGCCCGGCACGGCTTTACCATATGGCGCGAGCCAAAGCCTATTTATTTGGCGGAGTGGAAATTCGCTGGCAATGCGACCCGACCTGCCTGCTAGGCCGGGCAGACAGCGCCTCTATCCCTGAAAAAGCGGTTTTTCATTTTCCCGGCGGGTTGCGCGATTTTATGGAAAGCAGTTACCCGGCCAAAAGCCGCATTACTGCTGATATTTTTTCCGGCAGGACAGAGGGGCGCAGCGGGCATGGCACGGTAGAATGGGCGGTAACATGGCATGGCGGCGAGGCCGCTATTCGCTCTTATTGCAATACAATCCCCACACAAGAGGGCGGCACGCATGAGGCCGGCCTGCGTCAGGCCTTAAGCCGCGGCTTGAAAGCCTATGCCGAGCTGACGGGCAATAAGCGCGCCGGCATTATTATTGCCGATGATATTATGACCTCCTGCGTGGCCATGCTTTCTGTCTTTATTCGCGAGCCGGAATTTGTCGGCCAGACCAAAGACCGGCTGGCCACAATTGAGGCCCAGCGCATTGTTGAAACAGCCATGCGCGACCCGTTTGATCATTGGCTGGCCGCCAGCCCGCAAGAGGCTGACAGACTGCTTGCCTGGGTGATAGAGCGGGCGGAAGAGCGGCTGCGCCGCCGGCAGGAGCGGGAAATCAGCCGCAAAACAGCCGTGCGCAAGCTGCGCCTGCCCGGCAAGCTGGCCGATTGCACCCAAAATTCTTCTAATGGAGCAGAAATTTTTATTGTTGAGGGAGATTCCGCCGGCGGCTCAGCCAAACAGGCGCGCAACCGCGCTAATCAGGCAATTTTACCATTGCGCGGCAAAATTTTAAATGTCGCCAGCGCCGGGCGTGACAAATTTACCGCCAATCAGCAATTAGCCGATATTATTCAAGCGCTGGGCTGCGGCACTGGGAAATTGTATAATGAAGGGGATTTGCGCTATGAAAAAATTATTATCATGACTGATGCCGATGTCGATGGCGCCCATATTGCCTCACTCCTGATGACCTTTTTTTACCAGGAAATGCCGGCGCTTATCGGCAATGGCCATTTATATCTGGCAGTACCGCCACTTTATCGCCTCGCTCAGGGAGGCAAAATTGCTTATGCCCGTAATGACAGCCATAAAGATGAATTGCTGCGGACAGAATTTGGCGGCCGCGGCAAAATAGAAATCGGCCGCTTTAAAGGCCTGGGCGAAATGCGGGCCGAACAGCTAAAAGAAACCACTATGCAGCCGGATAAAAGAACCCTGCTGCAAGTGCAGGTGATTGAGGCAGAAAGCGCGGCGACAGAGGAAGCTGTCGGCGATTTAATGGGCACCAGAGCAGAAGCCCGCTTCCGTTTTATTCAGGACAATGCCGCCTTCGCCCGCGATCTGGATATTTAGCCATTACTCTGCCTCTGCCGCATCGGTAATATGCAATTGCGGCGTGGTTTGGCCGTTCCAGTAATTCAGGCTAAGTGTGCCGGCAATATGGGCCTGTTGGCCCGCATGGCTTAGCAAAAACTGCCCTAATTCTGTTTGCCCGGCGCGAAAAGCCACGGCAGCCAGCCGGCCGCCATGCCCGTCAGCCAAAATCACCCGTAAATGCGCCCCGTCTTTGCCGACAGCCTGCACATAAGCAAGATTGTGATCGGGAAAGACAAATAAAGGCTGCGGCCAGCCGGCGCCGTAAGGGCCGGCTTTTGCCAGTTCTTCAATCAGTTCAACAGTAGCGCCGCCGGCGCTCAGGCTGCCGTCCAGCTTCAAAATACCCACTTCTTCATGCGCGCTTGTCTCTTGTGCCGAATTTGCAACTTTTAAATTCGCCTCCAGCCAGCGGTGAAAAATTTCCACTTTGGCGGCCGGTAATGTAAAACCCGCCGCTTGTTGATGGCCGCCGCCTTTTTCCAGCACATTTTCGGCCAAAGCCTGCGCTATTAACGCACCAATATCAAAAACGCCGCTTGCCCGGGCCGAGCCGGTCACCTGCCCTGTTGCCTGCCTTGTCATAATAAAGGCGGGCCGAGCAAAGCGCTCTTTCAGCCGGGAAGCCAACAGGCCGATTATGCCAATATGCCAGTCACCACAGGCAAAAACCATTTTTGCCGCCTCATTTTGCTCTGACGCCGCTGCCTCTATTTGCTCCATTGCCTGGCGCAGCTGTTCTGCCTCAAGTGCCTGCCGCCCATAATTAAGGCTATCCAACTGCGCCGCTATATGATCCGCCTCATCTGCTTTATCGCAGCTGAGCAATTTAGCTCCCAGAGCAGCATCGCCAACCCGGCCGCCGGCATTGATGCGCGGCCCCAATATATAGCCGAAATGATAGGCATTAAGCGGCGCTTTGATGCGCGCCACCTGCTCCAGCGCCTGCAGGCCAATATTGCGCTGCTGCCGGGCAACAAGCAGACCTTTGGTGACAAAAGCGCGATTAAGCCCATAAAGCGGCACAATATCGCAAATTGTCGCCAGGGCAACCAGATCCAGCAGCCCCAATAAATCCGGGATAGTCTGTATATTTCGGGCGCGCAACAGCCGCGCCGTAGCGGTCAGGCACATAAAAACCACGCCGGCAGCACATAAATAGCCAAGGCCGCTCTCATCATCGGGGCGGTTGGGATTAACATGGATAAAATCAGCGGCAATCTGCTGCCCTGCTCTCTCTCCGCCGGCCTTGTTCAGGCCATTTTGCGGCTGTGCCGGCCGGTGATGATCCAGCACCAGAATATCCACCCCCGCCAATTGCGCAGCGGCGAAAACGGCGCTACTATTGGCGCCGCAATCCACCGTAATAATCAAGCTCGCCCCTTCTGCCGCCAGCAGGCGCAGCGCTTTTTCATTCGGCCCATAGCCTTCAGTCAAACGATCGGGAATATAAAGGCGGCTGTCAAGGCCGATTGCGGCCAAAAACCGCAGCAAAAGGGCAGCAGAACAGGCGCCGTCAACATCATAATCGGCAAAGACGGCAATTTTTTCCCGCTTGAGGCAGGCCTGGCATAAGCGTTTGGCTGCTTTTTCCATATCCCGCAACTGATATGGCTCAGGCATTAGCGCACGCAAAGAAGGGTTAAGAAAAGCCTGCACATTGCCAGCCTCTATCCCGCGCGCCGCCAAAACCCGCGCCAACGCCGCCGGCACATTATGTTTTTGCTCTATATGCAAAGCGGCATTTTCACCATACTCACTTAACCGCTGACGCCAGCTTTTACCGCCGACCGATCGCGCAATGCCAAGATAATCAAGCCCGCTTTGTCCCATAAAATCGCGTCTTAACCCTCAATCTCAATTGGCGACCCAATAACCGCCGCAATTGCTGTTTCAGGCAAATTTTGCCTTATCATAATGGCGCGCTTTAATTTCACGCACAGTGCGGCTGCTGGAGCGCATAACCAGGCTCTCTGTCTCAATATAGGATTCGGCAAATTTTACGCCGGCGAGCAAATCGCCATTGGTCACACCGCTGGCGGCAAACAGCACATCACCTTTGGCCATATCGCCAGCTTCATAAATACGCTGCGGATCACGCACCCCCATTACGGCAGCGCGCTCACGCTTTTCCTTAGTGTCAAGAATCAGCCGCCCTTGCAAAAAACCGCCAATGCAGCGCAGAGCCGCCGCGGCCAGCACTCCTTCCGGCGCGCCGCCAATGCTCATATATAAATCAATACCGTATTTTTCCGGATTTTGAGTCTGAATAACGGCTGCCACATCACCATCAGTAATAAATTTAATTGCCGCACCCAAAGCGCGGATTTCCGCCACCATTGCGGCATGGCGCGGCCTGTCGGTAATACAAACGGTAATTTCATGCGGCTCAACCCCCTTGGCTCTGGCGACAGCACGCACATTATCGGCAGGGGAGGCATCAAGATGAATATGAGCGCCGTAAGCAGCGCTTGCGGCAATTTTTTCCATATAAACATCAGGTGCATAAAGCAGATTGCCTCTTTCGGCAATAGCAATGACGGAAAGAGAATTGGCCTGATTTTTAGCGCATAAAGTCGTGCATTCCAGCGGATCCAGCGCAATATCAATAGCAGGGCCGGTTTTTGTTCCCACTTTTTCGCCAATATACAGCATGGGCGCCTCATCGCGCTCCCCTTCGCCAATAACAACACGGCCGTCAATAGCCAAACGATTCAACTCCTGACGCATGGCATCTACCGCCGCCTGATCCGCCTGTTTTTCATCACCCTGCCCGCGCAGACAGGCGGCAGCCACTGCTGCACGCTCGGTTACCCGCGCCAGCTCAAGGGTCAAAATACGGTCAATAGAACTTATTTTAGTGTCGCTGCCGTGCAAATCCGCCGAAGATTTTTTCATTATTTTCATGTTCCGATATTGTGATAATACCCCGCTGCTCTCTGCATAGACTATCTGACGGCCATAAGAAACCCAAAATAACGGCTCAAGGCAGAGTTTACAGGAATAAAGGCTCGTTCCGGCAAAATCCGCCCTTGGTTCCGCCGCAAAAGCCGGGCTTCGGCCCCGGCGCCAATATGGCAAAAAGCCTGATATTGGTGACAGAAAAGCCTGGCCCCAAAATAACTGAAATTTCAGGAAAAATCAGCGATCGCCGGTAATTTGCCGCAGGGTTTTCTCAATTTCCTGATCTGCCTGCTTTTGGGAGGATACTGCATCAGGCTGAGAATGCTGCTTTTTATCAGCATTATCGGCCGCATTGCGCGCTTGCCTCCCCTCTGCCTGCAAAACCCGGCTCAAATTTTGCTGCTCACTATCAGAAAATTGCGCCGTTTCTCCCCGCGGCCTGGTAGAAAAATCAGGATAAGTGCCAGTGCGCCATGCCCCTTTTTGCGGCACGGTTTTAAAGTCGGAAGACGGCGCACAGGCATCAAGCGCGAAGAGCATAATAAAACCGGCGGCCATAATGAGATTACCGGAGCTGGATTTTACAATATTACGGGCTGTTTTGCGCATTTTTAATCCTCAATTTGAACCGTCATGCGAGATATATCCCCAATATTATGCGCCCACAGAGTTAAACAAGCCTCAATTTCCGCTATCCAGCTGCTCTGTTTTCTGCCGGTTTCAGAGATAGCGCGATAAAAATCAATACAAATTTCCGGCCTGAAAAGCAAAAGCTTTTATCGCTTTATCCCCGCCCCTGAGCTGATAAAAACACAAAAGCAAAAACATTGTTAAATGAAAATATTCATATAAAACAAGGAGTTAGCTAATATATAGCAGCCCCTTTATCCGCAAGGATAAAGACTGCCAATACGAAATATAACAGGCATGAACATATTTTTATAAGCTAAGATACGGATTTCATTATATAAATACCGGCAAATGAACACCCTAAACAGACAGAGCAGCCCCCAAGCCTGCTCCATAATGTGAGGAGTTAACCATTTGGCTTTAATACAAAAACACAGCACAGACGCAGACAGCAAATTTGCGGCCAAAGGCAAAGCGAATCAGAAGACAAGCCACAAAATCAGGCGGAGCATAGCAGGTTTCGCCCGTATTGCAATGATTATAGCCATTGCTGCCGCCCTTGCCCCAGCCAATGCGCAAGCTTTGGTCGCAAGCGGTAATTTTGGCAAAACAATTAAAAAAACAGCGCCCAAACGCCATTCTGTTACAAATCCTGCCCTGCCTGACAGCTATAGGCCCGGCAAGGCTGAAGCGGCGATTATCCCTGCTTCGCTCGGCGGCATGGCGCGTTCTACGCAAATGGGCGTATATACGGCTTCCCCCAATATCAGCACCAATTGCTTCAGACCACGTCTGTTGGCTTTATTGGCTGATATTCACCATAAATATCATCGTCCGGTTATTGTCACTTCCGGCTATCGCGGTTCTGTCCATAATGCCCGCGCCGGCGGCGTGCGCGATTCTCTGCATATTGCCTGTGCCGCCGCCGATATTAAAGTGCCCGGCATCAATAAATATCAATTGGCCGGTTTTGTCCGCTCTCTACCCAATCGCGGCGGTGTCGGCCTTTATTGCCATCAGGCAGTGCATGTTGATATTGGCACACCGCGTGAGTGGAACTGGTGCAATAGCCGCAAACGCTAAATATATAGCAATAATATTTTGTGCAAAATAAAAAAACGCCTTGCGATATGAGGATAAGGCCTATATAAGCACGCAATATTGCGGGCGCCCATCGTCTAGCGGTCAGGACGCCGCCCTTTCACGGCGGAAACAGGGGTTCGATTCCCCTTGGGCGTACCAGTCTGCTGTTTTTTCAGTATAATATCAGAATCTGCGCTTTGGGTGAGAGCCGGCTGGTCAGCGTCACTTGTTAACGGATTGCGGCAGGCCTTGCCGGCTTTTTTTCATTACAGCTTTTCTGTGACAAGTCCGGGGCAAAAAGCGGGCTGCCCTTGTCTTGTTGCTTAATCTGCCCTATGAAAAAGAATTATGAAAGCAAACGAAGTTGATATTCTGATTATTCCCGGCTTTACCAATGCTGATGAAGATCATTGGCAAAGCCGTTGGGAAGCAAAATTATCCACTGCCAAACGGGTAGAACAAAAGAACCGGGTCAAACCTGTTCTGGAAGAATGGGTGGCAGAACTGGTAAAAGCAGTGCGCAACTGCCGTAAGCCGGTTTTGCTGGTGGCGCATGCGCTCGGCGTGCCGGTTGCGGTTCATGCCGTGCCGCAGCTGGGAGATAAAATTTGCGGCGGTTTTTTTGTTTCACCGCCAGATCTGACCAAAGCCGATAACCACCCCCAAAATCTGCCGGCTTTCGGCCCTTATCCAGTTCAGCCTTTGCCTTTTCCCAGCCTTGTTATTGCCAGCCACAATGACCCGTTTTGCAGTTTTACAGTGGCAGAAAATCTGGCCAGAGCGTGGCATTCCCTGTTTCTTGATGCCGGCGAATCGGGCCATATTAATGAGCAATCAGGGCATGGCCCATGGCCGGAAGGTTTAATGGTGTTTTCGCAATTTCTGGCAAATTTGCCTGAAGCTGGGGGGACAAAAACAGCAGCAGAACAAGCGGGAAAGAAAATATAGGAAATCTGTCGGCCTGTATCTTGCTGCCAGTGAGCAAATAGCTGGCGGTTTGCTCCTGTCAATAGGTAAATTTGCAAAGCGGCTTTATCGCAATGAAACTATAAATTTTGGGGTTTTTATGCAGAAACGTCGACGCATTTATGAAGCTCGGGAGAAAATTATTTTTGAAGGAGCCGAGCTCGGCACATATATTCAATTTTTTAAAGATGACAGTAGCTGCCCTGGAGACAAGGCAGAAAGCGACCTTAAAGAGGAGCCGAGGCCTGATGGCAAGGGTGTCCTGCATAATCGTATTTCCGAATATATTTTCGCCCGCCTTGCTGAAATCGGCGTTCCGTCTTATTTTATCAAAAGCCTCAATATGCGTGAGCAGCTTGTGCATACGGTTGAAATGATTCCGCTGCGGCTTGTCTGCCGCAATGCCGTGGCCGGTGGGCTGGCGCGGCGTCTCGGCCTGGTAGAGGGCACGCCTCTGCCCCGTTCTGTTTTTGAGTTTTTTTATAAAGATGAAAAGCTGGATTATCCCTTAGTGTCGGAAGAGCATATTCTAACCTTTGGCTGGGCCAATGAGCAGGATTTGGAAGAAATGCTGACTCTTACGGCACGCATTAATGACTTTCTTTGCGGTTTGTTTGCCGCAATCGGCCTGTATCTGGTCGATTTCAAGCTGGAATTCGGCCGCTTATGGGAGGGCGATATAATGCGCATTGTCCTTGCTGATGAAATTTCTCCCGATTCCTGCCGCTTGTGGGACAGAAAATTGTGGAAGAACAAATTCCGTATTGCGCCTGATAGACCCGGCGATAAAGCGGAAAGCCACAATAAGGCGCCGCTCTTCCGGCGCGCAGCTCATGAGCAAGTGGCGCATAGGCTGGGGCTGCTTAACGAAAACCGTCCTATTTGCACCAAAGGGCCGGTTCTGGTGCGCTCCTGATAGCCGTATTTTATAAAAACAAGGAAAGAGAGCAAAATTTTGTCCCAAGCAGATTTGTAGAATTGCTCTCGCTCATTACCCATTATTTTTACTATGCCGGCTACGAAAAATTGAGGTTATTATCATGTTTTCTCGGATAAATTCTTGCTCGCTTGCTCGCTTTTTTGGCACTTTTTTGGGTGCAGCCTTGTTGCTTTCTGCTTGCAGCGCCACTGGTGACAAAAATTTTACCGGCAATGAGGCGGCTCTGCCGGCTATGGAAAATATCGCCCTGAATGCCCGTAATTGCTGGTTTAAATCCGGCGCCAAAGGCTTTCAGGCCTATCGTCTGGCGCCGGAGCTGAGATCTTATTCCGGCCGGCCGCGCCTGCTGATTGTGCCTTATCACAGCCCAGGTGAGCGCCCGCTGCTGGTGGTTGAGGCCAGAGGCAACCCTGCCCGCATTGCCGCTTATGGCCCGTTAATGCAGACAAATCTTTCTCAAAAAATCAGTCGCGATTTGCTGAATTGGTCTGGCGGCGGCAAAAAATGCTAGGCTGAAGCAGAATATCGGCTCTGAAGCGGAAAAAAGCAGTATCTGCGGCAGGTGCGGGCTTGATTGCTTGCCGCTTTTTCTTATAATCGCGCCCGATACGCCTTTAAGGGACATGCTGATGGCTATGACGGCAGAGCAGATTAAACAGCTTATTTGTGCGGGTATTCCCGATGCGCAGGTGACTATTCGCGATCTGGCAGGTGATGGTGACCATTATGCCGCCAAGATTATTGCCGAAAGCTTTCGCGGCAAAAGCCGCCTGCAGCAGCACCAAATGGTTTATGCCGCTTTAAAGGGCCATATGGGTGACAGTCTGCATGCTCTGGCAGTGCAGACTTCGGCCCCTGAAAAAGTTTAACCCCGATGGGAGAAATTGATGGAATCCACGCATAATTTTATCGCTGAGGCGATCAAGGCCAATGCTGTCGTGCTGTTTATGAAAGGCACGCCTGATTTTCCGCAATGCGGCTTTTCCGGGCAGGTTGTGCAAATTCTGGATTATCTTGATGTGCCTTATAAAGGCATTAATATATTGGCCTCAGAAGAATTGCGCCAGGCGATTAAAGATTATTCCAACTGGCCGACTATTCCGCAGCTCTATATTAAAGGGGAATTTATTGGCGGCTGCGATATTATTCGTGAAATGTTTCAACAGGGTGAATTGCAAAAATTACTGGTTGAAAAAGACCTGATTACCGGCTGATAAAGGCCTTTTTCAGGATAAAGCAAAGCACAGGCCGGGCGTCCGTTCCCGCGGCGGTTTTATTGCGGCCCTTAGGGCGGATATTCAACAGTAAAGCGGCAAAACCTCTCCCCTTGCCTATAGCCTGTATGTTTTTTTGCCGCGCTGTTCCTTTTCGCCCGTAACAAGGCTGATTCAGGCAAAATATTTTTATCGCGGCGCAGAGAGGGCAAAATTTAATGGCACAAAATCCAGAGATAAGCGCAATTGGTCAGGAAAATCATATTGAGGCCGTTAAAGCCCGTATAGGACGCAAGGAATTTGTGATTTTAATGGCGGTATTAATGGCCACCAATGCCTATGCCATTGATATTATGCTGCCGGCGCTGGAACAGATAAAAACCGGCTTTGACATGACCGGGCTTAATCAGCAGCATTATGTGATTTTTGCCTTTCTGGTCGGCTTTGCTCTGGCGCAATTATTTTTCGGCCCGTTATCGGATTGTTTCGGCCGCCGGCTGCCGCTGATTGTCGGTCTTGTCCTTTACACTATATTTTCTTTTGCTTGCGCCCGCGCTCCTGATTTCGAGATTTTGCTGATTTTGCGCGCAATTCAAGGCGTGGGTGCTGCCGCCACCCGCGCTATTACTGTTTCCATTATTCGTGATATATATCACGGCCGAAAAATGGCCGAAATTCTGTCAATCGTAATGATGATTTTTATGATTGTGCCGATTATTGCTCCGGCCTGCGGCAATTTGATTTTATCTTTCGGCACATGGCGCAGCATTTTTAATATTATGACCTATGCCGGTCTGGCCACTATTTTATGGGTATTATGGCGGCTGCCGGAAACAGTCTATCAAAAGCGCCCCTTCAGCTTTGGCTCTATTGGCTCAGCCTTTGCGCATGTTCTGCACAATCGCATCGCTTTATGCTATAGTCTGGCCTTTTCTGTCATGCTGGGCGCCCTGTTTTGCTCACTGACCACAGCGCCGCAAATTTATGAAGGCATTTATCATTTGGGAGCCTGGTTCCCCGCCGCTTTTGCCGCAGTTGCCTTATTTCAGGCGCTTGCCGCTTATGGCAATGCCAGGCTGGTTTTGCGCTTTGGCATGCGCAGCCTGTCGCACGGCCTGTTATTAAGCTTTATCGTCACCTCTTTTATCTGGTTTATCTGGTCATGGGCGGCAATTATAGTGCCTTTTCCCGCTCATATGGTGCTGTTCACCATTATCATGTTCTCTTTCGGCGCTATTGGCGCCAATTTCAACAGTCTGGCCATGGAGCCTTTGGGCCAATATGCCGGGACAGCCTCTTCCGTCTTCGGCTTTATGCAAACACTTATCGGCGCGCTTCTTGGCATTATGATCAGCCAAAGCTTTAACGGCACCACTTTGCCAATAGCGGCCGGCTTTATGTTTCTCGGCCTTATTGCGCTGGCACTAGTGCTGCTGGCTGAAAAAGGCAAATTATTTGATAAAAGCGCCGCTGGCATTAGGGAAGAATAGCTAACTCTGCTTACGCGCTGTTACAATTCAGGCTGCTGCCGCCGTTTTTTAATATGAAAGCCGAGATAAAGAGCCAAAATCCACAGCGGCACAATCAGCGCCGAAATACTGACATCAGGCACAGGCAGTGTAATAATTGGCCGGATCAGGCCAAAAGCCCGCGTCAAAAGCCCGCTTTCAGTAAAACCGGTC